>Ga0207676_10000007_pt1 | contig 591074 bp, 535 predicted proteins | sample KBSSwiS72_FD_184307 | JGI IMG/M metagenome (GOLD analysis project Ga0207676, IMG submission 184307) | Switchgrass rhizosphere microbial communities from Kellogg Biological Station, Michigan, USA - KBS Switchgrass S7-2 (SPAdes) (version 2) | ecosystem: Host-associated > Plants > Roots >...
TTCGATACGGAAGTCGGCGGATCGGCGGGCGGCGGTCTCTCGATTGTCACGAAGTCGGGCACAAACGACATGCACGGCAGCGTCTTCGGCTTCTTCCGCGACGCTTCGCTCCGCACGAAGGGCGCGCTCGATCTGAAGAAAAACGACGACTACTCGCGCCACCAGCTCGGCTTCACGGTCGGCGGTCCGATCTCGCACGACAAGCTCTTCTACTTCGCTTCGGTCGAACAGATCAAAGAGGACAACGTGGTCCTCTTCCGTCCCGGCGGCGCGTTCGCCGGGCAGGCGGCCGACATCAGCCATCCATTCGACCAGACGCTCCTCTTCGGCGGCCTCGACACGAACATCAATCCGCAGATGACCGGCGGCCTGAAGCTCGCGTACGAGGACTACACCGAGGACAACTTCCGCGTCGGCGGCGTGGCCGATCAGTCGTACGGCCAGACGCTGGAGCGGAAGAACTGGAACGCCACGCTCGAGAACAACTGGGCGGTCTCGGTCAACAGCGCGAATGAAGCGCGCGTGCAGTTCGGCCACCGCAAGTTCTTCGAGCCGACGAATTCCGACGCGGTCGCCGACTGGTACTCCTCGGGCAACACGCTGCAGACCGGCGGCAACATCCTCGGCGATCTCCTCGGCGAGGGCGACACGTGGGAAGTGCGCGACACGTACAGCCACCACCTGACCGTCGGCCGCAGCTCGCACGAATTCAAGGTGGGCGCGTCATACCAGCAGGTCGATGAGCGCCTCCGCATCGACACCTACGAGCACGGCCTCTTCCTCTGGCTCACCGACACGAAGGCGATCCCGCTGGCGTACGCGTACGGCGTCGGCTCGTCCGACGTCTCGATGGACACGAACATCTACGGCGCGTTCATCTCCGACGCGTGGCGTCCGAACTCGAATCTCGTGGTCAACCTCGGCGTCCGTTACGACCTCGACTCGAAGGGCAACAACCCCGGCTACACGCATCCGCTGATCCCGGTGGCGCGCAAGAAGGACACGAACAACTATCAGCCGCGCGCGTCGTTCAGCTACGACCTCAAGGGCGACGGCTCGAACGTCCTTCGCGGCGGCGCCGGCAAGTTCGTCGGCCGCTTCCTCCTCGTGCCGGCGCTCACGGAGCGTCAGCAGAACGGCGTCACCGGCCGCGTGACCTACACGCGTCTCAACGGCGCGCTCTTCGGCATCCCGGCGCTGGCGCTCGACCCGGCGCATCCGACCACCACCGGCATCGTCTCCAAGCCGGCCATCGCGCTGCTGTCGCCGACGTACAAGAACCCCGAGGCGACGCAGGCGTCGATCGGCTACGCGATGAAGCTCGGCGCCTCGCGCATGTTCTTCGACACCGAGGCGATTTACGTAAAGGGCGAGAACGAGATCGTCATTCACGACATCAACTGGAGCGGCAACGCGAAGCACACGCGTCCCATCACCACGTACGACCAGGTCAACGAATACTCGAACGAGGGACACTCGAAGTACCGCGCGCTCGTCTTCAGCCTCAACGGCAACCTGCGCGCCGCGGACCTCATCACCGCGTCGGTGACCTTCGCCAACAAGAAGAACATCAGCGACGACTTCAGCCCCGACTTCCCGACCGGCTATCCGAACGATCCGGCCGACCTCGAGGCGGAGTACGGCCGCGCACGCGGCGACGAGCGCTATCGCGCGGTGCTCTCCGGCATCTTCCACGCGCCGTGGGGCTTCGTCGTGGCGCCGGTGTTCGAGTACGGATCGGGCCAGCCGTGGACGCATCGCCTCGGCTACGACTACAACGGCGACGGCAAGAACTCCGACCGCCCGCTCGGCGTCGGCCGCAACGAAGAGCACGGTCCGAAGTACCGCAATCTCAACCTGCGCATCACGAAAGCGTTCCCGCTCGGCGGCCACGGCCAGCTCGAAGCGATCGCCGAAGCGTTCAACGTGACCAACTTCAAGAACTTCGACGTGCAGTCGGTGCAGGCGGGCGAGTTCCTCAGCGGCCCGACGATCACCAACCCCGCGGCCGCGGCGGTGAAGAACCCGCGGTTTGGCCAGTACACGTCGACGCTCACGCCGCGCGAGATTCAGTTGGGCATCCGGTGGGTGTACTAGCGCCCACGTCGCCCTTCTCCCCGTGGGAGAAGGTGGCCGAAGGCCGGATGAGGGGACCCTCACCCGGCGCTCCGCGCCACCCTCTCCCGCTGCGGCGGGCGAGGGGAAGGAAGAAGTGATGAACCTCAACCTCAAAGACAAAGTCGTCATCGTGACGGGAGGCGCGGCCGGCATCGGCCGCGCCACCGTCACGCGCTTCGAGCAGGAAGGCGCGCGCGTGATCGCGTGGGACGTCACGACTGATCCCAAGATCGACGTCACGAACAAGGAGCAGGTCGAGGCGGCGGCGAATGACGTCGTCGCGAAGTTCGGCCGCATCGACGTGCTGGTCAACAACGCCGGCATCGTGCGCGACGCGCGCCTCGTGAAGATGGACGACGCGACGTTCGACTCCGTCATCGCCGTCAACCTGAAGGGCGTCTTCGTCTGCACGCGCGCCGTCGTGCCGCACATGATCACCGCCGGCGGCGGCGTGATTCTCAACGCCTCGTCGATCGTCGGTCTCTACGGAAACTTCGGTCAGACGAATTACGCCGCGACGAAAGCGGGCGTCATCAGCTTCACGCAGACGTGGGCCCGCGAGCTGGGGAAGCACAACATCCGCGTCAACGCGGTGGCTCCCGGCTTCATCGCCACGGAGATGGTGAAGTCGATGCCGGACAAAGTGCTCGCCGGCATGCGCGAGCACACGCCCCTCGGCCGCATGGGCGAGCCCGAGGACATCGCGAACGCATACGCGTGGCTCGCGTCGGATGCGGCGAAGTTCGTTCACGGCGCGGTGCTGTCGGTGGATGGTGGGTTGGTGATGGGGACCTAATGTTCGCAACCATCGTTTCAACCGGCACCTACCTGCCGGAGATCGAGATCAGCAACGACACTCTCCGCGCGCGCTTCAACGGCTCCTCGCCGGAGTTCGTGGACAAGATGGAGGTGTCGAGCGGGATCCTGACGCGCTGGTATGCGCCGGAGGATTGGGCGACGTCCGACCTCGCGGTGCGCGCGGCGCGGATCGCGCTCGAGCGCGCGGGAAAGTCGCCGGAGGACGTCGACATGATCCTCGTCGGCACCGACTCGCCCGATTTCATCACGCCGGCGACCTCGGTCATCGTGCAGGACAAGCTCGGCGCGAGGCGCGCCGGGACGTTCGACGTCGGCTGCGCGTGCGCCTCGTTCCCCACCGCCTACACCGCGGCCGCGGGGATGATGGCGACGAACGCGAACCTGAAGACCGTGCTCGTCATCGGCGTCTACATGATGCACAAGCTGTCGCAGGCCGACGATCCGATGATCTTCTTCTACGGCGACGGCGCAGGGGCCGCGGTGCTCGAGCGAAGCGAAACGCCCGGCTTCGTTTCCTCCGCGTTCCGTGCGGACGGTTCGTACGCGAAACGCTGGGCGATCTTCGCCGGCGGCACGGTCGAGCCGGTGACCGATGAGTCGGTGACGAAGGGCCACACGCGCGTGAAGATGTACGAGCGCTATCCTCCGGAGATCAACAACGAGGGCTGGCCGGCGGTGGTGCGCGACGTGGCGAAGAACGGCGGCTTCGACGTGCAGGAGATCGATTTCCTGATCTTCACGCAGGTGCGCAAGCCGACGATCGAGCTGGTGATGAACGACCTCGGACTACCAATGTCGAAGACGCACACGGTGATGGAGAAGTGGGGCTACACCGGATCCGCGTGCATCCCGATGGCGCTCGACGACGCGTTCCGGGAAAAGAAAATCAAGGCCGGCGATCTCGTGGTCATGGTCGGATCGGGCGTCGGCTACAACCAGGCGGGCGCGGCGTTCCGCGTTCCCGACGACAGGCGGTTGTTCGCATGAACCTCTTCACCGCGCTCCTCGCCATCTTCCTCGGCGCGAATCCGCTCGAGGCCTTCGAAAAAACGACCCGCACCGCGCTGCGCAAGAGCGGCATGACGCGGCAAACGGCGAACGACGTCGTCTGGTTCACCGGCGGCAAAGGGGAGCGGACCGTCGTCCTCGTGCACGGCGTGAACGATCAGGCGGGAACGTGGTCGGCGGTCACGCCGAAACTGAAGAAAGACTTCCGTCTCGTGGCGATCGACCTGCCGGGACATGGCGAGAGCGGTCCGAAGGAAGGACCGCTGCCGATGCGCTCGATGATCGACGCGCTGGCGGCGGTGATCGATCGCGAATCGCCCGACAAGCCGGTCGTCCTGGTCGGCAACTCGATGGGAGGCTGGGTCAGCATCCTCTACGCGACCGAGCATCCCGAGCGCGTCGCGCATCTCATCCTCGAAGACTCGAGCGGGATGGCGTGGGATCTCCGCCACGTGCCGCTCTTCCCGAAGGATCGCGACGAAGCGATCAAGCTCCTGCGCCTCGTGCATGGTCCCGACGCGAAGATCCCCGACTTCCTCATCAACGCCGTGCTGCAGGCGAAGGACATGCCGCAGAAGCGCGTGCTCGAAGCCGGCATCCTCGAATGGATCGTCGACGCGCGGCTGTCGAAACTGACGATGCCGGTGACGCTGATCTGGGGCGCGAACGACGGCCTGCTGCCGATGGCGTACGCGAACACCTTGCAGTCGCGCATCGCCGGCTCGAAGCTCAACGTCATCGACAAGGCCGCGCACATCCCGCATCGCCAGGCCCCGGACGAGTTCCTCCGGCTCTTCCGCGAGGCGATGCAATGATGTTCGACAGCGACCTGCTGTCCGAACGCGCACGCGTCACCCCCGACAAACTCGCCCTGGTGGTCCTCGAAACCGGCGAGCGCCTCACCTACGCCGACCTCGAGTCGCGCGCGCAACGCGCCGCGAACGCCCTCCTCGACCGCGGCATCGCCGCCGGTGACCGCTTCGGCATCCTCGGCGAAAACCGAGTCGAGTTCATCGCCCTTTTCTTCGGAGGAATGAAGATCGGCGCCATCGTCGTGCCGTTATCGACGCGAGCAACCGATCACGAGCGCGAACAGATCGCGATCGATTGCGGCATGAAGGAAGTGGTCCCGCTCGATCTGGTGGAGCGACAGGCGCCTCGCCTGTCGAACGGCGGGCGAGGCGCCCGCCGCTCCACGATGGATCCCGAATCTACGGCCTGCCTCCTCTACACCTCCGGCACCACCGGCAAACCCAAAGGCGTCATGATCCCGCGCCGCCAGCTCTTCTGGAACGGCTACAACACGGTCGTCAACTGGGGCCTGCGCGAGGACGACGTCTCGCCGCTCTACACGCCGATCTATCACGCCGGCGGGATCGCCGCGTTCATGATCCCGATCTTCACCGTCGGCGGGACGATGATCCTGCACCGCTCCTTCAATGTCTCCGAAGTGTGGCAGTCGATCGAGCGGGAGAAGTGCACAGTAGTCCTCGGCGTGCCGACGATCTGGAAGATGCTGATGGAAGCGCCTGAATTCGCGACCGCGAACCTCGAGCACGTCCGCTGGTTCATTTCCGGAGGGGCGCCGCTCCCGCACTACATCATCGAGGCGTTCCAGAAGCGCGGCGTGGTGTTCAAGCAGGGATACGGCATGACGGAAGTCGGCGTGAACTGCTTCACCATGACCGTCGAGGAGTCGTACCGCAAGCCGGGCTCCATCGGCCGCCCGATGATGTTCACCGAGGTGCGGCTCGCGAATATGGATGGTGAGATCGGCGAGATGGAAATCCGCGGACCGCACGTCAGCAAGGGCTACTGGAACAATAAAGAGGCCACTTCGGCGTCCTATGGGGAGGATGGCTGGTTCAAAACCGGCGATCTCGCCCGCCGCGATGAAGACGGTTTTTTCTACATCGCGGGACGGCGCAAGGAGATGTTCATCAGCGGCGGCGTGAACGTCTATCCGGCGGAGATCGAGGCGGAGCTGGTGACGCATCCGGCGGTCAATGACGCGGCGGTGATTTCGGTCGCGGATGAGAAATGGGGCGAAGTCGGCGTGGCGTTCGTCGTCGGCACCGCCAGTGAAGACGAGCTGGCGTCGCATCTCACGCTGCGCATCGCGAAGTACAAAGTGCCGCGCAAATTCGTATTCGTCGATGCATTGCCGCGCACTCCCTATGGAAAAGTCGAAAAAGAAAAATTACGCGGGATGGTCTGATGAGCATTGAACCGGCTGTGGGACGTGCAGGGCGGGATAAACTTCCCGTAATGACCCAGGAAGAACGCTCGGAACGGAGCCGCGCGCAGATCCTCGATGCGGCGCTGAAGCTTTTTTCGCATCGCGGTTATGGCGCCACCAGCGTGCGTGACATCGCCGAGGCCGCGGGATTGTCGAAGGGAAACGTCTATCACCATTTTCCGGACAAAGAGACGATCTTCCGCGCGCTTTTGGACCGCTATTTCAGCGCCATGTCCCGTCCCGATTTCCCGTTCAATCAGGCGCTGGCCAAAGGGACATTTCCGGACAATCTCGAAGAGCTCGGCCGCGCCGCACGCGAGACGGTCAAGCAATACCGCGAAGAAGTGGCGCTGATTTACGTCGACGTCGTCGAATTCGACGGCTCGCACATCCGCAAGTTCTATGAGGACATGGCCAGCCGCTTCGATACGTTCCTCAAGGCCCACGGCCTCGAGGATCAATTGAAGACCAAACTGCAGGACGGCCTGTCGCCCATTTCCGCCGTCATGCTCGCCACCCGCATCTTCTACAACTACTTCTCCGTCGAAATCCTCTTCGGCGTAAAGGACCATTTCGGCAAGAGCACGGACGAGGTGGTGGGGGAGATTTCGAAGATCCTGCGGCACGGGATGCTGAAGTCGTAAGACCTGTCATTTCGACGACCTGAAACGTTGTCCTATTCGTGGACCGCATCGTCTTCGTTTCACTCTTTCTCGGCCTCGTGTCGGGGACGCAATGGGTCGAGCTGCGCGCCGACCCTGACGTGAAGTCGATCAGAATCACGCTCGACGGTCGCGAGCTCGCCGCTCTGCGCAAGCCGCCGTGGCAGACGGCGGTCGACCTCGGCGGCGGCCTCGCGCCGGGCGAGCTCGTGGCGACGGGGTTCAATGAGCGCAACGAGCCGATCGCGCGCGCCAGCCAGGTGCTGAATCTGCCGCGGCCCGTGGCGGAGCTCGAGCTCGTCGTTCATGGCGAAACGGTCAGCCTCGTCTGGCGGCATCGGGAGCATGCGCAGCCGAAGCGCGCCACGATCAGTGTGGATGGATCGCCGCTGCGCGTCACGCGCGACTTCACCGCGCGGCTGCCGCAGTTCAAAGACGAGCATCCGCACCTCATCGCCGCGGAGATGCGTTTCACCGATTCGACCGTCGCGCGCTGCGACCACGTCATCCAGGGCGGTTTTTCGGATGAGGTGGGAACGCAGCTCACGCCGATCGCGGTGCATCGTGGGCAGTCCGACGGCTGCTTCACCGTGAACGGCAAGGCGGTGCGCGTCACCGCCGCGGACCCGTCCGATGCCCTGCTCCTCGTGGTGAAAGATCCCGATCCGGCGGAAGCGCGCGCGATCTTCCGCGGACCGACCTCGCGGCTGAAGAACGAGTTGCCGCTCGACGCGGACACGTCGCTGTTCTTCGTCTGGCCGATCGCCTCGAAGATCAAGGAGCCGGGCGAGCCGGAGACCCGGCTCTTCGTGCAATCGGGGAAGCGCAAAGCGACCGACAACGGCGTGCCGTGGCTGCTGACGCTCGGCTTGCCGCGGCGCAACTTCGACGGACCGCGGCTCGTCGCCGACGCCGTCGCGGTGGCCGGCGTGCGGGCGGTGCGCTCGGCGCGGCGGCGCGCCGTGATCCTGCTTCTGAGCACGCAGCCCGACGAGAGTCACTACCAGCCGTCCGCCGTCCGCCGCTATCTCGCATTGATCGGCGTACCGCTCTTCGTCTGGTCGCTCGAGGGTCCGCGTCCCGAGCTCGCCGATTCGTGGGGCGAGGTCGACGACATCTCGACGCGCGAACGGCTGGGCGTCGCGGTGGAAAAGGTCCGCCGCGCGCTCGACGAGCAGCGCATCGTCTGGGTGGCCGCCGATCCCTTGAGCGCGTTGCGCATGCAGGCCAGCGAGCGGTGCGCGCAATGAATACGCTGCTGGCACTATTGCTCTTCGCCGCGACTCAATCGCGCATCGAAGAGACCATCGAGGTCCGGAGGATCATCGTCGACACGCGCGTGATCGACCTCAACAACGAGATCATCACCGACCTCGGGCCGAACGACTTCCGCGTACTGGTCGACGGAAAAGAAGCGCCGATCGAATCGGTCACCTGGATCGGCGACGAGGTTGCGTCGGAAGAAGTGCTCGTCGACGAAGACGGCAACGAATCAAAAGGAACCGTGACCCAGCCGCCGGGACGGTTGTTCGTCCTCTTCGTGCAGACCGACTTCGCGCGAAACGCTCACCGCGTGGTCGGCGAGATGGGCGTCATTGCGTCGTTTCACGCGTTCGTCAAAATGCTCCAGCCGAACGATCGCGTCGCGCTGCTCTCGTTCGACTCGCATCTCAAGCTCCGTCTCGATTTCACGACCGACCGCGCGCAGCTCGAGCGGCTGTTCCCCTCCGTCCTGGCCATCGACGAGCCGCCACCGCCGCCGCCGGTCGAGTCTCCGTCGCTCGCCGCGCTGCTCGATCCGAAAGAGATGAAGTACGCCGCGACGAGCGAGCGCGGGCTGATTCTGATCGCGCGGGCGTTGCGTCAGGTCGAAGGACCGAAACACCTCCTGCTGTTCGGCTGGGGGATGGGCAACCGCATGCCGGGAGGAGCGCCCGTGCAAACGCCCGACACTCTCCGCGCCGCCGGCGAGCTCGCGGCCGCGCGCGTGACGGTGTGCGCCTTCAACTTCGGTCTGAATGGAGAGCTGAGCGTCGGACTGATGAAAGTCGCGGCCGACACCGGCGGGTTTTACAGCGGTAGTCCTGTATTCAGTCCGCTCAGCGGGATGGAGCTCCGGTTCCTCCCGCGGCTCGAGGCGTTCCTGTACGGACACTATGAAATCGAGATCCGCAGTCCCGTCCCGAGCGTGGCCGGCAAGCTTCATCGACTCGAGGTGCGCGTCAGAAAGAAAGGGCTGACGGTGATCGCGAAGAGGGCGTTCGTCGATCTGGAGGATTGAGCGGTTGAGCGATTAAGCGGTTGAGCTGTTGAGCTGTTGAGCTGTTGAGGCGCTCAATCGCTAAACAGCTAAACAGCTCAACCGCTAAACACCTACCAACCCAATATGTACGCGAACATCAACGGCGCCACGATCGACGCGTCGCTCTCGATGATGTGCTTCGGCGTATCGATCCCCAGCTTCCCCCACGTGATCTTCTCGTTCGGCACCGCGCCGGAGTAGGAGCCGTACGACGTCGTCGAATCGCTGATCTGGCAGAAGTAGCCCCAGAGCGGGACGCCGGTGCGCTGCAGGTCCTGGTGGAGCATCGGGACGACGCAGATCGGGAAATCGCCGGCGATGCCGCCGCCGATCTGGAAGAAGCCGATCGTCTTTCCGTCGCCCGACGTGTTCGTGTAGTACTCGGCGAGCTCCATCATGTACTCGATGCCGGTGCGCACCGTGTGCACGTTCTTCACGTCGCCGGAGATGCAGTGGCCGGAGTACATGTTGCCGAGGGTCGAGTCCTCCCAGCCGGGAACGAACATGGGGAGGTTTTTCTCTGCGGCGGCGATCATCCAGGAGTGCTTCGGATCGATCTGGTAGTACTGGGAGATCGAGCCGTCGCGCAGGATCTCGTACATGAACTCGTGCGGGAAGAGGCGCTTGCCCGCCTTGTCCTTGTCCATCCAATGCTTCAGCACCGCTGATTCGATGCGGCGCATCGCTTCGCCTTCCGGGATGCACGTGTCGGTCACGCGGTTCATGTGCCGCTCGAGCAGCCCCTGCTCTTCCTGCGGCGAGAGCTGGCGGTAATGCGGGACGCGCTCGTAGTGGTCGTGCGCCACGAGGTTGAAGATGTCCTCCTCGAGGTTCGCGCCGGTGCAACTGATGGCGTGCACCTTGTTCGCGCGGATCATCTCGGCGAGCGAGATGCCCAGCTCCGCCGTCGACATCGCCCCCGCGAGGGTGACGAGCATCTTGTTTCCCGCGTCGAGGTACTTGATGTAGTCGTCGGCCGCGGCGACCAGCGCGGCGGCGTTGAAATGGCGGTAGTGGTGGCGGATGAAGTCTTTGATTGGCGACGGCATGACGGCGCGAATCGTACACTAACGCCCATGAAGCGTTACCTGCTCGTCCTTGCCCTCGCCACGTCCGCCTTCGCCCAGACTTTCGAGTCCGATGTCCGCACGCTCGCCGCTCCCGAAATGGAAGGGCGCGGGCTCGGCACGAAGGGCATCGTGAAGGCCGGCGCGTACATCGAATCGCGTCTGAAAGCGCTCGGCCTGAAGCCGGGCTTCGACAAGTCGTACAGGCAGACGTTCCCGGTGAAGACCGGCGTCGCCCTCGGCGCGAACAATCACCTCGACGGCCTGTCGAACGACGACTGGACGCCGCTCGGGTTCTCGAGCTCGGGTGACATCAAAGCGCCGATCGTGTTCGCCGGCTACGGCATCTCCGCGCCGCCGCTGAACTACGACGACTTCGCCGGCCTCGACGTGAAGGGGAAGGTCGTGCTGATGCTGCGCTACGAGCCGCAGGAGAAGGACGACAACTCGCCGTTCGACGGACGCAAGCCGAGCCGCTGGTCGGCGATGCGCTACAAGACGCTGCAGGCGCGCGAGCGCGGGGCCATCGCGGTGATCTTCGCCACCGGTCCGCTGCAGGACGAGAAGCGCGACGGCATCCCGACCTTGAAGAACGACGGACCGCAGAGTCCCGCCGGCATTCCGGTGCTGCAGGTGAAGACGTCGGTCGCGCAGAAGTGGCTCGGCGTCGACCTCGAGCAGTGGCAGAAGGACGTCGACAAGGATCTGAAGCCGCGCTCGCGCGCGCTCGACAAGACGCTCACCGGTCACGTCGACGTGAAGGCGACGTACGCCGACACCGCGAATTACGCGGCGATCCTCCCGGGCCGCGGCGCCCTGGCGAACGACATCGTCGTCCTCGGCGCGCACTACGACCACCTCGGCTACGGCGGCGAGGGCTCGATGAAGCCGAACGAGCACGCCATCCATCCCGGCGCCGACGACAACGCGTCAGGCACCGCCGGCGTGCTGCAGTCCGCGGCGCGCCTGAAGAAGCTGCTCGCCGATGTGCCGAATCACCGCACGATTCTCTTCACGCTTTTCTCCGGCGAGGAGACCGGTCTCGCCGGCTCGGCCTACCTCGTCGATCACTATCCGATGCAGCACATCATGGCGATGGTCAACCTCGACATGATCGGCATGATGAAGGACGAGACGCTCGTCGCATTCGGATCCGATTCCGCGCCGGAGTGGAAGGAGACGATCGACAGAATCGCGACCGTCAACAAGTTGACCATCAAGTCGAGCGGCGACGGCTACGGCCCGTCCGATCAGACCAGCTTCTACGCGGCCAAGGTGCCGGTGATCCATTTCTTCACCGGCGCGCACGAGCGCTATCACACGCCCGAGGACAAGGCGGAGTTTCTCAACTACGCCGGAGCGGAGAAGGCGGTGGCGGTGACGAGCGATCTCGTCGCGGCGCTGGCGAAGGGTGACCTCACGCCGCACTACGCGCGCACCACCGCCGCCCCCGCGATGCAGGGCGACAGCCGCGGCTACGGCGCATACCTCGGCACGGTCCCCGATTACCGCGCGATGGAAGCGACGCAGGGCGGCGTGCTGCTGTCCGACGTGCGTCCCGGAAGTCCCGCGGAGAAGGCGGGGATCAAGGGCGGCGACCGGATCGTGGAGATGGCCGGGACGCGCATCGAGAACCTCTACGACATGACGTACGCGTTGCAGGATCACAAGCCGGGGGACACGGTCGACGTGATCGTCGTCCGCGGTGGCGCGCGCGTGTCACTGAAGGCGACGCTGGGATCGAGGAGCGCCACACCCCCACCCCCCTCTCCCGCCGCAGCGGGAGAGGGTGCCCGAAGGGCGGGTGAGGGCGAGCGTCATCTCGCCGACATCAAGCAGCTCACCTTCGGCGGTGAAAACGCCGAGGCCTACTGGAGTCCCGATTCGAAAAAGCTGATCTACCAGTCGACGGTCAAAGGCGCGCAGTGCGATCAGGAGTACATCCTCGACATCGCCACCGGAAAGTCGGAGCGCATTTCGAGCGGCAAGGGACGCACGACATGCGGCTACTTCCGCTATCCGCAGGGCGACAGGATCATTTACGCGACCACGGAAGGGGGCGATGCCGCGTGTCCGCCGCCGCCCGATCGCTCGCAGGGCTACGTCTGGGCGATCTATCCGACGTACGACATCGTCGAGGCGAATCCCGACGGCTCGAACGTGCACAAACTGACCACGACGCCCGGCTACGACGCCGAGGCGACGTGGTGCCACAAGGGAGGGAAGTTCGTCTTCACGTCGATGCGCGACGGCGATCTCGATCTGTACGAGATGTCGGAAGACGGGAAGGTCAAGAGGTTGACCAACACCCCCGGCTACGACGGCGGCGCGTTCTACAACGCCGACTGCACGGAGATCGCCTGGCGCGCCGGACGTCCCACCGGCGCGGCGCTCGACGACTATCGCGCGCTCCTGGCGAAGGGGCTCGTGCGACCGACGTCGATGGAGCTCTTCGTCATGAACGCCGACGGCACGAACCAGCGGCAGATCACCAACAACGGCAAGGCAAACTTCTGCCCCTTCTTCACCCCCGACGGAAAGAAGATCATCTACAGCTCCAACGCCGGCGATCCGAAGGGCCGCGAGTTCGACGTCTACCTGATCTCGAAGGAGGGGGGCGAGCCGGAGCGGATCACGACCGCCGCCGGCTTCGACGGCTTCCCGATGTTCAGTCCCGACGGCAAGTGGCTCGTCTGGGCCAGCAATCGCGCGGACGTGGCGAGCCACGAGACGAATCTGTTTCTGGCGAGGTGGGTGGAGTAGGGGCGATGCTATCCTGACATCCGTAAGTCAGGAGAATATATGCGGCGCGTGCTTTTTGGCCTCGTGTTTGTGCTGAGTCTCCTCTGTGCGAATTCGGCGTTCGCATGCAAGGTGTGCAGTGAGTACTGGAGCTACGAAGCACAGACCTGGTGCAAATTCTGTGATGACCCCGTGCCATGCGGCTCCGAGGAGTGTGACGTCGTTCAGCAAGGGCAGTACGAGTTTTGCCAGGTCGGTGGAATCTGCTTCACCATTCGCCGTCATTGCCCCTTCGAGCCCGAGGTGCGGTTCAATGAGCCTCGGACGTCGCCCGGTGTCTGGAAGCTGGTGCGCGCTGAGATTCGAGTGACGAAGAAGAGCTGACGCCCGGTGCTCTCCCTTGCCCTTGCGTTGTTCGCCGCCCTGAGCGGTGACTTGTGCGTCAAAGGTGAGCCTTGCGTCAAATCGGCCTGTGGGCAACGCATTGCGGTGGCGTCGATCCGGCGGCCGTTCACGTTGACTTCGGCCGGGGTCGTTTACCTCGGCGTACTGGAACCCGATCAGACATCGGTGGCCTGCAGCGAGTCCGGCTCTCTGCAATTGCGTTTGCCGCGCGACGCAAGGGTGCGCATCGACCGCGACGGAACTTCGTGGGACGTTCCGCCGACCGGCCAGAAGCTCATCAATCTCAGACTCGCACGCGGCTCATATGACCTCTCATTCGAGGCGCCGCACTTCATCAAACTGACGAAGCAAGTCACGATCGGGGAGCAGCCGGAGCAACTCGCGATCACCCTCGAGCCTCTGCCTCGGCTCTCCGGTGTCGTCATCGCGCACAGCACCGGCAAGCCTGTGCCCGATGCGTTCATCACGTCCGATACAACCGAGGCCGTGCACAGCGATGCGAGCGGTCGCTTCGCGCTGGAGGCCGATCCGGAACGGTGGCCGACGCGGATCGTCGTCACCGCGCCCCGCTTCGCCGAACAAACGGTCAGAGCGCCGCGTGCACGCGTCAGCGGCATGCTGAATGACATCCGCCTCATGACCGGCGCGACGATCGCCGTCGAAGTCACGGGAGACCGGCGAGATCAGGCGACCACCGTTGATCTCGAGAAGTACGTCGATGATCGCGTGGAGGGGATTCCGTACAAACACCTGGCATTGCAGGCCGGCGCGGCGCTCTTCGACGGCGTCGAACCGGGGCCGTATGTGGCGGTCGTCAAAGGATCAGAGCCCGGTCAGCGGCGCAGCGCGCTCGTCGCCGTGAAGGAAGGGGAACAGGCACATGTCGCGGTCGAAGTCAAAGCGCTGCGTCTGCATGTCGCGACACGGCTCGGTGGTGCGCCGCTTCCCAACAGCGGAGTCATGCTGCGGAATCGCGACGCGCACTGGCAGACCGAGTTGAGCACCGGCGACACGGGTGAGGCGTCGGCCGAGCTTTGGCAGGGCGGCAACACGACCATGTGGATCGCCAACAAGAATGCGATGACGATTTCGTATCGCGACGACCGGCTCGTCTCGGACGATGACGACACCGACTGGCTCGTCGACATGCCCGCACACGAGATCAGCGGCAAGGTGATCGACTCGGTCACGGGCGAGCCGGTGCCGGATGCCGCTCTCGTGTTGCACGTCCAATGGGATGAGGCGGGCATCGGCGTCAACACGAAGGCTGACGCGGGTGGTCGCTTCCGCTTCATGCCGGTGCCATACGGCGCGCACATCATGAAGGCCGGCGCGCGCGATTACGCACCGGCCGAAGTGCGCTACACCTTCGCTGAGCCGGAGCAGAAGCGCGACGTGACGGTCCGCCTCGATCGAGCGTCGGTCGTGCACCTTACGATTCAGGACCATCGCGGACGGCCGCTCTCCGACGCGCGCGTCATGCAGTTTCGCGGTCTGCGGATGACGGGCGCCGGGCCGAGCCGCGGCGACGGCTCGATCGACATTGCCCTTCCCGTGGAAGAGTCGTCTGACGTTTTCGTCGTTCCTCGTGACGGCTCGTTCGGTTTCGCGCAGGTCACGCAGCGCGGGCCGCGGACGATCACGATTCCGGACGGAACGAGCCGCATCGTGATCCGCGCGGAATCCGAGGCGCACGCGCCGATCGCCGGCCTGTTCGCGGTGATGCGCTACAACGGCAGGATCGTTCCGAGCGATGTCGTCCGCGCACTCGCCGCGCAGGGCTCACGCGTCAGCTCCGGTGAAGACGGACGCATCATCCTCGAGCACATGCCGGCCGGCGCGTATGAGTTCTGGCCGGTCGAATCGCCGCAGGAGCTCGATTCACTCGTAACGGTGCTGAACGCAGGAACACCAGTGAGGATGACGGTGACGGCGGGCGAGAACACCGCCGTCCTCACGTTTGCGCGCAACGCCGGGCCGTGACCATTAGCTCTTCGCGTGGCAGTCCTTACAAATCGTCGGCCCCTTCTTCTGCTCCTTGTGACACGCGATGCAGCGGATGTGCATCGGGTTCTTGTTCATTGCCATCTCGCGCATGCTCGGCATCTTCGGGTCCTTCGGATCGAGGTGGCATTCGCTGCACTTCTTGACGTCGACCTTGTCGGTCTGCGCTTTGGTCAGGCCCTTCTGCGTGTGGTGGCAGGTGTCGCAGCTCTTGACCAGCGTGTCGCCGTGCTTGGCGTGATTGAAGGTGACGGCCGGCTGTTTCTTCGCGGCCTCGTCGATCTTCAGCGTGGCCGGGTAGTGGGCGAGGGCGATGGTGGCAACGAAAGAGACGAAGAGGAAACTGAGGACGGTGGTTCGGCGCATTCGACGGTCTCCTTGGACCAACGATACGCCTAACCGATTGCCGTGGTGAACACGAACAGCGCGCCCCACGCCACCTCGCGCCAGCCGATCGTCTTCGCCGGCGGAACGTCGTGTTGCAATCCGTACACGGCGCGGGCGAGGAGGAGGGTGAGCGCGATCGCCGCGGCGAACGGCGCGAGGTCGAGACGCCAGAGCAGCAGCGCCGCGATCAGCGCGAGGACGTGCAGCACGACCGGCATGATCGGCGATGCGATCTGCCGATGCGCGCGGGCGATGAGCGTCCGCACGTAGAAGATCGACGGGATTCCGCGCAACACGATGAGCGCCATCAGCGCGAACGCGACCGGCATCCGTTCGCCGCCCGCGATCGCGATCGCCGCGGCGCTGCTGGCCATGGCGACCGGTCCGGTGATCTCGGGCAGGATCGCGCGGCTTTTATTGCGCGCGTCGTAGACGATGTTGACGATCGCCAGCGGCGCGACGATCGCAAACGGGATCGCGATCCGCCACCCGCCGAACGCAATCGCCGCGCTCACCGCGACCGCGGCACTTGCGGCGTACGATGCCGCGAAGATCGCGCACCAGCGCGTGCGGGGATAGATCCGTCGGCGCAGCAGGTCCTGCATCGCGAGCTTCAGCGGCTGGCGCGTGAGGAAGCCGCAGATCGACGCGGTGCAGAGCAGCGCGCCGCACCACGACGGCGCGACGATCATCGCCAGCACGAGCGGCTCGAGGAGGAACCCCCAGCCGCCGTGCTCCGTGGGGAGGGCGATGGGGCGGAGCTTTGTCGTGCCGAGCGAAGTCGAGGCACCATCGGCGGCGCCGCGAACGGATGTGGCACGTGCGGCGCTCGTGGCTTCGTCCGCGCGGCGCCGGCCGTGGTCCCTCGACTCCGCTCGGGACAAAGGCAGGACGCTCACTGCCCATCCTCCATCTCGATCGCCCGCGGGAAATGCACGTTGTTCTCGAGATGGATGTGCTTGTGCAGATCCTGCTCGAGCTCGACCAGCCGCTCGTACAGCGCGCGGAAGCTGAGGCACGCGTCGTCGGGGAGCGCGTAGCCGCCGGTCGCGTCGCGCAGGTCGTTCAGCAGGCCGCCGACCGTGTCGTGCTCCAGCATCATCATCCGCACCGGATTGCGCACCGTGCCGAAGCAGTTCGGCGCCTGCTCGCCGCGCTCCAGCGCCGCGACGTACGGGAAGAGGACGACTTCCTCTTTCATCATGTGCGGCTCGAGGTCATTGCACAGCGCGACGACCAGCTCGCGCACGCGCAGCACCTCGGGGTGCCCCGCGCCGTGGCGATGAGCCACCTTTTCCGACAGCACGCTGATCGTCTCCATCGCCTGCCGGGTGAAGACGTGATGCGTGTCGAGGATGTACTGCTGCAGCGTCTCCAGCGATTCGGCGGACCAGTCTCGCGCTTCGTCGACGACCGGGGTCGTTCCGATCTCGCGCATCAACTCGTCCGTCGTCACGCCTGCGTCCGCGCAGGCCGCGGCCACGGAGCGATGTCCCTGGCAGCAGTAGTCGATTCGCCATCTCTCCAGCACCGCGATCGCATGCGGGATTTCGAGAGCCAGTTCGCCGATCGATTTCGTGTTCGTGTTCATGGATGCAGTTTCGGCGGCGCCCGCGGACGGCACCATGATTTTTGTCATACTTCGGCCGCGATGCCGATCGAAGCGCCGATTCCGTTCGATGCCATTCCGCTTCTCGCGGGCCTGAAGAAAGACGATCGCGACGCGCTCGCGCCGCTCTGCCGGATGCGCGGCTACGACAAGGGCGATGTCATCTTCCACGAAGGGGAGCCGGCCGATCGCATCTGCTTCGTCCACATCGGCCAGGTGAAGATCGTGAAGGCCGCCGGCGGCCGCGACGTGATCATCGAGCTCCTCGGGCCGGGCGAGCCGGTCGGCGCGGTCGCGGTGTTCGAGCGCCGCCCGTTCCCCGCGAGCGCCGTCGCACTCGAGCCGTCGGGCATCCTCTCCATTCCGGAGCGCGAGTTCTTCGCGCTGCTCGAGAAGCGGCCGGAGATGATGCGGCATCTCCTCGCCGGTCTGACCTATCGCCTGATGATGGTCAACAAGCGGATCGCCGATCTGATGGGCTCGGCCGAGCTGCGCGCGGCGCGGTTGTTCCTGACGCTCGCCGATCGCGTCGGGATCCCGCGCGGAAGCGGCACGTTCATCCCGCTGCCGCTCTCGCGTCAGGAGATCGCCGATCTGATCGGCACGACACTGGAAACGGCCATTCGTCTGATGAGCCGCTGGCAGAAGGACGACCTGGTGGAGACCGAGAAGAGCGGGTTTCTCATCCCGAGCGTCAGCGCTCTGAAATCGATGACCGAGTAGGAGACGACATGGCCGACCCGATTCCGTCCGGATATCACACCGTCACGCCGTACATGCGCGTGACCGGAGCCGCGGAGTACATCGAGTTCCTGGAGCGTGCGTTCGGCGCGAAGGAGAATCATCGCGCGCTCGCGCCCGACGGCTCGATCATGCACGCCGACGTCACGATCGGCGACTCGCACGTGATGCTCACCGAGGGGATGGAGAACTTCCCGCCGCTGCCGGGATCGAACTTTCTGTACGTCGCCGACGTCGACGCGACGTACCGGAGCGCGATCGAGGCCGGCGCGACGTCGATGATGGAGCCGTCCGATCAGTTCTACGGCGACCGCACCGCCGGCGTGCACGATCCGTTCGGCAACGAGTGGTGGATCGGAACGCACATCGAGGATTTGTCAGCCGAGGAGATGCATCGGCGGCATCAGCAGGCGATGAAGGAAAGGCATCGGGGGTGACGCGCGGCGACGCCGCGGGCTGGGAAGAGCTCGCGCGCCGCGAGCCGTACTTCCCCGTGCTTGATCACGACGGCCTCGCCACCCGCGAGGCGTTCTTCGAAACCGGCGAGGCGGACATCGCGGCTCTGCTTTCAGCGATCGCCATGCGCCTCGGGCACGACCTTCCGCTGACGTCGACGCTCGATTTCGGATGCGGCGTCGGACGCCTGACCATTCCTCTGGCGCGGCGATCGAAGCAAGTCGTCGCATGCGACATCGCGCCGACGATGCTCGTCCACGCTCGTCAGAACGTGCTCGATGCGGGGCTGAACAACGTGACGTTCATCGAGCCCGACGCCTTGTCCAGTCTCGAAGGCCGATTCGATTTCGTCTGCTCGCTGCTGGTTCTGCAGTACATCCCGCCTGCTGCCGGTCACGCGATGATCGACGTTCTTCTGCGCGCGCTTGCGCCGTCCGGCGTCGCCGCGTTGCACGTGACGTTCGAGCGGCGAGGGGAGCGGCTTCACCGTTTCGCGCGAACCGTTGCCGGGGATCGCGCGGTTCCGCGGGAACACGCCGCCACGGCGATGAATGAATACGACAAATTCGCCGTGCATCAGCAGATCGCGTCCGCCGGCGCCCAGGTGATCGGCCGCTTCGTGACGCATCACGGCGAGACGGCCGGCGCGGTGCTGATCATCGAGAAGTAGCAACGCTTCGTCACACATCGAGGCATCGGCCGTCACATCCTTACTGCCGTCCTTCGACCCATTCTGTCGGCACCATGCCGGTAGTCGAAGAAAAGGCCGCCATTGAAGCGGCGAGCGTGTTGTTCGCATCCGTCGGAGAAGTGCTGATCTGCGCGGACGTCGATGGGCGCGTCGTCTTTGCGCCCGACTCGTACCGCGAGCTTCGCGGCAGGACGGTGGCCGAGGTGTTCGGGGTGGCCGTGGATTTGGCGATGCGCGGCGAGCATCGGGAGTCGCTGCACACGATGGTGCAGACGGTTCGCGGCCCCCGGCCGGGCGTCGTGACCGTGGCGCCGTTCGAGTCGGAGGAAGACCTCGGGCTCGAAGGCATCCGCTACGTGCTCGCGTTCCGCGCCGAGGAAGTTTCGGGCGAGGCCGATCGCATCCGCCTCGCGCTCGAAGCGCACCGCTGGCGCCGCGAAGAGGCAGCGCGGGCCCTCGGCATCTCGCGCGCAACCCTCTGGCGCAAGATGCGCGAGTACGCGCTGCTGTAGTTCGCCGTTGGCAGTTCGCAGTGGGCCGTAGGACCGCTGTCAACGGCCAACGATCAACGGCGAACGCCGACGGTTGTCGTTGCGCTCGCCGCGGTCCCGGTGTCGTCGACCGCATCGACGCGCACCTCGGCGGTCACGCCGCCGAACAGGCGGTCATCCGTGACCTGCTTGCGCGGACGGAACGCGTAGCGCAGCTCGCCGTTCGCCGGCAGCGTCGTCGAGTAGCCGAGGCTGTTGATCTTCGACGCGTCGTAGCTCTCCGTCGCGACCTTGACCGAGCCGAAGGCGTAGACGTCGGCGGACACGCGCGTGATCGTCACCGGATGGCCGCCCGTCTCGCGCAGCACGACCTCGAACGGGAACTCGTACATGTCGCCGCCGAGGCTCGTGGCCACGATCGGGTTCGGGACGACCGTCATGGAGATCGCCCCGTGTCCCGGTTGGCCGCTCGACTGCGTCGACCCCGCCGGATGCGATGCGCACGCGGCGGAGAGAAGAAGAATCGGAATGAGCAATGCGCGCTTCATGCGCGGTCAGTGCTGCACTGTTCCTGCCATCACCACGCCGCAGGCGATGCGTGCTCCGGCGTTCCCCGACGGTTGCGTCGTCAGGTCGTCCGGATTCGCGTGCAGGACGACGGCGTGTCCGATCGCCGACATCGTTCCGGCGGCGACCGTGACGGAGTGCGTCACGAACGTCGCATGCACTTCGCCCTTGTCGTCCGCGATCACGTTGCCGAAGTCGCCGGCGTGATGCGACGCGGCCTGCGGATCGGCGTGCGGCATGTTGTTCGGGTTGAAGTGGCCGCCGGCCGCCTTCGCGTCGTCGGCGCAGCTCGCGCCTTCATGGATGTGGAAGCCGTGCACGCCCGGCGGGACGTTGGTCAGATCGACGACGACCTCGGTGCCGCCGTCTTTCAGATCCTGAAAGTGCACGGTCCCTTTCGCCGTCTGGCCGGTGGTCGGCGCCAGCGTGGCCATGGCCGTCGGGCCGCTCTGTTTGCTGCTTGCGCATGCGAGCGCGAGGGAGATGAAGGTGATGGCTGCGAGTTTTTTCATGGGGCCTCCATTCTCGGTTTGAGGATGATCGTGACGCGGCTGCCCGCGGGGGGAAGCCGATCGGGTCGCGAAGTGTAGACGACGCCGTCGCGGACGTAGTCGCGGATCGGATGGGAGTGATTGCCGACCGCGCCGCCGGGACAGGAGTAGAGACAGACGATGCAGCCCGACTGGAACTCGGCCTGGAATCGTTCGTTGCCGCCGTAGCGGAGATCGAGCAGCGGTGAGGCGTGACCTTTCTCCTCCAGCAGGGACGCGAGCGGAACGCGTGCCTGCCCGCGCCATTCGACGAAGACGTCGATCGGCGTCCCCTCCACCCGCTTGTCGGGCTCGGCCGAAGCGTCGTCGTCGCGCTTGTTCCAGGCGTCGGGCGTGAGGTTCTCGCCGCGATGCGCGCCGAGGGAGTCGAGCGCGACCCGGACGTCGTGATCGGACGGATCGGCGACGAAGAGCGCGTACTTGCTTGACTTCCCGCCCTTCCAGACGATGGCGTGATGGCCTTTGACGCCGAACATCCGGCTCATCGCATCAGGCTGCACGACCGCGCCGAATCGCACTTCGCCATGAGGTTTGTCGATCGTGAGGAGCTGGGTGGCGAGGACGAGGGCGAACATCGAGGGGCTGAACATACCAGATCGCGCAGGAGGGGAGCGGACGTCTCGTCCGCTCGAAGGAGCGTAAAGGTTTCTTGACGGCAAAGCTGATGGCCGTCACGATTGCGAACGTGACCCATTTCGCGCTCCTGCTGTTCCTCGCCGCCGCGAACGCGCGGCCGCCGCACGCCGTGATCGGGCGCGTTGTGATCGGGCGCGTTGTGATCGAGCGCGGCAAGGGCCCGGAGCCATTCATCCTCATCACCGTGGATGCGCTGGGCGAAGACGGCCGCGGTGATGGTGCGATCGACTTCGTCTACAAGTTCTACACGGACGGCGAGGCGCCGGATCTTCACTACTCGTTTCCGGTCGCACACATCGATGACCTCGACGATCGGGTCGTCGTGATCAGCGCGCCGGTCGAGAAGGTGCACCTCACGTTCGCGAATCGTGATCAGCAGGTGACGCCGCGATCGAACGACGGGACGATGGAGCTCGCGTTCACGAACGGGATCGGTATTGCGCGTTATTGGGGTCCGGAAGTGGCGAGCGCGTGTAACGACAATTGACCTACTGCGACCACGCCGCAATCTTCTTCCCCACCGCCCCCAGCCACGACGTCGCGAGATTCTGGTAGTACATCGCCCCCGCCTTGCCCACGGCATCCGCGAGCGACGGATACGGCGACACGAGTTGCGCGAGCTCGCCCACCTTCATCTTCTTCTTCCTCGCGAGGACGAGCTCCTCGATCAGGGTCGAGGCGTTCGTGCACATCGCGTGGGCGCCGAGGATGCGGCCTTTGGCGTCGCAGACGAATTTGACGAAGCCTTTCGTCGTGCGGTCGACGACGGCGCGGTCGACGTCGGCCATCTCCACCTTGTACGTCCGCACCTCGTCGCCGAGCTGCTGGCGCGCTTCCGACTCCGTCATGCCGATGTGGCCGACCTCGGGGTCGGTGTAGAGCGCCCACGGGACGTCGTCGTAGACCACGGCCGACTTGCCGGGGAAGAGGATGTTGCGCACGAGCTTCACCGCCTCGTGCGCGGCGACGTGCGTGAACTGCATGCCGCCGTGGACGTCGCCGCAGACCCAGATGCGGGGCACGGAGGTCTGCAGATATTTGTCGGCGACGACGAACGAGCGGTTCGTCTTCACGCCGATCTCGTCGAGGCCGAGGCCGTCGATGTTGCCGCGGCGTCCGGAGGCGACGAAGACTTCGTCGACGATGATTTCGCGCGACTCGCCGCTCTTGTTCTCGATGCGCGCGATCTTCTTCGCGCCGTCGCGCCGCACCGACTTCACCGCCCAGCCGGTGTGCAGCTTGATCCCTTCGTCGTCGAGCACCTGCCGCACGCGGGCGATGACGTCGTGGTCTTCCTTGTTCACGATCTCGTCGAGCATCTCGACGACCGTCACCTCGCATCCGAAGCGGCGGAACAGTTGCGCGAACTCGATGCCGATGTAGCCGCCGCCGAGCATCAGCAGCGATTGCGGGAACTCGTCGCGATCGAGGAATGACGCGTGATCGAGGAAGCCGGCGTCGGCCAGTCCCTCGATCGGCGGCACCGAGGTGCGCGAGCCGGTGGCGATGATGACGTCTTTGGCGATGAGACGGCGGCCGTCGACGTCGACTTCGTTGCGGCCGATGAACTTCGCGTTGCCGAAGATCACGTCGATGCCGAGGCGGCGGAACTTCTCCGGATCGTCGTGGCGCGAGGTGATGCGGCGCGCCTCGCGCATCGACTCCATGATCGCGCGCGGCGAGAGCTTCGGCTCGTGCGGCTCGAGTCCCCATGCGTCCGCGTGGCGCATTTGATGCGCGAGCTTCGCCGTGGCGACGAGCGCTTTCGTCGGGACGCAGCCGGTCCAGAGGCAGTCGCCGCCGAGGAGATGTTTTTCGATCAGCGCGACGCGGCGGCCGAGGCGCGCGCAGCCGGAGGCGGTGACGAGGCCGGCGGTGCCGCCGCCGATGACGACGACGTCGAATTTGAGCTGTTCAGCCATTCAGCGGTTGAGCGATTGAGCCCGCTCAACAGCTCAACAGCTTAACAGCCTGCTCGCGCTCGGTTGAGCGAATGACGGAAGCTTATAATCGCTCCCAACCCCATGCCCTTTTTCTGCATCCACTGCAGGTCGGCGATCGACCCCTCGTACAAAGCGTGCCCCTTCTGCGGTGATCCGATCAGCGATTTTCTGCGCAGCCATTTCGACACGCCGGTCGACGGCAAATACCAGATCCTCTCGCGCCTCGGGATCGGCGGCATGGGCGAGGTCTACAAGGCGCTGCACATCCACCTCAACGCCCTGCGCGTGATCAAGCTGATGCGGCCCGTGGTGGCCAGCGATCCGACGGCGAACGAGCGCTTCCTGCGCGAGGCGCGGCTCGCCACGCGCATCCATCATCCCAACGTCGCCACGCTCTTCGACTTCGCCGCCGTGAACGACGGCTCGTGGTTCATGGTCTGGGAGTACATCGAGGGGACGAATCTCCACGAACTGATCGACAGCCGCGGTCCGCTGTCGCCGAAGTACGCCGCGATGCTGGCCATTCAGGTGCTGCTGGGGCTCGACGCGATTCATCGCGCCGGCATTGTGCATCGCGACATCAGTCCCGAGAACCTGATGATCACGCGCGACGACGAAGGCAACGAGCATGTGAAGATCATCGACCTCGGCATCGCCAAGGGATCGGGCAGCGGCGAAGAGGCGAAGACGCAGACCGGGATGTTCGTCGGCAAGTGGAAGTACTGCTCGCCCGAGCACCTCGGGATGATGCCGGACGGCGAGCGCATCGACGGCCGCGCCGATCTCTACTCGTTCGGCATCGTGCTGTACGAGATGCTCACCGGCGTCCCGCCGTTCCAGGCCGACACGCCGCATGCGTACGTGATGCTGCACGCCTCGGAGCGACCGAAGGCGCTGCGCGAAGTGAATCCGAACGTGACCGCGTCGCCGCAGCTCGAGCAGATCATCTTCAAGTCGCTGGAGAAGGACCGGCAGAAACGCTTCGCCAACGCGCGCGAGTTCGCGCATGCGCTGGAGGCGGTGCTGCCGTCGCTCGACGATCGCGCCGGTGCGTCCGTTCCGTTGCCGACGGCGATGGAAGCGACCGAGGAAGCGACGCGCGTCGTGCGTCCGACGCCCGCGCAGGCCGAGGTGGCGACGGTGATCACGACGCGGGACGACAACGTCGGGAAGATGACGCTCGATCGCGTGGCGCCGGAGGATGAAGTTCGACGGGCGAGGGCGCCTGTCGCTCCACTCGTCGGGGTCGTGATCGTGATCCTCGCGATTGCAGGCTGGATGATGCGGAAGCATGACGAAAAGCCCGTGCCGAAGCCGGCGGTGAAAGCGGCCGCGGCGGTGGTCGTCCCGCCTCCTCCTCCCGTAGCGGCGGCGCATCTCGGGATCAATGCGTTTCCCTGGGCGACCGTAACGCGGGTCCGCAACATCGACAGCGGCGCGGATGTCGTGATGAGCGCCGCGCTGATGACGCCTGCGCCGCTCGAGATCCCGCCGGGACGTTACGAAGTGACGCTGTCGAATCCGCAATTCAGCAAGCCGATCACGCAGACGGTCGAAGTCGCGGCGGGGGAGGAGCGGACGATCGATGTCCACTTCGCCGATCCGTCGCAGGCGCCGCTCCCGAAGTTCGGAGGGAGCGAGTGAAGCGGCTCGCGCTGATTCTCGCGCTGGCGCTGCCGGCGCTCGCCGCCGCTCCGGAGAAATGGTCGGAAGCGTACAACCGTGGCGTCGCCGCTGTGCGCGCGCGCAACTACGCGGCCGCGGCCGACGATCTGCAGCGCGCGATTGCCGAGGTCCCGGCGGAGAACGGCGCGATCCGCGCGCGCAACGAGATCATCACGTACGTCCCGCATTTCTGGCTCGGCATCGCGAAGTACAACCTCGGCGACATCGACGGTTCTCTGCGCGAGTTCAAGATCTCCGAGGATCAGGGAGTCGTGCAGTCGACGCAGTACTACGCGCAGTTGCGCGACTGGGTGGCGCGCGCGCAGCAGCAGAAGAAGCGCGACGCCGAGGCCTCGGCCGCCGACAGCCGGAAAGTCGCGGACGCGGCGATCAGTCACGCGCTGTCGGGACAGATGGAAGCAGTCGCCGCGGGCGGCGATCGGAGCGAGTCGTATCGCGGCGCGAAGCAGAAGCTGCAGGAAGCGCTCGATCAGTTCAATCACGCCGGGACGAACATCGCGCAGTACAAGCGCGCCGCCGACACCGCGGCGCAGGCGCGCGAGCTGTTCGTGAGCGCGGCCGAAGATGCGAAGAAGGCGAAGAAAGCGAAGGCCGAGCGTCCGGCGCCCGTGCCGATCCCGGTCACTGCCTCGATCCCGACCGAACCGAAGAAAGAGCCGCCGCCACCGCCACCACCGATCGTGGTTGAGAGCGAGGCATTGGTCAACACACGCATTGAGCTGCAGCAGTACCGGCGCAAGCTGCTCGATGCCTCGGGAAGCAGCAATCCTGCACTCCAGACCTATCTGAACAACTCGCTGCAGGAAACCTATCGGCTCGATCACCGGCTGACCGGCAAGCCGGCGGATGAAGAGATCCGCCGCGTCGCCGATCAGGTGGCGATCAAGAATCGCGAGCTGGCGGCGGAGATCGAGAAGGCGCGCAAGCCGGTCGCGGCCCCGCTGCCGGCGCTGCACGATTCACGCGCCGAGCTCGAGCTCGCATATCGCGCGTTCGCGACCGGCGACCTCGACACTGCCGAGTCGCTCCTCACGAAGCTCCTCGGCGCGAAGCCGGAAGCGCAGGCCTACGCGCTCCGCGGCTGCGCGCGCTACACGCGAGGGATGCTCTCGCGCAAACCCGACGCGCTCCTCGCCTCGGCCGCGTCGGACTTCCGCGCCGCGCTGAAACTGCGCCGCGACCTGCGCCTCGACAAGAGCGCCTTCTCCCCGAAGCTCGTCGCCTACTTCGAAGCGCTGCGGTAGGTTGGGGTCGCATCTGGACAATTAACTTAACGCCGAGCGTTAAGTTAATTGTCCAGATGCGACCCCAACCCCTTTACTTCTTCGTCAGCTCGACGCCGTTGGCGATGAACGTGACCTCGGTGGCGGTGCCGTCGGCGTTGCGGTGGAGCTTGGCGCCTTCGCCTGCGAGGTGATCCGCTTCTTCCTTCGACAGCGTTTCGATCTGCGTCACGCCCTCGGCGCGGGCGGCGTAGCCTTTCGAATTCTTCGGGACGAAGAAGCCGTAGTCCTTGAACGTCACGCGCATTCCTTCGAGCTCCATCCAGCAGCCCATCTTCGTGCAGACGTTCGTCACCGTTCCCTCGACCAGCACCGGCTTTTCTTTGTAGGCCTCGGGGGTCTTGATCACGTCGGCGACCGGCGTCGGCTTCGCATCGGAGAGCGCGGCGCCGCGCTTGATCGTGGCGTCATCGGCGAACGCGAGCAGAGGGAAGAGGAGGGCGAGTGCGAGTGCGATTCGTTTCATGGTTTTCAGCTCCTGCGAAAAATGTCCGAATTTCAGACGGATGTAAGTGCTTTGGACACGCATCGAGAACGGTAAATTCCGTAACCGCAAGATTATCCGTCAGTTACGAATCGGGCCATGTTGGCCGTCACCTTGCCCTGTGTGACGTTCGATCATGAACAACCAGCCGATTCTCCGCTGCCTCCAATGCTCCAAGCCGTACGACCTGCAATGTCCCCTCTGGTGCTCGTGCAACGGCGTCAGCCGCACGCTCGTCTGCCCGTCGTGCCTGCAGTGTTTCTGCTCCGCGCCGCTGCCGTACAAGCGACGGTTCTGGACCGCCGCGCCGCGCAGCCTGCGCGAGCATCCGGAGCGCTTCCGCACCGCGTCCGTCACGCATCAGCACGTAGACGCGAGGCTCGTCCTCGTCGTCGATGACGATGAGCTGAATCGCTCGCTCGTCGCCTCGGTGCTCGAGCGATGGGGCTATCGCGTGCTGACCGCGGCGCACGGCGAGGAAGGGCTGAGCATATGGAGGCAGCAACCGGTCGACATCGTGATCACCGACGCGCTGATGCCGAAGCTGGACGGCCGCGAGCTTTCGCTGCGGATCAAATCGTCGGAGCGCGGCGAGTCGACGAAAGTCATCCTCATGACGTCGCTCTTCACGAAGCTCCAGCATCGCGCCGAGGCGTTCAGGACGTTCCGCGTCGACGAGTTCCTGGTGAAGCCGATCAAGTTCACGGAGCTCGCCTCGGCGTTGAAGCGCGTCACTCCGATGGAGGTGTGCGCATGACCATCCTGTCGATCGGTCACATCATCGCCACGTTCGTACGCGAGTCGGAGGTGCGCCTCGCGGAGGCCGAGCACTTCCTGCGCAAGCTGGAGCGCAATGCGTCGGACGCCGACTCGCTGCGCGAGCTGATGCGCCGCTTTCACGGCTTCGCCGGCGTCGGCGGTATCGACGGCTTCGAGCTGATCAACTCGGCCGGCTCGCGCGGGGAAGGGGAGTGCCGCCTGCTGATCAAGGGCGGCGAGGCGGTGACGCCGGACCACATCCGCCGCTGGCGCGCGCTCTTCGCGTTCATCGACGCCGAGGTCTGCGCGATGCATCGCTCGACCTTCAAGCTGAAGCTCGTCGAGCCGGAGCACGAGTCGGAGCGCGCGGCGCGCAAGGTGTACGACGTGCTGCTGGTCGAGGACGACGTCGACGTTCACGCCGCCCTCGGGCCGCGCCTCACGCAGGAAGGCTTCAACGTCCACTCCGCCTTCACGCGCGAGGAAGCGCTGACGTCGATGGCGATCGAGCCGCCGCATGCGCTGATCATCGACGTCGGCCTGAGCGACGGCTGCGGATACGACGTCGTATCGCGCCTGCGCGAGATGCCGGAGCGCGAGAATGCGCCGGTCTTCATCCTGAGCGCGCGCGAAGAGTTCCGCGACAAGGTCGAAGGAATCCGCTGCGGCGCCGACGCCTGGTTCGGCAAGCCGCTCGATTACGACGCGGTGATCCGCCGCCTGCGCTCGCTCGTCGAGTCACGCGACGACACGGTGGCGCGCATCCTGTCGGTGGAAGACGATCCCGCCGAGTCGGAGTATCTCCGCACGGTGCTCGAGAGCGCGGGGTACGAGGTGCGCTCCTGCAACGATCCGAAGTACTTCGAGAGCGAGCTCGCGACGTTCGCGCCGCATCTCATCCTGATGGACATCCTGCTGCCGGGCGTCAGCGGCTACGAGCTGGCGCGGTTTGCGCGGCAGCTCGACGAGCATCACACGACGCCGATTCTCTTCCTCACCAGCGAGCGCGAGATGCAGACGCGCATCGAGGCGATGCGCTCCGGCGGCGACGATCACATCGAGAAGCCGATCGCGCCGAACCTGCTGCTCGCCGCGGTCGAAGCGCGCGTGCAGCGCGCGCGGCAGATCCGCCACTTCCTCGATCGCGACAGCCTCACCGGCCTGCTCAATCGCGGGGCGTTCCAGCGTCAGGTCGAGGCGTGGATCCGCCGGCGGGACGACAGCGAAGGGGCAGTGGCGATGATCGACGTCGACTACTTCAAGATGCTGAACGACGGCTACGGCCACGCGTTCGGCGATCAGGTGCTGGCGCGGCTCGCGTCGTTCCTGCGCGCGCACGTCCGCGTCTCCGATGCCATCAGCCGCTACGGCGGGGAGGAGTTCGCGCTCTTCGTCGACGACGTGTCGGACGAGGAAGCGGTGCGACTCGTCGACCGCCTGCGCGAGGAGTTCGCGGCCATCGGTCACACGGCGCTCGACGGCACGACGATCTACTGCTCGTTCTCGGCGGGAGTGTGCGGCTCGGTGCGGCGCAGCGGCTCGTTCTTCGGCGCTATGCAGGCCGCGGACGAGGCGTTGTATCGGGCGAAGGCGGGTGGGAGGAATCGGGTGGAGCGGGTCCGAGAACCCGCTCCACGCAAGATTGCTTAGTTCTCGCTCTGAATGCGCATTCCGTAGAACGAGCGATACACGAAGAACATCGAGATGACGAAGAACACCGCGGCCAGGATCTGCGTGAGCTGCGCCTGGCCCGCTTTCGTCATTTCCACCGCCAGCTCGACGGCGAGGAGGCCGAAGAGCGTGGTGAATTTGATGACCGGGTTCATGGCCACCGACGACGTGTCCTTGAACGGATCGCCGACCGTGTCGCCGACGACACATGCGGCGTGCAGCGGCGTTCCCTTCTCCTTCAGCTCGACCTCGACGATCTTCTTCGCGTTGTCCCAGGCGCCGCCGGCGTTGGCCATGAAGATGGCCTGGTAGAGACCGAACAGCGCGATGGAGATCAGGTAGCCGATGAAGAAGTACGGCTCGAAGCAGGCGAACGCGAGGGTCGAGAAGAAGACGGTGAGGAAGATGTTGAACATGCCCTTCTGCGCGTACTGCGTGCAGATGGCGACGACCTTCTTCGAGTCTTCCACCGAGGCCTTCGTGGCGCCGGAGTCGAGCTTCATGTTGGCCTTGATGAACTCGACCGCGCGGTAGGCGCCGGTGGAGACGGCCTGCGTCGACGCGCCGGTGAACCAGTAGATCACCGCGCCGCCGACGACGAGCCCGAGGAGGAACTGCGGATGGAGCAGCGAGAGCTTGTCCATGTCCACCGTCAGGCCGTTGGTCAGCATGACGATGATGGAGAAGATCATCGTGGTGGCGCCGACGACCGCGGTGCCGATGAGCACCGGCTTCGCCGTCGCCTTGAACGTGTTGCCCGCGCCGTCGTTCGCCTCGAGGTATTCCTTCCCCTTCTCGAACTGCGGCCGGAAGCCGAAGTCGCGATTGACCTCGTCCTCGATGCCGGGCATGGTCTCGATCGTGGAGAGCTCGAACACCGACTGCGCGTTGTCCGTGACCGGACCGTATGAGTCGACGGCGATGGTCACCGGGCCCATGCCGAGGAAGCCGAAGGCGATGAGGCCGAAGGCGAAGATCGCGGGAGCGATCATCAGCGCGCCGGCGCCGGCCGGGAACATGCTGCTGATCCACGCGCCGACGCCCATCAGGCCGGCGATGGTGATGCCCATCCAGTAGGCGCTGAAGTTGCCGGCGATGAGGCCCGCCAGGATGTTGAGCGAGGCGCCGCCTTCACGCGACGCGGTGACGACTTCGCGCACGTGACGCGACTCGGTCGAGGTGAAGACCTTGACCAGCTCCGGGATGATCGCGCCGGCGAGCGTGCCGCAGGTGATGATCGCGGAGAGCTTCCACCACATCGTCGTGTCGCCGCCCAGATCGGGGATCAGGAGCCTGGAGACGATGAAGGTGACGGCCACGGAGAGGATCGAGGTGATCCAGACCAGCGACGTGAGCGGATGCTCGAAGTTGAAGTGATCGGCGTTCTTGTACTTGGCCGAGGCGATGGCGTTGTTCAGCCAGTACGAAACGGCGGAGGTGATGATCATCAGCACGCGCATGACGAAGATCCAGACCAGGAGCTGCGTCTGGACCGTTCCGTCCTTCACGGCCAGGAGGATGAAGGTGATGAGCGCGACGCCGGTGACGCCGTAGGTCTCGAAGCCGTCGGCAGTAGGCCCGACCGAGTCGCCCGCGTTGTCGCCCGTGCAGTCGGCGATGACGCCGGGGTTGCGCGCGTCGTCTTCCTTGATGTTGAAGACGATCTTCATGAGGTCGGAGCCGATGTCGGCGATCTTGGTGAAGATGCCGCCGGCGATGCGCAGCGCGGCCGCGCCGAGCGACTCACCGATGGCGAAGCCGATGAAGCAGGGACCGGCGTACGCCCGCGGAACGAACAACAGAATGAGGAGCATCAGCACGAGCTCGGTGGAGATGAGCAGCATGCCGATCGACATGCCCGCCTTCAGCGGGATGTCGTAGGTCGGGTACGGCTTGCCGCGCAGCGAGGCGAACGCCGACCGGGAGTTGGCGAACGTGTTGACGCGGATGCCGAACCAGGCCACGCCGTAGCTGCCGGCGATGCCGACGAGCGAGAAGAAGATGATGATCGCCGTCTTCGTGAAGCCGTAATGCCGCAGCACGCCGAAGTAGAACACCATGATGATGCCGATGAAGACCTCGAGGAGCAGGATGAATTTGCCCTGCGTCTGCAGATAGGTCTTGCAGGTTTCGTAGATCAGCTCGGAGATCTCGCGCATCGAGCGATGCACCGGCAGGTTCCTGAGCTGGATGTAGATGACGAAACCGAAGAGCAGCCCGAGCACGCAGACGATCAGACCGGCCATGAGCAGGTTGCTGCCCGTGATGCCGAGGAAGCTGACCGCACTGAGATCCGGCAGCACCAGATTGGCCTCGGTGCGTGCCTCGACCGGCTGTCCGGCGAGATTCGATTCCTGTGGCGCGACGGCCGGATTGCTCGAGGGATGCGACTCCTGTGCACCCGCGAGGCCGGCGACACACATCGCAATCGCCGCAAGGACCAGCACACGCATGATCCACGACTTCATAGTTCCTCCGTTAAGTTGTTTCGGTGAGATCCCGTCCTACACGAATTCCCAGAGGACGGGTTGCTTAGGGCGCGCGGATTCTAGCACGGGCCACCCTCCCGCCCGGTACAGGAGCAGATAGCAGATAGCAAAATCGTCCCCCTTGCTATCCGCTATCCGCTATCTGCAACGGGCGGGCGGCGGGGGTCACGACAGCAGCAGCTCCAAATCCTCCACCTCGAGTTTCCTCAGCACGCTGTTGTCCTCGGAAATGATCGAATCCGCCAGCTCCCGCTTGCGCGATTGCAGCTCGAGGATCTTCTCCTCCACCGTGTCGCGCGCGATCAGCCGGTACGCGACCACCGGACGCACCCGTCCGATGCGGTGCGCGCGGTCGATCGCCTGCGCCTCGACCGCCGGGTTCCACCACGGATCGAGCAGGAAGATGTAGTCGGCGTTGGTCAGATTGAGCCCCAGGCCGCCCGCCTTGAGGCTGATCAGGAAGAGCGGCGGACCGTCGTCGCTCTGGAACTCCTCCACGAGCGACTGCCGGTCCTTCGTCTTGCCGTCGAGGTAGCAGTACGGCACGCCCTCCTCGTCGAGCGCGTCGCGCACGATGGCCAGGAACGACGTGAACTGCGAAAAGATCAGCGCGCGGTGGCCGGAGTCGAGGATGTCGCGGACCTCCTCGATCAGCAGCTCGCTCTTCGCACTCGGCGAGTCGCTCTGCGGATCGATCAGCGCCGGATGACACGCCGCCTGGCGCAGACGGAGCAGCGCCTCGAGGATCTGCATCCGCGACTTGTCGATACCGGCCTTCTGGATTTTTCCGAGGAGCGCGGCGCGGTAGTGATCGCGCAGCTCGTCGTAGATCTTCCGCTGCTGTCCTTCGAGCTCGCAGTAGAGCGTTTGTTCCGTACGCTCCGGCAGCTCCGGCGCGACCTGCTCCTTCGTCCTGCGCAGGATGAGTGGCCGCAGCGCGCGGGCGAGCGCTTCCCGGCGCTCGGGCGGCGTGCCTTTCGCCACGAACGTCCGCTGGAACCAGCGCGAGGTACCGAGAAGTCCGGGATTGAGGAACTCGAAAAGGGACCAGAGCTCGCCGAGGTGGTTCTCGATCGGCGTGCCGCTGAGCGCGAGGCGATGATGCGCGCGGAGCTGGCGGCTCGCCTTCGCCACCTGGCTCGCCGCGTTCTTGATCGCCTGCGCCTCGTCGAGGATGACGTACTCGAAATCGACCGCGGCGAGATGCTCGATGTCGAGCCGCATCGTGGCGTAGGTCGTCAGCACGACGTCGCAATCGGCGAACGCATCGCGCGTCCGCTCCGTGCCGTGATGCTCGCGAATCCGCAACTGCGGCGCAAACCGCGCCGCCTCGGACGCCCAGTTGAAAAGGAGCGAGCGCGGCGCGACGACGAGCGACGGGCGAGCGATGCCTTCCGCGCGCATCGCTTCCAGCAGCGCGAGCGTCTGCACGGTCTTGCCGAGTCCCATGTCATCCGCAAGGCACCCGCCGATGCGCGCCGCGCGCAGGAACTGCAGCCACCCCAGCCCCGCGCGCTGGTATTCACGCAGCTCGGCCTTCATTGTCGCCGGCTCCTGTTGAGGTTTCGGAGCCTCCCGTGTCTGCAGTGAATCCAGTGTGGGGACAGGCGCCCTCGCCTGTCCTCCAGCCTCCAGCAACGCATCGACGACCCGCGACTGGTACGTCCGAAACCGCAGCCCATTCCCCTCCCGCTTCCCCAACTCGATCACCGGAGCCAGCGACTCCACCCACCGGCTCGGCACGATCCCGAACGACCCATCGCGCAGCCGCACGAATCCCCGCCGCGCCTCCGCCGCCGCGAGCAGCTCCGGCAATTCCAGCCGCGTCTCGCCGAAGCTCGCACTGACGTTCATGTCGAACCAGTCGATGCCGCTGGAGATCTCGACGTCGAAGTCGTCGCTCACGCGCAGCGGCGCGGAGTCGATCTCGATCGACCAGTGCTCATTCGTCAGCGTCCGCACCAGCTCCTCGAGCTGCGCCAGTCTCACGCGGTACCCCTCGCGAGTCCCGATCGCCCCGAGCGCGACGAGCCGCGAGCGATGCGCGTCCTCGAACGCGCGATTGCGGCGAATGAGTTTCCGTCCGATCGATTTCTGCAGCTCGCCCGAGCGGCTCGCGACGCGCCATTCGTCGTACACGAAGAACACTTCGCCCACCAGCTCGCTCATCCACTCGTCGCGCTGCAGCGCGAGCACCGGCCGCGGCCCCGTCTCCACGAGCTCCCACCCGAGCTCCTCGGGGAGCTTGATGCCGGCGATCGGAGCGCGGAGCAGCGCCTGGCGGAAACGCTCGGCGTCGGCGTGCGGCACCTCGATCGGACCGCTCACGCGCAGCGCGTTGAGCCAGTCGGAGCGACCGCCGTCGTCGAAACGGCTGGCCCGTCCGCCGCTGATCAGGATGCCGTTGGCGATCGAGTCGACGTCGTCGAGCGGCAGCGTCGTGCCGTCGCGCTCGATCGAGCCGGAGATCTGATACGTCGAGGCGTTGTTCGCGATCTCCGCGCGGAACGTCCACGGCGCTCCGTCGTCCCAGCCGATCGGCTGCATGTTCACGTCGACCAGCCGTCCCGCGCGCGCCAGCCGTTCGATCCACCACGCGGTCGTCGCCGGCGTGATCACGATCGACGATTCGACGTTGTAGCCGTGATTGAGCAGCGCGATGCTCTCCCGATCGAACGCGTCGAGCGCCTGCAGGTCGTCGAGCCGCAGCGAGATCGGCTTCCACTTCCCCCACTCGCCGCTCTTCCGCCGCGCCCGCCCGAGGATGCGGAGCAGCAGCGCATGCGACCCGGCGGACGGGTTGATCACGTACGCGATCTCGTCCGGCGCATTGCGCACCGGAAACGGCTTGTGCAGCGCGGGCCCGAGGGCCTGGAGGAAACGCTCCCAAGTCGCGTGCGTCGAGCGCCCGTAACGCAATGCGGGAGGCTCCTCGTCGAAGTCGCCCCCGCCCTCCAGCACCAGCTCGTGATCCGGCAGCAGATCCTGCGCACTCGCCGCCCGGATCAACGCCCAGATGTGCTTGCACGGCTCCAGCTCGCGCTCGTAGAACGGACATTCGCAATCGACGATGAGGTGGTCGTCGCTCCCGAGGATCAGCGCGACGGAGTAAGGGCGGCTGCCGATGACCGTCCCCTCGATCACCCCGCGATCCGAGGTGATGCGCGAGACGCGCCCCTCGTCGTAGTACCGGTCGCCGCGTTCGACGCTGAGTCGCGGGATATGAACGCGGAGAGCTTCTTCGGCACGCACGGCGGGATGGAATGCTACACGGGTGGGGCGGGGGGCGTGCCGGCTGCATCGGAGCGCGGGCGTCGCAGGTCACTTACGCGGTCCGCCGATTCCCTCGTCGCTCCGTTCGTCCTCTTCCATCTCATGCTCGTCGGCGCCCTCTTCGGGCGGTGGGGGAGGGGGCAACTTCAGGAACTTTTCACCAGGCGGCAAGCTGACGGCCGTGCCGTTCTTCACCAGCAGTTCGACTTCAGCCGGACGCAGGAACGTCATCACGACTGTTTGGAAAGAGGCGTCCGTCGTCAGCTGCGTACTGAGGAATGTAGAAAACAGATCACGATGTTCGTCGTCTGGGTTCTGTTGAAGCGGCTCGTCGAGCAAGACCACTCCCGGATGGTGGCCGCCGACCTTTTGCGATGCCGCCGCTAGCGCGAGACTGTACGCCGCGACAAGCCGCGATCGATCGCTCGCCGATCCAAGCGACTTTAAACGTCGATTCCCGAGGTACGGCACGTACTGCTCATCCATTCGGATCTGCGCCGCATTCTCGGCAGTAACAGCGCTATGGCCTAGCGCAATGAGGTAGTCGCGGAGAGCGCTCGCGAAAATCGAGACTCGGCGCGCGAGGTCTGCGTCAGCGGGTGCCTCCTTCCGGATCTCCCGCGCGTCGTCGAGCCAATGATCAATAGTCTTCTGCAACTCGTCGATTTCAGCCGACGTTTCCCTCAAGCGCTCGATCTTCCTTTCGGTTGACGAAAGCTGTGCAGCAGTCTGTGCGAGTTGCTCTCGGACCGTTCCTACTGCGGCCGTTACTGTCACGAGCGCTCGCTCGGCTTCTCGGAAATCGATCTCGACCCGCGCCAACTCCGCGCGCACGCCAGTAAACCGCGTGCTAATTGCGTATACGTTCTTTCGCACGAGATCGCGGTCGCGTTTCAGAGCTTCTATGTGTGCGCTGACAGAATCAACGGATTGTTCCGTGAGCGCAAACGTTGTCGGGTCGAGGTCACGGTGGCACGTTGGACATTCGATCTGGTCAATTCTTCCAACACCGATGGTCTTGAGGCGGAGCACGTCTTCCGCGGCGTGAAGTCTCTGCTCTAGGCTTGCGAGCAGTCCGGTCGTCTCGTCATCTTGGACGCGGAGGGTATGTAACTCCTGGTTCAGCTCATGCCGCCGTCCCTTCAGCTCGATCACCTTCTGCGATGCGGTTGCGTGGGACGATGCGTCCAGCACATCGATAGGCGCCTTTGTGAGGTTCTCTCGCAGCTTCTCCGCGCTCATCGCGAGCCGCGAGATTTCATCAGCAAGGTCGGCCGACGTATCTTCGCTGAGGGCTTCACGCAACGTTCTAGCCGACCATCGGTTGATTGTGTCCTGAATGCTGCCGCCACCGCTCCAGTCAACCGCCCATCCGTGCCGCGCGAAAAGTGTCGCCACCTGATCGGCTATTGTCCGAGCAGTCGCTCGCAAAGCAGCCTCGCGCTGAATCGCGCTCTGCTGGGACAGCCGCGAGGCTATCGCGGCGGTGGCTCCGAGCAGGTATTCGACAGCGACTTGCCCGATCTGCTGCTGCATGTATTTGCTGATCTGCCGCGCTTGAATGTCAGTCCATCCTTCATCCTGCTCTATGTAGAAGAGTGGTGCCAGGTTCTCAAGGTACAGATCGATGGTCGTTCCCTTGAAGGTCGCCACCTGCACGCGCGGCCAGCCAAACCAATCGAACAGGAACCGCTGCAGGCCGCCGTGCTCGTCCTGCATCGCCTTGTAGCGCGCCTGCAACTTGCTCGCGCGCACCGCACCATCAGCTCCTACTTCTTCAACGCGGGCGACGGTCGGATCGCCTTTGATATCCCGCGTCAGGCGCAGTTCACGCCCGTCAGAGTGAATCAGCGTCAAGACGCACCGCGACGACAACACGCGGGCGCCGGCGTGTCCGTCGAGCTTGATCTCTTCTCGCGCCGCTAGTGGGAAGAATCCAGCATCGTTATCGACTACGCCGAACATCGCTTCGAGCCCAAGGCACCACGCAAATGCCTTCGCAGCAAGCGATTTTCCGTACGCGTTCTGTGCCGAGATGACCTGCAGCCCGGCGGTCAACATCAAGGACCCTGCAAATGGCCCGACTTCCGACTCGCCTTCGACCGCTATCGACGCAATGCTTATCACCAGCCCTCCAGCATCGCGTTCGTAATCGTGATCGTACTAAGCTGCTCGATCGCAGCTCGCTCGGCAGAGAACAGCTCGGCGGTCAAAGCAGCGTTGGTCCATTTCTCGACCAACTGCCCGTTGGCTCCTGCGGAGAGGTGCGCACCATCGCGCCGGAACACGCCGCCCGCGATCAAGAACTCCATCACGCTTTCGTGCATGGCATCGCCGAGAAAGCCGCGCCGCAAGCGCTGCGAGACGTTCATTGATAATTGCGGCACGTGCTGCGTCGCAGACCAGTCCCGCACGACGCTCACCAGCCATGGCCTGATTGCTACGAACTGCGCGAGTTTCTGCTTCGCAGCCTGCACTCGCGGCACGCTACCTTGGTACGATTTCGCCAGGCGCTCAAAGACCAAGGCGTTGATGATTACGCGGTACTGCAGGTCGTAGATCGTCGATGGTGCGACCCGTTCCGGAGCGAGCACCGCCTCTGCCCCTGCGCCACTGAGCATCTGGCTTAACCTGCGGACTGCGGATCCGTCAGCCACCAATGGGAGAGGCTCCCTTCTTCCACCCGATTGGGCACTCACCAATCAGCCGTGCTACTTCCCCGGTCGCAACAGTCGTCACGAGCGATCCATATAAAGTTCCGAAGTCCTTCTCCAGCGTTTCCTTCGCAATCTCCGTCGCGCGGTCCAGTTGCGTCCACGGCTGATTCGAGCCCAACATTAACGTGGTTACACGTGTCGCGATCTGCTGTCGCCCCCGTTCCAGCGCGTGGTGCAGCGTCGGCGCCGTGTCACCGAGTTCACGTTCCAGCGCTAGTGCCGTCCGCCAATCTGACCGGAAATTGTCGGCGAGCGTAGCGATTGCTGCGGAGTGGTCGGGCAGGATTTCACTCAGTACGCTCATCTTCAGATCGAAGTCTTTCGGATTGTCGATCGCCAGAGACTGCGCGTTCTGCTGGATTTTCTCGACGAACTTCCAATGTCGTACGCGCGCGATCGTTATCTCATCCACCGGGTAAAGCCTGGCCAGCTCTTTCGGTCCCACGATCGCAACCTGCACGTTCACGTCCACGTACCGGCATTGACTCGCCTTCTTGCAGGCGGCGACGGCTGTCCCGATGCGGCCGATAATCCGATGACTCTCGAACCAGTTCACAACCAGCTTGATATAAACAAGTTTCTGTCCTTTTGGCAGGATCGTGCTCAGTTCGGTGTTTTCCTTGTGAACGAGCTTCTTCCCCTGCGTCTCGAGCTCGAACAGGTGGCGAAGGTCAGCGGTGAACTTCTCGACGATATCGTCCACCCGCTCTTTGTTCGTCTTCACCGCGTTGTGCTGCGGCCCATAGCAGCAGTATCCGTGCTGCCCGTCGTGGGACAAACCATCTAAGCCGCCGTCACCATGCGGAGTCGCCGGCACCATCTGGAACCCGAGGATCACACTCGTAAAACGCGCACACACCTCACTCTCGAAGGCATCGCCTTCCAGTTCGGCGAGCGACCGAGCATACGTGTCGACGATCGTGTCTTTCATTGCTGAAGATTCACCGAGACCAGGCGCTTCATATTCGGTAGTGACGCTTTTCCGGCCGTTTACGCCAGAGCGACGGCTCAGTTTAACAGTCGGCCCGGCCGCGCGGCGCTAACCTGCGGAGGATTGTCGAGTCACTTTTCCCGCGGGCCCGAAAATAACGCCGGCCTGTTCGCATCTATCACGCCGGCTTGAGAATGCGCTCCATCGCGGTCGATCCAAGCGGCGGCTGGATCGCATCCGCGGCCGACCGCACGATTGATCTTTCACACCCAAAGCCGGTGTTCTCGCTCGCGTTCCTGCCGAATGGCAATCTCGAATCCGGTTCGGATGACGGAAGTCGCCCGCCTCCGGTTCAACGACGGCGCATTGCAGGCGGTGTTCAGTCCCGACGGCCGGATGCTGGGAGCGATCACAGGAGCGCCCCACTCGTTCGCCACAATAACGCTGTGGCAGCAACCGGAATTGCTCGCCGCCAGCGAAGGGTGATCCGGAAGTCGGCGCGCGATCCGTGTACCGATGGCTGCCGACATGATCATCTAGCCGATGTCACGACACGGGGAGAACGCGAAGGTCCGCAGCAGAGGTCAAATCCTCAATCGATCCCGCGGGCCAGCGGAAACGGCACAGCGAAGCCTTGTTGCGGCTGTGCTGATGCAGCACGAACACGAGCTCGAAGTCGTTCGGACTTTCGTGCGTCACGAATGCTTCGTACACGTCGCCGTCGTGCGCCAGCCAGCGGCTGGCCGGTTCGTTCGTGTTTGCCTTCAAGTCGAACAGTACGATGCGATGGTTGCCGTCGATGGCGAAGACCACGAGCCAGCGGCCGCTTACGAATTTCATCGTCGTGATCCGTAGATCAAAGGATTGGTCGTCGCGAATCGTTTGCAGCGAAATGGGATCGAGGAACCGGAGCTCGGTGGTTCCGTACCACGATGCACGGCAGACGATGAGGCAGGGAAATCCGTCGAGGATTCCGGTCGCGAGTTCGCCGTTGTCGTTCCATCCTTTCGATCTGTCCCAAAGTGTGCTCGTCGCGCGCCTTGCCTGTTTGCCGTCGCGCCGCCACGATGCCACGTCGAACGCATCACTCAACGTGATTGCGTACCACTCGTCCGGAACGAGAGGATCGAACCAGATCGCCGCCAGTTCCAAATCTTCGGTCGCAGGGCGCAGCACTTCGCCGCGGCCCTCTCTCAGCACGCGAATTCTTCCTCCCGAATCGATGGTCACGACACCACCGGATGGCGGCGACTCGAACGCCGCCGCGCGGGTGTAATTCGGCTGTTGATACTGCGCGGATGGATGTGCCTCCGACTGCGACCACACATAAACGAACTGCGCATCCTCGGCGACGACGTCGACCGTTCCTTCGCCGTTTCGCCGTGCGCAGAGCGGCGTCAGAATGAGATTTCGCGCGGCGAACCCGCCGAGGGAGCGCGGGTTGGCGGTAAGAGGCATGAGGTGCAGGACCGGATCGCCGGGCTGACGCACAAGGAAGAGCGCGTCGTACGCACTGAGACTCGCGGAGGGGCCGGTCGCGTCGACGTAACCCAACGGCAGTTCATCGAGCGGAAAGTGCAGCAGATCAAGCGCGGCTTCGAGCACGCGCGCCGTGTTCTCGATCGAATATGCGTCCGGAGGCTCGTATGCCGCAATGCGCTGATAGAGCTCGACTCTGCCGATGGCCATGCCTCCGAAGACGGCGCCATGAATGGCGAGGCCGTACGGTTTCGCGAAGGCCAAATCCGACACGGGCAATGCGCGTAGATCGCCCGCCACCTCCGCCGCGATCGCCAGCACGCTGGCGGCGTCCGGTGGCAGCGATTTCGGAGTATTGAAAACCCACGCGCGTGCTTTCGTCGCGGCTTCGCGAAGCTCCTGCGTGCGCTTCGCGTAAAGATTGCGCCAGCGCACCAGGAGTTCCCGCGCGTGCACGAGGCGCTCTGTGTCCTCCTGCTTCGCGGGATAGGGAGGCTTGGCCGCGATCGTGCGAGTTGACGGCGCGCCAGGAAACGCCGGCGGCGTCGAAGGCTTGCCACGCTCGCCGCGCACCCGCCGGAGCAGTCTCTCCGCCGCGTCGGTTTCTTTCGGCAGTCCGACGAGATCGACATACGTGAGATTGGCAAAGATTCCTTCCAATTCCACCGGCGCGATGCGCACGGGAATCAACAGGTCCTGCTCGCCGCGCGGGTCGCGGCGAAACGCATCCGCCCATTCCGCGGGCGTGTACTTCGAGCGGAAATAGGCAGGGGAGAGCACGGCGATCGTCCGCTCTGTTCGCGCCATGGCCTCGTTCATGCGCAAGACCCAGTTTCCGCTGCCGAAGTCCCAGGCCTGAATCTCCACCTCGTAACGTTCCGCCTCGAGCGTCCACGCGATCCATTCCGCCCATTCGCGATCGTCCGCAGCGTAGCTGACGAAGAAGTTTTTCATATCGGTACGAAGTGCCCCGATTGTAGACGGGCACAGGACGCAAAAACACGAAAGCCGCCCAAGGACGGCTCATCAAGTGCTGTTGATTTGGCGGGCCTGGTGGGGCTCGAACCCGCGACCTCCGGTGTAACGGGGCGCCGGTCGCGGGTAGTTCTCAGGACGATCGCTTTCGGCAATGGTCGGGAAGAGTCTGCCGACGATAGGTTCATCATGCCTCCATCAATGAACGCGAGCAACTGCGCGGCACGGCGATCTCCCCGTTGCGCCAAGGGCACTAGATAGGCGCGAGCACGGTTGAAATCGGCCGGGCCACCTTGGGCCGGTTGCGCATAACATCGCGAGCGATAACACCGCGATTCGTCTCCCTCGTCGACGGCTTCCTGCAACCAACGCCGCGCCGCGGTCGGATCCTCGTCGCACCCTTCGCCCTTTATGAGCATCACACCAAGATTGCACTTCGCCGGTGTCATGCCCCGTTCTGCGGCGAGCTTCGTCAGCATGTAAGCGCGCACCTGGTCTTCGGCCACACCCTCGCCGTGGCGATACATCTGCGCCAGATTCATCGCGGCAACAGCACTGCCGGCGTCGATAGCACGTTCGTACTGGTAGGCTGCGGCTCCCGTGGCGGTTTCGGATAGTCCGACGCAACCCACGCGGGTGGCGCACGCCTGTGAGGTGCACGGTGATGGCCTCGCTCAGCACATTTGAGAATGGCAACCCCAAGAAAGCCTGTTCAGCTATTACCGACGAGATCTAAGGGTTGACGCCTCGCTATTTTCGCCAGGAATCAAGGGGCGCTTCGCGCTGCCGCACCACAATTCAAATCGAACAGCGCGTGGGCTCCAAAGCCTGCCCTCCGCAGTGCCTCAAACCGTAGACGTTCCGGCCACGGAACCTAGTGCAGATTGTCGCGAAACGCCGCGACGGCAGTCGTCGCGGTACGAGCTGCGGTCAAACACGCAAGAAGGAGCGAAGCCCTTTCTTGTCGAACACCGACGCAAGATCCGTAAACTTGCACTCCAACGCGACCGCAATCCGAATCATGGTGAGCAGGTTTGGCACGCGCGCGCCGCGCTCCAGCTCGCTCACCCGAGGCTGAGGGAGGCCGGTGCGTTGCGACACCTCTACCTGGGTCAGCCCGCGCTTCTCGCGCAACTCGCGCATGCGTTCGCCGAACACTTTTCCGGCTGCTGTGATCACGGCCATGAAAGCGTTTCGCGGTTGACAAACGGCAAGCGTGAATATACCATATTGGAACTACAGCGAGAGTTCGCGATGGCACTTCCAGAAGACTTCACCAAGCGCATTCGTCACATCTTCCTACATCAGCGTCCGCACGTCAGCATCATGACGGCTGCGACTCTCCTCGGCTGGCCGCAGGCGCGGATGCGCGCCGCCATCGCGGCCGGCGAGATTGAGACCAACGTGACGCCGTTCGCGACTTGGGTGTGGCGCGAAGAGCTCATGGCAAAGGCGATCGAACTGTGGCCGCTCGATGCGATCGAGGAGGCGCTGGGGGAGTAGGCGGCGCGCATTCTGCCGCCGGCGCTCCGTTCGTGCGAGTTGCGGGCGCGCGTGCCGCGCTACCAGGTGGCGATGCTGGAGCACATCGCGGAGAAGGAATCGACGACCGTCAGCGCGGTGCTCACACGCGAGCTCGAGGATGTCGCCTCCGCACACGCGGAAGAGCTCTCCGCGGCGATTCCGGGCTTCGCCGCTGCGTTTCGATGGCCGGACGCTGTCGAACCGCTGCCCGCCTGCTGAGAGCTTTTCCGACGCGGATCGCATTCATCCCATCGGGCATGGGATCAATCCCATCGCGCATGGGATGAATGCCATCGCGTATGGGATCGATCCCATCGCGGATGGGATGAATGCCATCGCGTATGGGATGAGTCTCGCCTGGAGGACAGTGAATGCCATCGCGCATGGGATGAATGCCATGCCGCATGGGATGAGTCTCGTCTGGAGGACAGCGAATCCCATCCGCGATCGTTTCCGCCTGCCGCTCATGTAGGCGTTCGCTGATTCCATTCTCATCGCATCGAATCGCCATCGGATCGCCTGACTCCGTGCTCTATTTACGGCTGGGCGGACGTAAATCACACTCCTGTAAGTCCTTACGGCTGAACGCAGGGGGCGAAAAATCGGGGCTTGTGACAATTCGGTGACAGAACTTTCGTGAATCGCCGCGTATCTTATGCACAGGATCGGTCCCGGATCCCACGGCACCTGCAGGTGTCTATTGCCTCTCGCACCTGGCCCCGGGTGAGGAGCGGTAACGCAGTACGGATCACCACGCGGTGACGCGCGTAGCGCCGCTCGCGAGGTGAGAAAGGGAACCCCAGTGTCAACGACAAGATCGATTCGTCCCGCAGTAACCACGGCTGTGCCGTCGGCAGGCGCAACGCCTGATCCGACCGCACCGTCGCCCACCGTCACCCGCTACCAGCAGTTGGCCGACGACTTCTCCAAGGCGCTCGATGAGATTGCAGCCATCATCCCGAAGCTGGAAGCCTCTCATCCCGCCACGGCGAACTTCGTCCGCTCCCACGTGAACGTTCCGCCCGAGTTCCTCGCCACCGCCATCGCTGCCGTCGATCAGACGCCGGAGCTGCAGGGCGTGAACAAGCTCAACGTCAGCGCGGCGCGCGACACGCTTCAGTTCATCGAGGCGTTCCGTCCGATGCAGGACAAGGTCGTGGCCTTCGCCGACAGCCTGAAGTTCACCCTCGCGTCGCAGAAAGCCAGCCTCGCGGCTGACGCGCTGCAGATCTATCAGATTGCCAAAGGTGTCGCTCGCGACCCCGGCGCCGGAAGCGTCGCGTCGCTGGTGCAGAACCTCAGTCGCGATCTCGGTCGCCGCGGCCGGAAGAAGAGTTCCGCTGCCGCCGCGAAGCCACCGGCCCCGCCGTTCGTCGGCGCCCGGCCGGGGGAGGAACGCCCGGCGTAGTGCTCCGGATCGCGCATCACCGCGACCCGGAGCCGACACGCACCCACTGGCGTTCAACCGAGGAGCACATGTCATGCGAACCATAACGCAGCATGTCTGCGGAGTCATACCTCCTCATATCCTGACGAGGCTGGCCGAGCAGACCGACCACACCGCCCACGAAGCCGCGCGTTCGACGCTCGAGCAGTCGCGGGAGCTCGCCGGCGGGCGAGCCCGCAACTACCTCGACCGCAACGCGCTCGCGGCGAAGGCGGCACCACCCAAAAGACGGCGCCACGTCTACGACGCCCGGCACGGCTACAAGCTGCCCGGAGCTCTCGTGGCCGGCGACCACAAAGCACGCAGCGGCGACGCCGAGGTCAACGAGGCGTACGACGGCACGGGAGCGACGTTCGACTTCTTCGCCAACGTCTTCGGCCGCAACTCCATCGACAACCGCGGCATGCGGATCGACTCGACCGTTCACTACGGGATGCAGTTCGATAACGCCCTCTGGACCGGTCATCAACTGGTCTTCGGCGACGGCGATGGACATCTCTTCAAGCGCTTCACCTCTTCACTCGACGTGATCGGTCACGAGCTGACGCACGGTGTCATCCAGTACACCGCGGCCCTCGGCTACACCGGTCAGAACGGCGCGCTCAACGAGCACATCTCCGACGCGTTCGGGATCATGGTCAAGCAGTACAAGCTGGGCCAGACCGCGAGCGAATCCGACTGGCTCATCGGCGCGTCGCTGTTGACGCCCGCCGTCCACGGCCGTGCCGTCCGCTCACTGGCGGCGCCCGGCACCGCCTACGACGATCCCGTTCTCGGCCGCGACCCGCAGCCCGCGCACATGCGCGACTACGTCGATTCCTCGACCGACAACTACGGCGTCCACATCAACTCCGGCATTCCGAACCACGCTTTCTACCTCGCGGCCATCGCGCTCGGAGGCAGGACGTGGGAGGTGCTCGGGCGGATCTGGTACGTCACGCTGACCAACCGACTCAGACCCGACGCGGACTCCGCCGACTTCGTCCGCGCGACCGTCGACATTGCCGGAGAGCTCTACGGCAACGGCGGGCGCGTGCAGCGGATCGTCGCCGACGCGTGGGGCGCGGTCGGCATCGGCGTGCGCCTGCTCACCGGCGCCGTTCCTGTCCCGCAGCCGGCCACGCGCGCTGTTTCGCGGCGCACGGCGGCGAAGTGGCGACAGCGGCCGGCGCACTGACCTTCACCGTTTCACTCACCACTCACAAAGGAGAACTTCACCATGAGTACGTCCAAGAACCACATGGAGGAGATGGCCGCCTCCAGGACTTACGACGCCATCAACCGTTCGATCAAGGCCCTCGATCTCGCGACGATGGAGAAAGGGAACACGCTCGACGGCACATCGTTCGTCACGCGTCTCGATCAGTTGGTCACGGTGTACACCGCCGTCAAGCCGATCATCGCGGTGCTGACCACGGTTCCGCTGATTCCGAAGACGTGGCGCGCGGTGCTCGGATTCTTCAGCCGGAGTCTGGACGCCGTCGTCATCGCCGTCCCCGACTTCAAGGCGGGGAAGGATCTCTGAGCCGCGATGCGCACACGACTCATCGGACGTGACGCCATCACCGGCAAGTTCATTTCTCTGCGTCAGGCGCACCGGCGCGCCGAAACGGCAATCACGGAGAGCTACCGCGTTTGGCGGGGCCGTACGTTGCCGCGAGGCCGCCGCCGCGCACGCGCGGGAGGGACGAGCCGGTCCAACTCGATTCGCAAGAGTCGATAACCCGTAACCCCGGTGGGGCGCGCTTCGCGCGCGCTCCACCACTTTTCGGAGCACATATGAACATCACTGACTATCCGCTCAAACGCGGCCAGTTCTACGAACAGCGGACGAAGAAGCAGTACGTCGTGTGGCACGGGACCGAAGGCCGCACCCGCTACACGCCGGTGTCGGGGCGGCCCGGCCACGCAAAGACGTCGATCGACGGATGGAACCTCGACGCGCGCTGCGTCGGCGCGCCGTATCTCGTCGATCGCGACGGCACGATCCTGAAGACGTTCGATGACGGAGCATGGATCTACCACCTCGGTCTCGAAGGAACGCGCGGTACGTACGATCGCGCGGCGGTGGCGATCGAATTTGCGAATGAAGGCCCGCTGTCACTGGACGGCGATCGCCTGCACGCCTTCGGCATGAACACGCCCAACACGATCTACACCGGCCCGCACTTCGCTGCCGATTGGCGCGGACGGAGCTTCTTTGCCGAGGTGGACGAGGCGCAGATCGACGCCGGCATCGAGCTCACGCTCGACGTCTGCCGCCGCCACCAGATCGATCCGGTCTTCTATTACCCGTCGACCACGTACGACTTTCCGCGCTGTTTTCAGGTGGCGACGATCGTCTGTCACAGCAACTGCCGCAAGGACAAGACCGATCTGTTTCTGCCCGATTGGGTCTTTCAGAAAATCGAAGCGGCGGGGATTCCGCTGCGGTCGTGACCTGGTGCGAGGGTTGCCGAGCAGGCGCGCGCCGCGGGCTGGCGACTTGCGTGTACGCGTTTCGCCGCGACGATCTCGACGCGCCTGCACCTCGCCCGCCGCCTAGATCGGAGGACGGCTTTCCCGGCGTGTTCCCCAGAACGCCACGATCTCGACGATTTCCGGATCGCCGACGACGCGGTAATACACATCGTGATGAATTCGTTCGATGTGGATTCGACGAACGCCAGGAAGCTTGACGTTCGTTGCGCGCTTGCCGATGTGCGGCTGCAACGCTAGCAATCTACCGACGCGCTCAAGCTCTTCGACGATTGCCTCGGGTGCTTTTTCTCGATTCCGGCGCCACCAATCACCTGCCTCATCGATCTGGCGGTCGGCGAGCTCACTGACCCGAATTTCTCTTCGGAAACTCACGCCTTCTTGCGCAGCCGTGCCATCACCGAATCAAACGGCACGGTCTGGCCTGTCTCGCACTGCGCGATCGACTCCAGAAGCATTTTCTCCGTTTCCGGGTCTGCCTCGAACGTCTCGCCCTCTTCCGGAAAAAGCACCGTCACCGCTGCACCCTCGGGAAACGAGGCATCCTGCAACTGGACTTTGCCTTGGACAACCTTGCCGGAAGCGACGCGCATCTTGGCATTTTACCGCGCCAGCACCTCGCGAGGACGACGTGGAGGACCGGTAGCCATTAGGCGAGCGTCATGAACACCATCACCAGTTCGCCATCGGTGGTGACGAACAGCTCGTGACAGATGATGTTGTCGATGCGGGAGGCAGCGTCGCGCATGCGCGCCTCGAGGTCGGTGAAATCACGTCCGTCTTCCCAGGAGCCGGCGTTGCCGAGCGAAACGGATTGCAACGTGATCGGGTAAGACTCGCCGCCGGTGCGATAGCCGAGCGTGATGACGAGGCGGTCGGCGGATTCGAGGTACTCGACGCCGATGCTCTTGGCCGCGATCGCATGCTCGGCGGCGAAGCGCGAGACCTGTTCGGCGAAGGTGCTGATGGAACGATCGGCGGGAAGCTTGCCGGCGAAGATCTTGAAGTGATCGTGAACCTGACTCTGAATCGTCATAGCACGGCCAGTATACGGCCGCGCTCCCGCTGCTGCCGCCACGCCGCCCGCGCGTAGGAGCCACACCCTCCGAGCGGGGATGCGTGAAGCGCGGCGGCGTGCCGGCGCTTGCAGTGTTCCTCGCGCGTCCTTTTCGGCGCCATGAGCCGGGTGGCCCAATTTGGGACGAGCGGGTGGCCATGACTAGTTCCAGAAATCCATCGCTTTTAGTTCTTCCTCCCCGTGTTGCGGGCGGTGGCGCATCCGCACAATCGCGGGCGGGAAATCCATCAATATGAATGTGCCGGGTGATCTCCATCACGTAGCTTGTTTCTACGACGCGAAGAAAGATCGCGCGACCGCTTCCGTGCTCGCTCTCTACGCAGCGCCGAGTCGATCGTCGCGGCTACTCTCCTGAGGGCAGGTTCCCGCGTGCCCTCGATTACGTTCTTACTCGCCGGTTTCGGCCGTCTCTTCCGCGAATGTCTCTCCGAGGCATTTCGCGACGATGAGTCTTTGCAGATGCGCGATGCGGTCGATGGGACCGACATCGGTGAACAGATCGCGGAGCTGCAACCGGAGGTCGTGGTCATCAACGTCGACGGGCGCGAGGACGAAGGTCTGGCGCTGATCGGACGGCTCGCGCGCGAGCATCCCGCAGCGAGGCTGCTGGTGTTCGGGATGGAGGAGACGCACGAGTCGATCCTCCGCTTCATCGAGGCGGGCGCACATGGCTACATCCCGCGGACGGCGTCGATGGTCGAGTTCCACGATGCGCTCGCACTGGCCGCGCGCGGCGAGATGGCGGCGTCGCCGGCCGTGACGTATGCGATGTTCGCGCGGCTTGCGGAGCTTTCGCAGTTGCGGCGCCGCACGGAGACGCTGGAGACGTTGCGCCTCTCGACGCGCGAGCTCGACATCCTGCGCTTGATGGCCCGCGGGTTGAGCAACAAGCAGATCGCCACGCGGCTCTCCCTCTCGTACCACACGATCAAGAACCACGTGCAGAACATCTTCCGCAAGCTCGACGTCGCGCGCCGGATCGAAGCGGTGGAGCATGCGCGACGCCAGGGCTGGCTCGATGAGTGAGCGCGCGGCGGTCGCGGTGCTCGCCTCCTGCGAGCTCTTCGCCGACGCCATGCGCGCCGCGCTCGAGCGGGCCGCAATCGAGGTCGCGCTGGCGGTGCCGCTGTCGGATGACGCGATCCTCGAGCTGCGCGGCGGCGCGGACGTCGTGGTGCTCGACGCCGGCTCCGCGCACGATGCGATTCCGTGGATCCGCCGCCTGCGCGAGACGGGCGAGGTGCGCGGCATCGTGGCGGTGATCGAGCACGCGGACGACGATCGCATCGTCGCGGTGCTCGAGGCGGGAGCGAGCGCCTGGATCGATCGCGATTCGACGCTGCCGCAACTGATCCGCGCGATCCGTTCGCGGCACACGGTGACGTCGGCGCGCGTCGTCGCGATGGTGGGCGGACGGATTCACGCGCTGGCCCGCGAGCTGCGCCGAGCACCTGCCGCGGCGGAGCTCTTGACGCAACGCGAAGCGCAGGTGCTGCGCCTCCTGGCCGAGGACCTTCCCAACAAGGAAATCGCCCGCCGCCTCGGCGTCTGGACGCACACCATCAAGACGCATCTCCACAACCTCTACGCGAAGCTCGGCGCGCGCTCGCGCCGCGATGCGGTGACGCGCGCGATGCGCCTCGGATTGCTGCAGGAGGAGACGAGCGAGGTGCGCGAGCATCGCGGCGATGTCATCGAGTCGGCGATCGACGCGGTGAAGGGCTCGCGCGCCCGGCGGATCATGATGGTCAATCGCGCGAGCGAGGAGATCGTCCGCTCGCTCGTGGCGTGCGAGCCGCGCAAGCCGGCGGAGCTCTTTGCGTCGATCGACGCGAGCGCGCCGGCAGTCGACGATTTCACGCGGCTGGCGCAGACCGCGGCCGCGGCGGGCGATCCGGGCGTGGTGCTCGCGTTGTTCAAATCGCTCGAGCCGCTGTTCGAGCGCTACGGTCCGCCGGCGCCGAGCCGCTTCGAGCCGGGCGACTTCGATTACTTCCGCTTCGTCGGCCATGAGCTGCTGGTCACGCTGTTCGCGGCGCTGCTGCACGAGCGGCGCTGGCGGATGACGGGCGATCTGCTCGAGCAGCGCTGGAGCATCTACTCCGAATACCTCGATTCGCTCGACGAGCTGACGGAGAAGCGCGGCGTGCTGTCGGTGCACGCGGAGCTGCTCGAGGCGCGGCACACGCGCGGCCCGCTCGCGCGGATGCCGTTCGACGAATTCATCGCCGCCGACTACTTCCTGTTTCTGCGCGGCGAGCTGCAATCGGATGAAGCGCCGCAGCATGGATTCGAGTGGCGGCCGTGGAGCACGGCGCGGATGGTCAGCGTGCCGTGGTTTCTGCGCGAGGAGTTGCTGGAGGAAGTGGCGAAGGCGTTGCGCCTGCCGGATGCCGAAACGCTGCGCGCCCGATTGCTCGAGCGCGCAGCGCGGTTGGAGTTGTTGTGGAGCGCGGGGTCGTGGCAGTCGCCGGTTACGGCTGCGTCGATCTGATATGGATCTCCACGCGGCGGTTGAGCTGGCGGCCTTCCGGCGAGTCGTTCGACGCCTTGGGACGCGTTTCGCCGTAGCCCACGGCGTTGATGCGCGAGGAGGCGACGCCTTCGTCGACGAGGAAGCCCTTCACCGAATCGGCTCGCTTCTCGGAGAGCCCCTGGTTGTAGTCGGGCGTGCCGGTCGAGTCGGTGTGGCCTTCGACGTCGATGATCTCGTCGGTGTAGCGGCGGAAGTTGCTGGCGAGATCGCCGAGCGTGGCGCGCGACTCGGGGCGGAGCGTGGACGAGTTGTAGTCGAATAGGACGTCGCTGGTGAGCTTGACGTCGATCTGGTTCTCGGCCGGACGGCTCACTTCGACGCCGGGGATCTGCTGCAGCTCCTGCTGCTGCTTGTCCATCCGGTGTCCGACCGCACCGCCGACCGCGGCACCGACTGCCGCGCCGACGACCGCGCCGGTGCGATTGCTGCCGCTCTGGTTGCCGATGATCGCGCCGGCGACCGCGCCGGCAGCCGCGCCGATGGCGGCGCCTTTTTTCGCCTTCTGATTCGGATCGTCGGCGGAGGCGCAGGAGAGAGTGAAGAGGGTTGCGACGAGAAGCACTGAGGCTTTACGGAACACGATTTGTTACCTCCAGAAAAGCAGTTGCTGGGTTGCTGAGTTGCCGGGTTGCCTGGTTTTCACCGAGCAACTCAGCAACCTTGCAACCCAGCAACCATCATCAATTACGCGTTGGCGTGAATGTGAATCTCGACGCGGCGATTCAACTGACGGCCGCTGGCGGTGGCGTTGGACGCACGGGGGTGCGTTTCGCCGTAGCCGATCGTGCGGATGCGCGAGGAGCGGACGCCGAGGTCATCGAGGTAGTTCGACACCGAGGCCGCGCGGCGCTCCGAGAGACGCTCGTTGTACGACGCCGAGCCGGTGGAGTCGGTGTAGCCCTGAACCGAGATCGTGGTGTTCGGGTAACGGTTGAAGACGTCGGCCATCTCGTTCAGCGCGCTGCGCGAGGCGGCGCGGAGTCCGGCGGAGTTGAAGTCGAACAGCACGTCGTTCTTCACCGTGACTTTCAGTTCGTCGTCGGCGGTACGCGTGACGTTGACGCCGTCGATCTGGCGGAGCTCACGCTCCTGCTTGTCCATCATGGCGCCGACGATTGCGCCGGCGGCCGCGCCGGCCACCGTGCCGACGACCGCGCCACGCTTGGAGCTGTGATGGCCGCGGTTGTTGCCGATGACGGCACCCACCACCGCACCGAGGGTTCCGCCGATGACGGCGCCCTTCTTGGCCTTGGCGTGATCGTCCGTCTGGGCGAAGACCGGAACTGCCAACAGAACGGTCAATACGGTTGCGAGTAGTTTCTTCATTTTTTGGTCCTCCCGTGTTTCTGGCTTTATTGGTTTCAACGTGCTTGCCATGACCGGATTACTGCCGTCAAAAAGTGGCTGGCGGGGTGTACGATAGCGGGCGATGACGGAACCGTCGCCGACGCTGCGCGTGCTTCGTAACCTGCTGCAATACGGCGACTTATCGTTCCGCGATTTCGTCGAGATCGCGCTCTATCACCCCGAGGCGGGCTATTACTCGCGTCCGGTTCACCCGGTCGGGAAAGAGGGTGATTACGTCACTTCGCCCACGCTCAGTCCGGTTTTCGCCTACGCCATCAGCAGGCTGATCGGCGAATTTGTGGCCCGTGCTGACGGCGCAGTGTGCTCGTTTGTGGACATCGGCTGCGGGACGGGCTCGCTATTAAAGGAGGTGGAGCGGACGACCGAGGCCGATATTCGTTGGTTCGGGATCGATCGCACCCGTGGAAACAGCCTCCTCGACGTCCCGCGCGACGGGATGCACCTCCTCTTTTCCAATGAGCTCTTCGATGCGCTGCCGTTTGCGCGGCTGGTGATGCGAGGGCGCGAGCTGCACGAGCTGTGGGTCGACGCGAACCTCGACTGGGTCGAGCACGAGGCGCCGGAGGTGTACGACGACTACTTCGCGTCGCACGGGATCACGCTCGAGGATGGGCAGTTCGCGGACGTCGCGCTCGACTGGGGTGGGCTCTACCGCGAGATCGCGTCCTTCTCGGAGCACGCGCTGATCGTCTCCTTTGATTATGGGTATCGCGCGCGGCAGCTCTTTCATCCGCGGATCAGGCGCTTCGGGACCGCGGCGTCGTATTCGCGGCAGCGCGTCACGCGCGATCTGCTGGCGAATCCGGGGGAGCAGGATCTGACGGCGCACGTCAACTTCGACGATCTCATTCGCGCCGGCGAGGAGCTCGGCGCGAAAACGCTCTCCTTCGACCGGCAGGCGAAGTTCCTTCTATCTCTCGGGATCACGGAGCATCCGCTCTTCGCCCCAGTGGAGAATGTCGAGTCGCTCGAGGCCGCGCTGGAGCTTCGCGAGGCGCGCGAAGAGGCGCGGCGGCTCGTCCTTCCGGACGGAATCGGCGAGGAGATTCGGGTTCTGGTGCAGGGGAGAGGAGTGCCGTCGGAGGGATGGAGTTTTCAACGCAACATCATTCCTTGACTCTCGATCTTCGCCGTTTACAATTACGTCCGGTCTCAACTTAGACGACATATGGCGAACTACTCAGTGCTGCTGGTGGCCGCTCTCATCGTGCTATCAGTCCCGGTGCTGACCCTCTTCATCATCACCCCCCTCATCCGGGCATCGGGAGGCGGCAAGGTCAAGCTCGAACCGTACGAATGCGGCGTTCCGGCTACCTCGCACGCCTTCGATCATCGCTTCTCGGTGCGGTACTTCCTGATCGCGGTGCTGTTCATCGTCTTCGACGTGGAGACGGTCTTCCTTTTCCCCTGGGCGATCCGGTTCAAACAGCTCGGTCTGTTCGGAGCTGTCGAGATGGCGGTGTTCCTCGCGATTCTCCTGATCGGTTACTTCTACGCCTGGAAGAGGAAGGTCCTTTCATGGGTCTGATCGAGAGCCGCTTCGACTCCTCCGGGAGTTTCCTCACCACAAAAGTCGACAAGTTGTTCAACTGGGCGCGGAAGTCGTCGCTATGGCCGATGCAGTTCGGCCTGGCCTGCTGCGCGATCGAGATGATGGCGGTGCTCGATCCCCGCCACGACATGGCGCGCTTCGGCGCGGAGGTCTTTCGCGCGACGCCGCGGCAGTCGGACCTGATGATCGTCTCCGGCACGGTGACCGAGAAGATGGCGCCGGTCGTCCGCCGCCTCTGGGACCAGATGCCCGATCCGAAATGGGTCATCGCCATGGGCTCGTGCGCGACGTGCGGCGGTCCGTACGACACGTACGCGGTCACGCAGGGGGTCGACCGGTTGATTCCGGTCGATGTGTACATCCCCGGCTGTCCTCCGCGTCCCGAGGCGCTGATCTGGGGATTGATGGAGCTGCAGAAGAAGATCGAGAAGATGCACGTGCTGCGCAAAGGGGGCGAGGCGTACGACTTCGCCCGCGCGGCGGTGCGCGATTCGCTGCGGCCGGAGCATGAAGGTCCGGCGTTGCGGGCCGGGCAGGCGGCGCAGTTGAAGCCGGCGCCGGTTTCGGGGGTGAAGCCGAAGCCGAAAGCGGCTGTTGCTCCTGCACCTGTTGCGGCACCGAAGCCGGCTGCGCCGGCTGGACAGGCGGGGGCGCCTGTCCCCACACCGGAAGCGAAAGAGATCAAGGCTGCGGCGGAGCCGGAAGTTGTTCCGGATTCGGGCGCCTCGGAGACCGCGCCGTTCCATCGCGAAGACCTCACGCTTCCCGAGCGGATGACGATGGCGCAGGAGATGGGGGGCGGGTTCGAGACGAAGCTCTTCGCGGCGATGGCGCAGACCGATTGCGGTGCTTGCGGCTGGGACTGCGAAGGCTACGCGAAGGCGATCGCCACGGGCGAGACACTCGACATCACGCTCTGCGTCCCGGGTGAAGAAGAAACGCTCGACATGCTGAAGCAGCTCATGACCGAGGCGGGGAAGGCGTACGAAGGGTAAATGGCCGAGCCAACGACGACAACGCCTGCGCGCTCGCTCGATGACATCCGCCGCGATCCGCTGATCGCCGGCGCGGCCGAGCGTTCCGGCGACGCGATCACCGGCGCGAAGGAGTTCGTCGGGGAGATCACGCTGACGGTCGATCGCAATCGCATCGTCGAAGTCTGCCGCGCGTTCAAGGACGACGGCTTCAATTACCTCGTCGATCTCGCCGGCGCCGACTATTCGAAGTATCCGAACCACACCGGTCCGCGCTTCGCCATCTCGTACACGCTCTACTCGTTCCAGAAGAACAACCGCGTGCGGCTGAAGGTCTGGACCGAGGACAACGTCCCGTCGGTGAGCGGCGTCTGGAAAACCGCTAACTGGCACGAGCGCGAGACGTGGGACATGCTCGGCATCCGCTTCGACGGTCATCCGAACCTCGAGCGCATCCTGATGTGGGAAGGCTTCAATGGCCATCCGCTGCGCAAGGACTTTCCGATCCGCGGCATCGACACCGGCGCGCGCATCTATCCGGAAGTCTTTCCGGAGGGTGGTGGGCCGAAGGCGGGATCGACCGGCAAGGACGTCAAGGACGTCAACGTCTATCAGGGCGAATGGAAACGCTACGGCACCTGGCCGGCCGCGGAGATCGCGGGCGGAAAGGAACAGGCGCCGCCGAATCCGGAGCTCGCGGGCGTCGTCGCGGAAACTGCTGTTCCGACTCCCGAGGCGCCGTGGCACGATCCGGAAAAGGCGCTGCCCGAGCGGATGGAGCTGGCGAAGAGCGGCTCGCTCAAGGACAAGCTCTTCGCCGCGATGGCCCAGACCGACTGCACGGCGTGCGGCTGGGATTGCGAGGGCTACGCGGACGCGATCGCCAGGGGCGAGACGAAGGACCTCACGTTGTGCGTCCCCGGAGAAGCGGAGACGGAGTCGATGCTGAAGAAACTGATGGGGGTCGCGTAACCGATGTTTGACGTCCACGAGATGGAGATCAACTTCGGTCCCCAGCATCCGTCGACGCACGGCGTGCTGCGCGTGATGCTGACGGTCGACGGCGAGCGGATCATCGACGCGAAGCCGGTCATCGGCTACCTCCATCGCGGCACGGAAAAACTGTTCGAGCACATGGCGTATCCGCAGTGCATCCCGCACACGGACCGCATGGATTACGTCGCCTCGGCCACGAACAACCTCGGCTTCGTCGAGACGGTCGAGAAGCTGATGGGGATCACGGCGCAGATCCCGAAGCGCGCGCAGTTGCTGCGCGTGATCCTGAGCGAGCTGCAGCGGATCTCGTCGCACCTCCTCTGGCTCGCCACGCACGCCATCGACATCGGCGCGATGACGCCGTTCTTCTACTGCTTCCGCGAGCGCGAGCAGATCCTCGACCTGTTCGAGAACTACTGCGGCGCGCGGCTGACGCTGAACTGCATGCGCATCGGCGGCATGCCCGAGGATGTGCCGGCAGGCTGGCTCGACGACATCGAGGAGTTCATCGGCAAGTTCGACGCGGCGGTCGACGAATACGAATCGCTGCTGACCAACAACCGCATCTGGAAGCGCCGCACGATCGGCATCGGCGTGATCTCGCCGGAGGAAGCGATCGAGTGGGGCGTGACCGGTCCGCCGCTGCGCGGCTCCGGCGTGAACTGGGACATCCGCAAGGCGTTGCCGTACGAGTGCTACCCGGAGCTCGACTTCGAAGTGCCGCTCGGCATCAACGGCGACACGTACGATCGCTACCTCGTGCGCATGGCGGAGATGCGGCAGTCGCGGCGCATCCTCGAGCAGTGCATCCCGCTGATCAAGGAGACGCCGGCGGGCGACATCAAGGCGAAGATCTCGCGCGTCGTCCGTCCGCCCGAGGGCGAGGTCTATCACTCCATCGAATCGCCGAAAGGTGAGCTCGGGTACTACATCATCGCGGACGGCAAATCGCAGAACGCGTATCGCTGCCACGTGCGGCCGCCGTCGTTCGTCAACCTGCAGGCGCTGCCGGCGATGGCGAAGGGACACCTGGTGTCGGATCTCGTGGCGCTGATCGGAACGATCGACATCGTTCTCGGCGAGGTGGATCGATGATCACGCAAGCCGCGCTCATGCACTACCTCGTCTGGCCGCTGGTCAAGTTCCTCGTCGCGTTCCTCATCGTGCAGGTGATCGTCGCGGCGATGAACTGGGTCGAGCGCCGGCTGCTCGGCCTCATCCAGGCGCGCCTCGGTCCGAATCGCGTCGGCTGGCATGGACTGCTGCAGATCGTCGCCGATCCGATCAAGTTCCTGCTGAAGGAAGACATCGTTCCTTCGAGCTCCGAGAAGATCGCCTACTTCCTCGGGCCGATGCTGCCGCTCATCCCGGCGTTCATCGTCTTCTGCCTGATCCCGTTCGGACCGGGACCGATGTTCCTCTCGGCCCGAGTCAATGTCGCGCTGCTGCTGATCCTCGCGCTCACCTCGACCGGCGTGTACGGGATCATCCTCGGCGGCTGGGCATCGAACAACAAGTACTCGCTCATGGGCGGCCTCCGCTCGGCCGCGCAGATGGTGTCGTACGAAGTGCCGTTCGGACTGTCGATCGTCGGCGTGCTGATGATCTGCGGCAGCCTCGATCTCGTGAACATCGTCAACTACCAGGCGAACAACGCGTGGAACCTCTTCCCGCAGATCGTCGCGGCGTTCATTTTCTTCGTCTCGATGAACGCGGAGAACAACCGCACGCCGTTCGATCTCCCGGAAGCGGAATCCGAGCTCGTCGCCGGCTATCACACCGAGTACTCCGCGATGAAGTTCGCCTTCTTCATGCTGGCCGAGTATTCGTCGATGCTGGTCAACTCCTGCCTGATGACCATCCTCTTCCTCGGCGGATGGACGATCGCGTACGACGGTCACGGACTGACGACCGCGAAGCTGATCAGTATGGGCAATTTCGGCGCGCTCCTCGGCTTCGCGATCTTCTTCGCGAAGGTCATGTTCTTCATGCTCGTCTACATCTGGTTCCGCGCGACCTTCCCGCGCTTCCGCTTCGATCAGCTCATGGATCTCGGGTGGAAGTGGATGATCCCGCTGGCGCTTGGGAACATCGTCGTCACCGGGATCTTCATCCTGGCCGGACAGGAGCGCCTGATGTACTGGATCGGCCTGGCGACGATCGGCGCGATCTTCTTCTACCTCTCCCGCAAGCCGGCGCCTTCGCCGACGAAGGCGGCGCGTCCGCACAAGGTGGTCCATGCAAGTTGAGCATCCGAAACCGCGCTGGGCGGATCGCTTCCTGCTGCTCGATCTGTTCGAGGGGCTGAAGACCACCGTCCGCGAGCTGTTTCAACCGAAGGTGACGGTGCGGTATCCGGAGGAACGGCTCGAGCCCGCGGACCGCTTCCGCGGCATGTTCCGCTTCAGCTACGACCGCTGCATCGCGTGCAAGCTCTGCGCGCAGGCCTGCCCGATCGACATCATCTACATCGACGTCCACGACGAGCAGCGCGAAGTGGACGGGAAAATGAAGAAGCTGAAGGTCCTCGACCGCTACGACATCGACGTCAAGCGCTGCATGTTCTGCGCGCTCTGCGAAGAGGCCTGCCCGACGAAGCCGAAGTCGATCTGGCTGACGTCGAAGACGTACGAGCTCGCGTCGTACGACCGCAACGATCTCTACTTCAACATGCAGGAGCTCGAGTACTGGGACGACCGTCCGAAGTACACGGGGCTGCCGGATGAAGAAGCGCCGGCTCAGATTGAAGGACAGAAGCAGATCGCCGGAGGCCACGAATGACGCCGGCCTTTGCCGTCTTCCTGCTCGTCGGCACGATCGCGGTTGCGTCGTCGATCCTCGTGATCTCGATGCGCAATCCGGTGCATTCGGCGCTCTTTCTTCTCCTGACCTTCCTCTGCGTCGCCATCCTCTTCGTGATGAAGGACGCGGAATTCGTCGCCGCCGTGCAGGTGCTCGTCTACGCGGGCGGCATCATGGTGCTCTTCCTTTTCGTCGTGATGCTGATCAACGTCCGGCATCTTCCCGACGAGAAGGTCCTCTCGAATTTCTGGAAAGGCGGCTTCGCCGTCGGCCTCGGGCTCTTCATCCTCTTCATCAGTGTCGTGCGGCCGGGCGTTTATCACGACGAGCGGCTCGACAAGGGGCGGCTGAAGCGGGTCTCGGAGCGGATCTGGACGGAGTCGCGGAAGACGCCCGGCAAGTTCGTCTACCGCCGCGTGCATCGCACGAATGCGAACTCCGAGGCCGTGGGAATGGCGCTCTACAACGACTACCTCGTGCCGTTCGAAGTGGCGTCGATCTTTCTGCTCGTGGCGATGATCGGTGCGATCGTGATCGGAAAGCGCGAGCTGTCAGCGGTCGAGGAAGAGACGGCGCAGCAGTTCATCCTCGATCGCGTTGAGACGGAGAAGGAAGTGAAGGAGGCCATGAGTGCCTGACGCTGCGCCGACCACCGAGGCGTACCTGATGCTCTCCGGCACGCTGTTCACCGTCGGGCTGATCGGCGTCGTCATCCGGCGGAACATGATCACCGTGCTGATGGCCATCGAGCTGATGCTCAACGCCGTCAACATCAACCTCGTCGCCTTCTCCCACCGCCTCGCATCGCTCGAGGGACAGGTCTTCACGATCTTCGTCATCACCGTCGCGGCAGGGGAGGCGGCGGTCGGACTGGCCATCATCATCCAGTTGTACCGGCTGAAGAGCACGATCAATGTGGATGAAGCGAGGACGTTGAATGGCTAGCGCGCTCCTGGCCATCGTTCTCCTGCCCGCGCTCGGCGCGCTCATCAACGGCTCGCGCGCGTACGCGAATCCGCACACGCCGAAGAGCCGCACCATCACCAACTTCTTCGCGCTCGCGACGACCGGCCTCTCGGCGCTCATCGCGTCGTGGGTCGTCTTCACGTACACCAGCCACGGGACCCACGAGGCGTTCACGCACACGTACTACACCTGGATCCCGTCGGGCCTGGGGCATGCGGGGAAGGCGATCGCCGACTTCGGCGTCGACTTCGCGTTCCGCGTCGACACGCTGTCGTGCACGATGCTGCTGATCGTCACGTGGATCGGCTTCCTGATCCACATCTACGCGACGGGTTACATGTCGCACGAGAAGGGCTACACGCGCTTCTTCACCTACCTCAACCTCTTCATGTTCATGATGCTGCTGCTCGTGCTCGGCGCGAACTACGGCGTCATGTTCGTCGGCTGGGAAGGGGTCGGTCTCTGCTCGTATCTCCTGATCGGCTTCTACTACGACAAAAACTTCGCCGCCGACGCGGGGAAGAAAGCGTTCATCACCAATCGCATCGGCGACTTCGGGTTCGTCCTCGGCCTGTTCCTGATCTTCAACACGTTCGGGTCGGCCGACTACGGCAAGGTCTTCTCGCTGGTCAGCGCGAATCCGCATGCGTACACGGGCGTGGCGACGGCGATCTGCCTGCTGCTCTTCGTCGGCGCGTGCGGTAAGTCCGCGCAGATCCCGTTGTACGTCTGGCTGCCGGACGCGATGGCCGGTCCGACGCCTGTCTCCGCGCTCATCCACGCCGCGACGATGGTCACGGCCGGCGTCTACATGGTCGTCCGCTCCAACCCGCTCTTCCGCCTCTCGCCGACGGCGATGGCTGTGGTGGCGGTCGTCGGCGCGGCGACGGCGATCTTCGCCGCGACCATCGGCATCGCGCAGAACGACATCAAGAAAGTCCTCGCATACTCGACCGTCTCCCAGCTCGGCTACATGTTCCTCGCGGCGGGAGTCGGCGCGTTCACCGCGGCGATCTTCCACGTGATGACGCACGCCTTCTTCAAGGCCTGCCTCTTCCTCGGCGCCGGCTCGGTCATTCACGGCTGCGGCGGGGAACAGGACATGCGCAAGATGGGCGGCCTGAAGAAGTACATGCCGGCCACCCGGATGACCATGCTGATCGCGTGCATCGCGATCGCGGGCATCCCTCCGCTCGCCGGCTTCTTCTCGAAGGATGAGATTCTCGCCGGCGCGTTCGTCTATTCGAAGGCGCTGTGGCTGGTCGGATTCCTCACCGCCGGCATCACGGCGTTTTACATGTTCCGCCTCTACTACATGACCTTCGAGGGCGAGTACCGCGGCGCACAGGTCGAAGGAATCGAGACCTCGGAGCCGGAGCACGGCGGGCATCACCTGATTCCCGATCAGCGTCACCTCGACCAGGGCGACGAGCACAGCGACAAAGCGCACGGCCATCACGTGCACGCGCACGCACCGCACGAGTCACCCGGCAGCATGACCGGCGTGCTCTGGGTGCTCGCGGTGCTCTCGATCATCGGCGGCTTCTATCTCGGCTGGCCGGTGATCTGGGGCGGCTCGACTCCGACCGCGTTCCAGCGCTGGCTGCTGCCGGTGCTGCCCGCCCTGGGCGGAGAGCACTTCGAATTTCCTGAGCCGACGCACGGCGAGGAGTGGTTCCTCGTGCTGTCGTCGATCGCGGTCGCGGCGTTCGGCATCTATCAGGCCGGCCGCTACTACCTCGGCGATCCGTCGTTCACGAAGGCGAAGAACTGGGCGACGAAGCTCGCGCCGGTCCATCGCCTGCTGGAGAACAAGTACTTCGTCGACGAGATCTACAACGCCACGGCCATCGGCGGCACGCTGATGTTCGCGCGGGCGATGTCGTGGATCGACAAGTGGATCATCGACGGTCTGGTCAATCTCGTCCGCCATATCACCGTCTGGCCGCTGGGCGAAGGGTCGTCGCTGTTCGACAAGTACGTCGTCGACGGTCTGGTCAACGGCGTGGCGTGGACGGCGGGCAAGGGCTCGATGGCGCTGCGCCGCGCGCAGAGCGGGTTCGTGCAGAACTACGCAATGGTGATGGGCGGCGGCATCGTGCTGCTGGTCGTGGTTTATCTGTTCCTGAAGCCGTAAACGAAGGGGAGACATGCTTCGATGGGCATTCTGAACATCGTTACTTACATTCCGGCGATCGGCGCCGTCCTGCTCCTCTTCTTCAGGAAGGACAATCCGGCCGCGATCCGGATGACCGCCACGGCGGTCGCGGTCATCGACTTCATCGCGTCGCTCTACCTCTGGATGCAGTTCGACTCGACGAAGCTCTGGCAGTTCCGCGAGACGTACGAATGGATCCCGTCGCTGCACGTGAAGTACGACTTCGGCATCGACGGCATCGCGCTGCTGCTCATCGTCCTGACCACCTTCATGGGGATCATCGCCATCGTCTCGTCGTACTCGGCGATCAATCACCGGCAGAAGGAGTACTACATCCTGCTGCTGCTGCTGCAGACCGGCATGATCGGCACGTTCTGCGCGCTCGACTTCTTCCTCTTCTATCTCTTCTGGGAAATCATGCTCGTGCCGATGTACTTCATCATCGGCATCTGGGGCGGCGCGCGAAAGCTCTACGCCGCGATCAAGTTCTTCCTCTACACGCTGGCCGGATCGGTGCTGATGCTGCTCTCGATCCTCGGCCTCTACTTCTTCAACAGCACCGGCATCGACTTCCTCAACATCCCGGGCCTCGGCAACGCGCCGACGTTCAGCGTCCTGCAGTACCACGAGATCGGACACCTGATCCCGCCGACGCTGCAGTTCTGGCTCTTCCTCGGTTTCTTCTTCGGCTTCGCCATCAAGGTGCCGATGTTCCCGTTCCACACCTGGCTGCCCGATGCACACGTCGAGGCGCCGACGGCGGGCTCGATCATCCTCGCGGCCGTTCTGCTGAAGATGGGCACCTACGGCTTCGTGCGCTTCGCGCTGCCGATCCTTCCGGACGGGACGAAGCAACTGCTGCCGTGGGTCGTCGCGCTGTCGATCATCGGCATCATCTACGGCGCGCTCGTGTCGCTGGTGCAGAAGGACATGAAGAAGCTCGTTGCTTACTCGTCCGTCTCGCACCTCGGCTTCGTCATGCTCGGGATGTTCGCTCTCAACCCGATGGGACTGAAGGGCTCAGTCCTGCAGATGATCAACCACGGCATCTCGACCGGCGCGCTCTTCCTTCTCGTCGGCATCATCTACGAGCGCCGCCACACGCGTCTGATCGCGGAGTACGGCGGCCTGGCGAAGCAGATGCCGATGTACGCCGCGCTCTTCCTGATCGCCGCGCTGTCGTCGATGGGACTGCCGGCGCTCAACGGCTTCATCGGCGAGTTCACGATCCTCGTCGGCGCCGCGAACCGCAATCTCTGGTGGGCGGTCTTCGCCGCGGTCGGCATCGTCCTCGGCGCGGCGTACCTGCTCTGGCTCTACCAGCGTGTCTTCTGGGGCCCGCTCGACAATCCGAAGAACCAGGACGTCCCCGACGTCAACGGCCGCGAGATGGGGTTGATGTTCGCGCTGGTCGTGGTCATGGTCTGGATCGGCGTCTATCCGAAACCGTTCTTCGAGCCGCTGGAGGAGCCGGTCAACTACATCGTTCGCAAAGTCGATCCGCAGTACTTCGATCGCCAGCCGCTGACCTATCCTGCGGCGCAGCCGGAGCACGTGGCGGAGGCGAAGTAGGCCGATGAACTGGAACGACGTCATCTTCCTGCTGCCGGAGATCATCATCGCGACCGGTGCGTCGCTGCTGCTGATCGCGCCGGTGACGGGACTTCGCGACTCGATCTCGTCGAAGTGGGCGATGCTCGGCGTTCTGGCCATCACCGCGGCGTCGCTGATCGCCTGCTCCTGGGCGGTCACCGATCTTCCTCAGACCCCGATGTTCGCGCGGATGTTCGCGCTCGATGGCTTCTCGATCTTCTTCAAGCTGCTGTTCATCGGCGCGATGGCGGTCATCGTGCTGCTCTCCGACGACTTCCTGCGCGAGACGCGCTATTCGACGTGGGAGTTCTACTCCCTCCTCGGTTTCGCGCTCTGCGGCATGATGTTCATGGCCTCGGGCATTCACCTGGCCACGATCTACATCGGCCTCGAGCTCCTCTCGCTCTCCAGCTACATCCTGGCCGGCTATTTCAAGAACGAGCAGAAGTCGACCGAGGCCGCGATGAAGTACTTCGTGCTGGGCGCGGTCAGCTCGGGGATTTTGCTGTACGGGATCTCACTCATCTACGGCGTCTGCGGCTCGCTCAATCTCTTCGACATCGCGCGCGCCATGTCGACCATCGTCTCGAACGACGCGCTGATGTTCGGCATCATCCTGCTGGCGTGCGGACTCTGCTTCAAAGTCGCGGCCGTACCGTTCCACGTCTGGACGCCCGACGTCTACGAAGGCGCGCCTACGCCGATCACCGCGTTTCTTTCGACCGCATCGAAGGCTGCCGCGTTCGCGATCTTCGCCCGGATCTTCTACACCGGCCTGCACGACTTCCATCTCGCATGGAACAACGTCCTGGCGACCGTCTCCGCGCTTTCGATGATCGTCGGCAATCTCGCGGCGATCACGCAGGACAACGTGAAGCGCATGCTCGCGTACTCGTCGATCGCGCACGCCGGCTACGCGCTGCTCGGCATCATCGCCGTCAACGAGATGGGACTGCGCGGAGTGCTCATCTACACGTTCGTGTACGTCTTCGCGAACCTCGGGATCTGGTCGATCGTGCTGATGATGAAGCGCCACGAATACGCCGGCGAGCAGGTCTCCGACTTCGAAGGGCTGCATTCGCGCGCACCGTTCTGGGCCTTCGCCATGTTCGTCTTCCTGCTGTCGCTCGGCGGGATTCCGCCGACGGCAGGCTTCATCGGCAAGTACTTCCTCTTCTACGCGGCGGTGCAGGCCGGCTTCGGCTGGCTGGCCATCATCGCCGTGCTGATGTCGGCGGTATCGATGTTCTACTACCTCCGCCTCGTGGTCGCGATGTACCTGCGCGACGGCAAGGAGGCCGACGTCGCGACCAGCGGCTCGCTGCGCCTGGTGGCCGCGATCTGCCTCATCGTGACGATCCTCTTCGGCGTCCTTCCGAACGGACTGGTGAAGCAGGTCGACGTGTCGGCAGGTTGGGTGCATGTCAAAGGCGCGGTGACGCGCAATGCCGCTAGATGACCAGAAGCGCCGTCAGGCGCAACAGCTCCTCGAGGCCTCGTCCATCGGCTGGATGTTTCCCATCGCCATCGGCATGGGCGCTCTCATCGGGTGGGGACTGGACAAGCTCTTCGGAACGAGTCCCTGGCTGACGTGGATCTTCCTCGGCTTCGGAGTGGCCGCGGCCTTCCTCAACCTCTTCCGCGCCGGGCTGCGAAATGACGACGGATCACCCCCGGAATCCTGAGCACGACGACTCCGCGGCGGTGCTCCGGCGCATCCGGAACATCAGCATCGCGGCGTGGGGCGGATTCGCGGTATTTGCCTTGATTTCCAGCGGTTTCGCGGGTTTTGTCGGATTGACTTGCAGTGCCCTCGTGACTATCATCAGCTTCCTTTGGTTGGAGGAAATCGTGGAAGCGGTTCTCCAGCCGACACCACACCTTCGCGCCTGGAAAGTCACGTTGCGCACGTTAGCGCGCTACGCTCTGCTCGGTGCGGCGGTTTCGGTCACAATCTACGTAGCTCGGTTCAATGCCCTGAGTGTGTTGTTGGGATTCTCGATCGTCGTGGTGGGAATCATCGGTGAAGCTGTGTACTCGACCTTGAGGAGTTGGAACTAGCGGATGGAACACGAGAGCTCAATCCTGTACGGTCCGGTCAACGCGCTGTGGCACAGCGTGCAGCATCGTTTCGCATGGGACATTCCGGACCACGTCATCATGGCGTTTCTGGTCCTTCTGATCTCGGCGGTCGTTTTTCCGCTGGCCTCGCGCCGCATCAGCCGCGACAACCCGGGCGGGTTCCAGCATCTCCTGGAGATGGTCGTCGGCGGAGTGAAAGACCTCCTGCACGACATCATCGGCCATCACGGCGACCGGTACCTCTACATCATCGGCGGCTTCATGGTGTTCATCTTCATCTCGAACATCTTCGGCCTCTTCTTCTTCCTGCAGCCGCCGACGAGCAACATCAACACGACGTTCGCGCTGTCGCTGTCGGCCTTCCTCTACTTCAACACGGAAGGCATCCGGCGGCAGGGACTCGTTCATTACCTCAAGCACTTCATGGGGCCGATTCCTCTGCTGGCTCCGCTCATGTTCCCGATCGAGATGATCGGTAACTTCGCGCGCATCCTCTCGCTGGGTATGCGTCTCTTCGGAAACATCCTCGGTGAGCACACCGCCACCGGGATCTTCATGGGCATGCTGCCGTTCGTGCTTCCCTGGCCGATGATGGGCCTCGGGATCTTCGGCGCATTCCTCCAGACATTCGTCTTCATCATGCTGACGATGGTGTACATCAGTGGTGCCATCGCGGCGGAAGAACACTAGTTCGGGTTCAGCAAATCAGAAAAGGAAGGAGATTCGGAGTGAACAAGAAAAACATCATGATGTTCGCGGCGATGACGCTCGCGTCAGTCTCTGCGTTCGCGCAGGAACCGGCCGCCGCCGGTCACGTGCAGTGGGGGGTCATCTCCGCGGCATTCGTTCTCGGCATCGCGGCAGCGGCCGGTGCCATGGGCCAGGCCAAGGCGATCGCCGCGGCATGCGAAGGCATCGCCCGCAACCCCGGTGCGGCCGGCGCGATCCGCCTGTCGATGATCATCGGTCTTGCCCTCATCGAGTCGCTCGTCATCTACGCGCTCGTCATCGCGTTCATCGTTCAGGGCAAGTAAGACAAGCCTCGAGCGAAACGGATTCACACGGACGCCCGGCGGAAACGCCGGGCGTTTTCTTTTGGCCAAAGAAAAAGCCGGCGCAGGGCGCCGGCTTTTCGCGTTGTCGGAGATGTCGTGTGATCGGCTACTGCGCGTTGACCATGCGGCGGAGGACTTCGATCGCCGCTTCGCTGCTGATCTTGTCGTCGACCGTGAGCGTCCGCGCCGGCGACCACGTGCCGTCGCTGAAGCTGACGTAGTTCACGCCGTGCTTGTCGGTGGCGTAGAGAACCAGCTTGTCGTTATCGCCTGAGATCGCCGAAACGCGGGAGTTCGACTCGGTGCGGAAGTGCGGGGCTCCGACGCCGGCGTCCTTCACGCCGATCGGGACGCGCAGGCGGCCGCCGTCTTTTCCTGCCTTGAGGTAGAGCGTCGGCTTGATCGTGACGCGGTGCATGTTGTTCGTCAGCAGGTCGCCGAAGATCGCGTCGACGGCGTCATGCGAGCTCGACTCGAAGAGCACCGGGTGGCGGAGAACCTCGTTGTTGAACTCCGCGTCACGCGGGCCCGGAACTTCGCGTGAGACGTTCGTGAAGAGCGAGAGATCGGCGATCTGGATGTCGGTGAGCAGGCCGTTCTCGATGGTCAGCATCGCGTAGCGTGCCCACTCGTTGCGGCCCGTGTCTTCCCACCACACCGCATGCACGGTGAGGCCGGCGACCGAGGAGCGATCGCCCTTTTCGCCGATCTGATCGATCTTGCGGGTCACGGCAACCTGGATGTTGCGGGAGTAGTGGTAGGTGGCGGAATCGACCGAAGTCGCTTCGCTCCACTTGCCGTTTTCGTAAGAGCAGAAGACCAAGTCGCTCGACATGCCGTTGCTCGTCGCGCGCTGCCAGAAGATGAAGAGCGACTTCGAGGCCGCGTCGTAGGCGAGCGCCGGGTTGGTGTGCTGCCCGCCGAGAAGCGTCTCGGGGACGAGAGCAGTCGAAGTCTTGTCGTCTGTGCGAGTGGTGAGGACGAGAACCTGGGTGGAAGCCGACTGGATCCCCAACTCGTCGGTGTACGCGCTTTCGACCGTAAACAGCGTTCCGTCCTGAGTGAGGAGGAAGGCTCGGTTCGCAGCGTCCGCGAACGCCAGCGAAGGCGCCACGAGGAGAACGAGTGCGACGAGGAATCGTTTGATCATAGTTTCAGATTCACCATGCTCCGCAGATCGATGGCGAAGAGAAGACTCTTCAGATTGCGGAACTCCGGATAGAACTTCGCCAGTGCGTCGAAATGGAAGTTCGCGAGGTCCGTGTCACCGGACTTGTACGCGACCTCTCCCAGCAGATAGTGCCCGTTGCGGATGTGGCGATCTTCCTCGGCAACTTCGAGCGCCGCCTCGCCGTAGAAGCGAGCGCGCTCGAGATCCGCTTTGTCGAGATAGCCATAGCAAAGGTCGATGTAAGCCTCGGCCTGGAAAATCGCATTCGCCACGTACTGCAGCGAGTCGTGAACGAGTGCGATGCCGTCGTCGGTGCGGCCGTCGAGCATGTAGCAGTAACCGAGGCTCTCGGTCGCATAACCGCGGATCAGGCTGAGGGTCGCAGCGTCGGCGCCTTCAGCGCTTCCGAGTGCTTCCTGGAAGCAGCTCGTCGCCTTGCCGACCTGCGAATCCATGACGTAGATGTTGCCGAGATCGATCAGGACGGCGCGCTTGAACGCGAGATCCGACGCTTCGTCGGCCGCGCGGAGAGCGAGCTCGCCGTAGAACAGCGCGCGCTTCAGATCGCTCTCGAGCTTGTGTTTGAGCTGCAGCGCGTAGGCGGCGAGGCAGACGTGACGCGGATTGCGCCGGCGCATGATCACGCGCGGCAGCTCCTGCACTTCCGGTCCGCCGCGCTCGAGCGCGATCAGGGCGTCAGCCTTGTTGATCGTGATCAGCTCGCGCGCTTCGTCGTCGGTGACGAGGGAAAGGGCCTCGTCGTACAGCGCCACGGCGTCCTCGAGACGGTTGTCACGCGCGCTGGCCAGACCGGCCTGTCGTAGTTCTTCAATTCGTTCGACCATCGGACTAAGCATCTTCTTCCCCGCTCTCCGCCCCGTCATCATCATCCCATCCCAGCTCCTGGCGGCGCTTGAACTCGATGAAGCTTTCCACTTCTTTCTGCGCCGAAGGACTGAGGGATTTGAGCTTGTCGATGACCGTTTCCTCGTTTCTTCTGTTCTCTTCGAAGAAATCGCCGATGCTGAGATCGAAGGTCTGCAGGATCTTGAGCAGGGTGTCGAGACCGACCTTGTACTCTCCCTGTTCCATCCGGGAGAGGTCGGACTGGTGGACGCCAATCCGTTCTGCGAGCTCGACTTGCGTCAGCTTACGCTGGCGACGCAACTGCCGGATTTTTCGTCCGACGAGCTCTAGCTGTGCTGGCCTGTTCATCTGCGTTTCGTTGACCTTTTATGCTATTGGACAATAAAATCCCGCGACGATCAATCTACGGGCTTACCTGACGCCTGTCAAGTCCCGGGAGCTTCTCTCATCTACCGCGATCTGCATCTCCTCAGAGAATTGATACGGCGCGACTTCAACGCCCGTTTCACCGGGTCGGCTCTCGGCCTGGCGTGGGCCGTCCTCCAGCCTCTCAGTCTGGTCGTTCTCTACTGGTTCGTTTTCACCTTCATGATCCCGAGAGGGCCGGGGGGAGGGGATGGCTACATCTATTTCCTGATCTCCGGTCTGATCCCCTGGCTGGCGGTCAACGAAGGGATCATCCGCTCCACGACCAGCATCGTCGAAAACTCGATGATGGTCCGGAAGCTGCCGTTCAGGAGCGAGTTGCTGGTCGTCGTACCGAACGCCACCGCGATGATCTTCGAGATGATCGCGTTTGCCATCTTCCTCGTCTTCCTGCTGGTTCGGGGCGCTGATCTTCGCGGGATCTGGCTGCTTCCGGCCGCGTTGGTCGTGCAGTTTGCGCTACAGCTCGGCATCGGACTGATGCTCGCGGCGACCTACGTCTTCTTTCGCGACCTGACCCAGGTCCTGGGGTTCGTCCTCTCCATCCTCTTTTATCTGAGTCCCATCCTCTACCAGGCAACCGGCCGGTTCGGTCCTCTGCTGGAATGGAATCCCATGACCCCGCTGCTCGGTTTGTTCCGCAGTGCCGCGCTGTCCGCGGCGTTACCCGAGGCGAGTTCGATCGTATATCTCTTGGCGGTGACAGTCGGAGCGTTGAGCGGCGGCCTCATGGTGTTCCGCCGCGCCCAACCGACTCTCGTCGACTTGATCTGATCACACCCGCACTTTTCAATTCAGGAGATCTACCCGCATGTTGTCAAAGAAGACTCTGTTCGTGTGGCTGCTGATCCTCGCCGTCGCGCAGATCGCGTTCGCGCAGGCGCCAGCAACCGCTACGACTCCGGATACGGCCGTTGCCGCACCGGCGACACCCGCCATCGACGGCGGCACGCCCACCTTTCTGCGTCCCGAAACGCCGGAGCAGCGAGCCGCACGAGTCGGTCCCGTCGATCCAGGACCGAACCCTGATCCGAAGCAGACCTTCTATCGCTACGGAAAGCGCTACCACATCGAGAAGTACGACAACGTGCGCAGCCGCGTCGTCATGACCGGCGGCGATCCGGGCTGGGGACGTCCGGTCGGCTGGGCGAACATCTATCGCGAGGTCTACCAGAAGAACGACAAGTACACCTGGTTCTGGTTCGAGGAGCACGACGCGGCTCAGACCGAGGAAATCAGGCAGCAGGCCGTCGAGTCGACGAGCAAGTGGCCGGAGGAATCGCTGAAGTACTTCCGGAGCACGCGCGCGGAATTCTCGCCACTCACGCCGCCGGCAGCGGACAAGACGATCAGCTTCAGCGACTCGTCCGATGGACTGCCGAAGTCCGGCTCGTGGCGTAACTCGCTGGCGGTCGCCGACATGAACGGTGACGGCTACGCCGACATCATCGCTCCCCCCGAGCGCCAGGGAACGAACATCCCGGTCGTCTTTCTCGGCGACGGCAAAGGACACTGGAAGGTGTGGGACGTGAAGTGGCCGAAGGGTTTGAACTACGGCAGCGTCGCCGCCGCTGATTTCAACAAGGACGGCAAGATGGATCTCGCCTTCGGCGTCCATCTCGATGGCGTTCACGTCTTCCTCGGCGACGGCAAGGGCAACTTCACCAACGCGAGTGAAGGTCTCCCGCGCGACTTTCCGACGCGGCGCGTGATCGTGACCGACGTCGATCACGATGGCGCACCGGATCTCGTCGCCATCAGCGAAGGTCCCTCGGCCATCAACGAGACGAATCCCGGAAAATCCGATTACGCGAAGATCCGCGCCTATCTGAATCGGAAGAAGGGCACCTCGTGGGTCGGCATCAACGTTCCGGAAAGAGGAAGACAGGTCGCGGGCGACTGGCTGTCGGCCGGTGACTTCAACGGCGACGCCTATCCTGATTTCATCGCCTCCAACATCTTCTACAACGGTCCCGACATTCTCTACGTCAGCTCGGGTAAGGAGAAGTGGACGAGCGCGGCCGACGATCTCGGGCGCGTCATCCCGCTCCTCGCGTATCACCGCGCGAACACGACCGGCAAGTTCAGCTCGAAGAAGCGCGACGATGCGCTGATCAGCTACTACCGGCAGTGGCCGGTCGCGCTCGATCCGAAGATCGTGCCGAAGCCGCCGGTCGAAGATATCGCCGGGATCGACCGCATCGACTTCTCGGGCAAGGAACCGAAGCGTGTATCGGTGATGCGGTGGGACAGCCCCGCGCACAATCCTGCGTCGGGAATGGGGAGCGGTGATTTCGACGGCGACGGCAATCTCGATGTCGCGTTCACCATCTTCGAGTCGCGTGAGATCGTGATTCTCCTCGGCGACGGCAAAGGCAACTTCAAAAAGGCCGACGTCTCCGGCGTGAAGCTCGCGCCGAATCCTTTCTATGACCTGCGCGTGGCCGACGTGAACGGTGACGGCCGTCCCGACCTGATCATCGGGTACGAGTCAGGCGGTGCGACCATCACGCAGCGCGACGGCTCGATCCACGTCTACCTGAACCAGGGGTCGACGCAGGGCGCACTTGCCGCGGCGAAGTAAACAAACGTTGGCGGATCACGAAGAAGGAGAGGCCGTCGCGCCTCTCCTTTTTCTTGTCAGGGGAGTGTCGCCGCGGCTCGTGGCATCGAAGCCGCTTGCCGGGGAACGACGCGAGAACGTTTGCGTCAGGGGCCGGTTTGGATATAATCGGCGCGTTTTTCAGACCTGACCGTATGCGGTAACCCCATAAAATCTCGGTTCAGGTATTGACTTCCTGTTCTTTTCGCCATACTGTTACGGCAATTCGAAATCGATCTCTTCAAATTCGAAGTGCTCATTCTGCATCCGGAGGTGATCGTATCGTTCAGAGAGGGTGAGTGCAGACACCGCAACGAACTTATTTCAATCCATTGATGTGTAGGAGAAAACGATGAAAAAACTTTTCGTATGGGCCATGGTGGCCACCCTCCTGATGGCGGGTTCGGCGTTCGCCGGCTTGAACGCTAAGGTCGCACCGAATGCGACCGCTGGTGCGGCGTTCTTCACTGGCACCGGACCGACGACGACGAATAACGACGACAGTTGCGACATCAGCACTGCGCCGGCGGCAACGCTGCTTCTGCCGTATTTCGAAGTCGACATCAACGCACCGCAGACGACCGCTCAGACGACCCTGTTCACCATCACGAACGTGACGCAGATCCCGCAGATCGCGCACGTCACGGTGTGGACGGATCTGTCCTTCCCGGTCCTCGACTTCAACATCTTCCTGACCGGCTATGACGTCCAGGGCATCAACCTGTACGACGTCATCGCGCGCGGCTTTGTCGCGTCCACGGCGGGAACCTCGATCGACGATTCGATCAGCCCGACCGGTCAGCGTTCGCTCGACAACGACGCGAACCCGAACTTCGGACCGAACGTTGAGTCGGACTGCTCGATCCTCCCGGGCCCGATCCCGCCGAACATCCTCGCTGATGTCCGCACGGCGCTCACCACCGGCCGCGTCACGGGTTGCGGATCGGCTGCTGTCGGTCTCGTTCACACGAACGCGATCGGTTACGTCACCATCGACGTCGCCGCGACCTGCTCGGTTGCGCTGCCGATCGAGTCGACGTACTACTCGTCGGAACTTCTGTTCGACAACACCCTCATCGGTGATTATCAGCAGATCAATCCGAACCCGACCACCGGCAACTACGCCGGCGGCAACCCGCTCGTCCACATCCGCGCCATCCCCGAGGGTGGTCAGGCTGGCGTTGCGGTTCTGACGAACCTTCCGTACACCTTCTACGATCGTTACACGGTCGGCCAGGTGGTTCGTACGATCGATCGCCGTCAGCCGCTTCCCTCCGCGTTCGCTGCCCGCTTCATCCAGGGCGGAACCGGCGCGTTCAACACCAACTTCAAGATCTGGCGTGAAGGCGTCACGGGACCGTCGCCGGTTGCGTGCTCCGCTTACCAGCGCAATGGTCTGACCGGCACCGAGATGCAGGTTCGCGACATCGTCCGCTTCGACGAGCACGAGAACCCGACCATCCTGGCGTCCTCGATCCGTGTGTCGCCGGTTCAGACGACCACGATCATCCTGCCCGAGACCTCGAGCGTTTCGACCTCTTCGGGCATCTTCCCGCCGCTCTCGACCTCTGGTGATGTCGGCGGCTGGTTCTACCTCAACCTGAACAACGGCGGTTCCACGGCTTACAGCGTGACCACGGCTGGCGTCAGCCAGACGACCCCGCCGACCACGCGCGACTTCCGCACCGGTTCGTCCACGACGAACACGGGCGCTGTCCGCCAGAACCAGGATTGGGTCATCGTTTCGATGTTCGCCGAGGGTCGCTTCTCGGTCGACTTCGACGCCGCGTGGCTTGGCAACGGCTGCTCGCCGGCGCCTGCGGTCACCGACGCGAACGGCGGAGTCCCGGCTATCGGTCCGTCGCCGAACGTCACCCCGTAATCCTCGTTCCAATCGCAGTAGCCTCTCGAGGCGGGCCGGTTTCCGGCCCGCCTCTTTTTATTTGCCAGCGGCTCGTTGACTTGATAAAATAAGTTTTTGAAGACCTTGGGTATCCGTGTCGTCATTCATCCGGCTGCGAAGCCTGTTGTCGGTCTTCAAACGCTCCGTCATCGATCCGATCCAGACCAGAGTTGGGGAGACAAAGTGAGACGATTTCCGATTCACTTCGCGCTGATGTTGACGATGCTCGCCGCCATTGCGCCGGTGATGAGCGCCACGACGTACAACGGTCCGCCGCTTTTTACGTTGCCGGCCAAAACACCTAAGACAGAAGTGGCTTGCACGACCTGCGTTCCGGCAAGTCTGTTGGATAAGAAATCCGTCGGTTATCAGGGCGCGATCAGTACGTTTGTCGGCCGGTACAACGACTCTGCACTGGACAGCGAGGGATTCTCGCTCCCTCGTCCGCTCCGCGCCTGGCAGATGAAGTACAACGCCGCCCACGATCGCCTTTACATGCGCATCGGAAGCTATCTGGTGGCTTATAACGTCCCAACGCTGATCAGCCGCCTCAATGCCAACGAACCGCTGATTACGATCGACCGTCCCGGCGACGTCGGTCCCGCGGGCAGCTATCTGAATTGGGACAAATTCTTCAATATTGAAGAGAACTGGCCGCAGTCCGGCCTCGACGGCGGCGACTGGCTGCCCGATTTCGACTTCGACGATCGCGGCTTCCTGTACCTCACCGAAGGCGTCGCCTGGGGCAGTGTCAAGGACGATTACGCGCGCGGAGGACAGTTCTCGGACGGCTACAAGTTCTCCGCCAGCAGTGCACGATCGATCGTCGCGCTGAAGGCCTCCAACGGACACTATTACGTCGTGGTCAGTCCGGAAACCGGATCGTCGCAGGTATTCGACGTGACCGACCGCTCCGCTCCGGTATCGAGCGGAACGATCAGCCGGTCATGGGTGAAGACCGCGATCGCCAAGAGCGCCGACGGCCATTGGGTGGCCATCGCGAACTCCGGCACGAATGTCATCGAGATATTCACCACTGAAGACTTCATCACCAACAGGCCGCCGACGTTCTCCACGCCGGCAGGACAGATCTACAAGGGTGTGGCGACGGACGGCGTGAATTTCTACTCCGCGGAAAGCGCCAGCGGAGGCAAGCTCTCCGTCTCCGTGTTCACGTCGACCGGTGGCACGTTCACGGAGCAGAAGTATCGGACGCAACACGGGTTTCTTCCGGAGCGGCTGCAGTTCGGCGCCGGCTACGTCAGCGTTTCCGGTTTGAACACCAGCAACGCCACGAATGACGTCCACGTCTTCCGTGTCTCCGGCGGCAATCTGGTCGAGCTCGAGTTGAGCGTCTATACGACCGGCGCTGCGAAATCGGATCGCTACCTCCCGTCCTTCTACTCGCCCAACGGTGTTCCTACCGGTTATCTCAATTCCATCTACTGCCTGATCTTCGATTCGTTCGTCTATCAGAAGAACGGCAAGACGTATCTCTTCGTGAATGCGAAGGGTCTCGGCGACGTCTATGAAATCAAGGGATCGGACTCCGTCAGCGCCACCAACAAGGGCGTGACGGGCACGGCGAACCCGAACTCCGGCCAGACCTCGAACGGACCGTTCTACGGCGACAAGATCGTCTTCGGCAGTTCGACGTCCGCGCCCGCGCCGATGAACGTCAACTGGAACTTCGGCAACCCCGAGGCGAGCGACAACACGACGCCCTCGACGACCGGCGCTGATGTCGTCCATCAGTATTCGGGTCTCACATCGACCTCCCAGCTCGCGTCGTCGCGCATCGTGACGGTGACGAATGTGGCGGACACCTCCATCACCGATTCGCAGAGCGTCACGCTCGCCGTTCCGTCGCCGCGCGTCGGGATCGTCGGCCAAACGATTCTCTTCACCTCGCCCAACGCATCGTCGTCCGCGGCGATCGTCACGAGCGATCTGTGGAAGGACGCTTCGGACGGCACGGTCGAAGGTCATTACTCGTCGTGGAACATCGACGGAACGACCACCAAGGCCCTGCCGAATACGACGGTCCCGGTCGGCGGTTGCGGAACGCATTCGCTGATCTTCACGGCGAATTACGGTCCGTACGGCGGAAGCGGCAGCACGCTCAGCTCGACCAACGGCACGATGGCCCAGTCGATCAACAGCGTCAACTACCTCGCGCGTCCGTTTGCCGCCGTGATCACCGGTCCGACGGCCAGCGGTGCTACGGACATCGCCTTCAGCAGCAACTCGCGGGCGACCTCCGACACCGCCATCATTCCGGGGGGCACTCAGTTCACCTGGAAGTGGGACCTTCTGAATTCTTCGGGCGGGTCGATTCAGACCGCGACCGGAACATCGAATCTCAACGCCGTTCCGAACTTCGTCGTGCCGCGCTCGACCTTCACCGGACTGTCCGGCGTGAAAGTCCGGCTGCTGCTCAGCACGGCCGCGACGCTGCCCGGCGCCTGTGCCTCATTGTCCAGCTCGAGCGTCACCAACGACGTACCGCCCGCGCCGGATCCGCACATCAACAAACTGAGCGGCTGCCAGTACTCGGGCGCCCCCTGCAACCTGAGCGTCACATCCGCCTCGGGCGCCGATACGAGCGGCTGGACGGTGAACTGGGCGTTCAATCCAGCCACCGTTGGCGCCGGCTCGGGACTGACGTTCTCGCCGTCGTTCACCAGCACCTACTCCGGTCAGGTGACGGCGACCGCGACGAATGCCATCGGCAGCGGCAGCGATACTCTCGCGCTCTCCATCGCCGCGCCGCCCTGCAACAATCCTCCGACTCAGGGCGACATCGTCGTCCAGTACTCCGGCACCGGCGGCTGCTCCATCGGCTCGTCCTGTACCGCGAATACGTCGATCCGTTTCGCGGCGTCGAGTGTCGCGTACAAGTTCAATGCGAACTGCGACCAGTATCTCTGGACGTTCGGCGACGGCACCACGGCGACAACGCAGATCGCCAATCACACCTACGCGAGCAACGGCACGTACAGCGGCAGCTTCAAGATCACCGTCGGCAGCACGACTCTGACCTATCCGTTCACGGTCAGCGTCGGCACGTCGTCCGGCTGCGGAAACAACTGCCAGCCGCCGCCCCCGGCGCAGTGCCAGCAGATTACCCAGGAGTCGGTCGTCACGTATTTCAGCGCGCCCAGCGGCTGCTCTTCCGCGATTGCCGGCACGCCGTGCTCGGCCGGTGAGCAGGTCACCTTCCAGGCTTCGCCGAATACGTTTGCCGGCTACAACTTCACGTGCGGCAGCCATACGTTCACCTGGAGCTTCGGTGATGGTGGAAGCAGCACGGGAACGCTGGTTTCGCACGCATACGCAAACGGCGGCACCTACAACGCCTCGGTGACGGTGAACAGCCCGACCGGCACGTTGTCCTACCCGGTGACCGTCACCGTTGCCGGCGGCAGTACCGGTGGTTGCGCGGTACCGACGACCACGAACATGACCATCGCTCTCACCGGCGGCACGAGCGGCTGCTCGGCGACCAACGCCAACTGCCGCGCGAACGAGTCGATCGCGTTCAACGTCACGAGCAACACCGGCTACAACTTCAACGCGTGTGCGCACACCTTCACCTGGGCCTTCGGCGACGGACAGTCGGGAAGCGGCCAGCAGGCGTCGCATTCCTACGCCAACGCGCAGCAGTATTCGGTTCAGGTGACGGTCACCAATTCATCGGGATCGACGACGCTGACGAAGCTCATCGCCGTCAACAACGGCGGTAACCCCGGCGGCACCTGCCCGGCGCCGACGAGCTCGAACGCCTATCTGAGCTACCTGTCGCCGAACGGCGGTGGCTGCTCGAACGCTTCTCCGGGAGTGCCGTGCACGCCGAACGAGGCGTTGAGCTTTGCCGCGAACGCCTCCGGCTACAGCCTCGGCTGCGGTACGCACACGTACTCCTGGACCTTCGACGATGGCGGCACTTCGACGAGCCGGACGCCGACGCACGCATTCACTGCGCAACGCACCTACAACGTGTCATGCACCATCACCAACTCGGGCGGCAGCACGACGTTGACGATGCCGGTCACTGTCGGCTCAACCAACCCCGGAACTGGTGACGTGCAGGTCGACTTCGCGTACGAGCCCGTTACGGGTGCACCGACGCTGATCAAGTTCACGCCGTCGGTCATGCCGGCGAATTCGGTCTCCAGTTGGAAGTGGAACTTCGGCGACAACACTTCCGAGGTGACGATCAGCGGGACGTCCGTCGTTCCGCAGTATCACCAGTACGCGGCCAACGGCACGTATACGGTCGTCCTCACGACCAACGCCGGCGTGGTCACCAGGCAGGTCGTCGTCGGAGCCATGACGACACCGCGCGCAAGACCGATCCGGCACTGACGCGACGCTTCATGTATTTCTCTCGGGTGGCGGGCTTCGGCCCGCCACTCGCTTTTTGGACGCCGTTCCGCGCGACTCCGTAGAATGTCGCCAATGGAACCTGCCGTCCGCGCGGTCGATTTGTCGAAGCATTACGACATCTACCGCCGTCCGATCGACCGCGCGCTGGAGATCCTCACCGGCCGGCCGCGCCACACGGTCTTTCCCGCCTTGCAGGACGTCACGTTCGAGGTGGAACGTGGTGAGACCGTCGGCATCATCGGGCAAAACGGCGCCGGCAAATCGACGCTGCTGAAGCTGCTCTGCGGCGTGACGCGCCAGAGCAGCGGAACGCTCGAAGCGCACGGGCACATCGCCTCGATCCTCGAGCTCGGAACCGGCTTCCATCCCGAGTTCTCGGGCCGCGACAACGCCGCCCTCAACGCCGCGATCCTCGGGCTCACGCCGGCGCAGGTCCGGGAGAGCCTGCCGAAGATCCTCGACTTCTCCGAGCTCGGCACGTTTCTCGACCGTCCGGTGAAGACCTACTCGTCCGGCATGTACATGCGTCTCGCGTTCTCCGTCGCCGTCAACGTCGATCCCGATATCCTGGTCATCGACGAGGCGCTCGCGGTCGGCGACGGCCACTTTCAGAAGAAGTGCATCGACAAGATCCGCGAGTTTCAGGAGCAGGGGAAGACGATCCTCTTCTGTTCCCACGCGCTCTACTACGTCTCCTCGATCTGCCGGCGCACGCTCTGGCTCGATCACGGCTCGGTGATGCGTTACGGACCTTCGCTCGACGTCGTGCACGACTACGAGACGTTCCTGCTGCAACGCGATCGTGACGTCGCCAACGAAGGGGAGCCGCAGCCGGAGCGCGCGCCGACACCCGTGCGCATCCGCGACCTCACGATCTGCGACCGCAGCGGCGCGCCGCGCGATCGTTTCGATCGGGGCGAGGACATCCACATCCGGGTCCGCCTTCACTCCGACGACGCCGCGCAGCCGGTGCACGTGATCATCGGTGTTCATCGCAGCGCCGACGACCTGCAATGCTTCGCCGTCGGCACGCACGCGGACGGCGTGGCGCCGCTCTCCGGACGCAACGAGTACGAGCTGACCGTACGGCTGCAGGATGTGCCGCTGCTGCGCGGCGATTACTCGATCATCGCCTTCGCCGGCGACGAGAACGCGATGACCGTGTTCGATCGCCGCGATCTGCGGCCGGCCTTCTCCATGACCGGCGAGCGCTTCGACATCGGTCTGATCGACGTCCGTCATCGCTGGGAGCTCGAGCCCGCCGAAGTGGCGGCCGCCGCGCGATGATCTCGCTGCTGGTCGTCAACTACCGGTCGGCGCCGCTGGCGATCGAGGCGATCCGCTCCGCGCGCGCGGCGACGTCGCAGGAGCTGCAGGTCGTCGTCGTCGACAACAGTTCCGAGGCGGACGCACTTCGGCCGCACGCGGACGTGGTCATCGCGTCGCCTTCGAATCGCGGCTACGCGGGCGGCATCAACGACGGCCGTACGCATTGCCGTGGAGAGGTGATCATCGCCGCGAATCCCGACGTGATCTTTGCCGAGGGCTCGATCGACGCTCTCGCCGAAGCGCTGCGCGATGCGGTCGTCGCCGGACCCGCACTCTTCTGGGATGACGCGCACCGCTGGCTCTTGCCGCCGTCCGGTCTGCACACCGCGTGGCAGAAGATCGACGAAGTCCTCGCCAGCCGCTCGCGCAGGTGGATGCTGGCGCGCGATCGCCGGCGCTTCCTGTCGCGCGTCGCGTTCTGGTCGCTGCAGAAGACGACCGCGGTACCGGCGCTGTCGGGCGCCGTGCTGGCCTTTCGCGCCGATGCGCCTTCGTTCGACGAGCGATTCCCACTCTACTTCGAAGAGACCGATTGGCTCCGCTGCGTGCGCGGACGCATCGTCTACGTTCCGTCGGCGCGCGTGCGGCATCTCTACAACCAGAGCGCGGGCCAGGTCTCCGACGAAGCGGCCGCGCGCTACGCGCAGAGCGAGATGCGTTACCTCGAGAAGTGGAACGGCCCGTTCGTCGCGCGGACGTTGAAGTCGCTGGAGCGTCCGCCGCTTTCCTTCGATTTCGCCGAGCCGGTGAACGTCGAGGGCGACCTCGTGATCGAAGCGTCGCCGCTGGCGAACTTCGCCACCGCGGCCGGTTGCTTCGCTGCGCGCGTCGTCGATCTCCCCGCGGACGTACTGTCGAGCTGGCGTGGCGACACCATTTATCTCCGCGCCGTCGAGCGCCGCGGCGGCCATGTCCTCGGGGCCTGGGCGCGTAGAATACGGCCATGAGCTCGACCAGCGTGTCGGTGCTGATGCCGCTCATCGGGTCCGGCTCTCCACCGATTGCGGCCCGGCAGGCCATCGAGCGATATCTCGCCTCGACCGGCTTCGACTTCGAGATCATGCCGCTCGCGGAGCCGACGTACGGCGCATCGCTGCGCCGCGGTGTGTCGGAGGCAAAGGGCAACATCATCGTCGTCGTCGATCCCGAGCTCCCGTATCCGGTCGGCGCGATCGGCGACGTCGTGGCGATGATCGACTCCGGCGGCACCGACATCGTCTTTGCCACCACGCACGAGGGCGACGACAGACGCCATCCGCTGCTGCGCTGGTTCCTCGTGCCGCACCTTCCCGATCCATCGATTCGGCTGAAGGCGTTTTCGTCCACCGCCGCGAAGCTCGTCGCCGGCGAGTCGAAACTGAACGGCGGCGGATGCGAGCTGGAGCTCGCGTTCCTGGCGAACAAGTACGGCTTCCGCATCGAACGGATCAACGTGCAGTGTGACGCGAAGGCGATGCCGGTGCGCGCGTTCGGCGGCGTGAGCGGACTCCCGCCGCTCATCGCCATCCGCCTCAACGATCGCCGCATGAGCTACCGCGCGGCGCGGCGCTGCCCGGTCTGTTTTTCGAATGAGGTCTGGAGCTGGGCCCAGATTCCAGGCAACATCGTACGCGCCTGTCATCGCTGTAAGTGCCGTTATCTCAATCGTTTCCATGAAGACGACGAGGGTCTTCCGGTCCGGCGTGAGCTCCGCGCGTACGCGCCTGCGGCCGACGTGTTGGACGAGACGGTCCACTCGCAAACCGCGCGCGAAAAGACGTCGATGCGCCGCCTGGCGAACGTGCGGCGCGACATCCCGCTCCGCGCGCGTCTGCTCGAAGTCGGCGTCCGCGACGGCAGCTTCGGCGCCGCGGCGTCGCGCGAATACGAGTACGTCGGCATCGATCACGCCACCGCCGCCGCCCGTTCGGCGCGCGCGCGCGGACTCGACGTCTACTGCGCGGCGCTGCAGAACTTCGTCAACACCGGCCCCGCGTTCGACGCCATCGCGCTCTTCCACGTCTTCGAGAACATGGCCGATCCGCACGATGCACTTGGCCGCGTAAAGGACTTGTTGAAACCGGGAGGCACGCTCTTCCTGACAACGTTCGACACCGAGGGATTCCTCTACCTGCTCACCGAGCGGCGGCGGATGGTGCACAACTTCCGCACGCATCTCATCCTCTATTCGCGCTCCGCGCTGATCGAGCTGCTCGAGCACTCCGGGTTCGAGATCCAGTCGATCGTCCCCGACTTCGAATATCGCGATCACAAATTCCTCCGACACTGGCTGACCGCGCGCTGGCCGCGTGTCGGCGCGATCGCCCGCGCCATCCTGCGCGTGCTTCCCGATCCGCTGCTCGTGACCTCGGGGTCGATCCGCGTGATCGCCCGCCGCCGCGCGGGGACGCCGGCGAACGTCCGCGCCATCCGCTCCGCCGAACCGACGCATGCCCGCTGATAACGTGGTGATCCGCCGGTACCAGGCGGGCGACGAACAGAAGATCCTCGAGCTCTTCGCGCGCTCGTTCCACGTCTCCCGTTCGCTGGAGAGCTGGCGCTGGAAGTTCGAGGACGATCCGTGGGGCCGCGAGCGCATCAGCCTAGCGCTGTCCGAAGACGACGCGCTGCTCGGCCAGTACGCCGGCTATCCCGTGCCGTTCGTCATCGACGGCAGGCGCGTGATCGCCAATCAGATCGGCGACACGATGACCGAGAAATCGATCCGCCATGTCGGCCGCGGACCGACCTCCATCCTCGGACGCACCGCGCTCCATTTCTACGAGCACTTCTGCGAAGGACAGGTCGCGTTCAACTACGGCTTCAATGTGGCCAACATCCAGAAGTTCTCGCTCAGGTTTTTGCGCAGCGATCGCGTCGAGCCCGTCACCTATCGCGTCCGTGCAGCACAGACATTCCAACGAGTCCCTCGTCATCAGCGCTGGCCTCTCGGCTATCACTTCGAGCTCGTGCAACAGACGACCGCCGAGTGGGACGACCTCTTCGCCCGCGCCGCGCCGGCGTACGGCTTCCTCGTCGAGCGCAACGCGCGCTACGTCCGCTGGCGCTATCTCGATTGTCCCGGCGTGCCGTACGTCGTCGTCGCGGTGCGTAAGTGGACGCGCCTCGTCGGCTGGATCGTCTTCCGCATCCGCGACAACCGCCTGACCATCGGCGACGCGCTCTTCGATCCCAACTGGCCCGACGCCTTCGGCATGACGCTGCGTCACGTCGTGCCGTCGTATCCGGTCGAGCTCGTCGAAGGCTGGTTCCCGCCGCGGCCCGCGTGGTTCGACTCCGTGCTGCGCGAGTGCGGGTTCCAGGTGCTCCCCGAGCCGCAGGATCTCTCCGTGATGTGCGTCCCGTTCACGATGACCGATGCCGTGGCGACGATGCGCGAGCGCCTCTACTACACCTGGGGCGACTCCGACCTCTTTTAGCGCGGCTTGCTTCGTGCATCGTAGAATTCGACCCGCATGAACGAGGTGCAGCCCCAGCCCAACGGACGCGAAAAGCGCATCGCCGACGTCGACCGGAAGTGCGTGCTCGTGATCGACGACGACCTCCCGCTGCGCGGCATGGTCGCCGCGGCGCTGCGCCACCACGGCTTCCAGGTGCTGCTCGCCGGCGACGGCGCGGAAGGGCAGCGCGCGCTGAACATCCATCATCCCGACGTCGTGCTGCTCGACCTTGCGATGCCGGACGTCAACGGCTGGGACTTCCTGCAGCGCCTGCAGGAGACCGGACGCCTCGGCACCGTGCCGATCATCGTCGTGTCGGCTCATCTCCGCCACGATCCGCAGGCGATCCTGCAGATGGGCGTCAAGGCGATCCTGCCGAAGCCGTTCAACCTCCCCGAGCTCATCGATCTGATCGAGCACGTGTCGCCGTGACGCAGGACGTTGCGGCGCTCTTCGACTCCCGATTTCTCCGCGGCTATGCGCGCTCGAAGCTCGCGCGCGATCCGGTGTACGCCGCTGTCGCCTCGCGGCTGCCCGAGCTCCCGCTGCTCGACCTCGGCTGCGGCGTCGGCCTCCTCGCGTTCTCGCTTCGCCAGCGCGGCTTCCGTTCACCAATCCTCGGCGTCGATTACGACGCGCGCAAGATCGACGCCGCGCGCCGGGCCGGCGACGGCTCGATCGAATTCCGGCGAGGCGATGTGCGCGATCCGATCAACGTCCGCGGCAACGTCGCACTGCTCGACGTCCTCCACTACTTCACGGACGAAGACCAGCAACGGATCTTGCGCAACGCAGCAGCGTGCATCGCGCCTGGAGGCGTGGCGATCATCCGCGACGCCATCCGCGATGGCTCCTGGCGTTACCGCGCCACGTACGTCGAAGAGACCTTCGCGCGATCGATCGGCTGGCTGAAAGGGGAGAGGCTCAACTTCCCGACGCGCGAGTCGATCGTCGCCGCGTTCGATGGATTCGACTGCGAGATCGTTCCGATGTGGGGCCGCAGCCCGTTCAACAACTACCTCTTCGCCTTCAGCGCGCCATCATCCGGAATTACGAAGCGATAGCCGCGCTGCTGCGCCTCGCCGATCACGCGGTCGATGCAGCGCAGCGACCACTCGCGCCCCTGATGCATCACCACGATCGCACCCGGTTCGAAATTCGGCGCGATGCGCGAGACGACGCGATCGACGTCGCTCATCGTCGCGTCGTAGCCTCGCGCGGTCCAGCCGATCAGCCGCATCCCACGCTTCGCCAATGCGGGATGCACGAACGGATTCTTCATCCCCACCGGCGCGCGAAAGAGCGGTGACGCGACGCCGCGCTCGATCTCGCGCTCGATCGCGCGCGGCCCGAGGCACCAGAACGTGCCGCTCGGATGCGAGAAGGAATGATTGCCGATCGTGTGTCCGCGATCGGTGATCGCGCGCAGGCTCGCTTCCTCGGCCAGCTTCCCTTTGACGAAGAACGTCGCTTTCACTCCGCGCGCATCGAGCAGATCGAGCAGCGCAGGCGTGTCGGACGTCGGGCCGTCGTCGATGGTCAGCCAGAGCTCGCGCTCACGCGTCTCGAAGCAGGTGATCACCGGCCCGAGGAGCTGCGAGTTCGGGACGAGCGTCGGATAGAGGTAAAGCACGTGCGGCAGGATGAAGAGAAATGCGAGCATCGCCCATGCGACGTAGTGCGCCCATCCGCCTTGCATTGCGAACCAGGCGCTGGCGGCGATCATCAGCACCATCATCATCACCGCCTGCGACTTGCGGTTGTCGTGATCGCCGAGCAGCAGCCCGAGGATGAACATCGGCGTGTGAATGACGATGGCGGTCAGCGGCACGATCGTCAGCGCGATGAGCCACCAACGCCACGGCAGGATCGCGGCGAGGTAGCACGCGGTGGCGATCGAATACGCGATCGACGTGAGGTAGTAGCGGTTCACGCGCTCTCCTCGAAGGCCGGATCGAATGCGAACCATTGGAACCAGTGCTCGCCGATGACCTGCTCGAGCTGCGCGATCCACTTCTCGATCGCGGGCGTGAAATCGCGGCTTCGTCCGACGCGCTCGACGGTGATCGGCTCGCCCGTGATCAGCGTGTAGCTCCGCAATCCTCGGCGCACGACGAACATCGGATAGATCGGCACGCGCGCCGCCATCGCCAGTGCGAACGGTCCGGTCGGGACCTTCGCGCGGCGGCCGAAAAGCGTGACGGGAGTGGTGGCGATGCCCGAGGTCACGCGGTCGCCCTGGATTGCCACGAGATCGCCGCGCTGCACTGCTTCGAGCAGATCGAAGGCGAGGTCACCGTTCGTGTTGAAGCCGACGCGCAGGCCGTCCTCGTTCGCCTTCCCGACCTTCGCCTCCTCGTACTGGCGCGTCTGCGGATCGACCTCCGGCGCGCGGATCATCACGATCTTCCGCGTCGTGGATGCGGCGAAGAGATGCGCGCCGAGGTCGTAGCTCCCCATGTGCGCGGTGAGGATGATCGCGCCGCCGCTCGTCTGCAGCAGCGGCTCGAAGTGCTCGCGGCCGGCGAATGAAAATTCAGGAACGACGCGCTGCTCCTTGAAGCGGATGTTGTCGGTGATCGTCCAGGCATAGTTCCAGAAAACGCGAAGCGTGCGAGCGAAGTTGGTGATCGCCCACGAGCCGGGCTTGATCGCCGCGAGGTTGTGCATCACGCCGCGCCGTCCCGGTCCCCAGAGGAGGAAGAAGAGCGACCACCACGCGATGACCGCGGGCTCGATCGACAACGGGATGTTCAGCACGGCCCACCGCAGGAACTGCCGCCAGAAAACGCCTTTGACCTGGAAGCGGCGCGGCAGGGCCATCAGTCAGTGCGTCCGCATGATGTCGCCGAGCTTGCGATCGAGCGACGGCAGCGCCGGCCGCAGCGCGCGGAAGAGCGGACTGCTCATCAACTCGTCGTCGCCGGGGTAGGTGGGGACGAAGTGCAGCGGGAACTTCGCGAAGATCTCCGCGTCGCTGCGCTTGCGCCGCTTCTGCACGTCGTCGCGTTTCTTCGCGATGCCCGTCTGGTTGCGCATGATCCACTCCAGCGCGCGGAACTGCATCGCCGTGAGCGGGTCGTCGATCGCCGCGATCGGCGCCGGGCCGAAGAGCTTGCGCCACGCGCGTCCGAACAGCGAGCGCTTGCCGCTCATCGCCGCCAACGCTCCGCCGAACGGCGCGCGCATCAGCTCCGCGACGTTGAGGTTGCGCGTGGTCGCGTAGTGATGCAGGCGGTGCATGTAGGCGAAGAGGATCGCGCCGGCGGAGTGGGCGAGGTCCTCGTAGTTTTTCAGCGCGGTCTGCAGCGCGTTGCGCTCGAAGAGGACGCCGCGCTCGAAGTCGCCGAGGCGGTTACTCGTCGAGCTCGAGGCATGACGGACGACGGCGCGCGGCTCGATCACGGCGCGATAGCCGCTGATCCACGTGCGCCAGCCGAAGTCGACGTCCTCGAGATAGGCGAAGTAGTCGTCGTCGAATGCGCCGAGGTCCATCAGCGGCTCGCGGCGCGAGATCATGTTGCCGCCGCAGGCGAAGAGCAGCTCCTCGCCCGGCGCGGGATCGGGACGCGAGCCCGCTGCCATGCGAAAGCCGTCCTGAAAGGCATGACCGTCGAACGTCAGCACGCCGCCCACGAAGTCAATCAGTTGACCATCGGGTGAGACGATCTTGCCGGCGACCGACACAACGTCATCCGCCGCCTGCTCCATCGCCTCGTGCAAGGCAGCGAGCCAGCCCGCCTCGGGGAGCGCGTCGTTGTTGAGGAAGACGACGTTCCGCGCGTGCGAGCCGGCCAGCGCCGCGCGAAGGCCGCCCGTGAAGCCGCGGTTCTCCGTCAGCGGAAAGAGCTTCACGCGCGGATGACGGACGGCGATCGCCTGCGCGCTGCCGTCGGTCGAGCCGTTGTCGACGACGGTGATCGACGCGCCGTCGACGTCGCCGATCTGCTGCTCCACCGCCGCCACGCATTCGAGCGTCTGCTCGCGCGAGCTCCAGTTGACGATGATGACTTCGGTCGAGCTCATCGCGTGATCCGCCGCTTGAGGCGCTGCAGGATCGTTGGGGGCTGCTGCGGCACGTGCAGGCTCGCCGCGAACTCCGACTTCTGCTTGTCGATCACGGGATTCGCGCAGAACTCGACCAGCGGCCGAAGCGTCCGCTCCCATTGATGATGGATGACGAACGAGCGCGTGCCGTTCATCATCGCCTCGTAGCGCTCGCGATCGGTCAGTACGCTGACGATCTCGCTCGCGAAGGCCTCGGGATCGTCGCGCCGGATGATGCTGCCGCAGCGGTAGCGCTCCAGCAGTTCGTCCGTACCGGGCGCCGAGCTGGTGATGATCGGCAGGCCGGCCCAGAGGTAGTCGTAGATGCGCGTCCGCATCGCGAGATCAGTCTCGATCGATTGCGGAAACGTCATCAACGCGATCGTGAAGCGGTCGAAGAACGACGCGCGGTCGTCGTACGCGACCCACGGCTCGAAGCGGACGAAGTCGTACTCCTTGCGCCGCGCGTGCTTGATCGCCTCCGCCGTGCGGCCCTGCGGCGTCAGCTCCGGATTCGGATGCGTGTTGAACGTCAGCTTCAGCAGCGGAATCTTCACCCGCGCGATCGCCACCGCTTCCATCGCCAGGATCGGGTCGTACCAGTCGTAGATGCCGCCGAAGAGAATCTCCGGCGCCGTGCTCGCGCGCGACGGCAATGCGCGTCCCGGCGCGACGCCGAACGGCGCGATGCGGATGAGCGAGTCGAGGTGCGGATCGTTGTCGAACGCGATCGGATTCACGCGTCCCACGGCGAGCATCATGCCGAGGTAGAAGAGGCGCTGCGCTTCGGAGGCGCAGAGGAAGAGGTCGCCTTTCAACAGCGAGCTGACGAGCGTCGCGTGATCGTGGGTGAAGACCTCGGCGCCGCGCTCGTTGAAATAGTGCAGGTTTTCGACGATGAACGGATCGTACAGATCGACGACCACCGGCAACGGCTTCATGTGCGCGAAGAGATCGTTCACCACGTGTCCCTGCACCACTGCGACGTCCGACTCGCTCGTGCCGCGCGCGATGTTTTCGGGAGTGAGTCCCTGATCGGGCGAGAGGATCTCGACCGAATGGCCGGCGGCGCGGAGAACGTTGGCGATCTCGAGGAAGCGGATGCCGATGCCGGCCGGCTGCCGGTGCCCGAGCGGCTCCGGACAGACGAGCAGGACTCGACTCATCCGTTCCACCGGTTGCGACCCCTCAGCTTCTCCACCATCGCGTGAAGCTTCCACGTCTGTGACTTGTAGATCATGTCGAGCAGCGCGTTGAGGCGGCCGATCTCCGCATGCGCGGTGATGCTCGTGCTGCGCTGCACGTCGAGCTCGCGCTGCAGATTCTCGGCGTGCTCTTTCAGATTCATCGCGTCGTAGCGCAGGCCGACGATCTCCTCGACCAGCGTCTGGATGTCGCCGTCGCGATTGGCCAGTTGCTCCTCGAGCGCGCGTTTGATGCCGTTCAACTGCTCGACCGCCGACGTCGCCTCGGCGTGCGTCGCCTGCATCTTGCCGAGGAGCTCCTGCTTCTCGCGCTCGAGCCGCGACAGGTCGACGGAGAGATGATGCGAGCGTCCGCGCTCGTCGACGACGTCGTTGAACGTCGCGCTGAGACTCCGCTTCTGGCGCTCGAACGCCTCGGCGATCACGTCGTACGTCAGCAGGTTCGGATGCTTGCGCCACACCTTTCGCTTCGCGTCGCGAAACGCGTCCGAGCCCTCGGGGTTCAGCATCGTGATCGAGCCGGCGCCCGCGATGTGGCGGATCTCGCAGGTCACGCGCGGCACGTGCAGGAAATTGCCGCGCTGCGAGAGGCGGATCAGGAACTCCCAATCCTCGAACAGATCGAACTCCGGGTCGAAGCCGTCGAGGTCGAGATAGGTCTCGCGCCGCATCAGCAACGTCGGCAGCGGGATGTAGTTCTCGATGCAGAGCAGTTCGGGGTCGTAGTCGTGCGAGAAGAGCCGTTGCCGCGACGTTGTCTCCAGCGATCCCGATTCGCCGATGTGGACGAATGCGGAGACCGCGTCGCTGTACCACGCCACGCGATGCGGGAACGGCTCCGCGGCCGCGGTGAGCGTCGGTAAATGCTCGGCGTAGTGCAGGTCGTCGTCGTCGAGAAAGGCGATGAATTCGTTCGTTGCCGCGCGAACGCCTTCGTTCGCCGCCGCCGAACGGCCGCGCGAGTCGGCGTGCTCGATGAGCGTCGCGTTCTCGACCGCAACCCGCTCGCCGCCGTCGTTGATCACGACGATCTCCGCCGCCGGATACTTCCGAATCGACGCCACCGCTTCCTGCAGCAACGCGGGGCGGTTCTTCGTTCGGACGATCACGCTCACCGGCACCGGCTCGCTCACGACGTCGATGCGCGACGGCTCAGCGACGGCGCCGCGCACCTGCTCGAAGCTCATCGATCGCAACTGCGGCAGTCCGATCGTCCAATACCCCTCGGCGAAGCGTGCATCGCCCGGCAGAGTCATCGATCGATACGCGTTGAGGCCGCGCGCGTACGACGCGTAATCCTGCACCGCGGTCTGCGAGGCATGCGCTTCGATCGCGTTCCACTTCACGACCGCGACGTCGGTGATGTCGACGAGCGCATTCGGGCGGATCGGCTGGCTGACCTCGTAGAACGCGACGGTCGAGATCGCGAGGTCCGCGAACACCGTGCGGTCGCGTTGAATCAGCTCGCAGAAGGCGCGGGAGAGCGCGACGTGATCGGGATGGATCTCGATCGGACTGGGGACGAGGATCAGGTCGGGCCGGAACGAGCGCAGGATGTCGCGCAGACGTTCGCCGACATCATTACCGAGCGCCCGGTCGGGGAATCCGAGAAACTCGATCTCCGCGCCTTCGCCGAGGATCGCGACGCCGCGCCGCGACTCGTCCTCGCGCAACGAAGCGTTGCCCTGTTCGGCGCCGTTCGTGGCGATCACGATGTGAACCTGGCGCTTTTCGCGGAGATGCTGGGCCACAAGGCCGCCGCAGGCGATGACCTCGTCGTCGGGGTGCGGAGCGAGAACGAGGAGGCGTTCGCCGCGCAGCCGCGACGGCTCGTAAGGAATCGCCTCCGCCTCCCGAATCATCGGCGCGATTATACGTTTGCGGGTTCCAGCGACTTGGCGGATGATTGGTGTGATCCGAGGTGGAACCAAGCGTCGATCCCAACGCGGCTGTCGCTGAACTGAAAAAGCTTCGTGAAGAGCATCGTCGTGTCAGCGACGTGCTCGTCCTCATTCAGCAGCTCACCGGTGACGGCATTCTGTGCGAAACGGTCGCGGACGTATTCGACACCGCGTTCCGTGCGCTGTTCGGCTGTCTGAAATTCGACATCGCCGTCGCCGTGATGATCGAGCAGAACCTCGACCTCTACATCTCCACGCGTGAGCATGCCCACAGCCAGGTCACCGAGCGGCTGGTGGGGAGCATCCGCGAAACGTTGCAGCGCCTGCTCAACGTCTCGTTCGAGCACACCGACGTCGTCGTGAAGTCGGAGGTGAACAATCTCTCCGGTCCGTTCCGCGAGGGAGATGTCATCGGCTGCGAGACGCACGCGTTGCTGCCGGTCGAAGGACGCACCTCGGGACTGCTGCTGCTCTATCGCTCGGAGCCCGAGTTCACGGAGCAGCATCAGGAGATCCTCGAGATCTTCTCGACGCAGATGTCGATGCTCCTCGCCAACATCGCGTCGCGCGAGCGGATCGTGAACCTCGCGGAGACTGACGACCTAACCGGCATCTGGAACAAGCGCTACTTCCGCCGCCAACTGCCGCAGGAAGTCGAGCGCGCGCGGGTGTACGCGCTGCCGCTGTCGCTGATGATCTTCGACGTCGACGACTTCAAGCAGATCAACGACAGCTTCGGCCACACGCTCGGCGACGTCGTGCTCTCGGAGCTCTGCGGCGCGGTGCGCGAGACGCTGCGTCCGCCCGACGTCTTCGCCCGTTTCGGCGGCGACGAGTTCGCGCTGATCCTGCCGCACACCGATCTCACCGGCGCGCGCGCCTGCGCCGAGCGGATCATGAAGAAGGTCAATCTGTTGACGATCCCGGCGGACGACGAGGGCGCGATCAAGTGCTCGATCTCCATCGGCATCGCCGATTACGAGCTGGGGATCAGCGCCCAGGACCTCGTGCGCCGCGCCGACGAGAAGCTCTACCTGGCGAAGCGCAGCGGAAAGAACCGGTACACTGCGTGACGATGAAATTCGCCGTCGCCAACTGGAAGATGAACCTCCCCCCCGAGGGGATCGATCCGTACATGCGGGCCGTGAGCGCCGCCGCGCGCGAGCAGGCCGCAATCGTCGTCGCACCGCCGTTCCCGTTCCTGCGCGACGTCGCCGCGCAGGCGAAGGGCGTCGACGTCGCCGCGCAGAACGCGTCGGAGAACGACAAAGGTGCCTTCACCGGCGAAGTTGCGCCGGCGATGATCCGCTACTGCGGCGTCCGCTACGTGATCCTCGGGCACTCCGAGCGCCGCCAGCTCTACGGCGAGAACGACGTGCTCATCGCGCGCAAGCTCGCGACCGCGATGGAGACCGGCCTCACGCCCGTCCTCTGCATCGGCGAGGACCTGCGGGTGCGCGATGCGGGTGAAGCGCCGGTGCATCTCGCCGAGCAGATTCACGCCGTCGCGACCGCCGTCGGCAGCGGCCCGATCGTCGTCGCGTATGAACCGATCTGGGCGATCGGCACCGGCCGCAACGCCAGCGGCGCGTTGTGCGCGGAGACCGTCGCCGAGGTGCGCCACGCGATCACGCGGTTCTGGTCGAGGAGCGACGTCGCAGTGCTGTACGGCGGAAGCGTCACGCCGGAGAACGTCGACGACCTCGTCACGAACGGGGCGATCGACGGCTTTCTCGTCGGCGGCGCGAGTCTCGATTCGTCAAAGTTTCTCGCCATTTACACTGCACTCGGCAGGACTTGACGAAACCCCTCATTCCGGGAAGAATTCACGCCCTTGCCTCGTTGGGAGGCACGTTCGGGAGAATCCATGACCGTATTGCTCGTCATCGTCCACGTCGTCATCAGCATCTTTCTGATCCTGGTCGTCCTCGTCCAGCAGGGCAAGGGAGCCGATCTGGCAGGTGCCTTTGGTGGCGGCGGATCGCAGACCGCGTTCGGCGCGCGTGGCGCAACGACGCTTCTGCACAAGCTGACGGTCTCGTTCTTCACGCTGTTCGTCATCACATCCCTCACGCTGGCGGTCCTCCAGGCCCGTCCGCGGTCATCAGTGATGAGCGGCAACGCAGCACCGGCGAAGGCGCCGGCGACCACCCCCGCGAAGAAGTGACGCGCACAGACGCGTCATCCTGACGCCGAGCGAAAGCGAAGCGGAAGGATCTGTTCGATTGAATGCCCAAGTGGCGGAATTGGTAGACGCGCACGTTTGAGGGGCGTGTGGAGAAATCCGTGCCGGTTCGAGTCCGGCCTTGGGCACCAACTCGAAATCCAGCGAAGGCCGGAGACGCAGGCGAGGATCACGATTCCCTGTCGACCGCGTCGACCGCCACAAACCAATCGTCCTATTTGTTCAGAGCCGTGTCTCTCTCAGCGGAGGGATGTTCGATGGTCGTCTATCGACGCCTACTCGTCCTTTGCCTGCTGTGCGGCTTCGCCGTTGGTTGCGAGAACGCCGAGGAGAAAGCGCGGTATGTGAAGGCGCCGCTCGAGACGGGCGACGTGACCACTCGGATGACGTTGAACTAGGCGGTCAACGAAGCGAGGACGCGGCTGCTCTCCGTGCGCGGCGACAAACTTCGAGCCGAACTGTCGCGAGAAATCGACCAGGAGTACGAGCGCGCATCCGGCGCGATTCGCGAGGCGGAGCAGGCCGCGGCCGAGGCTGCGCGCCGCGAACTGGAGGCCGCGAAACAGCGCGAGGCTGAGCGTGAGCAGGTCGCCGCGGCGGCGATGGAAGCGGAACGGCAGCGGAAACCGCTTGCCAGGAACGGTGAGCATCATGCCGCTCATGTGGATCGAGCCGCGGCGCGCGAGCAGGCGCTGAAGGACTACCAGGAACGGATGAAGGATGCAGTCACGGAGCTGGAGGTCGGCGTACGCGACTCCGCTCTAGGCGACGGAACCAAGGTGCTCGTCCTGCGGAATCGCGCTCCGTACCCGGTGAACTTCGAGCTGCGTTGCTACCGGAGCGACGGCGTGACGCAGAAGACGTTCTCCGTAGCGATGCGCTCCGGCGGCGAGCAGCACGTCGGTTTCCTGCAGGGCTGGTGCGGCAACTTCAGGGAAGGCGAGCACTGCGAGGCATACGTCGACGGCGAACGGTTGTGGGAGTACTCCATCCCGTCGCCTCGCTAGACGGCGTTGTATCTCGCATTGAAGCTCTGGTCGCTCATCGAGAGGTAGACGATCCCTTCGATGAAGCCGACGAACGCCGGGATGAAGGTCCAGAAGAAGACGAGATAAAGGATGCCGAGTCCCGGCTGCCCGAGATAGAAGCGGTGCGCGCCGATGCCGCCGAGGAACAAGGCAAAGAGCGCGGCGGAAGTGCGATTGCGGGACGAGGCCAGAACCTGCATCCGCTGCCGCACACCGCACTTCGGACAGATCTCGGCCTGGGAGTTGATGACGGAGCCGCAGTCGCGGCAGTAACGCTCGTATTGCGCAAGGGCTGTGGTCATGGACAAGCTCCTCTCTTTTGGCAATTCACGTCCACAGACACGCTTCGCGCGAAAAAGTAGCTAATTCGCGAGCAGCGACGCGATCTTCCGGGCGATCGTTTCGGCGAGATCGGCGACATCGCCCGCCGGGCCGCTGAAGGTCGTGCTGCCGATGGCGGTCGCGTCGCGGCGCAATGTGAGATGCCCCTCCACCGTCTGGGCACGCACGGTGTACACCCCGCTGACGCGTATGGCGCCCGGCAACTCGTCGGTATCGACGAACACGATCGATGCGCTGCGATACGACTCCTCATTCAGCGCGCGCTTGAGCGCCAGCGCCAGATGCAGATCGTCGTCGACCGCGTCCGGATTGAAGAGAATCGGACGCAGCACCATCGGCCGCTCCTGTGCGAGCGGGATACGCTGTTTCTCCGCGGGTCCGACCTGGCCGATGTCGAAGCTCGTTCCCTTCGGCGCCGCGACCTGCGGCCGCTGGATGCCGCCGATCGACCGCGCCAGCCGCGGCACGACGTCCGTGGCGTGCTCGAACAGTGTGGTCACGTCGACGAATGCATCCTCGCGCAGCGCCGCGCCCTTGATGCCCTGCAGCAAGGAATAGGTCAGCAGTCCCTGCGAGAAGCGGCTCGCCTCGTAGCTCGCCGCGTCGGCGGCGCTTCCCATCAGCACGTGAAATCCGGTTCGGTCCTTCAGCCGCTCGATCGCGCGTACCTGCTCACCGGAGACCGCGCGCGGCTCGGCGAACCACCGCGCCGCGGTGCCGGCCGAGCAGGTGTCGAGGATCATCACCTGCTTGAGCGCGGGAATCTGCTTGATCCACTCCGTCAATTCTTCGCTCGTGATCGTCGTCCGCTTGCGCGTCTCCGGATCGGAGACGTCGAAGCCAAGCGCCTCGCGCGTGTAATAGGCGTACAGCTTCTGTTCGCCCGCCACTGCCGCGCCGTGGCCGGCGAGATACACGACCAGCAGATCGCCCGGGTGGGCCTTGCGCGCCGCCTCGAACGCCTGCCGGAAATGATCCTTCGTCGGATCGGTCGCGTGCTGGTCGTTGGATGTGGCCAGCAGCGTAACGTGGACGTGTTCCGCTCCGAACAGCCGCGTTCCCGCGATCTCGAGAGCCGTGGCGATGTCAGCCGCGTCCTTGGCGGCGAAACGAAGGCGGAGTTGCGGCGCGCCGTATTCGGAGATGCCGCCGACGATTGCGTACAGCTCCGGTTCATGCGGGTCACGCCCCGCGAGCGTCATCCACCGCATCGCTCCGCGACTGGAGAGGTACTCCTCGACATTCCAGGCAACGACTTCGATGCGGTTCGGCTCACCGTGCAGCAGCGGCGCGCCGGAGAGGTCGACCTCGAGCGTCGCCTCGTGTGCATCCGGAGCGATCTTGCCGCGCTGCGCGGAGGACGGCAGCTCTTTCCGGTTGACGAGCACGCGTACCCGGCCGATGCCGCCGCCGCGGTCGACGAGATGCACGGTCATCTTCGACGCGCCGTCCGCGACGGGATCGATGCGGACTTGGGGAAACAGGGCAACCGTATCGAGCGGCGTCACCTGGTCGAGCGGGTTGCGGTCGAAGCCGAGGATGCGGGCCAGCAATGCCGGAACGTAGTAGCGAGTCTTCAACTGGCTGAGAGCGATCGGCTCCAGATCGGCGACCCAGTGCAAGCCGTCGACTTCGCCTGCGTTTGCCGCGTCGAAGCGGCCGTTCGGATCGATCGCCGCCCACGTGCCGTCGAGGAACGAGACCAGGGTGCAAAGCGGCTGACCCGTTTGCAAGGACCACAGGCGCGTCGTTCCGTCCATGCTCGTCGTCACGATGAAGCGGCCATCGCGCGACGTGGCGACGGAATTGACGCGGCCGCGGTGCCCGCTCAGCGTATGCAGGAGGGCGCCGGTCGCCGCATCCCAGATCCTGGCGGTTTGATCGCTGCTCGCGGTGATGACGCGCGTGCCGTCGGGTGAGAACGCCACGCCATCGACCGTATTCGCGTGGCCGATGAACGTCCGCAGCTCGACGCCCGTGGCGATGTCCCAGAGCTTGGCTGTGTCATCGCCGCCGCCGGTCAGCAGCAGCCGGCTGTCCGGCGAGAACGCGACGGCGCGGACGCCGAACATCGCCACATGTCCTTCGAAGTCGCTCACCCGTTCGCCGCTCGCCGCGTCCCACACCATCGCGCGCGGGCCGCGACAAGTGGCGATCGAGCGGCCGTCCGGCGAGAACGCCGTAGCACCGGCGTTTTCTCCTTGTCCTTCGAATGTGTGCAGCACCGCGCCGGTGCGCGTTTCGTAGAGTTTCGCCGTCCCGTCGAAGCCGCCGGCGAGCATGAGCGAGCCGTCGGGCGACGTCGAGATCGAAGTCACAGGCTCGCCGAGCCCTTCGAACGTACAGTGTTCGGTGGCGCCGGCGGCGTCCCAGAGCTTCACGGTCTGATCCCAGCTCGCGGTGAGCAGCGAGGCGCCGTCGGCCGGCCATGCGACCGCGGTCACCCAGTGCGCATGCCCCACAAAACCGTATGGCTGTTCGCCGGTCGCTCCCTCCCACAACCGCGCGCTGCCGTCGCGATTTGCCGTGACCAGAAAGCGTCCGTCCGGCGAAAAGGCAGCAGCGAGCGGAAGATTGATGCGGCCTGAGAACGTCAGCAGGCCTTTACCGGTGGCCGCCTCCCAGAGCCTCGCCGTGCGATCGTGACTGCCGGTCACGATGAAGCGGCCGTCGGGCGAGAATGCGACGGCATCGACCCAGTGCTCATGGCCGGCGAGGGTGTACAGTTCCTCGCCGGTCGCTGCCTCCCAAAGCCTGGCCATGTGATCGTAGCTGCCGGTCAGCAGGGTGCGACCGTCGGGCGAGAACGCGACAGCAACGACGTCGTTCGCATGCGTAAGAGTGCGTCGCTGCCTTCCGCTGGCAAGATCCCACAGACGCGCCGTGTGATCGCTGCCACCGGTGAGAACGAAGCGGCCATCGCGCGAGATCGCGACCGACAGGACTGCGGCGCCATGACCGGCAAACGTGCGAATCTCCGCGCCGGTTGCGGCCGACCAGAGCTTGGCCACGTTGTCGAACCCGGCGGTGGCGATCGTGCTGCCGTCCGCCGACCAGGCGACGGAGAGGACTCCGCCGGCATGGCCTTTCAGAGTCAGCATCATGCGGCCGTCATCGACATCGAAGACCTTTGCGGTCCAATCCCAGCAAGCGACCGCAATGGATCGACCGTCCGGCGAGAACCCGACACCGTTCACTCCGCCGCGACCCGGCGCGAAACGGCGGACCTCCTCACCCGTGGCCGTATCCCACAGGCGCACTGTCTCGTCCCGGCTGCCGGTCAGCACGCGATGTCCGTCGGGCGAGAACGCGACTGCCGTGACCTGCTTCGTGTGGCCGCGGAAGGTGCGCAGTTCGGCGCCGGTATCGACGTCCCACAGCTTCGCGGTCAGATCGTCACCTGCCGTGATGACGAGCCGGCTGTCGGGTGAGAAGGCGACGGCGTCGACGAAGGTGTTATGCCCGAGCTGCGTGACCAGCCGCGCGTGTGTCGTCGCCAGCAGCATCGCCGCGGCAAGACTGATGAGCGTGTTCATGTGTCCTCCTGTCGTCGCAGGAAAAGACACGGAGCGCTAGGGCGCGGAAAGGCGGATCGTATACGACGCCAGCCGGTCGGGATTCCCGCCGTCCACGCCGTACAGCACCAACTGGTAGAGGCCGGATGACAGTTTTTCGGTCGACAGCTCGACCGGATACGAGCCGTCGGCCTCGCGATGAAGACCGCCGCGCGACCAGATCGTGGTGCCGTTGCCGTCGAGCAGATCGAGCCGGTATTCGCGATAAACGCGCGCCGGACGGAACACCGGCTTGAGCAGATAGTCGGTCGCCGTCGAGAGTTGGATAGGCGTCTGCACGGTGGCGCCGCGATGACCGTCGGCATAGAGCACACGCGTCGTGATCGTGCGCCGCGGTCCATGCTGCACCATCCAGACGACGATGCCGCCCAATGCGACCGTGATGATCAGCAGAGCCGCCACCGCGAGCACTCGCGACGGCGAGCGCCGCTGCGGCAAGACGACAGGGACGCGTCTGCGCAGCGCCGCGAGATCGGCCTCGATGTCCTCCTGCGTCAGCTCGTCGCCTTCCTCGGCGAACGACGCCGAAAAGACGCGCGCGAGCTCGGGATATTGCGCGAGGCGATCGCGGACGCGGTCGGCCTCCTCTTCCGAAAGATCGCCGCGGTGAAGCGCCTCGACTTCTTCGAACGTCGGCGGCGGATCGACGCGGTCTCGCGAACGGCGATCTGCGTTTTGCCATTCGGACTTACTGATCATCGCTGTCACCGAACCCTTCCAGGTCCTCCTTCAGCATCTCACGCAATTGCTTCCGGGCCTGATTCAGTCTCGATTTGACCGTCGGGACGCCGATGGCGAGGCTCGCCGAAATTTCATCGTAGGACATGCCCTCGAGATACAGCCTGACGCATGGCCGCTGCCGGGAATCCAGACGTTCCACCGCGCCGTAAAGCCGATCCAACAGTTCACCGCGGATGAGACGATTGTCGGCGGCTTCGACCCGATCGTCCGGCATCGTGCCAAGCGTTTCCTCGGATACGTGGATACCTTCACGTTTCCCGGCGTGTTTGTCGCGAATCGCGTTGAAAGCGACGTGGCGCGCAGTGCTCTGGAGATATGCCCACCGCGCATCCTCGCGGTAATCGTCCATGTGCTGATAGACACGAAGAAAGACGTCCTGCGTGAGGTCACGCGCATCTTCCGGTGAAAAGCCTCGAGCGCGCATGTACGTGAACACGCGCCTGTAATACGGCATCAGTCGCTCGAATTTGTCGTCGCCATTCCCCATGCAGGCTTTCCTATATCATCAGAAAACATAATCAATCTGTAACTATTGCGGTCAGCGGAGAAGGATGTGAGGAAGTGGCTACCCCTGCGGTGGTGGAGTTATTGCTTTGTCGTCGCTCTGCCCTGTCTGGCATTTGCGGCGCCGCCGGTTCGCGTCGCCGAACCGTGGTTCCATGCTTTTCCCGGCTGGCGCGCCTGTAAGTCGACACCCCTCGGCAAGCGCGCCGTCCAGGCAAAAGATTGCGGTCCGATCACCGTTCCGCCCGATCTGGTGTCCATAGCGGTCGGTGAGTGTGAACGTTTCATGAGGACGTCATCGGATACGGTTCGCGTGCTTGCGTATGTGCCGCAATGCACCAGCGCCGCGGTGGAGAGGCTGGCGGAGCTGTCGAACCGCGGACCGAACGCACAACTGTTGAGCGATTTGTCGGGCGCGTATTACATCCGCGCGCAGCGCAACGATCAACCGTCCGATTTCGTTCGGGCGCTCGACGCGGCGAACCGCGCTGTCGCCGCCGCGCCGCGGAGCTCACTGCCGCCGCGGTTCAATCGTGCATTGGCCGAGGAGGCGTTAGGACTCTCGGCGGATGCGGTCCGATCGTGGGACGAGGTGCGCAAAGGAGCGCGAAACGACTGGACGGCAGAAGCGGGACGGCATTACGCCGCGCTGATGGTGCAGCGGGCCCGTTCGGCCGCCATTCAATGGCCGTTGAACCTGAAACGGCTGCCGGATGCCGTGCACGCGGGCGACGCCCGGGCCGTGCGGCAACTCGTCTCGCCCTATCGCAACGCGGCCCATCGCTATGTCGAGGAGGAGGTCCTGCCGGCGTGGGCCGAGGCCGTTCGCGCTGGCCGTGAGGCCGAAGCGGCGGAGCAACTGAAGCTTGCAACCATGATCTCTGCCGCGTTGTCTCGCCTCACACGCGACACGTACTTGCTGACAAGCGTTGAGATGCTTCACTCCGCGAAGCCGGAGGTCATGTCGACGCTGATCAGCGCGCATCTTCTTTTTCGGGATGCGCGCCGCGACGACCGCGCGCTGCAGAACGACAGCGCGGCGAAGCGGTATGCAGAGGCGGAGACCGCATTCGCGCGGGCAGGCAGTCCGTTCCGATTCGGCGCGATGCTCGGACGCGCGAATGCGGTGTCCTACAAAAAGCAATCCGAGGCGCTGTCGCTCCTGCGAGCGGTGGAGCACGAAATGCGCCGCCATCCGCATGCGTATTTGCTGGCGCGCGTCCATTCCGGCCGCGGATTCGTCTACACCGTCCAGGGACGTTATCTCGACGCACTGGCCGAATACAGCGATGCGCAGACGATTTTCGGAAAGGCCGACGACAACGAAAACCTGAGTAATGTTTTTGCCCGCAAAATCGGTCTTTTCCGGCTCATCGGACACGAGGAGTCGACCTGGCGCGAGATTTTCCATGCCCTGCACCATGTCGAAAGTCTGATCGAGCCGAAGTCTCGCCATTTCCTTCTCGGCGAGAGCGCGGCATCGGCCGCGGTGCTCGGCTATCCGGCGATCGGCCTTCAATACCAGCAGGTTGCCGTCCGGCTTCTGGAGGACGAGCTTGCGCATACGACCGACGAGACGCACGCAACCGAGTTGAAGCTCAATCTCGGCATCGCGTTGCGCTCCCGGGCGGCGATTCGCGTTCGCCTTGGCGACAATGACGGCGCGCAGGCCGATCTCAATACGGCCCTTCCATTGATCGGTAAACCAGCCGATCCACGAGAGGAATCAATTGCCGGCGGGCTGCGCGCCCGGCTCGCGGAGGTTCAGGCTCAGACGCTCGCCGCGAAGGACCGGAGGAAGGCCATCGCCACTTACGGCGAGGCGATCCGCGAAGCATCGACCACGCACTATCAGACGCTGATCGCGTCGCTGCTGATCCAGCGCGCCGGACTGTACCGGCTCGACGGCAACCGCAGCGCCGCGCGCACCGACCTGCAGGACGCCGTCGCCGCGCTGCGCAGACAGGAACAGGCCGTGCTGCTGGGCCGCAATCGGGCACCGGAGGCGGAGATTCTGTGGTCCGCGTACTTCCTGCGCTTTCAGGAGGCGTATCGGATGCTGATCCGCTACCTGATCGACGATGGAGCGGGCGCGGAAGCATTCGCCTATGCGGAGAAGGCTCGCGCATTCGAGCTCCTCGAGCTGGTGCTGGGCCGCGGCGATGTACCGCCCTCCTTCCGCCATGGTGTGCGTGACGGCGAGCCGTACGGAATCGACGCGGTGCAGCAGGTCCTTCCCGCCGATACGTACGTGCTCGAATACGAGGTGCTCGACGACCGGACGTACGTGTGGATCGTCGGCCAGGGCGGAACGCCGGAGCCGCGGATGTTGCGCGCCGGTCAGCGCGACATCGCCGCATGGACCTCGAATCTGCAGAACCTCGCCTCACAGCGCGAGGTGGAAACCTTCAATGACTCGCTTGCCGCGCCGTATCGCGGGCTGCTCGCCGAAGCGGTCGCCCGCGTCAAGACCCTGCGGCGCGGCAAGCCGGCCCGGCTGGTCATCATTCCCGACCGCGCGATGCACGGATTGCCGTTCGCCGCATTGCGCAACGGCTCGCGATACCTGGTCGAGGACTACGACGTGTCGGTCGCGGCGAGCGCAACGCTGTACGCCTACGCGCTCGCGCAGGACCGGCAATTGTCGAGCGCCGCGCTGGGGACGCTGCTGCTCGTCGATGATCCGAAGTTCAACGCGAGCCTCGACGTCGCTCGCGGACTCCCGCTGCTCCACGCCACGCAGAAGGAGGCGGCGCGCATCCGTGCCATTTACGCGCCGAAGCTGCGTGTGGAAGAGCGAAAAGAAGAACAAGCCACGATTCCGGAGCTCCTGCGCTTGGCGCGCGGAAGCTCGATCATCCACATTGCCGCGCACGGAGTAGCCAATCCCGATGTGCCGTCGCGTTCGTTTCTCCTGTTGGCGCCGACGGAGAACGACACAGGCGCGCTCGACGCGGAGCGGTTGCTGTCCGAGTTACGGCTGGACAATACGCGGCTGGCGGTCCTCTCCGCGTGCAGCAGTGCGGGCGGAACACCCGTCGGACCGGAAGGGCTCGCGCCGCTCGTGCGCCCTCTGGTCGCCTCGGGCGTCCCAGGCATCGTCGGCACGCTGTGGAACGTCGGCGAGAACTCCGCCACCGCGGAACTGCTCGTTCGTTTTCACCGCCACTACCGTGAAGGACATGACGCCGCCGGCGCGCTGAGCCTTGCGCAGCGCGAGATGCTGAACGATCCCGATCTGGAACGCCGCTCGGTCATTGCCTGGGCGCCGTTTCAGATGGTCGGCTACGCCTCGTCTCCCTTCCGGTGAACTGCAATTGAATAAGGAGATGAGTGATGGATTTCGTCTTACGAATTTTCTTCAGTGGACTCATCGCGCTCCTTCCGAGCGCCGATGGCACCGAGATGACCGTGCTGCTGGTCAATACACCGCAGGAATACGCGCTCTCGGACGGCAGCCCGCTTCCGCATCACATGCCGCTGCTCGTGGCGCGGGCGGCGAGCTGCGAGGGAACCTGCACGACCGGTGATCAGGCGATGATCGCGCAGTACCTGTTCGCCAGGAAAACACCGACGGAAGCGCTCACCGCGCTGAACGGCGCGCTGTCCGGCGGCGGGGCGTGGCTGCTCAACAGCTCCGATCTGTCGCTGGTCGGTCCGCAGGAGCCGCTCGCCATTCGCACCGGCGCACGCGGCAGCAACAACGACGGAACGCCGCATGTGGTGCCGGCCACGCCCGGAGAGCGCGAAGACTTTTCGTGGGTGCCCAGCATCGCCAGCATCGCTCCCGGCGTGAACGGCTTCAAGGCCGCGGTCAGCACCGGCGACGAGACGCCGCCGCCATGCATGATCGCCGCGCGTCTCAAGCTCCGCAACGGCCGGGTGTTCACGTACTCGCTCGTGAAGGTCGACGGCATGGCGCGCCCGGTCCATTTCCGCAAGCCTTCGGGCGAGGGGCCGGATGCAACGTATCAGCAAGCCGCGGCAAACTGGGTGGAAGCGGAAATCCATGTGCCGGGTGAGTTCGTGGAGATCGACGATCAGAACTTCACGGATCCCGATCACAGGCGCGTCATGAAGCTGCGTCCGCAGAACGGCGTGGTGGAAGTGGCGTTGTTGAACCTGCCGCCGTTCGAAACGCCCGATCCCGGCGCGCCGCCAGCGCCGCAGCAGCCAGGGCATCACTATCAGGTCTTTTACGATCTGGTGAAGACGCCTCCCGCGCGCGCCGAGCGGCTGGTGCCGTATCCGGTCACCGCCGCGCCTTCGGAGCCGCAGGTCAGTTGGAGCTCGCTGCATCCTCGCGAAGCGCTCTGGTCGGATCTGCTCGAACAACTCGGCCTCAGTCCGCGCGGCAAGGGACCGTACGATCTCGCGCTCTGTCCCATCACCCGCCCGTAATTTGTGTCCGGCGCCGGGGGCTATCTCTCCAGGAGATGGAACTCGGCGCCGGACGTCGCGCCGTCCGCCCGTGCGATCGAGCGAAGCTCGCCCGCGAAGCTGAGATAGAACACGTTCCGCGACGCCATCCAGACGGAGATCTCGTTCTTCCCATCCTGATCGCGATCGACGATCTCGAGCCGCTCCACGACGTCGGTCGCCGGCAGCAGCACGCCGTACCACAGCTCCGAGCCGCGGCGCAGCTTGCCGAGGTAGGGAGGCGCTTCGCCGATGACATTGCGCGGATCGAGCAGGAACACCGTCTTGATGTAGCCGTCGAGATGCAGTGCCGCGCGCAGATCGTTGTTGACGCCGCTGACGATGATCTGCGGCGCGGCGTGCTCCGTCTCCGCGCCGACCACGACCTGATGCAGGTGTCCCGGATGCCAGTACGACGCGACGAGCGAGCCGCCGCTGTCGAAGACGCAGAGGCGCGATGGATACCAGCCTTGCGAGTCGAGCGAGAGCGAGACCACCTCGCGCTGGCCGTTCAGAAAGAGGTCGCCCGTGGTGAATGTCAGTACGGCGAGCTTGCCGCTGCGGCCGGAGTCGTAGTTGAACGGCGCCGTGGTGCCCGCGGTCCAGCGCTGCTTGCCGTCGCCGCCGTACACGAGGATCTTCCCCGCATCGTCGCCGCCGCTGCCGACTCCGACGATCACTTCGGCGTGGCCGTCGCCATCGAGATCGGCGAGCTCGGCGTGGGCGATGGTGCCTTTCGCGGTGTGGCCCCAGATCGTGATGCCGGCGGCGTCGACGACGTGGAACGCGCTGCCCTCGGTGCGCACGGCCGCCGGCTCCCGCGGTCGAACCGGCGGCGCTTCGGCCCCGGCGGCGCGCGCGGCGCACGCTGCGAGCGCCATGCTCCGCGTGCCCCGATCGACCGTCACCTGGATGCCCTGCGTGGCGCTGCGGTCGCGATGCGATCTCACCCAGGCGAGCACGCGTTGGTTGACGAAGTCGGCCAGCGCGTCGACCGTGATCAGCCCTTGCTCGTCCGCTACCGCGGAGCAGCGCAGGCCGTCGAGCAACGCCGCCGTGAAGACGCCGTTCTGCCGCTGATCGTCGTCATAGGCGAAACATCCGGGCGCGGCGCCGTAGAAGACGACCTGTCCCTTTGCCTCGGCCATCGACTTCAGCAGCGGCGTCGCATCGTGCGTCTCCGTGCCACGGCGGTCCACTTTCACCTGCTCTCGGCACGCGTCGATGAAGATCACGGACCGCGGCGCGGCGGAGACGATGTCGAACAGGTGGTCGTCGTCAGCGACGATTCGGGCCGCCGAAACAGCGATCCCGATGCGAGCAGGTAAAGCTGTCCTCCCGCGGCGAAGGCGTGCGTGGCGAATCCGGTGATGAAGATCCCTTTGGGACCGACGCGTGACGCCTGCTCTTCGAGCAGCGCGATGATGTCGTTCTGTCCTGCCGGCCGGACCTCGGCGCCGGCTTTTTTCAGCGCCTCGAGATGCGCGCGCGACGCGGGCTTTTGCGGATCGCCCGAAAGCGCGAGCACGACGCGCCGCGGCTCGACCAGCGGAACGGGACCCTCCATGGCGAGCGCGTAGGCGAGATCGACCGCGTCATCCGCCGCGTATCGCACCTCGGCGAGTGAATGGTCGTACGTGAACTGCCGCACGCCGACGAACAGCGCCGCCGATTGGGCGGGATCGAATTCGCGGGCCGCTTTCGGTTCCGCGCTCGGAACGAGTTGCGCTGCACGCGGCTCCTGCGCCCCGACATGAAATGCAGCGGCTCCGCACAGCGCTGCCGCGGCGACGCGCCACCAGTTGCCTGCTCCCCGCATCAACGAGGTCCCTTCTCTCGTGTCTGTAGAGACACGGTCATGCGAAAAACGGCGATTGTCCTGACAGCTCTGCTCGCGTTCGCTTTGAATGCCTCGGCGCAAGCCATTCACCGGCGCGCCGTGATCATCGGCATCAACGACTACACCGCGTCCGGCATCCCGCCGGGCAAAAAGGCGCCCGCGCCGGGGCGTGACTGGATGGATCTCGGTGGCGCGGTCAATGACGCGAACAAGATGCGCGAGCTGCTCATCACCAGGAAGCAGTTCGCGGCGTCGGACATCGTGATGCTCGTCGATCAGCAGGCGACACGCGCCGCGATTCTGAATGCGATCGACAGGCATCTCGTCGCGCGTGCGAAAAAAGGCGACGTGGTGGTTTTCTATTACTCCGGCCACGGATCGCAGGTGTGCAATACGGCGTCCGATGAGCCGGATCGGATGGACGAGTCGATCGTGCCGGCCGATTCGCGGCGCGGCGCGGACGACATTCGCGACAAGGAGCTGCGCCGCCGCTTCAACTCCATCCTCGACCGCGGCGCGCGGCTGACCATCGTGCTCGATTCGTGTCACAGCGCGTCGGGTGGGCGAGGTTACGACGGCCGCTTGCGCGCTCGTTCCATCGAGCCCGATCAGCGGTGCGTCGCCGATGCCGCCAACAGCCCGCTTCCCGAGAATCGCGGCGCGCTCGTACTGTCGGCTACTCAGGATTTCGATCTCGCGTTCGAGATGAAGGACGACGCGATTTACGGAGCGTTCTCGTGGGCGCTCGAGCGCGCGATCCGCGACGCCTCCGATGACGAGCCCGCGTCGCGCACGTTCCTGAGCGCCGAGGCGCTCTTGCGCGGGCGGTCGGCGCAGGTGCCGGTCATCGCCGGCGATGACGAGGCGAAACGATGTCCTTTCGCGGGCGTTCGCGGCGGAGCACGATCCGCCTGCCCGCTGGTGATCGCCGTGGAAAAGTCGCTCGGCAACGGCGAGTACGACATCAGCGGCGGATGGGTGAACGGCCTCACCGCCGGCAGCGAGCTGCGTTTGCCCGGCAACAGCGGGGTCAGTCTCGAGGTGATCTCGCTGACCGGGTTCTCGCACGCGAAGGCTCGCGTGAAGACGAAGACGCGAGCGACGCCGCTCGAGCCGGGAACGCTGCTGGAGATCGCGCTGTGGGCGCCGCCGCCCGGGGCCCCGCTGCGTGTCTGCCTCCCGCGCGGAAGCGCCGATGCTGTCTCCCTCGCCCGCGGGATGCGATCCGAGGCGCTGCGCAAAGGTATTCGTTGGATCGACGATCCGACCGAGGTCACGCCGACGTGCCAGTTGCGGCCGGGCGATTCCACGCTGGACGGTGTCGCGCCGGATGCAACGCTCTTCGTGCCGCTGCCCGTGAGCACGGAGCTGGCCGCCGCAATCGGCAGCTTGGAAGGAGTCGAGATCGTCGAGGCCGAACGGAACGCGGATTACGTGCTCGTCGGACGTTTGCGCGCGGACGACGTCGAATACGCCTGGATCCGCCCCGGCGTCACGGCCGAGGACAGCAAGAACAGCGCGCTGCCGGCACGCAGCGCCTGGATCGTGGCCTCGCGCAGAGATACCGCGCTGACATTGCGAGAGACGCTGACGCGGCTCCAGCGCGTGCACGGATGGCACGACCTGGAGTCGCCGCCCGGTCCGGCTCCGCGTTACGAGCTCGCGGTCCGGCGCCGGCGCGGCGGCGCACTGGTGGGCGACAGAACGTTGATCGGCCGCGAACGCTACCGGCTCAGTCTTCGGCAGCGCGACGACATCTCGACGCCGGTTCTACCGCGCTACTTCTATGTGTTCGTGATCGACAGCAACGGAAACGGCGTGCTGCTGTTTCCGGCGCGGAACCGCGGCGCGGTCGAGAATCGCCTGCCGGCTGTCACACGCGGCAGTGATCCGGTGCGCGATCCGCCGCAAGAGATCCCGCTCGGGATCGACGACCCTATCCTGATCACCGAACCGTTCGGCGTCGACACGTACTTCCTGCTGTCCACCGGCGAGCCGCTCGGCTGCTTGTCCTGCCTCGAATGGGAAGGCGTGCGCGGCCCAACGGGGCCGCCGCCTCGCGGCGCGCTCGCGCGCCTGCTCGTGGGGACAGCGATGGGAACTCGCGGTAATCCTGACGAGATCCGTACCCCGCCGACATGGTCACTCCAGAGAGTCGTCTTCAAATCCGTTCCCCCGGGAGGAGAACCGCGATGACCCGCTTCCGCGCGCTTGCCCTCGTCCTGCTCGTACCGATCTTCGCCGCCGCCGATGATCGGCTGAGCGGTGTCGGAGCGCAGATCATGTCCGGACACGCCAGGGAAGCTCGCGAGACGATCGTGCAGGCGCGCGATGCGTACGTCGCGATCGGCGATCGGGCGAATGAAGCCGCCGCATGGTTTCTCCTTAGCTTGTGCGACTCCGCTTTGAAGGACAGCGAGCTGGCGCATGCCGATATCGAACACGCGGCACCTGAATTCGCCGCGACCGGCGACCATTTCGGCGAGTGGCTGAGCCTCTGGACCATGGCCGGACTGGAAACCGGCCAGGGGCACTTTGCCGATTCGATCGTGACATACGAGCGCGCGCTCGCCGCTCTCCGTGCCGCCGCCGATCCGGCATCGAAGTTCTCGCTGGAGACGCTGAAGATTCTCGGCCCCGTGTTTGGGATGCAGGGCGATCTTCTCGCGCCGCTGGCGAGCTTTCCCGACGCCCTCAAACCGCTTCTCCTGCAGTTCGCGGAGGCCGCGACACGCGACGGATATGCCCATGCACTCATCGAGTCCGGGCAATTGGACAAAGCCGGGGAGCAATTGGAAAAGGCGAGCGCCGCTTCGGCGTCGTTCGGCGGAATCTTCGATGGATCAATCGCCATGCATACCGGCGATCTCCGCCGTATCCAGTGGCGGTTCGATGATGCGCGCAAGAGCTACGTCAAGGCTCTCCAGGACGCGAAGGCAACGCCGGTTCCTCCGTCGTTGCCGGGACAGTTCCTCGAAGTTGAGATTCTCGGCAAGCTCGCCGAGTTGGAACAATTGAGCGGCCATCTCGATGACGCGCTTGCCTGGAACGACCGCGCGCTGAAGCTCGTCCGCGAGGCGGGCAACGTGAAGCAGGCAAACTCACTGCTCGAGGATCGTGCGACGCTGCTCGTGAACGGCGGCCGCTTCACGGACGCCGAGAAGGTGTTCGACGAAGCGCTGGAGATGGCGACGAAGACCGGAAATCTCGGTCGTCAGGCCAGCATCCACAGCAGCCTCGGCGCGCTGTTCCTGTTCGAAGGCTCGTATGGAACAGCAGCGAAACACCTGGAGAAGGCGATCGAGCTGTACCAGGAGCTGAAAGAGCCGTACCTCGAGGCGCCTGTGTGGACGCTGCTCGCCGAGGTCGACATGCTGCTCGAGGCGAACAACAGCGCCGCCGATGCGCTCGAACATGCGAAGGCCTTGGCGAAGAAGAGCGGTTTCGAGCTGGCCAGCGCGATGGTCAGCATGTTGACCACCAGCAACAGGTTCATGGCCGGCAAGGCGTCCAGCGATGAGCTCAATGATGCGTTCAAGGCCTGGTGGGACACGCCGGAGAGCAAGTCGCTGATGTTCAACGGCGACGCGCAAACCGTTTTCCGCCAAGTTCTCATGATTACCGGCGCTCCCGGCGCCACATCGCCCGACGTACGGCCTGACGCGGTCCAGACTGCCGGTCCGCCGTTCCTCCGCTGGGCCGCGCTGATGCTCAAAGGCAAAGTGGCGTTCGAGCGCGGACAGAACGAGGAGGCGCGGAAGTATTGGAACGAGGCGCTGAGCGCGAACCCGAGCCGAGATCACCGCGCCGGGTTTCTTGCCCTCATCGGCGCGAGCTACTGGCGCGATGGCAACGCCGCGGAAGCGATCGACTACTTCGCCAAAGCCGCGGATGCGCTCGATGCTTCCGCCGCCGACGTGAAGGTGGAAGAGCTGCTGTCCGGCTACCTGGGCAGCAATCGCCGCTGGTACTACGACCTTCTGATCGACATGCTGGTGAGCCAGGGGCGTTTCGCCGAAGCGTTCGCGCAGGCCGAGCGCGCCCGGGCGCGCGCGTTCCTTCAGCTCGTCGGCAATCACCGGCTGCGCGCAGAGCACGGCGGCGAGCCTGCGCTCGCGGCGGAAGCCGAAACTCTGCGCACACAGCTCGCGCGCTGGGAGGAGCAGCGGAATAGCGCCCGGGCAGCGGAAGCCGAAAAGATCGATGCGGACATCGAGCATGGCCGCAAGCGCTATCAGACGCTCCTCATCCGGCTGAAAGTGTCGAATCCCGAATACGCGTCGGTGACGAACGTCGAGCCGCTGCCGCTCGAGACGGTGCGCGAGAGCTTGCCGGACGGCGCGGCGATGATCAGCTACTTCGTCTCGACGAATTTCGTGCACGCGTGGGTCATTAGCCGGACCGGCATGCACTACGCGTCGCTCCCGCTCGACGCGGCAAAACTGCAGCGCATCGTCTGCTGGGCGAAACACTTCGCGCCAAAAGAGCAGCAGCGCGGCGCGTCGCGCGAGGACGCGTCCTGCGGCGCAATGGCCACCGATGAAGAAGCATTCAACCGTCTCGTCGCGCCACTGTTGCACCATGCCGGTGGAGCGACAACGCTCGTCCTCGTGCCGCATGGCGTCCTGCATTACGTTCCCTTCGCCGCGCTCCGCAACGGCGAAACGGGACGGTATCTCGTACAGGACTACACGCTGGTGTACACGCCGAGCGCCAGCGCGCTGCGATTCCTTCACGCCAAAGAATCTCCTGCCGGCCGCCGTGCGCTGGTGATCGGGAATCCGAAGACACCGCTGCCGCTCCTGCCGATTCCACACACGGCGGAGGAGGCCACGGCCGTCGCGCAGATGTTCGATACGACCGCGCATCTCGACAAAGATGCAAGCGAGTCGCTCCTCTACGACCTCGGGGGAAGGTTCGATTTCGTTCACATCGCGGCGCACGGCCTGTACGACGGCGACAATCCGCTGTTCAGCCGGATCGCACTCGCGCCGGACGACAAAAAGGACGGGAGCCTTACCGTGCACGAGATCCTCTCCTCGGTCGACCTCACCGGCACGAAGCTCGTGGTTCTCTCCGCCTGCCAGTCCGCCGTCGGTGCACGCAGCGGCGGCGACGAGGTCGTCAGTCTCACGCGAGCCCTTCTCTACGCCGGGACGCCGAACGTGATCTCCACGCTCTGGAACATCAACGACGCGGCGTCGGAAGATCTCATGACCGAGCTCTATCGGCGGCTAACCGGCGGCTCGTCCGCGGCCGTCGCGCTGCGCCAGGCGCAGATCCATTTGCTCGAGAATCCAGCATTTCATGATCCGAAGTACTGGGCGGCCTTCACGCTGAATGGAGATCCGCAGGGCTGGATGAAGCCGTAACGGAGGACAGCCGTGAAGCGGGCGTTCGCATTGACCCTGATGCTGCTCGCGGCATCGGCGGCGCAAGCGGATCCGGGGGTCGATCTGGTGATGCTCATCGACGCGTCGAAGAGCATGTGGCGCGACCGGCAGCTCGCGCCGTTGCTGCTGACGATGACGCTCGACCTCATGACCCGGAGCGCCGGAGCAAGTCACGTCGAGCATCGGCTGGCGGTCGTCGTGTTCGGTAGGTCCGCGCATGTCGCTCTGCCATTCACGCTCGTCGGTCGTGACGACGAAGGCGCACTCCGCCGGCGTCTGCAATCGATGCCGGCGGAGGATCTCGGCGACACCGACGTGCTCGCGGCGTTCGCCGCCGCGGATGCGTTGCTGCGTGCGCTGCCGGCCGATCCGGCGCGGAGGCAGGCCATCGTTCTGCTCACCGACGGCGTGCCGTATGTGCACGGCGTCGACCAGCGCGAGTACGACGACCGGTTGCGCCGGTTCCTCGACGGCCGTTTCGCCGGACGGACTTCCATCGACATCCTGCTGCTCGCGCGGGGTGCGAGTCGCGGGGGAAGCATCTGGCCGTCCGGGGTCGTGCACGTGGAGAAAGCCGGCATCACGAATGACGAAGCGCTCGCCGCCGCGCACGCGGTCGTCACGCGACTGCTCGGGACGCGCACAGTCGAGAGCATGCCTTCGAAGAGCGAGGCCGGGATCGACACGCTGGTCATTCCGCCGTATCTCGACGTCGTGGTGTTCGATGTGTTCCGCGGCGCGCCGAACGCCGAGGTATTGATCTTTCCGCCGGGCGCGTCGGCGCCGGTACGGTCGGGCGTCGACGGTGTGGAGTCGTTCAGCGTCGGCGACGTGCTGTCGACGTTGGTCGTGCCGCGGCCGCCGCCCGGCGCGTGGAGTATCCGCCGTTCGCATCGCACGGCGCGGGTGCGCGTCCTGTCGCAACAATTTTTCCCGCGTGGGACGCTTCTCTCGCCCGCGCCGGGCGATGGAGTGCGTCAGCACGACGCCGTGTCGATTGCGTATCGCGTGAATGACGGTGCCGGACAACCGCTGCGGGTGATGCCCGGATACGCGCTTGCCGCGGACATGCTGCTGGTGAAGCCCGACGGCACGAGCATGGTGATTCCGACGCAGTCCGATCCGGCATCGCCGGACAACGGCTTCTGCAGCACGCGGGAAACCGAGTGTGCAGTGTCGGGAAGGTATTGGACGGCCGTGCGCATCACGACCAAGGATCTCTCCGGGCATCGTCTCGAGGTGTTCCGCGATCGCTGGTCGGGGTTTTCCGTCTCGCCGGCGACGCGAATCGATTGCCGCGCGAGCGCGGACCCGTCGGCGGCCCGGTTCCGAGTACAACTGCGGATCGAGTGCACGGCGGCGGGCATGCCGGTCGATCCGCGCGGCCTGACCAGCGGATCGCCCGGCGATCTGTTTCGCGTCGCCCTCTGGCGTGACGGCGCACCGGTCGGCGGCGCGCTGGCGCTGCGAGACCGCGGCGGCGGAACGCTGCGCGGCCCCGTACGCGGGACGATTCGTCCCGGCTCCTATCGGTTGCACCTGAGCGTCGATCGGGCGCGGCTGCGTCCGATGTTCAACATCCGCCTGCAGCCGGCCGAGCTGGAGCTCGTGCGCCCGATTCCGTGGTCGCAAATCGCGATGCCGCTCGCCCTGATCGTCACGGCGATCGCGGTGGCGCGATGGAAGCGAACAACAAAGTCATGACGGAGGTGTCTTTTTCGGCATCCGGGGAAGAGCGTGCCGAAAAAGATCGGACCGTATCGCATCGATGACGAGATCGCCCAGGGCGGGATGGGTGTCGTCCACAAGGCGTGGGACGACGTCCTCGGCCGCTGGGTCGCCATCAAGACGTTCCGCCGCGATCTGCCGATCGCCGCGGAGTTGCGCGAACGCCTCGTTCGCGAGGGAAAGGCGCAGGCCCGTCTGCAGCATCCAAACGTCGTGGCCATCCACACGATGGACGAGCACGACGGCGAGCTGTTCATCGTCATGGAGTACCTCGAGGGGAAGACGCTCGAGGACGTGCTCGGCGGCTTGCCGGACGGACGGATGGCACTCGACGCCGCGCTGCGGCTGTTCGACCAGGTCCTCGACGCGCTCGATTACGTCCACGGCAACGGCATCGTTCATCGCGATCTCAAGCCGCTGAACCTCATGGTCTGCGACGGCCGGGTGAAGCTGATGGATTTCGGCATCGCGCTCCTCGCTGGAATGCCGCGCCTCACGCTCTCGCCGAAACTGCTCGGCACCCCCGACTACATGTCGCCGGAGCAACTGGAAGGGCGCGACGTCGATCGCAGATCGGACCTCTACAGCGCCGCGCTGGTGCTGTACCGGATGCTCAGCGGCAGCGACGCCTTCACCGGCAGTGAATGGCTGGCGCAGATTCACGCGCGGCTCCTGGGAGCGCCCGACCTGCGCACCTTCGTCCCTGACCTTCCCCTCGGCGTCTGCAACGCGATCGCGAAGGCGATGAGCCACGACCCGGCGAACCGCTTCCGCTCGGCCGCCGAATTCCGCGACGCGCTGCGCGATGGCGCGGAGGGCTTCATCACGGTGCCGGCGCCGGAGCCGGAACCGGAGCTCGTTGCGGAGCCCGAGCCAGTCACACCCGCGCCGCTGGAGCCGCCCGCGCCGCAACTCTGGATCTACGCCGTGGCCCTGATGTTCGCTGCCGTGGTCGTGGCGTGGGGAATCTGGAAGCTGCGGCAGATTCCCTTGCCCGCTCAGCAGCCGGAGGTCAAGCGCGCGGACATCGTGTACGTGCCGCCGCCGGTCGAGCTCTCCACCGCGCCGCCTCCACCTCCGCCTGTAACGACAACCAAAACGGAGACGGTCGTCATCATCAAGGAGCCGCCGAAGGAAACCGAGGCGCAGCGCGCGGAACGCCTGAATGCCGTGCGCACAGAGATCGATGCCGGGTTTCCGGCGGTCGAAGCGGACATCCGGATGGGCGACTTCAACTCCGCCGAGCGACGGCTCGATCAGCTTGCGGCAAAGATCCCCGCCGAGCTGGCCGCTGATCTCTGGCAGGAGCGCGACGAGATCGAGCGGCTGCGAACCGAGGTGCGCAACGCGGAGGCCGACCGCAACCGCCGTGCGCAGCAGGAGGCGCTGTGGGAATCGCGCATCGATGACGTCGAAAGCGCGATCAACGGAGATCACTTCGCAGAGGCGCAGGAGATCGCGAAAAAGCTGCTGCGCGATCCGGCGATCCCGTCGGCAGTCGTTCCCCGCCTGCAGCAACTGCAGCAGAAGGCGAAAGACGGCATACGCAAATCCTGGGAAGGCAGCACGGTCAGCACCACCACCAACGTCGTCCGGAAACCCTCGTCACCGCCGAGGAAATAGGGGAGGACTCCGTTCATGAAACAAGGCATTGCGTCCCTTTTGATCATCACGATGTTCGCCGGCGGCTGCGCTACGACTCCGCCGAACCGGAAGAGCACGACCGGCACGACGGTCAAGCCGGCAAACATCAAGGAGTGGGTGCTGACGCAGAACCGCGCGCGTCGCAACGCGATAATCGGCGCGGCGATCGGCGCCGTTGCCGGAGCTCTCGTCGGCGCCGCCACCGGCGGCAGCCGCGACGACATCATGCGCGACGCCCTGGCGGGCGGCGTGGCCGGTGCGATGGCCGGCTTCGCGTTCGGAAAACATCAGGACCGTGTCTTCGCCGGCCGCGATCTCGCCATCCGCCAGGCGAACTACGACCCTACGCAGGGCTATGTCGCGCTCGTGCAGGAGGTCGCGTTCAATCCGCCGAATCCGAAGCCCGGGAGCACCGCCACGCTCTACGTCCGCTACCTCGTTCTGGGGCCGAATCCGAACGAGGCGATCAAGGTGCGGCTGTTCCGCGGCCTCAAGTATGGCGACGACTACATCTTCGGCGCCGGCCCGAACGAGTTCGTCATTCAGCAGGGCGGAGGCGTGATCGAGTCGTCCGTCGAGGTCACACTCTCGAAGAAGGCGGCGGCGGGAACCTACAGCATCGAGGCGCTGGTCGACGACGAGAAGAACCGCTTCCCGCAGGTGATCGGCACGAACCCGCTGTACGTCGTGGCTCGGGCTCAGGTTCGCGGCGTTGAGCTGGCGGCGCGATGAATCTCTCCCGCGAATCGATGCTCGCGCTCGAGCGCCACTTCGTCGGCGTGCTCAGCGCGCCGGCGCGAGCATGGCTCGAGCCGCTCCCCGCGTCGCAGCTCGCCTTCGCGGGGAGTGCCATTCGCTCGCATGATGGCAAGTGCGTCGTCGACTTCGGCACCGTCGATTCACCGGGGCGCGAATGCCACCTCGTGCGCGTGATCAACCGCGGCCGGCAGCCCGCGCAAGTGCATCTGGCGGAACATCCGAAGTGGCTTTCCGCGCATTGGCTTGGCGGATCGCGCGATCCGGTGCCGGTCGGTGCGGATGACGCGGGCGAGACGCTGGAGCTCGTCGCAGCGCACGACGTGGAGAGCCGCTTCGATGGCTGCATCCGGTTTCTCATTCGCGACGGCGGGATGCCGCGCATCGAGGACGTGCTCGTACGCATGACGACGCGCCGCGCCTATCCGATCGCGCACTTCGACTTCAACGGCTCGCCGGTGCCGCGGCCGTTCGACCTCGGCAACGGCTCGCATCCCTACCAGCTCACCGTCACGAACAGCAGTTCCGTGCCGCTCGTCGTCCGCTTCGTCGACCTGCCGCCTTGGCTGACGTTCGACGTCGGCGGCCAGCGGCGCAGCGGTCCGCTCGCCGGTCCGTTCTTCGAGCGGCGTGCGCCGTTCACCATCCGGTTGTGGGCGCGCGGTCCGGGAAAGCAGAGCGGCGCGCTGCACATCGGTACCAATGATCCCCGGCCGCAGTTTCGATCGCTGAGCTTGCAGCTCTTCGCGTGCGTCGACACGCCGCGGCCGGAGGCGAATCCCACGGTGCGGCGCGAGAGCCGCGGGCCGTCGGCGGTGAGCACGGTGCGCAAGCCGTCGCCGGATCAGGCAGAAACGCTGCCGGTGATCCCGCTGCCGCCACGGCGGCGCCCGATCAAGGTGCAAGTCGTCAGTGCCGTCGCCATTCTGTTGCTCATCGTTCTTTTTCTCCTCGTGCGAGGGCTGACATGAGTCGAGCCGCGGCCACGGCCGAGTGCCGCTTTTGTCATCAGTGGGAGTCTGCCGACGGCGATACGTACTGCAGCTTCTGCGGAAGCCTGCTGCTCCTGCTCGATGTCACACCCGATTCGCACGTCCTCATCTCCACGCTCGCGCCGGCGAAGGTGCTGACGCTGCGCAACGGCAGCAACCATGCGATGCAGGTGACGATCGTTGCGAACGGCGGCGCGGCGAATCCGGCGGTCTCGTTCTCGCCGGCACCGGCGGTCACAGTTCCGGCAAATGGCGAGGTGCAGGTGACCGCCGCCGTCAATGGCTCACTGCTTTCGCCCGGCTTCCATCGCACGCTCGAGTACGCGTTCGTGGTCGACGGCGAGGAGCGGAAACGGCGGCCGTTCCGCCTCGAGATCCGCTCCGGGCCGATGCCGAAGCTCCTCACGCCATCGATCGACTTCGACGACGTGCAGGAAGGGGAGAGTGCGCGCCGCTCGATCGAGCTGACGAATGCAGGCAGCGTACCGCTGCGCATCCGCCGCGTCATGGCCGGCGGCTCGCCGCATCTCTGCATCGAGCGCGACTTCGCCGAGCATCTGCTGCGGTACGGCGAGACGCTGTCGATCCCTGTCGTCTGGAATGCCGCGCGGGAGGAAAACGCCGGAGACGTTCAGGACGGTGGGACGATCCACATCGAGTTCGTCAACCATCCCGATGCGCTCGACGTGCCGGTCGCCGCACGCACGTTTCGCTACCGGTTGGACGTGAAGCCGCCGTCGGTCCGCTTTGCGAATGCCGTCGCCAAACGCGACTATGCCGCCACCCTGCGGATCGAGAATCGCGGCACGACCGACGTGGAGATCGTGTCGATCGAAAGCGATCAGCCGTGGCTCGACATCGTCACGCGCGCGGCCACGTTCACACTGCTGTGCGGCGACTCGGCCAGCCGCGTTCTGTTGTCACCCACGACGTTCGCCCGCTCCTTTGAGTTCAAGCTGCTCTGCCGGCGGCGGACGCTGGGGGAGGGAAAGCATCGCGCGACCGTGACGATCCGTCCGCACGGCCAGCCTCCGATCGCCGTGCCGGTCGAGATCACCATCGTCAAGCCGAAGGAGTACCACGACTACATCGGCATCGACTTCGGCACCACGAACTCCGTGGTGGCGGTGATGAGCAACGGGCGGCGCAACATCGAGCTCGTATCCGACGAGGTGACCGGCAAGGAGCTCATTCCGAGCGTGCTCGTGTTCGACGATCCGGACACGTACAAGATCGGTGAAGCGGCGCGGCGCGAGGCCGACGTCGCTCCCGACCGCACCGTCCGCTCGATCAAACGGGTGATGGGCTACGAGAGCGACCGCACGTTCTTCGACCGCTCGTACTCGGCCGCCGAGCTGGCGTCGAAGATCATCGCGCGCCTGGTGCAGCTCGCCGAGCAGAAGCTGCACACCGAATCGACCAACGCCGCGCAGTACGACATCGGCCGCGCGATCATCACCGTCCCGGCGAATTTCTACGACTTGCAGATCCGCGATGTGCTCGAGGCCTGCCGGGAGGCGGGGCTCGACACCGAGGAGGAGCGCGCCCGGCGCGTGGAAAAGGCACACCGGGATGAAGGAGATCTGGTCAACGCCGGCATCATCCTCGACGAGCCCTCGGCCGCGGTTCTTTACTACATCGACTTCCTCCGCCACACGCGCGATGCCGACGAGATCACCGAGGCCATCGCGCGCGAGCGCGGCCTGACGCTACTCGTCTTCGACTACGGCGGCGGCACGCTCGACGTCTCCGTCGCCCGCGTGACGAAGCTCGGCGGCGGCGGCACGGGATTGAGCATCCTGGCCAACATGGGCGACAACACCATCGGCGGCGATCACATCGACGTGATGCTGATGAAGGTGCTGCTGCGCCGCTGCGTAGACGAGCTTCCGCTGCCCAAGTTCGAGTTCGATACGACGCTGATCACCGCGAACTTCAGGGACCTCGAACGCCGCCGCGAGCGCGAGGAGTGGAGCCGCGACATCTGGCAGCAGATCCTGCGCGTCCGCGCGCAGTGGAAGGACCTCTCGGAGCAGACGAAGATCGACATCGCACACGGAGGAACGGCGCCGATCGCCGTGCGCGCCGATCTCATCGTGCGCGTCGTCAACGGCGCGATTCAATTCGCGCCGGCCAGCGTGTCGATTCCGCCGCTCCCTTCCGCGGCGTTCGACGACCTGCTGCAATCGGTGCTGGCGAAGAGCACGGAGCTCATCGGGTCGTCGCTCGCGCTCGCGGGCATCGTCGCGGGGGACGTCGATTACATCCTGCACACGGGACGGCAAAGCCTCCTGCCGCAGATCCGCCGCTGCGTCCGCGCGGTGTTTCCAACTCTCGGCGACGACCGCGATCTGCTGGAGGAAGAGCATCTGAAGATCTGCGTCGCGAAAGGCGCCGCCCTCTACGGCGCGATGCGCGACCGGCTCGTCGAGCGCGACGCCCGCATCGTCTTCCTCAGCACCGGCCGCAAGCTGCCGCACAGCTACGGCGTCGAGAAATTCACGAACCCGATCGAGCCGGAGTTCGATGAAGTCATCCCGCGCGGCGAAAGCTATCCGGTCGAACGGACCAAAGTGTATCCGCCGGAGATGTTGCCGCCCGGCGGCTATCTCAATCTCAAGTTCTACCAGAACACCGGCGTGAAGAAGGCGATCGCCGGCAACCCAAACGTCAGTCTGATCGGCCAGATCTCCTTCGACACCGCCGGTCACTCCGGCTGCGACGTCACCTTCTCCATCGGCGCCAACCGCACGCTGGAAGTCTTCGCCAACAGCACACCGGTGAGGATCGAACCGGCGCGGTTGCACGAGGAAGAGAGCTGGATGGGATGAGGCCACAACTGATCGTCGATTGCGGCCACGTCCTGTCGGCGCTGCTCGTCACGGCGGACGGACAGTTCGTGCCGTGCAGCCAGGAGATTCGCCAGGTTGCGACCCGGCACGCTTCGACCGGCATCCTGTTCGATCCGCGCATCGCGGAGCATCCGGACTTTGTTTGGGATGAAGCGCTGGAGACGCTGGCGAAAGCGACGCCGCGGAACCTGTTTCAGCGCGCGCGGCGCGTCGGTCTGCGCCGTCCATGGGACCCGCAGGCCGTACCGGAAGCGCTTCAGCTCGCCTCGCCGATCGACGTCTTGTCCTCCGCCGCCGCGCTCGCCGACCGCAACGCGGACGCGCTGCCGGCGGTGGCCTTTGCGCTTCTCGATGCGCTGCTCGACCCGCTCTTCGCGTTCGTTGCCGACCGCCGCATCGCGCCGACCGACGTCGAGCCGGTCGTCGTGCTTCCCGCTCACGCCAGCCGCCCGGCGCGCGTGGTGCTGGAGAAGCTGTTCCGCCGGCGAGGGTTCCGGCGGCTGACGATCATGCGCCGCGAGATCGCGGCGGCGATGGCGTTCGTCGAGGATGCGCCGGCCGCATGCGTCGTCGTCGATGCGGCCGGCGATGACCTGCACGTCCATCAGGTCTCGATCGACGGTGAGAATGGGCAGCGCTTCTTCCGCACCGTCTCCTCGGCCACGGTCTGCGATCGCGGTTGGAGTTACTGGAGCGGGCGGGTTGCCGCGGCGTTGAACACGCCCGGATCGTCCGAGTTCGAGCGCGGCCTGCTCGCATTGCTGACCGGTTCACCCGAGTCGCTTCCTGCACGGGTGACGCACGGCGCGGTGCAGGCCGCGCTCGACGAGGCGTGGATCGCGTCGTCTGCGGCCGAGGTGCGCGAGGCGATGGGCGACGCGCGGAACGGGCAACCGGTCGTTTTCATCGGCGAGATCTTCGCGCTCGACGCGGTGCGCAAGGCATTCGGCGAGAACCGGGTGCTCGGCGTACCGGTCCTCGACCAGACCGTGCGCGGCGTGGCGCTTGCGACGCGCTGGTTGTGCGACGACGAATCGCGGCAACTCGTCATCGCGCGCGGCGGCACGTTGCGCGTCGACACCGGCCTCGGTGAAGCCGTCGAGATCCTGACCGGCGCGCAGCTTCCCGCCGCGGGTGAGAGCTGCCATCTGGCGGCGGACTTCCGTCTCGCCGGCGACGCCGCCGCCAACATATTTCTTCTGAATTTGCTGTGGGGCGCGGACCGCGCTCCTCGAGGGAACGCGACGGTGTGCGCGCTCCCGCTCGAGCTGCGCCGCGACGCCGGCGACACGCTGCATCTGATCGTGAAGCTTCGACGCAGCCGCGGTGGCCAGTGGCTCACCGGAACCGTCGAGGCGCGCACGGCGGACGACGTCGTCGCCGCGCGCGCGCAGTTCACCGAAGAGCTGGAGGTGATGAGATGAGACCGCGCTGCTTCGCGCTATTGCTGCTGACGATTGCATTCGTTCCGGCTGCGGCGCATGCCTGCGAATCGATGAAGCCGTATCTCGACGAGCTGGCCGCGGGCCGCAGGCCGTCGTCGCCGCCGGTCATCGACCATTGCGACAAGCTCGATTCCGGGCAGATCGCTGCTGCGTTCACCGCGTTCATCAGGAAGCCGGCATCTGTCGCCGACGTGAACGCCGTGATCGAAGAGCTCCAGGCGGCGTACGAGGAGAAGGAGTCGGCGTCCGGCTTCAAGGCGCTCGCCGCGGCGCTCGAAACGAGTTTGCCGAAGTACAAGCGCAACTCCGGCGACTATGCGCTGCTCGACAATCTGCCGGACTACGTCGCCGAAATATACCCGCAGCCGAAGGCACCGAAGCCGGAAGATGAGAGGCCGCACTCCCTGCCGCGCCCACCGGCCGTGATCCGGGCGGACGATGATCCGTTCCCGTGGGTGTCCTGGACGCTTCTCGGGGTCGCCATCCTGCTGATCCCGATTCCGTTCGTTCTCGCCGTGCGCTTCTTCCGCCGCTCGATTGCGGAGGCAAAGGCGAATCACGACGAGCTCGCGCGGAACTTCGGCAGAACGTTCGACAAATCGCTGCAGCTCGTCGACGGCCAATTGCGCGCGACTGCCGGCGCGCTGGAGGCGAAAGCCGGCGCGATTTCATTGCTCGAGGTCCGGCACGTCGACGCGCTCGCCGGCGCGGTCGGCGGACTGCGCGAAGACCTCGGACGCGTCGCGCAAACGGTCGAGGATCTCGCGACCGCACCGCCGCGGAGTGCGGCCGATCCGGTCGCGCTCGAACGGCAGATCCTCGCCGAATCGTGGAAGCAGTTCCGCGCGAACGCGGCGCTCAGCGCGATGTTCGACGAAGCGGTGGCCGGAGCTCCGTGGGAACCGCTGCTGGGCGGATTGCCGAAATGCATCCCTCCCGATCTGCAGCCGAGCTTCGATGCTGTTTATGCGCCGTGCAAGCAGCACAGCGTGTTCGTGCAGAAGCTCTCGCTCGTGCAGCGGATCGTCGACCACAAGCAGCCGCGTCTCGCCAACGATGCCGAGGAATTGCGCCGGACGCGCGAGCTCGAGGCGATCCTCAATGCCGCGCAAAACAGCGGCGACGGCTCGAATCCGCTCAACTTCCGCTTCAAGAGGTGGGTGACCGACACCTTTCTGCCGTTCGCCGACCTCTATCTTCAACGTTGCCAGCAGGCCGACCTGGAGAAGCGCGGCAGGGAGCTGGCGCCGGGCGCGAATCTCGTCCGGCAACTGCTGCAACTCGCCTCCATCGAGCCGATCGACCTGAAGCTCGGCGAGACGCAGTTCGACAGCACCCGCCACATCGGCCGCGCTACGTCCAATGACCCTCATTACCCGGACGGTGTCATTACCGGTGTCGTGCGCAATGGGTTCATCGAGGGAGGCCAGCAGGTGATCCGGCAGCCCGAGGTCGTCGTGAATCGGATGCGCTGAGGGAGAGATTGCTTGACTGTGGCTACCGCCGAATCGGTCGTGCGCCGCTGCACGCAGTGCGGGAAGGAGAATCGCCCCTTCGCGAACTTCTGCCGCGCCTGCGCCGCGCCGCTGCCTCCATCGCCGTCGAACTGGACCGGCTACAAAGGTGACGCGCGCCGGCTCGGCTTCAATCCGGCTCGCGGGCCGGCCTCTTGGACGATGCAAAAGCCCGCGCTCACGCTCCGCCTCGGCGACGAATGCCGCGCGCTGCTCGCATGTGACGGCCATCTGATCGCCGTCTCCATGAGCGGCACGATCGAGGTCGCGGATCCGGCGCGCGCGCGCAGCATCTGCCGCTTCCAGACGCAGGGACCGGTCACCGCGCAGCCATGCATCAGCAACGGCATCCTCTACGTTTCGACGCGCAACCAGATCACCTCGTATGCGCTCCCGCCGTTGCTGTTCGATTCGCCGCGTGTCCGGCCGTTGTGGCAGGCGGCGATCGATGGCACGCCGTTGTTCGCGCTGACGCCGGCCGGCAATCGCGTATTTGCGACGGTTGCCAACGGTGAATGGCGCGAGGTGCATGTCGTCGAAGCGAACGGACCTCGCGCGACTGCGCGCTCGCTGCTCCGTGCATCGAAGATGAGCTGGCTGGCCGGCGATCCCGCCACCGGCGAGGTCGTCTTCTTCTCCGAGGACGGCGGACGTGTGCAACTGCATGTCGTTCGCGACAGTGTGGTGACGCATCCCGTGCCGTTGCAGACGCTCGCCGAGCAGCCGATCGCACTCCTCGGCGGCGCCGCGTTCGGAATCTTCGGTGCGGCGCGCCAGCTCCATCGCATCGCCGTCGCGAACGGCGCTGTCGAGGAATCGCTCGAGAACGACACGCAACTGTTCGCACTGACCCAAGATGCGAACGGCGAGTGGGATCGCGACGGCGTCCGCATCGATACCGACGGTGTGTCCTTCGCTCGATCGGGTATCCGCGATTCGTTCGCACCGATCGAGCGCGCGGCCCGTCCCTCGCCGATCGTCCTGCACGACGCGGCCGCGATCGTGGGGATGGACGACGGCCGCGTGCTCGTGTACGAGCTTGCGCATCTTCCACATCACGACGTGTGGCGGCTCGAGGACGGTCATTCGTCCACCGCGATCACGGCGCTGGCGTCGTTCGATCGCTTCATTGCCGCCGGCAATCGCGACGGCGTGGTCGAAGTACGTGAGCTCCGGCAGAAAGGAATGGCGCAGTGAGAGCGATCGTGATCGGTCTCGCTCTCGCGATCGCGCTGACGGAGAGTGCCGCTCCGCTGACGCGCGATGGCGCATTGCCGGTGCGCATTCTCATCGACAACTCCGGCAGCATGTACCCCGGCTATCAGCCGCCCGGTACGCCGAATCGCCGTGGACGCGAGGAGCTGGGCGTCCACTACATCTATCAATTGCCCGCTTTCGCACAGTGGCTCGACGAGCTCGCGCAGCGTCAGCGCGTGATCGGCGGCACCACCGCGGGGATGTGGACGTTCACATCGAACGGCGCGTTCACGCCGGCAGACATCCGCGAGGTTCATCCCGTTGTGCCGATTCGCGACTTTCACGCCGCGGATGGTCTGGCGCGATTTCCGGAGCGCACCGGGAACAGCACGTACCTCACCGAGACGCTCGATGCATTCAGCCATGACTTCACGGGACTGGTCTGGCTCATCACCGACAACATCGTCGAGACGAACGCCGGGCAGCCCGACGTGGAGGTGCAGCGCTTTTTCCAGTCGCTCGCGCGACAGCAGGAGTACCGCTCGGTTCACCTGTTCAAGTACGTGATCGAAGAGAACGGCCAGACCGCCACGCTCGCGGTGTACGGCATCCTCGTCTCCGCCGCGCCGGTGCCGGCCGAAACCCTCGCATGGTACGACGACCGATTCGGCGAGCTCTTTCCGCGGCGCGAGCATCTGAAGCTGAAGGATCTTTCGATTCGCCCGATGGTGCTGCGCGCGGATCTGCAACTCCTCCTGGCCGATCGCGAGAAGGGTGCGTTCACCGAGGGGGACAACGTGCAGCTCGCGCTCGATGGTGAGATCCGTAGCCTTCTCACGCAGCACTCCGTCACCGCCGGCCGCTACGAGCTGGCGATCGGCGAGTCGTTCGTGCCGGAGGAGTGGGCGCAACGCGACATCGGCGCGCGCCCCCTGGCGTCTGAGGTCTTCGATTCGGTGAGCGGCTCGATCGATGCGCCGATTCCGCCGAACGGAACGCGACGCGTCGAAGCGCTCCTGCATTCGCAACAGCCGGTGTCGTTCACGCCGAAAGGCCCTGTGGAATGGATCCGTCTGGCGTGGAACGGCGCGACCGTCCGCTACACCGGCGCGGTACGGATGGCGTTCACGGACGTGCGAGTGAAGTTCGAGCCGGAGCGCATGGCCGGCATCTTCGGCATCGATCACGCCGGCGCGATCTTCGACTTTCAGAACGTGGCCACGATTCCGAATGTGCAGCCGAGCCTCGCGCCGGTGAGCTTCACGCTGCGCACCGGCTCCCGTCGCACGGCAATTCTTCTCGTCGTGCTGGCTGTGCTCGCGATGCTCACGGGAATCGCACTATTTCTCCTGTCTCGCCGGCAGATATTCCGCATTCGCGTCTCCGGATCGCCCGAGCGGTTGCTGTCGCTGCGGCGGCTTGGGAGCGGGAACGTCATGCATGAGGGAACGATGCTCGGCCGGCTGTCGCGCGGCATCGTGAATGGTTACGCGTTCCACCCTGTGCCCGCGACTCCGAACGTCACTGTAGTGCCCGCGGGGGACGGCGAGAACTGGGACGTAAAGCTCCCGGGTGGGACGCGGCGCATGACCATCAAGGCCGATGGCGGCGGCGTGTCCGCCAGCCCGCCTGCCGACACCAAAACACCGTCGGTCCGCGCCGCGCCGCCGCCGCGGCCTTCCGCAAAACCGCCATTGCCACCGGGCCGTCCGCCGAGAACCGGCCGGCCGTGACATCGAAAGGAAATCGCCATGCACCTGCACACTGCACTTTCCACCCTCGCCTGGCAAACCGCGGCGCCGGCGGTGCCGCAATCGGACAATACGCTGCTGCGCGGCGCCGCCATCGCCATCGTCGTGGCGATGATCTGGACGGTTCTCTACAAGGCCGTCTATCCATTCTTTCTGCGCTACTACCACGACGAGTTCTGCAAGACGATCTTCTGGAACCTCTTCCTGCTCTTCACCCTCACCTGGATTTTCGTGTCGTTGTACGTGGTGCTGGACGTCGGCTTCTACTGGGCGTGGCTACCGTGGGTCGCCATCTTCCTCGCTGTCTGGTGGCTGATCTCCGGCACCGTTCTTCTGCTGCGGCGCGTACCGGCGTAATCACAGGGAGCCGACATGAGTCTCGATTCACTACTGCAAGCCGCTCTTCCGCCCGTCCTCGTCAATAACCAGCCGGTCGGACCATCGCTGATCATCGGCTTGGGTGGAACGGGGAAAGAGGTCGTGCTCCGTTTGCGCCGCAAGATCGTCGAGCGGTACGGCGCGCTCGACCGGCTGCCGTTCCTCCGCTTCATGCATCTCGATACGGACTCGAATCAGACGGCCGCCGAGCAGTACGACCTCCGCGCGTCGGACGATCCGCTGTACGAGCACGTGCGCTTCACGACGACAGAGCGCATCGACCTCACCGTGGCCGGCGGTACCGGCAAGTACGTCGAGCATCTCGAGCACTTCCTCAACATCAAGCGCTGGTTTCCCTCCGGCGGCAAGATCGCGCATCTCGGCGATTTGCGCGAAGGCGCCGGCCAGGTGCGCATCGCCAGCCGTCTCGGCTTCTTCGACGCGTCCAATCACCAGAAGATCGCCGGCCGCCTCGAGCAGTGCCGGCGCGAGCTGAGCGATGCCGCCATCCTCGCGCAGGCAGCGCGGCTCGGCTTCAACTTCAACGCGGCGAACAAGCGCGTGGTGATCATCGCCTCGCTCGCCGGCGGAACCGGCAGTGGGACGTTCATCGACATGGGCTTCCTGGCGCGCCGCTATTTCCCCGACGCGGAGCGCATCGGCATCCTCCTTCTGCCGGCGTTCTTCTCCGGTTACGCGGGCGCGGATCGCGTGCGCGCGAACGGCTATGCCGCGCTGATGGAGCTGAATCACTACACGTTCGGCCATACCTTCACCGCCGACTGGAATCTCCACGACAGCCAGCGCATGGGACCTCCGCCGTTCAGCAGCACGTATCTGCTCGACGGCCAGAACGAGGCGGAGCTGACCATCGGCTCGAACGGCAAAGAGCTCGACGCCTACCGCATGGTGGCCGAGGTGCTGTACCAGGACTACTCGGTCGGCTCGTTCGCGGCGATGAAGCGCGCCACGCGCGTCAATCTCGAGCAATTCAACCTCAACGTCTACACCCACAACTTCCTCAACGACGCGCTGCGCCGCGGCAACGACGCCACGCACAAGACGATCGTCGGCGACATGTTTCCCTGCCGCTTCGGCTCGTTCGGACTGGCGACGATCTCGTTCCCGACGGAGCGCGTGCAGAACGCCTGCGCCAGCCGCCTCGCGGCAAAGGTGCTGGATTACTGGGAGAAGACGCCGGCGGATGATCCGCTCGAGCACCTCTTCATCAAATTGCTGGCGGATGAGAGCGTGCAATGCGCGCAGGGCCGCTACGAACGACGCGATGGCGGCGGCGTGATCGATCGCGTCGACATCGAAGACGCGCTGATGGTCTACGACGAAGGAGGCGGGCGGACGTTCGAGAACTATCTCTGGCAGAAAGCACAGTCGCTGCGCGTCGAATTGCAGGCCGCGCCGAACGGCGAGAAGGCCGCGCTCCTCGCCGCGCGCCGTGCCGAGCTCGATGACTTCCTCGCGCATGAGGACTCCGACAATCCCGACGAGTGGGGCGTGGGCATCCGTCGTATCGAGACCAACATGCGCAACTACCTCGAGCGGGTGACGGAAGCGATCGAGAAAAAAGCCGCCGAGCTGTGCGACGACCCGCATTACGGCATCAGCTACGCGCTCTCGGTGCTCACCGCGTTCAAGGCCCTGCTGCGCAATCCGAATGAAGCGTTCCGCTACATGAAGTACTTCGACGAGCAGATCCCGGCGTGGGTGCAGCGCGTTCAGTACTACGGCGACGCGCTGAGCAAGCTGCACCTGGACCTCATGCGCCACGAGCGCGAGGTGCTGTTCCGCGGCGCCGATCTGAATCGCGACTACGAGAAGCTCGTCGACGAGCGCGGCGCGGACGGTGATCGGGGAGCCTTCTTCGAGCACTTCCAGGCGCGCGTGGCGAAGCAGGTGGCGAAACGCGGTCAGCAGATCTGCGAGAAGCTCGATCAGTTCCTCGGCGCCGACCATCCCGGCGCCGACGGGCTGCTCGGCCGCTATCACGATCTGATCGCCAGCTTCGCTCGCGTGAAAAAGCAGCTCGGGAAGAAACACGCCTATTTCTCGAAGGCCGAGGAGTCGGAGCTGACGCTCAGTCTCTACCGCGACGGCGATGTCGACGACTGGTACACGCGTTGGGTTGGCGACGCGGCGGCGGAATCGCAGGTGCTGCGGAAGATCGGCAGCAAGATTCTGACGGAGGTCTTCTCCGTCGATCGCCTGCTCGACGCGCTGAAGAAGATCCAGCGCACGCCGGCGGAAACGGTGGAGGAGGCGGTGTTCGGCAAGTGCCGCGATTTCATCGTGGAAAGCGCGGCGCAACCCGACGCGCTGAAGATGCTGTTCGAAGACGAGCGGGTGGACACGCGTCAGCGGACGGACATGATCCGCCAGGCGTACCGCCTCTCGAAGGTGTGGGCGGCGCCGAGCGGTCGCGGGCTCGAGCACACCGGCATGCCGCCGGTCAGCACGCAGCAGCGGCAATGCCTGATCGGGTTCGACAGTGACGGCAGCGTGCAGCACGTGCAGGACTTCCAGGCACTGGTGCGCAACTCGCAATCGGGAGGCGACGCGCCGCCGAGCTTCCAGAACATCGGTGCGCAGCATCGCGGCATGATCGTCTTCTACCAGGAGCTCGCCGGTGTTCCGGCGTTCTATCCGAGCTCCGTCACCGCCCCCCACGGGCTGCGTGCCGCGTACTCCGCGTTTCCGGAGAAAGAGGAGCTGCACACGGACAAGAACCGCTTCCAGTTCGGCGACCTCATTCCGAAGCAGCCGGTCGAGGCGCGGCAGTATGCCGAATCACTGCAGGCGTTCGTGCTGGCTCGCGTTCTGGGCCTGCTCAACGTGCAGCCGTTGGCGAGCGACGGTGATCAGCGCTCGTTCCGCTTCAGCTACACGCACATGAACGCCCTCACCATCGAAGAGGTCAACCTCGGCGGCGAAGCGCACGCGGTCGATTTTCTCTATCGCGACAACCGGCCCGAGCACCTTACGCACCGGCGCTACCTGCTGCAGAAGGTCGAGAAGTCGATCCAGATGCTGCGCGAGCAGAAGAAGCTCGCCGTCTATCGCCTCCTCCTCGATTTCTACATGAAGAAGGTCTATCCGCCGCGCCAGGTGTCCGGCAGCGGGATTCCCGACCTCACCGTCATCCAGTACTCGCCTGAATACGCCGTGCTCCACCAGGCGAACGAGCGGCTCACGCAGATCATCGGCGATGAAACGGAGATGAAGCAGTTCATCAATCATTTCCGCGTCATCGCTCATGCCGACCTGGAGACGGAGCTCACCTATCAGCAGTATCGCGATGCGCTGCTGCCGTTCTGCCGGACCGCGGGCCAGTACGCCGACCGCTCGGAAAACGCGGTGGTGTACGAGGCCGTGGAGTGGCGCGACATCTTCGCCCTCGATGCGCCGCGCATCGACAAGAGCGCGGCGAAAGAGCCGGTGGTCGCGCCGCCGCGTCCAGCCAGTCCTGTGGTGCCGGTCGACCGGCGCTTCGGCGAGCGGCCGTGCTCGAGCTGCGGCTCGGGCGTCGATCGGCGCGCGATCTTCTGCACCCAATGCAAGACCACCTTCGCCAGCCACGTCGCCTGCCCGCACTGCGGCGAATCGCGCGTGCCCGATGACCTCGACGTCTGCTGGAAGTGCGGCCAGTCGATGCGCCAGGGCGAGCAGCTCGATTGCCCGCAGTGCTTCACGTTCCACGGCTATGAGGACGAGTACCCCTGTCCGAACTGTGGCTACGATCCGAAGCTCGGTCCGCCGATTCCGGCGGCCGGTATCCCGATACTGACGGTGAGCGATGCGGGCAGCAACGGGAACGGCTCGACGGCGAAAGCGGCTGACGCGCCGACGCTGGTCGAGGAGCCCGCGCCTCCCGCGGCGGCGATGCTGGTGCAGTGTCCCATCTGCTACGAGAGAGTTGCGGCCTCCGAGACGTGCGCGATCTGCGGTGGCCGTCTGGATGCGAGGTGATCTTCATGGCACGTAAGCCTGCATACGCCACCGCACTGCTTGCCGGTCTGTTCCTCGTTGGACTGGCCGTCACCGTGTTCGCGTACGTCGACGTCGCGTGGACGCATTGGCTCTTGGTGAAGGACCGCACGTCGCGTGGCGGCGGTTCGAAAGCCTCGTCCATCGATCAACAGCAATTCCAGAATCTGCGGCAGAGCATCCTCTACGTCCACGCGGATTGCACCGGCGGAGGCAACAGCGGCACGGGATTCGTCGTCAAGCCGGGCTTCGTCGCGACCGCCGCGCACATCTTCGGCGAAGGACAGCCGTGCAATGGGCCGATTCATCTCGTCGACTACAAGGGTCTCGAGCATGCCGCGACGCTGGAGGGAATGTCCGCCGAGGATGATCTCGCGCTGCTGAAGTTCACCGATGCGACGCTGCCGGCATTGCATCTCGCCAATGCCACGACGTACGAGACACCGAACAGCGTCGTGCGTCTGGTGACCATCGGTTATCCGTTGCCGGACGCCGGCGCTTCGACACCCGACCGCGCCTCCATTTCCGGCGAGGGAACGCTGTCCCGGTTCATGCGCGACCGGAATGTGTTCGTGACTTCCGGCTTGAACCTCAATCCGGGCAACAGCGGCGGACCGGTTTTCATCCGCGACAACTGGACGGTGCTCGGCATCGCGCGCGCCAAGCTGCCGAACACGGTCGGCGACGGCATCGGCTTCGTCGCTTCGATTCGCTCGTTCCAAACGTTCTTCCGCGACAAGACGGGAGAGGAGCTGCAATGAGCGCCGCGGCGAACGATCGAAAGGCGGCCGTGTTTCTCGCGTCGCTGGTCGTCATCGGCGCGGCATTCCTGTCGATCCCCTTTTTTCTGACTCCGCCCGCGTATCTCGATCTCGCCGTGCGCGATGCCGTGTTCTCGACCGACCTGACGGGCCGTCAGGCCACGATCATCGACGACCACACGGGAAAGGAATTGACGACCGTGGTCGAGAAGATCGGCGGTGCGTTCGTGGCCCACATCGGCCGCATCAATAGCGGCATGGGCTCTTACACCGCACGCATCGCCGGCTACAAGCCGCGTGCGGCTCGGGTGCAGGCCGCCGCGCTGCAGGTCGTGCGCGTTCCACTCGACCTCGCCCCGGAGTTCGGACGGCTCGAGCTGACGATGGCGGATGCCACACAAAAGGACCATCCGGTTGCCGCGACGGTGAAGGAAGGCGGCCGCACCGTCACGCCCCAGCCGCAGCAAGTCGTGACCATCGATCTGCCGCCGGGGAAGCATCGGATCGCCGCGGACGCGTCGGGGTTCTGTCCGTCCGAGCGCGAGTATGACGTGCACGAGGGGAAGGTGACGAAAGCGTCGTTCCCGCTCTCACGCGATCTCACCGGCGACGAGATCGCGCGTTTTGTCCTGGGATGGCGCAACGAGCCACAAGATCTCGATACGATGTTCGAGAAAAGCGATGCGCCATTCCACGGTCCGGCGACCGTCTCCTGGGACCACAAGACGGGCGTGCTGCCAAACGGCGAAACGTTTGCGAGTCTCGACGTCGATCATCAACAACCTGGTGCCTACGAGACGCTGACGGTTCGCAATACGGCGCAGGGGATCTACCGCTATTGGGTGCATACCTATGCAGGCTTCGGCATGATTACCGACGCCGACGCGTCGATCCAGCTCTACACGCGCGGTTGCCGGGTCCGCACGTTGACGCCGCCCCCGAATTGCACCTTCCGCGACTGGCGGGTGATGACGTTCCAGCTCACCGGCGATCAGATGCGGATCGAGGACATCCAACAGTGCGAGACACTGCCAACGATCCTGCGGCCGAAGATGTGAGGCTAATCCTTCCCGCCATAAAAACAGTCCGGCCTTGGGCACCAAACCTACTGCAGTTGTTCGAACCCCACTCCGGCAATCGCTCCCGCCATCGCTTTGTGCAGCCGCGACGTCAGGTAGAGCCCGGGCGAGCTCCAGTAGCGGAACTTCTTCTCCTTCGTGTCGACCACGAAGACTCCCTGCAACACGACGCGCTGGTTGTCGATGAGATCGACGACTGACGGTCCGATCTTCGCGGTCGAAAGCAGGTCATCGCCGGTCACGACCATCTGCAATCCGAGCGGATAGAGAAATGGGATGTAGAACGTCCGCTTGATGATCTGCCACTTGAGTTGCTGGCAGTGCTGTTCGAGATCGATCACGCCCGGCGCGTTGAGCAGCGCGGCGGCGCGGTTGGTGTTGAAGGTCTTTCGCTGCCAGAAGTGAGTGCAGCCGAGGTCTTCGTACTGTTGCGGTCCGGCGAGGACGAAGCGCTCGCCGCTGAAGTACCGGTCGAGCGCCTGCACGATCACTTCTCCGCGATCCGCCGGTCGTAGTCCGCGGCGCGGTCGAGGAACGACTCGATGCTGCGGCCGAGGGCGAGCTTCTCGTGCAGCTCGGCCGACTTGTCGAAGTCGGTGCGCAGGCGCTGCGCTTCCGCGAGGTAGTAGTCGCGCAGGCCGGTCTCGATCTTGAACTCGGGGTACTTCTCCGCGAGCGTCCGCATCCACTCTTCGACCTGACGGCGGCGATCCTTGTCGCCGGTGCCGGACTTGAGATCATCGAGCAGCGTCTGCACGACGCCGGAGAGAATCTGCATACGCTGTGATGGAATCGCTTCGTCGGCCATGGCGTGAATCGTACAATGCGCCGCGATGAAAGTGCTGATCGCGAATCGCGGCGAGATTGCAGTGCGCGTGATTCGCGCCTGCCGCGAGCTCGGCTATCCGACCGTCGCGGTCTACTCCGAGCCCGACCGCACCGCGCTGCACGTCGTCTACGCCGATCAGGCGATGCCGATCGGTCCCGCGCCGTCGCGCGAGAGCTACCTGCGCATCGACCGCATCATCGACGCGGCGAAGAAGACCGGTGCCGACGCGATCCATCCCGGCTACGGCTTCCTCGCGGAGAACGCGGCGTTCGCGCGCGCCTGCCGCGACGCCGGCATCACGTTCATCGGACCGTCGCCCGAATCGATCGAGGCGATGGGATCGAAGACGGAATCGCGCCAGCGGATGCAGGCCGCGGGCGTGCCGGTCGTTCCCGGACTCACGAAGCCGGTCGAGTCGTTCGACGAGATTTCCGCGTTTGCAAAAGATTCGGGCTTCCCGATCATGATCAAGGCGAGCGCGGGCGGCGGCGGCAAGGGCATGCGCCTCGTCGAGCGCGCGGAAGATCTGCAGCAGGCGTTCGAGCGCGTGACCTCCGAGGCGCAGTCGTTCTTCGGCGACGGCTCGGTCTACGCGGAGAAGTTCATCCGCTCGCCGCGTCACATCGAAGTGCAGATCCTCGGCGATCGGCACGGCAACATCGTGCACTTCGGCGAGCGCGAGTGCACGCTGCAGCGACGGCATCAGAAGGTCGTCGAGGAATGTCCGTCGCCCGTCGTCGACGCCGAGCTGCGCGAGCGCCTCGGCGCGATGGCGGTCAAAGCAGCAGCCGCGGTGAACTACTACTCCGCCGGCACGATCGAATGCCTCATGGGACCCGATCGCGAGTTCTACTTCCTCGAAATGAACACGAGATTGCAGGTCGAGCATCCGGTGACCGAGATGGTCTGGGGCATCGACCTGGTAAAGGAGCAGTTGCGCGTCGCGCGCGGCGAGAAGCTGACGCTGCCGCAGGGCGACTGGAAGCCGAAGGGGCACGCGATCGAGTGCCGCATCTACGCCGAGGACCCGTCGCGCAAGTTCGCGCCCTCGCCGGGACTGATTCGCTATCTCAATCTTCCGCAGGGCCCTGGTGTGCGCAACGAGAACGGCGTCTACGCCGGCTACACCGTGCCGGTGCACTACGACCCGATGCTCTCCAAGCTCGTCTGCCACGCGGCGAATCGCGACGAGGCGATCGCGCGGATGAAGCGCGCGCTGATGGAGTACCGCGTCGAAGGGATCGAGACGACGATCCCGTTCTTCTCCTGGATCATGGACAACGAAGACTTCCGCAACGCGAACTTCGACACCGGCTACATCGACCGGATGCTGCCGCAGATCGACTTCGCACATTCGGCGGACGAGACGCGCATCGACGCCGCGATCGCAGCCGCGGCGATCATCGCGTTCGAGGATTCGCAGAAGGTGAAGCTGCCGGTGGCGGAGGATTCGTCCTGGAAGCGCGCGGGGCGGGCCGATGCGATGAAGGGGCGCTTGTGAGATTCGTCGCCCGCCGCGCCGGCGCGGAGCTGCCGGTCGAAGTGGAGCGCTACGGCAGCGGCTATCGCGTGATGCTCGGCGAGAAATCGATCATCGTCGACCTCGTCGAGACCGGCCGCTTTCTTCGCTCGCTGCGACTCGAAGACGGGACGCAGTTTGCCTTCGTCCATCATCGTGAAGGGACGATGCACCACATCACGCTCGGCGGCGCGAACATCGCGGTCGAGATCGTCGACCCGCTCGCGTTGCGGCGGAAGGGCACCGACGACGAGGCCGGCGCGGGCGGCATTCTGAAGGCGCTGATGCCTGGGCGGGTCGTGCGACTGCTGGTGAAGACCGGCGACGTCGTCAGCCGCGGACAGAGCCTGCTGATCCTCGAGGCGATGAAGATGGAGAACGACATCCAGTCGCCGGTGGATGGTGTGGTCGACGAAATCTTCATCAATGCCGGCGACACGATCGAGGCCGGCGGCCAACTGCTCCACGTCAAAGAGGAGTGAGCCTCCCGGATAGCAGATAGCAGATAGCGGATAGCAAACTCCGCCCTTGCTATCCGCTATCTGCTGTCCGCTATCTATCCGCAGGATAAACTACATACCTCATGTCCACCATCGACCCCGTCGTTCCCGGCGGCACGCTGCTGCACCTTCGCCTCATCGAGCGCATCGGCGGCTCGGTCTGGAAGGCGGAGGACACGCGCGGCAACCGGAACGTCGCGGTCAAGATCCTCAGCCGCCAGCTCCCGAAAGATCCGGCGCGCCGCGAGACGCTGATCCGCGACGTGCGCGTCGCCTCCGCGCTCTACCACGCGTTCCTCGTGCCGATCGTCGAGGTTCTGCCGGCGGGCGACATGCTGCTGCTGGTGATGGAGCTGCTCGATGCGACTCCGATCACGCGCCACCTCGGCGGACGTCCGCTCGAGCGCGCGCCGTTCTTCCGGCTCTCGTATCAACTCGCCGAGGCCGTGAAGTACCTGCACGCGAAAAACGTGGTGCATCAGAACATCGCCGGCGATTCGGTGCTGGTGCTGCCCAACGATCAGGTGAAGCTCGCCGGGCTCAATCTCAACAACCTCCTGCAGCGCCGCGACGGCTCCTCCTCCGCGTATCAGCAGCGAGGGAATGACGCGCGCGCCGTCGGTTACCTCGCGCCGGAGCAGATCGCGACGCAGAAGGCCGACACGCTCACCGACATCTTCTCGATGGGCGTCGTGATGTACGAGATGGCGACCGGACGGCCGCCGTACAGCGGCGCGACCGCGTCCGAGGTCGCGCGGCTGATCGTCGAAGGGCAGCCGCCGTCGCCGAAGGCGCTTAATCCGAACATCGATCCCGCGGTGCTGTCGATCATGGGGCGCTGCCTCTTCAAGGATCCGTTCAAGCGGCACAAAGAGGTGAAGCTCATCACCGACGAGATGGCGAAGGCCGATCCGCAGGCGATGGCGTTTGCGACGGAGATCGCGACACGCGTCACGGCGGCGCCGTCCGCGCAACCGGGCACCGCGACGCGGAAAGCATTTCTGCTGCTCGCCGATCTCGCGAATCTCGATCACTTCGACGCTGACGCCGCATCGAAGGCGACGGCGAACATGCAGCAGCTCGTCGGCGAGGCGGCGTATCTGTTCGATGGGCAGGTCATCGATCCGTTCGGTCCGCGCGTCATCGCGGAGATGCCATCGGTGGAGAACGCGCTCGAAGCGGGACGCAAGTGCGAGTTCGATCTTCATCCGAAGCAGCAGGGGAGCGATCCGCTGCAGGTGCGGTTGCTTCTCCACGCGGGCGAGGTGACGACGAAGGACGGGACGGTGGTCGGCGATCCGATCACAAGTGGTTTTGCCGCGCTCGCCGAGCTGCCGCCGCAAACGCTCTACATCTCCGAGGCATTCATGATCAAAGCGAAGACGGCGGTCCGTTTTCGCGATGCGGGCGCTCGTGGCGGCACGAAGCTCTACCTGATCCTGCCGCCGGAACCGGTGGCGGAGCCGACGCCGTCGACTGCGGAGATCGAGCAGCAGATCGCTGAAGAAGAAGCGGCGCTCGCGGCCGCTGCGGCGATCGAGAAAAAGAAGAAACAGCGCCAGCTCGCCGCGGTTGCCGCGGTGATGGTCGTGATCCTCGGTGGCGCAGGTGCGGTGCTTCGCAATCGCAAGCCGGCGGAAGCGCCAGTCGTTGCTGCGGCCGCGAAGCCCTCGGGTCCGAAGGCGCCGTCGGCAGCGCATCCGGCGTCGGTGCTGTTGCAGCCGTTCACGATCGAGGGAACCGATCCGACGTTGACCGATCGTGCGAATGCGATCCGTCTCGCGTCGATCGAGATACTCCGCGGCGTTCCGCAGATTCGCGTCGCGGAGACGCCGGGCAAGGGTGTGACGGCGGTCGGCGCGACCGTGCGCACCGGAACCGCCGGACCGGAGATCGTTCCGAACGCCGGCAGCGCGCAAGGACAAACGGCCGCGCTGCTCGATGCCGCGGCGGGCGTGCGCGCGATCGTCGACTGGGTCGCCACGCAGGTCCACACGACCGCGCCAACCGTCGCCTCTGCCGATGCCGTGAACGCGTTCGCCGATGCGGTCGCCGCCTCGGATGCAACGAAGGCCGACGCCGCGCTGCGCAAGGCGCTGAAGGCCGATCCGAGCTTCCTCCCGGCGCAGCTTTACGCGATGAGGTTCTTCTCCGAGCACGGCAAGGAGACCGATGCCGTCGCCGCCGCGAAGCAGGTCGCGACGCTCGCTCCCGACAATCTCGCGGCGCAGCGGACGGTCGCGCATGCGGCGCTCGCCACGGGCAACGTGAACGACGCGCTCATCGCGTACGACGGTATCCTCAAGCGCGAGCCGGGCAACGCGGAGGCGGTGAACGTCCTCGGGCGCTACGCCTTCGCCGCCGGCGACGTGCAGCACTTCAACATCTTCCTTGGGCGCGCGAAGAGCGTCCCCGCGCCGCAGATCGCCTTTCACGAGCCCGACCTCCTCCTCGCGGAAGGGAAGATCGAGGCGGCGATCGAGAAGTACTACGACGTCGAGGTCGCGGTGCCGAACAATCCGGCGCTGTCGCTGAAGATCGGGCGCATCTCCGTGCTGCGTCATTCGCTGCCGATCGCCGAGATCGAGCTGAAGAAGCTCGAGCAGAACGATCCGACGTATGGCTTCCACCTGCTGAAGGCGTATCTCGCGGCCCAGCAGAACGCGCGCGGCGAGGCTGAGAGCGAGCTCAAGGCGGCGCTGGCGGGCTCGAGGCCGGGCGACGATTACTGGACGAGCGCGGCCGAGATCTACGCCATGCTCGCCGATACGAAGGGCGTCATCGATTCGCTGGAGAAGGCGTCGCAGCGCAAGGAGCCGACGGTGTCTTACATCCTCATCAATCCGCTCTTCCGCTATCTCAACACCGACGCGCGTTACCAGGCGGTGAAGGCGAAGCTGACGGCGGATCAGGTGGAAATGCGCAACGCCCTTGCGGGATTGTGATGGGACGATGATCGTCACCGCTCGCCTCACGTTCTCCGCCGCTCACCGCCTCAACAATCCGAACCGCGACGCCGAGTGGAACCGCCGCACGTACGACAAGTGCGACAACCCGGCGGGGCATGGCCACAACTACGTGATCACGGTCAGCGTGCGCGGCAAGATCGATCCGGAGACCGGAATGGTCATCGACCTCAAGGTGCTGAAGGACATCGTCCGCACGCGCGTGATCGATCGCGTCGATCATCGCAATTTGAATGAAGACGTCGACTTCCTGCGCGGTGTGATTCCGACCGCCGAGAACCTCGCCCGCTCGTTCTGGCAGGAGCTCGCCCCGGCGATCGAGCAGGGATCGCTGTACGAGGTCGCGCTGCAGGAGACGGAGAAGAATTCGGTCGTGTACCGCGGAGAGGACGAGGCATGAACTTCGATCTGGCGGTGATGGCGCTCGATGGACTGAGCCGCGAGCCGGTCGACATCCGCGTCGACGAACGCGGCGTGACGATCAGCGGCCCGAGCGCGGGGTTGAAGGACCTCGCGAGGTTGCTGCTGCTGATCTCCGGCGAGAGCGGGGAGTCGATCGAGTTGCAGCCCGGGGTGCATTCAACGCGGGAGTCGATGCCGTTGAAGGTCCTGGCTGTCAGCACGAACTGATCAACCCACACATTCCGCGCCTCCGTGTCTATCTGTGCGGAGGCTTTCGTGCTGATTCTTGCCGTTGTCATCTCCGTCTTGTTCGTGGTGATTCTCCTTCTGTCGGTCAAGATCGTTCCTCAGAAGCAGGTCAAGATCATCGAACGGCTCGGGCGGTATTACAGACGTGCCGAAGCCGGGGTGAACCTCATCTTCCCGCTGCTCGATTCGGTCCGCGCCACCGTCGATCTTCGCGAGCAGATCACCAAAATCGAGCCGCAGTCGGTGATTACCCGCGACAACGTCACCATGGAGGTCGATGCGGTCATCTACTACCTGATTGGCGATCCGGTCCGGGCAACATACGAGGTCCAGAACCTGCGCTGGGCGATCGATCAACTCACGCTGTCGGCGCTGCGAAATGTCGTCGGCTCACTCGACCTCGACCACACGCTCACATCGCGTGATGAGATCAACGGCCAGTTGCGAACTGCGCTCGACACCGCCACTCATGACTGGGGTGTGCGGGTGCTGCGAGTGGAGCTGAAGAACATCACTCCACCGAACGAAATCCGCCTCACGATGGAGAAGCAGATGACGGCGGAACGCGTGCGGCGAGCGACGGTGACGACAGCGGCCGGCGAGAAGGAATCCGCGATTCTCAGCGCGGAAGGAAAGCAGAGAGCCCAGATCGTCGCGGCCGAGGGCGAGAAACAGGCGGCGCTTCTTGCCGCCGAAGGTCATGCCGGCGCGCGGCTTCGCGTGGCAGAGGCCGAGGCTCAGGCAATCCGTCTGGTGACCGACGCAATCGGAACAATGGGGAACCCGGCGCATTACCTCATTGCCCAGCGATATCTGGAGTCGCTGATGCACATCGCTGACGGTGCCGAGAAGGTGGTCTTCCTGCCGTTCGAAGCTACCGCGGCCCTCGCGGCGCTCGGTGGCGTAAAGGAAATGCTTGCGGGTAAGGGCGCTGTGAATGAGCCGAAAGCGCAGTAAGAGCTAAGAGTCGTAATCCGGACTGTACGTCACCAGCTCGTTCAGAAAGCTCGCCCGCGCGCGGTTGTTGTCGTCGTCGATCTTCAGCAGGTCGCGCAGTGACAGCATGCCGATGAGGTTTCCGCCGTCGACGACCGGGAGGTGACGGCAGCCGAGCGACTGCATCTTCTGCAAGGCGCTGCCGATCTCTTCTTCCGGCTTGGCGGCGACGAGCGTCTTGGTCATCACCTTCGCCACCGGCGTGTCGTCGGGATCGAGGCCGGGGACGACGACGCGGGTCATCAGATCGCGCTCGGAGAAGATGCCGACGAGCTGGCCGGAGTCGAGCACGGCGATGGCGCCGATGTTCCGCTCGCTCATCTTGCGCGCGACGTCGCGGACGTTGTCGGACGACTGGGCGAGGATCAGCGGATGACCTTCGATCAGCTCAGCGATCTGCTTCATTTCATCTCCAGTGTGCCCGGTTGCGTCTTTTTGCGAGCGACGCTTCCGAGGCCGTCGTACGCCGCGTATTTGTAAGCCTCGCTCAGCGTCGGGAAGTTGAAGACGCTGTCGATGAATGCATTGATCGTACCGCCGAATTGCATCACCACCATGCCGGTGTGCAGCAGTTCCGCCGCGTCCTCGCCGATGATGTGCACCCCGTGAAGCGTGAACGACTCCGCGTCGAACACCAGCTTCACCATCCCCTTCGTGTCGCCGATGATGTTGCCGCGCGCGTTGTTGCGATAGTACGCCCGCCCAACCTCCGGCGTGATTCCCTTCGCCCGGCACTGCTCCTCGGTCATCCCCACGGTCGACAGCTCGGGGATGGTGTAGATCGCGTACGGCAGGATGTGCGCGACGCGCGTCTTGTACTTGAGATCGAACGCGTGGACCATCGCCACGCGCGCCTGCTCCATCGACGTCGACGCCAGCGCGGGGAAGCCGATGACGTCGCCCGCCGCGTAGATGTTCGGCACGTTCGTCTGGTAGTTCTCGTTGACCACCACGAGGCCGCGATTGCCGGTGGTCACGCCGGCGGCGGGCAGGTCGAGCTCGGCGGTGTTGCTGTTGCGGCCCGCCGCGAAGAGGACTTTCTCCGTGTCGAACGACGTCCCGTCCTTGAGTGTGAGGTGGATGTGATCCCCGCTCCGCTCGATCGAATCGACGTCGACGCCGAGATGGAGGATGACGCCGAGGCGGTTCTGTAGCTCGCCGAGGAGCACCTTGACGATCTCGCGGTCGATGTGCGGCAGGAGCGCGGTGCGGCCGTCTATGAGATGCACCTCGATGCCGAGCGCGGCGAAGATCGAAGCGTACTCGCAGCCGATCACGCCCGCCCCGACGACGGCGAGCGACTTCGGGATGCGGTTCATCGCCAGGATCGTGTCGCTGTCGCAGATGTGCTCGTCGTCGAACGGCACATGCGACGGCCGGTACGGCGACGAGCCGGTGGCGATGAGGATGACGTTCCCTTCGAGCACTTCGGTGCCGAGCGCGTTCGTCACTTCCACCGCGTTCGCGGAACGGAATCGCGCGGTGCCGGAGTAACGGTCGACGCGATGGCGGCGGAGGTTCTCGTCGATGCGACGCCACTCGCGCTCGACGACGACGTCCTTCCGGTACATGAAGTCGTTGATCGTGACTTCGCCTTTGATGGTGAGATCGACGGCGTCGCGGAAACCGCGCTGGCGGAAGCCGGAGAGATGCAGCGCCGATTCGCGGAGCGTCTTCGAAGGGATCGTTCCAGTGTTGACGCAGGCGCCGCCGAGGACCGGCTCGCGCTCGATGAGGGCGACGCTCTTGCCGAAATACGCGGCCTGCGCCGCTCCCTTCTCGCCGGCCGGCCCGGAGCCGATGACGATCAGGTCGTACATTTTTAAGCGATTAAGCGGTTGAGCTATTGAGCGGTTGAGCTGAACCGCTTAATAGCTTAACGGCTCAATAGCTCAGCACCGAGTGAAACGAAACATCCCCGATCTTCCGCCGTCCGTCGAGGAACGACAGCTCGATCACGGTCGCGGCGCCGACGAGCTGGGCGTCGAACTCGCGCACGAGTTTGACCGCCGCGGCGAGCGTGCCGCCGGTGGCGAGCACGTCGTCGATGATCAGGACGCGGTCGCCGGAGGTCAGCGCGTCGTCGTGGATCTCGATCTTGTCCTTGCCGTATTCGAGCTCGTACTCGTGCGAGCGCTTGGTCCAGGGAAGCTTGCCCGGCTTGCGGATGGGGACGAAGCCGGCGCCGAGGATGCGGGCGACGCAACTGCCGAAGATGAAGCCGCGCGACTCGATGCCGGCGACGCGCGTCACGCCCTGGTCGCGGAACGGTTCGGCGAGCAGCATCACACTGGCGTCGAGTCCCTGCGGATCGCGCAGCAGCGGCGTGATGTCCTTGAACATGATGCCGGGCTTGGGGAAGTCGGGGACGTCGCGGATCAGGCCGCGCAGCAGGTCTGTGCTCATCAAAATTTCACGTCGAAGTCACCGAGCTTGCCGGTGAAGTCCTTCGTCTCCTGGTCGATCCTGGTGATCTCGGCGTAGCGCGGACCTTCCTTGAGATCTTCGATCCATTCGTCGATCGCGCTCTTCTCGCCTTCCACGGCCGCCGCGACCGTGCCGTCGCGCTCGTTCGTGATCCAGCCCTTCAGGCCGAGCCGGCGCGCCACGCGCGTGGCGAAGAAACGATAGCCGACGCCCTGCACTTTTCCGTGGATGCGGATGACGCGCAATTCTTTCATGTCGTTCGATTGTAATTCAGCGATGGCGGCTCCGCCGCTTGCTGCGTGCCGGCGCCTTCTTCACCGGCGCCGGTTTGGGCGCCGGTTTCGCCACGACCGGGGCGGGTGGCGGCGGCGCGGTGGCGATGGCGACGACCTTGTCCGACACCGTGCCGAGCGCCTGCTTCTGCGCCGCCACGTCGCGCTTCATCGCCGCGAGCTCCTTCGCCAGCCGCTCGCGATCGGCATCGGCGAGCGTGATCAAGGCGACGGTCGCGGCCGCGGCGGCATCGGTACGCGGATACTGCTGCACGATCTGCGACAGCTTCTCCCGCGCGCGATCGTTCTGCCGCGCGTCGATGTCCTTCTTCGCCTGCTTCATCAGCGCGCCGGCCTCGAGGTCGTTGGGCACGGTGAGCACGAGGTACGCGACGATCGCGCCGAGGATCGACGAGACGATCGCGGTGCCGATCAGGAGCGCGCGGGCGCGCACGGCGTCACTCCTTCCAGCCGAACTTGCCGACCAGCGGGACGAACTCCGCCGTGCCGCAGTCCTCGATCTGGATGCGCGTGCCGACGCGCGTCACGCGCGCCAGGCGCTGATTGCCGCCCTTGCCGATCGGCAGGACCATGCGTCCGGTGCGCGCCAGTTGCTGCACCAGCGGCTCCGGCACTTCCGGCGCGGCGGCGGCCACGATGATCCGGTCGAACGGCGCCTGATCGGACCAGCCGTACGTGCCGTCGAAGACCTTGACCGTCGCGTTGTAGACCTTCAGCGCGCGGATCAGCTCCGCGGCCCGCAGCGCCAGCTCGTTGATTCGTTCGATGGAAAAGACTTTCGCGCACAGCTTCGACAGCACCACTGCCTGATATCCCGTTCCCGTGCCAATCTCGAGCACCTTTTCCTTGCCGGTGAGCTCGAGCAGCTCGATCATCCGCGCGACGATGTACGGCTGCGAGATCGTCTGCTTCGCGCCGATCGGCAGCGCGCCGGGGCCGTACGCTTTCGCCGCGACGACCGAGGGGACGAAGAGATGCCGCGGCACATCGCGCATCGCCTGCAGGATGCGCTCGTCGCGGATGCCGCGCTTGGCGACGTACTCGTCGACCATCTTCTTTCTGAGATGTGCGAATTCATCCGGCGCTGGCAAGGAGCTCCTCGAGCGGCTTGAGCCGGGGGATGGAATCGTGGTGCGTGAGATCGAGATGCAACGGCGTGATGGCAATGTATCCCGCCTGGATCGCTTCGAAGTCGGTCCCTTCGCCCGGATGCCACGACGGCGCGCCGCCGCCGATCCAGTAGTACGCCCGTCCCCGCGGATCCATCCGTTCGATCACACCCTCGGTGTAAATCCGCCGCCCGAGCTTCGCGATGCGGACGCCCGCGGGCGCGCCGACAGGGAAGTTGACGTTGAGGATCACGGCCGGATCGCGCTGATGCTCGAGCGCCCAGCGGACCAGTCCCGCCGCGAATTGCGCGCTGCCGTCGAACGAGAAGTGCTCGCCGACGACCGCCGACAACGCGATCGACGGAATGTGCAGCAGCGCCCCTTCGAACGCGGCCGAGATCGTGCCGGAGTACGTGACGTCATCGCCGAGATTCGCGCCGAAGTTGATCCCGGAGACGACGATGTCGGGCCGCGACTCTTTCATCAGCTTGAGCACGCCGAGGTTCACGCAATCGGTCGGCGTCCCGTCGACGATCCACTCGTTTTCTTCGATCTGCAGGAGGCGAAGCGGACGGTTGAGCGTGAGCGCATGCGACGCCGCGCTCTGCTCCCGATCTGGCGCGACGATGATCACTTCCCCGACCGCCTTCAGCGCCTCGGCCAGCTTGCGGATCCCCTCGCTGTAGATGCCGTCGTCGTTGGTGACAAGGATGCGGGGCATTGGTTTCTCGAAGATAGCAGATGAGATAGCGGATAGCAGATAGATGAGATAGCGGATAGCAGATAGCGGATAGCAAAGGAGCCGAGGTATCCTTTTTCGCCTCCGCAGGATGCCGCTCTCTCAGCACCGAATGAGATATGAGCAGCTACTTCAGAAACAATCTTGCGTGGCAAAAGAGCGTTGCGCTGGCAGTCGAGATGTGTCGGTTGTGCGGCACGTTCCCGCGATACGAGCAATACGGACTCGCACAGCAGATGCGGCGCGCCGCCGTGTCAGTGCCGAGCAACATCGCTGAGGGCCGCGGAAGGCGTACGACTCCGGACCGCCGGAGATTCGTCCTGCAGGCCCGCGGCAGCGCATTCGAGCTCGAGACGCAGATCGAGATCGCTCGTCAACTCGAGTACATCACGCGCGAACAGGCGACAACGCTCACCGAATCAACGAACGAAGTCGAACGCCTGCTTCATGGCATGCTGCGCTCGCTCGACGGTCAGGAGTAGAGCCGTGCTATCCGCTATCCGCTATCCGCATCGGGCGGGCGGGTGGGCGAGGGCAATTGGGAAACAACCATCCCCCCCAGAATCAACGCCCCTCCCACCACCACCCCGAACGTGACCGGCTCGCCGTAGAAGAGGATCGAGGTCAAGGCCGCGGCGACGGGCTCGAAGGCGAGGATGATGGCTCCCTCGGTTGCCGATACGCGGGCCTGGCCCCACATGAGGGCTACGAAGGCGAGCGCCGTCGTGACGATCGCCGTGAAGAGGATGACCACGATGACGGTCGTCGTCATGGGAGTGCGCTTGGCGAAGAGCGACACCGGCGCGGCCGCGAGGCCGACGACTAAGACCTGGACGGCAGCGAGGGCGATCGACGATTGCGACGTCGAGTATTTGGCCGACAGGACGATGTGCAAGGCGAAGCAGAAGGCGCCGAAGACGGTGAGGGCGTCGCCGAGGGTGGGGCGGGTGTCGAAGCCGCCGATGAGAAGGGTGGTGCCGACGAGCGCGAGCACCGAGGCGATCCAGGCGTAGAGCGTGACGCGCACGCGATGCAGTACGCGATCGGCGAACGGGACCATCACGACGTAGAGGCCGGTCAGTAGTGCCGATCGTGATGGTGTGATGAACAGCAGGCCGCGCGTCTGGGCCCAGTAGCCGACGAAGATCAGCATGCCGAGGATGATGCCGGGGACGAAGACGTCGCGGGCGAAGCGGCGGCGGGCAGCGGCGATGGCGCAGAGCACGAGGCCGGCGAGGGTGAATCGGTAGAAGATGAACGGCTCGGGCGCGATGCGGCCGAGGACGTCCTTGATCAGCGTGAACGTCGCGCCCCAGGCGGTGGCGACGAGAAGAAGGGCGATGACCGCCCCGACGCGCGTCTTCATTGCGTGACGTGCTTCGCCGCCCACTCGATGGCGTAGCGCATCGGCGCGTGATCGGCGATGCCTTTCCCCGCGATGTCGAACGCCGTGCCGTGGTCGACCGACGCGCGGAGATACGGCAGGCCGATCGTGACGTTGACCGACTCCTCGAACGCGGTCGTCTTCACCGGGATCAGTCCCTGGTCGTGATACATCGCCATGACGACATCGTACTTGCCGCGACTCGCGGCGAGGAACAGCGTGTCGGCGGGATGCGGTCCGTCGATCATCACCCCTGCCGCCGACGCGCGGAGCACGGCCTCGGCGATGGCGCGCTCTTCCGATCCGAAGCGGCCACCTTCGCCGCCGTGTGGATTCACCGCGGCGACGCCGATGTGCGGCGCCTTTCCGTGCAGACGCGTGAGCTCGCGGTTGGTGAGGCGGGCGAGCGCCGTGATGTCGTCCGCGTTGATCGCGCTGATCGCCTCGCGCAGCGGCACGTGCACCGTGAGCAGCACCGTGCTGATCTTCGGCGAGTCGAAGTACATCGCGTAGTCGTGCGCGTAGCGGGTGAGGCCTGCGCGCGCGGCGAGGAGCTCGGTGTGACCGGGATGCGGGCAACCTGCGGCGAAGATCGCCTGCTTGTGGATCGGCGCGGTCACCAGCGCGGAGCACTCGCCGCGCTCGATCGCGGTGATGGCGGCGTCCAGCGACGCGAGCGCGATGCGTCCGTACTCTGCTTCGATCTTGCCGTAGCGGACCTCGCCCGATCCGCCGACGTCGATGAAATCGAGACCTTCCGCCGGCTTCGCGAACGCGCGGCTGCCGAAGAGGCGAACCGGGAGGTCGAGGTCACGGATTGCTTTGAAGACGATCTCGGCGCCGACGCCCGCGGGGTCGCCGAGAGTGATGGCCAGCGGTTTCATCGCGCGCAATTATGCGCGCGTGAGCTCTTCCTCCTTGAAGAGGTACTTGATCCAGTGTTTCTGGATGAGGAGGTTGGGCGCTCCGTCGCGATTCACTTTCAGGCAGGTGCGGTCGTACCACTCGATGCAGCCGCGGATCTCTTCGCCGTCGTTCATCACGATGACCATCGGCGTCTTCGAGTTCATCTGCTTGAGATAGTAGAAATTCTCGGCGTTGGTCTGCTCGGGAGGCGCCTGCCGGGCGGTGCGGCTGTTGCCGCCGTTGGTGTGGCCATTTCCGTTCCCGTTGCCGCGCGGCTGCCTGAAATCCGGGATGTTGCGGAACATCCGTCTCTGGTTGATCTGATTTCCGTCCATCTCGTGCGGCCGGTTGTTGAATGGCATCACTGCCTCCGTTCTCGCTCTCAGTCTGTGTCGGGGAAAACGTCCGCTGGTGACGAGGCGGAATTGCTAGTCTCGTGCCCGTCCTTGCGGCATAGTGTCGATTTGCCTAGAATTCGCCTCGCTTTTCGAGTGCCGCGCTCCTGAGCAAGTCGAAGGATTGCGTCCCGCCATCACGATTGGAGGCCTCCCTTGAATTCGGTTGTCTGCATCAGTCATGTCCCCGACACTGAGTCGCGGATCAAAGTCGGCGCCGACGGACGTCGCATCGACGAAACAGGCTTGAAGTTCATCGTCTCGCCGTACGACGAGTACGCGCTGGAAGAGGCGATCCGCCAGAAGGAAAAGAGCGGCGGCGACGTCACGGTCCTCACCTTCGGCCCCGAGCGCGCGTCGCAGGCGCTGCGCGAGTGCCTGGCGCGCGGCGCGACGAAGGCGCTGCACGTGAAGGGCGAATCGGGCGATGCGGACGCGCTCGGCATCGCGAAGGTGCTGGCCGCGGCGATCAAGACGGTTCCGCACGACGTCGTCTTCTTCGGCAAGCAGGGCGTCGGCACCGACAACGGACTGGTCGGTCCGATGGTGGCCGAGGTCCTCGGCTACCCGCAGGTCAACGTCGTCACGCACCTCGAGGTGGGCGACGGCAAGCTGACGGCGACGCGCGAGATCGAAGGGGCCGAGGAGGTCATCGAGGCGCAACTGCCGGCGGTGATCACGGCGCAGAAAGGGCTGAACGAGCCTCGCTACGCATCGCTCAAAGGCATCATGGCCGCGAAGAAGATCGCCATCGACACGAAGTCGGTCGCAGACCTCGGCCTGAGCGACTCCGACATCTTCAATCAGCGCGTCGTCTTCGTTTCGGTTGAGCTGCCGCCCGAAAAGAGCGGTGGACGGAAGATCGACGGTTCGGATCCGGCGGCCGCGGCGCAGGAGATCCTCAAGTACATCCGCGAGGAAGCGAAGGCACTCTGATGGCAGGCGTACTGGTTTTCTGCGAAGTCAAAGACGGCAAGATCAAGAAGGCGTCGCGCGAGGCGCTGTCGATCGGACGGAAACTGGCGGAGAGCGCCGGCGGCGATCTGGTCGCGCTGGCGAACGACAAGTCGGTGGCGGAGGAAGCGGGCCGCTACGGCGCGAAGAAGCTCTATGTCGCGAACATCAGCGACTACTCGACCGAGGGCTACACCGCGGCGCTGAAGCAGGCGTGCGAGGAGGCGAAGCCGTCGGTGCTGCTGTTCGCCGGCACGTCGAACGGACGCGATCTCGCGCCTCGCATCGGCGCGCGGCTCGACGCGGGCGTCGCGTCGGATGTCGATCAGCTTTCATGGACTGACGGCAAGCTGCGCGCGCGGCGTCCGGTGTACTCGGGCAAGGCGTTCGCGACGGTGGAGGTCACCAGTACTCCGGCGATCGCCACGACGCGTCCGAACGCGTTCCCGGCGGAGGAAGCGGGGGGCGGTGCGACGGAAGTGAGCGAGGTGTCGGCACCTGCCGATGCGAAGGCGAAGCTCCTCGAGACGAAAGCGCCTGAAGCGGGCGAGCTGACGATCGCCGAGGCGGACATCATCGTCTCCGGCGGCCGCGGTCTGAAGGAAGGCCCGAACTTCTCGTACATCCGCGATCTCGCGCATGCCATCGGCGGCGCGGTCGGCGCATCGCGCGCGACGGTCGACGCGGGCTGGATCGATCACCAACATCAGGTGGGACAGACGGGACGCGTGGTCAGCCCGAATCTGTACATCGCCGCGGGAATCAGCGGCGCGATCCAGCACCTGGCGGGCATGTCGTCGTCGAAGCACATCGTGGCGATCAACAAGGATCCCGAGGCGCCGATCTTCCGCGTCGCGGACCTCGGCATCGTGGGCGATCTGTTCCAGGTGCTGCCGGCGCTGACCGAGGAAGTGAAGAAGGCGAAGGCGCACTAGGCCGGCACGGCCGGCAGCGCTGGATGCTCCGCCTTGCGGTGCGCGCGCTGCCGGCTTCCACGGTCTCGGCTTCGGGCGGCGCAACGCGCCTGAGATTTGCCGCCTTCGTGGAGCGACAGGCGCCCTCGCCTGTCGACGATCTCGCGAACGGCACGACGACAGGCAAGGCGCCTCTCGCTCCACGAGAGTTGAATCGGACGGGTCTTACTGCCGGTCGAGCTGCGGGTTCGACGGCGACGGCACGTTCGGCGTGCTGGTCTTCAGCGCGAAGCCGGCGCCCATCGACGACGGGATGGAGCCGGGGCCGTTCTCGGTGCAGTCCATGATCAGCATCAGCGTGTGGCGGGCCCACGGCGTTTCGCACGAGTCGGTCGCCTTGACGCGATAGATCTGCGGGCTCTTGGCGATGATCCGCTTGCCGTCGAGGACGACGAAGAAGTATTCGATCTCGTCGTTGACGTCGAACTTCGGCAGCGTGACGCTCGACATCTTGCCGAGGTTCGTGCCTTCGACCGAGCACCAGTCGGTGGTGTTCGTGCGGCGGAAGTAGGCGCGGAGCGTCCCCTTGTCCTCGACCTGCACCTGCAGCACCGGCATCTCTCCGCCGCGGAGGCAGAGGAGCGCCGTGTGATCGATACGTCCGGGCTGCGCGTTGGCTGCGACGGCTGCTGCGGTGAGAAGGAGTGCGATGGCGAGTTTCTTCATGGGGAGCCTCAGGTGAAAATTTTACTCTTTTCCGAGGATCTTCGCCTTGTACAGCGAAGTCTCACGTGTGACCGGCAGCGCCGGAAGGGCGCGGGTCAGAAGGTCGCGAGCGGCGGTGATGTCGCCGAGCTCGTAACGGTTCACTGCCTCGTAAAACTGGTGGAGCTCTTCGCCGGCGCGGAACGGCATCGCCTTCTGATAGGCGAGCGATGACTCGCGCCAGGCGGACGTCTGGTTGAGCCCCTTGGCGACATCGAGCGCCGTCGCACGGCTCAGACCCTCGACCATGCCGAGCCGGACGTAGATCTGGCGGGCGGCGAGGATCTTTCCTTCGTTCAACAGCCGCTGCGCTTCGGCGATCTGGACCGAGGGATCGGACGTCATCATCGTCGGCGCCTGCGACGGCTGGTGTTTCGACGCCGCGACGAGCGGGCTTTCGTTGACCGGCTTTTCGACGACCGGCGCGGGCCGCGATGCGACGATAACGGGTGGCGGCGGGGTGGGTTTCGGCGGCGTGGGCTTCGGCGTCTGCTTGACGGGAGCCGTCACGACCGGCGCCGGAGGAGGAGGTGGTGTCTGCTTGACGACGACGACAGCCGGCGGGGGAGGCTGGACGACCGGCGCGGGCTTCTGCTGAACCGGTGCAGGCGCGGGCACAGGTGCCGGCGTCGCGACAACGGGAGCCGGCTGCGAGCCACGGCGGAACGACGGCACCATCGCGAGCTGCTCGGGACGCAGCGATTTCGCGGCCAGCGCTTCGAACGCCGTTCGCGTATCGGGATCGATCGCCACGCTCGCGTAGCCGCCGTGGATCCGCTCTGCCTTCGACGCCTTGTCGACCGCGACCGCAGCCTCGCCGTGCTGCCCGAGCTTCTCCAGCGCGTGCGCCAGGTAGACCTGAGCGCGGAGGTACTGGCCCGGCTCGTCGACCGTGCCGAAGGCGGCGATGCGAAGCTCCTTCACCGCCTTGTAGTAATCGCCGCGCTGCGCGTCGGCGACGCCGCGCGTGAGCAGCGACGTGTAGAACGGATCGCTCGCCTGCGCCACGGCGGCAAGAACGACCAGAGCAGTCGCGACAGCGCTAATGCGAACGATCTTCACGATGACCAAATAACTCCCGCACCCGTTTCAAAAATCCGCCACTCCTCGCCACTTGCGGTTCGGGCTCCCACACCAGGCCACGCCCTTCGATCACCGCGGCAGGGTTCGAGCGCGTGAGGTACTCCGCCACTCGAGCCCCGGCGACTTGCTGCACTCTCTCGATTGCTTCACGCGCACGCGGCGGCCTGCGGCCCGTGTTGTGCGCGTCTGTCGACATGATATGCACGAGCCCGGACGTAATCCACTCCAGCGACGCCCTTTCCGCCTCCGGACCGAAGCCGCCGGTGACGCTGTCGCAGGTGACCTGCGTGCGCGCGCCGAGCTCGATGAGCCGCCGCAGCAGCTCCGGTTTCGACTGGAAGACGCTGTTGCGCTCGGGGTGGGCGATGATCGGCGTCCAGCCCTCGAGCTGTGCATGGTAGAAGGGCTGCTCGACCAGCGGCGGGATGGCGTGCGCGGCGAACTCGACCAGCACGTAGCGCGAGCCGGCGAGCGGGATGATGCCGCCGTTCGTGCGCAGCACTTCCGGCATGTCGTGGGCGAAGAAGTACTCCGACCCGAGGAGGATGCGCGGGTTGTTGCCGGTCTTCTCGCGCAGAGTCTCGGCGAGACCTTCGAGCTTGGGCCGCGAGGTGTTCTGCCAGCGTCCGCGCAGCACATGAGGGGTGGCGACGATCGTTTCGATTCCCGCGTCGCGCGCCATCGCGCAGAGATCCACTGCTTCGGCCCAGTCGCGGGGACCGTCGTCGACTCCCGGCAGGCAGTGGTGGTGGATGTCGATCAACTACGTCATCCGGACTTGCGTACCGGCTCCTTCTCGCTGGCGCCAGTCTCGGAGTCGTAGTAGTCGTAGTAGCTCTTCTTGAAGGTGTAGCCGTACTGCTGCAGGTCGAGGTTGTTGAGGATCGCGCCGAGGACCGGGATGTTGCTCTGGCGCAGACGCTCGGCCGCGCGCTGCACGATGTCGCGCGGCGTCTGGCCGCCGTGCACGCAGAGGACGACGCCGTCGGCGCTCGCGGCGAGCACGATGGAGTCGGTCACCGCCATCACTGGCGGCGAGTCGAAGATCACGTAGGCAAACTTGGAGCGCACTTCGTGGATCAGGTGCTTCATCCGGTCCGACGCCAGCAGCTCGGACGGATTGGGAGGCGTCGGTCCGGAGAGGACGACCGACAGGTGCGGCACTTCGGTCTCCTGGATGACGTCTTCCAGCGGAATGTTCGTCGCCAGGTAGTTCACCAGGCCGACGTTCATCTTTCCTTTGAACACCTTCTGCAGACGCGGACGGCGAAGGTCTGCGTCGAGCAGGAGCACCGGCTTGCCCATCTGCGCGAGGACGGTGGCGAGGTTCACGGCCGTCGTCGTCTTTCCCTCGCGTGCGAACGTCGAGGTGATGACGATGACTTTCGGCGAGTTCGCCGACGCGAGCAACAGTGACGTGCGGAATGCGCGATAGGCCTCGGAGATCGGCGAGCGGCTGTCGACATGCGGCAGCAGGTCGATCCCTTTCGAGGGCTCGAGCGGTTCCTTTTCCACGGCGCGCAGGTTCGAGCGCGAGCCGTAGTAGCGATAGCCGTAGCCGCGGCCGACGGAGCTCGCCGCGGGGATGACGCCGAGCGAGGCGAAGTGCGTCACACGCTCGAGCTCTTCCGGCGTTTTGATGGAGCGGTCCATGTACTCGAGGAAGAAGATCGAGGCGAGGCCGAGGAGGATGCCGAGCGGGAAGGCGCTCTGCAGGTTCTTCTTCATCGTCACGTTGAAGCGCCCCTTCGGCACTTCGGCGTGATCGACCCAGTGGACGTTCGACGTCGTGGAGCCGCGCAGGATCGCCCCGACCTCGGTGTCGCTCTGCTTGCGCGTCAACTGCTGGAGGAGCTGTTCCTTGCTGTCGATCTCGCCGCGCAGGTCGACGTACTTCGCGACGCTCGCGTTCTGCACCTGCATCTCGCGCTTCGACGCTTCGAACGCCGAGGACATCTCGTTCTCGCGTCCCGCGGCGGCGAGGACGGCGTTGTGCGCCGCTTCCTTCCGCTTGGCGTATGCATCGAGCAGCGCCGCCTGGCGTGCCTGCCGCGTCTTGTCGATCTGCTGCTTGAGCTGGAGCATCTGCGGATGCTCCGCCTTGAACGTGGAGAGCTTCTGGTTGTAGTCGCGCTGGAGGTTCGCTTCCTGACCTCCGAGGCTGCGAACCAGCTCGTCGTCGCCGGCGACGGCCTCAGGACTCGTGCGCAGCAGCGCCTCGTAATCGCTCTGCTTCTGACGCCGCTCGTTCTGTGCGTTCGTCATGTCCTGGTTCAGCTTGAACATGCGCTGCGAGACGATGTTGTTCGGATCGGTGACGGAGACGATGTCCTTGCTCTCGCCGTAGCGCTGCAGTTGTCCGCGGAGGATGTCGAGGTCGCCCTTGACCTGCGCGATCTGCTTGGAGAGGACGTCTTTCGCCTGGTGGACCGTGTCGATCTTGTTCTCGACCGTCAGGTTCATGTACGAGTCGCCCACGCCTTCCGCGATCTTCGCGGCCAGTTTCGGGGAGGTGGCGATGTAGGAGACCTGGACGAGGTTCGTCGCCAGGCCGCTCGGTCCCTTCACCGGCTCCACGGTCAGGCCGCCGGTGATTACCGGGACCATGTTCGCGCGGATCTCGTCGACGTCTTTCTTCGATTTCCCTTCGATTCCGGGGGGATAGAACTCCGGATCGCTGAGCAGCTTCTGATCGTCGATGAGACGTCCGGCGAGGCCGCGGCTCTTCAGCAGGATGTACTGCGTCTGCAGGAACTCCTGGTCCGAGGCCTGGATGCCGAAGAGATCCTCGATCGTGATCTGGTTCGGATTCTCGCGCTCGATCTGGATCTGGATCGTCGACTTGAAGAGCGGCTTGGAGAAGTAGCTGGCGAGAAACGTTCCGAGGAGGACGACCACGAGGACCGACAGCGCCACCTTCCATCGCTTGTAGATGACGTTCCAGTAATGGGAAAGGTGGACTTCTTCGGATGCTGTATTCAGATCCATTTTCTTTTTCCCTCGCCCCGCAAGCGGGGAGAGGGTGCCGAAGGCGGGTGAGGGGCCGTGTTACCTGCGGGAACTTCCCCTCATCCGCGTCAGAAGAAGCTCTCGCTCACGTACAGCGTGTCGTTGTCCATCAGCACTTCGTCGGTGCGGCCGCCGGAGAGAATCCGCTTGTAGTCGACCGGAATCGTCTGCTCCTTGCCGTTCAACATACGCTTGATGACGACCTTCTTGGAAGCGCGGTCGGTCGGTCCGCCGGCGCCGGCCAGGGCCTGCAGGAGCGTCGGCGTCTGTGAGCGGCGGAACTGCACCGTTCCGGGATGCATGACCTCGCCGAGGACGTAGACCGTGATCGGGGTGTCGACCGGGACGTTGATCACGTCGTTTGGGGCGAGCGGGAGGTTCAGGTCGGGATTGCCGTTGACCATCAGGTCTTCGATGTCGATGTCGATCCGCTCGGTCAGGCCGTTGGACGCCGTGCGGAGAACGTAGAGGGAACGGCCGTAGCCCCCCGCCAGTCCGCCTGCCTGTGTGATCGCCTGCAGCAAGGTGATGTTTCCCGATGCGCCGATCGTGCCGGGATGGACGACGGCGCCGATGACGGAGATCGGCTTGTTGCCGTACTCCAGGACCTGCAGCACGACGTCGGCCTTGGTCATGTACTTCGATTCGAGCAGCGACTTGATGTGCTGTTCGGCCTGGGTGGCGGTCATGCCGGAGACGTCGACCTTGCCGAGGAGCGGCATGGTCAGCTTGCCGTCGTCGCCGATCGTCGTCTTGGTGTTGAGATTCGAATCCTGGAGGACCTTGATGTCGACCACGTCACGCGCGCCGAGCGGCGCGTCGGCCGGCGAGGGGGCGTTCTGCGCCATCGCGGTTGCGGTGGCGAAGAGGAGAATGGCTGCGAGTGTCGAAAAGCGTTTCATCGATCCCTTCGATTCAGATCCTGTTCAATGTTCAACGGCCGCTGCCCTCCTGCGGGAGCAGCGGCCGCGTTTCACTAACTTCCTCAACCCTTCGACTACTGGACCTTGTGAGAAGTTTACGAAGCGGCCGTCAACCCGATGTGGGCATTGGCATCAACAACGCGCAAAAGGTTATGCGCATTGCTTCCGCTCAGTTATTTTTAGCTTTATTACGGTCTGAGAGACAACCTCAACGTACCCCGTATTCCGCTGTCCTGGTCGGCCAGATCGGAGTTCGATTTTCGCTGGAAATAGCCGATGTCGAAGCCGCCGGAGATGTGCTTCAGGTTGTACAGCCAGCCGATGGCGACGTATTCGAGGGTGTCGCGGCGGCGGATTCCGTTGACCAGCACGTCGTAGCGGTCGCGGCCGTAGTTGCCGAGCAAATGAAGCGTGAGCTTACGGGTCGTGGCCCAGCTCAGCTCGCTCGCCAGACGGTCGCCGATGTAGTACGGATTGTTCGGGAAAAGCGAGAAGTCGATGTCGCGGGCGACAGAAGCACGGAGATTGAAGGTCGAGCCGATCCGGTGCGAGCTGTTCAGACTCCCCAGGATGCCGCGGAAACTTCGCTGCGCCGGATCCTTGAACTCGAGACGTCCCGGTCCTGCTTCCGCGGAGAGAGTGTGGCGTCCGTCGTCGTACGTAAACCCGGCACCGGCGTAGCTGCGCCGCGAGTCGGAGCTTCGGGCGCTGGCAAACTGGTAATCGCTCCGCTCCGCCACCAGCATCAGCGAGGTGAGCGGAAACGTCTTGTGCTTGAACGCCAGGCGGTAGTCGTGCTGGTCGCGGGCCAGACGCTCGATGGCGATGCCGACCGGCTGCAGGCGCGACTTCGGATAGTCGATCGTGCGGAAGGTGGCGTTTCCCTTCAAGCTCGTCCTGCTCGAGTACTTCAGCTCCGCGTCGACGCCGTAGTTGGTCTCGCGCGCGGTGGTCAGGCGGTTGATGTCGCCGACGTTGGCCCGCAGCTCATCGGAGCGGCCGACGAAACCGTCGAGGAAGAGGTGGTTGAGCAGCAGGCGTGCGTCGGTCCGCAGGTTGTAGCCGAGCTGATTGCGTCCCGTTCCGTGGCTGACGATGGCGTACGACGGGATGGCATCGACGGAGAAGACGACTTTCTTCTGCGGCACGAAATAGAGCTTGTGCGGCGCGCGGACGTTGAAGGTGAAGCCGCTGCTCTGATCGGCGGTGGGAACGAAGAACGACTGGTTGTAGCCGATGTCGGAGAGGTCGAAGCTCGAGAGAAGGTAGAACGAGCCTTTGTGAAAATTGGCGTTGGAAAGGTCATTGGCGATGGCCCGCGCTTCGTCGATTTCGCGGTTTCGGTCCCGAAGGCCTTCTTGCGCGAATACGGTCGTCGCACAGAGCACGGCGATCGACGCCGCAACCCGAAGAAACCAACTCCCACCTCGCACTTTCGCCTCCAATTGCCAAGCGTGGACTTGCCGGAAGTCTAGCACGGTGTTGCCGTTACAATGCCCGAGAGCCATGCATGCCGAATTCCGGAACCGCGCCGCGGAGGGTGCTCTGGTCGTGGTGTTTCTGGTCTGGCTGGTGTGGCTTCCGATGCCGTTCGGGTCAGTGATCGAGCGCGCCCGGGTGCCTCTGATCGCCGTGCCGCTCGCGCTCTGCGCGCTCGCGGCGCTCATCAGGATGCGGGACGAAATTTCGAGTCCGTCGCTCGCCTGGCGCTTCTGGACGGTCGGTTCGCTGCTCTTTCTCGCCTTCGTCGCCCTCCAGCTCCTTCCCCTGCCGCTGCCCTTTCTCCGCCTCGTCTCGCCGCAGGCGGCGAACCTCTGGGCCGGCAGCGATCGCGTCTCGTCACTCCTCGGCACCCCGGCCGCACGCGCGCATCCGGTCTCGATCGATCCCGGCGCCACGGGACGGGAGTGGTTTCGTCTGCTGGCGCTCTTCGCCACGTTCCAGACTGCCGCACTGCTCATCCGGACGCACCTGCGGCGCATCGCGTTCGCCGTCGTCCTCATCGGAGCCGCCGGGTTCGAGATTCTCTACGGCGTGAATGAAGCGGCGCTGCGCCGCTATTCGATCTGGGGCTGGAAAAACACGCTGATCTTCAACCGCGTCACCGGCACGTTCGTCAATCCCAATCATTTCGCGCACTACCTGGCGATCATCGCTCCGGTTTCGCTCTTCCTCGCGGCGTGGGCGTGGCACCGCGCCGCGCCGGGCGCGCCGTTCGCGCGTCGCGTGGCCAGACTGATCGAGAAAAACGTGCTGGCCTTCGGGGTAGGCGTGATCGGCGCGATCGGCTGTCTCGCGGCGATCCTCGTGGCTCAGTCGCGCGGCGCGCTGCTCGCCGTGTTCTGTGGCCTGACCATCGTGACGACGATCGCCATGGGGCGCACCCATTCGTTCCGCGCCTCTCGCCGCCGCCGTGCGCTCTTCGCCATCGGCGGCACGCTGGCATCGGTCGTCGTCGTCGTTTCGCTCGTCTCCTTCCTCGGGCGCGAGCGCACGGTGAAGCGGTTCGTGCCGAACGAGGGGGAGACGATCACGCTGATCGGACGCACGGTCGGCGCCCGGATCGCTTTCGGCGTGTGGAAGGAGTTTCCGCTCGTCGGCAGCGGTGCCGGGACCTTCGCCAGAGTCTCGAGCATGGCCCAGCGCGACACGTTCGACAACCTCTTCGATCACGCGCATGACGACTATCTCGAAATCGCCGCGACGACCGGTGCCGCCGGCTTCGCGATCGCCGTCGTCACGCTGCTGGCGGGCTACTGGTCGCTCGTGCGGATCACGCTCGGAGATGGCGCCGGCGGAAGTTTCCGCCGCCGGCTGTTTCAGCTCGCGGCATTGACCAGCATCGCCGTGGCGATGGTGCATGCGCTCTTCGACTTCAACTTCTTCATTCCGGCGAATTCCGCCACGCTCGCCGCAATCGCCGGCGCGGCGGCGGCGATGCAGATCGGTTCATTCGATGCGGACGCGACGGCGGACCGCGTTGCGCGTCATCGGATTCGCGAGGCGCACGTCGATTCGATGAATCCCGGCTAGAAGCTCGGCGCTCGTCAGCAGCGCCGGTGACACCGCCCCTTCATCCCTCAACGCGTCGTCGACGTAGATTTCGGCATAAGGCGGGACCTCGTCGCTCTGCACGGTCGTGAGCTTGAGCACGTAGGACGTGCCGTTGCTCCACAACACCCCGCTGGCGTGATCGCAGACGTCATTACCGCAGCGGCTCGACCATTGCCCCACCTTGTTCGCGTTTTCGGCCAGCGTCGCGTGGATCGCCGCGGCGCCGGGGTTGTCGCCGGCTATCCGCTGGATCTCTTCCGTCGCGGCGATGACGTCGGGACTCTTCACGTCGTCGGCCTTCTTCAGGTACTCCATCGCCGCCAGAGGCTCGTGCCGGCGCATTTCCGCCACCGCCCGTTCCAGGACATACGTGCGCCACTGTGCGCGATCGGTAACGGTGCTGGCGCTCTCGATGCCGGCGGCCCGATCGAACTGTTCGAGGCGCAGCGCGAGACGCGCCCGTTGCGGATCGCCGGCGGCGCCGGTGAGGTGAACCAGCGCGTCGAGTCCGTCGATCGGCTGCAGATCGTGGTCGAGCGCGAACTCGATGAGCGTATCCGTGCGGCGCGAATCGAGCTTCCCGTTGTCGATCGGCCGCACGTGCAACGTCTCGAGAATGCCTTTCAACAATGCCGTGTCGGCCGTCGTTGCCGGCACCGGAACGAGCGCGACCAGTTCCGCTGGTGATGCGCTGCTCTTGCTCAACTGGAACGTGACGAACCGCTCCTTCCGCAGTTGTTCGCGGAACAGGCGGTAGTCGGCGAAACGTCCGTTCGTGACCGCCATCGAAGCGAGGAACGAGATGGCGCTTTCCGTCCCCGGATTCGCCCGCCGGAGGAGCTTGAAATCGCCGGTGAGGTGAAACAACGGCTCCGCCATCCGGCCGAAAAATGCTTCGTCGTGCAGCGAGGGCTCGATTGCGGCGAGCACGCTTTTCCGGTCCGCGTCGTTCAGTTCGTACCAGTGAAAGAGGCCGCTCCGGACGAATGACGACGCCGACGTCGGCCGGTTCGGATCGACGCGCGCAACCTGCTGCCCCGCGGCACGCCACAACTCGAAGCGCTGCGGCGAATTCGAATCGAGCGCCTGCTCGACGATTTTCTCGAACGCAGCCTTGTCCGCCGGGCTCGCCTTCGGCTGCGGATTGAGGAGAAAAACGACGAGCCCGGCCGCCATCGCGGCCGCAAGGACGACGAGCGGAAGACGATCACGCATTGCGCAGAATCGCCTCCCATTGTGGCAGCGCGATGTCGGGCGCGAAACGCGATTCGTACAACGCACGTGCTCGTCGTCCCATCTCCTCGCGTTTCTGCGCATCCCCTGCCAGCTCGCGAATCGCATTGGCCAGCGTGACGCTCTCGCCCGGCTCGACCACGTAGCCGAGATCGTGATCGGTCACCAGTCGCGCCAGCTCTCCATCGGGCGAGCCGACGTAGAGCACCGGACGCGCGACGGCGATCACGCCGTAAAACTTCGAAGGGACGATCAGTCCTTCGAGCTTCGGATTGAGCGTGACGAGATGCACGTCGGCGGATGAAAGGCTCTCGCTCAGACGGACGCGCGACGGCGATCACGCCGTAAAACTTCGAAGGGACGATCAGTCCTTCGAGCTTCGGATTGAGCGTGACGAGATGCACGTCGGCGGATGAAAGGCTCTCGCTCAGACGGACGCGCGCGGCATACGGCTCGAAGCGGACGTTCGGCAGGTTCTCCCTGCGCACCTCTTCGAGCTTCGCGCCGCCGCCGGTGAACGAGAAAACGATGTTCGGATCGTCGCGCAGCAGGCGCATCGCGCCGATGATCGTGGCGACGTCGTGCGCGCGCCCGAGGTTGCCGGAATAGCCGACGACGAACTGCTCGTGCGGGACGTCGACCGGATGCAGCTCGGCATCGGCCCAGTTGTGCTGCACGACCGCGTTCGGCACGCGCGCCGCCATCTCATCGCCGATCGCTACGTTGCGGCGCGCGCGGCGAAGCGACCAGTCGCGCAGCGCGTGCATCCAACGCGGCGCGCGCATACCGAGGGCCTCGGCGACGTCGGGGAACAGATCCTGAATCCAGTTCACGTACGGCCTGCGGCTGATGGCCGCGAGCACGGACGTGAGCGGAGGATCGGTCATGGCGACGAGCAGCGAGCGCTTCTGCCTGCGCATCAGCCAGAGCGCGCTGAAGGCGAAGGTGAGGTAGTCGATGGCGCGGCCCCACAGCGACGCGCGTCCGAAGCTCGTCGACGCGGCGCGGATGATCTGCACGCCGCGCACGTTCTCGCGCCGCGGCAGCCGCGCTTCCGGCTCGTCGTACAACTGCCGGCTCGTGATCGCCGCCACTTCGATCCCGCGCGAGGCGAGATGAAAGGCGAGATCGGAGACCATCTGACTTGTTGCAGAATGATCGGGATGGAAGTAGCGATTCACGAAGACGACGCGCACGCATGATCATTCTAGGCATCAACGCCCATCACGCCGACGCCTCCGCGTGCATCGTCGTCGACGGCAGGCTCATTGCGGCAGCCGAGGAAGAGCGCTTCCGGCGCGTCAAACACTGGGCGGGGTTTCCGTCGGTGGCCATCGAATACTGCCTGCGCGAGGCGGGCGTCGGCCTCAACGACGTCGATCATGTCGCGGTGAATCGCGATCCGCGCGCGCGGCTCGCGCAGCGGTTGAAATTCATCATTGCCAAACGCCCGTCGATCTCCGCGATCAAGCGGAGACTGGAGAATCGCTCGAAGATCAAGAGCCTGGCGGACGAGTTGTCCGAGGCGTTCAACGTCACGTCGTTGAAGCCGGCGCTGCATCACGTCGAGCATCACCGCGCGCATGTTGCGTCGGCGTTTTTCGTCGCGCCGTTCGACGACGCGGCGATCCTCTCCGTCGACGGCTTCGGCGATTTCGTCAGCTCGATGTGGGCCACCGGCGACGGCCATTCGATCGACGTGCTGGGAGAGATCGGCTTCCCGCACTCCCTCGGCATCTTCTACACCGCGATCACGCAATACCTCGGCTTCCCGCATTACGGCGACGAGTACAAGGTCATGGGACTCGCGCCGTACGGCAAGCCGACGCTGATGGAGAAGATGCGCCGGATCGTGCGCGTGACGGATGGCGGCTTCGCGCTCGATCTCGAGTACTTCACGCATCACAGCGTCGGCCTCGACATGGTGTGGCAGGGCGGTTCGCCCGTCATCGGTCCGGTGTTCTCGCCCGCGCTGATCGACCTCCTCGGTCCCGCGCGTTCGCCACAGGATCCGATCGAACAGCATCACAAAGACCTCGCCGCGTCGATGCAGGCGATGTTCGAGGAAGCGTTCTTTTCGCTGGTCAATGCGCTGCACAAGAAGACTGGGAAATCGCGGCTCTGTGTCGCCGGCGGCTGCGGCTACAACAGCGTCGCGAACGGCCTGATCTTCGACCGCTCGCCGTTTCGCGACGTCTACATCCAGGCCGCTGCAGGCGACGCCGGCGGTGCAATCGGCGCGGCGTACTGGGTCTGGAATCAGGAGCTCGGCAAGCCGCGGTCGTTCGTCATGGATCACGCCTACTGGGGTCCGCAATACGACGACGGCGCGATCGATCACGCGGTGTCATTGCGGCACACCGATCTCGAAGAAGCGCAATGCCGCATCCAGCGCGTGACCGACGAGCGCGAGCTCTGCAGCCGCACCGCCGAGCACGTGGCGAAGGGAAATGTCGTCGGCTGGTTTCAGGGACGGATGGAGTGGGGCCCGCGCGCGTTGGGCAACCGCTCGATCGTGTGCGATCCGCGCCGCGCCGACATGAAGGACATCCTCAATCACAAGATCAAGCGCCGCGAATCGTTCCGCCCCTTCGCCCCGTCGATCCTGCGCGAGGCGGTCGGCGAATGGTTCGAGACCGACTACGACGTCCCGTTCATGCTGCAGGTCTACCAGATCCGCGAAGAGAAGCGCGCGCAGATCCCCGCCGTGACGCACGTGAACGGCTCGGGACGATTGCAGTCCGTCACCGAGTCGCAGAACCCGCGCTACTACCGCCTCATCGAAGCGATGCGCGACCTCACCGGCATCCCGATCGTGCTCAATACGTCGTTCAATGAAAACGAGCCGGTGGTGAACACGCCGCACGAGGCGCTCGATTGTTTCCTGCGCACGAAGATGGATCTGCTGGTGATGGGCGATCTGATGATCGAGCGGGTGTAGGCCAGATCGGACGTCCCGCGGACGAACGTCACGAACAGATTCGTATACCCCATCACCAGCTCGTTTGCGTGCCGCATAGCGGCGAGACTGAACGATTCGGCGCCGTCGACAGTCAGGACGCTTCCAGGCACCACCGCAACTGAGAAGTCTTTTCATCCGGCACCAGCAGTAAGTCCTGGACGAATGACCCGGAGTCGTAGCTGATCACGAATCGCCGACTACGCTGATTCTGCAGCCAGACAACATATCCCTGTGATGACGCGAACTGCCTTACATCATCCAGCGATTGACCATGCCAGGCCATGCAATGGGCCGCGAACTCGCCGAAGATCACCGGTCGGTTGCGTTGGAGAAATCCAGTTCCTCCCTGCAAGACTTTCAAGTCATATCCGTCCGTGTCGATTTTCATGACACTGCAGCCGTTGGGTAGTTGCCCCGATGCGACGAGACCATCGAGGGTATCGATCCGCAATTCCTGGCGTACGCATTCGTATGTCGAGCCATCGGGAAGAATGTTCGCAGTCCCTGTGCCCTCGCCCGAATGCAGATCGCCTTCGATCTGAATGTAGACGGTCTTAGGCGCGTCGCCCAGTCCGACCGGAAGGACCTTGATGCGGTCGTTCAGCCCGTTGGCGTCTACATTTCGGAGGAGCGCATCAATATTGTCCGGCACCGCTTCTACCGCAATGACAGGCGTTTCGCAGTCATTCGCCAGCGCCAAAGGAATCGTCACCAGCCCGATGTTGGCGCCGACGTCGAGTAAATATCCACGTCGACCGCTTGTCGAATACAGACGCAGAAGAAACTCTGTCGTGGCAGGTTCATAACCTCCGGTGAGGAATGCGATGCGCTGCGACCAGGCATGCAGATCGAGATCGGCAACGAACGAGACAGGTCTGGTTAGACGCGACCTGATGAGGACGTGCTCCTTGGACAGGCGCAGCAACCGATACAACTCGAGGAAGACTCGCGTTCGGCCACGCACAGCCGGGAGGTGGCGTGAAAGACGCGCGACGGTGACATAGACGCGCGCACGCAGTGACGTCCGTCTCATTTCGCGATTCTACAGGTTCGGTGTGCGGGCATCAGAGATCAGATGAAGCCCGAAGACGATCAAGCTTTGTGGCAGACTGACCGGAAGCCATATCGCGCCAACGAACGCACTTCGAATCGAGCCAACAAGTCGAGTCGGAAGCTCTGCCGTCGCTTCTTTGAAGTCCGTGTGGCGCAATGAGGCCATGGGTCCGCAATACGACAACAGGCGCGATTTCAGGGGACGGGAGCTCGATTGTTTCCTGCGCACGAAAACAGACATGCTGGAGATGGACGATCTGATGATGGAGCGGGTATGAGCGATCGACTGCGCTGGTCGAGGAAGACGTGGTTGGCGCTTGCTCTATACGCCGCCGCATTGTGCGGGGTCGGGTTCGCCGCCGCGTGGCACGCTCCTCTCGGCTGGGACGAGAAGCGGTTCTACCTTCCGGCCATTCAGACCATGGCCGCGCAATTGCCGCATGTGACGGTCGCTTATGCGTTGCCGCAGCCGCCGCTCATGCTGATCGTGCAGGCAGTGGCCTGGCGGCTCACCGCTTCGGTCGCGATTCTTCGCGCGCTGGCGACATTTGCCTTCATCGCGGCGGTATTCGCGGCGGCTCGAATCATTGTCACTCGCGACGCCAGAACATGGCTGCTCGTGATGATGATCGGGACATTTCCGGCGATGCTGGTGAACGCCTTCTCGCTGAAACAGCACACGTTCACGCTGGCGTTCCTGATGGCTGCGCTTCTGGCATGGCGGCGGCGGCGCGCCGGTTGGTCGGCAGTATTTCTCGCGTTGGCGATCCTGACTCACCAGCTCGCGCTGGCGTTCGGCCTGACGCTCGGCATCCTGGCATTGCTGCGATTGTGGCGCGAGCGTTCGCGTCAAGCGCTCATAGAAGCACTGTTGCTGGCCTCCTCGGTCATACCGTTTGCTGCGCTCGTCATCGTCTGGCATGGCGTACAACCGCGGCTGTTTGCTGCCACGTTTCCCGATATACCGCAGCCGCACTTCAGTCCTCCGCAACTCATCTTTGCGTTGATCATGGCTGGTTGCTGGCTCGAGCCGCTGGTCGCGGAGTGGAAGCGGATCATTCCAGTTGCGCTGCTGACGCCCGTCTGTGCAGTTCTCGTGTGCTGGAGCGGCATTGCGCGACCGTTTGGTGAAAAGTTCATGGAAGGAGCGGCGGGGCCGGTGTTCAGCATCATCCACGCGATTTCACCGCTTTATACGACGGCAGTCGTCATCGCGGGCGCGCTTGTGGCGGCGGGCGTATTTTTCTTTCTTGACGGAGCGAGTTTCGAGGCAAGGCTCTACGTCGCGAGCTCCATTGCGACGCTGTTGAATGTACCGTTCTACTTCGAAAGTTATTACGCGCTTGTAATCTGCATGGCGTGGCCATTGATGGCTGACGTCATTGTGCGGCGGCAGTCACAGGTCATCATTCCGCTCCAGTGCGGGTACATATTCTTCGGCCTCGCCTATGCCGCGGTGAAGTTGCTGTAGAGCGTTACGGAAGCCGACGCCGCGGCGCAAACGTCATTTCCCAGGCGAGGATGGCCTCGGCGATGAATCTCTCCAGTGCGTACCGAAGCCCGGCTCTTCCGTCGAGAACGAGACCTTTCGCGAACAGGAGATACGGAACGACGGCGAGCGGTGCGACCACGCGCATACGGCGAACACGCGCAGCGGCGTTCAACGTTCGTACGTCAGATGTACGCAGTTTCTCAGCCTCGTCGCGCATGTAGCGGCGCTGCCGGGCGATGAAGTTGCCAATGCTCTTGCGGTCGTCGTGCACGAGGCGCTCACGGAGCGGAACGACGCGCCCGTCGACGCGCACGCGCTGCGTATGGCCGTCCATGTAGAACGTCGAGCTATCGCGGCGCAGCAGCACCACGCGTGGCGTGTAGAGCGTGGCGCGCAGCGGACGGCCATTGATGGCGTAGATGAAACTTGCCTCGTATCCCGCGGCAGAGCCATCGAGACGTGACAGCTCGTCGACGAACGCCGCCGGCACGATGTAGTCGGCGTCGAGTGTCAGCACCCACGGCGTCTTCGCCTGATCGACCGCGAACGTCCATTGATTCGCCAGCGTATCGAGCGCTCGCTCGACGATGCGCACGTTCGGAAAGCGCCGCGCGATCTCGAGCGTGGCGTCGCTGCTGCCGCTGTCGCAGACGACCACCTCGCGCGCCCACGCGAGACGCTCCAGCGTCCGGCCGATATTCGGCTCCTCGTCGCGCGTGAGGATGACCGGCGTCACACGATCGAGCATTGGTATTCGTGCTCCATCCGTGCGGCGACGGAATCCCAGTTGAACTTCGCTTCGACGAGCGCGCGGCCGTTGCGGCCGTAATCGCCCGGATCACGCAACACGCTCGCGATGGCCGCGGCGAAATCGCGCGTGACGATGCCTGCGCGTGCCGCCTCGACATCGCTCGCCACGCCGACCTCCGGCGACACGGCGACCGGCGTCGACATCATCATCGCCTCGACGATCACGTTGCCGAAATTCTCCGACAGCGACGGCAGCGCAACGACGCTTGCCTGCGCCAGCAGCTCCCATTTCGCGTCGCCGTAGACCGGTCCCGGAAATTCGACATCGCGTCCGCGCGCGAGCTCGCGTAGTTTCGGCGTGAGGTTCTCCTCGTCGTTGCCGGCGATGATCAGCTTCGCGTCGCGTGCCATCGCTTCGATCAGCCGGTCGAGCTGTTTTTTCCAGTTGATCCGTCCGAGGTAGACGACGGTGTTCGCGTCACGCGGGACGTCGGGCCGCGTTACGAGATCGATGCCGTTCGGCACGATGAACGAGCGCGGAATCGGAATGCCGGTCTCCTTCGCGTCGTCACGCTCGCGTTCCGAGGTGAAGTGAATCGTCGCTGCACCTGCGAAGTTGCGCCGCTCGATCAGGCGGATCCAGGCGCTCTTCACGAGCCGGCTCTTCCGACGAATCAGCTCGCGCACCAGCATGCCGCGCGGCGAGATCACGTACGGCACCCTTTTTTCCCTGGCTGCGCGCGCCGCGGCTGCGGTCGGCCAGAGGAAGACCGAGTGGTTGTGCACAAGGTCGAACGTGTCGATCGATGCCAGCGCCTTGCGCATCGAACCGGAGACGTAGAGACGGGGGAACGACGACGCGAAATAGCGGACTCGCACTCCATCGAGCATTACGTCGTGATCGAGCGGTACGGCGGAGACCGAATCGCCGTCGACGTTCGTCGTGAACACCGTGACGTCGTGGCCGCGCCGGACGAGTGCGCGACAGAGGCCGTGCACCGCGACGATCGGTCCGCCGTAGCGCCGCGCCGGGAGATAGGTTGGAACGACGTGAAGGATCTTCACGCGGTGACAGGGACGAGTTGCGAGGCCTGCGGCGCGGTGGCGGTCCGTTCATCGAGCGTGACCGTGGCGAAGAGACAACCAGTGAAGAAGCAGGTCAGGATCGTGAGCACGGGATCGGAATAGGTTTGGGCCGAGGCCATGAAGTTGACAATATTCGCGACGACGATGCCGAACAGCGCGGCGCGTCCGATCTGCGAGGTCGACGCATGATCGGGCAGCCCGGAGATGCGGATCATCAGCCGGATGGCGGTGAAGGCGAGCAGCGCAACGGCGAGCAGTCCCGGCAGCCCGAGCTCGATGGCCAGTTTTCCGAGCCCCCCCTCCTGCCAGGAAAGGCTTCTCTCCGGCCCAAGGACGTGCTGCACGCCCTGCGTGGCTGTGCCGAGGCCGGCGCCGAGGACGCCGAACTGGCGGATCGTCTCCGTGACGCCGCCCTCCAATCGGCCGGTCAATTCGCTGCTCGATGTGACGGCCGCTGCGGCGTAGATCTTCGACCCTTCGTCGGCTTTGAGCTCATGAATGACGAGGATCATGACGACGCCGGCCATTGCGAATGCGGCGAATTCCGGCGCCCGCAAGCGTTTGAAGTAACGCCAGACGAATGCCATCGCGAACGCTGCGACGTAATAGATCGCCTTGCGGCGGCCGCAGATCATGCAGTTGTAGAAGCCCCACGCCGCGGCCAGCATCCACGGCCACGAACGCTTGTTCATTTCGGAGCGGACCATCATCGCCACCGAGATCGCGGTGAGGGTCGCGGCGTGCCAGCCCATGATGTCCGGCGCGCGATAGAAGCCGGAGAGCATGCGCACTTCCATGCCCGGGAGGAAGCGGATGTAGTCGCCGACCTGCATCACCATGCCGAGCGCGGGGAAGTTGACGCGGTAGTGTTCGAGCGGCCCGCCGATGAGCGCGATCGAGGTGACGACAGCGTAGAAGCGAAAGAATCCGAAGAGCTGTTCTTCGTCGTCGAGGTACATGTAACCGAGGAGGATCGCCGGCAGCGGTGCGACATAGATGAAGAGGCTCAGCAGGGGCGCCTTCCACAACGCGATGCCATAAGTCATCAGACCGTTGATCGCCGCGAGCACCAGGAAGAGCATCACGACGCCGAACACGCCCCAGAGATTCGAGAAGCGCAGGGAGAAATCGCGAAGGGCGCGCTGTATCCGCTGCTGCGTGGCGAAGAGGATGGCGATGTAAACGCCGACGATGCTGAACGTCAGGTAGACCGGCGAACCGGCGACCAGCTTGCGCACCGGATCCTGCAGCACGCCGACGACGATCGCGAGCAGCCAGCCGCGCCGCCAGTCAGCGAGCGAAACGATGGCCGCAAGGGCCACGAACGACAGGAATCCGATGGTGATCATGTGTTGAGAGATAGCAGATAGCGGATAGCAAAGGAGACGCGGGGGTTTGCTATCTGCTATCTGCTATCTGCTATCTGCTATCTGCTATCTGCTATCTGCTATCTGCTATCTAACATTCATCAAACCCCACACCCCAAAAGGTTACTCCCCTCGGATCATCCGACGCGCCAGCAGATAGCCGCGAATCTCGGCGATCGCCTTCATCGGGATCAGATATGGATGAGCCAGGGTGTAGCGCGTGAAGACGTTCTGCCGGAAGCGCTGCAACGCGTAACGGCGGAACGACGGCACGTGCCGCAGTGCGAAGTAGTAGTCGCCGACGGAGTGCGCGGGTGCGGCCGTGCGGCGCGGATCGCCGTGCGCGCGGACGCCGCCCGCCGGCGCCTGCAGGTGATGCAGCGAGGCGCGCGGCTCGTAGCGGATGCGGCCTCCGGCGGCGATCACGCGCCGCGCGAAATCGGTCTCGAAGCGATACGCGGCTCCGGTGAAGCGCTCGTCGAAGCCGCCGATGGAGAGCGCCTGCTCGCGGTCGACGGAGAGGTTGCCGGCCATGACGTTCTCGACGTCGCACGGCTCGTCGTGATTGAAGCGGAAAGCGAGATCGCGCAACGCGCCGCGATGCAGTTGCGCTTCGTCGAAGTGCTGCGGCGTCTGTCCCGGCTGGAGCACCTGCCCGACCACGGCCCATCGGTTGCCGTCGTGCGCGCGGCGGTGCTCCTCGACCAGTGTCGGCGACGGGATCACGTCGTCGTCGATGAAGAGCACGATCGGATGCGAGGCCTCGCGCAGCGCGACATTCATCGCATGCGGGATCGACGGCTCCGGCAGGCGGATCCAGCGGATGGGAAACGATTGCAGCTTCGCCTCGAGCTCCGGCGGATACGACTTCGTCTGATCGACGATCACGAGCTCGTCCGCGGGCGGCGTGAGCGCGAGCAGCCGCTCGATCGTCTCGACGAGAATCACGCCGCGGTTGTACGTCGGGATGGCGATGGTGATCATCGGTTCAGCATCGCTTTCACGCCTTCGACGCCGCGCGCGAAATCCCAGGTGGCGATGATCTCGCGCGAGCGGCGGGCCATGCGCTCGCGCAGCGCGTCGTCACTGGCCAGGAGATCCATCTCGTGCGCCAGCGCATCCGCGTCACCTGCCGGATAGATGAACGCGTTCTCGCCGTCGAGGACGATGTCGCCGATCGAGCCGCAGCGGTCGGTGACGATCACCGGCAGTCCGCACGCCATCGCCTCGTTGATCACCGCGCCGCGCGGCTCGTAGAGCGACGGCAGGACGAAGACGTCGCACATCGCGTAGTGCTTCGGGATCTCCGCCTGATTGACGAAGCCGATGAGATGGATGCCGTCCACCGCTTCCCGCTCGATCTGCGCGCGCAGCTCGCCGTCGCCCATGAACACGACCGCCGCGCGATGCCGCATCTCTTTGTAGGCACGGACAAGCGTCATCGGATCCTTGCGCGGTACGAGCTTCGCGGAAAAGAGGAAAACGACGCGATCGCGATCGATGCCGTAGCGCGCGCGCAATTCATCGCGTTCCTCCGTACTCATCCGGCTCGCGCGCTCGAATCGCTCGTTGTCGACCGCCCACGGCAGGAGAAAGAACGTCCTCGGGTCGCCTCCGTAATGGCGGTAGTACTCGGCGTTGAGGACTCCGGAGGTCATGAAGCCGGACGCGAGACGAAACACGCCGCGGATGAACGCGGCGCGCAGCTTCGCGCAGAACGACGTCGCCGGCGGTGGGAAGCTGCTGTCGCCGTAGAGGAAGAACGGCGTCTGCGAGATGCGGCAGGCGGCGATGCCGAGGAGCGCGCTGATCGAGCCCCAGCCGAGCAAGAAGATCACGGCGTCGTAGCGGCCGCGTACGATCGCCGGCACTATGCCGGGATTGATCAGGCGCGTGTAGCCGTCGCCGAAGCCGAAGTTGCGCAGCGTGACATGGTGATAGCCCTGCAGCAGATCGATGTCCCACCGCAGCGTCGTCTTCATGTCCTCGTCGCGATACGTCTCCGCGCCGGCGCTCGAGCAGTAGATGACGGTGAGGTCGACGTCCGGTTCTTTCGCCAGCAGCCGGAAGAACGGGTCCTGATACTGGATGACGTGCGACGCGACGATGGCGAGCCGCTTCATGACCGCGACCCGATCACCCGCGCCGGTACGCCGGCGACGATCGCGTACGGCGCGACGTCCTTCGTCACCACCGCCCCCGCGCCGACGATCGCGCCGTCGCCGATCGTCACGCCCGCGAGCACGACCGCATGCGCGCCGATCCAGGCGTCGTTGCCGATCACCACCGGCGCGGTGCGATTCCCCTGTTCGTCGAGCCGCTGCGCGCGGGCGTGGTTGTGCGTGTGATCGGTGATGAAGACGTTCGGCGCGAGCAGCGCATGCGTCCCGATCGTGACCGATTGCGCGACGTCGATCTCGCAGCCGCGGCCGATGAACGCGAAGTCGCCGGCCTGCAGCGAGCCGTCGATGATCTTCAGAAAGACGTCGTGCTCGATCTCGACGCGCGTGCCGAGGGTGAGGCGCTTGGCGTTGCGCACGACGACGCGCGCCGCGATCGAGCTCTTCGCTCCGATTCGCGCGCCGCGCAACCGCAGGAATGCCGCGCGCAGGCGACCGAAGACGATGCGGATCACGCCGGCCTCCGCAACACGATGCAGAGGTGATGGGCGAACGTCCGCGGCGCGATCCGCAGCGTCAATCGATCGAGCGCGCGAAGGATCTTCACCGGCACGAACGGATGGATGAAGCGGACGAAGACATGTCCCGAGATCCACGGCGTCTCGAACCACGACAGCTCGACCACTTCGAGCTCGGCCTCGCGCGCCGCGGAACGCAGCTCGTCCGGCGTGTAAGCGAAGAAGTGATCGCCGCCGCCGGCGGAGAATTGCTTGTGCTCGTGCTGCTTCGGATCGCCGAGCTCCGTGTAGCTCGGCAGCCCCGCGCGGAAGTAGTCGTGATTCGGCGTGGTGATGACGATGATGCCGCCCGGCTTCGCGTAATGCGCCAGCGTGCGCATGAACGCGGCCGGATAGACGAGGTGCTCGATGATCTGGTTGCCGAAGACGAGATCGAATGTGCCGAGCGGCGCGTTGTCGAAGACGTTTGCCGCCACGAAGCGGATGTCCCCTTTTTCGTAGCGCGTCTTCGCGTAGTCGAGGAACGTCTGCCGGATGTCGACCGCGGTGACCTGCTTCCCCTCCTCGGCGAGCAGCATGGCCAGCGTGGCCTGCGCGCAACCGACGTCGAGCACGCTCTGCGCGGAGAATCTGCGCACCAGTCCGCGATAGAGATCGAGCTGGTTCTGATACGAGTTGTACGAATGCCGCTCGATGTCGCGGTCCCACATCTCGCGCATGTCATTGCGCCAGATCTCTTCGACCTCGGCCGGCCAGTTCGGATCGCGCAGCGGTCGCTTCATCGGCCGGTGAGCAGGCGCCCCCACGCCCGGAGATGCAGCGGATTGAGTCGCACGGCGCGCCACGCGTACTGCCGCCAGCGGCGATCGCCCGCGTTCTTCAGCGCGGTGGCGAGGAAGTAGAAGCCGTCGGCATTCGTCTTCGCGCTCGCCGAGCGGACCGGAACGATCTCGCTCGCGCGCTGCAGGAGCGCCGCGTGTTGATCGGCGGGAGCATCGCGCAGCGCGAGGGCGATGCGCGCCGACTCGATCTGCTGATCGCGATGCACGCCGCTGATCGCATTCGGCTCGAAGCGCGCCTCGTACAGCACCTCCGGCACGAACGCGATCCTGCCGCGCTGCGCCATCCGCAGCCACAGATCGAGGTCCTGGGCGAAGCGGAACTGCGGCCGGTATTCGCCGGCGTCGAAGTACGTGTCGCGGCGGAACATCGCCGTTCCATGATGCGTGAGGCCGCGGATCGAGTCCACGCCGTCGTGCAGGAGGCTCCGCCGGACTTCTTCGCCGTCCGATGAGACGACGTAGAGCGGCTCGCGATCGGGACCGACGTATTGCGTGCTGCACGAGACGAGCACGACGTCGTCTTTCATGAGCTCGAGCTGTTTGCGCAGACGATCGGGATGCGAGCGATCGCCGCAGTCGTGCCGGGCGATGATCGGCGCCTTCGCCGCACGGCAGCCGGTGACGAGCGAGCGCGTGAGGCCCTGATTCTCCTGATGAATGACGCGGATCTCTTTTGCCGCGTCGAGGATTTCGGCCGTGCCGTCGGTTGAGCCGTCGTCGACGACGATCACCTCGAAGTCGACGCCGCGCTGGGCTTGGATCGAATCGAGCGTCTCGCGCAGCGTTGCCGCGCCGTTGTAGACGCTCATCACGACGGAGACGTTCATCGCAGACGCTCGCCCAGTCTGGCCGCGTTTCGCCAGCCGATCACCCGCGCCGCGAGCGCATAGATCCGCATGTCCCAGCGCGGCGCGATCGCTCCCGCGAGCGCGAGCAGCCGCTGCGCTTCATCGCGCAGTCCCGCGGCGCCGCATTGCCGCGCGAGGTGAAAGAGGTCGCGCGCGAAGTGCTGCATCTCGGGCGACTCGGCCGGCACGCCGGCGCGGCGCGCATGCTGCGCGATCAGCTCATGAGCACGGGCGCGATCGCGAAGCAGTCCACGATCGTGTCCTTCGTCGTGCATGCGGATGTCGACCAGCACCTCCGGCACGAAGGCCAGCCGCGTGCCGAGGGCCGCGACGCGCGCGTCGTACTCCCAGTCCTCTTCGATGCGCAGCGAGGTCCAGGGACCCGCGGCGTCGGTCACCGAACGGCGATAGAGGGGCGACGGCGTGTCCCACCACCGATGCAGCAGGAACGACGGGAACATCGTCTCCTGCTTCTGATTCGGGTCCTTCCACGTGGCGGCGATCTCGTTTCCCGCGAGATCGCAGTAGCGCGTCATCCCATACGCGACGCCTGCCTCGGGATGCGTCTTCAATGCGTCGACCAGCAATTCGAATTTGCGCGGCCGCAGCAGATCATCGCTGTCGAGATGCTGGATGAATTCGCCGCGCGCGATCTGCCGTCCCGCCTCGCGCGCCGCGCCCGGTCCGCTGTTCGCGATCCGCAGCGCGCGAACCTCGGGATGCCTCGCCGCGAGCTCCGCGATCGCCGCCGGCGTGTCGTCGGTCGAGCCGTCGTCGACGATGATGATCTCGATCGGCCGGTAGGTCTGCGCGATGACGCTCGCCACCGCCTCGCGCAGCATCGACGCGCGGTTGTAGACCGGGATGATGGTCGACACGAGGCCCGCGTTCACGAAGACGATTGTAGGTGAGCTATTCTCGGCCCCGTGACGATTCACCCGCTCGTCGAGCGCATTCTCACCACGCGGCGCAGCGAGTTGCCGGACGGCAGTGAGGTCGACGCCAATTCGTTCATCCCGCGCGACGAGTGCGAGCTGGTGTACGAGGCGGTCGCCGCGGCGAAGGCGACGCGGGCGATCGAAGTGGGGATGGCGTTCGGCGTCTCGACGCTGTGCATCGCCGACGCGCTGCAGCGCAACGGGCCGGGTGGGCGTCTGGTCAGCATCGATTCGCATCAGACCGTTGGCTGGAATCGCGCCGGCATCCATCTCATCGGCCGCGCCGGATACGACGCGATCGTCACGCTGATCGAGGAGCCGTCGCAGCTTGCGCTGCCGCGGCTCGCGGCCGCGGGAGAGCGCTTCGATTTCGGCTTCATCGACGGCTGGCACACGTTCGATCACACGCTGATCGATTTCTTTTTCGTCGACCGGATGCTCGAGGACGGCGGCTTCGTGGTCTTCGACGACGTCGGCTATCCCGCCATCAACGCGGTGGTCCGCTTCATCCTCGCCAATCGCGATTACGAGCTGGTGAAGGCGTTGCACTTCGATGCGCCGCCGGCCGGTCTGCGCCTTCGCCGCGAGCTCAAGCGGCGCCTGCGGCCGCTGGCGCGCACCGATCGCGATCCGAAGCAGGAGCACGAGGCGCTCTTCCGGCAGATCGAGAACGTGCATGCCGTCGCGCTGCGCAAGCGCGGCTCCGACGCGCGCCGCTTCGATCACTACGAACGGTTCTGACGCGCGGCGAGTGCACGGATCCGCTCCTCCACCGGAATGCGCGAGAGCTCCGCGAACCGCTGCGCGCCACCGCCTGCCTGGGCGGCTGGTTTTTCCGGTTGCGGTGCGTGCCAGAGATGGACGAACGGGAGATAGCCGAACGTGAATGTGCGTCGCGTCGCGGCACGCTCCCAGAGCTCGTTGTCTTCGCCGCCCCAGCCGACGAACGACTCGTCGAAGCCGCCGATGGCGAAGTAGGCGTCGCGATCGGCGGCGATGCTTCCGCCGAGGAGGTTCTGCGACACGCGCTCGAGCTGCTTCTGTTCGTCGAGGTAGAAGAGGAAGCGCTTCAGATCGATGAACTCGTTCCCCTCGCCGTGCCGCTTCACCAGCTCCGATGCGTACGCCGCGGGCACGAGGATGTCGTTGTCGTGCAGGACGAGCAGCTTCGATTGCGCGACCTTCGCCCCCGCGTTGAAAGCCCACGACCGGTTGTACGGCAATGCATCGGATTCGATCGGCGTGTGAACGTGCCGCACCCAGGACGGAAGCGTCGCCATCGGCGCGGACGATTGCTCGACGACGATGCATTCGACCGGCACGTCGCGTTGCGCCGCGATGCTGCCGAGAGTCTCGAGCAGGAGCGGCAGGCGCGCTTCGCCGCGATGTCCGATGATGAAACTGACGCGCGGCGCGCCCGCAACGCGCGGCGCCGGCGCCGATTCGATCGGCCATTCGCCGAGGGCGCGATGCATCAAGGCGCGTCCCGTCCACGGAAAGACGTTCGCGATGTGCAGGTCGCTGGAGAAGACCCACTCGCAGCGCGCGCCGCCGGTCGTTGCGTCGATCGAAAGACGCTCGCTCCGATTGCGCAGCGCCACCCAGCCGCCGCGGCGTGACATCGCGGCGAGGAATCGCGGAGCGTCGTAAACGAGCGCGCCGAAGCGCTGGCGAAGCGACGACATCGAAGGCAGTTTAAACTCGGGCCCGTGACCAGCGACCGCGAGCCGTTCCTCGTCATCGAGCCGTCGCCTGCGTGGCGCCCGGTCGATCTGCGCGAGGTGTGGCGTTATCGCGAGCTTCTCTACTTCTTCGTCTGGCGCGACGTGAAGGTGCGCTACAAGCAGACCGTCCTCGGCGTTGCGTGGGCGGTGATCCAGCCGCTGTTCGCGATGATCATCTTCGCCTTCTTCTTTGGCCGCGTGGCGAAGCTGCCGTCGGACGGGATTCCGTATCCGCTCTTCTGCTATGCCGGCCTGCTCCCCTGGACGTTTTTCGCCAACGCGCTGGCGAACGGCAGCCAGAGTCTCCTCGGCAGCTCCAATCTCGTCACGAAGGTCTACTTTCCCCGCATCCTCGTCCCCGCCGCGGCGGTGGCCACCGGTCTCGTCGACTTCGCCTTCGCGCTGCTCATGCTCGTGCCGCTGATGTGGTGGAAGAGCACCGCGCCGGCTGCGGGCGCGTTCGCCATGGTCCCGCTGCTGATCCTCATCACGTTTCTGCTCGCCTTCGGCCTCTCCACGTGGCTCAGCGCGCTGATCGTGCGTTATCGCGACGTGCGGCACGTCGTGCCGTTCGTGATCCAGATCTGGATGTTCGCCACGCCGATCATCTATCCGCTCAGCTTCATCCCGTCGAAGTGGCGCTGGGCGGTGTCGCTGAATCCGATGGCCGCGGTCGTGGAAGCATTCCGCGCCTCGATCTTCGGCCGGCCGGTCGATTCGGCGGGGCTGCTCTACGCGGCGGTCGTGGCTCTGATTCTGATCGCCTCGGGCAGCATCTACTTCCGCCGCCTGGAGCGTCTCTTCGCCGATGTCATGTAAGCGTCGCTGACGGATGGACAACGCACGGATCCCAGCGCTCGACGGCCTCCGCGGCGCCGCGGTTCTGCTCGTGACGATGTTTCACTTCCTCGCGATTCCCGATCCGAATCGCGGGATTCGCGCGCTCCACTTCAAGGTCGCGTATGCCGGCTGGACCGGCGTCGATCTCATCTTCGTGCTTTCCGGATTCCTCATCACGACGATCCTCTGGAGCTCGAAAAAGACGCCGCATTACTTCCGCAATTTCTATATGCGGCGCGTGCTGCGCATCTTCCCGCTGTACTACGGCGTGCTCGCCGCCGTGCTGGTCATCCTGCCGCTGATCGGCCGTTTGCGGACGCCCGCCGTCGCGCAGGTCCTCGGTCATCAATGGGTGTTCTGGACGTACGTGAGCAATTTCAGCGCGGGCAGGGTGAACGGCGACTGGCTCAATCTCGGACACTTCCGGAGCCTGGCCATCGAGGAGCAGTTCTATCTGATGTGGCCGGCGGTCATCTTCTTTTCGACCCGGGCCCGGGCTGGTGTCGATCGGTCTCCGGATCGCGCTGCTGCTGTACGCCCTGCATCATCCCGACGTCGCCGAGAGCATGCAGGCGGCGGTGTTCACCTGGACCCCGTGCCGGCTGGACGCGCTGGCGACCGGCGCGATCATCGCCCTACTGAGCACCGAGCCCGTGTCGAGACGACGGGTGGAGATCGCGGGAAGGAGCATCGGCCCGGCGGCCGTCGTAGTGACCGCGTATCTCGTCTGGTCCGATGGTCTCAACCGCACCTTCTCGATCCCTCGTACGGTGAGCGGAGCGATCGCATCGGCGTCGATCTACTCGCTCGTCGCGCTGGCATTCGGCGCTCTCATCGTCGAGGCAACCCGGCCGGCGATGTCATGGGCCGGACGCGTGTTCAGTCTTCGGCCGCTTCGCGTGCTCGGCAAGTACAGCTACGGGATCTACGTCTTTCAGGGTTTGCTGGCGCCCGCGTTCGCGCTGATGTTTTCCGGCCTCGTGTCGCGGGCGAAGGGATCGGACGGCGCCGCGCTCGGCTACTTCCTGCTCAGCACCGCGATCGTCGTGATCGTCGCCGTGATCTCGTGGCACGCATACGAACAATGGTTCCGGAAATGGAAGCGGCTCTTTCCGCGGGAGGCCGCTTCCGGCCGCGGCGATATCCTTATGACGGTGAGACGAGATGAGTGAGTGTGCGGTCAGGGTCGAGGGCATCTCCAAGCTCTACCGCATCGGCGCGCGGCGTGATCCCCGCACATTTCGGGAGACGCTGACCGGCCTCGTGACGCGCCGCCGGAAAGAGGACGAGGAAGAGCGCGATCTCTGGGCTCTGCGCGACGTGTCGTTCGATGTCCCACGGGGACAGGCGGTCGGGATCATCGGGCAGAACGGAGCGGGGAAGTCGACGCTGCTGAAGATCCTCAGCCGCATCACCGAACCGACGTCGGGACGCATCGAGGTGCATGGCCGCGTCTCCAGCCTGCTCGAAGTCGGCACCGGCTTTCACTCCGAGCTCACCGGCCGCGAGAACATCGCGCTCAACGGCGCGATCCTCGGCATGACTCGCGTGGAGATCCGGCAGCGCTTCGACGAGATCGTCGCCTTCGCCGAGGTCGAGAGATTCATCGACACGCCGGTGAAGTACTACTCCAGCGGCATGTACATGCGTCTCGCGTTCGCCGTCGCCGCGCATCTCGAGCCGGAGATTCTCGTGGTCGACGAAGTACTGGCCGTCGGCGACGCCGCGTTCCAGTCGAAGTGCCTGCGCAAGATGAACGACGTCGCCAGCCATGGCCGGACAGTGCTCTTCGTCAGCCACAACATGCCGGCGGTGAAGGGGCTCTGCCAGGAGGCGGTGTGGCTGAAGCGGGGAAGCGTCGTCGAGATCGGCAGCAGCGACTCGGTGGTCAATCACTATCTGCAGGAGACGACTACGGCCCCGGACCACGCGCTGATTCACGAGCAATTGCGCGAGCTGCCGCCCGATCCGGTGTTTCGGATGGATGACATCGCGGTTCTGCAGGACGGCACTCCGACGGCGACGGTTCTGAGCGACCGGCCGGTCGAGGTGAGCATCGACTACGAGGTCCTCGAGTCCTCGGCCGGCCTTCACGTGCACGTGATGCTGTATGACTTCGAAGAGACTCTGATCTTCGAGACCTTGCACAACGGGTCGGACCCCGGACTGCCGCTGGTTCGCGAAGGGCGGTATCGGTCGACGGCGATCATTCCCGCCGATCTGCTCGCGCCGCGGCCCTATCAGATCCGCGTGACCGCGGCCATTCACAACCAGCGCACGCTGCTGCCCGCTCCGATTCGTGTCAACATCGACGTGCAGCCGACAGGCATCGTGAATCGCGCCTATCCCGGCTTCACGACGTCGGGCCGGCTCGCGCCAAACATCGAATGGCACACATCGTCGATCGCCTGAAGAGATTCGTCCGGGCTGAGCCTGAACCAGCCCCGATCTGGCGCGGCGTTTATGCGAGTTTCGGCGAAGTCCCGGCGTCCGGCGAAGGCTTCAACAGCACGCTTGCGGCGGAGGCGGCGGAGCGCTTGCTTCGCGAGACGCAGGGCGATCCGATGCCGCCCGAGGCCGCGCTCGATCATCAGATACTCGCCCTGGCCGTGCGACTTCTTCGATCGGACGTCGTGCGCGTCATCGATTTCGGCGGTGGCGTCGGACAGTCGTACGCCGCGTTGCGCCGGCTGACGGACGTCGCGTTGCGCTATCGCGTGATCGATCTCCCTCCGGTCATCGAGCATGGCGCGCGACTCTGGTCCGGCACCACGGAGATCGAATTCGCAACGGAAGTCGATGCTGCGTTTGCGGCCGACGTCGTGTTCGCGAAAGGAGTGATCCAGTACTGGCCCGATTACGCCGCGTTCCTGCGACGTCTTCTCGAAATGCGCGCGCCATGGGTCGTGCTCGAGAAGGTGCCGATGATGATCGGCCGCCAGTACGTAACCGAGCAGCTCGACGTGTACGGCTCGGGTGTTCCGTACTGGTTCACCGACCTGAACGTGCTCGCGAAAACGGCGAACGAATGCGGCTACCGGCTCGTCCTGCAGCGCCGCCTCGAGCGCGAGTACGACCAGTCGAATTTTCCGCCGGAGCTCCGCGCCGGACACGCGGCGTCGCTGCTGTTCGAACGCGGGAACAGGTGATCCGTGCGCGTCCTCATCCTCATCGACGATCCGGGACTGCCGAGCGCGCAGGTCTCCGCGCTGCAGTTCGTGGAGCTGATGCATGCAGCGGGGATGGAGGTCGACGTCGCGGCGTTTCGCGCTCCCGAAGTGATCCGGAAACAGGAGCGGGTGACGCGCGCCGCCGCACGGCTGCGCATGACGCGCCTCGGGCCTCCGATCGCGGCGCGCATGCAGCGCAGTCACGACGAGGAGATCTTCGCGCGCGCCGCGGCGGCGGACGTCGTTTACGTCATCAAGGTGCCGCGCATCGAAATGTTCCGGCGGCTTGCGAAGCTCGACAAGCCGAAGCTGCTGTTTCATGTCTCCGACGCGTTCTGGTTGCCGTTTCTGCAGCGCCACGGCTGGGCCGATGCCGACGAAATGCTCCGCCTCTCCGACGGCGTCACCACGACGAACGAGCTCACCGCCGCGCATATCCGGCCGGCGAATCCGAACGTCTTCATCGTCCCTGACTGTCCGCAGGTCGAGGACTTCGACCGGCTGCGCGCGAGCGCGGCGCGGAAGAACGGCGGCGAAGTGACGATCGGGTGGATCGGCACGCCGCTCACCGCCACCGCGCTCTTCAAGATCTGGGAGCCGCTCGAGCGTCTGGCGGCGGAGCGTGCGAACTGGTCGCTCCGCCTCGTCGGTACCGGCTCGCCGGAGCTGATCAACGTTCCGCGCTTCGAGCGCGTCCGGTGGTCGGCGCTGCCGTGGTACGACCAGGAGGCGATGATTCGCGAGGTTCTGGCGATGGACGTCGGCGTGTTTCCGCTGTTCGAAGGAGACGATGCGCTGTCGCGCGGATCGCTCAAGACGCTGATCTACATGAGCGGCGGCGCGGCATCCGTTTCCGAGGCCTACGGCGACAACCTCGAGCTCGTGCAGGACGGCGTGAACGGGCTGCTCGCGCGCAGCGGCGAGGAGTGGCTGGAGAAGCTGCGCCTTCTGATCGACGATCCCGCGCTGCGTGTCTCGCTCGCCGGGCGCGGACTGCAGACCGTTCGCGAGCGCTACTCGCGCGCCGCCATCTTCGCCGCCCTGCGCACGGCGATCGAGAACATGTACCGCTGATGGTGCACGCTGCATCCTTCGTGGAGCGACAGGCGCCCTCGCCTGTCGACGATCTCGCGAACGGCATGACGACAGGCGAGGCGCCTGTCGCTCCACGAGGGATGAAACTCGTACACTCCACCTCATGCCGCGCGTCCTCTTCGTCACGCAGACCCACAACGTCTGGGGTGGCATGGAGCAATGGCTTCACAACTTCACGCTCTGGCTGCAGAACCAGCCGGAATGGGACGTGCGCGTCGGCGTCGTGCGGGGCGCGCGCTTCAACGATGCTCGCGCCTACGTCGCCGCGCATCCGCACATCCGCCCGCTGCTTCTCGATGTGCGGGCGGGGACGGAGAGCTCGCGCATCGCGGCGGTCCGCGGGGCGATCGCGGAATTCGAGCCCGATCTCGTCGTGCCGATTGCGAGCGGTACCGTCTTTTCCGCCCTGGCCGGTGAAAAGCGCGCCCGCCTGATCGTGCCGGTGCGCTCGCAGCATCCCGACCTCTTCGTGAACATCGCCGATTACTTCGCCATCGTCGACGGTGTGGTCGTGGTCAACCGGCTCATGCAGCGCTGGTTCGACGAGCATCTCCACGAGCGGATTCACTACGTTCGCCACGGCGTGAAGCCGGCGGCGCGGACTCGGGAGCACGATCCGGCGAAGCCGCTGCGCATCGGATTCGTCGGGCGGCTGGAGCCGGCGATCAAGCGGGTCCTCGATCTCATTCCGCTCGTGAATGCGCTGGCCTCGCCGGTCGAGGTGCATGTCTACGGCGACGGCCCCTCGGAGCCGGAGCTTCGAGCCGCGCTCGCGGGACGGGTGACGTTTCACGGCTACGCCTCGCAGGAGCGGTTGTATGCGGAGGCGTATCCGCAGCTCGACGTCGTGCTCCTCTTCTCGACCGAGGAGGGAACGCCGAACGTCATCTGCGAGGCGATGCAGCACGCGGTCGTGCCGGTGACGTCGCGCTATCGCGGTCAGGCGCTGGAGGGATTCGTCATCGACGGCGTGACCGGTTTCACGTTTCCGGTCGGCGATGCAGTCGTCGCGGCGGGGCAGATCGATCGCCTGGCGCACGATCGCGCGCTGCTCGAGCGGATGTCGCGCGCGGCGCATGAGACGGTCCGCCACGACACCGACGTGCGGATGCATCGCGACTGGCTGTCGATCTTCGAGTCGACGCTCGCGCTGCCGCTGAGGCAGGGACCGGTGCGGCAGCATCCGACCGGACCGGCGGGGCGTCTCGATCGCATTGCAGGGGCGGCGATCGCCGATCGGATCCGCGTCCTGCTGCGCGCCGGGGCGCGGCATCCCGACGGTTGGAGCGAATGGCCCGGAACGCTGCCGGCCGGGCGCGATCGCGTCGAAGCGGTGACGCGGGAGCTCGCCGAGATCGATCGCCTATACTGAACCGCGAGTGAGCAACCGGCGCACCGCCATCGTCGTCACCACCATCTTCGAGCCGCGCTTCATCGACGGCTATCTCGCCAACATCGACCGTCACGGCCGCCGCGACAGCGTCGATCTGATCGTCATCATCGATCGCAAGACGCCGCCGACGGTTGCGCAGGCTTGCGCCGAGGCGAAGGGGCGCGGGTTCCGCGTGGAGTGTCCGGCGCTCGACGAGCAGGAGGCATTTCTCGACAAGTTTCCGTCGATGAAGGAGCGCGTTCCGTACGACTCCGACAACCGCCGCAACGTCGGATTCCTGATGGCGCTCGATCGCGGGGCGGAGCTGCTGATCTCGATCGACGACGACAACTACTGCCTCGATGATTCGGACTTCGTCGGCGAGCACGCGGTCGTCGGAGAGGAGCGCGAGGTCGAGGAGAGCGAGAGCAGCGACGGGTGGTTCAACATCGGGACGATGCTGACGACGTCGTCGGCGGACGAGATTTTTCCCCGAGGGTTTCCGTACTTTGCGCGGAAGACGCCGCGCGCGTTGAGCGCGGCGACGAGGACGGCCCGCGTCGCGATGAACGCCGGACTCTGGCTCAGCGATCCCGACGTCGACGCCATCAGCCGCATCGCCATCGCGCCGCGCGTCACGGCCGCCGATCCGCGCCCGCGCTTCCTCGGCGAAAAGACCTGGTCGCCGATCAACACGCAGAACACCGGCATCGCGCGCGACGCCATCGCGGCGTACTACTACGTCCGCATGGGATTCAACGTCGGAGGGCTGTCGATCGATCGCTACGGCGACATCCTCAGCGGTTATCTCTGCCAGGCATGTGTGAAGGCGCGCGGCGAAGCGATCCGCATCGGCTCGCCGGTCGCCGATCATCGCCGCACGCCGCACAATCTCTTCAAGGACCTCTATCACGAGCTCGCCGGCGTCGTGCTGCTCGACGATCTCCTGCCATGGCTCACGTCCGCGAAACTGAGCGGCGCGACATACGCGGAGCTCTACGCGCATCTCGCCGACGAGCTCGAAGCGCGCAGCGATGCGTACCGCGGCTTCATCTGGGATCAGGGCGGCGGCGCGTTCCTGCGCGATACCGCGCAGCACATGCGCGGGTGGCTCGAGGCAGTGCGCCTCATCGGCTGAGTCATGCCGCCGCTCGTCTCGATCATCATCCCGAGTTACAACCAGGGACGATTCATCGGCGAGACGATCGACTCGATCCTCGCGCAGGACTACCGCCCCATCGAAGTGCTCGTGCTCGACGGTGCGTCGAAGGACGAAACCGTCGACGTGCTGCGCGGCTACGGCGACGCGATCCAGTGGTGGTCGGAGCCGGACAAAGGGGTCGTCGACGCGGTGAACAAAGGTCTGGCGCGCGCGACCGGCACCATCCAGGCGATCCAGAGCTCGGACGACACGTTCCTCCCCGGCGCGATCTCCGCGGCGGTGAAGGCGTTCGAAGCCGATCCGTCGCTCGGCCTCGTGTACGGCGACGTCGAGTACATCGACGCGGCGTCGCGGCACATCGGCGGCACGACGCTCCCGCCGTTCGACTTCGGCGGCTATCTCGCGAAGTTCATGTTCATCCCGCAACCAGCCGCGTTCTTCACCAAAGCCGCCGCCGATCGCGCGGGTGGCTGGCGCGCGGAGATCAGCTACGCCGCCGATGCCGAGTTCTATCTCCGCATCGCGACCATCGCGCCGGTTCGCAAGCTCGACCTCCAACTCGGGCAGTACCGCTATCACGAGGAGCAGCGCGACCGGATCGGCGGACGGATCTCGCGCGACTGGGAGGCCGCGGTGCGCGCGTGGATCGAGCGCGAGCAGCCGCCGCGCGCGTTGCGGCGCCGGGCGGAGCTCGGCATCCATCTCACGCACGCGCATTACCTCTCCGATGCGCAGTGGCCGCGCCGCACGCTCGAGCTCTATCGCGCGGCGCTCATCGCGCCGTCGGTGATCGCGCGCGCCGACTTCCCGCGCCGCGAGCTCATCCCCGGGCGCACGCCGATCTGGAAGTTTCTGTCGCGCGTGAAGAGGGCGATGGGGTTTAAGCCACGCTAGAATCGACGGCGATGCCCGCGTGCCTGATCTGTGAAACTCCCATCGAGCCGTTTCTCGACTTCGGCCGCATGCCGATCGCGAACGGCTTCCTCACCCCCGAGCAGTTCGCGGACGAATACTTCTTCGACCTCCGCGTCGCGCACTGCCCGAAGTGCTCGATGGTGCAACTGACGGAGCTGGTCGATCGCGGCCGGATGTTCCACGAGAACTACGCCTTCTTCTCCTCGACCTCGGCCTGGATGCAGCGGCATTTCGCCGGCTTCGCGTCCTTCGTGCTGGAGCGTTACCTCGCCGACGCCGATCCGTTCGTCGCCGAGATCGGCAGCAACGACGGCATCATGCTCCGCCACTTCGCCGAGCGCGGCATCCGGCACCTCGGCATCGAGCCGTCGGCCAACGTCGCCGACGTGGCGCGCGGCCGCGGCGTGAATACGATCAGCGAGTTCTTCGACGAGAGCCTCGCGCGCCGCATCCGCGACGAGCACGGCCCCGCCGACGCGTTCCTCGGCGCGAACGTGATGTGCCACATCCCGTACATGCACTCCGTGGTCGAAGGGATCCGCCTGCTGCTCAAGCCGGCCGGCGTGCTGATCTTCGAAGACCCGTTTCTCGGCGACATCGTGGAGAAGACGTCGTACGACCAGATCTACGACGAGCACGCGTTCTACTTCGCCGTCGGCTCGCTGCGAAATCTCTTCGCCATGCACGGCATGGAGATCGTGGAAGCGATCCCGCAGCACGTGCACGGCGGCTCGATGCGCTACGTCGTCGCGCACAAGGACGCCTATCCGGTCGGCGACTCCGTCCGCCAGGTCGAAGCGCTGGAAGACCGCCTCGGACTGAAGACCGCCGCCTGCTACGAGCGCCTCCGCGCGAACGTCGAGACCTCGCGCGACCAACTGCAGGCGCTGCTGCAATCGATCCGCGGACAGAAGCAGCGCGTCGTCGGCTACGCCGCGACTTCGAAGAGCACGACGGTCACGAACTACTGCGGCATCACGCCCGACCTCGTGGAGTTCATCAGCGACACGACTCCGATCAAGCAGGGGAAGTTCAGCCCCGGCACGCACATCCCGGTGAAGCCGCACGACGACTTCGCCGCGCGCTATCCCGACTACGCGCTCCTCTTCGGCTGGAACCACCGCGACGAGATCATGGCCAAGGAGCAGGCCTTCCGCGACGCGGGGGGTAAGTGGATCGTTTACGTGCCGCGCGTGGAGGTTGTGGAGTGATCCTCTGCTCCAATCCGCGCGAGCAATACCTCGCGCATCGCGAGGAGATCGACGCGGCGATCGACAATGTGTTGACCAACGGCCGCTACATCCTCGGGCCTGAGGTCGAAGCCTTCGAGCGGGAGTTCGCGCAGTACTGCGGCGTGAAGCATGCGGTCGGCGTCGGATCGGGCACCGAGGCGCTGCATGTCGCGCTCGCGGCGATGGGAGTGGGAGCGGGCGACGAAGTGATCACCACCGCGCACACGGCCGTGGCCACTGCCTCGGCGATCCGACTCTGCGGCGCCACGCCGGTCTTCGTCGACATCGAGCCGGGGACGTGGACGATCGATCCGCGCCTCGTCGAAGCGGCGATCACACCGAAGACGAAAGCGATCGTGCCGGTGCACATCTACGGACAACCGGCCGACCTCGCGCCGATCCTGAAGCTCGGCGTTCCCGTGCTCGAGGATTGCGCGCAGGCCCACGGCGCGAAGTACGACGGCCGCCGCGTCGGCTCGATGGGCCTCCTCGGCGCGTTCAGTTTCTATCCGACCAAGAACCTCGGCGCGATCGGCGACGGCGGCGCTGTCGTGACGAACGACGACGCGCTGGCGAAGCGCCTGCGCCTCCTGCGCGAGTACGGCTGGGCCGAGCGCTACGTCAGCAGCACCGACGGCTGGAACACGCGCCTCGACGAACTGCAGGCCGCGATCCTGCGCGTGAAGCTGCGCCATCTCGACGACGACAACACGCGGCGCCGGACGATCGCGAAGCGGTACGACGAAGCGCTGACCTCGACGCCGGTCGTGCGCGAGGGGGTCGAGCACGTCTATCACCTCTACGTCATCACCAACGACCGCCGCGACGCCTTGCAACAGCAGTTGCGCGATCGCGGCATCGGCGCGCTCGTTCACTATCCGGTCCCGGTGCACAAGCAGCCGGCGTACGCGACGAACGACTCGTTGCCGAACACCGAGCGCGCGGCGGCGACGGTGTTGTCGCTGCCGATGTATCCGGAGCTGACGCCCGAGCAGCAGGAACAGGTCATCAATGCCGTGCAGGAGCTGATCGGATGACGTTGAAAGGGAAGCGTGTCCTCATCACCGGAGGGCTCGGATTCATCGGCAGCAATCTGGCGATGTGCTGTCTGGAGCAGGGCGCCGCGGTGACGGTGTACGACTGCCTCGATCCCCGATCGGGCGGGAACATGTACAACATCGCGCCGATCGAGAACGACGTGCGCGTGGTGCTCAACGACATCCGCAGTTTCGAGGGCGTCAGCGCCGTCATCCGCGGCCACGACCTCCTCTTCAACTGCGCCGCGTTCACCTCGCATCCCAACTCGATGAAGGAGCCGCTGGTCGACATCGAGGTGAACTGCATGGGGGTGATCAACATCCTCGAGGCCATCCGCCGCTTCAATCCCTCCTGCCGCATGGTGCAGATCGGGACGAGCACGCAGATCGGCCGGATGATCCACTCGCCCGTCGATGAGATTCATCCCGAGTTCCCGGTCGACATCTATTCGGCCAACAAGTCGGCCTCGGAAAAATACGTTCTCATCTACGGGAGCGCTTATGGGATGGACACCAGCGTGGTCCGCCTGGCGAACGTCTACGGCCCGCGCTCGAACATCAAGAATCCCGACTTCGGGTTCATGAACTACTTCATCGGCCTCGGATTGCAGGGGAAAGAGATCACCGTGTTCGGCGAGGGACGGCAGTTGCGGACGATCACGTTCGTTCGCGACGTCGTCGACGCGATCGTCGCCGTGGCGGAGAGCGAGGCCGGCCGCGGGCAGGTCTACTTCGCCGTGGCCGACCGGCAGTACACGATCAACGAGATCGCCACGAACATCGTCGAGGTCATCGGCGGGAAGCTGCGCTACGTCGAATGGCCGCGCGACCGCGAGGCGATCGAGATCGGGGATGCCGTGATCACGAACCGCAAGATCCGCGAGGCGTTCGACTGGTCGGCGAAATTCGAATTGCGCGAAGGACTGCAACTGACGCGCGACTACTTCGCCGACAAGCTGCGCGAATACCTGCGATGAAGATCGTCATCACCGGCGCGCTCGGCCACATCGGCTCGCGTCTCATCCAGACGCTGCCGGTCGATTTCCCGGAGGCCGAGCTCCTCCTCATCGACGACCTCTCCACCCAGCGCTACTGCTCGCTCTTCAATCTGCCGCCGGCGCGTTTTCGTTTCGAGACCGCCGACGTGCTCACCGCGCCGCTCGAGCCGCTCTTTGCCGGAGCCGACGCGGTGATTCACCTCGCGGCCATCACCGACGCGGCGGCCAGTTTCGACCAGCGCGAACGCGTCGAGCAGGTCAACTTCGAGGCCACGGGACGCGTGGCGCGCGCCTGCGCCGCGGCCGGCGCGCCGCTGTTTTTTCTCTCCACCACCAGCGTGTATGGATCGCAGGCCGAGGTGGTCGACGAGGACGTCCCGGAAGAAGAGCTCAAGCCGCAGAGTCCATACGCCGAGGCGAAGCTGGCGTCGGAGCGATTGCTGACGCGGCTCGGCGGCGAAACGGGCTTGCGCTTCATCACCTGCCGCTTCGGCACGATCTTCGGCATTTCGCAGGGGATGCGCTTCCACACGGCAGTGAACAAGTTCCTCTGGCAGGCGTGCTTCGGTCAGCCGATCACGGTCTGGCGGGCCGCGCTCGATCAACGCCGCCCGTATCTCGATCTCGAGGACGGCGTGCGCGCGATCTCGTTCATCGTGGCGCGCCAGCTCTTCGATCGTTCGATCTACAACGTGCTGACCACGAATCTCTCGGTGCGGGAAGTGGTCGCGGCGATCCGGCCGCACGTCCGCGATCTGCGCGTGGAGTTCGTCGACAACCCGATCATGAACCAGCTCTCGTACGACGTCCGCTGCGAAAAATTCAAGGCGCTCGGATTTCAGTTCGAGGGAAGCCTCGGGCGCGCTGTGGCCGACACGTTCCGGCTGATTGGCAACGCCGGCGCGCTCAATCGTTCCTGAGCGCGCGGCGCCACCAGTCGATGCTGTCGCGCATGCCCGCGGCCAGCGTGAATCGCGGACGAAATCCCACCTCGTCGCGCAGCCGCGTGACATCGGCGACGACCGGCGGTGTGGGATGGCCGCTGTCGAACGCGATCCGCTCTTCGTGTCCCAGCTCGTTCGACAGGACGGAGACCACCTCGCGGAGCGACGCCGCTTCGCCCGACCCGATGTTCACCGCTCCTTCGATGTCCGAGGCCAGGACCGCGACCGCGGCCGCGGCGGCATCGGCGACATGGATGAAATCGCGCCGCGCGTCGGCCGGTGAGCAGGTCGCACTCCCGCCCTGCAGCAGCGTGCGGATCATCGTCGGTACGAAGCGCTGGTGCGGCTCGCCCGGGCCGTAGACGAGGTAGAGCCTGCCCCACGCCGCCGGCACGCCCGCGCTCATCGCCGCTTCGTACGCGCGCAGCTTCGCGCGGCCGTACGGCGTGTGCAGCGAGTCGTATTCGGCCGACGTGCCGATCCCGACGATGCGTCGTCCGCCGCGCTCGGCGAAGAGTCGGAAGAGACGCGCGGAGGCATCCGCCCACGCGTCGTTCAACGGCGACGTCCAGTAGTCGTTCGGCGCGACGTACCAGGCAAAGTGGAGGAGATGCGTCGGCTCGATCTCGTCGAGTGCGCGAGCTGTCTGATCGGGATCGAGCAGGTCGGCCTGCGATCGCCGGAGGGTGTGCACTTCGTAACCGGCATCGATCGCCGGCTGAACGGCGCGTGAGCCGATGAATCCTCCGGCCCCTGTGATCAGCAGTCGCTTCATCGACGCTATGATCGGTCAACTGATGCGATACGACTACGCGATCGTCGGCGGCGGCATCGTCGGACTCGCCACCGCGCTCGCCTTGCCTGAATCGGCATCGGTCGTCCTCTTCGAAAAAGAAAACGCCTTTGCCACGCATCAGACGGGCCGCAACAGCGGCGTGATTCACTCCGGTGTGTACTACCGGCCGGGATCGCTCAAGGCGCGGATGGCGGTGGAGGGGAATCGCTCGATGGTGGAGTTCTGCCGCGCGCAGGCGATTCCGTTCGCGATCACGGGGAAGTTGATCGTGGCGACGAATGATGCCGAGGTGGCGCGGCTGCGGAAGCTGGAAGAGAACGCGCGCGGCAATGGCGTGGTCACGCGCTGGCTCGAGGATGCGAGAGAGATCGAGCCGCATGTGAACGCGGTCGCGGCGCTGCATGTGCCGTCGACCGGTGTCGTCGATTACAAGCAGGTGGCGGACACGATGGCGACGCTGGTGCGCGGCCAGCTCGAGCTGTCGTGCCGTGTGCTGGAGATCCGCGACGACGTGATCGCGACGACGCGCGGCGAGTTCCGGGCGAAGACGATCATCAACTGCGCGGGACTGTTTGCCGATCGGATCGCGCACGCCGAGGAAGTGCGCATCGTGCCGTTCCGCGGCGAGTACTACGACGTCGTTGGCGAGAGCGCATCGCTGGTGCGCACGTTGATCTATCCCGTTCCCAATCCCGATTTTCCGTTCCTCGGCGTGCACCTCACGCGCGGCATCGAGGGGCACGTGCATGCCGGACCGAATGCCGTGCTCGCGTTCAAGCGCGAGGGTTATCGTTGGCGCGACGTCAGCGTGCGCGACACGCTCGACACCTTGAGCTATGGCGGCTTCTGGCGGCTCGCGGCGCGGAACTGGGAGGAGGGCGGGCGGGAAGTGATGCGCAGTCTCAGCCGGCGGCTCTTCGCGCGGAGCGTGCAACGGCTCGTGCCGGCGATCGCGGAGCGCGATCTGCGGCGTGCGGGCGCGGGTGTTCGCGCGCAGGCGCTCACGCCGTCGGGATCACTGGCCGATGATTTCGTGATCGTGCGGCGCGGGCGGGCGATTCACGTCTGCAACGCGCCGTCGCCGGGAGCGACGGCGTCGATCGAGATCGGGCGTTTCATCGCGCGCGAATCGGTCTGACTCGTTCGTACACGCGCAACCAGCTCGCCGTCGGCTCGCTCATCAGAAACGACCGCAGCAGCGCCGCGCCCTTCAGCGCCCCTGCTTCGGAGAGCGTCTCGCCGTCGGGCTCGAAATCGTCGCGCGTCCAGGTCAGGCCGTCGCTGCGCGGCGTGGTGCCGTCGGCCCAGAGGTACGGGCCCCAGGTGATCCACGGCGCGCTGCCGCGCTCGTAGTTCACGTCGCCGATGCGCGAGTCCCAGAGGTAGCCGGTGCGCATCAGCGTGATCTGCCCGACGATCGTCCAGCGGACGGTGAGGCCGGCCTCGTAGGGATACGGCTCGGGGTTGCGCTGGGTCGTCGCATAGCCGCCGAACACGGGACTCGACAGATACGCGACCTGTAGATTCGGCCAGCGCTTCTTCATCGCGCGCAGCGATTCGGAGAGGAGCGATTTCAGTCGATACGCGTCGCTGTCCTGGATCGGCAGCGGGGAGTAGGGATAGTCGTCCTGGAGCTCGACCCAGGCCACCTGGATCTGCTGGTCGGTGAGGCCCGGCGGCAACGTCGCGCGGATGTCGCGTGTCCAATGCGACGCATCGAGACCCGGCGCCGCCGCGTTGACGAACACGACCTCGGCGCGCATGCGCGTCGTCGACGAAAACGCGTTCGCAATCCGCGCCGCCTCGCCCCCGCCCACGGCGAGGAATCCGATCTTTCCGTCGGGCGACGGATTGCCGTCTGCATCGAGCGGCTGAATCAGCGCCGCGCGGCGAAGTCCCGCGATCGCATGATCGGCGGGGATCGTGTTCGAGCCCTCCTCCCACAGGCCGCCGTAGTAACCGTACGCGTACGGCGCGGGGCCGAGATCGTTGAGGGGAATGAGGGTGGCGAGAACGAACGCGGCAAGGAGCATGAGCCCCGTTCCGTGAAAGAACAGTGCCAGCGTTAAGTTAAGGGTCAGACCCTTAACTTAACGATCAACTCGGCGAACTTCGTTTGGGCTTCCCACCCGAGGATCTGCTTCGCCTTTGCCGGGTTGCCGCGGCTGTAGCGGAGGTCCGAGGGGCGCAGCAGCTCGGGGCGCGTCTCGACGTGGTCGCGCCAGTCGAGGCCGTGGGCGGCGAACATCGCGGCGACGAACTCGCGCAGCGTGTGACTCTCGCCCGTGGCGATGACGAAATCCTCCGGCTCGTCGCGCTGCAGCATCAGCCACATCGCCTCGACGTACTCCGGCGCGTAGCCCCAGTCGCGCGCGATCTCGAGGTTGCCGAGCTGCAGCGTCTTCTGTTTGCCGGCGGCGATCGCGGCGGCGGCGTCGGCGACCTTCTTCGTCACGAAGCGCTCGGATCGCAACGGCGATTCGTGATTGAAGAGGATGCCGGAGCAGGCGAAGAGGCCGTACGCCTCGCGGTAGTTCGTCGTCGTCCAGTGCGCCGTCGCCTTCGCCGTCGCGTACGGACTGCGCGGCACGAACGGCGTCCGCTCGTCGCTCGCGGAGCCGTCGGGCGTGTCGCCGAAGCATTCGCTGGAGCCGGAGTTGTAAAGGCGGATCGGGAGGCGGAGGTAGCGGATCGCCTCGAGCACGAGCAGCTCGCCGGTGGCGATCGACTCCATCGTCTCGATCGGCTGGGAGAACGACAGCGCGACGGAGCTCTGGCCCGCTAGGTTGTAGATCTCGTTCGGCTGGACGCTGCTGATCAATTGCAGCAGCTCGCGGAAATCGCGCATGGAGACCGAGTGCATGGTGACGCGGTCGCGGATGCCGAGGAGCTCGAGGCGGTGGAAGGAGCGCATCTCGGCGTCACGCGAGGTGCCGTGCACTTCGTAGTCGCGGTCGAGCAGGAGACGCGAGAGGTACGCGCCGTCCTGACCGCTCGCGCCGAGGATGATCGCGCGTTTCATCGGCGGAGCTCATCCATTAGTTCGTGCAGGATGGAGTGCACGCGCGACGTGAAGTTCGGAAACGAAAAGTAGTCGAGGCCGGGCGGGATCTGCTTGCCGCCGCGCGCCAGGAGCTCGTCGATCGCCAGGCGGATGTCGGCGGAGCTGGCGGGGTCGACGAGGATGCCGAGCTCGCCGCCGCGAAGCGCTTCGCGTCCGCCGTCGTGCCGGCTGCCGATGGCGGGCACGCCGCAGGCCATCGCCTCCAGCAACACGAACCCGAATCCCTCCCCGCGGCTCGGCATCACGTACACGTCGGCGAGATTGTAAAGCGCCGGCTTCTCGGAATCGGGGAAGAGTCCGGTGAAGATGACGCGATCGGCGAGCCCGAGGGCCGCGGCCTTGTTCTTCAGGCGAGGCAGATCGTTGCCGCCGCCGGCGATGAGATAGACGACGTCCTTGGGCAGATCGACGAGCACCTCGATGACTTCATCGAAGCCTTTGTAGCGCTCCGCCGCGACGATGCGGCCGACCGTCAGCAGGACGCGCTTGCCCTCCAGGCCGTAGCGCGCGACGAGCTCCGGATCGCGCGGCGCAATCGCGTAGTCGTCGAGATGAATCGCGTTCGGCAGGATGAACGTCTTGCCGCCGAACGACGACCAGGAGAGGTAGCGTCCGAGCGTGATGTCGCTGATGGAGATCACCGCGCCCGGCTTGTAGCGGCGGTTGCGCGGTTTCCACGCGTCGATGCCGTAGATGAGCAGCGCCGGCCGGTTGGAGATCGTCCGTGCGAACGGCAGCAGATTGATGTGGCCGCAGAAGACGACGTCGAACTTCTCGCGCCGCAGCGCGTGGATCGCGCGGAAGTACGCGAGGTTGTTCCGCGCCGCCTCCGCGACGAAACGGACCTTCGGCGGAATGCCCTCCGGCTCGTTCGGTACGATGCGGGGGACGACGACCAGCTCTTCGCAGTCGGGATGCGACGCGATCGCCGCGGCGAAGTCGCGGTTGTAGAGCGCGATGCCGCCGTAGCCGCCATAAATGTCGGTGGTGAGGAGGAGGACCTTCACTGAAAGGTCTCCATGACGCGCTTCGCCCAGCTCCGCATGCGCGTCCCGGTCCCGTCGGGCTCGAGCTGCGCCCAGTCGATCAGCGGCACGACGAAGCCGGTCTTCGGCCGGTTGCGCACGTAGTCGGGAAGCGCCGGCTTCGGACTGTCGGCGAAGTACTGCTTCGATGCCGAGCCCTCGTTCGTGAGCAGCGGCGCGAGCTGGCGCAGGAGCCACGCGTCGACGAGCGGCGTCCGTACTTCGAGCGAATGGGCCATGCTCGCCCAGTCGGTGTCGCGCAGCAGTTGATTGCGCATGTAGAGCGTCGCCTCGAGCGTCGCCACGCGTCCGAACGCGCTGCTCGGATCGGGCTCGAGCAGCTCCTCGGCGCGCTCGAAAAACTCCAGCCGTTTCAGTCCCTCTTCGGCCGCATCGGCGGGCATCGGCAACTCCCACGGCATGTACAGCCCGCGCTGCGCGAGGTAGGCGCCGCCCCACGTCGCGCCGTAGCGGGTGACCGCGGGCGCTTTCGGACTGCGCTTCGTCATCGCCAGCGCCGCGCGCGCCGCCTGCACGCCGCCCGGGACTTTGCGCGCCAGCGACATCCCGCGGACGATGCGCGGCAGCGTGGTGAAGCTCGGGTAGCTGCCGAACAACTCGTCGCCGCCGATGCCGCTGATCGCGACCTTCAGTCCCTGCTCCGCGGTCGCCTTGCTGACGAACCAGGTGTTGACGCCATCGATCGTCGGCTGATCCATCGCGTCGAAAAAGCGCGGAAGGTCGCGCGTGAACTCGTCACGCGTGACGACGCGCGTCGTATGCACGCAATGCATCTCTGCGGCGAAGCGCTCGGCGATGCGCGATTCATCCGACGTGCCGCCGGCGAACGCGTCGAACGACATCGTCACCGTGCGCATCGGCTGCTTGGCCAATGCGACCAGGCCGGTCGAATCGATGCCGGCGGAGAGGAATGCGCCGACCGGCACGTCCGACACGAGGTGATAGCGGAGCGACTCGCTGACGAACTCGCACAACTGCATCGCCGGCGGGACGAGCGTCACGAACGCGTGCTGCGAGCAGCCGCGCTGGAAGACTTTCGCGATCGAGTAGTGAGCGCGCGCCTTGCCGCGGCCGTCCGCGTCGATGAAGAACGCCGTCCCCGCCTCCACCGCACGGATCGATTCGAAAATCGTGAACGGCTCCGGCACCGTGCCGGTCAGGAAGAATCCGGCCACGCCGGCGGGGTCGATCGTGCGCGAGACCGCGCCGCCCGCGAGCAGCGCCTTCACCGTCGACGCGATGCGGATCGTTTGTCCGTCATCGGCGAAGTAGAGCGGCTTGATGCCGTACGGATCGCGCGCCACGAACATCCGCTTGCGCGTTTTGTCCCAGATGCAGAAGGCGAACATGCCGCGCAGTAGCTCGACCATGTCGGCGCCGTGCGCGCGGTAGAGCTGCAGCAGGACTTCCGTGTCGCTCGAGGAGTGGAAGCGCGCGCCGCCGCGCTCCAGGCGCGCGCGCAGCTCGCGATGGTTGTAGATCTCGCCGTTGAAGACGATGACGAGCTCGCCCGACGTATCGGTCAGCGGCTGATCGCCCTCGGGACTCAGATCGATGATCGCCAGACGCCGCGACGCGAGACCGACGCGGCCGTCATCGCTGATCCACGTCCCGCCCGCGTCGGGACCGCGCGGCCGCATCCGCTCGTTGATCGCTTCCAATTCTTCGCGGCGGATCGGAGATGCGTCGTCGTCGTATGCGAAGAGTGCGGCGATTCCGCACATCAGCGTTTCCTTGCCGATGTGTATCGAAGGAACAGCATCGCCACCAAACCCACGATGCCGATCCCGTAGCCGTACGGCTTCAGCGCATCGACCACCGTCATCACCGCCGACACCGCGAAGAGCACCGTGATCAGCCAGATCGAGACGATCGTTTTTCCGATGCTGCCGAAGCGTTCCACGAGGATGTGATGGATGTGTTTGCGGTCGGCGTTGAACATCCGGCCGATGCGCCTGACGAGCGGCGTGGCCGGCCCCTCGAAGCGCTGCTTCATCACGATCAGCGTGTCGATCACCGGGACGGCGAGTGCGAGCATCGGGCCGCCGATGATCAGCGCGACCGGTGATTTGCTCGGCTTGGCGATGGAGATCGCCGCGAGGATGAGGCCGATGAAGAGGCTGCCGGTATCCCCCATGAAGATCTTCGCCGGCGGTTTGTTCCACGGGTAGAAGCCGATGAGGCTTCCGGCGAGCGCCGTCATCATCACCAGCGAGAACGCGTCGCGGCGGAGGAAAGCGATGACGGCGAAGGTGACGGCGACGGTGAGCGCGACGACGGTGGCGAGCGAATCGATGCCGTCGATGAAGTTCATCGCGTTGATCACCCCGACGATCCAGACGATCGAGGCGAGCGATCCGATGATGCCGAGCTTGAAGGTGTAGCCGGCGATGGAGATCGAGCCGAAGTGGAAGCCGAAGGAGACGAGGATGATCGCGGCGGCGGTCTGCGCGGCGAATTTGCGCGTCGCGTCGGCGCCGACGACGTCGTCGTAGACGCCGAGACCGACCACGATCGAGCCCGCCGCGAGGACGGCGCAGAGGTAGGAGATGTTCTTCGACGCCAGCTCCGCGGCGCGCGAGTTTCCGGCCAGGAGGAGGAGGGGAAAGCCGAAGCCGAAGATGATCGCCAGTCCGCCGAGGCGCGCGGTGATCTTCTCGTGGGCGCGGCGATCGCCGGGATGGTCGTGCGCGCCGATTCTGTCGGCGACGTGCCTGACCGCGATCGTCGCCAGAAACGAAGTGACCGCGCTCGAGACCAGAAGCAGAAGCAAGGCGAGGAGCTCTTCAGACATTCGGTCCGGGAGGAAGGATAGCATCCGCTACTCCGTCATCCCGAGCGTAGTCGAGGGACCTGCGCGGGCGGGCGGCACGATCAGCGCGCCGCCACACACCCAGGTCCCTCGACTACGCTCGGGATGACGGAGCGCAAGTACAATGGCCCGACTTCGCAGGGGGAGTGAACAACATGGCTGAACTTCCGGGCATCGAACGCGAGACGCTGGACGTCGACGTCGTCATCGTCGGCGCCGGACCGGCGGGACTCGCCGCCGCCTATCAGCTCGCTACGCTGATCAAGGCGCACAACGAATCGGCGGCCGAAAAGAAGTTGGAAGGGCTCTCGATCGCGGTGCTCGAAAAAGGCAAAGAGATCGGCTCGCACGGCATCTCCGGCGCGGTCATGGATCCGCGCGGCATCTCCGAGCTGATGCCTGACTGGCTCGAGCGCGGCTGTCCGGTCGAATCGGCCGTGACCAGCGACGCGTTCTGGTACCTCTTCGAGAGCTTCAAGATCGCTGCGCCGATCATGCCGCCGCCCCTGCAGAACCACGGCAACTACGTCGTCTCCCTCGGCGAGTTCGTCCGCTGGATGGCGCCGATCGTCGGCGACATGGGGGTCGATCTCTTCCCCGAGTTTCCGGGCTCGCGCGTGCTGGTTGAGGAAGGACGCGTGGTCGGCGTCCGCACCGGCGACAAGGGGATCGACAAGAACGGCCAGGCGAAGCCGAACTTCGAGCCGGGCGTCGACGTCCGCGCGAAGGTGACGATCCTCGCGGAAGGTCCGCGCGGCACGCTCACCAAGCAGCTCGACGGCATGTTCGATCTGCACGCCGGCAAGAACCCGCAGGTCTACTCGGTCGGCGTGAAGGAGCTCTGGCAGCTCCCCGACGATCGCTTCGCGCCCGGCACCGTCATCCACACGATGGGCTGGCCGCTCGACATGGATACGTTCGGCGGAGGCTTCATCTACGGGATGAAGGACCGCATCGTCGACATCGGACTGGTGGTCGGACTCGATTACCGCAATCCGACGACCGATCCGCATCACGAGTTCCAGCGCTACAAGCTGCATCCCGCGGTGCGCGAGATCCTGCAGGGCGGCAAGATGATCTCGGCCGGCGCGAAGGCGATCCCCGAGGGCGGGTACTTCTCGATGCCGCGCATGTACGGCGACGGCTTCATGATCGCGGGCGATTCCGCCGGCTACCTCAACGGCGCGCGGCTCAAGGGCATCCACCTCGGCATCAAGTCGGGGATGCTCGCGGCGGAGGCTGCGTTCCACGCGCTGCTCAACGAGGACTATTCATCGAATCAGTTGCGCGAATACGAGGGACTGTTCGAAGCGTCGTGGGCGCGCGAAGAGCTCTACTCGCAGCGCAATTTCCATCAGGCGTTCGAGAACGGGCAGATCGCCGGCATGGTCAACGCCGGCCTCGGCATGGTCACGGGCGGCCGCGGCTTCGGCTTCGCGGATCGCCTCGAGGGCCACGCCGGCCACGAGATGATGACGCGCATCAAGCGCTACTTCGGCGACGAACATCCGCATCCGCCCGAGAAGATCAAGTTCGACAACACCTACACGTTCGACAAGGTCAGCGACGTTTACTACGGCGGCGTCCTGCACGAGGAGAATCAGCCGGCGCACCTGCTGATCGCCGACACCGAGGTCTGCATCACGCGCTGCACCGAGGAGTACGGCAACCCCTGCCTGCACTTCTGTCCCGCCGCCGTGTACGACCCCCAGCCGACCGCCGACGGCCGCGGCAAAGTCCCTTTCCTCAATTTCACCAACTGTTTCCACTGCAAGACGTGCGACATCATGGACCCTTACCAGGTGATCACCTGGGTCCCGCCGGAGGGTGGGGGCGGGCCGAATTACAACAAATGCTGAATACTGGTGCTGAGTGCTGGGTGCTGTGTGCTGAGCAGGAAGCCCGGCAGCACCCAGCACTTAGCACCCAGCACTCAGCACTCATCGGAACACCGGCACAGTTTTCGTAGTTGAGCGTCTAAAGTAGCGATGGCCAGAGAAGCAATACCGCTGAACCGCTCGCTCGACCGCATCGCCGCGTTGCAGGCGAACGTGGAGAAGGTCATCCGCGGGAAGTCGGAGGTCGTGCAGTTCGCGATCGCGGCGCTGCTGGCCAAGGGGCACATCCTGCTCGAGGACGTGCCGGGGGTGGGCAAGACGACGATGGCGCATGCCATCGCCCGCTCGATGTCGCTCCAGTTTCAGCGCATCCAGTTCACCAGCGATCTGCTGCCGGCGGACATCGTCGGCGTGACGATCTTCAACCAGGACGCGCAGGAGTTCGAGTTCGTCTCCGGGCCGATCTTCACCAACATCCTCCTCGCCGACGAGATCAACCGCGCGACGCCGAAGTCGCAGTCGGCGCTGCTCGAGGCGATGAACGAGGGGACGATCACGATCGAGAAGCGGCGGCTGCCGCTGCCCGATCCGTTCCTGGTGATTGCCACGCAGAATCCGGTCGAGCACGTCGGCACGTATCCGCTGCCGGAGTCGCAGCTCGACCGCTTCCTGATGAAGCTGACGATCGGCTATCCGAATGCGATCGACGAGAAGAAGCTCCTCCGCTCCGGCGGCGCGCAGGACGTGCTCGACCACCTCGAGCCGGTGCTCGACGAGGCCGAGGTGCGCGAGCTGCAGCAGCAGGTCGGCCTCATCCACGTCAACGAGTCACTGCTCGAATACCTGATGACGATCGTGCAGACGACGCGCACGCACGTCGAAGTGGCCCTTGGCGTCTCGACGCGCGGCGCGCTGACGTTCTTCAAGGCGTGCCAGGCGCTGGCGATGGTCCAGGGCCGCGACTTCGTCGTCCCCGAGGACATCAAGCGCCTCGCCGAGCCGGTGCTGTCGCATCGCATCATCATGCGCGACCGCCGCGGAGAGCGGTCGCCCGAGGCGTTGTTCATCCAGCGGATCGTCAACGAGATTCCGGTTCCGCGGTAGGAAAATGAATGCCCCTCCCTTCGCCTTCGACGGCGTCGTCCGGCTCACCAAAGTCGGCACGAGCTACGTCCTCTTCACCGTCGTCATCGGCTTCGCAGCGCTGAACACCGGCAACAACGCGCTCTACATCGGACTGACCTTCCTCCTCGGATGCCTGCTGCTCTCCGGCATCGCGTCGAAGGGTGGGCTGAAGCACCTTCGCGTGGAGTTCTCCGCGATCGGGCAGCCTTGGGTGGGCCGTCCCGCGCACGGGATGCTGCGGCTGCACAACGACTCGCGGATCTGGAACGTGCGCGACGTCGTGATCTGCGGCGGCGAGCTCGATCCGGTGCTCGTGCCGATCGTCGCGCGGCGCAGCACGATCGAGGTGCCGGTCACGTTGCACTTCGATCATCGCGGCATCGTCACGGTCAATCGGCTCGACTTCTACACGCGTTACCCGTTCGGCTTTTTCCTGAAGAAGCGGCGGATCAGGATTCACGGCGAAGTGATCGTCTACCCGCGGCTGCTCGAAGGGGAGCGCGATCGCCGGCGGATGGAAGCGACGGCGGAGGGGGAGATCGCGACGAACCGCATCGGCGCCGGCGGCGAGGTTCATTCGTTCCGCGAATACGTCCGCGGCGATTCGCTGCGCCATGTCGCGTGGAAAAAATCGGCGAGCCTCGGGCGGTGGATCATCAAGCAGACCGAAGCCGAGGCTTCGAAGAGCGTGCATGTGGTGCTCGATCCGTACAAACCGCGCGGCGTCAACGACGAGGCGTTCGAGGAGATCGTCAGCGCCGCCGCGACCTACATCTACTACTCCATGCAGCGCGGGCTCGAGGTCGTCCTCTCGCTGCCGCGCGTGTCGCTGCATTCGAAGGCCGAGGACGCGACGCCGCTCTTCCGCGCGCTTGCGCTGATCGAGCCGGCTCACGAGCCGTTCGCCATTCCGTACGAGCGCAATGCCGTCGTCTTTTCGGTCGGGAGGCACGATGACGCCCGCACGGCGTGAGATCGAAACGCTCCTCCTGACGAGCTTCGCGGCCGTGCCGCTCTACGCGACGAATGCCGTCGGCCTGCTGCCGCTGGTCGCCTTCCACGCGGTGATGGCCGGAATCATCGCCCGCGTGGCGATGGGGAAGAGTCCGGAGCTCATCCCCGCGCCGGTCATGCGGACCATCGCGGTCCTCTACATCGGCTTCTACATCGTCGATGCCGCGTTCATCTCACGCAACGCGATCGCCGCGTCGACGCACCTCGTGCTTTTCATCGCCACCTATCAGCCGATCGAATCGGCGCGCACGCGCAACTACGCGCAGCGCCTGCTGACTACCGCGCTGATCTTCGTCGCCAGCATCGCGACGTCGACGCACATCACCGTCCTGCTGTTCGTCATCGTGTTCGCCTTCCTGATGTTCCGGCAGCTCATGTACGTGAGCCACATCGAGACCGTGGCCGCGCTGGGACACGAGTACGCCGAGCCGCCGTCGTCGCGCGCGGCGACGTTCTACCTCGCCGGCACCGCGTGCATCGCGGCGGTGCTGTTTCCGGTCGTGCCGCGCGTCCGCAATCCGATGATGCAGGGGATCGGCGGCTCGCTGACCAATGCGAGCACCGGCCTCTCCGACACGATCGACTTCAATCACGAGCGGAGCTCCACGCCCGATCCGTCGGTCGTGGCGCGCGTCTGGATCAGCGCCGACGCCGCGCCGTTCTTCACGCCGATCCGCCTGCGCGGCGCGATCTACGACCGCTTCTCGCGCAACCAGTGGCTGCAGAGCGCCGGACGCTTTCACGAGCTGCGCTCGCGCGACGGCGTCTTTCGCATCGCGCGGCCGGTCGGCCTGCAGCGCGTCATCACCGTGCAGCAGCATCTGCTGACCAACACGCGCGTCTACCTGCCGACCGGCGCGTACGCGGTCAGCGGCCTGCCGACGCTCTTCGAAGGTCCGCAGAACGAGGCGCTGACGACGATGCCGCTCCGCCGCTCGACCGATATGGTGACGCTCGACGTCTCGGTGGCGCGCGACATCGAGCCGCTGCGCAGCGTCGAGCCGCACGTCGTGAACTATCCGCGCAACGACGAAGTGACGGCGATGGCGCGGCAGATCGTCGGCACCAGCAGCGATCCGCTGGAACAGGCGGAGAAGATCGAGCAGTACCTCTCGACGAAGTTCCGCTACGTCGCCGATCCCGCGGCCATCGGCCACCCCATGACCGTCGACCGCTTCCTGCTGCACGATCACGTCGGGCACTGCGAGTATTTCGCGGCCGGAATGGTCGCGCTTCTCAGCTCGCTCGACGTGCCGGCGCGCATCGCCGGAGGTTTCTACGGCGGCCGCTTCAATCCGCTCACCGGCTACTTCGTCATCCGCCGCGAGGACGCGCACGCGTGGGTCGAGGTGTGGAACGGCACGCGCTGGACGACGTTCGACCCGACGCCGGCGACGCTCCGTCCGGGCATGGATCAGACGGGTCTCCTGCGCGCGTACGTCTCCGCGCTCGGCGAGTCGGTGACGTACTACTGGGACCGCTACGTCCTGACCTACGGCCTCGGCGATCAGGTGGCGATGGCCGCGAACGCGATCACCGCCGTGCGCGACGCGATGCGCAGCGTGAAGCTGCGCATGTCGGATCAGTTGACGCAGCTCAAATCGCCCGGCACCATCGTGTTCATCCTGTTGATCGTCGCGGGCGGTGCGCTGGCCGTCGCCATCGCCGGACGCCGGCATCCCGTGTTCGACCTGCTCGCCTCGCACCTCCGCCGCTTCGGCATCAACGTCGGTCCGGCGATGACGATGGAGGAGGCGCTGGCCGAGCTGCGCGCGAATCATCCATACGACGCGCGCGAGCTCGAGCCGCTCATCGCGATGTACGAGGCGGAGCGCTTTTCAGCGCATGCCGATCCGCGGCGGCGGAAGACGATCAGGAAGCGATTGGCCGAGTTGCGGGCGTAGTCACTTCTTCCGCGGATTGCGCATCAACGCGATCATCTCCCGCACCGCCGCATCGAGCCCCACCAGCGACGCGCGCGCCACGATCGAATGCCCTATGTTCAGCTCCTCGATGTCGTCGATGCGCGCGATCGAATCGATGTTGCGGTAGTTCAGTCCATGTCCCGCCAGGACGACGAGGCCGAGCTTCCGCGCGGCGCGCGCGGCGGTGACGATCTTTTCTAGCTCGCTCTGCCACTGACCCGACATCCACTCGCGCGTGTACGCCTCGGTGTACTTGCCGGTGTTGATCTCGATGCGCGGCGTGCGCAGTTTGCTGCACTGGCGGATCTGCTCGAGATCGGGATCGACGAAGATCGAGACGTCGATGCCGGCGTCGAGGAGCCCGCGCACGCTCTTCTCGATGTTTCCCGAGTGCAGCACGACGTCGAGTCCGCCCTCGGTCGTCACTTCGTCCTTCCGCTCCGGGACCAGCGTCACGCGATGCGGCTTGATCGTCTGCGCGATGCGCACCATCTCCGTCGTCGCCGCCATCTCCACGTTGAGATGCGTGGAGACAACGCGGCGGAGGATCTCGACGTCGCGGTCCTGGATGTGCCGGCGGTCGCCGCGCAGGTGGACGGTGATCCCCTGCGCACCCGCGAGCTCGCAGATCACCGCGGCGGCGATCGGATCAGGCTCGTCGGATTTGCGGGCTTCGCGAATTGTTGCGATGTGATCGATGTTGACTGCCAGACGCATGCGATAAGAGTATCGCGAACTTTCTATGCTCTACCGTTTCGATAACGTCGAGAAATCCTACGGACCGCACGACATCCTGCGCGGCGTGACCTGGCAGCACAACCCCGGCGAGCATGTCGGGCTGGTCGGCCGCAACGGCGCCGGCAAGACGACGCTCTTCCGCCTCCTCCTCAAGCAGGAAGAGCCGGACCACGGGCAGATCCTCAGCTCGTCGGGACTGACCGTCGGACATGTCGGACAGCATCTCGACGCAGAGCCGGGGATGACGCTCTTCGATTACGTCGAGACCGCGTTCACCGAGGTGCTGGCGATCGAGCGGAAGATGCGCGTCATCGAGCATGATCTTTCCGATCCGTCGAAAGATCACGAGAAGTTGCTCGAGAAGTACTCGCAGTTGCAGCACGACTACGAGCATGCGGACGGCTACACGCTGCACGCCGAGGTCGAGCGCGTGCTGACAGGACTGGGCTTCGACCGGAAGGAAGAGTTCGAGCGGCCGATCGCAGAGTTCAGCGGCGGGCAGCAGAATCGCGCCATGCTCGCGCGTGTGCTGCTGACGCGCGTCGACCTCCTGCTGCTCGACGAGCCGACGAACCATCTCGACCTGAAGGGCATCGAGTTTCTCGAGGAGTTCCTCGAGTCGTTCAAGGGGAGCTACATGGTCATCTCGCATGACCGGACGTTCCTCAACCGTACCGTCGGCAAGATCGTCGAGCTCGCGCACGGAAAGCTGATCGAGTACCACGGCAACTACGAGAAGTTCCTCGAGCTGCGCGCGGAGCGGATGGAGAAGATGGCCGCCGACTACGAGCGGCAGCAGGAGTTCATCGAGAAGACGCAGGACTTCATCCGCCGCAACCTGGCGGGCCAGAAGACGAAGCAGGCGAAGTCGCGCCGCAAGATGCTGGCGAAGCTCGACGAGCAGGAGCGCCCGGAGACGGACGAGACGCTGGCGAACTTCAAGCTCGACGCCGGTCCGCGATCGGGGGCGATCGCGCTGACGGCGGACCGGCTCACCGCCGGCTACGAGTCGAAGCCGATCGTCAACAACTTGACCATGACCGTCCGCCGCGGCGAGCGCTACGCGATCATGGGACCGAACGGCTCCGGAAAATCGACGCTGCTCAAGACCTTCGCCGGCCGCCTGCGCCCGATCGGCGGCACGGTCTCCTACGGCCACAACGTGCAGGTCGGTTACTACGACCAGACCCTCGGCGACCTCAATCCGAACGGCGTGGTCATCGACGAGATCTGGAACCTCGACCGCCTGAAGACCGAGCTGGAGATGCGCAGCTACCTCGCGCAGTTCTCGTTCTTCGAGGACGACGTCTTCAAGAAAACGCGAGACCTCTCCGGCGGCGAGAAGGGCCGCCTCGCGCTGGCGAAGATCATGTACGTTGGCGGCAACCTGATGCTCCTCGACGAGCCGACGAACCACCTCGACGTCTACACCCGCGAAGCGCTGGAAGAAGCACTGGAGGCCTACACCGGCGCGCTGATCGTCGTCTCCCACGACCGCTACTTCATCGACCGCGTCGCGGAGAACATCATCCTCGTCGAGGACGGCGCCGCCGAGGTCTATGCCGGCAACTACAGCGATTTAGTCGAGCGCTTCAAGGCCGGACTCGCCGCGCCCGTGAAGCACGAGGTGCCGGCCCCAGTTGCCCCTCGCCCCGCGGAGCGGGGAGAGGGTGGCCGAAGGCCGGGTGAGGGGCCCTCCAAAGAAACGAAAAAACGCCTCAAGAAGATCAACGAAGAGATCACCGCCCTCGAATCACGCATCGCCTCCGCCGAGCGCGAGCGCGAACGGAACGACCTGCTCCTCTGCTCCGAGGAGATTTACCGCGACGGCGAACGGATGAAGAAGATCCAGCAGCAGAACCACGACCTGAAGTCGATGATCGACCTGCTGTACGCGAAGTGGGAGACGCTGGCGAAGGAGAAGGAAGAGCTGGAGCTCTCGACGGCGAGTTAGCCGCCGCAGGAGCAGATCGTCTTCTTCACCTCCGGCGTCGACAGCAGCCGGATCACGGCGCGATCGAGCGCGTGATTGAGCGTCTCCTGATAGTTCTCCACGCTCCCCGCGTAGCCGTAATTCTCCGCGGCCCCCTCGGCGCTCCCTTTCCAGCACGACGCGCCCAGTTCGGCGGAGAGCTGAATGCGTCCCTCGTATCCGGAACGGTGCAGCACGTTCTCGCCCGTGTTGATCGACTCGATCGTGATCTTCAGCACCGGCGCGCTCGCGTTGCCGATCGTCACGCCGCTACGCTTGAGCGCCGCCTCGATCCCCGTCTGCACCCACTGCGCGACGTCGCTCGCCGCCGTGACCGGTGCGACCGCATTGGCCGCCGTCTTCCCTTCGACGTAGCGCTTGCCGAGCGCTTTCTCGTCGCGCGCATCGACGACCTCGACCTTCGACACCGCCGCGCACGCCGGCAGTGTCGGGAACTCGGCGATGGTGGCCATCGTCTTGTACTGCAGCGGAATCGCGATCGGCGCGACGGTGGAGGGAGTGGAGCAGGCCGCCAGAATGGCGAGGGAGAGGATCGTTGCGTACCGCATGGTGTGGCCTCCGGTGGCATTCTATGGACATTACGAACGATCAAATCGAGCAATTGGCCGAAGAGCTGGCGCGAATGACCGGTGAGTCGAAGACCGAGGCGATCGTCCGGGCGCTGGAAGAGCGGAGAGATCGCGTCGCCGCGGCGCAGTCAGGCAAACGCCGACTGGAGCACGCTCTCGATTTTCTGAAGAAGGAGATCTGGCCGAACATCCCGCGCAAATTTCTCGGTCGCCGCGTCACGAAGAAGGAGCGCGAACGGATCCTCGGCAATGGAAAGAGCGGCTGGTGAACGTCGACAATCCGTCGTATTGCCATGTCTTGAGCTAACGGACAGCGCTCCGACCGCCGCCGAAGCGGGACTCGTGCTGACCAGCCGCATGGAACGGAACGCGACCGGCTCGCTGCTGCGCTTTTTCGAAGAGACCGGAATCGAGATCGTGCCGTTCACCGAACGGCATTGGCAGCGGGCGATCGACGCGTTCGCGCGATTCGGCAAGGGTCGTCACCCCGCCGGCCTGAACTTCGGCGATTGCATGACCTACGCGACTGCCTCCCTCGCGCGCCAGCCGCTGCTCTGCCGCGGTGACGATTTTCGAAAGACCGATCTCGAGCTGGCGTGATCGGTTGTACGCTGCCCCGCATGATCAAAACCGCCGCCATTCTCGCCATCGGCTCCGAGATGCTCGGGCCGACGCGGCTCGATACGAACTCGCTGAAGATCACGGTCGTGCTCGAGGACTACGGGGTCGAGCTGGTGCGGAAATCGATCGTCGGCGACCGGCTCGGAGATGTTGTATCGGCGATCGAGTTCGCGCTGGTGCATGCGGACATGCTGATCATCACGGGCGGTCTCGGGCCGACCGAGGATGATCTGACGCGCGAGGCGTTGTCGGCGGCGCTGGGATTGCGGATGGTCGAGGATCCGAACCTCGTGACGCGGCTGCAGGAGCGGTTCGCGGCGCGCGGCTGGACGATGCCGGAGGTCAACAGGAAGCAGGCGCAGATCTTCGTCGGGCAGACGACGCTGATCAACGACCGTGGCACGGCGCCCGGCTTTCACATCGAGACGCGGGGCAAGGAGATCTGGGTCTTTCCCGGCGTGCCGCACGAGATGGAGTGGATGCTCGAGACGTACTTCCAGCCGTGGCTTGCGGAGACGATGGGGAGCCTCGCGCGCTACCGCCGCGTGCTGAAGATCGCGGGGATGGGCGAGTCGGCGGTGGAGGAGCATCTCAAGCCGTACTACGACGCGCACAAGGGAGAGCTGGTCACCATCCTCGCGTCACCCGGCGGCGTGGAGCTGCACCTCGTGGAAGCGTCGCGCGACGAGATCGCAACACGTGAGAAGGCGCTCGTCGAGCTCTTCGGCGACCGCCTCTTCGGCTTCGACGACGACACCATCGAATCGGTCGTTGGCGAGATGCTCGTCGCGCGCAACGCGACGCTCTCCGCCGCGGAGTCGTGCACCGGCGGGATGTTCTCGTCGCGCATCACCGACGTCGCCGGCTCGTCGCGCTACTTCATGGGAGGCGGCGTCTGTTACACCGCCGCGGCGAAGACGGCGATCGCCGGCGTCGACCCGGAGCTCATCCGCGCGCATGGCGAGGTGTCGGAGGAAGTGGCAATTGCGCTGGCGAAAGGAATCCGCGAGCGCTTCGGTACGACGTGGGGCGTCGGCATCACCGGCGTGGCGGGGCCGGGGGGCGGGAGCGAAGCGAAGCCGGTCGGCACCGTGCACATCGCGGTGGCGGGACCGAACGTCATCGAGCACCGGAAGATGTTCTGGCCGGCGACGCGGAACCTCGTGCGCTGGTTCTCGACGCAGTGGGCGCTCGATCTTCTTCGCAAAACGATGTTGCGCTCGTAACAGATCCGCCATGACTCGCCGCCCCGCCCGGACGAGAATCGGCGGATGCCTCGGCACGCGATCAGCGTCAACGGCAAGCGGCATGAGCTCGACGTCGATGACGAGATGCCGCTGCTCTGGATCCTCCGCGACGTCATCGGCCTGACCGGCACGAAGTTCGGCTGCGGCATGGGCCTCTGCGGCGCGTGCACGGTGCTGCGCGACGGCGCCTCGGTGCGCTCGTGCCAGATCACGGCGAAAGAGGCGAGCGGCAAGCGCTTCACCACGATCGAAGGGCTGTCGAAGGACAACAGCCATCCCTGCCAGCGCGCGTGGCTGGAGGAAGACGTCGCGCAATGCGGCTACTGCCAGGCGGGGATGATCCTCACGGCGTGCGCGCTGCTGCGCGAGCATCCGTCGCCGACCGACGCGCAGATCGACGACGCGATGTCGGACCTGATCTGCCGCTGCGGGACCTATCCGCGGATTCGCAAGGCGATCAAACGGGCGGTGCGGTCATGACGACGCGCCGCGACTTTTTGAAAATCGCCGCGTTCAGCGGCGGCGCGCTGATGATCGGCTTCGATTGGGAAGCGCAGCCCGCGGTCGCATCCTTCAAACCGAACGCCTGGATCGCGATTCAACCCGACGGCACGGTCGTGCTGATGGTCGGCAAAACCGAGATGGGACAGGGCGTGCGCACGTCGCTGCCGATGATCCTCGCGGACGAGCTGGACGTCGATTTCTCGAAGGTCCGCATTGTTCAGGCTTCCCCCTCGCCCGACTTCCCGCGCCTCGGCACAGGCGGGAGTTGGAGCATCGGCGGAAGCTGGACGTCGCTGCGCACCGCGGGCGCCGCCGCGCGCGAGATGCTGATCGCCGCGGCCGCCGCGAAGTGGGGCGTCGAGGCGGCGGCGTGCGCCTCGCGCCAGGGAGCGGTCGTGCATCAGGCGAGCGGACGGAGCGCGGCGTACGGAACGCTCATCGCCGAGGCCGCGAAATTGCCCGTGCCGAAAGAGCCGCGCCTCAAGAATCGCGACGAGTACCGCATCATCGGACGTCGCACGAAGCGGATCGACGGACCGGCGATCGTGAGCGGCAAGGCGCAGTACGGCGTCGACGTGCGCGTGCCGAAGATGCGCTACGCGTCGGTCGCGCGCGGCGCGGTGAAGCAGTGGAAGCCGGCGCCGAATGCCTTCGCCATCTCGACGGGCGTCGCCGTGATCGCCGACAACTCATGGTCCGCGTTGAAGGCGCGCGACGCGCTGCAGATCGAATGGGAGGCGCCGCCGGCGTTCGATTCGACGGCGCATGAGAAGACGCTCGAGGACGCGGCGCGCTCGCGCGGCACGATCACGCGAACGAGCGGCGGCGGCGCATCGGCGCTGGAGCAGGCGGCGCAGCGGATCGAGGCGGTCTATCACTATCCGTTCTACGCGCACGCGGCGCTCGAGCCGATGAACTGCGTCGCCGATGTGCGCGGCGACCGCTGCGAGCTCTGGGTGCCGACGCAGGCACCGAACTCCGTGCAGGACGCGGTGGCGAAACTGCTGAAGCTCGATCCCTCCCACGTGAAGGTCAACGTGACGCTCCTCGGCGGCGGCTTCGGCCGGCGGCTCGGCGTCGACTACGCGGTCGAAGCGGCGGAGCTGTCGCAGAAAGCAGGCGTGCCGGTGCAGGTGCTCTGGTCGCGCGCCGACGATCTGCAGCACGGCTACTTCCAGGCCGCGTCCGTTCATTACCTCCGCGCCGGACTCGATGCGGACGGGCACCTCGTCGCATGGACGCATACGAAGGCCGGCTCGCCGCACAACGCGCGGCGTCCGGCGCCGAGCATCGAACAGTTGAACGATCCGGCGATGTGCCAGGGATTGAGCTGGGGCGTGTACGACATCCCGTACGCGATTCCGGCGATCGAGACGCGTTACGCGCCGGTGCTGCTGCCGGTGAAGCACGGCCCGTGGCGCGCGGTCTTTGCGCCCGGCAGCATCTTCGCGCGCGAGTCGTTCATCGACGAGATCGCGCATGCGGTGAAGAAGGACCCGGTCGCGTTCCGCCTCGAGCTCCTCGCGGGCGACGACGTCGTCAAGGTCGGCACTGGCGATGGCGAGCTGGAGATCGATCGCCGCCGCTTGCGCCGCGTCATCTCGCTCGCGGCGGAGAAAGCGCGCTGGGGCGCATCGGGCAAGACGCAGGGCTTCGCGTGCAACGTCTACGACGGCTCGACGCACATCGCGTACGTCGTCGAGTTGAGCGGTGCGCGCGTCACGCGCGTCGTCGCGGCGGTCGATTGCGGACTGGTCGTGAATCCGATCGGCATCGAGCAGCAGGTCGAAGGCGGGATCGTCTGGGCGCTCTCGCAATCGCTGAAGTCTTCGATCACCTTCCGCGACGGCGTCGCGCAGGAGACGAGCTTCGCCGACTACGACGTCGCGCGGATGCGCGACACGCCGGCCATCGAGGTGCACGTCGTGCCGGGCGGCGCGGAGCCGTACGGCATGGGCGAGCCGCCGGTGCCGCCGCTCGCGCCCGCATTGGCGAACGCGTACTTTGCGGCGACGGGGAAGCGCATGCGGCGCCTCCCGTTCAGCCTCGCTTGAGCCGCGTGATCTCGCCGAGGATGTCGTTGTAGATCACGACGATCATCAGCGCCGCGAGGAGCGCGAAGCCGAGCTGCTGGATCCGCTCCTTCACCTTGATCGACAGATCGCGGCGAACCACGCCTTCGATCAGCAGGACCATGATGTGACCGCCGTCGAGCACCGGGATCGGCAGGAGGTTCATCACGCCGAGCTGCAGCGAGATCATCGACATCAGCAGCACGGTCGCGATCCAGCCGCGGCGGAGCATCTCGCCCGAGATGTGCGCGATCTGCAGCGGTCCGCTCAGCTCCTTCACCGAGCCTTGCGCGGTGAAGAGGCGGCGCAGCGCCGAGCCGGCGAGCTTCAGCATCTTCCAGTTCTGTTCGACGCTGTCGACGATCGCCGCGCCGAACGTGAACTTGCGGATCGTGGTCGGCGGCAGGAAGCCGCGATAGCTGTCGTTGTCTTTGAGCGGCACCGCGCCGAGGACGGTGTGCACCGTCGAGGCGCCGCGCTGGAGATCGAGGGCGAGCGGAGCGCCTTTCGAATTCACGATCGCGGTCTCGACCTCCGAGTACTGCCGGACCGGCGCGCCGTTGACGCCGACGATGCGGTCGCCGGTCTGCAGTCCCGCTTTCGCGGCCACCGAGTCGGGGAGGACGCGGCCGATGATCGGCTCCTCGAGCGGGCGGATGCCGGCGCGGCCGACGGGGCCGAAGTCGCTCTCTTCGCGGCGCGGCGTCAGCGTCGTGGCCAGCGTCTGGCCGTTGCGCACGTACTCCACGCGCAGCGGCGTCCCGGCGTGCGTGCTGATGACGAGACGGAGATCGTCGAATTCTTTGACCGCTTCGCCGTTGACCGCGACGATGCGGTCGCCGACCTGCAGTCCCGCTTTCTGCGCGGGATCGCCCGCGGTCACTTCGCCGATGACCGGCGACACCGTGCGCTGCTCGACGCCGATCATGTCGACCATGGCGAAGACGCCGACGGCGATGAGGATGTTCATGAACGGACCGGCGAAGAGGATCAGGAAGCGCTGCCACTTCGGCTTCGACAGGAACTCGTCGGGATTGGCCGGCGTGTTCTCCTCGGGGTTATCGCCCGCCATCCGCACGTAGCCGCCGAGCGGGATGAGCGAGACGCGGTAGTCGGTCCCGCCGGCCTGGAAGCCGAAGAGGCGCTTGCCGAAGCCGAAGGAGAAGACGAGGACGCGGACGCGGAAAAGCTTCGCCACGAGGAAGTGTCCCGCCTCGTGAAAGAAGATCAGCAGTCCGAGGACGAGGACGAAGGCGACCGGGTCGCTCTGCAGGATGCGTTGGATGATGGCCATGGATTCAGTTTTCAGCGTCTGACTGCAACATCGATTCCGCGCGCTTCATTGCGGGCCCACGCGTCCCAGTGCAACGCGTCGTCCACGGAGTCGATCGGCGAAACCTTACCCGAGTGCCGATCGAGCACGCGGCTCACCATGTCTACGATTCCGGTGAAGGGAAGTTCTCCCGCCAGGAAACGCTCGACCGCGATCTCGTTCGCGGCGTTGAGCACGGCGGGCATCGAGCCGCCCGCGCGGCACGCGGCGTAGGCGAGGCCGACCGCGGGGAAGCGCTCCGGATCGACGGGGAAGAAATCGAGCGTGCGGATCTTCGCCAGATCGAGCCGGCCGAACGGCGCGGTGACGCGATCGGGATAGAGCAGCGCGTACTGGATCGGGAACTTCATGTCGGTGGTGGAGAGCTGCGCGATGATCGAGCCGTCGACGAACTCGACCATGGAGTGCACGATCGACTGCGGGTGAATCAGGATGTCGATGGCGTCGACCGGCTGCGAGAAGAGGTGATGGGCCTCGATGACCTCGAGCCCCTTGTTCATCATCGTCGCGGAGTCGATGGAAATCTTGTTCCCCATCTTCCACGTCGGATGCGCGAGCGCGGCCTCGATGGTGATGTCGCCGAAGGTGGAGAGGTCGCGGCGGAGAAACGGGCCGCCCGACGCGGTGAGGATGATCCGCTGCACTTCCGGATGGACGCCGCAACGGAGCGCCTGATGGACGGCGTTGTGCTCGGAGTCGACCGGGAGGATCTCGCCGCCGTTCTCGCGCGCGGCGCGGGTCATGACGTCGCCCGCGGCGACGAGCACTTCCTTGTTCGCGATGCCGACGCGCTTGCCGGCTTTGAGCGCGGCGTGCACCGGCGGGATGCCGGCCGCGCCGACGATCGCCGCGATCACCGCATCGGCCGACGACAGCGCCGCGATCTCGCTCGCCCCCTCGGGGCCGCAGACGATCTCGACATCGACCAAGGCGCGCAGTTTCCCGACGTCATCCGCGCTGCGCACCGAGACGAGCTCCGGGCGGTAGCGCTCGACCTGCTCGGCGAGCAGCTCGATGTTGCCGCCCGCGGCGAGTCCGACCACGCGCAGGTCGTCTGGAAATGCGTCGACGACGGCGAGCGTGGAGCGGCCGACGGAGCCGGTGCTGCCGAGGATGGAGATTCGTTTCATCATCGGAGTGCGGCGGCCATGCCGCCGCCCTTTCGCGCCGGTGCCGCGGTTGAGCAGGGCGGCGGCATGGCCGCCGCAGTCCGATGATCGGGCGCCTTCATGCCGACATGATCCGTAAACTCGTGAACCCGTTCTGAATCAGCACCCAATACACGTACAGCATCGGCGCGGTGAAGAAGATCGAGTCGAAGCGGTCGAGGAATCCGCCGTGTCCCGGGATCAGCGTCCCGGAGTCCTTCACGGCGGCGGAGCGCTTCCACATCGACTCCGCCAGGTCGCCGACCACGCCGGCGAACGAGAGGATCACGCCGGCGATTACGGCGTGCACGAGCGGGAAGCGCGGGAAGAAGGTGAAGTGGATGACGATGGCGGCGATGATCGACGTCGCGATCCCGCCCATCAATCCTTCGATGCTCTTCTTCGGACTGATGCGCGGCGAGAGGCGGTGCTTGCCGAACGTCTTGCCGACGTAGTACGCGCCGGCGTCGCCGAGCCAGACCACGATCAGCAGGAAGAAAACGAGCTTCGGTCCGTCGAGTGGAAAGTCCTTGCGGATGCGGATCAGCGAGCCGCCGAGCATGCCGACGTAGAGCGTGGCCATGACGGCGATCGCGCTCGACGGCAGCGCTTCGTCGAGCACCTGTCCGCGGGTCATCACGTACGACGCGGGGATGAGCAGCAGGGCGAGGAAGACCCCCATCTCGACGGAGATCGGCTCGAGCACGAAGGCGGCGACGATGAAGAGCATCACGGCGAGGCAGATCGTCTTCGGGACGCGGTAGCCCTTCTTTTCGCCGAGGACGAGGAACTCGTAGAGCGCGAGCCCGGCGATCAGGGCGACGGTGACGTCGAAGACGTACTCGTGCGACCAGCCGATGATCCAGATGGCGCCGGGAGCGGCGACGAGTGAGGTCAGCTCTCGCGCGTATTTCACGTTAGGAAGAGCTCTCGATGAACATCTCGGAATCGGACGGGTCGGAAGGATCGACGCCGCCGTAGCGGCGCTCGCGCGACTGGAAATCGATGATCGCTTCGTAGAGGTGCTGCTTCCGGAAGTCGGGCCACAGCACCTTCGTCACGTGGATCTCGGCATAGGCGATCTGCCAGAGGAGGAAGTTCGAGACGCGGAGCTCGCCGCTGGTGCGGATGAGCAGGTCGGGATCGTCGACGTTCGCGGTGTAGAGGTGATCGCCGAAGAACGCCTCGTCGATGACGGCGTCGCTCATCTCCTTCTCGCGCAGCATCGTCATGATGCGGTTGACCGTGTCGACGATCTCCGCGCGGCCGCCGTAGTTGAGCGCGATCTGGAAGAGGAGGCCGGTGTTGTTCGCGGTCTGTTCCTGCGCGTAGCGGAGCTCGCGCTGCACGCTCGGATCGAGACCTTCTATGCGGCCGATCGGCGTGAAACGGATGTTGTTCTCCATCAGCGTCTGCAGCTCTTTCCGCAGGTACTCCTTGAGCAGCATCATCAGCGTCGCGACTTCGTAGCGCGGGCGCTTCCAGTTCTCGACGGAGAAGGCGTAGAGCGTGATGACGCCGAGCTCGAGGCGCGCCGCGGTCTCGACGATCTCGCGCACCGAGGCGATGCCGGCGCGGTGACCTTCGACGCGGGGGAAGTTGCGCGATTTAGCCCAGCGGCCGTTGCCGTCCATGATCACGGCGACGTGGCGGGGGAGCCGGGAGAGATCGATCTTTTCGAGGAGCGTCTCTTCGATCGAGCCCGGTTCGGCCAGTTTGCGCAGGTCGATCATCGCGAACCGCGATAATAGCTCACATCGACGAGGGTCAGACCCTTCGACGGAGCGGTCCAGCGCGCCTCGTCGAACAGGCGTGCCGGGTCGAGCTTGCCACGGCCGATCTCGATCATCGAGCCGGCGATCCGGCGGACCATGTAGCGGAGAAATCCGTCCGCGGAGATGGTGAGCGTGACGGCGTCACCGTCGCGCACGAGGTCGATCGCGGAGACCGTCCGAATCGTCGAGCTGACCTCGGGATCAGCGACGGTGAAGATCGCAAAGTCGTGCTCGCCGATGAGTCGCACCGCGGCGTCGCGCATGACCACGTGATCGAGCTTCTTCGCCACGTGCGCATGCGTCTCCGCCGCGAACACGTCCGCGACCTCGGCGTTCCAGATTCGATACGCGTACGTCTTCGACTTCGCGTCGAAGCGCGCGTGGAAGTCGTCCGCGACCTCTTCGACGTGCGTCACGCGGATGTCCGCCGGCAGGAGCTGGTTGATGCCGAGGAGCAGTCCGCGCGGCGGGATGGTGGAGGGAGCGTCGAAGTGCGCGCGCTGCGCCGCGGCATGGACGCCGGAGTCTGTGCGTCCCGCACCGTGGATGCGGACGGGCGACCCGAAGAGCGTTGCCAGCGCTTCCTCGATCACCTGCTGCACGCCGGTGGCATTCGACTGCGTCTGCCAGCCGGCGTAGCGGGTGCCGAGGTATTGGAGGGTGAGGAGGAGACGCATGGGTTACCGGTGCTGGGTGCTGCGTGCTGCGTGCTGGGAGCCGCCCGAACACAGCACTCAGCACCCAGCACTCAGCACTTATCTCAGGTCCTGCGCAATGATCTGATCCCGCGCAAACCCGCTCACATTCGTGATGTTGTCGACCACGCCGATCGACACCCGATTCAGGCCCGGCTCCATCAGCAGCTCGAGGGTGTAGGTGTAGAACTTCCCGATCGTCTTCGGCATGTCGGCTGCGGGGACGGTGATCTGGTTCGACTTGCGGGCGACGTCCGACATGTCGTTGTCTTTGTTCGCCACGACGACGTAGACGTCGAAGCCGCCGACGTGCAGTCCTTCTTCGCCCTGCGGCAGGAGGGTGATGCTCTCCATCGGGATCTGGATCTCGACCGGCACGCGGAAGAGCTCCTGGTCGGTCGGGATGGGGCGGCTCATGCGCATGAGGACGTGCATGTCGTTCGCCTTCGACGCGTAGAGCAGGTTGGCGATGACGCGGTCGCTCATCTCGGCGTAGGTCGACTTCTCGACGAACGACTGGCGGGCGCGGACGATGTACTGGTTCTTGGGGTTGTTCTTCAGCCGCACCTCGAGCGCGCGCTGGCGGTCGACGCGCTCGGTGTTCGTGGCGCGGTAGCCGAGCGAGTAGTACGAATCGAGGTCGTGCTGGATGGTGGCGAAGGCCTTGCCGAAATTGTTCGTCTGCACCGAGGCGATGCCGCCGGTCATGTCGGCCATGAGCTGCATCGATTCCGTGGAGTTCGTCTGGATGGCGTTCGACACCATCATCGAGGTCGGACGCGAATTCTCGGCGCTGCTCTCATTGCCGACCGTGAGGCCGCCGGCGTGGATGGTGTACATCGTGATGCCGTTCGCGTTCGCCGTCTTCGCCACCGACTGGATCAGCGACGAGGCGTCGAACGTCATTCCCTCGAGCAGCGTGGAGCCCTGGGCCCAGCCCGGACGCTCGCGCGCCGTGTCTTCGATGAAGTAGAAGGCCTCGCGTCCCGGCTGCATGGGGAAGCCTTCCGACGTCAGCACCAGGATCTTCTTGCCCTCGACGCCGGCCAGCGTCGACATCAGCGCGTTGATCGACTCGACGGTCTGGCGGAGGTCATGGTCGACCGACTGCGCGTAGGTGCGCGCCGTGGCGATGGCGTCGTCGTACGACTGCGCGTCGCGGATGCGGTCCTCGATGTCTTTGCGCTCGCTGCGGTTCTGCGGTCCCATCGCCGACTCGCCGGCGATGATGTCGAGCGTCTGGATCAACTGGACGGGATCGCGCGTGAACGGCACGCGCACTTTCATCGAGCGGTTGAACGTGGCGATCATCGCCTCGTCGCCCGGCCGCATCACGTTCTTCACGAAATCCTTCATCTCCTTGAAGACGCGGTTGCGGTTGAACGGCGCCATGGAGAGGTTGTCGATGAAGAAAATGATGCGGCGGCGCATCTGGTCTTCGTCGACCTGCGCCACCGGGGCGGGAGCGGGAGCGGCGCCCGGCGCGGGCTCGGTCACCGCTGCCTCGTCGGTGCTGATCGCCTTGCTTCCGGCCACCTCGTAGAAGTTCGAGACCGGCTTCGCGACGCCGTTCTCCAGCACCTCGAAGTCGTTCTTCTTCAGGCCGTGAATGACGTTGCCCTTGCGGTCGGTGACCACCACGTCGATGTTGATGACGCGGATGTCCATCGTCTCGAAGGCACGATTGGGCTCACCCTGGGGTTTCTTTTGCTGGGCTGTGGCGACGACGGGGAGGAGCAGAACGGCCGCGAACGTGAGCGCGGCCGCGAGGCGAACAGGCTTCATCAGGCAAAGACCTCCGAGATTTCGACGGCTGAGCGCCGCCGCCGTTTCGCGCAGGCTGGCTTGCTCCATGCGAGAATACGGACCGCCGGTGGGAAACCGCCGCACCGAGTGAATATTTCCCGATGAGGGGCTACGGCCAAGTGGCTGCCACAAAACAAGATCCGCTTTCGTTCGCCAAGATGGCCGGTGCCGGCAACGACTTCGTCGTGATCGACAATCGATCCGGCCGGATCACCGACGCGACCGAGCTCACACGCCGCATCTGCACGCGCCGTTTGTCGGTCGGCGCAGACGGGCTGATCCTCATCGAAACGTCCGCCAAGGCGACGTTCCGGATGCGCTACCTCAACTCCGACGGCTCGCAGGCCGACTTCTGCGCCAACGGCACCCGCTGCGCCGCCCGCTTCGCGTTCGTGAACGTGATCGCGCCGCGGAAGATGACGATCGAGACCGAAGCGGGGGTGATCGGGGCGGAGGTCAGCGAGGGAGGCTCGGTGACGCTCTCGCTGCCGTCGCCGCGCGGCTTCGTCGCCAGCCGTCCGCTCGATGTGAACGGCCGGCGGATCGAAGGAAGCTTCATCACCGTCGGCGTCCCGCATTACGTGATCTTCCTGCGCGGCGATCTCTGGACGCAGCAGATCGAGCCGCTCGGCCGCGCGATCCGGATGCATCGCGACCTCGCGCCGGCGGGCGCGAACGTGAACTTCGTCGTGGTACGCGACTCCGGCTCGATCGACGTGCGCACCTACGAGCGCGGCGTCGAAGGCGAGACCCTCGCCTGCGGCTCCGGCGTCGTGGCCTCGGTGGCGACGAGCGCGTTGTTCGGCAAAGTGCGGACGCCGGTGAACGTGCTGACGCGCAGCGGGATCACGGTCGAGGTGTCGTTCACCCTCGCCGGCTCCGACCTGCACGACGTGCGGCTAAAGGGCGACGCGCGGCTGATCTACCGCGCCACCATCACGCCCGAAACGCTCGAGGGTTTCGATCCCGATTTCGTCCGCGATCCGGTCCAGGCAGCGCTGAGTGCCCGATAGACGCTCACTCGTAATCGCGATCGTCGCCGCGCTTGCATGCGCCGCCTCCGTCCAGTTCGCCACGCCGGTCGATCGCGCATTGCCGTTTCTCGCGGTGGTGGTAGTCGCGCTGAACGCGCCGATCGCCGTGCTGCCGCTGATCGTGGTGGAGAACGTGATCCCGGACGAGCCGACGCGGTTGCTGGCGATCGGCATCGTGATGGCGATCGCCTTCGCTTCGACAAAAACTTCCCCCATCATCACCACCCTCCTCGCAGTCCTCGTCCTCCGCTGGATCCCCTTCCACAACGTCGTGCTCTGGCGCGAGCTGATCATCCTCGCGGGGGCGGTAGCGGTCGCGTACGTGATGAACGGTGCGAGTCTCGCGGTAATCCTCGCCCTCTTCACCCCCGCCTGGCCGGCGAAGGTCGCGGTGATGCTGTTCGTCATCGCCATCATCGCGGCGTTCCAGCTCCGTCGCGTGAAGGGGAGCAGCGTCGTCGTCGCGCTGGTCATCGCATTCTTTCCCTGGAGCGGCCTGATGGCGCGCGGCTGGGGCGCATTCTTCCGCCCGCCGCATCAGGGCAATCGCCAATACCTCGGATACGCGCTGAAGCCCGGCGCCACGACGACGATCGACGTGCCGGCTGATGCGACGGCGGTCATCGTCTCCGGCGCCAATGTGCAACGCCTCCCATGCGGCACGATCCTCGGCACGCTCAACGGCAAACCGGTCACCGCTCCCGACTGGGGCTTCATGCGCCGCGAGCAGTTCTTCTCCTCGCGCAACTGCTATCCGCATGATCCCGCGGGCCGCATCCGCGACTACGGCTGGTCGGCCTGGATCGACGGAGCCGAACGGATCGGGCTGCCGCACGGCACGCGCACGATTCGCGTCGACGTCGATCCGCGGCTCCCGAAAGAAGCCACCCTGCAGGTCGAGGCGTTCGAATGATCGTCTCCGCCGCGATCGTCCTCGCCATCCTCCCGTTCGTCTTCTTCCGCGGCCGCGAGCTGGCGCGTGCACTGACCAACGAGCTCGCGCTCTACGCACTCGCGCTCGGCGTGTGGGTCTTCGCACAAGCCGTCGGCGCAACCGACTTCGATCCCTACATCGCAATCGTCTTCGTCGCGATCGCACAACTCACAACAATCGCGATCCAGATCGCAGCAACCCAGCAACTCAGCAACCAAGCAACCCGCTTCGCCATCGCCGCCGCACTCGTCTACGCCGTCATCATCCCGACGCAATTCCGCGGCGCCCTCGATGGCGACGAGCCGTTCTACCTGCTGGTGACCGAGTCGATCGTCCACGATCACGACCTCGACCTCAGCAATCAATATCGCGACATCGCGAAGGGCGACACCGGCCGTCCCGATCTCGTCCCGCAGCCCGGCGATCCGACCGGTCCGCACGGCGAGCAGTACTCGCGGCACGAGCCGTTCCTGCCGCTGCTGATGGTGCCGGGCTACGCGCTCTTCGGCGTCCCCGGTGCGATCGCAACCATCGCGCTCTTTGGCGTGCTCCTCGTGCGGTCGCTGGTGCGCTGGCTGGAAGACGAAGGGATCTCCGACGCCACGATCCGCGCGCTGATGCCGCTGATCGTCTTCGGACCGCCGGTCGCGTTCTACGCAGTGCGCATCTGGCCCGAGGTCCCGGCCGCGTTCTGCTTCGTCGAGGCGCTGCGCGGTGTGAGGCAGCAGCGCGCGCAACGCTGGATCCCCGCGCTCTTCGCACTGGTCATGCTGAAGCTGCGCTTCGTATTGATCGGCGTGACGCTCGTGCCGGTCATCCTTCGCGGACGGAATCGCCGGCTGATCGTCGTAACGGGCGCGATTCTCCTCTTGCCGCTGCTCGTCGTGTGGCTCGTCTCCGGCAGCGCGACGAACGTGCACACCTGGCGCGAGCTGATTCCCGTCGCGCCGATGCTGTACGTCAAAGGTCTCTTCGGACTGCTCCTCGACGGCGCGACCGGCATCGCGTTCCAGGCGCCGCTCTTCCTCCTCGGCATCTTCGCTCTCGCGCAATGGCGGAAGATGCCCGAGGGCTTTCGACTCGGCGCGATCGCATCGTTGATTTATGTGGTGACGCTGCTACCGCGATCGGAATGGCACGGCGGCTGGTCGCCGCCGCTGCGCTACATCGTCGTCTTCATCCCGGTCCTCGCCCTCGGCGCCGCGGCGATGTACGAGCGGTCGAAGTGGTGGCTCGCGCCGATCGCGATCTGGACGATCGGGATCACCGTGCACGGCATCGCAGAGCCCTGGCGCCTCTTCCACATCGCGAACGGCGAGAATGCGGTAGGGGAGTGGCTCTCGGTGATGCAGCACAGCGATTTCTCGAGGATGTTCCCGAGCTACATCCGGCCGAATTTTGCGGCGATCGTCGCAGCCCTCGCATTCGTCGCTGCGCTCGGCGCGTGGCGCCTGTCGCAAGGCGCGTCAACCATGAGCGCCCTGCGCCTTGCGCCTTGCGCCGCGATTCTCCTCGCCCTCTTCTTCCACTTCGGCCGCCTCCCCGGCGACCGCATCGAATTCGAAGACGCGCACGTCATCCACAACGGCGGCGAGCTCTATCCCTACGAGTACCAGGTCGCGCGCTTTATCTACCGCGGCGGCTGGCTGATGAAACACGGCGACTCGCTCTCCTTCCTGGCGAAGCGCGGACGCTACGTCCTCTTCTACGCCTCGACGCAGCCCGCGGTCATCGACCTCGGCGGCCATGCGTTCCATCTCGACAAGGCGCCGAATTACACGATGACCGTCGTCGATCTTCCAATAACCGGACGCGTCACGCTGCGTTGTCTCGACGGCAGCATCAACCTCGATCGGATGGATCGCCGTGACTGACGTCGACTTCATCGTCCTCGACGTCGACGGCGGCGCGATGCTGCGCACCTGCATCGACTCGATCAAGCGGCAGACCATCACGCCGCATCGCATCATCGTCTTCGACAACGGCTCGCGCACGCCGGTGGAGCTCAGGGATGCCGAGGTGTTGCGCAGCGAAGAGAACCTCGGGTTCGCGGGGGGCGTGAATGCCGCGTTCAAGCAGGTCACCGCGCCGTTCGTCGCGCTGATCAACAACGACGTCGTGCTCGATGAAGACTGGCTGGCGACCGTGCTCGATCCGATGCAGGACAAGGGCATCGCCGCGGTGCAGACGATCCTCCGCCGCAACGCGAAGAAGCTCGACGGCGCCGGCATCGACATCAGCGACGGGACCTACCGGCAGACCCTGCACGTCGAGAAGGCGTGGGGCGTCTCCGCCACTGCCGCGCTCTATCGCGCCGCGGCCCTCGGCGATCACGTTTTCGACGAGCGCTTCTTCGCCTACTACGAAGACGTCGAGCTCTGCGCGCGCCTGCACGAAGGGGGCTGGCGGACGCACGCCGTGCCGCTGGTGAAGGCGACGCATCGCGGCTCGCAGACCGCGCCGCTTCTCGGGCGCGACGCCGTGCGACTGCGCACGCGCAACCGCTACTGGGTCGCGCGGCTGCATCGCGGTGTGGGATCGATTTCGTCGCTGCTGTGGGAAGACGCGAAGCTGCTGGTGCGGGGACGAAGCTCGCTGCGTGGCATCATCGAGGGGCTTTGTTCAACGTTGTCGTAATCACGCGTGACGCCGTCGGCTCACGCATGGCCGGCCCCGGCATTCGCGCGACGTACCTCGTGCGCGAGCTCGGGAAGCACTTCCCGACGACGCTCAACGGCGACATCCGCGACGCCGACGTCATCATCGGCCAGCCGGTGCGGGGACTCTTCAAGCGCCGCCGCACGCAGCGCATCGTCTACGACCTCTTCGATCCGCAGGTTCTCGAGCTGCGCGAGCTGTACGGCAACGCGCCGTCGCCGCGGCAGCGGGTTCATCTCGCCGCGGAGTGGTTCCGCCTCATGTTCGCGCTGCGGCACGGCGACCTGCTGATGTGCGCGGCGCCGAAGCAGCGCGAGTTCTACGATCAGCTCAAGAGCAGCGACACGCCGTGGATCGAGGTGCCGTTCGGGATTGATCTCGATGAGACGCGCGCCTGTTCCAAACCGCAGGACAACCTCGTGGTGTGGGGCGGCGGCGTGTGGGAGTGGCTCGATCCGGGGCTGGCGGTCGATGCGGTGCTGCAGCTCAACCGCGAAGGATTGCGTTGCCGGTTGCTGTTCATGGGCCGCGCGAGACCGAATCCGCATGCCGTCGATCGCCGCCGCGAGAGCCGTTTCGACGAGCTGCTGGCGCGCGGAAACGGGCTCGTCGATGCGAACGCCGACTGGGTTCCGTACGCGGAGCGATTGTCGTGGCTGCGCGCTGGGAAAGTCGCTATCATGCTCCACCGCCCAACGGCGGAGGCCGACTACTCCATCCGCACGCGTCTCTTCGACGCAATCGCGGCGGGAGTTCCGGTCGTGGCGACGGAAAGGGGCTTCGCGGCCGATCTCGTGGCGCGTGAAGGTCTCGGCATCGTCGTTCCGCCGTCGGACAGGGAGGCGGTTGCAAGCGCGATCCGCCGCCTGCTGACGGACGACACATTCCACATGACATGCGTAGAGAATCTGAAGCGCATACGGCCACGATTCGCGTGGGAAGTCGTCACGCGTCCGCTGGTCGATGCGGTGAGTCAATGGCAGAAGCAACTCCGATGATGATCGACGACGAGCCGGCGGGTGATGGCGCCCGTCGCTCCACTGTGTTGCGTAGTCTCCCGCAGCCGGTCGATCTCTCCATCCTCATCGTCACCTGGAACAGCGAGCGCTGGATCGAGCGCTGCCTCGCCTCGATCAAGGAAGCGTGCGACGGCGTCGAGTACGAGGTCGTGGTCTACGACAACGCGTCGACCGATGCGACGATCGCGCGCATCACCGATGACGCGCACGTCATCCGCGCGAATGCCAACGACGGTTTCGCCGCCGGCACCAACCGCGCGCTCGCGCAGTCGCGCGGCCGCTTCGTCTTCTTCCTCAATCCCGACTGCGAGCTCGCGCCGAAGGCGCTCACGCTGCTGGTCAACTTCCTCGATCAGAACCCGCACGCCTCGGCCGCGGCGCCGCTGCTCGAGGACGAGAGCGGCGATTCGCAGCGTGAGTTCCAGTTGCGCCGGCTGCCGACGATGCGCAGCTTCGCCGCGGAAGTTCTCCTCTTCGACAAGCTCTTTCCGCGCAACGCGACGACCGCGCACTACCGCTACCGCGACGCCGACCTCACGCATCCGATCCGCGTCGAGCAGCCTGCCGCCGCGGCGTTCCTCATCCGCCGCGAGGTCTTCGACGAGATCGGGCCGCTCGACGAGCGCTTTGCACCGGCGTGGTTCGAAGACGTCGACTACTGCCGCCGGCTCGCCGCGGCGGGGAAGGAAGTCTTCGCCGTCCCGGCCGCGCGTGCGCGGCACTTCGGCGGCGCGAGTCTCGAGCACGTCGGCCTGGCGCGCTTCATCGAGGTCTGGTATCGCAACATGTGGCTCTACGCGCGCAAGTGGTTCACGCCGGGCCAGGCGGAAGGGCTGCGCTGGATGATCATCGCCGGCATGCTGCTCCGCTGCGTGGCCTCGGTCGCCGGCTTCGCGAACGGCCACGGCCGCTGGCCGTCGCTGCGCGCGTATGCGAACGTGGCGAAGAAAGCATTCAACCGATGGGACGAGCCGCATCCGTCGTCCTAGTGACCTGGAACAGCGCGCAGCATCTCCCGCGCTGTCTCGACGCAATCGCACAACAGAGCTGGCCCGACGTCGAGCTGATCGTCGTCGATAACGCCTCCACCGACGGCAGCGCCGACCGCGCCACCATCCGCAACGACACGAACCGCGGTTTCGCCGCCGCCGTGAACCAGGGCCTCGCCGTCGCCCGCGGCGAGTTCGTGCTGCTCTGCAACCCCGACGCGTTCCTCGAGCCCGACTATCTCTCGCGCATCATCGAAGCGCTCGACCAGGCCGGCGAGTCGTTCGGCATGGCGACGGGAAAACTCCTCAGCGCGACCGACAGCAATCTGATCGATTCGAAAGGCATCCGCATGACGCGGACCGGCAGACACTTCGACATCGAGCAGGGGAAACGCGATCTGCCAACCGCCAACTACCACCTGCCAACTGAAGTATTCGGCGTCTCCGGCGCCGCCGCCGTCTACCGCATGTCGTTCCTCCGCGACGTCGCCATCGACGGCGAGGCCTTCGACGAAGACTTTTTCACGTACCGCGAGGACGCCGACATCGCGTGGCGCGGACGCCTCTTCGGCTGGCGTGCGCTCTACGTGCCGGCCGCGGTCGCGCATCACGTCCGCACCGTGACGCCTGAAAAGCGGAGACAGCTCTCGCCGGTGGTCAACATGCACGGCGTGAAGAACCGCTTTCTCCTGCGGCTCAAGAACGAAGGGCTCTACCTCGCGTTGCGCAACGCGCCGTTCGAGCTGGCGCGCGACGTCATCGCCATCGCCGCGACGCTGACCATCGAGCGCACGTCGCTGCCCGCGTTCTCGTGGATCTGGCGCAACCGCAAGCGCGTGCTGGCGAAGCGGCGAATGATTCAAAGCCGCCGCCGCGTCTCCGACCGCGAGCTCGCCCGGTGGTTCCGTTGAAGCTCGCGATCCTCGGCACGCGCGGAGTCCCGCCGAATTACGGCGGCTTCGAGACCTTCGCCGCGGAGCTCGGGCGGAGATTGGTGGCGCGAGGACACGAGGTGTCGGTGTATTGCCGCGAACGTGGAGCGGGGGAGTGGGAAGGCATCCACCGCCTCGTCCTCCCCTCGATCGGCCACAAGTACCTCGAGACCGTCAGCCACGCGATGCTCTCGGCGCTCGACGCGCTCCGCCGCGACTTCGACGCCGTCCTCGTCTGCAACGCCGCGAACGCGTTCGTCCTCCCGCTCCTGCGCGCCGCGCGCATTCCGGTCGCCATCAACGTCGACGGCATCGAGCGCAAGCGCCGCAAGTGGAACATCCTCGGGCGCGCCGTCTACACGATCGGCGAGTCGTTCTCCGCCGCGTTCGCGACCGTCGTTGCCGATGCCGAAGTGATCGCCGATTACTACCGGACGAACTACGCAATCGAGCCGCGCGTCATCGCCTACGGCTCCGACTTTCCCATCGAGAAAGACACGGATGTCCTGCAGCGTCTCGGCATCGACGACTACATCCTCTACGTCAGCCGCTTCGAGCCCGAGAACAACCCGCTCGAAGTAGTCGAGGCATACGAGAAACTCAGCACCCAGCACCCAGCACTCAGCACTCCCCTCGTGATGTTAGGCGAGGCGCGCTACGACAAAGCCCTCGGCGCCGCCCTCCACCGCCATGCATCCGACAAGATCCTCTTTCCCGGCGCACTCTACGGCGCCGATTACCGCACCCTCCAGCGCAACGCCCTCCTCTACATCCAGGCCACCGAAGTCGGCGGCACCCACCCGGCGCTCATCGAGGCGATGGCCTCGAACGGCTGCGTCCTCGCGCACGACACTCCCGAGAACCGGGAAGTGGGGGGCGACGCCGTCGGTTACTTCCATCTCCGGCCCGTGCAAACGCTTACGGGCACGCTTTCCGAATGGCTCGCGTCCGCGGATTTGCGCCAAACGCAAATCGGCAGAGCACGGCGCCGGGCGGCCGAGCGGTACGGCTGGGAAGCCGTCACCGACGCGTACGAAAAACTTTTGTTGAGCCTGGCCTAGACGCTCGCGAAGGTAGCTTCGTATACACGACGGCGGCGTTTTGCAGTACATTCCGGGCCGAGGCCCGGACCGAAGGAACTGATGCTCAAACAAAAAGCGAGTTTTATCGCGAGGATCGTCTATCTCGTTGATATCGCATTGACATCCGTTGCTTTCTTCGCGGCCTTCTTCCTCCGCGACCTGGTCCTGCCGCTGATCGATCCCGGTCATTTCCCGACCGGACTCTTTCCCCTCCAGGACTACCTCAAGATCTACCCGCTGGTCCTGATCATCTGGTCGGTCCTGCTCTTCACCTACCACAGCTACCACAGCCACCGGACCATCCCGCTGACGCGCGAGGCGCTGACCACCATCCGCGTCGTCATCACCGGCAGCATCCTCCTCGCCACCGTGGCGTATCTGATGCCGCTGCGGCAGTTATCGCGTTCCTGGTTCGTCCTCTTCGGCGCCCTCGCCACCGTTCTCCTCGTCGCCGAGAAGATCGTCCTTCGGCTCGTCGCCCGCTACGTCCGCTCGAAGGGACTGAACTACCGGACCATCGTGATCGTCGGCACCGGCCGCCGCGCCCTCGACGTCGCCCGCATCATCAACGACCACAAATACTGGGGTTACAAGATCCTCGGATTCGTTTCCGACGGTCACCGTCTGTCGAACGGGTGGGGGCGCTACCGCGTCTTCGGCTCGGTTCCCGACCTCCGCCGGCTCCTCGAGACCGGGATGGGCGTCGGCGAGCCGGTCGACGAGATCGTCTTCGCGGTCACGCGCAAGAAGCTCGACGAGATGAAGCAGATCTTCCTCTTCTGCGAGGAGCTCGGCATCCGCGCCCGCGTGGCGATGAACTTCTTCCAGAACCGCGTGGCGCGGATCGAGATCGAAGAGCTCGAGGGCATCCCCTTCATCACCTTCACCACCACGCCGTCGAACGAGTCGCAGCTCGCGGTCAAACGCCTGCTCGACATCGCGGTCTCCGCGCTGCTGCTCGTACTCGCCGCGCCGCTCATCCTGCTCGTCGCCATCGCCATCAAGCTGACGTCGCCCGGCTCGGTCTTCTTCAAGCAGACCCGCATCGGACTGAACGGCCGCATCTTCACGCTCTACAAGTTCCGGACGATGATCGAAGACGCCCACGAGCGCCGCGACGAGGTTTCGCACCTCAACGAGATGACCGGTCCGGTCTTCAAGATGAAGGACGATCCGCGCGTGACCGCCGTCGGCCGCATTCTTCGCAAGTTCTCGCTCGATGAGATTCCGCAGTTCTGGAACGTCTTCCGCGGCGACATGAGCCTCGTCGGACCGCGTCCGCCGATCCCGGAGGAAGTGGCGAATTACCACCGGTGGCATCGCCGCCGGCTGTCGATGAAGCCGGGGCTGACCTGCCTCTGGCAGATCAACGGCCGGAACAACGTCGACTTCGACCGCTGGATGCAGCTCGATCTGCAGTACATCGACAACTGGTCGCCGCTGCTCGATCTGAAGATCCTGCTGCGCACGATCCCCGCCGTCCTCTCCGGCCGCGGCGCGTCGTAAAAATCCCACCAGAAAAATCGCTCCGTCCCCTCGCGGCTATGCTATAACCGCATACCGGTAAGCCCCCGCTGTAAACCCTGGTGACGGACAATGAAACGACGAATCGTTTTCGCTGTCGTTGTTGCCCTTTCGGCCGCGATCGGCTTCGCCCAACCCCGCCGAAGCGTCGGTCGCGGACCGCAGCCTCTGCGCGACGCCACGATCGACAACTCCGCGAGCTGCGACATCAGTACCTCGCCCGCCGCGACGCTCCTCCTCCCGTACTTCGAAGTCGAGATCGGGAAGCATGTCTCCGAGGCGCGGAACACGATCTTCACCGTCATCAACACCTCGCGCGTGCCGCAGATCGCGCGCGTGACGGTCTGGAGCGACCAGGGCTATCCCGCGCTCTGGTTCAACATCTTCCTCACCGGCTACGCCGTCGAGGGCATCTCGATGTACGACGTCCTCGGGCTCGGCGTGATCCCGACCGCGACGTCGCTCGAGCCGCAGGGCGAGAAGTCGGCGACCGGCAACCCGGGCATCGTGAATCTCGAGAACTGCGGCGCGAGCGGCGGCGAGCTGCCGAAAGACGTGCTGGCCAGCGTGCAGTCGATCCTCACCAACGGCACCGGCGCCTCGACCGGATGCAAGGTCGGCTCGCAGCACGACAACGCCACCGGCTTCGTCACCGTCGACGTCGTGAACAGTTGCTCGAACCTCTCGCCGCTCGACATCAGCTACTACTCGCAGGTGCTGCTGTTCGACAACGTACTCACCGGCGACTACGAGCGGATCGATCCCGACACGAAGTCAGGCAACTACGCGGGCGGCAATCCGCTGGTGCATCTCAAGGCGATCCCCGAGGGCGGCGGACCGACGAACAAGACCGCGCTTCCTTACACGTTCTACGATCGCTACACGCCGTCCGGCGCGCGGAAGATCGATCGCCGCCAGCCGCTGCCCGCCTCGTTCGCCGCGCGCTTCATCCAGGGCGGCAAGGCGAAGTTCTACACCGACTACGTTTTCTGGCGCGAGGGCGCTTCGTCCGGCGCGGCGAACTGCACGAGCGCGAACGAGGCGATGCCGTTCGAGCCGGCGGTCCGCTTCGACGAGAGTGAGAATCCGACGGCGCTCGCATCATCGGCGCTGAGCAACACGCCGATGTCCGCCGCCATCGCCACGACGTCGTCGATGTTCCCGCCGATCACCGGCTTCAACGTCACCGGCTGGATGCTGATGAACCTCGACAACAAGGCGGGGACGCGCGCGCAGGGGAATCCGTTCTCGACGTCGCGCCCGAGCCAGAACTGGCTGATCGTCCGGCTCAGCGCCGAGGGACGGTATGCGGTCGATTACGACGCGACGTCGTTGCGCAACGGATGCGTGAATGATGCGCCGGTGACGGCCGTCGTCATTCAGGGGAGGGATCAATGAAGCGATTGCTCCTGATCCTCCTGATGACCGCGTCGTCGTATGCGGCCGTCGCCCCCGCACACGTCGTGACCGCGAACAACGCGAGCTGCGACATCGGCACGTACGCCGCCGCGACGCTGCTCCTCCCGTACTTCGAAGTCGACTACCAGACGACGACGCCGAACGCGGTGAACACGGTCTTCACGGTCATCAACACGTCACGCCTGCCGCAGATCATCCGCGTGACGATCTGGACCGACCTCGGATTTCCGGTGATGTGGTTCCCGATGTTCCTCACCGGCTACGACATGGAGACAGTCTCGCTCTACGAGATGATCGCGCGCGGCTACGTCCCGGTGACCTATTCGGGCGCGCCGACCGGACCCGCGTCCGCCGACGGCGACGCGAATCCGAATCATCTGCAGGACATCCGGTGTGCGCGGACCGGCGGCTCGATGACTCCGGAGCTCGTGCACCGGCTGCAGCGCATCCTCACCACCGGCGAGCGCGACACCGAATGCCGCGTCGGCACGACGCATCAGAACGCGACCGGCTACGTGACGATCGACGTGACCAACAGTTGCGATCTCACCAGCCCGATGGAGCCGGGCTACTGGAACAACACGATCCTTTTCGACAACGTGATCACCGGCGATTACGAGCGGATCAATCCCAACTCATCGACCGGCAATTACGCGGGCGGCGCGCCGCTGGTGCACATCCGCGCGATCCCCGAGGGCGGCCCGGCTGCGGCGCCGGCGAACGTGCCGATGCCGTACACGTTCTACGACCGCTACACGCCCGCCGGCGCCAAGCGGATCGATCGCCGCCAGCCGTTGCCGGCGGTCTTCGCCGCGCGCTACATCGAAGGCGGCTCGACCGGTTTCCGCACGAACTTCATGATCTGGCGCGAGGGCCTCACCGCCGCGACGAGCGACGAGTGCGATTACGCGAAGAACGCGGGCCTCGGCGTCCGCGGCATCGTCCGCTTCGACGAGCACGAGAACCCGACGGCGATCGCCACGACGTCGCTCGTCCTCCCGCCGACGTCGGCCACGCCGTCGAATGCCGCGACCTTCCCGCCGATGACCGGCGACGATCGCGGCGGCTGGTTCTGGATCGCGCTCGACAACGGCGCGCGCTCCCGTCCCAGTCAGAACTGGATCACCGTGCAGATGTACGCCGAGGGCCGGTACGCCGTCGACTTCGACGCGACGTGGCTGGCGAATGGCTGCACGATGACGGCGCCGGTGGCCCCGTAGTTGCCGGTTACCAGTCGCCGGTTCCCTGGCAACCGGCAACCGGCAACCGGTAACCTACGCCGCATGAAGCTCGATCCCACCTCCGCCGACTTCCGCGCCGCGGGCCACAAGCTCATCGACTGGATCGCCGATTACATCGACAACATCGATTCGTACGACGTCCTCTCGCGCGTGCAGCCGGGCGACATCGCGAAACAGTTCCCCAGCTCACCGTCCCGCGAGGGACGCGACTACGACGCGCTGCTCGCCGACTTCCAGTCGAAGATCCTCCCGGGGGTCACGCACTGGAACCACCCGTCGTTCTTCGCCTACTTCTCGATCACCGGCTCGCAGGCCGGCGTGCTCGCCGAGCTCCTCACCGCGGCGCTGAACGCGAACGGGATGCTCTGGAAGACGTCGCCCGCGTTGACGGAGCTCGAGACCGTGGTCCTCGCCTGGCTGCGCGATGCGCTCGGCCTGCCGTCGAATCTCTTCGGCATCATCAACGACACGGCGTCGATCAACTCCTACCTCGCGCTCGCCGCGGCGCGCGAGAACCTCGGCCTCGACATCCGCGCCGAGGGGATGACCGGCCGCGACCTCCCGCCGCTGCGCGTCTACTGCTCCGAGCATGCGCATTCGTCGATCGACAAGGCCGCCCTGGCCCTCGGCTTCGGCATGACCGGCATCGTGAAGATCGAGACCGACGAGCAGTTCCGGATGAAGCCCGAGGCACTCGAGCGGGCCATCGCGCGCGATCGCGCCGCGGGAGCGCGTCCCTGCGCGATCGTGGCGACGACCGGCACGACGTCCATCGCGTCGATCGATCCGGTGCGGGCGATCGGCGAGATCGCGCAGCGAGAAGGGGCGTGGCTGCACGTCGACTCCGCGTACGGCGGCTCGGCCACCATCTGCCCCGAGTTTCGCGGGATGTGGGACGGCATCGAGTACGCCGATTCGATCGTGGTCAATCCGCACAAGTGGCTCTTCACGCCGATCGACTGCAGCGTCCTCTACACGCGCAAGCCGGACGTGCTGAAGGCGACCTTCTCGCTCGTCGCCGAGTACCTCAAGACGACCGACACGGCCGAGATCAACTACATGGACTACGGCCTGCAGCTCGGCCGGCGGTTCCGCGCCCTCAAGCTCTGGCTCGTCTTCGAGCATTACGGCGTCGAGCGCATCCAGGCGATGATCCGTCAACATGTTGACTTTGCCGCGAAGCTCGCCGAGGAGCTGCGCAAGAAGCCGGGTGTGGAGCTGCTGACGCAGTCGCTCAGCGTTGTCGTTTTCCGTTTGCGCGATGGAGACGACGCGACGATGCAGATGATGGAGAAGATGAACGCGACCGGGCGGCTGTTCGTGTCGCACACCAAGCTCCGCGGTCAGTACGCGATCCGCGTCGCCATCGGCAACGGAGCGACGGAGTGGCGGCACGTCGAGCAGATTCTGTCGTTTCTCTGACGATCACGATCATTCGTGACACGCGGCACCGCTGCGTTGCCGCGGCGGGCGCACGTTCGAGTCATGAGACGAATCGCACCTCTGCTCATCTTCCTCGCCGCCTGCAGCGGGACCACCGTCCGCTTCGGCGCGCATCAGGTCCACGCTCCCGCGGTCGTGGTCAACAACACGTCGCTCTGGCAGGGCGATGCGATCGCCGGCCGGCGCGAGTTCATCAACCACTCGTGCATCGAGTGCCACCGCGTCGCCGAAGATCCGCAGTTGCCGCCGGGCGCGCGCTCGATCGCCGGACCGTTGCTGGAGCAGCTCGACCGCTACAAACCGTCCGCCCTCGCGGAGCGGATCGTCAATCGCAAGACGGGTGAGTCGGAGGAGCTGTTCGACAAGACGATGGCCGACTTTGCGCAGCCGCTGAACGCGCGTCAGCTCGCCGACATCGTGGCGTATCTGCGGCATCCAAGGCCACCGGGCGCGTAATCACTGCGCCGCTTCGAGCACGTCGAGTAGAGCCCGCCCGAACGCCTCGAGCTTCGAATCACCGATGCCGTAGACGTCGCGCAGCTCGACCAGTGTCGACGGCCGCACGCGCGCCACTTCGCGCAGCGTCCGGTCGCTGAAGATGACGTACGGCGGGACGTTGCGCTCGTCCGCCTCGGCGCGGCGCCACGTGCGCAGTGCGTCGAAGAGCGAGCGATCGACCCCTTCCCACGATTCGATCGGAATCATGCTGCGCCGCGACCGCTCCTTCTTCTTCGACGCCGCGATCGGCTGGCGCAGCCGCACCTCGGCCTCGCCGCGCAGCACGTTGCGCGCGGACGGCGTGAGCCGCAGGATCGGATACTCGCCGTTGCTCTGCTCGAGGTAGCCCTGCCCGACGAGCTGCCAGATCCAGTCGCGCACTTCGTTGCGGCTGCAGCCCTTGAGCAGCGCGTACGTCGACAGCGAGTCGTGCGAGCGCTCGCGGATCTTGTCCGTCTTCTCGCCGCGCAGGACGGAGATCACGTGGCCGATGCCCCACGACTGCCCGACGCGATAAACGCACGACAGGATCTTCTGCGCGACCGTCAGCGCATCCGGCACGTCCTCGGTCTCGCCGAGACAGATGTCGCATGCGGTGCAGGACTCGAGCGTGTAGTGCTGGCCGAAGTATTCGACCAGCGCGCGATGGCGGCACGCCGTGCCGGAGGCGTAGCGGTCGATGTCGACGAGATGCTTGATCGCCGTCGCCACGTACTCCGGATCGGGCGCGCCGTCGTCGTTGCCGCGCTCGACCATTTGCTTCCAGAAGATGACGTCGGCACCGGAGTAGAGCAGCACGCACTCCGCCTCCAGTCCGTCGCGGCCCGCGCGTCCCGTCTCCTGCTGATAGTGCTCGATCGACTTCGGCATCGCGGTGTGCAGGATGAAGCGGACGTTCGAGCGGTCGATCCCCATTCCGAACGCCACGGTGGCGACGACGAGGTCGGTCTTTTCCGATGCGAACGCGTCCTGCGCCGTGCGCCGCTCTTCCTGCGACATCCCGGCGTGATAGCCGACCGCGTCGTAGCCCGACTTGCGCAGCTTCGCCGTCAGTTCGTCGACGTCGCGCCGCCGCGTGCAGTAGACGATCCCCGCCTCGTTCTTGTGGCGATCGACCACTTCGACGATCTGCTTCCACTCGTCGCGGCGCGGAAGAATGCGATAGGTGAGGTTCGGCCGGTCGAAATCGCCGACGAGCTTCAGCGGATCGCGCAATGAAAGCTGCTCGGCGATGTCGCGCCGCACCTGCGCCGTCGCCGTCGCGGTGTAGGCGTGGATCGAGGCATCGGGAAACTCGTTGCGCAGGTTCTTGAGCTGCCGGTACTCCGGCCGGAAGTCGTGGCCCCAATGGCTGATGCAGTGCGCTTCGTCGATGGCGAACGTCTTCGCGCCGGCGCGGCGGAGCATCTCGCGGAACGACGGCATCGCCAGCCGTTCCGGCGAGACGAAGAGCAGCTTGAGCTTGCCCTTCAATAGTTCCTGTTCGATCTCGCGATGTTCGTACGACGCCTGCGAGCTGTTGATCTGCGCGGCGGTGACGCCGCACGCGATGAGGCCGTCGACCTGGTCCTTCATCAACGAGATGAGCGGCGAGACGACGATGGTCGGATGGTCCTTCAATAGTGCGGGGACCTGGTAGCAGAGGGACTTGCCGCCGCCGGTCGGCATCACGACGAGCGAGTCGCGACCTTCCAGCGAGGCAGTCATCGCCTCCTGCTGCAGCGGCCGGAATGAGTCGTAACCCCAGTGCTTGGAAATGACCTCGAGGAGGCGGGCGGACATTGGGGAAATTGTACGGGACGTAGGGCGGGTCCTCCGACCCGCCTGAGGGGGGCGGGTTGAGAACCCGCCCCACGTGTAGAATCGCGCGACTGATGCAGCCGATCCAGGCCAGAGGCCGGCACGCGCGTGCGTTGCGTGCAATCGCCGACCTCCTCACCCGACAGCGCCTCTCTTCCGCATACGTCGGCTCGGTTGCCCGAGCCGCGTGGCTCGGCGGCGAAGTTGCAGCGGGCTCGATCGACGTCATCGCCGTGATGGGACCGCAGCAGAAGAATCAGATTGCGATGATGGCGAGCAACCGCGGCTGGCGCGTCGACCGCGAGGAGATCGCGCAGAGCGAGGAGCTCGACCTCATTCCGCTCAATTTCATGGATGAAGAGGGCGAGGTCCGCGTACATGTTCTCGTGGCCAGCAATGCGCTGTACGGACGGATGGTGGCGGCGGCGCGCGAGACGGCGTTCGAGGATTTGACGCTGCGCGTCCCGGCCCCCGAGGATTTCGCGCTGCTGCTCGCGCTCGCCGGCGATGAGGCGGCACTGCAGACGCTCACCGCCGACGCCGCCTTCGACCGCCACGGCTACAACGAGAAGCTGGTCTCCATCGGTCTGCCCGGAATGGTGGTCGCGGAATGAAGTGGATCGCGAAACAGCAGGGATTCGACGAGATGGTCGACCGCATTTCGGCGCAGCCGATCATCGCCGTCGACACCGAGGCCGATTCGCTGCACTCGTACTTCGACAAGGTGTGCCTGGTGCAGATCACGGCGGGGGAGGAAGACTTCGTCGTCGATCCGCTGGCGAAGATCGACATCACGCGCTTCGGCCAGCTCCTGGCCAATCCCGACGTCCGCAAGATCTTTCACGGCGGCGACTACGACCTCCGTATCCTCAACCGCGATTTCAACTTCACGATCTCGAACCTCGTCGACACGATGATCTGCGCGCAGCTCCTCGGGTACGAGCAGTTCGGACTCGCGGCGTTGCTGGACCGCCATTTCGGCGTGAAGCTGAACAAGGCGCATCAGCGCGCCGACTGGGCCATGCGTCCGCTGCCGCCCGACATGCTCGATTACGCCGCGATGGACACGCGCTATCTCGTGCGGCTCTACGAGGTGCTGCGCGCGGAGCTCGAGGCGCGCGGGCGGTGGGAGTGGGCGATGGAAGAGTTCTCGCGGCTCGAGGCGGTGCGCTTCCGCGAGTCGGAGGAGAACGAGGAGCCGTTCCGGCGATTGAAAGGGATCGGCGGATTCGACCGCCGGTCGCTGGCCATCGTGCGCGGCCTGCACGTGTGGCGCGATCATCTCGCGCGCGCGGCCGACCGGCCGCCGTTCAAGATCATCGGCAACGACGCCATCATCGAGATCGCCAAGGCGAAGCCGAAGTCGTCCGCGGAGCTGGCGAAGATCAAGGCGGTCTCGCAGTACCACTTCCGCCGCTTCGGCGGCGAGATCATGCGCATCGTCCAGGAGGCGCTGGAGATGCCGGAGGACGCGCTGCCGCAGCGCCAGGAGTCGCGGCCGTTCTTCCGCGACAAGGTGCTGGAGGCGCGCGTCGACCGGCTGAAGCGGATCCGCGACCAGGTGGCGAAGGAGCTCGGGATCGACGTCTCGGTCGTCGCCCCGCGCCACGTCATGATCGCCGTCGCCACGCTCGAGCCGCGCGAGGTCGGCGCTCTCGATCAGGTGCCGGCGATGCGCGAGTGGCAGAAGCGGCTGCTCGGTGAGAAGTTCATTGCCGCGCTCGCGGGCTAATACGCCCCCTGCCGCAGATTGATCCCGTACTCCAGGAACGCCTTCAACGCGCTCAGCATCTGCGACCACCCCATGCAGTTGCCGTACGAGAGCTCGAGTCCCTTCTCCGTCTCCGGCCAGCCCGATTCGCTGATGCTGACCAGCGTCTCGTGATCGTTCAGCGCTTCGAACGCGATCTCCACGCGGCAGACGATCTCGCCCGCGGCGTCCCATTCGAACGCGATCAACTGGTTCTCGACCACTTCCTTCACCCGCACCGGAAAGGGACCGGGGAAATCGGCGAACTCCCACATCACCGTCGTGTTCGCGTCGAGCGGGGCGCTCGCGCCGCCGGTGGTGAAGTAGCGCGACAGCTTTTCCGGATTGCGCACGCCGTCGAAGACCTCGCCGATCGGTTTCTGAATCTTCGTGTGCACTTTGAACTTGAGCTGCATGGCTGTTCCTCCGTTGATCCCTCGACTTCGCTCGGGATGAAGGCCCCTGTACAATCGCGCCGCAATGGAACGGTCCTCTGAATACAACGTCGTCGTCATCGGTTCCGGCCCGGCCGGATGCACCGCCGCCCTCTACCTCGCCCGCGCCAATTTCGTGCCACTCGTGCTCGAAGGGATCCAGCCGGGCGGCCAGCTCACCATCACCACGGACGTCGAGAATTACCCCGGTTTCCCCGAGGGAATCCTCGGGCCGAAGCTGATGGATCTGATGCGCCAGCAGGCCGAGCGCTTCGGCGCCGTCTTCAAGATGGAGAACGTCGAGAAGGTCCATCTCACCTCCCATCCGTTCCTCATCACCACCGATCAGCGCGAGTACGAGGCGCAGGCGGTGATCATCGCCTCCGGCGCGTCGGCCAAGCAGCTCGGCATCCCGACGGAAAAGGCGCTGCAGGGCTTCGGCGTGTCGTACTGCGCGACGTGCGACGGCTTCTTCTTCAAGGGGAAGGAGATCGTGGTCGTCGGCGGCGGCGATTCGGCGATGGAGGAGGCGACGTTCCTCACCAAGTTCGCCAGCAAGGTGACGATCATCCATCGCCGCGAAGCGATGCGCGCGTCGAAGATCATGCAGGACCGCGCGCTGAAGAATCCGAAGATCGAGTTCATCTTCAACTCGACGGTCGACGAGGTCGTCGGCACGAAGGAAGGCGGCGTCACCGCGCTCAAGGTGCGCAACCTCGTCACCGAGGAGACGACGGAGATGAAGACGCAGGGTCTCTTCGTCGCCATCGGGCACACGCCGAACACCTCGCCGTACACCGGGCAGCTCGAGCTCGACGACAAGGGCTACATCTGCCTGCCGCACAAGAACTCGACGAAGACGAACATCGAGGGGGTCTTCGCCTGCGGCGACGTGGTCGATCACATCTACCGCCAGGCCATCACCGCCGCCGGCAGCGGATGCGCGGCCGCGCTCGATTGCGAGCGCTGGCTGGCGCACGAGCGGATCACCGAGCGCTGGGACCTGCCGCAGGGCGAAGAAGACCGCGTCGAGTAGCGCCATGCTCGCGGCGATCCTCTTCGCGCTGAACCTCGAGCTCGCGCGCGCCGCCGCGCAGCAGGTCGGCGTGACGACGATCTACGATCCGTCGTACGTGCCGCTCCGCTATCCCGGCGGCGACTTGCCGGTGCAGCGCGGCGTCTGCGCCGACGTGATCATCCGCGCCTTCCGCAAGCTCGGCGTCGATCTGCAGCGCGAGGTGCACGAGGACATGCGCACGCATTTCTCCGCCTATCCGCAGAACTGGGGACTGCGCGGTCCCGACAAGAACATCGATCACCGCCGCGTGCCGAACCTGATGACGTTCTTCAAGCGGCGCGGAAAGTCGGTGAGCGGCGAGTTCCAGCCCGGCGACATCGTCGCCTGGAGCCTGCCCGGCGGCCTCTACCACATCGGCATCATGGCCGATGACGGCAGGCTGGTGATCCACAACATCGGCCGCGGCGCGCAGAAGGAAGACATCCTGCACGCGTTCCCCATCATCGGGCACTACCGCTGGGCGGGCACGGCCCGCAGCGCTGATAGCCCAAGGCTCGGGCACCCTCGGCGCTCAGATCGCTGATCGTCGTATCTGATCACGCGACCCGATCGCGGATCTCGCGCTCTCCCTCGTGCCGCGCGCAGTTCGCACAGCAGTAAATCTTCCCGTTCGCCTCGACGCCGTGTCCGACCACCTTGCAGTTGCAGTGCGCGCAGACGGGCGCGCACGCGTGGATCGCGCATTCGAACGAGTCGAAGGTGTGACGGGAGCCGTCGTGGGTCGTCAGCTCGAACGACTTGTCGTAGTCGTTACCGCAGACTTCGCATTTCGCCATGCGGGGTCCTCCTCAACATGACGGAGCAAAGAAGTTGCCGGTTACCGGTTTCCAGTTGCCACGCGGCAACCGGGAACTGGCAACCGGCAACTGTATTTAGAACGCGTTGAGAATGTACTCGAGCGGATTGACCGGATTGTTGTTGAGGCGCACCTCGTAATGCAGGTGCGGTCCGGTCGAGCGGCCGGTCGAGCCGACGTAGCCGATGACGTCGCCACGCTTCACATGGCCGCCCGGCTTCACCGCGTAGCCGGACAGATGTCCGTAGCGCGTCGAGTAGCCGTAGCCGTGCGAGATGTAGATCACGTTGCCGTAGCCGTTCGCCCACTCCGCCTTGACCACGATGCCGTCCGCGGGAGCGCGAACTGCCTGGCCGACCGCCGAGGAGATATCGACCGCGTTGTGCGTGCCCTGCTCGCCGGTGAACGGGTCGGAGCGGCCGCCGAAGCCGTCGGTGAGGATGCCGCGGACCGGAGCGATCGACGGCGTGGAGGAGAGCAGTTGAGCCTGCGCCACGAGGCGCTGTTCGAGGACGGAGAGGTCGCGCTCCAGGTGATGCGAGCGGAAGCTCATCTTGTCGACGTCGTCACGATACGGATTGTTCGAGTTCTCGTCGTTGCGCGCGCCGCCGACGCCGCCGAGGCTCTGCTCGTCGAGGGTCGTGATGCCGGCGATGATCGCCAGTTTGCGGGTCCGGTCTTCCACCGTGTGAAGCTGGCCGCGGAGCGACTCGACCGACTTGCTGAACTGTTCGTTGGCGCTCTGCAGCTCGCGGTTCTCGCGCTGCAGTTTGGAGAGCTCGTGGGTCTGGGAAAGGGAGGTGAAGTACTGGATCGAGAAGAACGTCGAGAGGCAGAGGGAGGAGGTGAGTACCGAGAGGACCGAGAAGAGCAGCCGGTGGGACACTTTCAACTTACGGAACTTGGCCCGCGCGTGCGGGACAAAGATGATCGTTGAATACCGCTTGTCCATTAGCTGGCTCCTGAGTTATTGAACTGGATACGTCTAAACCGATTGGGTCAGTGGATGGGTATTCTATGAATCGAGACGGGCGAGTCAATGAAAAATCGGTGTGAAATACACCAATTTCGGCACCACCCCAGATAAACCTAACCCCTCGATTTGCAGGCACTTCCGGGCCGGGAATATGTGGGTATCCCATAAACGGACGTGATCGCGCGACGTTTCCGTCCGTAGCCGCAAATAACTAGTTGCAGCCGGGTCGCCTGATACAATCCCGCCCACTTATGCGTGCTGGTTGGAACGAATACTTCATGGGCATCGCCCACCAGGCTGCCACCCGCTCGACCTGCCCCCGGAAGCATGTCGGGGCCGTCATCGTCCGCGACCGGACGGTCCTCTCGACCGGTTACAACGGCTCCCTCCGCGGCCTTCCGCACTGCGAGGACGCCGGCTGCATCATGGAGGACGGCCACTGCATCACCACCGTCCACGCCGAGGCCAACGCCATCCTCCAGGCGGCCAAGAACGGCGTCTCCATCGCCGACTCCGAGCTCTACACCACCGCCTCCCCCTGCTGGAACTGCTTCAAGCTGATCGCGAACGCCGGCATCAAGCGGATCTACTACGGCGAGTTCTACCGCGATGAGCGCTCCCGCGAGGTGGCGAAGGAGATCGGCATCGATCTGGTCGATCTCGGGATGCCGGCCGGAGTCACGCCCTGAGTAATTGATGCTGATCCTCGCCGCCGACTCCTCGCTCCCGATCCTCTCCGTCGCCCTGCTCGCCGACCGTTCGCTCCTCGGCGCGATCGCGCTCGAAGGAAAAGGCTCGCGCAACGAGAAGCTCCTGCCGGCGATCGACTGGCTGCTCGCCGAGTCCGGCGTCGATCGCCGCGACGTCGAGCTCTTCGCCACGACGCGCGGTCCCGGCTCGTTCACCGGCGTCCGCATCGGCCTCGCCACGATCCAGGGCCTCGCGCTCGCCCTCGGACGTCCGGTCTGCGCGATGTCGACCCACGAGGCGATCGCCCTCGGCGATCCCGATCCCGGCCGCGTCGCGATCTTCGACGACGCGGGGCGCGGCGAGTTCTACGTGTCGGTCTTCCATCGCCACGCCGAGGTCATCGCGCCGCGGCTGGCCACCGCGGACGAGCGCGATGAGCTGACGGCGAAGGCGGGACTGGTCATCCCGGTCTCCGAGTTCGTGCAGCACGGCAACGTCGCGGTCGGATGCGCGCGCCGCGCGCGCGAGCTCGCCGACACGCCCGACGCGGAGCGCTACCGCGACGTCACGCCGATCTACGTCCGCCTCGCGGAGGCCGAGGTCAAACTTCAGCAGAAGCAGGGGCAGTCGTGAGCGCGCGCCCCGAGGTGCCGGGCGTCTCGATCCAGTTCGCCACCGCGCGCGACGTCGTCGCCGTGCACAAGCTCGAGGAGGCGTCGTTCCCCGCGCCGTGGCGGAAGGAGTTCTTCGAAAGCGAGCTGTATGCGAGCGGGCGATTCAATCTCGTCGCCCGCCGCGGCAACGTCGTCATCGGCTACCTCTTCGCCATGTGGTTCTTCGACGAGATGCACGTGAACAAGATCGCCGTCGAGGCGATGGAGCGGCGCCAGGGGATCGCGCAGGCGCTGATGGAGCGCTGCATCGAGTTCGCGCACACGAACCGCATCAAGACCATCTCGCTCGAAGTGCGGAAGTCGAACCGCGGCGCGCAGGAGTTCTACAAGCAGCTCGACTTCGCGTCGTCGTACATGCGGCCTCGCTACTACCCCGACGGCGAGGCGGCGGTGGTGATGACTAAGGTTCTCTGACCGCGACCCACCGCACCCGATACACCTGCTTCGGCTTGATCTGCTCGATGAACGCGGTCGCCACTTCGTCCGCGCTGACCGAAGCCGCAACGCGCCGCGGCTCGCGCGCCATCGCCACCGGGTCGAACTTGTCTTCGCGGAACGCTACCGCCAGCGGATCGGGCGTCAGCCATCTTCCTTCGAGCGCCGTGAGCGCCTCGACCGGCGACGTCACCTCGGCGCGGACCACCGTGCTGTCGATCCGCTTGAAGCCTTCGAGTGACGTATACGCGTTCGGCAGTCGGATCGTGATGATGCCGGGGAACGGATCGTTCACCCGGTCGGCGAGATTGAAGAAGCGCTGCTGCGCGTCCTTCTCCGGCGCGGTCTCGGAGACGCGCATCATCGCCGCGCGCAGGTCGACGATGAGGTTCTTCTCTTCCTCGGTCGTGGCGACGATCACCTCATCCGACTCCGCGAAGATCTGCGCGAACGCCGACTCCGCGCGCTGCGGATGCGCATCGAGGTAGCCGTAGAGATGCCGCGCCGCGGTGACGTAATCGACCAGCGCCCGGGCCGCGACGTTCACGCGCCGGTGGAACTCCTCGCGCTCGTCACGCGTGGCGCGTGTGCTCGTCGCCGGATAAATCACCAGATCGTTGACCCCTTCGGATTGCGTGAAGCGGATCGTCATGTCGACGTCGGCGAAGAACTTCTGGATGTTGTCGACGTCGAACAACGCCGAGTGCTCGACCGTCGCCACTTCGCCGTGCGCCTTCTCGAACGTGATCCGCTCCGACGACGGCTGCACGAGATCGAAGCGGTGCTTCCAGTGATCCTCGAGCGGCGAGACGGTCGTGATCGTGACGCTGCCGTGCTCGTCGAAGGCAAGAGTCACCTTCTCGCGCTGGTCCGCGCAGGCGAAGGCCAGCAGCGCGAGGGCGAGCACAATCGCGCGGCGCATCATTCCTCCCGGATCGCGGCGATCGGATCGAGCCGCGACGCCACGTGTGCGGGATACCACGTGGCGACGATCGACAGCACGATGGCGATCACGTTCACGCCGATGACGTCCATCGGATCGATGCGGAACGGCAGCGTTCGCAGAAAGTACGCGCCGCTCGGCAGCGGGATGAGGTGATAGCGGTCGGCGAGGAACGACACGCCGAGGCCGATGATGTTGCCGATGACGGTGCCGGTGATGCCGATGAAGAGGCCGACCTTCATGAAGACCGACATGATCGTCCGGTTCGTCGCGCCGAGGGTGCGCAGGACGCCGACCGATGGCCGCTTCTCGAGCACGAGCATCGCCATCGACGAGACGAGGTTCAGCGCGGCGACGAAGATGATCAGCGAGATCGTGGCGAACATCACGATCTTCTCCAGCCGCAGCGCGAGGAAGAGCGGGCGGTTGATCTCCTTCCACGTCTTGACCTGCACGCCCGGAAAGCGCGCCGCGATCTGCGGCTGAATCTCCTCGGCCCGCTCGGCGCTGCCGTACATCTCGATCGACGTCGGCTTGCCGTCCGTCCCGAAGAGGTGCTCCGCCTCGCTCATCTCGAGATACGCCTCGGCGCCGCGATCGTCGCCGGTGGCGGTGACGAGCCGCGCGATGCGGAACTTCTTCCACACCGGCACGGGACCGAACGGCGTGAGCCGCGTGCGCGGCGCGACGATGGTCACGAAGTCGCCGAGGTCGAGGCTGAGGGCGGAGGCGGTGTCGCGCGTGACGAAGATCGACGGCTCGTTCGGATCGATCGGCCGCGACGAACGGCGCACCATCCGATCGGGCGCCGGCTCGCTGCCGCGCTCGTACGAACGGATGCGCAGCGGACGCCCGCGACGTTCTTCGTCGTTCGCCCCCCAGCCGATGCCGCTGATGACCGGATGCACGGTTTTCATCCCGCTCCGTTTCCCCTCGGCGCCGATCGCGGCGAAGTCGTCGATCGTGTTCCGGCCGATCGGCTCGATGAGGAGCTGCGGACTCGACGCGATGAGCTGCTCCTTGATGTGCCCCTGCAGTCCGGAGAGGAGCGCGATGGAGATCAGCAGCGCCGCGACGCCGAGCGCGAGGCCGGCGATGGAGATGGTGGAGAGGAACGCCATGTGACGCTCTTTGCGAGCGGCCCAGAGGTAACGGCGGGCGATGGCGGATTCGATCACGACCGCGGCCGCATCAACGGAAACAGGATCACGTCGCGGATCGTCGGCGAATCGGTGAACACCATCACCAGCCGGTCGATGCCGATGCCTTCGCCGCCGGTCGGCGGCAGTCCGTACTCCAGCGCGTTGACGTAATCCTCGTCCGCCGGCATCGCTTCTTCGTCGCCCCGCTCGCGCTCTTCGAGCTGCTGGCGGAAGCGGCGGTCCTGTTCGTCCGGATCGTTCAGCTCGGAGAAGGCGTTCGCCAGCTCCATGCCGCCGATGAAGAGCTCGAAGCGCTCGACGTAATTCGGATCGTCCTTGCGCTGCTTCGACAGCGGCGAGATCTCGGTCGGGAAATCGGTGATGAACGTCGGCTGGATGAGGTGCTTCTCGGCGACCGCTTCGAACAGTTCGGCGATCAGCTTGCCTTCGCCGAGCTTCTCCACTTCCTTCGGATCTTCGTGCTCGCCGTGCCGCTTCACCAGCGCCACCAGTTTCGCGCGATCACCGAGGTCGTTCACGTCGATGCTGCCGAAGTGCGCGATCGCTTCCTTCATCGTGAAGCGCGCGAACGGCTGCTTGAAGCTGATCTCGTTGCCGCGATACGTGACGGTGTCGCGCTGCAGCACGTCGCGCGCGATTCCGCTCAGCAGCTCCTCGGTCAACGCGATCAGGTCGTTGTAATCGGCGTACGCCCAGTAGAACTCGAGCATCGTGAACTCGGGGTTCCAGCGGTAGCCGATCCCTTCGTTGCGGAAGTTACGGTTGATCTCGTAGACCTTCGACATCCCGCCGACGATGAGCCGCTTGAGATAGAGCTCCGGCGCGATGCGCATGAAGAGGTCCATGTCGAGCGCGTTGTGATGCGTGACGAACGGCCGTGCCGCGGCGCCCGAGGCGATCGGCTGCATCATCGGCGTCTCGACTTCGATGAAGCCGTGGTCATCGAAGTACTTGCGGATGTAGCTGATGATCTTCGCCCGCGTTTCGAACGTCGCCTTCACGTCGTCGTTGACGATCAGGTCGACGTAGCGCTGGCGGTAGCGCTGCTCGAGATCGGTCAGGCCGTGCCATTTGCTCGGCAGCGGACGGATGCCCTTGACCAGGAAGTCGATCTTCTCCGCCTTCACCGACAGCTCGTTCGTCTTCGTGCGGAACACCGTGCCGTGCGCCGAGATCCAGTCGCCGGCGTCGAGGTTCTGGTAGAGCGCCCACTCGCGCTCGGAGAGCGTGTCCTTGCGGCAGTAGACCTGGATGCGCGCCGTCTTTTCGGACAGGACGAGGAATGCCGTCTTGCCGAACTCGCGGACGGTCATGATCCGTCCCGCGATCTTCACGCGCGGCTTCTCGGTCTCGAGGTCCGCGGCGGATTTCGCGCCGTACGTCGCGACGACGTCGGCGACGGTCGTATCGATGTCGGCTTTGGTGGGGTAGGGGTCGTAGCCGAGCGCGACGATGCGCGCGAGCTTCTCGCGGCGGACGCGGATGAGCTCTGATTCGGGGACTTCTTGGACTTCGGGTGTCAGCGGCTGGTCGGTCATAGTTTCGTCATAGTTTTTTGAGGGCGGCGACCGCCTCTTCGATCGTCTCGAGCGACGTCGAGAATGACACGCGCACGTGTCCTTCGCCATGCGGGCCGAAGACGACGCCGGGGACGGAGGCGATGGTGGTGTGCTCGAGCAGCGTCTCCATTGCTTGCCAGGAGTCGTTGCCGAGGCGGTCGCGGACGTCGGGGAAAAGATAGAACGCGCCGGGAGGCGGCGCGCAGCGGAAGCCGGCGTCCGCGAGGCCGTGCACGAGCAGGTCGCGGCGGCGGCGGTACTCCTCGCGCCACGCCGGATCGAAGCCGTGCGCGATCGCGGCCGCGGCGGCGAACTGCGTCGGCGTCGAGACGCCGTTGATCGAGTTCAGCACGAGCTTGCGCAGGCCGTCCATCCACGTCGCATCGGCCACGAGGTAGCCGGTGCGCCAGCCGGTCATCGCGAAGCTCTTGCTCAGCGTGAAGACGGTGATGGTGCGGGCGAACATGCCGGGGAGCGTCGCCAGCGATACGTGCGGCGTGTCGTAGACGAGGTCTTCGTACGCCTCGTCGGAGATGACGGCGAGGTCGTGCTCGTTGGCGAAGTCGGCGATGGCCCGCAGCTCGGTGATGGTCAACATGTTGCCGGTCGGATTCGACGGCGTGTTGACGTAGATGACGCGCGTGCGGTCGGTGCGGTGTTTCTCCAGCAATGCGCGGAGATCGCCGCCGTGCACGTCGTCCCACGGGATCAGCACCGGATTGCCGCCGCAGTACGTCACCTGATCCTTGATCGGCGTCCAGTAGGGCGAGAAGAACATCACGTCGTCGCCCGGATTGACGGTCGACTGGAACGCGCAGAAGAGTCCGTGCGCGCCGCCCGAAGTGACGATCACGTTCGACTGCTCGACGCGCAGGTCGTTCTGCTTCGTCAGCTTGGTGACGATCGCGTCGAGGAGGCGCGGCACGCCCGACGACGGGGCATAGCGCGTCTCGTTCGCGTCGACCGCGTCCTTCATCGCCTGCTTGACGTAGTCAGGCGTCGGCATGAACGGCTCGCCCCCTTCGAAGCGGAGCACGCGCATGCCGCGCGACTGCATGTCGAGCACGCGGTTGCGGATGCGGACGATGTCGGAGAAGCCGAGACGCGACATCCGCTCGGCGGGAGAGAGGGTAGAGGCTCGCAAAGCCGGGGGATTGTAGCGCGTTCGTCACTCAATGCCGCGCGCAGACGCAGCGATGCATGCCGGGGTCAGGAAATCTTCCGCTGAACGGAGACGGGAGATTTCGCGTCAAGCTTCACGACTCGATCAAGGTTCTCGCGCTCGATCTCGCGGAGATAGGCGAAAAGGGCTTCCAGGTTCCCGCCAAATTCAGCATCAAGCTGCCGTCGCGCCTCGCGAGTTTCGTCGACGATCGGGTCTTCCATGACTCAACCCTCCATCAGCTCCTGAGGAGTGTAAATCAACGGTGGCTCGACCCCATTCCGTCGACAAATGAGATTAACGAGAGGAATCGTCACTGCGTTTGCAATGTGAGTGCAGTTCCATGTGAGAAGGTAGTCGAGCCCGTTCGTCGCAGCGATCGCGATGTGGAGAGCATCTTCATTTGCTTTCCTGGGAACACCGGCTCCCGCTACCAACGCTGCGGCTAGATCGAGTGCCTCGCGGGTGACCTGGGCAAGACGGAGCTCTTTCAAAACAGTCACGCGGGCGGCAGCAAGCGACGGATCGCCGCGTTGCGCCTCGCCGACAACAACTGCTGACGCGTAGAGCTCAAACCTTTCGCGCGCTGTTCGCCACCATTCATAGGTCAGCTCCTGGTTTGACGCGACTCGAGCATTCTTGCTCGGTCGGGCGACCAGGTAGCTGATCACGCTTGTCTCAACGTACACCGATGGAAGCATGAGTTCTGCGTCTGCGCGCAGAATAGAGCGAAAAGAGACCATGCGATACAGCGACACCTACGCGAACGGGATGTCGAACCACCTGCCGATGGCTCTCCTCGCCATCCGCCGCCTCGGTGCGACCGAAGATCGCGTGCGCGAATTCGAGTCGTTCTACGCGCGAAGACTGCGGCCGATGAGCGCGGAAGAAGCGGCGGACGCCGACCGCCTGGCCGCCGAGCTCGCGCGCGACGGACGCGAGGCATTCCTGCACAACCATGTCGCGCGACTGACGCCCGGCATCGGCAGCGCGGCGTTCCACGGCGTCATTCGCACGGCGTATGCGGTCGACACAGACGATCTCGCCGACGCAGTCGCGTCATGGCAGCGCCACTACGCCGTCATCCCGAGCGTCAGCGAGGGACCCGGGCGTGCGGCAGGCGAACTATTCGAAACCATCCAACACGACGACCGCTTCGCCACCCCCTTCGAAGGCACGAGCATCGTCGCCCGTATGGACAAGGTCGTCGCCATGCCGGCGTTCCACGAATACGCGATGAAGACTCCCACCCTCCCCGAGCTCACCCGCATCGCCGTGAAGATCTACCTCGCCACCCGCGACTTCACAGCATTGCATCTCGTCACCGGATGCCACGCCGCGCGCGTGCTCACGCCGTATCTCGCGCCGGACGCGCTCGATCACCTCGCGATCGCGATGCTCGCCGGATACATCACCATCGGGCGCCCCGCGTTCGACGTCGCGACATTCGACGCGCCCGAATGGGACACGCTCGCGAAGCTGGCGATCGCCAGCAACGACGACCACGATCTGAAGATGGTCTATAGCTGTCGCGAGGAAGACGCGGCGTACGGCTGGGGCCTCCACCGGATGGCGGCGGCCCTGCGGCTCAAGGCTTCGGCTTCTGCGTCCCCGGATCGGTGACCGGCGGCGCCGGCGTCACGATCTGCGTCGCGGTCGGCTGCGGCGATGCTGCCGGCTGCTGCTGCGGCGCGCTCGTGTACGCGGGCGGCGCACCCAGCAGATCGATCGCGTCGCGGGCGTGATTCTTCGGGTACGCCTCGAGCAGCGCGAGCGCCATCAGCTTGCTGTCGAGCACGCGCGGATTGACGCGGACGTCGAGCAACTGGTGATTGATGGTGATCGCCTTCGCGTAGTACTTGATCGCCTGCTCCTCGTTCTGATGCTGCTCTTCCATCAGTCCGAGCTGGAACAGCGCCTCGGCGTGCCCCGGCTTGTGGCGCACCGTCGCGAGATAGTCCTGCCGCGCGCCGGAGAAATCGCCCTGCCCGGCGCGGAGCTGCGCGCGGTTGTAGTACGCCGGATAGAAATCGCGATCCGCGCGGATGGCGCGGCCGAACTCCTTCTCCGCGTCGTTCGGAAAGCCCTTCAGTACGAGGAGCTGCCCGAGCTCGTTGTGCAGCGAGGCGGAGCTCGGATTCGCGCGCAACGCGTCGACCGTGTTCTGGATCTTCTGATCGAACGGATCGTTCGGATTGAGGTAGCGCTGGTAGAAGAGCGGCTTCTCGTACGGATTCTCGCCGCGATGAAAGTCGAGGTTGTGGAGGGAACTGCAGCCGAGGACGGCGAATGCAGCGAATGTAATTACGAGTCTTTTCATGTTGGTCCTGACGATCGCTGTTGAGCTGTTGAGCGATTTAGCTGTTTAGCGCTCAACAGCTCAACCGCTTAACAGCTCAATAGCTCATTCCTGAAGTGGTTTCGCTTTCAACTTCACCTTCCCATCGACGGTCTCGACGCGGAAGGCGACGGTGCTCACGTGGTACTTGCTCCGCACGACCTCGGTCTGTTTCTCGACCATCTGCGTCAACTGCTCGACGGTCACGGGGGAGACCTTCCCCATCTTCAGATGTTCGCGCTCGATCTGGTCGTGCAGCCTCCGGATCGCCTCGCCGTTCGTGCCCGGCGTCACCATTACATACGGATCGGCGCCGTTCGACGTTACGCGTGGTTGCGGCGTGGGCGGCGGCGGGGGAGGGGCGATCGGCTCGTCGAGGGCGGCCTTGCGGCGCCGGAAGTCCATCGGACCTTCCTCCCGCTCGCGCATCCTGCGGCCCCAGAGCTCGCGGTACTGGTTGTAGCGGGTCAGGAGCTGCTGGAAGCGGAAGCGGCGCGCGTTGTCGCGCATGCGCTGCTTGCCGATCTCGAAGATGGCGATCTCGACCTTCCGCCGGTCCATCATCGGAGGAAACTTCTGCATCCCGGCGAAGAACTGGTCGTACTTGTTCTTCAGAATCCGGATGTCTTCCTCGAGCTTGTCCAGCTCGTCGTCCTTGATGAACTTCGCCATCGGCTCAGAGTGTATGCGTAAAGCGTGACCGGGGTCAGAACTGGAAGTAAATGAACGGCGTGGCGGCGGGGGGCCAGAGGATGAACAGCAGCGCGCCGATGATCACGCAGGCCATCGCGGCGACCGGCAGCGGGACGCGCGCGAGGTGCTCGTCCAGCCCTCCCCGCAGCTCGGAGAAGAGGTGGATGATCAGGAAGATCGCGATCAGCAGCACGGTCGCGAACGGCGCCATCGCCCCGAGGCCCGCGTCGGCGAGGCGGAAGTTCATGTCGAAGAAGAGGAACTTCCGGAGCGTGTAGAGCATGTGACTCGTGTTCAGCACGCGGAACGGGATCCACGTCACGAGGATGAAGTACTGCATCACGAGCACGGTCGCGATGCGATACACGACGCTCGCGTCGAGCCGCTCGCGGAGGTTCAGCCGGCGCGTCAGCTTGTCCCAGTAGCGGTGCACCACCAGCGCGGCGCCGTGCAGGCCGCCCCACAGCACGAAGTTCCACGACGCGCCGTGCCAGAGGCCGCCGATCAGCATCGTCAGCATCAGGTTGCGCACCGTCTTGTACTCGCCGTGGCGGTTGCCGCCGAGCGGGATGTAGAGGTAATCGCGCAGCCAGGTCGAGAGCGAGATGTGCCAGCGCTTCCAGAACTCCGGCGGATCGCCCGCGAAGTACGGCCGGTTGAAGTTCGGCACCAGCTCGTAGCCGAGCATCCGCGCGATGGCGATCGCCATGTCCGAATAGCCGGAGAAGTCGCAGTAGATCTGGACGTAGAAGCAGACCGCCGCGAGCCAGATCACCGCGCTGTTCCAGTTCGTCGGATTCTTGAAGACGGCGTCGGCGAACGTCGCCACGCCGTCGGCCACCAGCGCCTTCTTCACCAGTCCGCGGAGGAAGAGGAAGAACGACGCGCGGTCGAAGTTCATCTTCCGCGGCGACTCGAGCTGCGGCAGGAAGTACGACGCGCGCATGATCGGACCGGCGACCAGCGGCGGGAAGAACGTCACGAAGAGCGCGAAGTCGCGGAACGAGCGGGTCGTCGGGATCTCGCGCTTGTAGACGTCGATCGTGTAGCTCAGCGTGTGGAACGTGTAGAACGAGATGCCGACCGGCAGGATGATGTTCACGTCCGCCCAGTTCGGCTGGTAGCCGAAGAGCCGGAAGACGTAGAGCAGGTTCTGCTCGAGGAAGCCGGTGTACTTGAAGAACGCCAGCAGTCCGAAGTTGGTAATCAGACTGATAAGCAGCAGATTGCGGCGCGCCCGTTGCTCCTCGGTGTGCTCCAGCTTCGCCGCGACGATGTAGTCCACTCCCGCCGAGAAGATGATCAGCAGGATGAACGCCGGGTTCCACCACATGTAAAAGATCGCGCTGGCGATCAGCAGCACGGTCTTCTGCGTCGTGTGATGCCGCCGCGCGATCAGCATCAGCGCGACGGTGATCGTGAAGAAGATCAGGAACGTGAGCGTGTGGAAAAGCATCGGATTACGAGGCCGCCCGTTGCGCCGGCAGCGACGCGCTGATCATCTTCGTCAGGCGCTCGCTCCCGATGCCGCCCGGATGAATCTGGTCGATGAAATCAGGCTCGCTGAGCCGATCGTGAAAGTCGATGACGTCGAAGTGATACTCGTTCCGCAGCCGCTCGGCGTAATGCGTGAACTGTCCGTAGTAGTTCGCCGAGATCAACGCGATGGCGCGCGGATGCTGCGGCAGCACCACGATCACCAGCCGTTGCCCGCGCTTCGCCAGCATTTCGCGAAGCTCCACGAGGAACTGCAGCCTCTGCGCGCTCGGCTCGAACGACGTCTTGTGGCGATAGAGCATGCTGACCGCGTGCGAGAGCGCCGCCTCGCTGATCCGCTGCCGGTACGCCGCGGGGAAGTAGAGGTCGGTGCGCGCGCGCTCCAGATCGAGATCGCGCCGCAGCTTCGAGCGGATGCTGAGGTCCGCGCTGATGCGGATCAGGCCGCGCCCCGAGAGCGTCGCCTTCCACTGCGGCTCCGACATCAGCTCGAACAGCGTCGGCGTCGGCAGCTTGCGCGCGATCTCCAGCGCTTCGCGGGACGGTTCGTAGCCGCTGATCCGATAGAAGAGGTAGCGGTCTTCCGGCAGCGTCACGCTCGGCTCGGAGAGTCCCTCGGGCAACAGTCCGACGACCAGCGTGTGGACGTTGCGCGGCAGCATGTCGGCGATGAAGAGCGTCTCGGCGAGCTGCTGGCCGGGACTGCCGACATTCCACGCTTCGACTTTCGGCGTCAGCTCCTGCCCGAGGAGCTTCGCGTTCACGCCGTTCATCGTCACGCTGTCGCCCGTGACCACGACGGAGAGCTGAGGCGGCGCGTGACGAAGCGCGCGCACCAGTTCCGTCGTCCGCGACAGCTCCGTCGGCATGTGCAGGAGGAGCCGCGGAGTCGCCGAGATCGCGATCAACGCGCCGGCAACGACGCACGCAGCGAGAACGAACATCCGGGGGGAATCCGGCCCGAGGAGGGAGCGCGAAGACGACATGGAAGGTTGCTGAAAATAACAGGGGAACAGGGTCCAGTCAAGGCAGCGGCGGCTACAATGCAGCGCACTGATGAGTCAGACGCTTAGATCGATTCCGTCCGTCGAGCGGATCCTCTCCAGCAATGCCTTCGCCGCGCTCGTCGAAGGCTTCGGCCGCACCCGCGTGAAGGAGGCGGTCGGCGCCCATCTCGACGAGCTCCGGACGTCCGGCGGCGCGTGGGAGGAAGGGGAGGCGGTGGCGGACGTCGCGATCCGGCTTCGCCTGGCGATGGCCTCGACGCTCCGCCGCGTCGTCAACGCCACCGGCGTGATCATCCACACGAACCTCGGGCGCTCCCCGATCGACCGCACGCTCTGGTCGGATGCGGCGGACGTCGTCACCGGCTACTCGAACCTCGAATTCGATCTCGAGCATGGAGAGCGCGGCGCGCGCGACGAACACCTCGCCGAGCTTTGCCGTTCCCTCTTCGGATGCGAGTCCGCGATCCTCACGAACAACAACGCGGCGGGGACGCTGCTGATGCTCGCGGCGACCGCCGCGGGGAGCGACGTGCTCGTCTCGCGCGGAGAGCTCGTCGAGATCGGCGGCTCGTTCCGCGTCCCCGACGTCATCCAGCAGGGCGGCGCACGTCTGCGCGAAGTCGGCACCACGAACCGGACCCGCGCCCGCGACTACGCGTCCGCGGTCGACGCACAGACCGCCGCGATCCTCCGCGTCCATCGCTCGAACTTCAGCATGATGGGCTTCACCGAGACGACCTCGGTCGCGGAGTTGATCGCGGTGGCGCGAGACAAGCGTGTCCCGCTCCTCTACGACGAAGGCACCGGCCGCGTCGTTGACATCAGCAAATACGGCTTCGAGAAAAAAGAGACCGTTCGCGAACTGATCGCCGCCGGCGTCGACGCCGTCGCCTGCTCCACCGACAAACTGATTGGCGCCACGCAGGGCGGCCTGATCCTCGGACGCGAAGAGATCATCGCCAAGTGCCGCAAGCATCCGCTCATGCGCGCGCTGCGCGCGGGGAAGGAAAGCTACGCCGTCATCGCCGAGACGCTGCGCGCCTTCGCCACTGACCGCCACGAGGAGCGCATCCCGATCTACCGCATGTTGTCGACGTCCGTTGATGCCCTGCGCGAGCGCGCCCAATCGCTTGGCGCGACGACCATCATCGACAGCCGCTGCGCCCTCGGCGGCGGGACTACGCCGACGGAGACCATTCCGTCGATCGCCATTCACGTCGAAGGAAACGCGAACGAGCAGTACACGCGGTTTCTCAAGAACGATCCGCCGATCGTGGGGCGGATTATGGATGATCGCTTCATCCTCGATATGCGGACGCTGCTCGAGGATGACCTTCCGCACATAGCGCGCACGATCGTGAAGACCTGATCGTCCAGTGGGGGTACAGGCGACCCGCCTGTACGGTCGCGAGCGCAGCGAGTGACTGCATCGTGGACAGGCGAGGACGCCTTGCCGCTCCAGAAAAGACCTGCCGCATATATCGAGTGTCATCGCGACGTTTTGAGATCTCGCCCGCTACTTCGGGATTCACGCGCGTTGCCTCGGAAATCACGCACGTTGCCTCGGTAATCAGGCGCGCCGCTTCGATCATCACGCGCATTGTTTCGATCATGACCGTCGATGCCAGGCGAAACGACTTTTGTTTTATCTCTTATTAACGTTCGACTTGAAATGTCTGCGAATCGCCTTGGAATAGGAATCAAGCGACACGAAATGTGAATCAAGCGGCTTGAAAGGTAGAGCGGACGACACGAATGATGAATTGATCGACTTGAAAGATGCATGCAAGTTCATGAAATGTCTGCACTTTCACATACGAATTTCCATTCTCACGGTAAAACTGTAACCAGCCCTTCCTTGACGTCGATAGGAAGAGGTCTATATTGGGTGACGCTGATCTGCTTGCTTGTGTAATGGCGCGGTCGGCGAAGGGAGTTGAGCCGGGCTCCTCCCAATCGGTCCGGGGATCCTGGGCCCCGGACAATTACTAACCGCGTCATTCGGCGCGTAGCCGGTGACCCTGACAAATCACCCGACTCCATGCCGGGAGAAAGGAGACTTCGATGAGTGACAGTCCCAATGACACGAGTCCGGCGCCCGAGATGCTTTCACCCGAGGAGGTCGTGCAGCAGGTGCGCGCATTACGCGCGCGGATTTCGCTGCCTCAGCCTCCGGCGGTTCCGGTGTCGCCAAGACGCAGGCTCGCCCATGTCGACCCGCAGTTCGTAACCGCCGCGATCAACGCGGCGGGCGTTTCGGATATCGTCCAGGCCGCGCTCGGCCGCACGGACGAGGATCTGCGTCGGGAGAATGACGCTGCAATCCGCTGGACCGCCGTCACCGACGAGCTTCGCTCGCTCCTGCAGGAAATCCTGCTGGCGAACACGCAGCGCCGTCAGCGCCTCGGTCTCGCCTCGTTGCAGACCTACAAGATCTGCGAACAGCTCGCCCGCGATGAGACCCATGCCACGCGGCTCGCCGCGCCCATCGGCGAGATGAAGAGGCTGAACAAGTTCGGCCGCCCGCGCCGCAAGGCGCCGCAACCGGATACTCAGCCTACTCCTCCATCAACGAGGTAAACAGCAGCTCCGGGCGTGCCGCGGCGCGTCCGGAGCTCCTTTGAAGGAAAACGATGAACGCAGAAGAGCTGCTCAATGTGGCCAACCTGACGAGTACGGCGTTTCAGGCGACGATGTCCGAGGCCGAGCGCGCGTCGCTCGCCGCCGCCCGTCCCGCGACGCCCGTCCATTCCACAATGAATCCCGAGGACGCGCTGCTGGAGTTTGCCGCCGAGGCCGTAGGCGAGCTCGCCGCCGAGATGCGCACGATCATCGACCAGCGCATGGAAAAGGTCTATCGCGACGCGTTGGAGATTTATTACGCCACCGAGGAGTTGGCGCGCGACCCGGCAAACGCGCACCTCATCCCGCACGTCGAGGCGATGCGACGGGGGCATGAGAGGGATTATGGGAGGGCGATCCCGCCGAGGGAAGATGCCACACGATCGTAACGCTCCCCGCGGTCGCGAGTGACAAACTCACAGGATGCGACTGACCATTGCACTACTGCTCACCGTGCATGTGCTCGCGGCGAATCCACCATACGCCGCGAAAGTCTCTCTGACCACGCCGGAAGTCTTTGCTCCCGGTGTGATCTCGACCGGGGACTTCGAGTCGCATCCGGCGTTTACTCCCGACGGCAGGACACTCTACTTCCTGAAAGATGCACCCAACTTCTCGTTCTGGACGATGGTCGTCTCGCGGTTCGAACGAGGCGCATGGCAATCACCCACTCTCGTTCCCTGGTCCGGTCGATATCGCGATGCGGATCCGTTCATCACGGCCGACGGTCAGCGGTTCTTCTTCATTTCAGACCGGCCGGTCGACGGAAAACCGAGAGAAGATCTCGACGTCTGGATGATGCAGCGCGAAGGCGAGGCCTGGGGCTCGCCACAGCATCTCGATGCGCCCGTGAACAGCAGCGGCAACGAGTGGTTCCCCACACTCGCGAGTGACGGGACCCTCTACTTCGGGTCGGACCGTGAAGGAGGTCTGGGACGCACCGACATCTATCGATGCCGGTTTGTGGACGGCAAGTACCTCCCGGCCGAAAACCTGGGCGAGGCCGTCAATTCGAAGTTCGACGAATTCGAGCCGATGATCGCACCCGACCAGTCCTATCTGATCTTCATGGCAAGCGGGCGGCCGGAGGGAAAAGGGAGCGGCGATCTGTATGTGAGCCTCTTTCGAGATGGCAAGTGGCAGCCCGCGCGGAACCTGGGTGAGCCAATCAATTCACGCGCCCTCGAGATTTCACCGAAGGCATCGCCCGACGGACGATGGTTCTTCTTCACGAGCAGTCGCGGAGTCTTCACCGGCAAACCATTCGACAAGCAGATGACCAGCGATGAACTGATGCGGATCCTCCACGGCCCGGGGAACGGGCTGGGGGATATCTATCAGATCGATTTCGATGCATTGGGAATCGCGAAAGAGTGATTGGCCTGACGGTCTGGAGGTTAACCCGCGCGGCCAGGGCCCTCGTGGCTACGGCAGCGCGGCGCACGGCCTGCCTGCATGTGAGTCGCGCGATGCAGGCCGCGCGACGCCGTGCAGATTTTGACTTTCCGAGCCGGCTCGGCCGGCGGGCCGAAGGCGGGCCGCGTCGGGTTCTACCTCGAGTTAGGCGGCGCTTCGTACGACAGGTCAGTAATCTCGACAAGAGGCTCCCCTGCCTCAAGTAACGCAAGGGCACCTGGAAGCGTGTCTGTAAGCACTCGTCGCATGTGCATGTTCGACGTGTTCCCGCACCGAACCCATAGAACCTGCGGAGGTGGTCCGAACCTCTCCAACAGTAGTACGAAATCTGAATCTTTCGTAAGGACGACAGTTCCCTCATTTCGGGCCGAGTTGAAAATCAGCGGATCAGCCGCCTTTACGAGACCAAGGTAACGTGCACTCATGGCTTCGATACCAAAATGTTTGGTGATCCACGGCGCGAGTGCGGGCGAGAGTTGTGCGTCGATCCAGATGATCACGCAACCAGCACCGGATGATCGAGGTATCGCGCCGCGAACCTAAGGCAGGCCTGAAGATCTTCCGACTCTAGATCCGGCATCTCCTCGAGAATCTCCGCTGCGGACAGACCTGACGCAAAGAGGTCGAGAACATCACTCACCCGAATCCTCATACCGCGAATGCATGGGCGACCACCGCATTGCTCCGGATCGACCGTGATCCTATCGGCAAGTTCTTTCATCTGAGCGAGTATACACAGCCCGCCGGCAGCACATCTGCAGGAAGCCGGAGTACCGCTCCAATCGGGGTGTCTGGCCGCAGAGCGTCGGACAGCACGAACGTCTGGTCACCTTCGGGACGGAACGTCGACAACCTCGCATCACCTTGAGAAGCAGAGGCCGCGGGGACTTCGTCAGTCCGGCGGAGAGAGATAGAAATGCTTAGCATTGGCCATCAGAATAGTTGCCGCGAATGCGGCGGTAACCCCGATGCTGGCAAGAGGCAACTGGCGCGGTCCTCTCCGCGATATTTTGAAACGCAGCTTCCCCTTACACGGAAAGTGCTACCCCCGCTTCTGTTGCAGGTAGACTTGCCAGCATGAAGCGGCGGTTCGCACTGTTCGCCGTAACCGTCTTCGCGGCGTTGGGACTAGATGCTCGTCCGTTCACCGGAACATTCGTCGCCGATGCGAGGCCGTCATGGCTGGCGTTTCTGTCGCTTACACAGGCGGCTGACGGCGTGAAGGGCGTTCTTACAGTAGCAACGCCCGACGATCATGGTATGACGAAGAGTGACGTCGTGGCAGTTGAAGGCTCAGTCGATGGCAACACGATTAGCATTCAGACCAAGACGTTTCTCAATCTGGGCAGCGTCACGTTGGCTGGACGGCTTCTGAACGGGACGCTGGCATTGTCAATGCCAGATGCGACGGGCCGAATTCTGTCCATGAAATTTGTTCGCGGCACGGAAGCAAAATTTAACGCTGTTTGTCTGCTTGGCAAAGGCAGCTAGGCATCGCGCATCGGCGACGGCGCGAGGCGGAGCAGATCGAAGAAGGCAGGCAGAAAAAGCGCTTCGCGGCGCAAGATGCCTTTGAGGACGTGAGACAGTCCGCTCTCGATCTTACCTCCGTGGGTAACCATCTCCATGAGTCGGCCTCATTTTCCGAGGAAATGAGTGCTTGCTCTGAAGCATTCAAGTCGATGCAGGATTTTGTGGCTGATTTACAAAACGCCAACGGTCTGCGTGACTGCTGGCACCTCCGCGATCAGGTCTCTCATTCCCACGATCAACTTGGACATCTGAAGGACATGCGAGAACACCTCGAGGATCGGGTAAAAGATGTTGAGGAGCAATCGAGGGAACTGGAGCGTCGGAAGAAGGAGCTCGCAAGTTTATTGCCCCAATTCGAGCGCGCGGTGGCAAATGATCCGACGAGCAGTATTTCAGAGTCTACTCTCAACGATCTAGTCAATGCAGCGCATGGTCTAGAAGTGATGGCAAGGGTCGAATTGGCCAACGTCGCAGCGACTGTTCGAGAAGCGAGAAGCGTCGGCGACGCTATCGTCGCGAAGGGTACTTCTCTTTATGACGATACTGCTGCGTGGGCGCGCAGCGCTCCTTGTCGCCGCGATTAAAATCACCGCCGGCTAGCTCGGGGTAGAACCCGGCGCGGCCCGGCTTCGGCCCGCCGGCCGAGCCGGCTCGGAAAATCAAAATCTGCACGGCGGCGCGCGTCCCGCATCGCGCGCCTTACATGCAGGCAGGCCGTGCGCCGCTCACATCAGCCACGTCAACATCCGCTCGTGCGCTAACTACTAACGGCAGCCCTCCAGTAACAAGCTACCAGTGCGGAGCCACGGACTATCGGCGAGGAAGCACGCGCCGCTCGAGGATTAACTCTCACGGTTTGGGCCGAGAATTGGTCAACGATTAACGAACACTTTCCGTGGATCGCTGGCCGGGTGCAAAGGAGACGGCGCAGGGAGTCTCTATTCGCGCCCAAACGGCTGGAAAAAAGAATGAAGTTTCTGTCTGATTTTGCCGCCCAATTTGCACCATCCGAGGACGGCGCGAAGGCAAACATCATTCATAGACCGCCGGGTGTAACATTCACTCATGGTGAGTTCTGAGCAGTCTTCGGCTGCCGCTCCGCCGAGCGGTGCGCGCTTCGTGGTTTATCTTTCGCCTACATACGATACCGAGCGTTGGATAACGAAATGGGCCCTCACCGTCAAGCGATCGGACGCTTCATGGCAAGGCACCCTGACCTCTGACGACCCGGCAGGCGCGCTTCAGGTGCCTGGCTTTGGTGGCATGTTCAACGTGAGTGTCTGGGCCAGTGGTCCCAATCTTCTTTGGCAGGAACTGATACCTCAGTCGGGCAACGCAGAAGTTGAATGTAATTCCGAGTGCCAGGCCATGGTCGGAATTCTGGCGTTGCCAATGGGATATGGTGCGAATTACTGGATCGAAATTATTTGTCCGCTGCCCATTCAGCCTGCGCAGTAAAAACGATACGATCGGTCGGGTTAACGGAAGGGGCGGCAGAAGTTCTAAAACCCGAACTACACTGGTCGCGAGCGACCAGCCAGCTCTCAGGGCGTCCTCTGCAACGCCATCGACGCAATATCGGCTCACACGAAGGCGGCCGTCAGACATTCGGATCGCACTGCCCTGACGGGACACTGCCAGAGGAAGGGTCTTCGCCATCACCGGTTCTGCAATGAGACGCGCGCCCAGTTCGGGAGGGTCAGCGATCATTTCCAGACCAGGCCCGATGCAGCCGTTGTCCGCTGGTTGCCGGGAGTACGGGTGCAAATCTCTACGACGACCGATGAAGGCTCGGAGCTCTCGGCGGTATTCAGAATTTGAAATGAAACCGGGTAGCCGTTCCACACATATCCATCGCGGGTGTCGGGACGCGGCACGAGCCCGAGCTCCGCGGCTACATGGTCGATTAGAGCGCTCATGATTGAAAAAGCCGGGTCTTCGGCGGCAGTACGGCGAAGTCGCGCGGGAGCGTCGTCTGGCATCAGGATACGGCGTTGCCTCTTCAGGCGAAGTGGACGCGGCGGGCCGGGGGGCCTGGTCACACAAGGCTGGTGTTCTTTATGCCCATCGGGGATTGCATTTTTGGCCGAGGCGGCATTGTGGCCATGAACGTGTGAAACACTTCACGATCTATGAACAAAGTCATCCTCTTCGTCCAGATCTCCCTTGACGGCTTCTTCGAAGGACCAAACAAGGAGCTCGATTGGAACATGGTCGATGACGAGCTCCACGCGCACATCCTCGAGGTGCTCAGGCCAATGGGAGGGTTTCTGAGCGGACGGGTCACCTGGGAGCTGATGGCCGCATTCTGGCCGACGGCCGACGCCGACCCCGCGAGCACTCCGTTCGTAAAGGAGTTCGCCCCGCTCTGGCGGGGGATGCCGAAGGTCGTCTATTCGAAGACGCTCGCCTCGGCGGGATGGAACACGACGATCGCACGGGACGTGGTGCGGGACGAGGTCGAGGAGCTCAGGCTCCGGGCTCGTGGGGGTCTCATCGTCGGCGGAGGGGACCTCGGCGCGGCCTTCATGGATCAGGACCTGATCGACGAGTACCGGATCTACGTCCACCCGATCCGGATCGGGGAGGGGAAGCGGCTCTTTCCTCCTTCGAAGGAGAAAGTCCTGCTACGTCTGGCCGAGACCCGAACGTTCGGGAACGGGGTCGTCCTGCTCCGGTACGAACGACGCCGTTAAACCCACTTGAATCGCTTCACCGCGAACAGGAACGAGAGCACGGCCCAACCGGCGAGGATGAGCAGGCCGCTTGCGTGGCCTTGCAGCGACGCGCCGTCGTTGTAGACCGCGCGGAGGGCTCGGAGGAACGGTGAGAGCGGCAGGACCAGCACCGCCTTCTGGATCCATTGCGGGGCGTTGTCCAGGCGAAAGTAGACGCCGGAGAGCAACATCATCGGAAAGAACGCGAGGTTCGAGACGGCACCGTACGTTTCGACCGTCGAGGCGAAGCTCGAGAGGGCGAAGCCCATCGCGATGAACGTCGCGGTCCCGAAGATGACCAGCGCGGTGAAGGCGAGGTACGAGCCCTCGTTCTTGATGTTGAAGCCGAGCCACGCGGCGAGCAGCAACAACGCGGTCTGCAGCAGCACGGACGTCACGCGCTGCAGGATCTGCCCGCTCAGGAAAACCCATTTCGGGAGCGGCGTCACCGCGAGGCGGCGGTACTTCCCCTTCTCGCGATACGCCACCGTCACCATGCCGACGGCGAAGAGACCGGTGCTGAGGAGGTTCAGGCCGACCAGACCGGGCACGAGGAACGCCGCGTAGTTCGTCGAATGCGCATGTCCCGGGCTTTCGACCACCATCGGAATCCGCTCCGGTTCCGCGGTGCCCTGGATCCGCGCCTGCGCCACGAGGAACGCCTGGCTCGCGGCGAGCGCCACGACCTGTCCCTGCGCAATGAGGTAGCTGTTGAGATGGAGCCGGTATCCATCGCCCACGCTCTCGAGCTGCGCCGTCGTCTCCCCCTTCTTCCACCGCTCCTCGGCCTGCTTCGCATCGAGGGTCACGACTTTGAGCCGTCCCTCCTGCAGCGCCTTGAGGAACGCCTCATCGCGCGCCGTCGCGTGAGCCGGCGCGATGCGCACCAGCGTCAGCGCCGGCGGGCCGCCGGAGCGGAAGATCACGCCGAAGCCGAACAGCATCAGCAGCGGAAAGAGGAACGTCCAGAACATGGCGGCGCGATCGCGCACATAAAGCCGCCACTCGATCTTGAACTGGCGCCAGAGGAGCGCGAACGGGTTGGGGAAGGTCGTCGTTTCCATGCGATTCACTCCCGCAGGCTCCGTCCGGTCAGTTGCAGAAAGACATCCTCGAGCGTGGCGCGGCGGACATGCACCTGCTGGTAGTCGAGCTGCTCGCTCTCGATCGCCGCGAAGAGCCGCGGCAGCAGCGTCTTGGGATCGGTCGTCGGAATCTCCCAGACGTCGCCGCGCGCCTCGACGGCGCTGCCGAGGCGGCTCGCGAGTGAGCGCGGATCGGGAGCGGCGCCGTCGAACGTCAGCTCGACCACGCTCGGGATGCCGAGGGAGGCGATCAGCTCCGCCGGTGTGCCGGAGCGGAGGATGGTGCCGTGATCGAGGATGGCGAGGCGATCGCAGAGCGACTCCGCCTCGTCCATGTAGTGCGTGGTGAGGACGACGGTGCGGCCCTCGCCCTTCATCGCCCGCACGACTTCCCACAGCGAGCGGCGGCCCTGCGGATCGAGCCCCGCGGTCGGCTCGTCGAGGAAGACGACCTCGGGGTTGTTGACCAGCGCGAGCGCGAGGGCGAGACGCTGCGCCTGTCCGCCGGAAAGCGTGACGTGGTAGGCGTCGGCTTTGTCTTCGAGCTGCACGAGCCGCAGCAGCTCCTCGGTCGGGCGCCGCTTCGGGTAGTAGCCGCCGAAGAGATCGAGCGCCTCGCGCGGCGTGATCTTGTTGTAGAGACTCGTCGCCTGAAGCTGCACGCCGATCAGCGAGCGGATCTCGTGGGCGTTCTGGTTCCAGTTCAACCCGCGGATCGAGATCTCGCCGGCATCGGGGCGCGTGAGACCTTCGATCATCTCGAGTGTCGTGGTCTTGCCGGCGCCGTTCGGGCCGAGGAGTCCGAAGACCTCGCCCGCGGCTACGGTGAGGTCGACGCCGGCGACCGCGAGGACTTTCGGGAACTGCTTGCGCAGGCCTCTGACGACGATCTGATCTGGCATACGAGGCGACAGACTAGCAGGAGTTGAGCGCTAGAATCGCACCGCCCATGGTCGAACCACTGATCTCCGTAATTCTGCCTGTACGCAACGCCGAGGCATCGATCGTGCGAGCGATCGAGAGCGTGCTCGCGCAGACCTACCGGCAGTTCGAGCTCATCGTCGTCGACGACGGCTCGACCGACGGGACGCGCGGCGTGGTGGAACAGGTGGCGCGCGATCGCGTGCGGTTAATCGAGCAACCGCATCGCGGTGTTTACGCCGCCCGCAACCTCGGCATGCGTGAGGCGCGCGGCGAGTTGATCGCGTTCATCGACTCCGACGATGCCTGGCTGCCCGACCGGCTGGCGTCCCAGGTACCACTGCTGCAGCGCGAGGAGGTCGGTCTGGTGTTCGGCGATGCGCTCCATCTCGACGAACAGGGGAGGCACTCGAAGCTCTCCTCCTTTCGCGTCGCGCCGCCGCGCCGCGGACGCGCCGCGAGCGCGATGGTGCGCTGCAACTTCGTTCCGACCATCACCGTTCTCGTTCGCCGCCGCTGTCTCGAAGAGATCGGTGGATTCGCGGAGACCCTGCCTCTTTCGGCGGACTACCTGGCCTGGTTCCGCATCGCGCTGCGCCACGAGATCGACTACGTCGACCGGCCGGTCGCGCACTACACCGTGCGCCGCGGAAGTCTGAGCTCCGACCTCGGGCGCGCGGTCGAAGCGCGCATCCTTCTTTTCTCCGATCACCTGAGTCGCACGACCGATGCCGGCGAGCGCGTCCTGCTGCGGCGGTTGCTCTTCAACCTCTCACTGCAGCTCGCACTCGCGGCGATACGAGGGCGTGCGCGCAACACGGAGCATCCACTGCGGCTCGCCTGGCGCACCGCCACTTCGGTCGCGGGATTCCAGGCCGCGCCGTGGACCGCCGCGTTCGCGATTCATCAGCTCAGCGTCCGAGGACGGCGGCTCTTCGCATGAACACGCCACTCGTTTCCGTCGTCATCGAGACCGTCACCGCCCGCTTCGATTCCACCAGCGGTTCGCTGGCGAACGATCTCGCCGGCACGCTGGCGGCGGTCGGGCAGCAGACGTATCCGCGCGACCGCATCGAGACGATCGTGGTGATCGACGATGAGGTTCCTGCCGCGACCGCCGACGAGCTGCGCACGCGCTACCCGCACGTCAAGCTGGCGTCGTCGCAGACGAGCAACTACTTCGACGCGAAGAACGCCGGAGCATCGGCCTCCGCCGGCGACGTCATCGCGCTGCTCGACGGCGACTGCGTGCCGTCGCCGGACTGGATCGAGGTGCTGCTCTCGCGTTTCGAAACGGGAGCCGACGCCGTCGCCGGCTGCACGCGCTACGAAGGCCGCAGCGTCACGGCGCGCACGTTCTCCGTCCCCGACTTCGCGTACGTCGTCGACGACGAAGACGGCGCCTCGGGATTCAACATCAACAACGTGGCGTTCCGGCGCGACGTGCTGCTCGAGCATCCGTTCGATACGCGCATCCGCCGCAACGGCGGCTGCTTTTTTCTCTTTCACCAACTGCGCGCGGCGGGAGCGCGGATCCTCTACGAGCCGCGGGCCGTCGTCGCGCACGGCCTCGACATCCACGGTCTCGGATTCGTGCGCAAGCATTTCGAGCGCGGCTACGACGGCGTGATGGTCTATCGCCTCGACGACCAGGCCGTGCTTCGCGGCACGCGCTACTTCCGGCGCGCCGGGCCGCTGGCGTTGATCGCGCTTTACGCGCGCCGCGTCGTCGTCGACTGGGTGCGCATGCTGCGGAACCGGCGGCAGATCGGAATCCGATCGTATGCCCTGCCGTACTTCGGCGCGGTCACCGCGATGACGCGCTCGATCGAGCTGGCGGGCGCGCTGGCCGCGGCGAGAAAGAAATAGTGCGCGACGCGAACGTCATCATCCTCTCGTCGGTCGACTGGGACTTCAATCGTCAGAACCCGCAGGAAGTTGCGCTCGGCCTGGCCGCCGCGGGGAACGGCGTGCTGTTCATCGAGAACACCGGCGTGCGCGGCGTGCAGTGGCGCGACCTCCCGCGGATCTGGTCGCGGCTGAGAAACTGGTGGCGCGCGCGCGGCGGTTTTCGTTCCGGTACGGCGGGAGCGATCGACATCCATTCGCCGCTGCTGTTGACGCTGCCGTACTCGCGAACGGCGACCGCGATCAATCGCCGCATGCTGCTGCGCGTCATCCGCCGCTGGCTGCGGCGCGGCGGCCGGAAGGGACCGCTGATCGTGATCACGTTTCTGCCGACGCCGCTGGCGCTGGAAGTGATCGCCGCGCTGCGGCCGGCGCTCGTCGTGTACTACTGCATCGATCAAATGGCCGAGAGCTCGCCCGCGGCGCGCCGCGTCGCCGCCTCGGAGTCGCGGCTCATCGCCGACGCCGATCTGGTGTTCGTCACCTCGCGGGAGCTGTTCGAAATGGCGAAGCCGCTGGCCTCGCGCGTGGAGCTGCTCGTGAGCGGAGTGCGGTGCGAAGAATTCGCGGCGGAGCGAGCGCGCGCGCGGCAGCCGCATCGCCTCGACGCGATCCCGAGGCCGCGCATCGGATTCGTCGGCAGCCTGCGCGGCGCGATCGATCTCCCGCTCATCGCCGCGATGGCGAGGCTGGCGCCCGATCTCAACTTCGTGCTCGCCGGACCGAACTTCACCGACACGAGCCTGTTCGCGCCGCTGCCCAACGTTCATCTCCTCGGCCCGATCACGTATGCCGAAGTGGTCGAGTCGATGGTGCGGCTCGACGTCGGAATCCTGCCCTACATACTCACTCCGTTCACGGCGGCGGTCATGCCGGTGAAGTTGAAGGAGTACCTGGCGGCCGGACTCCCCATCGTCGCGACGCTGCTGCCGGAGCTGGTCGCCTTCGCCGAACGGCATCCCGGCGTGATCTCCTTCGCCGGCGACGCCGAATCGTTCGTGCGCGAGCTGCGCGCCGCGCTCGCCGGGAACACCGCGGGCGCGGAAGAGCATCGCATGACCATCGCCCGCGAATACGATTGGCAGCGGCAGATCGCTTCGATGATCGAGGCGATGGACGCCCTCTCTCGATGACCGCTCCCCGCCGGCGCCTGGCACATGCGAGCTTCTGGACCATGGCCGGTTCGGGCGTGCATCTCGGCGCCGGAATGCTCTCCTCGATCGCGCTCGCGCGTCTGCTCGGACCGGTGCGGTTCGGCGAGCTGGCCATCCTTCGCACCACGCTGCTCACGGTGACGCTCGTCGTCGGTGCGCAGCTCGGGGTGGCAACGACGCGCGCCATCGCCGCGCTGCGCGCCACCGACGCCGCGCGCGCCGGCAGGGTCCTCGGCATGCTCTCGAGCCTCGGCTGGTTGAGCAGCACGCTCGCCGCGCTGATCTGTCTCGTCCTGGCCGCGCCGATCGCGAGGCAGCTCGGCGCGCCGGGACTCGCCATTCCCGTGGCGTTGCTCGCTCCCGCCATGCTCTTCGCGTGCATGAGCTGTGTGCACACCGGCGCGATGAACGGCTTCGAGACCTTCGCCGCGGCCGGATCGCTGCTCGCCGCGGAAGGTGTCGTCACCGCCGTGCTCCTCGTCGCCGGCGCCTGGATCGACGGAGTGCGGGGCGCGGTCCTGGCGATGATCGCCTCGGCAGCGCTGTTCTGGTTTCTCCGCCGCCGTACCGCGGCCTCGATCATCCGCGAGCACGGCGTCGTCGTACAGCGGCCGCCGAGGATCCTGTACGAGTTTCGGCTGATCCGCAGCCTGGTGCTTCCCACGGCGCTGTTCGGCCTGGCCACGCAGCCGTTCTCCTGGCTCGCGCGGGTGATGCTCGCGCGCTACGGACTGGCGGAAGTGGGACTTTTCAGCGCCGCCTATTCGTGGGGCGCGGCCGTGTTCACGGTGCCCGCGCAGATCACGCGTCCGGCGATGTCGATCCTCACCAATCTGCTTGCGCAAGGCGACAGGAATGGATTCAGGCAGTTGCTGCGGGACACGCTGCTGGTCGCATGCGGCGCCGCGCTCGTCGTGGCGCTGCCGCTGATGCTCCTCTCGCCGTGGATCATGCGCGCGTACGGCTCGCGCTTCGCGACCGCGGCGCCGGTGCTGTGCGTGATCGCGGCCTCGTCGATCCTGGCGTCGCTCTCCGCCGCGCTCCGCTCCGCGCTCGTCGCCAGCGGAGAAGTGTGGGGCCAGGTCGTGCAGTCGCTGCTGTGGGGATTCGCGCTGATCGGGACGTTCCTCGTGCTGCGCGAGCGCGGCGCGATGGCGCTGGCGATCGCGTACACCGTCGCTTACGGCCTGACGCTGCTCACGCAGTTCGTGCTCACGGCGGTGGCGCTGAGGAGCGGACGCCCCTCGCGCTCGGCCGTCGACCTCTCCGATCCCGCAGTCGCCGAGACGAGTGCGTTGCTCGACGATCCGGAGGCCTCGTGATTCGCGAGCTTGCCCGCCGGCTGTACGAACGTCTGCTCGCGCCCTTCGGCGCGCGCGCGCTGGAGCGAATGCTCATCGAAGAGGGCTTGCCGCCGCGCCTCGCGCCGCCGCTGCGATTTCTGTTCGACGGCGATGCGCCGGCGAGCGCGCTCGAGGCCGCGCGCGTGATCGAGCGCCGGCGCGCGGAGATCGGCGCGCGGCAGGAGAGCTATCGCTTCGCGTACTCCGACAGCGCTCTCGGACCGGTGAAACTGGCGGAACGAACGGAAGCGAACGACGGCGCGATGACGGCGCATCGGCTGGCGCATTCGATCAGCATCCCCAGGAGATGGGGCATGTTTCTGCACCTCTGCGCCGAGGCCTTCGAGGCGGACAGCATCTTGGAGATGGGCGCGTGCGTCGGCATCTCCAGCGCATACCTCGCGTCCATTCGTTCCCGTCCGCACCTCATCACGCTCGAGGGTTCTTTGCCGCTCGCGAAGCTCGCCGAGCAGTCGCTGGCCGAGGTGTCGGATCGCGGCGAGGTCGTCGCCGGAGCGTTCGAAGAGTCGCTGCCGCGCATCCTCGATCGTCTCCACGGCGAGAAGCTGCAGGTCGTCTTCGTCGACGGACATCACGAGGAAGCGGCCACGCTGCATTACGTCAGCGCGATCGAGCCTCACCTCGCGCCGACCGCGCTGATGATCCTCGACGATATCTATCTCTACGAAGGCATGTGGCGCGCGTGGCAGACGCTTTCCTCGCGCGACCACGTCGTCGCCGTCAATATCGGCCGCTTCGGACTGCTGATGTACGAACGCGGACGCACGGCCGGACGCCGATACGATCTCGCTCGCTACACCGGGCGCTGGCGGGTGGGTGGCGTGCGCGCCTGACGCGCGAACATCCCCCGATTGCGGTAGGACAAAACGCCTCGCTGTGGTGATTCGCCGGAGGGATAACGGCTGCAACTTGATTCTCGAAAAGGAGAATTGAGTCATGCGAAACAAATCCGTCCTCTCTGCAGCCATCATCATCGTTGCCCTCGCTCTTTCCTTCCCCTCGCACGCACAAACCGCAATCAAGAACGTCGTCCTCGTCCACGGCGCGTTTGCCGACGGATCGAGCTACGCGAAGGTCATTCCGCTGCTCGAGGCGAAAGGGCTCAATGTCACCGCGGTGCAGAACCCCCTTTCGTCACTGGAAGACGACGTCGCCGCGGCCAGGCGCGCCATCGCAATGCAGGACGGCCCGGTCGTTCTCGTCGGTCACTCCTGGGGAGGCATGGTGATCAGCGAGGCGGGCAACGATCCGAAGGTGGCCGCGCTGGTCTACATCGCGGCGCTGGTCCCGGACGACGGGCAATCCACCAATGACGTGCTCAAGCCGTATCCTCCGACTCCCGGCCTCTCCAAGCTCAACGCGGACGCGTCCGGGTATCTGACGCTCACGCGCGCGGGGGTCGAGGATGCCTTCGTGCCCGATCTCCCGAAAGACGAGAGAGCGATCGTGTTCGCAACGCAGGGGCCGTGGAACTCGTCCGCCCTGAGCGACAAGGTGGCGTCGCCCGCGTGGAAGACCAAGCCGTCCTGGTACATCGTCGTGAACGACCGGATGGTGCCGACGGAGTTCGAAAAGGCGATCGCGAAGAAGATCGGCGCGATCACGACCACGCTGACGGCGGGGCACGTGCCGATGCTGTCGAAGCCGAAAGAGGTCGCGGCGGTCATCCTCGATGCGGCCAGCAAAGCGACCATCGCCAGCGCGGCGATGGCGTCGGCCAAGACCACCCGCTGACTGAACGGCAACCGTGGGAGTGACGCCGATGAAACGCACTCGTCTGATGCTCATCATTCTCACGGTTGCCTCGCTCCTCGGAGCACAACCGCTCATCGCATCGTGCTCGACGGCGAAACATCGCCAGCTCGACTTCCTCGTCGGCAACTGGGTCGTCCGGGATCGATCCGGCCGCGTTCTGGGAACGGACTCCGTTTCGAAGGATCACGGCGGCTGCTCATTGATCGAGCTCTGGCGGGAAGCCGGCACCGGGCGGGAAGGCCTTGGCGTCATCGGCTATCGGCCGGAGGAAGGCGCGTGGCACCAGGACTCGATGATCCGCACGGAAGCGGTTCTTTCGCTCGACGGCGGGATGGACGGCGACAGCCTGGTGATGACCGGAAAGGAATACCCGGGCCGAGGAGTGACGCGGATCCATCGTCTCCGATGGACACCAACGAGAGAGGGTGTCGAGCAGTTGTGGCAGACGTCGGTCGACGACGGACAGTCGTGGCAACTGCAGTTCGAAGGCGTCTTTCAACGCATCTCGGAGTGAACCGAAAGGAATGAACCATGTCAGTAACCGCCGCGGTAAACACGCTCAGTGTCGGAATCCGAGTCCTGGCCAACATCACGGTGATCGATACGCCTGTCGTCTCCAATGCAATGGAGTATGCGCAGACGCATTCCGAGCCGTATCTCTTCAATCACGCGGTCCGATCGTGGCTCTTCGCGGTCCGGCTGGCAGAGATCCAGGGCATCCCTTATGACGCGGAAGTCGTCGCCGTCAGCTCGCTGCTCCACGACATCGGGCTCACGACCGGATTCGCCGGTCCGAGACGCTTCGAGATCGAAGGAGCGGATGCGGCGCGCGCATTCGGACGCGGGCAGGGCCTCGACGAACGCCGCCTGCAACTGATCTGGGACAGTGTCGCTCTGAATTCCACGCCGTCCATCGGCATGTACAAGGAGCCCGAGGTTGCGATCTGCACGGCCGGCGTCGTTCTCGATTTCGGCGGACCGCAATATGACCAGATTTCGCCGGACGAGATGAACAGCATCCTCGCTGCATTTCCCCGGCTGGGGATGAAGCGGTGCTTCACCGACGCGGTGTGTGAGGTCGTCAAGACGAAGCCGCAGACAACTTACGACAACTTCGCGCGCGATTTCGGCGAGCGGTTCGTGCCGGGCTACACGCGTCCCTCGACCGTCGATTTCCTGATGAACGCACCGTTCCCGGAGTAAGTGCCGCTGTACCGGCCATGAGGAGGAAGCAAGTGCACACACTTCAACTACCTGTCGAAGACTCCATTACGACGTCGAACGATCCTGAGCCGGGAATCCAGGATCTGCGCGAAGTCCGTCGCCAGGCATTCCGCGCGCTTCACGAGCAGGGCTGCTTCGTAATCCCGAATCCATGGGACGTCGGCTCCGCGCGCTACCTTCAATATCTGGGCTTTGAGGCGATCGCGACGACAAGCGCGGGTTTCGCCTTTGCCCAGGGGTTGCCCGATTCCGACGTCGCGGTCTCCCGTGAGCGGACCTTGCGGCACATCGCCGAGATTGCCGACGCGGTCGATGTCCCGGTCAACGCGGACTTCTCGTCGGGTTATGGGACGACGCCGGACGACGTGGCGGACAGCGTGACGCGCTGTGTGGCAACCGGCGTCGCCGGACTGTCGATCGAAGATGCCACGGGCGATCCGGCGTCACCGCTTTACGAGCTTCCGCTCGCCATCGAGCGCGTCAAAGCGGCGCGAGATTCGATCGACCGATCGAAGAGCGGAGTGTTGCTGACGGCCAGAGCGGAGTGTTACCACGTCGGCCATCCCGACGCCCTCCGCGAATCGATCCGCCGTCTTCAGGCATACGCCGAAGCAGGTGCCGACGTGCTCTTCGCACCGGGTCCGCAGACGGCCGAAGAAATCAGGGCGCTCGTGCAGGCTGTCCATCCAAAGCCGTTCAATCTCCTCGTCGTTCGAGACATCGGACTGGGCGTCGAGGACATCGCGGAGCTCGGCGTCCGCCGGATCAGCGTCGGCGGTGCGCTCGCCCTTTCGGGATGGACCGCATTCATGCGCGCGGCGCAGGCGTTGAGAACGAACGGCAGCTTCAGCGGTCTCGCCGGCCTCACGCCCTACGCCGAGCTCAATCAGTTTCTCGCCTCGGATCTGCGCGCACGAGAAGCGCGCGCCTTTACCAACCAACCGAACATCGTCAATGGAGGCTCACAATGAAGATCGTCGTCATCGGTGGCACTGGACTCATCGGTTCATTACTGGTCACCAAGCTTCAGGCGCATGGCCACGAGGTGGTCGCGGCATCGCCGAACTCCGGCGTCAATACGGTCACCGGGGAAGGGTTGGCGGACGTCCTGCGGGACACCTCGGTGGTCGTCGACGTGTCGAACTCTCCGTCGTTCGAGGATGCGGCCGTGCTGCACTTCTTCGAGACGTCGACGCGAAACCTGCTCGCCGCCGAAGCCGAGGCGGGCGTCAGACATCACGTGGCGCTGTCGGTGGTGGGGACCGAGCGTCTCTCGGAGAGCGGCTACTTCCGGGCGAAGATCGCGCAGGAAAAATTGATCAGGGAATCGCGGATTCCGTACACGATCGTCCATGCGACTCAATTTTTCGAGTTCGTGAAAAGCATCGCCGCGGCGGCGACGGACGGCAACATCGTTCGACTCGCACCCGTCCTGGTCCAACCGATCGCCGCCGACGATGTGGCGTGTACGCTGAGCAGGATCGCCGAAGGCTCACCGGTGAACGGGATCCTCGAGGTGGCGGGGCCGCAACAGTTTCGGCTGGACGAGCTCGTCCAGCGCGGCCTCGACGCACGCGAAGACCCGCGCGAGGTGATTGCGGATCCGGATGCGCGCTACTTCGGCGCGGCCCTGCGGGAGCGCACCCTCGTGCCCGGCGTCGGCGTGAGACTCGCCGCGACGCGCTTCGACGACTGGCTCACCAACACCGCGGCGTCGAGACCCTAGCGGTCGCCGATCATCGAGGACCAGACCATGACCGCCACGGTTCCGCTCACACTCGCACCGCGCCGCGAACAGATGTTCCGGGTCCTGAAGCCCGCACAGATCGCGCGCGCTGCCGCGTATGGGACGCGCCGGACCGTGCGGTCCGGCGAGGTCCTCATCGAAGCCGGCGCTCAGCACTACCCGCTGTTCATCGCCGAGTCGGCGGAGCTCGAGGTCGTGCTGGTCTCAGTGGCCGGCGAAGAAGTGATCACGACGCACCGCCATGGACAATTCAGCGGCGAGCTGAATCTCGTCAGCGGCCGGCGCGGGCTCGCCAGGGTGCGTGTGACGCGGCCCGGTGAGGTCATCGAGATCCAACGCGAAGGGCTTCTCTCGCTCCTGCAGGCGGACGCGGAGCTCAGCGAGATCTTCATGCGCGCCTTCATCCTTCGCCGCGTCGCGGTCATCAGCCGCGGCTTCGGGGACATGATCGTGCTGGGCTCGCAGTACTCGCCGCGGACGCTCGAGATCCGCGAGTTCCTGTCGCGCAACGCGCATCCACATACCTACCTCGACCTGGACGCGGACGAAGCATCCCGGGAGTCGCTCGATCGCTGGAACATCTCGGCGGACGACGTCCCGGTCGTGATCTACCGGGGCGAGGTCGTTCTGCGCAATCCGACCAACGCCGAAATCGCCGATTGCCTTGGCTTCAATCAAGCCGTCGACGTCGGCGAGGGTCACATCCGCGACGTGGTGATCGTCGGTGCGGGGCCGGCCGGCCTGGGCAGCGCGGTATACGCCGCCTCGGAAGGACTCGACGTACTGATGATCGAAGCGAAGGGCCCCGGGGGGCAGGCCGGCTCCAGCATGCGCATCGAAAACTACCTCGGTTTTCCATCCGGCATCACGGGACAGGAGCTCGCAACGCGCGCATTCAGCCAGGCGGAAAAGTTCGGCGCGCAGATCGTCATCGCCAGAGGCGCCATGCACCTGATTTGCGAGCGGCGGCCGTACTCCATCGAGCTCGACGACGGAACGCGCGTCATGTCGCGCACGATCATTCTCGCGACCGGAGCCGCATACCGAGGACTGAAGATCGACAACATCGCCCGCTTCAACGGGGCGGGCGTCTACTACCTCGCGACGCCGATGGAGGCACAAATCTGCAGGGGCCGGGACGTCATGATCGTCGGCGGAGGCAATTCGGCCGGTCAGGCGGCGGTGTATCTCGCGAACACGGCGAAGCGAGTCATCATGGTCGTTCGATCGGCCGGGCTGTCGGAAACGATGTCGCGTTATCTCGTGCGGCGCATCGAAAACAACCCCGCCATCGAAGTCAGAACCGATTGCGAGGTGGTGAGTCTCGCGGGTGGAGAGCACCTGGAGGAGGTCCGCTGCCGCTACAAGACCACCGGAGCCGCGACGATCGAGCCCGTCGCCCACCTCTTCATCATGACCGGCGCGGTGCCCGCGACCCAATGGCTCGACAACCGCGTCGCACTCGATGATCACGGCTTCATCAAGACCGGACCCGATGTTTCGCCCGAAGATCTCGACACCGCGCACTGGCCCCTCGAGAGATCGCCGCACCTGCTCGAGACGAGCGTTCCGGGCGTCTTCGCCGTGGGGGACGTTCGCGGCGGCAACATCAAGCGCGTGGCGTCCGCGGTCGGCGAAGGCTCGATCGCCGTCGCATTCGTGCATCAGGTGCTCCGCGAGTAGTAGCATCGTTCACCGGCGATGCAGCTCATGAGAGCGGCGCTTCTCTTCGCGGCTATGTTGCTGCCCGTCGCCGCCTCGGCCACCGGAGCGATGCGCCCGCTGGCCCATTACACACACCAGCGCTGGAGCGAGGAAAGCGATGCGCCCCGGCCGGTCGCCGCTTTGGCCCAGGATCTCCGCGGCTATCTCTGGATCGCGAGCGAGGCCGGCCTCTTTCGTTTCGACGGCATCCGCTTCGAGATGATCAGCGCCGGCGTCGATCTCGTCGTCCATGGTGCGCCGGCGGCCATCCTGGTCAGGCGCAATGGCGAGGTCTGGACCAATTTCGAGCGCTCCCATCGCTTTGCGGTCTATCGCGACGGCGCGCTGCACTTCATCCCCGCCCCGCCGGCGCCTCACCGGGTCGCCGCCATGCACGAGACGCGGGACGGCACCATCTGGGTGTTGACCGAACAGATCGGGATCCCGCTCCTGCGCTTTCGAAACGGGCGGTGGACATCCTTCGGGCCTGAGGCTGGTGCGCCGGTCGACAATCCCTTCAGCATGGTGGTGACGGGAGACGGCACCGTCTGGGTCTCCTTCACCGGCTCCGTGGCGCGGCTGGCGCCGGACAGTCGAATGTTCCAGTTCGTGCGCCACGATCCGGGCTCGACGGGGCGGCTTTCGATCGATCCGCAGGAACGGATCTGGCTGACGGAGCGCCGCGGCACCTATCCGATCACCGGCCCCGGCGGGCGCGGAACCCCGCCGCCGCTTCGCCATGCTTACGCGACCGATGCGGCGCAGATCCGCGGCTGGCCGATGTTCGATCGCGACGGCAATCTGTGGATCGCCACCTATTACGAGGGGCTTCAGCGCGTGGCGCGGCCCGACCCGCGCGGCGCCGCCTCGCCGGCCGAGGCGTCCGCAAGCGTCGAGCGCTTCACAGTGCGGGACGGCCTCTCGTCGAACGCGACGACCCAGCTCTTTCAGGATGCGGAGGGCAATGTCTGGCTCGGCACGGAGAACGGCCTGGACAGATTCTGGCCGGCGACCCTGCGCTTCGAGCCGCAGCTCGCCTCCCCGGCCGCGTTCGGCGACCTCCTGCTTCAGGCCTCGGACGGGAGCGTCTACCTCGGCGAGGCTTCGACCGTGTACCGGGTGCAGCCCGGGGGACGCCCGGAGCCGATCCTGAGGACGACGGTCGAGCCGCGCACTCTTTGCGAAGCACCGGACGGCGCGATCTGGATCGGGACCACCGACAAAGAGGTCGTGATCTGGCAGGGGGGACGGACGCGCCGCCTCGGGCAGCGGGCACCGCTCTCTTTCACCATCTATGACTGCGCCTTTGACGCCAATGGCGACTATTGGATCACCGCGTCGCTCGGCGGGATGGCCCGGTTCCGGAGCGGGCGCTGGGAGCGGATGTTCGGGGCCGCGGGCGGAGCGTTCGTGCCGAAATCGATGCTGGCCGACACGCGGGGCAGACTCTTCGTCCACTGGAACGATCGCACATTGAGCCTGCTCGACGGGGGTGCGCGCTACTCTTTTCCCATCCCGTTCGGCAGCGATCAGCCCTACGACGTCGTCCTCCATTCCGAAGCCCCTGACACCTTGTTTGTCGCCGGCCGGTTCGGGCTGGCGCGGCTCCGGCAGGGACGCTTCCAGACCCTCTACGCCCGCCAGGCGCCTCTGTTCAGCGATGTGAAGGGAATGGTCCGAACGCCTGCCGGCGACATGTGGTTCGCCGGACCCGGCGGCATCGTGCGCATGACGGCGGCGCAGTTGGAGCACGCCTTCGCCAATCCCGGCCAGCTCCAGTCCTTGCAGCTCTTCGGCGCCGCCGACGGACTGAGGAGCCAGCCGCATTCCCACAGTCGCCACGCGATCGTGCAAGGCGGCGACGGCCGGCTCTGGATCGCGACGCAGACCGGAACCCTGTGGCTCGATCCGGCCGAAATTTCCAACAGCCACACGCCACCCCGTGTGGCGGTCAGCGCTCTCTCGGCCGATCGGGTCTATCGCGATCCGTCCAGCCTCACGCTGCCGTCGGGCACTTCGAACATCCAGATCGATTTCGGGGTGTTTGCCTTCTCGAACCCGCGCTCCCCGCGCGTGCGTTATCGGATCGAAGGGCAGGATCGGGACTGGATCGAGGCCGGCACGCGGCGGCAGGCGTTCTACACGAATCTGCGTCCCGGCAAGTACGCGTTCCGGGTCATGGCATCGAACATCGACGGAGTCTGGAGCTCGAGTGCCGCCTCGGTTCGCTTCGAGCTCCTGCCGGCGTTCTACCAGACGCGATGGTTCTTCGTGCTCTGCATCGTCGCCGCGGTCGTGATGCTGTGGATTGCCTATCTCCTTCGCGTGGGGCAGGTGGCGACGCGGATGGAGCAGCTTCATGAAGAGCGGATGGACGAGCGGATCCGGATCGCGCACGCACTGCACGACACGTTGCTGCAGGGAGTACTCAGCACCTCGATGCAGCTTCAGGTACTGGGCAAGCAGATCCCGCCCGAATCGAAGCCGCTCTTCGGCCACATTCTGGAGCGGATGACAGGCGTGATCGAAGAAGGGCGCCAGGCGCTTCGCGGTCTCCGCGCGTCCGACAGCCATGAGTCTCTCGAACAGGCCTTCAGCGAGATGAAGAAAGAGCTGGCCGGCGACGACGTCGGATTCAACGGGGAGTTCCGCGTGATCGTCACGGGAGAACGCCGGCCCCCGATTCCTTCGGAACTGCGCGACCAGATCTATCGCATCGGACGCGAGGCTCTGATGAATGCCTTCCGGCATGCGCGGGCGGACAACGTGGAGGTGGAGATCGAGTTTCTCCGCAAGCGTCTGGTGCTGCGCGTTCGCGATGACGGCCGGGGAATCGATCCGGCCGTTCTGCAGCTCGGCCTCGACAATCATTTCGGTCTTCCCGGGATGCGTGAACGCGCGGAATCGATCGGGGGACAGTTGCGCGTGATCAGCCGGATCGGAGCGGGAACCGAAGTCGAGCTGCTGGTGCCGCTCGGAGGAGCGCCTCAATTCTGGCGGGCAATGACGATTTCGCGCCGGCCGAAAAGACGCGCGTCGACGGAGTAAGCGCCAGGGCCGATGAGAACGAGTGCCGCGGCGATGGCCGCTTCGGAGCACGTCGGTCCATTCCCGAGAAGAGCGGCCGCCGCTCCAAGCACGCCGGCGATCGGCGTCAGGAACCCCACCGCGAGAAGGACCGCGCTCGAGACGGCGACCGACCCGATGGAGATCGATGTCCACGGCCCCTCGAAGGAGGAACGGCTGTGCAGGACGAGAAAGAAACTCGCCGCGAGGCGCAACAGCAACAAGGCGGCGCCGGTGCGCCCGGCGGGAAAGGAAGAGAAGAGGCGTTGCACCGATGCATATGTAAGGCATTCGGCGAACGACGGAGTCCCCCGTTCGAGGTATTTGTAATTCGCCGCGCCGGCTACAGCCGGATGATTCCGCGGCGCACGCCGATCGCCACGGCATCGGTGCGGTCCTTCGCCCCGAGCTTTTCCATCAGGTGCTTGATGTGCACCTTCACGGTCTCCTCGGCGATGAACAGGCGCTCGCCGATCGTGCGGTTACGGTGACCGCCGGCCAGCTCCTGCAGGATCTCGATCTCCCTCGGGGTCAGCGGTACTTCGCTGACATGCTCGGCGATCTGTGCGGCGATGTCAGGAGGGATTCGTTTCCGCCCCGCATGCACTTCTCGAATGGTGTCGAGCAGCTCATCCGCCGGAGTGCTTTTCAGAAGATAGCTGCGCGCTCCCGCCCGGAGGGCCCGCTGGATTTCGACGTCTCCTTCGAAGGTCGTGAGCATGATCACCCGCGCGTCGGGAAACTCGGAACGGATCGCGAGCAGGGCGTCGATTCCGCTCATGTCCGGAAGACGCAGGTCCATCAGGGTGACGTCGGGCAGGTGTTTGCGAAACGCCTCGATGGCCTCGCGCCCGTTGCACACCTCGACGACGAGAGTCATGTCCGGCTGGCTGCCAATGACGGCGCCGATCCCTTCCCGCATCAGCGGGTGATCATCGACACACATCAAACGGATCATCCGCTCATGATAGTGGGAGCGGGTCACCACTTCAGCACGGGCAGCGGGTGCAGCGGATGCCGGACCCACCAACCGCACGCCAGTTGCACGAGCCGTTTGTGAAATCCCGCGTTCGGGTGACGGGCCCGCACGTCGCGCACCAGCGAACGCGGCAATCCGAACCTCACGAGTCCGAGCGAGACGTCGACCAGGTCGCTTCTGCGAAAGGCTTCGACGAGCGGATCGTCGTGTGGCCGGATGCGGTGATGCATTCCGATCATGAGCGCGATCTCATCGGTCCATTGCGCCAGTCCCTGCTCGCGCAGATAGTTCGTCGCGAGCACGATCGACGGCTCGAGGTAGTCCCAGGTCCGATCCGCCCAGATGCCGAGGTCGTGGAAGCACGCCGCGATCACGATCTTCTCGTGATCGTCCTCGTGTAGCGCGGAGCAGAAGTCGATCACGCGATGAACGTGATTGCGGTATGCCTGCGCGTCATCGCCGAGCACGTCGTCCCAGCGGTCGAGAATCGCGTCGCCATCCATGTGAGAAAGATCGCGCCGCGCGCGCGGATGCGCATCCCGCGATCGTGGTATTGCCGTCGATGTCCGCGGATGCGACGACGTAATCGCGGCGCACGTATCAACGCTTGTGCGTCCGCTGATCACCGCGCTTCTTCTCTTCTGCGCATCGACGGCCCCCGCCATCGAAGTGCCGCTGGCGATTCCGCTCGTCGGCGCGGCACAGGAGGAAATCTCGGACGTCTTCAGCGCGTCGAACGGCCACGGATATCTGATCGTCGGTACGCTGCGCCGCGGGTACACCACGATCGACGGTGTGTTTGCCGATGAACAGGGGCAGCCGGCCAGCCAACTGTTCCCGATCATCGATGTACCGGGAAGGCCGCTCGGCCTGGCGAGCGATGGCGACGGCTATCTCGTCATCTACTCCGACGACTGGCATTCCGTCACCGCCTACGCGCGGCTCGATGCGCGGGGCAAGGTGACGCGCAGGGGAGTGCTGCCGCCGCTGACTCATTCGATCGCCTGGTGCGGCGTCGCGTATGTCGCGGCATACGAAGAGCCGCGAAACCCCGACGGCTGGGTCGCCGTCATCGACGCCGACGGGACGTTGTTGCGCTCGATGCCGGTCGTCCGGCGGTCGAAGAGCATGTCGCAATTCCACGTTGCCGCGGGCCCGCGTGGCAACGCGCTCGTCACCTGGGCGGGAAGCGATCAAGGCGTCTACGTGCTGCCGGTCGCGGCGTCGTCGCTGCGAGAGGGAACGTTCGTGGCGCCGCTCATCACCGAGACGCCGGGTACGGATGCGATTCCGCAGCGCACCGGGATCGCGAGCGGCACCGGCGGGTCGCTCGTGGTCTGGAGCGTGGTCCAGTCGAGCGTCACCGGCGAGATCCGCGGGCGCAGACTCGACGCGAACGGCAACGCGGCCGGTCCTCCGTTCGTCATCGCGCGGACCGATGGAACCGCGAATGTCTCAGTCGGAGCCGCCGGCTCGCGCTACGTCATCGCGTATTCGGATCGGAGCGGCACGCGCATGGTGACGGTTGCCGATAGCGATCAGGGCACGACGCCGATCGTCCTTTCGTCCGACACGTTCGGCCAGACGCTGACCGTGGCCGGCGGTGCAGCTCGTGCGTTGATCGCATGGGGAAGTGCGAAGGCGGTCGTCGGGCTGCTGATCGATTCCGCCGGCGCGCCAGTCATCGCGCAACCGGCGCTCCTGTCGCGCTCGAGCTACGGACAATATTCACCGCGCATCGCGTGGTGCGGTGACACGTATCTTGCGACGTGGACCGAAAGCGGAAATGACGGCCGCGTGATGTTCGCCCGCATCCGCGCGAACGGCATCCCGGTCGACGCGGCGGGACGCTTCGTCGACGCCGGCTCGAAGTCTCAGGCCGCTCCCGACATTGCGTGCCATGAGTCGAGCGCGCTGATCGTCTGGATCGACCACGGGGCGAAAGAGATGATCCGGGGCGCGATCGTCGATGCGGATGGCACCGCGCATCCATCGATGACGATCGCCGAGCTTCCCGGTTACGCGGAACCTGCCGTCGCCTGGAACGGCAGCCAGTACGTCGTCGCGTGGAGCGACAGCCGGACGCATCGCATCAATCTCGTCCGTGTTTCGCGCGACGAGCAACTGGTGGACGTCGTACCGCACGTGCTCCCTGCTGTTCCCGGTTCGGTCGCCGATGACTCGCCCGCCATCGCCTGCAAAGCGTCGGAATGTGTCGTCGCCTGGTCGGCCGATCTCTTCTCCGTCCTGCATCCGCATCATCACTCGGTCCATGCGGTTCGTCTCGACGCCGCGCTCGTGCCGATCGGCTCGATCCGCGAGCTCGCGGCGCCGGTCAACGACGAAGGCGACGCGCGGAATCCGGTCGTCATCGCGGGCGAAGGCGAATGGGGGATCGCATGGTCGTGGGATTCGACGACCTGGTTCTCGACGCTCACGCCGGAGCTGGAAGACCGGACCGTGTACGCCCCGGTCTCCGCCTGCACCGGCATTCCACGCGACGGCACGGCCACCGCGGGCGGCTATCGCCTCCTCTGCGTGGCGGACCTGATCATCGATTCGAGCGGAGTCGTTCCCGCCGGGACCAGCGACGTCGTCGCGATCTCGCACGGCGGCGGACCGCTGGCGATCACCGCACACCTTTCGGATGAGCTTTTGAACTGCCTTTACGTCGTCGCGGGGGATGCGCGCTCGCGCGCGACGCGGCGTTAGCCAACCTCGGACTGCGGCGGCCACGCCGCCGCCCTCGCGCCCGAAGGGCTGCGGCATGGCCGCAGCACTCCGAGGTGAGGTCACTTCCCCTCCAGCTCCGCCCTTCGGCTCTCGCTCGTCCCGAACACGCCGATCATCTGCTCGATCTGCGCGCGCGACTCGGTCGCGAAGCGCTCCTTGTCGCGGAGCGTGGCGTTCGAGCAGTCGATCATCTCGCCGACCTTCACCGTCACTTTCGCCGGGGTGATGCGTTTGGCGCCGACGCGGAAGACGTCGTACGTGCCGTCGACGGCGATCGGCATCATCGGCATCTGCGCCTTGATCGCGAGCAGAAACGCGCCGCGCTGGAAGGGGCGCATCTGGCGCTCGCGCGACCGTCCCTCCTCGGGGAAGATGACGATCGTGTTGCCGCGGCGGATGCGCTCGGCCGCGAGGTCGAACGACTTCACGGCGTTGCGGCGGTTCTTGCGGTCGACGGGGATGAAGCCGGCGCGCCCGAGGGCCCAGCCGAAGATCGGGATCTTGAAGAGGCTCGCTTTGGCCATGAAGCGGATCGGTTGCGGCACCGTGGCCAGGATGCAGGGGATGTCGAAGTACGAGTAGTGATTCGACACCAGGACGTAGCGCTTCGCCGGATCGATCTTCTCCATCCCCTCGGTGTGCAGATCGACGCCCGCCGCGCGCAACAGCGTGCGCGCCCACCAGCGGTTGATCGTGTCGATCAGCGGCGACCGGTTCGAGAAGAGCGACACCACCATGACGAAGAAGCCGGCGGAGGCCGAAACGACGACCGCGACGAAGGCGGTCCAGAGGGTGCGGAGCATGGCGGGGAAGATAGCAGGAGCAGATAGCGGATAGCACCTCGAGCGCTCAGCTTGCTATCTGCTATCCGCTATCTGCTATCTGACAAATTCGAAATAACTCGTTGCGGTTCCCTGCTGTAAAATCCGCAAACCATTACCCCCACCAAAAAAGGAGAGCGCCGTGTCCGATACCCTCACTGCGACTGCCGTGCTCGATGAGCCCGGGGCCGCTTCCGAGCCGCTCGTCAATGACCTGACTATTCATGTGGCGACCGTGAACGGCTCCGGATCTCAGTCGTCGAACAACGTCCTCATGCGGTCGATCTTCCAGATGGGCGTTCCGGTCAGCGGGAAGAACATGTTCCCGTCCAACATCGCCGGACTCCCCACCTGGTTCACGATCCGCGCGAACAAAGACGGCTGGATCGCGCGCAAGAAGGAAGTCGACCTCATGATCTGCATGAACGCGCAGACCGCGCGCGACGACGTCGACGGCCTTCTCCCCGGCGCCCTCTGCATCTACGACGCGCCCCTCGGCTGCAAGTCGTGGCGCGACGACATCAACTTCTTCGAAGTGCCGTTCGCCAAGATCGCCGCGGAGCTCAGCACCGACTCCCGCCTGCGCAAGCTGCTGACGAACATGATCTACGTCGGCATCGTCGCCGAGCTGATCGGCATCGAGCGCGAGGAAATCCTGGCCGCGATCACCAAGCAGTTCAAAGGGAAGCAGAAGGCGATCGATCCGAACGTCGCCGCCATCGACAAAGGGATCGAGTACGCGAAGGCGAACCTGCCGAAGCAGAACCGCTGGCGCATCGAGCGGATGAACAAGACCGCCGGCAAGATCATCATCGACGGCAACGCCGCCGCCGCCATCGGCGCGATGTTCGGCGGCGTCACGGTCGTGACCTGGTATCCGATCACGCCCTCGTCGTCGCTCTGCGAATCGCTGATCGACTACTGCCGCCGCTTCCGCATCGAGAAGGACGGCAAGGCGAACTTCGCCATCGTGCAGGCGGAGGATGAGCTGGCCGCGGTCGGCATGGTCCTCGGCGCCGGCTGGGCGGGCGCTCGCTCGATGACCTCGACCGCCGGTCCGGGCGTCTCGCTGATGGCCGAGTTCATCGGCCTCGGCTACTACGCCGAGCTGCCGGGCGTGATCTGGGACATCCAGCGCGTCGGTCCGTCGACCGGACTCCCCACGCGCACTGCGCAGGGCGACGTGAACCAGGTCGCCTACCTCTCGCACGGCGATACGCAGCACATCGTGCTCATCCCGTCGAGCGTGAAGGAGTGCTTCGAGTTCGCCAGCGAGGCGCTCGACCTCGCGGAGATTTTCCAGACGCCGGTCTTCTGTCTCTCCGACCTCGACCTCGGCATGAACAACTGGATGTCCGATCCGTTCGAGTATCCGGACAAGGCGATCCGCCGCGGCAAGGTGCTGAACAAGGAACAGCTCGAGCAGCTCGGCGGAAAGTGGGGCCGCTACAACGACATCGACGGCGACGGCATCCCGTACCGCACGCTCCCCGGCACCGATCATCCCGACGCGGCGTATTTCACGCGCGGCTCGGGCCACGACGCGTTCGCCCGCTACAGCGAGCGCGCCGACGACTACAAGAACAACCTCGACCGCATCGCGCACAAGTTCGAGACGGCGAAGCAGTACGTGCCGAAGCCGATTGTCGACACGCGCGAGAACGCGAAGATCGGCTTCATCGCCTACGGCACGACCGACTTCCCGCTCGAGGAGTCGCGGCATCAGCTCAGCAGCGAGAGCGGCATCGAGACGAGCTACCTCCGGCTGCGCGCGCTGCCGCTGACCGACGAGGTCGCGCAGTTCGTCGCCAATCACGATCGCGTCTACGTGGTCGAGCAGAATCGCGACGGCCAGATGGCGGACATCCTCCGCCTGCACCTCGGCGAGGACCAGCGCAAGCTGCGCAAGATCCTGCATTACACCGGTCTGCCGTGCGACGCGCGGTCGATCACCGAGGCTGTGATCAAGATGGAAGCGTCGGCGGAGTATCCCGAGATGCTGCTGCTCGTACGCGCCGAGCCGCCGAAGAAACGGGTAACGACGACCACCGTCGCTCAGACGATCTCGCGCGGGGCGGAGGACTAACCAATGGCCGAAAGCACACTGAAAACCACCACCACCGAAGCTCCGAAAGAGAACCGCGTCGGACTGAAGGCTGCCGATTACGGCGGCGGCAAGTCGACGCTCTGCGCAGGCTGCGGACACGACGCGATCAGCAACCAGATCATCCGCGCGTTCTACGAGATGAGCGTCAAGCCCGAGAACGTCGCGAAGTTCTCCGGCATCGGCTGCTCGTCGAAGACGCCGGCGTACTTCCTCTCGCGCTCGCACGGCTTCAACGCGGTGCACGGCCGCATGCCGGCCGTCGCCACCGGCGCGATCCTGGCCAATCACAAGATCCTGGCCATCGGCGTCTCCGGCGACGGCGACACGGCGTCGATCGGCCTCGGGCAGTTCATGCACATGGTCCGGCGCAACATGCCGGTGATCTACATCATCGAGAACAACGGCGTGTACGGCCTGACGAAGGGCCAGTTCTCCGCGACCGCCGACGAAGGCTCGAAGCTGAAGACCGGGGTAATCAACGACCTGCCGCCGATGGACCTCTGCGCGCTCGCCGTGGAGCTCGGCTGCGGCTACGTCGCGCGCGGCTTCGCCGGCGATCCGAAGCAGATGGTGAACATCCTCAAGGGCGCGATCGCGCACAACGGCACGTCGGTCATCGACGTCGTCTCGCCCTGCGTGACGTTCAACAATCACGACGGTTCGACGAAGAGCTACCCGTACGCGAAGGAGCACGACGAGCTGCTGCACCAGATCGGCTTCGTGCAGTCATACGAGCAGATCGAGGTCGAGTACGAGCCGGGGACGGTGAAGGAAGTCACCCTGCACGACGGCTCGCGCATCATCCTCAAGAAGCTGGAAGAGGATTACGACCCGACCAGCGCCGTCGACGCCCTGCAGCGCCTCCACCGCGCCAACACCGCCGGCCAGATGCTGACGGGCCTCGTCTACCTGCAGCCGGAGAAGAAGAGCTTCATCGATCTGTTGAACGTGGTCGACGAGCCGCTGAACACGCTGCCGATCGAAAGAACGCGTCCGCCGAAGGAAGCGCTCGATAAGATCATGAATGAACTGATGTAGCTGTTGAGCGATTAGGCGGTTGAGCTGTTGAGCGGCTGAAAAGCTCAATGGCTCAACCGCTGAACAGCTACTTCTTCTTCAGATTCGCCAACCGCGACTTCGCCTCCGCCTGATCCGGCGCAATCCGCAGCACATCCTCGTAGCACGTCTGCGCGCGGGAGATCATCCCTTCGACCTTGTACAGGTCGCCGAGTGAGATCAGGACGTCGACGTTCTCCGGATCGATCGACAGCGCCTTTTGAAAACTCTCCGCGGCTTCGCGGCGCCATTTCGGGTTGCGCTCCTGGCAGGAGCCGAGGAGGTACCAGGCCTGGGCGTTGTCGGGGGCGAACTGCACGGCCTGCTTGAGCAGGACGATGGCGCCGTAGAAATCGTTGTCCGAGGCGAGCTGGCGGGCGCGCGCGAAATTCTGCTCCGCGATCGAGCGCTGCGTGATGCGCTGCTGCAGCGTGTTCTCCGCTTGGTGTCCGCCCGGCTGGGAGAGCATCTTGTCGTAGGCGCTGCGCTTCGCCGGATCCTTGAGCAGCGACAGCGCTTCGTCGACGCGGCGGTGAATCGCCTGCACCGCTTCGCGCACGATCGGCGGATAGGTCGCCGGGTCGTACTTCTTCTTCATGTCGTCCGCGGCGCTGATGATCAGTTGCCGCGGCGCGGCGCGCGGGACGTCGAGCAGTTGATAGTGATCGAGCGACCCCAGTTGCCGCGACAAGCCGACGGCGCGCAGCGACCGATGATCGTTCGACCCGATCGCCGCCAGCAGCTCGAGGTCGCGCTGCATGTCGTCGAAACTCCCCGGCGCTTCTTCCGCGCGTTTGGAGTAGTCGACCATCTCGAAGACGCCGAGGGCGACCATCGAGATCACCACGCGCGCCGCCGTCACCGATTCGGTCGAGAAATGTTTGAGAAATGCTTCGATCGTTTCGGGCTTGCGGAGCGCGTCCGCAATGCGCCGTTCCGCGTCGTTCAGCGGAATCGTGTCGAGGTCGAAGCGGCTTTCGCGCGCGTGCTGGATCTCGCGTTTCAGATCGCCCAGCGAGCGGCGCAGCACCAGGCCGTTCGTGATCGAGCGAACGCCCTCGATGACCAGCGCGGCGGTCGATTGCAGGAAGACTCGCTTCTCCGGCTCCAGCGCTTCGTCGTCGCTGAACGCCGACGTCCCTTCGTCGAGCGAAAAGAGCGGGAGGAACTGCGTCGCGGTCCATTCGCGCAACAGCGTCTGACGCTGCGAAAGGTCCAGTAATCCGGCCTCGTGGAACTTCGCCACGACGTCCGTCGGGTCCTCGGTCAGCATCGAAAACGCGCGGTCGGCGGTGATCGCGCCGCGGCGCACGAGGAACTCGCCGAGTGAATCTTCAGGGGCCGCGGAAGTGATGAGAACCAGCTCTCCCTGGGACCAGTAGAGCACCTTCCGCACCGGCGGACGGATGATCGTGAGACTGCCCGTCAGCCGATGCTGAAGGATGTCTCCAACGATCACCGCGAACGGTGTGATCTCGATGCGCTCCAGGCTCACGCCGTCCCCCCGTCGCGTCTGCTTTTAACACGAATCAGGCCAAAAGATGGCACGGAACGGGCTCCTTCAGAACCAAACGGGCAGCCTGGCCCGTCTTACACTGTTGAGACGGATGTGCGAGCACATGAGAGTTACGATGAGAACAATGAAAACGCTTTTTAGCGCCCTGCTTCTGGCTGCATTTTCGATGGCCGCGGGAGCGCAGGAGTTTCCCCAGGAACCGTACGACTTCATCACCGCCAAACTCGCCGCCGACGACGGACGCTATGACGAAGCGCTGTCGCTCCTCGACAAGGTGATCCAGAAGAATCCCGACAATCCCGTGCTCCTGTACGAGCGCGCGATGATTCTCATCGATGCTTCACGCATCGATCGTGCCGAAAGCGAGCTGCGCCGCGTCGCCGAGCTCAGTCCCGATTTCTACGACGCGCAACGCGTCCTCGGACGCCTCCTCCTCGATCGCTCCAATGGCGATCGCGCCCGCGTCGATGAAGCGCTCAAGCATCTGCAGGCCGCGTTCAAGCTCAATGGCGACGACCTGTCGACCGGCATCACGATGGCGCAATTGCTCGTCTCCACCGGCCGCACGGCCGAGGCCGAGCGCGTCCTCGCCACGCTGCTCGAGCGCGCGCCCGATCAGCGCGCCGTCAATTACACCTACGCCCAGGTCCTGACGAAGCTCGGGCGCGGCAATGAGTCGCGTAAGTACCTCGAGCGCGCGCTCGATCGCGATCCGACGTTCGGTCCCGCCGTGCTGCAACTGATCGACATCTATCAGAAGGAAAACGAGTGGCAGAAGGCCGCCGAGATCCTGCAGCCGCTGATCGCCGACGATCCGATGAATCTCGATCTGCAGCGCCAGCAGGCATTCTTCTATCTGCGCGGCGGCGCGCCGGAGAAAGCGCGGGCGAGTTTCAAGACGCTCGTCGCCGCCGATCCGAAAGACACGCGCTCGCAGTTCTATCTCGCCGAGGCATTGAGCGATCTCGAACAATACGACGAGGCGGAAAAGATCTATCGCGTGCTGCTGGAGAAAACGCCGAACGATGCGGAGCTGCTGACCAGTTTCGCGTTGTCGCAGACCGCCCAGAAGAAGTACCCCGAGGCGATCAAGACCTTCAATGCGTTGCTCGCGCAGAGCGACGTGCCGGACAACCTGCAGGTGCTGGCGAAAACGCAGCTCGCGTTCATCGCCTTACAGAAAGGTGATTACGCGCAGGCCGTTGCAGGCGTGCGTCCGATCCTGATCTTCCACGACAAACCGAACAGCCAGGCCATCGGCATCGGCCTCGACGCATTGAGGAAAGAAAAGAAGTACACCGAGGCCATCGTCCTGCTGCAGCCGCTGGTCGATCGCTTCGGCTCCGATCCGTATCTCAATGCGCGCTACATCGAAATGCTGACGCGCGCCGGCGACAAGCAGCGCGCCGCGGAAGCCGCGGCGACGCAGGCGAAGTTCGGTCCCAAGAACGTGATTTCGGCGGCCGAGGCGTATGTGTCGCTGCAGGACTATCCGTCGGCCCTTGCACTGCTCAAGCAGCAGACCGAGGCCAAGCCCGATGACGCCGATCTCGCGTTCGAGCTCGGCAGCGTGTACGAGCGCTCCGGCGATCGAGCGAACGCGGAGAAAACGTTCGGCAGCATCCTGCAGAAGCATCCCGAAAACGCGGCCGCGCTCAATTACCTCGGCTACATGTGGGCTGAGAGCGGCGTGAACCTCGACCGCGCCGCCGAGATGCTGAACAAGGCCGTGAGCCAGGAGCCGCGCAACGGCGCTTACATCGACTCGCTCGGCTGGGTCTATTTCCGTCAGGGCAAGCTCGATCTCGCGGAGAAGTACCTGCTCGACGCGACGCATCTCCTCCCGCGCGATCCGACCGTGCAGGAGCACCTCGGCGACGTCTTCGCCAAGCGCGGCGATCTGATGCGCGCGCTGACGACCTACCGTCACGCCCTGACGCTCGAGCCCGAGCAGAAGGACGAGGCGAAGATCAAGATGAAGATTGCGGAGCTCGAGCGGCAGACGCAGGTGAGTCAGAGAGAACGGTGAAGCGGTACGCGTTCTGTTTTCTCCTTCTCGCCGCGTGTGCGACGACGCGTCCCGCGAATGAGTCGCCGATCGCGCCGTTGAGCGCGGGGACCGCCGCCGACGCCTTGCACCAGCTCGCCGTGCGCCGCTCGGTGCTCCCCGGCGCGCGCTCGTTCATGCGCGTGCATGCCGGCAAGCAATCGTTCAAGGCGCAACTGCGCGTGCAGGGCGAGCGGATGCAGCTCACGGTCTACACGCCGCTCAACACGACGGCCGCGACGCTCTACGCCGACGGCGATCGCGTGACGTTCCTCAACAACGTCGACATGACGCAATGGCAGGGGAGTGCCTCGCAACTTGCCGGCTCCCTCGGCGTATTCGCGACGAAACCGTCCGATCTCGCAATGCTCCTCCTCGGCTATCCGAGCAGCAGCGGTACGTACGACGCGACACCGGCGGGCCTCGCGCACGCGACGCTCGGCTCGATCACCGCGACGTTCGATCCGCCGTCGCTGCCCGCGAAGCACATCACCATCGATCACGGCGCGCAGCACATCGAGTTCGAGCAGCTCGAGGTGATCGCCACCGATGAGCCGTTGAAGGCGCCGAAGATTCCGCGCGACTACCAGCAGGGCGGCGTGCCACGCGTATGAAGGTGCGCGCCTACGCCAAGATCAACTGGACCCTTCGCGTCACCGGCCGCCGCACTGACGGCTTTCACGATCTCGAAACGATCTTCCAGACGATCTCCCTGCACGACACGCTGACGTTCACCGAGTCCGATCGCCTCACGCTCACCTGCGACGATCCGACGATCCCGGTCGACGACACGAACCTCGTGCTCCGCGCCGCGCGCGCCATCGACGCGAAGCCGGTCGCGATCCACCTCGAGAAACGCATTCCGCACGGGGGAGGGTTGGGCGGCGGCTCATCCGACGCCGCGGCAACGCTCACGGCCCTCGGCGCGCCGCGTCCCGACGTCGCGCTCGCCCTCGGCTCCGACGTCCCGTTCTTCCTCGTCGGTGGAACCGCGTACGCGACCGGCCGCGGCGAAGTGCTCACGCCGCTGCGCAATCGCGCCGGCGTCGCGCTGCTGTTGCTCTTCCCCGAGAAGCGCGTGCTGACCAGCGAGGCATTCCGGATGATCCGCAAATACTCGCCGCCGCTCGGCATCGAGCGCCTGCGCGAGTTCGATCCGCTGCGCGATCGCGAGCTGTTGATCAACGACTTCGAAGAGCCGATGTTCGAGCAACTGCCCGCGCTGCGCGAGCTGAAGCGCCGGCTCTACTACGCGGGCGCGCAGTGGGCGGGGATGACCGGCTCCGGCTCGACGATCGTCGGCGCGTTTGCGGACGCAGCATCGCGCGATGCGGCGCGCGAGACCTTCAGCGACGTACGCGCCGAAGCTGCCGAGTCGGTGTGACGATGCGCAGCGACTCCAGGCGTGTTTCGATCGCTTCCATCGCCCGTTCCAGCGCCTTCTTGTCGCCGCGGAGCTGATACGAGAAGTTCGCGCCGAAGAAGATCGCGTTGATCTCGAACGCGAGCTGCGCCGGCTCGATGTCGGGATCGAGATGCCCTTCGTCCTGAGCCATCTTCACCGACTTCTCGATCGACTCGATCCACGAGTTCATCATTTCGGCGATCGCGTCGCGCACCAGGCCGGGACGGCCGTCGAACTCGAACGACGCCGCGGCGAAGAAGCAGCCGCCGGGAAAGACTTCGCGCTTGACGTACGCCAGCCACGCGCGGGCGATGGCCATCAATCGCGGATAGCCGCGCTCCGCCTTGAGCGCCGGACGGAACGCATGCTCGATGAAGCGCTCGCGCGCCGATTCGATCGTGGCGAGCTGCAGCTCTTCCTTCGAGCCGAAGTGCGCGAAGAGGCCGCTCTTCGACATCCCGAGCTCCTCCGCCAGGCGGCCGATGGTCAGCCCGCCGAGGCCCTCGATCGAGGCGAGATCGACCGCCCGATCGAGGATGCTCTGCCGCGTTCGTTCACCTTTCATGCGAAAGCCGGGAGGTCCTTCATCAGCATCTCATGAGTATGCCGGAAAGCGGGGCTCCAGGCGGCGGGGCGCTGCGACTGCGGATCGATCTTGGTGATCGTCTCCTCGCCGCGCGCGTACGGCACCACGCCGTCTTCGCTGGAGCAGAGAAAGCCGTAGACGCAGGACGTGGAGTCGAGATTCTCGACCCACAGATCGACGCGCATCGTCTCCCCGAGGCAAGGCTCGAGCAGCTCGACGGCCGCATCGCGGATCACGGGGACGCCATTCGTGTCGATCCCGTTCTCCAGGTTCCACGCGACGATCGCGCGCTCGACATAGCCGACGAAGCGCTTGCGATCGAGAGGCCGCGTCGGATCGTCGTTGACGACGGGGGCGGTGAAGACGAATTTGGGGTTGAACAGGTCACGGATCATTGGTTCGTACCTCCTCACGTGATGGAGAATAGCACGAACGTTCGTTTCTTGCCAACCGCCCACCCAGAACAGATAGCGGATAGCGGATAGCAAAGGCTCAACACCTCAACGGCTCAACAGCTTTTTGCTATCCGCTATCTGCTATCTGTTCTGGGCGGGTGACTCAATCCTTGTAAATGGAGACATGGGGTACCCCATCCTCCCCAATCCACCCCCGATACATCCCCTCGGAATTGAACGGCATCGCGAAGTTTCCCTTCGCGTCGAGCGCGATCACGCCCCCTTCGCCCTTCACCTCGACGAGCTTGTGCATCACGACCTCGTTCGCGGCGTCGGCGACCGACATCCCCTTGTAGCGCATCAGCGCGGCGATGTCGGAGGCGACGGTCCAGCGGATGAAGTACTCGCCGTGGCCTGTGCCCGATACGGCGCAGGTCGCGTTGTCGGCGTAGGTCCCGGCGCCGATGATCGGCGAGTCGCCGACGCGGCCGTACATCTTGTTGGTCATGCCGCCGGTCGAGGTGCCGGCCGCGAGGTCGCCGTTCTTGTCGAGGGCCACGGCGCCGACCGTCCCGAACTTCTTGTCCGGATTCTCATCGGCGGAGGAGCTCTGCTTCTCCTTCATCAGCTCCTGCTGCAGCGCCTTCCAGCGCGGCTCGGTCCAGAAGTACGACGGGTCGACGATCTCGAGGCCCATCTTCGTGGCGAAGAGCTCCGCGCCGTGGCCGACCATCATCACGTGCGGCGATTTCTCCATCACCGCGCGCGCCGCGGAGATCGGATTCTTGATGATCGTCACGCCGGCCACCGCGCCTGCCGCCTTGTCGCGGCCGCGCATGATCGACGAGTCCATCTCGTTCCTGCCCTCGTGGGTGAAGACCGCGCCCTTGCCGGCGTTGAAGAGCGGCGAGTCCTCCAGGACGTGGATCGCCGCCTCGACCGCGTCGACGCTCGAGCCCCCCTTCATCAGCACCGCCTGACCGGTGCGCAGCGCCAGCTCCAGCGCTTCGCGGTAGGCCTTCTCTTTTTCCGGCGTCATCGACGCGCGGGTGATCGTCCCCGCGCCGCCGTGCATCACCAGCATGATTTTCGGCGCGGCATTTGCGCCGAGCGCGCACGAGAGGATGAAGAATGCAAGGAGGCGTTTCAGCATCTGTCTAAACTACCATGCGCCCGATGCGCCTCCCTCTCGCGCTGTCCCTCCTCCTTTTCTGCCCGGCCGTCTTCGCCCAGGGCCCCGAATTGCAGTGGCGCACCGTCACCACGAAACACTTCCGCGTCCACTATCCGGTGCCGTACGAAGCGTGGAGCCTCCGCGCCGCGTCGCGCCTCGAATCGATCCGTGACGCGGTGGCGAAGGAAGTCGGCTTCGCGCCCGAAACGGTGACCGACGTGCTGGTCGAGAATCCGGTCGCCGACGCGAACGGCATCACGCTCCCGCTGCTCGACACGCCGCGCATCATCCTCTACACCGAGTCGCCCGACCCGAGCGAACAGATCGGCGAGTACAGCGACTGGGTCGATCTGCTGACCGTGCACGAAGTCACGCATCTCCTGCACCTCACGCGTCCGTCGCGCAATCCGCTGCAACGGCTCGCCGAGCGATTCCTCCCGCTCAATCCGATCACGCTCGCCGCGCCGCGCTGGGTGCATGAGGGCTACGCGACGGTAGTCGAAGGACGCATCACCGGCGCGGGACGTCCGAGCAGCACGCTCCGCGCGCTGATCCTGAGACGCTGGGCCGCGACCGGCAATCTCCCGACCTATCCCCAGCTCGCCGCAAACAACAAGTTCCTCGGGATGTCGATGGCCTACCTGATGGGCTCCGCCTATCTCGAATGGCTCGAGCAGCGGAGCGGCGAGGGAAGCCTGCGCAAGCTCTGGGCGCGGATGACCGCGCGGCATCGGCGCTCGTTCGACGAAGCGTTCATCGGCGTCTTCGGCGATTCGCCCGAGCGGCTTTACGGCCTCTTCACCGCCGAGCTCACGCAGCGCGCGATGAACATTGAGCAACAGGCGCCGGCGGTGGAAGGGGAGCTGTGGCAGGTGACGCCGCGCAACTCCGGCGACCCCGACGTCTCGCCCGATGGCCAGTCGATGGTGATCGTCCTCCGCGCGCGCTCGAAGCCGTCGCGTCTGGTCGTCTGGTCGACCGGACCGGCAACCGAGGAGGAGAAGAAATTCGAGGAGCGGATCGCGAAGATTTTGAAGCGCGATCCGGAGGACGTCGCGCCGCTGCGCACGAAGCCGCTGCCGCGCAAGGTGTTGCATTCGTACGTCGCGCCCGACGGCGGCGACTTCTCCAGTCCGCGCTGGATGCCGGACGGCAAGTCGATCCTCTACGCGCATCGCCAGCCCGATCGCCAGGGCTTCCTGCATCACGACCTCTTCCGCTGGACGCCCGAGACCGGCGAGAACGAGCGCATCACGCATCTCGCCGACGTCAGCGATGCCGATCCGCTGCCCGACGGCAAGTCGGCGATCGCCGTCCGCAGCCGCTTCGGCTACTCGCAACTGGTGATGGTCAACCTGTTGACCGGTGCGGTGACGGCGGTCAACGAGCCGTCGCTCGACGAGGTCTACAGCCATCCGCGCGGCGACGCCTACGTCGTGCATCGCCCGGGTGACGGCTGGCAGTTACATCCGCCACTGACGACAGCGCACGTCGTGTCGCCCGAGTGGAGCGGCCAGGCACTCGTCGCGACGGTGTTCGCCAACGGCTTCGCCGACCTCCACCGCTTCGTCAACGGTAGCGACGAACAACTCACGCGTGCCCCCGGCGGCGCCTTCCAACCCGCGCCGAGCCCCGACGGCCGCATCTTCTTCATGTCCCTCGACCCCGACGGCTACGTCGTCCGCGTCCTCAACACCTCAACACCTCAACACCTTTCTCTCCCTCCCGACCCAACCATCACTCACTCGACACCCGTCGCCCTCGAATCGCGCGAGATCAGCAAACCAAAGAACTACGGCATCGGTCGCCAGGAATTCGCCACGATCTTCGGCGGCGCCTACACGACATCGCTGCACGCGACGGAAGCCGGCGTCCGCTTCGGCGACGTCGTCGGCAAGCTCGACACGATCGCGATCGGCTCCCTCGGCGACATCCGCGGTGGCGCGGTCGCGACGATGTGGCGCGGCTGGCCGGTCGGCATCGGCGCGCACCTCTTCTCATTCGACGACGGCGTGCGGCATCGCGGCGGTGAGCTCCGCGCGAGCTGGCGCGCGCTCTGGCCGATGCAGTCGCTAGCCATCGACGGCGGCTATCTCGCCGATCGCTCGAGCCACGCCGCATTCATCGAGACGCGCTGGCGCATGCGCCAGGAGCGGATGAAGCTGACCGAGGAGCTGCGCGTGACCGTGCAATCGCACGTGCAGCGCGGACTGGCGCGGGCGTCGATGCGCATCGCCGGTTATCGCCTCGCGGCGCAATGGGAACACGCCATCTCCGACGATCAGACGCTGCCGCTGGGCGGCATTGCCACCAGCGTCATGCCGCAATCGCTCGTCGCGCAACGCATCACCGATCCGGCGCTCGCGTTGTCGCCGCTCATCGGCGATCGCTATAACGGAGGCAGGATCGAGGTCGGCAGCGGCTACGTCACGGCGTTCTATCAGCAGCACCGCATCGACGGGCGGCGCCTCGGCTATCCCGGCCTCGAGATCACGATGCAATCGCCGCCGATCACCTGGATCAAGACGCCCGCGTTCGACCTGACCGTCGGCGCCGCGCGCGTGGAAGGAAAGTCGCGCTGGTGGGCGGGCATACGATATCGACCGTGACCGAACCGCTCTGCCGCCTCGTTCGCTTCGATGCGACCGATGACTACGCGTTGTCCGGCTTGCTGTACGAGCCGCGACGCAGCACGCAACGCGTGATCGTCTGGCTGCACGGCACCGGAGGCGCGTCGATCTTCGACTCACGCCGCACGAACCTGCTCGCCGCCGAATTCACGCGCCGCGGCTTTGCCTTCTTCCCGTTCAACAATCGCGGCGCGCACCTCATGCGCCGCAACGGCGGCATGGCGTACGAGCGGATCCGCGATTGCGTCTTCGACATCGACGGCGCACTGCGCGAGCTGCGCCGTCGCGGCTATCGCGACGTCACGCTCGCCGGACACTCCACCGGCGCGAACAAGATCGCCGTCTACGATCACCGCAAGCCGCGCAACACCGTCAAGCGCTACGTCCTCCTCGCCGGCGGTGACGACACGGGCCTCACGCGCGAGCAGCTCGGCGACCGCCGCTTCCTCGCCGCACTCGCTCGCGCGCGTGCCCGCCGCAACGACGAAGATCTCGTCCCGCGCGCCCTGTCAGCACTCCCGATGAGCTGGCGCTCCTGGTACGACATGAACAACCCCGACGGCGACTACAACGTCTTCCCCTTCGGCGAAGTCATCCGCCGCCGCCGCATCTCCCGCCGCCCGCTCTTCCGCTACGTGCGCGCCATCCGCAAGAAGACGCTCGTCCTCTACGGCGAGAACGACGAGTACTGCTACGGCGACGTCTCGCGCTGCGTCTCGATCCTCGCCGACGCCCTCGGCCCGAACCCGAACTTCGAGCTGGGGATCATGGAGGGGGCCGATCACGGGTTCAGTGGGAGGGAGGGGGAGGTGGCGGCGTTGATTGGGGATTGGATCGAGGAGTAGGCTTGGTTGTCATGACCATGCGATATCGAGTTGTTTTGCAGCAGTCGGACGAAGGATTTAGCGTTTCCTGCCCCGTGCTTCCTGGCTGCTGGTCACAAGGCGCGACCGAGGCGGAAGCGCTCGAAAACATTCGTAGTGCGATTGAGGAATATCTCGAGGCTGTCGCTGGCGTAACGGACGGCCTTAATGTGCGCGAAGTAGAGGTCGCCGTCTGATTGCCGAAGATTCCTGGCGTCAACCATCTCGATGCGGTACGGGCACTTCAGAAGATAGGCTTTCGCATTCTGCGTCAGTCAAAACACATCGTCATGTATGACGGTGTGCACTTCGTGACAATACCGAGGCACAATCCGGTAGATGCGTTCACCATGGGCGGTATTGCTCGTGACGCCGGTCTGACCGTGGATGAGTTCAAGGCTTTGCTGTAGCCTGAATCCTTCCCACCACCTCCTTCGCCAACTCATTCGGAATCGGAATCGTCAGGTTGTAATGCGCGAGCTTCCACTCTCCTCCCACCCTCCGCAGCACGCCGGTGCCGCGGCATTCGCCGTAGCTGGCGGAGTCGAGTGATTCGTCGAACCAGGCGGTGTCGTTGTGGACGATCACGTTGCGATGCCGCGGCGTGAACGTCCACGCTTTGCCCTTGGCGAAGTACGGATGGGCGAAGGCGCGGAACGACTCGAGATCCCAGCGCTCGGTCGCGTCGGTGCCGAGGAAGACGAATTCGGGGGCCATGGCACCGAAGTAGCGTTGCTCATCGGCGTCGGATGCGGCTTTGTGCCAGTCGTCGACGACGCGGTTTACGGATGCGGTCTCCTGTTGTAGGTTGGCCGTCGCACACGAGACCGCCAGGAGGCACGACGCAAGAAAGATTTTCGTACAGTTCATCCCGAGCGCAGCGAGGGATCGATGGCTCCACCGCGCTGCGTGAACCGACAGGCGCCGCACAAAGTCGATTCGCGCGGTGCCGCTGCTGATGCCTCGACTTCGCTCGGCATAAACTGAAAGAGTCATTCGCATGCGGACGATTGTATGCAGACCGTTTCCCCTGATGACGTAAAACGGATTCGCGCCAGCGTGGCACGCGCGCATGCGCTCGCCGCCGGCCGCTTCCATGAGGCGTTCGACCGACAGGTCGACGTCGCGACGGACGACCGCTGGCGCGTGCACCTCGAGATCCAGGCGACGGCATTGCTCGAGACGGCCGAGGGCGTGCGGCTGCGCGACGGCGAACGGATCCGCTATCGCGTGCTCGAGGACCGCACCATCACGCCGTATGTCGTCGAAGGGAAGCCGCTCTTCCCGCACTTCATCATCCGCCGCACGGCGCCGGCGCTGTTCGAGTATTGGCTGATCATCTCCGAGATCCTCGCGTCGTCCGCCTGGGCGATGACGAAAGTGCTCGCCGTGCCGGGCGAATACGACGACGCGCTCCGCCGCATGCGCCAGCCGCAACTGGTGCGCGTCCTGCCCGGCGTGCTGCTGCCCGCGGTCGAATGGCGCGACGACGGCACGGCGCTGCTCGACGTCACGCTCTACACGCGCGCCGGCGAGGAGCGGATCGAGCGCCGCACCCTCGCCCTCGACGCGAACAACGAGCTCCACTTTCACTCGCGCGAGCTGCTCGCCGAAGCGAGCGGCGGCGTCGCGGTGTAACGCAGCGCGAGGAGCACCGAGGCCAGGATCAGCGGAACAAACGATCCGACCGTGTTCCGCAGCCCGCCGTGCATCAGGTTCGTACCGACGCCACCGATCATGAGCACGATGATCAGCACGGCGGCGTACTTTGCCGTCCGCGGTACGAGCAGCAGGAGCGCGGCCACGACCTCCACCGCCCCCACGGCGACGCGGAACCAGTCGGGATAGCCCCAGTTACGGAACGCGGGCGTCCAGCCGCCGTTCGGATCGAACTTCATCCAGCCGGCACGCGCGAACATCACGAAGAGCATGATGGCGAGGATCCAGGCGGTCACGGTCTTTGCGGTTTTCATGACGCGAACGTACGCGCGCTGCGACCACGCGCCGCGACTTTGGGGCGATGCGGAGCGTCAGCGGGGCGAGACGGACTCGCGCAGCCGCGCGGCGAAGGTGCGCGTGGCGGTGAGATGTGAGCCGTCGAGCAGCTCGACGTCGTAATCGCCGTGCGACAGCGGCTTGAGCGAGCGGATGCGCGACGCGTTCACGATCGCCGATCGATGGATGCGCACGAAGTTGGGACCGAGGCGCGACTCGATCGTCTTCAGTGAGCCGCGGATCAGGTGCGACTCGCTGCCGGCGTGCAGGTAGACGTAGTTGTCCGCCGCCTCGATCCAGTCGATCTGCTCCACAGCGACGAAGACGATGCGGCCGGCGTGGCGGACGACGAAACGCTCGATCGATTTCGGCGCCAGCTCCTCCAGGAAGCGTGACGTCGAACGTGTGCCGCGGATCATCGCGATCGCGCGGTCGACTGCCGGATGCAGCCGCTCGCCGTCGAACGGCTTGAGCAGGTAGTCGAGCGCGTGGACTTCGAACGCGCGCACCGCGTACTGATCGAACGCCGTGGTGAAGATGATGAACGGCGGATCGCCGGCGATTGCAGCCAGCACGTCGAAACCGCTGAGGCCGGGCAGTTGGATATCGAGGAACAGCAGGTCGGGACGCAGTTGATCGATCATCGAGACCGCTTCGTCGCCGTCCTCCGCCGCGCCGATCACCTCGACGTCGTTGCGCTCCGCGAGCAATCGTCGCAGCCGCGTCCGCGCGAGGCGCTCGTCGTCGACGATCAGCGCTCTCATGACGGCACCACGATCCGCACCAGCGCGCCGCCGAGTGCGCCGCGCGTGATCTCCAGCCGCGCGCCGGTCGCTTCGAGACGGGCGCGGATGTTCGAGAGTCCGATCCCTTCGCGTGCCGTTGCGGGATCGAAGCCGCGGCCGTTGTCCTCGACCTCCAGCAGTCCATCGCGTGCGCGAATGGCGATCGTCCCGCCGCCGTGCCGCACCGCGTTCTCCACCAGCGGCTGCAGGATGAAGTTCGGCACCAGGCGGTCGAGCGACGCCGGATCGACGTCGAACGCGACCTGCAGCCGCTCGCCGAAGCGGACGCGCTGGATGTCGACGTAGCGCTCCACCATCCCGATCTCCTCGCGCACGGTGATCTCGGGGCGGCCCGATGTGTCGAGCGTCGCGCGCAGCAGCTCGCTCACGCGGGTCAGCGCGCGATCGGCGGCGCCGACGTCCTCGTGCATCAGCTCGGAGATGCCGTGCAGCGCGTTGAAGAGGAAGTGCGGCTGGATCTGCGCGCGCAGCAGCTCGATCTCCGCCTTGCGCCGCGCGCGGTACGTCTCGACGGCGCGCGTGACGCCGGCGATCGCCCAGTACGTCGCGATGCTGATTGGGACGTTCACCAGCAGCGATGCGCTGCGCGCGGTGAAGCCGGAGCGCCGCAACAGCTCGGTCGTGACGGCGATCTTGCCGATCGTGATGACGACCGACAGCACGGCATGCATCGCGATGCCGCGCCCCGACATCGGCACGCGCCGCGCGATGTTGGCGATGAGCGGCGTGAGCAGCGCCCAGCCGTACCAGCCGGCGAAGGCGAGGACCAGCGCCTGGCCGACGGTGATCGGATGTCCGGAGTACGACGCGTCCATCCGTAACTGCATGGCGAAGAGGAGCGCGAGGAGCGTCCATGCGCCGAGGGTGATGAGCGCGATGCGTGTGCGGCTCATCCTCGTCCTCCGGTGACGCTGGTCAGAACCTCGAACGACTTCAGTTCGTATCCGAGGAAGTTGCGGCGCAGCGTGCCGGCGAGCGAGCGAACTTCGAAGAGCGTGTCGAGCGGCAGGCCGCGGGCCGCGAACTGCGCCACCGGCAGCTTGCCGATCGCGTCAATTGCATCGGCGACGTCGTTCGGCACGATGAACGCCTCGCGGCCCGCGCAATTCGCGCAGACGAAGCCCTGCACGCGCGGATCGAAGCGCAGCGGGCGATCGATCGGCTCGTGGCATTCGAAGCAGTTGCGCGTCGGCGGAAAGATGCCGCCGATGCGCAGGATCCAGATCTCCGCGTACGCGACGACCGCCATCGCCGGCGCGCCCTCGAGCAGCGCCTCGGTGGTCTTATCGAGCAAGCGATACAGCAGCTCGGCGGGATCGTTCGCCGGCGCGAAGGTGTCGATCATCTCCGCGATGAACGTCGCCGAGACGCTGCGCAGCAGGTCCTGCTGCGCCGGAAAAAGCGAGCGGACGAGATCGATCGATTCGATGCGCACGATCTCATCCGACTCCTTCTCGATGTAGCCGATGCGCACTTTCGCCAGCGGCTCCAGCGCCGCGCCGAAGCGCGAGCGCATACTGCGCGCGCCGTACGCCCACCCTTTGCGTTTGCCGTGATCGGGCGTGAGAAAGACAACCATCTTGTCACGCTCACGCGCCGGAAACGTTTGTAGGATGATCGCTTCAGTGCGCTCAGGCTTCACGAATCCATGATGCCCTACATCCATCCCGCCGAGGCCCGGCGGCAATTCAAGGAGCTCGCGGACAGCGACTTCGGAGGCGACCAGCTCGCGCGCGGCGCGCTGCTCATCGCGCTGGAGGACTATCGCCAGCTCGACGTCGACGCGTACGTCGCGCGCCTCGACGATCTCGCGGAGCGCGTCGAGCGGCGCTGCGTCGCGGGCGAGCCGGCGATCTTCCGCCTCGGGCACCTCCACGCGGAGCTCTTCGATCGCGATCAATATCGCGGCGACGAGACGAACTACTACGACCCGCGCAACGCGTACCTCAACGAGGTGATCGACCGGAAGACCGGCATCCCGATCACGCTGTCGATCGTTTTTCTGCACGTCGCGAATCGCATCGGACTGAATGCGTCGGGCGTCGGCCTGCCCGGTCACTACATCGTCAAGGTGCGCTTCGAATTGAACGAGGTCTACGTCGATCCGTTCCACGGCGGCGCGACGCTGACGACCGGCGAGATCGCCGATCTGCTTGGCCAGATCAGCGCGGGCCAGATCCGTCTCTCCGCCGAGCACCTCCGCTCGTGGAGCGCGCGGCAGACGCTGGTGCGCGTGCTGGCGAACCTGGAGAGCATGTGGGAGCGGGCGGGGGATGGGCGGAAGGCGAAGGCGGCGGCGGAGCGGATCGCGTTACTGCAACCATGAAAATCGTCGCCACGATCTTCGAAGAGACGTTCGACGCCGCGCTGGCGTCGATTCCCGCGGAGTGCGACATGGTCGAGCTCCGCGCGGAGCATCTCGGCGCGATCGATTTCAGAGCGCTGCGCGCCGCGACGCCCAAACCGATCATCCTCACGTACCGCGGTGTACGACAGGCGCCCTCGCCTGTCGAAGCACTCGCGGCCGGCATCGACTTCATCGACGTCGAATGGCGCCCCGACCTGCGCATCGATCTGCCGCGCGAGCGCGTCGTCCTCTCCCATCACGATTACGAAGCGATGGACCTCACGCCGCTCGCGCGGATGCGCGCGTTCGGCTGCGCGTACACGAAGCTCGCGGTGATGCCGAAGACGCTGGATGAGAACGTGCGTCTGCTCGAGCACGCGCACGACGTCACCGTCATCGGCATGGGGGAGCGTGGCCTTTACTCCCGCATCCTCGCGCCCTTCCTCGGTTCCGAGCTCACCTTCGTCGCCGCGACGAAGAGTGCGGCGCCGGGACAACTGACCCTCGATCGCGCGCTCGCGATCTACGGCCCTGAGCGCGAGAAATTGCACGCGAAACACATCTTCGCCATCGCCGGAAATCCGGCGGGACACAGCCTCTCGCCGACGATTCACAATCCGCTCTTCCGCAAGCATGGCGTCGATGCCGCGTACACGATCGCGTCGTTCGAGACGTTCGAGGAGATCGTGAACGAGAAGAGCATCCGCGGCCTCAGCGTCACCGCACCGTTCAAGGAAGTGGCGATGCAATACGCCGATCGCCTCGGCGAGAACGCGCGCGATGCGGGCGCGATCAACACGCTGGTCCGCATGAGCGACGGCAGCACGTTCGGCGACAACACTGATGTCGACGGTTTCCTCGCGCTCATCGGCACACCGAAACGCGTCGCGATCGTCGGCGCGGGCGGCACGGCGAAAGCGGCACTCGTCGCCTGCCGTCGCGCCGGCGCGAACGTGCGCGTGTTCAATCGCAGTCAGCGCGACATCGCGAGCGAGCCGCTGGAGAATCTCAAAACCTTCGACGGCGACCTGATCATCGACACGCTGCCCGTCGCGATCGATCTGCCGGACATCCCCACCATCACCGCCCGTTATCCCGGGGGAGGCGAAGCGCTGTTGCAGGCGCAGGCCATCCGCCAGAATGAGATTTTTCTCGAGGCCTTGAAATGAATCGTGACTACGACGTCATCCCGGTTGTCCGCGAGCTGAGCGCCGATGCGCTCACGCCGCTCGCCGCCTTCGCCGCACTCTCGCCCGACGGCAGCGAGGCGTTTCTGTTCGAGAGCGTGGAGCGGGGCGAGAACGTCGGGCGCTATTCGTTTGTCGGATTCGATCCGCGCCGCAGCCTGCGGTTCGATCGCACGACAGAGGATCCGGTCGCATTGCTGAATGAAGAGCTGCGGCCGCTGCGCGTGAAAGGCGAAGACAAGCTCCCGCCGTTCTTCGGCGGCGCGGTCGGTTACTTCGGATACGGCGTCGGCGGCTGGACGGAGCGCATCCCCGACACGAAAGAAGATGCGCTGCCCGACGCGAAGCTCCTTTTCTTCGACAACGTCGTCGTCTTCGATCACGTGAAGCAGCGGCTGTACGTCATCGCGAACATCTTCACCGCCGATCCGCACGCCACGATCGAATCGGCGAACGCGCGGATCGATCGCGCGCTGGAGCGGCTGCGCGCCGCGCGCGTCGACCTGCTCGAATTTCCGGCACAGATCGGCGACGAGCCGATGCAGACGAACATGCCACGCGAGCAGTTCGAGTCGATGGTGCGCGCGGCGAAGGAGGAGATCGTCGCGGGCGAGATCTTCCAGATCGTCGTCTCGCAGCGGTGGGAGACGGAGTTCCCGACGAGCGACGCACTCACGCTCTACCGCACGCTCCGCTCGGTCAATCCGTCGCCGTACATGTTCCTGCTGCGCACCGATGACTGCACGCTCGTCGGCGCGTCGCCGGAGATGCTCGTGCGGGTCACGCACGACGTGGCTGAGGTGCGGCCGATCGCGGGGACGAGGAAGAGAGGAGCGACGCGCGAGGAGGATGCGGAGCTCGAGGCATCGCTGCTCGCCGATCCGAAGGAGCGCGCCGAGCACCTCATGCTCGTCGACCTCGGGCGCAACGACCTCGGGCGCGTCTGCGCCAGCGGCACGGTCGAGGTCAGCGAGTTCGCGCACATCGAGCGCTACAGCCACGTCATCCACATGGTGACCAACGTGAAAGGAAAACTGCACGAGGAGCGGACGCCGGTCGACGCATTTCTCTCGGCCTTCCCCGCGGGCACCGTCAGCGGAGCGCCGAAGATCCGCGCGATGGAGCTGATCGATCGCTTCGAGCCGACGCGCCGCGGCCCGTATGCGGGGGCCGTCGCGTACATCGGCTTCTCCGGCAATCTCGACTCGTGCATCACCATCAGGACGATCGTCCTGGCGAACGACCGCGCCTACGTGCAGGCGGGAGCGGGGATCGTCTACGACTCCGATCCGGCGAAGGAGTACGAGGAGACGCTGAACAAGTCGGCGGCGCTCAGGAAGGCGATCGCGATGGCGCGAGCGACGATTCGACAAACGTCACGCGCGTGATGCCGACCGCATGCAGCAGCTCCGCGATCCGCAACTGCGCGTTGTTCTTTGCCAGCGGCAGGATGCCCTTCCGCACCGCCTCGCTCCGCACGCCTCCTTCGGCGTAGAGCCGCGCGCGTCCTTCCAGTCCCGGATCGGCGCGGCGGAGGAGGCCGGTCTTGCGCGACACCACGCGCGTCTCGCGATTGTCGATGCGCGTCAGTAGAACGACCGGCGGCGGGAGTCGGACGATCACCGTGCCGTCCGGCGCGCGCGAGATGTCGCCATTTTTCATCTGCGCCAGATCGACGCCGGCGATCACGTCACCGCCGGCGAAGAGCGTCAGCTCATCGCCCCCGATCGAGTTCGGGATCAGCTTGTACTCCTGCCGGATCGTGCTGACGTGCACCACGTGCATCGACGCCGTCTCGAGGCGGTTCAGATTGCGGATGCGCGTCGTCACCGCGCCGAGATCGATTTCGGTTTCGGTCGGTTTCGCTATCTGCGTAGCGATGTTCCGTGCCCGCCACAGCAGTAGTCCTGCTGCCACGACACTGATGGCAAGCAAAAAAACGACGAAGCGGCGGATGTTGGACTGAATGGTCATTCAGCAGAAATTGCTTGCACTCAAACGGTTGAGTGCTATTCTTGCGCCTTCTCGGTAAGGCTAAAAGAAGGGTTCAAGAGGGCCGCAAGGCTCTCCCCGCGTTTCGCCTGAATCAAACCTGCAAACGTTCCCCTGTCAGTACTTTGTACGCTTCGAGGTATTTCTCGCGCGTTTTCTCCACGACATCGCGCGGCAATTCCGGAGCTGGTGGGTTCTTGTCCCAGCCGGTCGTCTCCAGCCAGTCGCGGACGAACTGCTTGTCGTACGACGGCGGGTTTTTGCCGACCGCGTATGAGTCCGCCGGCCAGAAGCGCGATGAGTCGGGGGTCAGCGCTTCGTCGATCCAGATCACCTGGTCGCCAATCAAGCCGAACTCGAACTTCGTGTCCGCGATGATGATGCCGCGCGACTGCGCGAAGTCGGCCGCGCGCGAGTAGAGCGAGAGCGTGAGATCGCGCAGCTTCGACGCGAGCTCGCCGCCGACGATCTCCGACATCCGCTCGAACGAGATATTGATGTCGTGGCCCGTCTCTTCCTTCGTCGCCGGCGTGAAGATCGGCGTGCTCAGTTTGCTCGCGGTGGTCAGCCCCGGCTCGAGCTCGATGCCGCAGACCTTCCCCGATTCCTTGTACTCCTTCAGTCCCGAGCCGACGAGGTAGCCGCGCGCCACGCACTCCACCGGCACGACGGCGCATTTCTTCACCAGCACGCTGCGGCCGCGCAGCTCTTCGTGCTTGCGGATGACGTCGGGGAAGCGCTCGAAGTCGGTCTCAAGCAGATGGTTCTCGACGTCGTCGAACTTGCGGAACCAGTACGTCGAGATCTGCGTCAGCACTTTTCCCTTGTCGGGGATGCCGGGCGAGAGGACGACGTCGAACGCGGAGATGCGGTCGGTGGCGACGAAGAGGAAGCGGTCGCCGAGGTCGTAAACGTCGCGCACCTTTCCACGGCGGGCGAGAGGGAGGGGGAGCGTGGTCTCGTTGATCGCGGTGTTCATGAGGGGCGGCATTTTAGGTCATCCCGAGCGTAGTCGAGGGACCTGGGTGGGCTGGCGGCACGATTCGCATGCCACCACCCGCGCAGGTCCCTCGACTGACGCTCGGGATGACGCTATTGCGCCGCCGGCGCCGGCGCCACGATCACGCCCAGGTGCTTCGCCGATTCGCGCACGCCGCGCGCGAAGTTCACGTCGATCTTCCGTCCCGGTGAAAGGAGCGCGTCGCTCGACATCCCCTTCTTGCCGTAGAGCGCCTTCGCGCTCGCCAGCAGCACCGGCGACTGGTACGTCGGATCGCCCGACAACTGGTCGATGGTCGAGGTGTAGGGGAAGACGACCGCCTGCTGCGTCGGATCGCTGACCACGAACTCGATCGAGCCGCGGTCGACCTCGACCGGCAGACGATCCTGGAAGTGGCTGAGCGGCGGCACGACGAACGGGATGTTGCTGCTCACGGTGTTGCCGTCGTAGTCGTACACCGTCACGTTGACCGTGACTTGCGTGCGCCCGAGGTTCACGGCGCCGATGTTCGTGCGCCAGCCCTGGCTGGCGATGTTGCGGATGCCATGCGCCACCGCGCTGATGCCGTCGAAGTTGATGTCCATCAGGCCGGTCCAGATGCCGGGGATGGTCTGCCCGTACGTGCCGCCCGCGACGTTGTTGAACGTCTCCGAGTGCACGAGGAACGAGCGGTCGGGCACGCCCGGGTTGTCCTCGGGGAACGTGGCGACGAGCAGCGCGCCGGTGGTCTGGCTATGGAAGACCGTGCCGATGACGTTGTCCCACAACGCGACCGAGTTGCGCGGGACATCGACCAGCACTTCGTCGCCCTGACCGCCGCCGGTCGGCAGGTAGGTCACGCTGACGCGGAGCGGATAGTCGAGCTGCGGATTGAAAATGCTGAGGCGCGTCTGCCAGCGCGTCCCGAAGGCGCCCGGGACGTTCGCCGCCGCCGGCACGACGTACGTGTCGTTGACCTGTGCGGCGAGCGGCAGTGCAGCGAGGCTGAAGAGGAGCGCGGCGAAGAGGCGGTTGCGGTTGATCACGTGAAATTCCTTTCGGGTCCGGCGGCACGCGATAGTGCGAGGGAGGTGCCGAGGTGGACTGTGAGAGGGAGGCCGCCGGGCGGGCGATCGGGCCGTCCGCTGCACGGGACAGGTCGTCCTCAATCCTGAGCGCAGCGAAGGATCAACCAGGGCGCCGCGCGGAATCCGGTACGAGCAGCGCCCGACCGGCCAGGCGACCCGGCGCCGCCGTTGATCCTTCGCTGCGCTCAGGATTAAATGCTCACATGAATCAGATCAGCGATCGCGTCCGAAACGTCGTCCAGTCCGACATTCGCCGCATGTCGCGCGAGTGCGAGCGCGTCGGCGGCATCAACCTCGGTCAGGGAATCTGCGATCTCCCGACCATCCCCGAACTGGTCGAAGGGGCGTGCGAGGCGATCGCGTCGTCGAAGGCGACTTACTCGAAGTTCGAAGGCATCGATCTCCTGCGCGAACGGATCGCGAAGAAATGTGAGCGCTTCAACGGCTTCAGCGTCGATCCCGCGTCACAGCTCGTCGTGACGGTCGGCTCGACCGGCGGCTTCGCCACCGCGGCGATGGCGACGCTCAACGCCGGCGACGAAGTGATCCTCTTCGAGCCGTACTACGGCTATCACCTCAACACGCTCCGCATCCTCGGCGTGGAGACGAAGTTCGTCCCGCTCAATCCGCCCGACTGGGCGATCGATTTCGATGCGCTGCGCGCCGCGTTCACGCCGAAGACGCGCGGGATCGTGGTCTGCACGCCGTCGAATCCGTGCGGCAAGGTCTTCACGCGCGACGAGCTGGAGAAGATCGGAGCCCTCGCGCGCGAGCACGACGCGTGGGTCTACACCGACGAGATCTACGAATACATCGTCTACGACGGACGCCGCCACGTGTCGATCGCCTCGATCGAGTCGTGCCGCGACGTCGCCATCACGATCTCCGGCTTCTCGAAGACCTTCTCCGTGACCGGCTGGCGCATCGGCTACGTCGCCGCGCCGAAGCAGGTCGCCGGACCGATCGGCCTGGTCAACGATCTCTTCTACGTCTGCGCGCCGACGCCGCTGCAGTGGGGCATCGCTCGCGCGCTGGAGATCGGCGAGGAGTACTACGCGCAGCTCGCCGCCGATTACGAGAAGAAGCGCGACATGCTCGCCGACGCGCTGCGCGAGGCCGGCTTCACGCCGTACGTGCCGCAGGGTGCGTACTACATGCTCGCCGAGGTGCCGCCGGAGCTCGGCGACGACAAGGAAGCGGCGACCGCGCTGCTGGAGGGATCGCAGGTGGCCGCGGTGCCGGGATCGGCGTTCTACGCCTCGGATCGCGGGAAGAAGCTGCTGCGGTTCTGTTTCGCGAAGGACTTCGACGCGCTGGAAGAGGCGTGCAGACGCGTGCGCACGTTCCGCGCGGCACGCGTCTGACTCGGCGGAGGGTCAGAGGACCCGTCCTACGCCGGCCGCGCCAGCTCCTTGGTGAAGACGTACTTGCCGTCTTTCACCGTCGTATCGAGGGTCGTGCTTTCGTGAACCTTGTAAGGGCCGGTAGTGCCGTCGCCGAAATTGGCCTCGACGTCGGCCGTATCCGTATCCTCGACCGCCCAGCAATACATCATGCCCGAGGGAAACGGAGTCTCCTGTGGCTTGGGTTTTCCCGCGACGTGCAACAGGAGCGTGCCGTCGACTTTCGTGCTGTTCTTGACCAGGACGCTGAATCCGCTCATGGCTCTCTCTCCTTATTTTGTGGGGATGGAAAATTCTACTTCATTATTTCTTTGCCTGCGCCGCGTCGAGCTCCGCCATCACGTCTTCCGCGTGCCGCTCGGTGTCGACCTTCTTCCAGATCTTTTTGATCTTGCCGTCGGCGCCGATCCAGAACGTCGTGCGCGCCACGCCCCATGAGCGGCGGCCGTAGAGGTTCTTCTCTTTCCACACGCCGTACATCTTCGCCACGTCGGAGGTCTCGTCGGAGAGCAGCGGGAAATTCAGGTCGTACTTCGACTTGAACTTCTCGTGCGAGGCGAGCGAATCGGTCGAGACGCCGAACACCACCGCGTGGCGCTTCGACATGTCGGACTCGTGATCGCGGAACGAGCACGCTTCCTTCGTGCAGCCGGGCGTGTCGTCCTTCGGATAGAAGTAGAGGATCACGTCCTTGCCGCGAAACTCTTTCAGCGAGACGTCCTTGCCGCGCGTCGAGGGGAGTTTGAAGTCGGGTGCGACGTCGCCGACCTTCGGTTCGTAGAAGTCCTGCATTAGTTGATCACGCTCCCGAATAGAACTTTCTCGGCCACCAGCACCGCGTTCAGCGCCGAGCTGCGGCGCAGATTATCGCAGACGGCCCACACCCAGAATCCGCCGCGGATCGACGGATCGGGACGCACTTCGGCGATCAGCACTTCGTCTTTTCCGGCCGCGTCGATCGTGCCGAAGGCCTGATCTCCTTCCGGCAGCGCGATGGCGGGCGACGAGCGGAGCGCGTCGAGCACCTGCTCGCGCGTCAGCTCGCTCTGCGTCTTCACGAACAGCGAGAACGTATGGCTGTGGAAGATCGTCCCCTGCGTCACCTGCAGCGCGAGCTGCGTGCGCGGATCGGTCAGCGCCTTCACCTGCGCGACGATGAACTCCTCGTTGTGCTCCGCCGCAGGATAGAGGTTGAACGCGAGCTGGCGGTCGAAGACCTCCTGCGGCACGCTTTGGATGTTGAGGACGCTGATCGTCTGCTTTGCCAGCTCCTCCACGCCCGCCTGCTCGAACTCCGACGCCGGCTGCACCACGGTCGCGGTGCAGATCTCGACGGGGGAAAGCGTTTCGATCTGATGCAGGATCAGCGCGAGCGGGATGGCCACCGGATGCGGCGAGACAATCAGCTTGTCCGTGGCATCGATGCTCTCGAGATTGATGCCGGCAACGGCGAGCTTCCCTTCCTCGATCGACGTCGGCTGCGAGACGTCGATGACTACGAAGTCGTCCGCGCGCTGCCGCTCGATCCACGGACGGTTCGTCGCCGGCGGACCGCAGAAGAAGACGAGGTCGAGGTCCTCGAGCTCGATGTCGGTGATCGGCGCGACGAATGCCGGCTCGTCGCCGATGTCCGTCAGCGCGCCTGCTTCCTGGCCGGTCGAGTCGAGCAGCGCCACGCGATCGAACGGAAACGCGCGATCGCGGAGGATCGTCTTGATCTCGTTGCCGACGAGCGTGAGTGGATTGATGATGCCGAGGCGATAGCCGCTTTGCGACTTCACGGCGCGTGTTCCACCGGTTCCGCCGCCGGCGGCTCGTCGACGTGCCGCGGCGGGAAGGCGATCGACCAGAGCCGCGTGAACGGTCCGGAGAGCAGGTAGAGGATCGCGCCGATGAAGAAGAACTCCTTCGGCCACTTCATCGCCACCGCCAGGATCAGCGCGAACGCGAGGAAGTAGACGAGCGAGCGCTCCTTCTGCATGTTCAGCCCCTTCTGCGACCGGTAGCGGATCGGCGAAACCATGGAGAAGGAGACGAAGATCGTGACGGCGAGCATCACGTACGCGAAGCGCTGATCGTTCACCGGCGCGGGCGCGTAGTTGACGATCGAGGCGATGGTCAGCGCGCCGGCGGGACTCGGCAGTCCGACGAAGTAGCGGTAGTCGGTCTTGCCGGTCATCACGTTGAAGCGCGCCAGGCGGAGCGAGACGGCGACGAGGAAGAGGAACGCGATGCCGGCGCCGAGCGGCCCGAGGATGTGCAGACCCCAGGCGTAGATCAGCACCGCCGGCGCGGCGCCGAAGGTCACGACGTCGGCGAGCGAGTCGTACTCCTTCCCGAACTCGCTCGTCGCGCCGAGCTGGCGCGCGACCAGTCCGTCGAACGTGTCGAAGACCGCGGCGATGAAGAGCGCCCAGCAGGCGTGCTCGAAGAGCGGCACCGCGAGGTCGACGCGTCCGAGCGCGATCTTCTCGATGGCCAGCGTCGAGTTGATGATGGAGCGAAAGCCGAAGAAGAGATTGAGGATGGTGAACGACGTCGGGATGACGTAGATCCCGCGCCGCAGTCCCTTCCTCAGATCGGGACGCTTCATTCCGGCAGCTCCGCGATGACCGTCAGCGCGACCTTCACCTTGTCGCGCATGGCGACGCGGATCTTGGCGTTGGCGGGGAAGAAGATGTCGACGCGCGAGCCGAACTTGATCATGCCGACGCGCTCGCCGCGGCCCACCTCATCCCCTTCTTTTTTGTCGAAGACGATGCGCCGGGCGAGCAGGCCGGCGATCTGCTTGAAGGCCAGCGTTCCGCCGCGCGCGTCCTGCATAACGATCAGATTCTGCTCGTTCTCCGTCGACGATTTTTCCACCATCGCCGCCAGTTTCTTTCCCGGGTTGTAGCGGTAGTGGATGATCTTGCCGGTGATCGGCGCGCGGTTCACGTGCACGTCGAAGACCGACATGAAGATCGAGACCTGGGTGGTGAGCCCGGGCCAGATCGCGCCGTCGGCGATCTCCTTGATCTGGACGACGGTGCCGTCGGCAGGGGAGAGGACGTCGACGTGGCGGTCCGAGCCGGTGCGGTGCGGATCGCGGAAGAAGTTGATGAGGAAGAGGACGAGGAAGCCGAGGATGATCGCGGCGACGTAGAACCCGGCGATCAGAGCGATGGCGAAAAGGACGACGACGGGGATGAGAAAGATCCAACCCTCAGGGGCAAATCGCAATCTCGGCATTGTGTCCGGATCGTATGCAAAACAGTTGCTCGTTGCTAGAGAAGTTACCGGTTGCCGGTTTCCAGTTGCCGATCTCGTGGCAACCGGCGACTGGTAACACGGCAACAAAAAAGGGAGCCGCTCAGGCTCCCTTTTTCCGAACGGTCGCGTGTGATTACGCGACGTGCGAGTTTTCGTAACTCCGGATCCGTTCTGCCATCTGATCCTTGAGGAGGAGTTTTCGCTTCTTCAACGTCTTCTCTTCGACCTCCTCATCGACTGAGACTTCCTTCTTGGAGCACAGTTCGTTGAGGCGGCTCTCGCAACGGTGATGCTCTTCGATCCACTCGCGGAACTGAGGATCTTCCGTGCTGAGAAGCCGTTGAATGTCAGCGGTATTCGACATCGATTTTCCTCCTTCGAAGTGATGCCTTCGCAGAAATTTTACCACCGGCGCACATGGCCGGTATCAACCTGTTAAGCTGCTGAGCCAGTTAGGTATGTGGCGCCGCACTCTCCTCGTTCTGCTCTTCGTTTCCGTCCTTTTCACCCCCTCGCGGCGCGATCTTTTCGTCGGCGATGAGACGAAGTACGGTCAGGTCGTACGCGAAATGCGGACCAGCGGCGCGTTTTTTCTGCCGACGCTCAACGGCACGCCGTTCACGCACAAGCCGCCGCTCCATTTCTGGCTCGTCGATCTCCTGACCTTTCCCCTCGGCACGTACTCGACGTGGGCGTTCGTCCTGCCGTCGCTGCTCGCGTTCGCATTCCTGCTCTGGCTCCTCACACGGATGCGTGACTGGCTCGCCGCATTCGTCTGCGGAACGTCGCTGATGGTGTGGGGATCGGCGCAGACGGCAAGGATGGACGTCGGCTTTACGGCGTTTCTGACGCTGGGATGCTGGCTGCTCTTTCGATTCTTCGACTCAACAGCCCCTCTCCCCGCGCACGGGGAGAGGGTGCCGAAGGCGGGTGAGGGGCGTCGCCATCTCCTCTGGTCCGGCGTCGCCATCGCCATCGCGACGATGATCAAAGGCCCGATGGCGCCGGTCATCGCGCTGATTCTCTTCGGCCTGGAATGCTGGCGCCGCCGTCGCGTGCCGCGCGCGAACTATTTCCCCGCGCTCGCCGCGATGATCGTCATCCCTCTCCTCTGGCTGATCCCCGCGCTCGTCCTCGGCGGCGACTCGTACGCGCACGACGTGATCGTGAAGCAGACCGTCGGCCGCGCGTTCTCGACGTGGGTGCACAAGGCGCCCCCCTGGTACTACCTGCTGCACGCGCCGGCCGATCTCTTCCCGTGGTTCTTCGCCGCCGTCGTTGCGATCGTGATTGCTTGGAAGCGGAACGATCCGCTCGACCGCTTCTGCATCAGTTGGATCATCGCCGTGCTGCTGCCGTACTCGCTGATGTCGAGCAAGCTCGATGTCTACATGATGGCGATGATCCCGCCGGTGGCGATCCTGATCGCGGGATACGAGAGCGTCATCGCCAATCGCATCACGCTCGCGCTGCTCGCCGTCGCCGGCATCGCGGGCTGGTTCTTCGTCCCAGCGCCATACGACACGCCCGCGGTGCGCGGACTGCTGATCGTGCTCGCGATCGCATCGATCATCGGCGCGATCGTCGGGACGCGGATCGCCGTCGGCGCGACGCTGCTCGTCACGTATCTCTACATCGCGATCGCGCTCACACCGATGGCGAACGATCTCGCGACGACCCGGCCGCTGATCGCCGCGCTTTCGAAACAACACGTGCCGGCGCAGGAGATCGCGCTCTACGCCTGTCCGCAGTTGTGGGCCCGCGACATGCCGCGCGACCTGGAGCGCGTGCACTACGTCGCGCCGGAGGATTTCGCGCACATTCATCCGCTGGTGATCGCGGTAGCGCGCAAGAACGCGAAGGACATCGCTCCCGCGCTGAACGGCTATCGCGTGGTCGACACAGTGCAGATGATCGGAAAGCCATTCGATGTCTATCGACGCTAAGCGCCGCCTCGCGGCGTTCGCCTTCGTCGCGCTGCTGCTGCTCTCCGTTTTCTGGCCGTCGCCGGTCGTGTCGGTGAACCGCCTCTGCTGCGACGCCTCGCTTCCGATCGACGAGCTGTCGTTCCTCGGGCGCGAGGCGCCGGCATGGGACGCGATCTTCTGGTGCATCGCCGGCCTCTTCGCCCTCGCCATCGTGCATTCGGGTCACCCCGCGCTCGACGACCTTCGCGAATTCCGCGCGATGCGGCTTCGCCTCCCGCCTGCGTTGCCCGGCGTCGCTCTCACCGCGCTGGCGATGACGTTCGGCATCGCGCGTCTGGCCGACGCGAGCGTCACGGCGTGGGCCGAAGGGCTGCAGTCCGAGCGCACCGAGGACTTCGTGCGCATCCTCAATCGCCTCGGCGGTGGGATGAATCCGGGACTGATCGTCTTCTTCTTTCTGCTGGCGGGGCTCGCATATCGCCATCGCCTCTGGATCGGCTACGCGATCGCGATGGCGCTGTCGGGACTCGGCGCCGGACTCCTCGCGCAGGCGGTGAAGTTCCTGACGCAACGCGGCCGTCCGGAGCTCTGGCTCGGACCGTTCCAGCACGCCCGGTCGTCGGCAAGCTCGTTCCCGAGCGGACACACGGTCGGCGCGTTCGCGCTCGCAGGCGTGCTGCTGTTCGGATCGCGCTCGTGGCCTCTGCGCATCGTCGCCATCGCGCTCGCCGCGGCCATCGGTATCTCCCGCATCTTCGCCTTCCGGCACTGGGCTTCGGACGTTTTCGCCTCCGCCGCGGCGGGCCTGCTCGTTTCCTGGTTCGTGACAGCCGGCGTGAGCCGCGTCACAAGTGAGGACGAGCCCGCCGACTAGTATTCGCGCCCGTCATGTCCGCAAAACGCCTGTCGCTGATCAACTACGACCTGCTCCGCGAGCTCTGCGAGAGCTGCCGCCGCGAGCACTTCCACTTTGTCCCCATCGGCGCCCTCCCCGCCGCCGGCCGCTGCCGCCACTGCGGCGCCCAGGGGAAGCTCGCGGACATGAGCGACAGCGCCGTGTGGCGGCTGGTCACGCAGCCGAATGGCGAGGTGACGGTGGTGCCGATGATCGCGAAAAGCGCGTAGGGGTCCGAGGTACGATCTCGCCCATGAGCGAGCCACTTTGGGACATCCGCCGCGAGGGCCGCGAGTGGGCTGGGGGCGAAGGCTACGCGCGGTTCGCGCTCACGCCCGAGAAGTTCGAGATGATCGACGGAAAGCTCTTCTGGTCAGACGAGGAGCGCGTCACGTTGCTCGCGATGCTGCTCGAGAACGTCGGTATCGATGCGGCGTTACGCCTCGCGCCGCTCGATCGTTGGCGCGAGGCTTTGGACGCGGCTGAGGAGCGCTAAAGCGGACGGGTCGGAGGACCCGTCCTACGTTTAGCTCTCCATCTCCGCGAAACTCACGCTAACCAGCCGCGAGCATCCCGCCTCTTCCATCGTCACGCCGTACAGCACATCCGCGGCCTCCATCGTCCGCCGCGAGTGCGTGATCACGATGAACTGGGTGTCGCGCGACATGTCGCGGACGAGGCGTACGAAGCGCTCGTTGTTTACTTCGTCGAGCGGCGCGTCGACCTCGTCGAGGATGCAGAACGGCGACGGCTTGTAGCGGAAGATCGCGAACAAAAGCGCGAGCGCGGTGAGGGCGCGCTCGCCGCCGGAGAGGAGCGCGATCGACTGGTTCTTCTTGCCGGGCGGCTGGGCGACGAGCTCGATGCCTGACTCGAGGACGTCTTCTTCGTCGAGCAGTTGCATCTTCGCGGTGCCGCCGCCGAAGAGGTTGGTGAAGATCTCGCCGAAGCTGGTGTTGACCGCGTTGAACGCTTCGCGGAACAGCTCGCGCGACGTGAGGTTGATCTTGCGGATCGTCTGGCGCAGCGACTCGATTGCTTGCACGAGATCGTCGCGCTGGGTGCGGAGGAACGACTCGCGCCCCTCCAGCTCCTGATGCTCGTCGATGGCCAGCACGTTGACCGGACCGATCTTCTCGATCGAATCGGCCAGCTTGTTGACCGCCGTCTCCAGCTCCGCGCGCGCCTCGTCCGAGGCGGGCGGCTCGACGTCGGCCAGCGCATCGATGCCGGCGTGGAGGTCGAGGGAGATCTGCTCGCGCAGGAGGTCGAACGCCGACTTCGCGTGATCGAGGCGGCGCTGCGATTCGAACAGCGTGTCCTTCGCCGTGTTCCACTGCTCGCGCGAATTCACGGCGCGCGACGACAGCTCGTTGACGCGCACCTCGAGGTCGGCGACTTCCGCCTCGAGCGCGACGCGCGTCTCGGAGAGCTCGTGCAGCTTGGTCAGCGATTCATCGAGTTGGCCGCGCGCGTTCTCCGCCGCGGCCGAGGTGTCGGTCTGCTTGTGCGTGAGGGTCTCGATCTCCTGATGGAGCTGCGTGGCGCGCGAGCCGAGGGAGACGACGATGCGCGAGAGGTTCTCGTGCTCGCGTCCGATGGCGTTCACGTTGCCCGACGCCGCTTCGAGATCGACGCGCGACTTCGACGCGACTTCCGTCACTTCCTCGAACGCCGACCGCGCCACGACCAGTTGCTCCTCGTAGCCGCGGATCTGCGTCTGCGTCTCGGTCTCGCTCTGCTCGAGCCGCTGCAGCTCTTCGAGCGCTGCGCTCTTGCGCGAGAGCAGCCCGTCCTTCTCCTCGGCGTACAGCATCTGCTCTTCCGAGGCGACGGCGAGATCCTTTTCGAGGCGCTGCAATTCGGAGGCGGCGCGGTCGCGCTGATTCTTCAGATCGCGCAGCTCCTGATCCGCCGTCCGCGCACGCTCATCCGCGAGGATGCGCGCGTCGTCGGCGCTGCGAAGCTCTTCTTCCAGTGACTGCAGCTCGGCGGCGATACCGCTGGCGCGCGTCTCTTCCGCACCGACCAGCGCCTCGAGATCCGACAGCTCGCGCTTCAGCGAGAAGACGCCGGGCGTCGCGCCCTCGGTCTTGCCGCCGATGACCAGCGGTCCGCGGACGATGTCGCCTCCGAGCGTGACGAACGTCGCGTTCGGACGCTCCTTCGAGCGATCGATCGCCTCGCGCAGATTGCCGACGATGTAGGCCTCGGGGATCGCGTGCCTGACCGCATCGGCAACCGCGCCTTCGCCGACGACCGAGTACGCCGCGTTGCCGCGACGCGACCCTTCGCCGGTCGGCGCGAAGTCGGTGGTGATGAACGCGCCGCGTCCCGCGCCGCGCTCGCGTAAACGACGAATCGCTTCGATCGCCGTGTCCGCGGTCTCGACGACGACCGCTTTCGAGACTTCGCGCAGCAGCGTGTCGAGCGCCGACTCGAATCCTTCCGCGGCGCGCACGGCCTCGGCCGCAGCCGTCGCATTCGGGATCAGCTCCAGCACTGCCGCACGCACCGCTTCGTCCTGCGACTCGAGCGACGTGAGCAGCGTGCGCAGTGAATCGATCTTGTACGTCGTCTGCGACACGCGATCGCGCGTCGACGCGAGCGATTCGCGCAACGCGTCGCGGCGCGACGACAAGTCATCGCGGCGAGCCACCGCTTCGCGCGCCGTCTGCTGCGCTTCGATCAACGCCTGCTCCGCGTCGACGGTCCGTTGCTGCCACTCGTTCATCACAGAGCGCGCACCGTCGCGGCTCTCGAGCGCGCGTCGCGCGGTCTCGTCGAGCTTCGACAGGTAGAACTCGCACTTCTCGACGGCGATCTCGATCTGATGCACCTGATTGCGGGCCTCGGAGATGCGCGCGATGGTGCGCATCAGCGACTCGCGCGAATCGGCGAGCGACTTCTCGAAGCGGCGCACTTCGTCCGACTTCTCCTGCCGGTCGCGCTCGAGCTGATCGGCGATCTCGCGGATGCGATTGCGCTCCTCGCGCGCCGCGTCGAGCTGCTGCGACTTCTCTTCCAGCAGCGCCTGCTGCTCCGTCGCCTCGGCTTCGAGCGACGCGATCTGCGAGCGCGCGTTGTCGATGCGCTGCACCAGATCGCCGACGTTCGTTTCGGATGACTGGAGGAACGAGCGCAGGCGCTCGACGTCGGCCGAGAGTCCGGCGATCTCTTCGCGGACCGCGGAGGCGCGCGTCGCGCGTCCGGCGTGATTCGTCCGCGTTTCGGCCAGCTCCGCCTCGTCGGTCGAGAGCTGCGCCGCGAGCTCCGCTTCGCGCGACTGCGAGTCGGCGACCGCGGCCTCGGAAGCAGCCTGCTCGTCCTGCGCGAAGAGGATGCGGCCCTTGTAGAGCGCGCGCTTCGCGGTGGAGAGCTGTTCGCTCAGCTCTTTGTGCCGGCGCGCTTTGCCCGCCTGGCGCTTGAGCGAATTGAGATTGCGCGTGACCTCGGAGAGCGTGTCGTCGATCCGCAGCAGGTTGGCCTGCGTCTCTTCGAGCTTCAGCTCCGCGGCGCGGCGCTTCGTTTTGTATTTCGTGATGCCGGCCGCTTCTTCGATCAGGCGGCGGCGGTCCTGCGGCTTGTTGGAGAGGATCAGGTCGATCTTCCCCTGCTCCATCACCGAGTAGTTGCGGATGCCGAGGCCGGTGTCCATCAGGATGTCGGAGATGTCCTTCATCCGGACGCGCTTGCCGTTGAGGCGGAACTCCGACTCACCGGTGCGGAAGACGCGGCGGTTGATGACGATGCGGCCGTCGTCGGCCATCGGATGGTTGCTGTCGCCGTTGCTCGTGCCGAGGGTGAGCGTGACTTCGCCCATGGAGAGCGCGCGGCGGCGCGACGAGCCCTGGAAGATGACGTCGTCCATCGTCTCGCCACGGATGTGCGAGGCGCGGTTTTCGCCTAAGACCCAGATGATGGCGTCGCAGATGTTCGATTTGCCGCAGCCGTTCGGGCCGACGACCGCGGTCATCGCGGCGGGGAAGTCGAGCTTGGCGGGGTCGTAGAACGATTTGAAGCCGTTGATTTCGAGCTTTTCGAGTCGAAACATGTACCTGACCGATTCAGTAGTAAACGCCGGATACTAGCAGCTTTCGCGGGACTGCCCGCAGGTGTTTCTGGTCAGCGTAAACCATTGATGGGCAAGGGAAATTCGCGATTGACATCGACGCGGCGCAGCGGTTCTAGTGCAGTGATGATCGACGACTTCCTCCGCCGCGAGATCGACCTCGGCAGTTTCCCGAGCGCCGCGTACGCGATCGGCTCCTACGATGCGATCGAGCACGAGAACACGCTCGGTCACGCGGTCGCGGTGCCGCTGCGCATCCCGGCGACGCTCGACACGCTGTACGACTGCGCGTCGATCACGAAGCCGCTGATCACCGCGCAGCTCGTCCTTCGCCTCGGGCTGCTCGAGGAAACGTTCCACGGCTTTCCGGTGCGGCGGCTGCTCACGCACACGTCGGGGCTGCGCGCGTGGATGCCGCTGTACACGTACGACGATCCGCTGCGCGCGATCCTGGCAGAAGGTCCGGAGTACGAGCCGGGGACGCGCGTCGTGTACTCCGACCTCAACTTCATCCTTCTCTGGATGATGCTCGGCCGCGAAAAGTACGTCGACCTTGCGCACGAGCAGATCGGCCTCGGCGACGACGCGATGTTCCATCCGCCTGCGTCGCTCCGTCCGCGCATCGCGGCGACGGAGTGGGGGCAGTATTTCGAGTCGAAATTGGGCAACATCTCCAACCTGCGCCACGGCCTGATCTGGGGCGAGACGCACGACGGCAACTCGCATCACCTCGGCGGCGGCACGTCCGGCAACGCGGGACTCTTCGCCACCGCGCGCGGCGTCTTCCGCATCGCGAGCGCCTTCGTGCGCAGCGAATGGGGCGAGCTCGCGGCGCGCAACTACACCGAGGGCCTGAACGAGAACCGCGGCCTCGGCTGGCTGATCGGAGCGAACGGCTACGGCCACACCGGCTTCACCGGGACGTCGGTCGAGATCGATCCCGAGCGGAAGCGGATCTTCGTCCTGCTGACGAATCGCGTCCATCCGTGCGCGGCGCCGATCGGGATGAAGCGCATCCGCGCCGAGTTCAGAGCACTTTCAGATCGAGCCCTCGAGCGTCCTTGACCGCGTCGATCGCGACGATCTTGCCGTCGACGATCGTGAAACGAAGGACCATCAACAGTTTTCCACGCGGCGCGACGATCACGCCGATGTTGCCGTCGATCAGCGCGGGCTGAGCGGCGCGCGCGCCGACCTTCACCATGCGCTCGGCGATCGCGCTCGCGCCGCGGAAATCGAGTCCGGCGCCGCGCATCGTGGCCTCGGGATCGAGGACCGCGAGGAGCGCATCGAAGTCGCCGCGCCGGGAGGCAGCGAGGAACGCGTCGACGACTTCACGCTGGCGTGCGACGTCGGGATCGGTGACGGTTCCTCCCTGCACGCGACGGCGCGCGCGGCTCGCGAGCTGACGCGCCGCGGCGGGCGATTTGTCGACGACCGGCGCGATCTCGTCGAACGACAAGCCGAAGAGATCGTGCAGCACGAACGCGAGCCGCTCCGCGGGCGCGAGTGTTTCGAGGACGACGAGGAGCGCGAGTCCGACCGAATTCGCGAGCAGCGTCTCCTGCTCCGGATCGGCCGGCGCGACCGGCTGGTAGTCGCCGATCGGCTCCTCGCGCCGCGATTCGCGCGAGCGGAGCATGTCGAGGCAGACGCGCGCGACGACGGTGGTCAGCCAGCCGCCGAGGTTTTCGACGGCGCTCGTGTCGGCGCGGCTGAGCCGCAGCCAGGCCTGTTGCACCGCGTCATCCGCTTCCGGCAGCGAGCCGAGCATCCGGTACGCCACGCCCTGCAGGTGCGCTCTGTGTCCCTCGAACCGCTCGGCCAGCCACTCGTTTTCGCTCATCGTCACATTTCCTCGCTTCGATCCGTCATGTCGATGACGAACGAAATCTAGTCGATGTGACAACAAGGAGCGATCAACCATGCAAGCACGAATGACGAACCCAGCACTGATGATGCCCGAGGCACTCAAGGCGCTTTACGCGCTCGGCGCCGCCGCGAAGAACGACGGCGTTCCGGCCAAGACGATCGACCTCATGCACCTGCGCGCAAGCCAGATCAACGGATGCAGTCTCTGCGTCGATATGCACGCGCGTGATCTGCGCAAGCACGGCGAATCGGATGAACGGCTCTTCGCCGTCGCGGCCTGGCGCGAGGCGCCGTACTTCACCGACGCGGAGCGCGCCGCGCTCGCGCTGACCGAGGCCGCGACGCGCATCAGCGACCGCCCCGACCCCGTGCCGGACGACGTGTGGAACGAGGCCGCGCGTCACTACGACGAGCCGGCGCTCGCGTCGCTGGTGATGAACATCGCGCTGATCAACTTCTGGAACCGCGTGAACATCACGACGCGCCAGGTGGCCGGCTCGGTGAGTTAAGTTAAGGGTCTGACCCTTAACTTAAGCCGAGACGCCGCGGCAGCACGAAGGTGAAGTCGCTGCCGCGGCCTGGCTCGCTCTGGACGCTGATCGTGCCGCCGTGCAGTTGGAGGTATTTCTTGACCAGCGTCAGGCCGAGGCCGGTGCCTTGGGGGCGTTTCGTGGAGCCCTGCACCTGGCGGAACTCTTCGAAGATCATCTCGTGATCCTTCGGGTCGATGCCGATGCCTTCGTCGGTGACCGACACCTGGATCGCGTCGCGGCGGATCGGCGACTCGGCGCTGTTGAGCGAGCGCGCGGCGATGCGGATGTTCGCGGCGTCGGGCGAGAACTTCACCGCGTTCGAGATCAGGTTGTAGAGAATCTGCTTCAGCTTGATCGGATCGGCTTCGACGACCGACACGTCGTCGTGGATGTCGACGACGAGCTGAATCTTGCGCGGAAGCGTGACGCCGCGCAGCACGCGGCAGATCCCTTCGATCATCTCCGGGACGCTGACGTCTTCCGCCTCGAGCGTCATCTTGCCGGCCTCGATCTTCGAGAGGTCGAGGATGTCGTTGATGATGCCGAGGAGGTATTCGCCGGAGCTGTTGATATTGCGGAGGAAGCGCTGCTGCCGCTCGCTCAGCTTGTCGCCGACTGACGAGTCGAGCACGGACGAGAATCCGATGATGGCGTTGAGCGGCGTGCGCAGCTCGTGGCTCATCGTCGCCAGGAACGCGCTCTTCGCCTGATTCGCCGCGTCGGCCGCTTCCTTCGCGTGCTGCGCCGCCGTGTAGAGGCGCGCGTTCTCGATGGCGATCGCGGCCTGGCGTCCGAACGCGGTGGCGATGTCGAGGTGACGATCGTCGTACGCGTGCTGCTTTTTGCTATCGAGCGTCAGCGCGCCGATGATCCGGTCGCGCACGACGAGCGGGATGCCGATGTTGGAGCGCACGGCATCGAGATCGTGCGTGTCGCCCGGCCACGACGTATCGCCGATGACGACGTTGTAGACGAACGGCGCCGGGTTCGTCGCGAGGCGCCGGTTGTATTCGTGCGACCCCAGCTCGCGCACGCGGCCGATCTCCTCGTCGGGCAAGCCGCGCACGGCGATGACGCGCATCGAATCGCCGTCCACGAGCTGCACGCTCGCGCTGTCGTAATCGATCACGCTGCTGATGCCGTCGAGGATCGCCGGCAGGACGACCGCCAGCTCGAGGCTTTCGTTGAGCACCTGCGCGCTCGCCTGCAGCCGCTCGGCGAGCTCGCGCGATTGCGATTCTTCTTCGAACAAACGCGCGTTCTCGATCGCGTTCGCCACCTGGCCGGCGATCGTTTCGAGAAGCCGCAGGTCGATTGCATCTTCACGACTCGTGTCGACGCTGATCGAGCCGATGGTCTCGCCGCGCACGATCAGCGCGGCCTGCATCGGCGACTCGACGCGATCGGGAAGCAGCGTGACCCTGCAGTCCTTCGCGCCGAGGAGCTCCGTCACCTCGCGCGACACCGCGTCGAGCGCGTGGTTGATGTCGATGACGTTGGTCAGCGCGACGGCGATGCGATTGAGCGCCGCGAGGTTGTAGTTCGCGTAGCGCAGCTCCTGCTCCGCGCGCTTCACGTCGGAGACGTCGAGCATCACGCCGTGCGTCTCGTGCGGCTTCCCCCCCTCGGTGATGGTGCGCGACTGGTTCTGAAACCAGAGGATGCGGCCGTCGCGCGAGATCAGGCGGTGCGCGATGTTGATGTCCTCGCCCGTCTCGTCCTTGATCCTGAGCAACTGCTTCGTCGCCTCGCGATCCTCGGGGTGGATGACTTTCCACCAGAGATCCTGATCGGCGATCCACTCGTCGGGCGTGTAGCCGAGGAGCGTCTCGACCTGCGGGCTGATGTAGAGCGTCTTCTGCTCGGGGATGGAGTAGCGGTAGATGATCGTCGCCGGCAGTTGCTCGACGAGCGTGCGGTATTCGACCTGCGCGGCGTGCAGCCGTTTCTCGACCGCGGAGCGCTGCGTGAGCTCATCGTTCGCGGCGGCGTAGAGCCGCGCGTTCTGCAATGCGATCGCAGCCTGCGCGGCGAAGGCGAGTGCGACGCGCGCGTGCTCCGGCGTGTAGAAGTCGGGCTCCCGTTTGTCGAGCGTGAGGATGCCGACGACGTCTTCGCCGAGGAGGAGCGGGACACCCATCCAGCCGCGGATGTGCGTCGCGGTCGGCGCGTCCTTGAACGCGCTGAACGAGGCGACGTCGCCGAGGATCAGCGGCTCGCGGCGCGCGACGATCAGGCCGTTCGGAATGTCCGCGTTGTTCAGGTCGAACGACAGATCGACGATCGGACTCGGATCGGGAAAGCCGACGCCTGCGACGATCACGGCGCGATCGCCGCGCAGCTCCTGCACGGTCGCGCTGTCGTACGGCACGACGCGCTGCAGTTGCTGAAGGATGGTCTGCAAAACATTCGGCAGTTCGAGCGACGAGGTGACGGCCTTCGCCGCTTCGAGCAATCGTTCGGCGTGATTGCGCGTCTCGCGCTCCGCCTCGAACAGCTCCGCGTTGCGGATGGCGATGGAGACGACGGCGGCGAAACGCTCGAGCGTCTCGACGTCACCGGCGTTGAACGGCGGACGATCTTCGGTTGCGGCGACTCCGAGAACGCCGAGGAATCGCTGCTCGAGCCGCAGCGGAACCTCGGCGACCGCGCGATAGCCGAACAGGCCCGTGAGGACCTGACCGTCCCAGCCGCGCAGGTCGTTGATGACGATCGGCGCGCCCGAATCCCACACCCGGCCGGCGATGCCCTGACCGCGTCCGATGCGGATGCCGACCGTCGGTTGCAGGCCGCCGGTGGTGTGGCGGATGACGATGACGCTGCCGTCGGGGTCGAGGAGTCCGATGAAGCCGTACGACGTCTCGAGGAGCTCGGTGGCGCGGTCGACGATGCGTTGCAGGAGCTCGGCGGAGTCGAGGCTCTGCATCAGCGCAGCCGTCATCTCGTGGAGCGCGGTCAGCGCACGGTTCTCGCGGCGCAGCTCATCGATGTCGGTCACGGGAGCGGGTCAATGATACGCCGCCCACTCCGCGGCCTGTTTCCGTAATGCCGTCGATCGGACAATGTCGCCGCTGGCCTCGGCCAGCGCGGCGTACATCGTCAACGTCTCGACGAGCTGCGGATCGGGATCGGTGTAGTCGTCGCGGAAGCGTGTCTCGAGGAGCACGAGGTTGTCCTCGTAGAGGCGCAGCGCGGCGTCGCGATCGCCTTTGCGCAGGAGGATGTAGGCGAGGCCGAGGGCCTGGAACTCCTGGATCTGCGGATGATTGGCGATCATCCATTCCATCAGCCGCTGCGCTTCATCGAGGTCGCGCCCGAGGTGCGCGAGGCAGAGCGCGATCCCTTCCTTCGCCGCGGGATCGTCGGTGCGGCGATACATCGCGATCGCTTCCTCGTATTTGCCGGCGAGCTTGAGCGACTCCGCCTGATTCAGCGGATGCAGCGCGCTGACCGGTTTCTGCGCGCGCATGTACGCCACCAGCCAGCCGATCACGATGAGCGAGGCGACGAGTACGGCGAGACCGATCATCGATTCGGTGAAGTTGCCGGTTGCCGGTTACCGGTTGCCGGCAACGGGCCACTGGCAACCGGCAACCCGGTCTGTCCCGGCGCGATCGCGCCCGGCTCGGCGAGATACGTGCGCATCGTCTCCGGACGTCCCTCGAACTGGAACTGCATCTCCGGCATTTTCTTCGGCGTCTCGCGCGGCTCGTTCGCCATGTCGGCGATCTCGCTGAGCGACACGGCGGGGCTCGCGGTGGTCTGCGTGCTGTTGCGCGCGGTCACGAACTGATGCAGCGCCGCGAGGATGACGAGCGCCACGAAGAGGCTGATGGCGATGACGATGCCCTGCCGCTGCCGCGCGTATTCGAGCACGCTCTCCGTGGTGCTGATCTGGCGGGGATGGAAGACTTCTTCGAGGATCGCCTGCGTGTCGACGCGCTCACCGGTGACCGGATTCGCGCCGCAGTAGGGGCAGAGTTTCGCCGATGCATCGATCTTGCGCTGGCATGCCGCGCAGACGGCCTTACTCATTCGCATGGAATGATACCGCCGTCGAAAATGGGGCCGAGACCGGCACGCCGTTCTCCGTCGCCGGACGAAATCTCCACGAATGAATGGCCGCGATGAGCTTCGCGGTCTGTCCCGGCAGCACGCCGTCGATGCCGACCGAATGCACGCGGCCGTCGGCGCCGACGAGCAGCGTGAGCTGGATCGTCGTTTCGCGATCGACGTGAATTTCCGGGAAGGGGATGTACTCCGCGCGCGGCGGCGTGCGGACCGAGATGCGCTGCTGCGCCGGCGCGGCATCCGCTTCCTGCGGTTCGGCCGGCTGCGGACGGGGACGCGGTTTCGTGTAGACCGGCGCGGTGAGGAGCCGCGGATCCATCAACGCGCTCTGCTTCTCCGCCTTGGCGCGCGCGGCGAGCTGCTGGTATTCGGCGGATGAGACGGCGGTGGCGTCGCTGCGCTGATACGCGTCGGGGATGCCGTTGGTCGACGTCGGCGCGGGAGCGCTGGTGATCGGCTGCTCGACGATCGGCTGGTTGACGGCCACCGGTTCGAGCGCGACGTTCGCCTGCGGTCCGCCGAGGTTCACTTTCTGCGGACCGGGACCCGCGGTCTGCGAGACGAGCGAGCCGCCGGTCTTCGCCGCGGTGTCTTCCGGATTGCCGCCGTGGATCAGCGACCCGAGGGAGAAGGCGGTGATGAGGAGGACGACGCCTCCGACCGCGCCGATGATCATGCGGCGCTTCTTGTGCTCTTCGGGGGGAACGTAATCGGCCGCCGGCGCGGCCTGCGCGACGACAGGCGGCGGCGTTTCGGCCTGGTCCCAGTTGCAGAACGGACAGAGTTTCGCGACGGCGTCGATGGCCCGTTCGCAGCGGACACAGCGTTTCTGGTCAGTCATGTTGCACCGCGGTCGATTTGTGCAACCGCAGTGCCGTGTCATCCCACCAGACGACTCCCTCGCGCGTCAGGGCAAAGGCACGCGGCCCGACCGCTTGCGCAATCGCCTTCCCGGAACGGTAGATCGTGCCGGTGGACGAGTCGTACGCGATCCAGGACGATCCGCGCGCGACGACGCGATCGACGCCGGACGGAAATTGCGACGTGCGATTGCGATTCAGTCCGAGGCCGATCAGTCCGCGCAGGAACCCGCGCGCGACCGCCTGGCTGAAGGTCTGCGCGCCTTCGATCATCCAGACGCGTTTCGCCGAGGGATCGGCGATGGCGAGCTTGCGCGCGACGAGGGCGATGCTGACCGGCACCGCGCCGACCTTCTGCTCGCCGTACGGCTTCATCTTCGCGAGATCGACGATGACGAGCTTTCCGGCGCGCGGATAGGTGAGGTAGGCGAAGCCGGCGCCGAGCTGCAGGTCGGACGCGAACGGTGCGATTTTCAGCGTTCGTTTGATGGCGAACGGCCGCGTACCGATCTCCTGCAGGACGCCTTCGAGCCGCGAGTAGACGTAGAGCGTGCCGCGCGACTCGCGAAGGAACGCGGGATCGGCGGCGAGCGCGAGGTTCGTGCTGCCGCGCTGCAGCGTGCGCGAGTCGCGGTTGAGGATGTAGAGGTCGCGGCCGAGGAAGAGCGCGTCGACCGGCGTCTCGCCGGTTTTGGTGATCGTGGTGCGGCCGTCGGCGAGATCGGTGATCGCGACCTCGTTCGTCAGCGGGTCGATCGCCGCGGCCTGCTGGTCGTTCGCGACGACGAGCGACGGATTGGCGACGCCGTTCGCGCGCCAGACGACGCGCGTGTCGTCGTACAGCTCGATCGAGCGGTCGTGCGCGACGACGGTGCCTTGCGGGGTGATCGCGATCGCGGCGGCGAGGAGGAAGGTGATCATCGCGCCGCCTCCAGTTTCAGCGGCTCGACGAGCAGCGCGTCATCCGCGGCGCCGAGGATGCGGAAGGTGAGTCGCAGCGGCGTGTTCGGAGCGAAGTTGCCGGTGAACGCGGTCGGCTCGGAGAAGCGGATCTTCACGTCGCCGATCGTGCCGGTCTCGAAGATGGTTTGTCCCGGTGGCGCGCTCGCGGCCGCATCGAAGCTCGCGTTCGCCGTGAGCGTGACGCGATCGAGCGCGCCGCGCTCCTCGGGGGTGAGCTGATGCGTGAGCAGCGCGCGCAGCTCCGCGGGCGACGGAGTCGCCGCGACGGCATCGCCGTGCAGCCACAGGATGGCGGTCTTCGCACCGACGATCGACCGGATCGCGTCGTTGCCGGGATACCTCTTCTGCAGCAGGAGTGCGGCCCGCGCGTCGCCGCGCAACGCTCGCCGCACCTGCGCGCCGAGTGTGTCGCCTTCGACCTTGTCATCGTTGGGGAGCCGGCGCTGGTAATCGCGAATGAGCTCCAGCGAGAACGGATTCGCTTCGAACGCCTCGGCGTAATCGCGCTCGCTGCGCGACAGCCGCGCGATCCCCGCGAGCGCCACCGGCTCGTCGTTGCGATCCTTCAGCACCGACTCGTACGTCGCGCGCGCCTTCGCCCCGTCGCCGCGTTTCTCGTACATCGACGCGAGCAGCAGACGCGCGTGATTGAGCAGCGAGAGGTACGCCGCCTCTTCGCCGCGCGCGGTCGAGTAGATCTCGAACGATTCCTTGCGCGCGATCTCGCGCCGCGTCGCCGCGAACGCGGACGATTGCAGCTCGTCGATGACCCGTACGAGCAGGCGCTCCGCCTCGGCGGTTCGGTCCAGTGGGGGGACAGGCGCCTCGCCTGTCCTCGCAGGAGAACCGACAGGCGAGGGCGCCTGTCCCCCCACTGGATTGCTGTCGGCGAGCGTCGAGGCGAGCGTGTAGCGGTAGATGTTGAGATCGAGCTGGTTGTCCGCGAGGGCGACGGCGTTGCGCGCCGCGCTCGTCGCCTTCGACGTGCGTCCGACCAGCGACATCGCGGTGGAGAAGAGATTCCACGTTTTCGCATCGTCGCTCGCGTAGCGCGTCGCTTCATCGAGCAGCGCGAATGCTTCCGCGCCATCGCCGAGCTTCGCCTTCGCCAGTCCGGCATAGGCGGTCGCGGTCGCGTACTGCGAGAGGTTCGACGCGCGCCGCGCCTCGACGCGCTGCTTCGACGCGAGGTCGAAGGCCTTCGCGTACTCCGCGCGCGACAGCGCGTTCTCGTTGCGCGTCGCGCGGAGGTCGCCGAGGTTGAGGTGCGCGGAGAGTTGGGAAAGAAAATCGTGCGAGCTCGCGAGCTGCTTCTGCATCTTGTCGATCTCGAAGTCGGAGGCGATGCGCGTCTGGGCCTCGGACAGCGGACAGCAGACAGCGGACAGCAAGAGCACAGCGACGAACGCGATCCGCGAGCGTTTGATCTGCTGTCCGGCGATCATTCCGCGAAGTACCCCTTCCGCGCGTTCACGATCGTGATCCCGCGGCGCGGCGTGATGGCGATTGCGCGCCAGCCCTTCTGCGTGCCGTGGCTCTGGTAGACGGCGGTGTAGCGGCTGTTGATGTCGGCGATGAGGTCCTTCAGCGCGGCGGCGAGCGCGTTGCGCGAAGTGTCGACCACCGAGCCGCCGGTGTTCTTCGCGGCGCGGTCGAGGAAGCGGCTGTGCGAGCTGCCGAGGATCAGCGAATCGATCACCGTGCGGGTGTTGCTGATGCGGCGGAGTGCCGTCTCTTCATCGAGCTGGCTGTTGCGGTCGCCGCCGTCGGTGATCACGAACGCGTAGGTGCGTTGTCCGCGCGGGATCGAGGCGATCGCGTCGCGCATCGACGTGCCGCCCGACGGCGTGAGGCCGCCGAACAGCCGCGCCACCGACTCGCCGCGCGCGATGGTCCGCGGCTTCGCGACGTTGTGGTTGAAGACGATCACGCTCACCTCGTCATCGGAGCGAAGCATGTTCGTTGCCGCATCGATTGCGCGAAGGGCCGCGGCGAGCTTGCCGTCGCCCATGCTCAGCGAGCGATCGATCACGAAGACGAACGTCGCGGCGCCGCGGTCGGCGCGCAGGTCGCGCAGCGTCTGGTCGACGCCGTTCTCGCGAATGCGCAGGTCGCCGATGCGCAGCGGCTTCGACGCGCGGACCCGCAGCGGCACCTCGACCAGGTCGACGGTCAGCGAATCGGCGGCCACGATCGCGGCGGTCCGCACCTCCGCCCGCTCGCTCGTCTTGTAGCCGTTCGACCAGACCACCGCGGCGATCGTGTGGGCGTCGACCGCGGTGCCGAAGTCATGCGCGATGCGCCACGGAGCCTTGCGCGCGACCCCCGCGAGCGTGCCGTCGACGAGGAACTCGACGCGGTCGACGTTCGGCGTGTCGGTCGTGATCTCGAGCGCGAGCGGACCGATCGCCTGCGATCCGCTCAGCGGCGAGACGAACGTGACGCGCGCCGCGGCTGTTGCGGCAAGCAATAGATAGAGGATGGCGATCGCAATCCGTCTCACGAAAATTGGAAACGGATTGCGAGGCCTATGCGATTTCGAGGGCCTGGAAACGCTTCGTCGACATTATTCCGAGGATGACGAAGAGCAGCAGCACGGCCCCCTGCGCGATGGCGAACGGCGGCTCCTTCTGCGTCGGCGCGAGCGCGTGCAGAGCGCCGACTTTCTGGAACGCCTGCACCACGAGGACGAAGACGTTGAAGTAGAGCGCGATGATCGCCGAGATCGCGTAGACCTTGCGCGCGCGTCCCGCGAGGTGATTGCGGTAGCGCGCGACAAGGGCGATGGCGAGGACGATGAGCGAGAGCACGCCGAGGATGTGCGGCGGGCCGATTTTGTGAATCGGAAAGCCGAAGCCGGTGACGCTCGTGGCGATCGTCGTCACGAGGAACACGGCGTTCGTCCCGTCGAGCCGTTTTCCGCTGAGCATCCCGAAGACGACGGCGAATCCGGAGATGATTCCGGCGAGGCTGATGAGGACGTGGATGAGCGTGTACGTCGACGTCGACAAGCCGAGAATCATCTCCGTAATCCTTACAGCGCGAACGGCGCCGCCGCTTCGAACTTCGCGTTCTTCGCGCCGACCACGAAGTAGTTCGGCGACTGCGTGAACGGCATCAGGTTGAGGATCGCCGAGTGGAAGGACTTGAGCGAGCCATTGAACTTGCCGCCGTTGTAGACCTTCAGCAGCTTCTCGGTGAAGAGGCCGTTCTTCTGGCCGTCGAGCGAGACCTGATTGTCCTGACAGCCCGAGATCAGCACGACACTCGCGCCGATCTTCGCCTTCGACGTGGTGGCGAACTCCTTCTGGATCTTTTCGTACTTCTGCTTTTTCGCGTTGTACGCCGCCCGGAGCTGTTCTGTCGGGATGGCCTTCACGCGGAACGCGCTGAAGTCGAGCGTTCCCTCGTTGCGGATCGGGATCTGCGGTCCGCCGCGCAGCACCGCGATGTCCTTCGCCACCGTGCCGCTGTGGCAACTGTCGGACAGCATGACGATACGCACGCCCGCGGCGAAGAGGCTCCAGATCCCCCAGAGCTCGTCGTCGACGAGCTGGCGGTCGTAGAGGCACCAGGTCTCGTCGACGTTGTCGTCGCTGTTCACCGCCCCTTTTTCATCGCCGTTGAGATCGGGCACCTGGCCGCCGTGACCGGAGTAGCTGATGAAGAGCTCGTCACCTTTCTTCAGCGTCTTCGCCGCGTTCTTGAGGAAGGTTGTGACCGCGGCCGACGTCGCGTCCTTCGTCAGCAGGACCTTCGCCTTGAAGCCGCGCGCTGCGGCGATCTTCGCCATGTCGCGCGCATCGTTTTCACAGGCGATGAGCGGACCGGACCAGCCGCCGTATCCCTTCGGATCGACACTGTTGAGTCCGATGTGAATGGAGAGACCTGTCGGTTTGGCGGTGGCTTTCGCGGGCATGGGATTCTCCTTTTTCTTAGGAGTGTCGTGCCGCGCGAAAGTCCTACCATCCGAGGCGGCTATACTCGCCCGATCGTGTTGGGTCCCGGTCAGAAACTCGGCGCCTATCAGTTGATCGATCGGCTGGGCGCCGGCGGCATGGGCGAGGTCTGGAAGGCGGAAGACCCGCGCCTCGGGCGCACGGTCGCGATCAAGATCCTCTCGCCGAAGATCGCCGCGGACCGCGACGCGATCCCGCGCCTGCAGCGCGAGGCGCGCACCGCCGCGCAGCTCTACCATCCGAACATCGCCACGATCCACTCGATCGAAGAAGACGAAGGCCGCCACTTCATCGTCATGGAGTACGTGCCGGGCGATCCGCTGAAGAAGGTGATGCACGACCGGCGGCTGACCGAGCTCGAGGTTTGCCGCATGGCGCGCGGCGTGGCGGATGCGCTGGCCGAGGCGCACGAGAAGGGGATCGTCCACCGCGACATCAAGCCGGACAACATCATCGTCAACGGCGCGCGGGTGAAGGTTCTCGACTTCGGCGTTGCCAAGCGCGTCGGGTTCGAGCCGGTGGTCAGCGACGACGCGCCGACGGCGTTCGTCACGCAGCAGGGGATGATCGTCGGGACGGTCTACTACATGTCGCCGGAGCAGGCGCTCGGCAAGCCGCTCGACGCGCGCAGCGACATCTTCTCCCTCGGCGTGGTCATGTACGAGGCGATCACCGGCCGCCAGCCGTTCGCCGGCGAGACGATCACCGAGACGATCACGCAGATCGTGCGCGACGAGCCGGCCGCCGCGGCGCAGCTCAATCCCGCGATCACGCCCGGCTTCAACGCGATCATCGAGCGCTGCCTGCGCAAGAAACGCGAGGAGCGATTCGCGAACGCCGCGGAGCTGTCGTCCGCGCTGGAGCAGCAACTTGCGACGGAGATCTTCACCGCGCCGACGATGGTCAAGCCGTTGCCCGCGATCGCGCCCGCGCGACGGAGCCGGGCGTGGGTGTGGGCGGTGGTGGCGGGGGTCGTGGTGCTGGTCGCGGCTGCATCGTTGTGGATGCGCAAGCCCGAGTCGGTTGTGGCCAAACCGGTTGCTGTCGCCGCGCCAGCACAGACGGCGGTCGTCGTGACGCCGCCGCCGCCGGTCATCGAAGAGAAGCCGCAACCGCCACCGGAGCGCTTGCCTCCACCTCGTCCCGAGCCCCCACCCGACGCCCGCACGCACTTTCATTTCGGCCAGGCCGCGCTGCTCAATCACGACTTCGGTCATGCCTCGCGCGAGCTTCGCATCGCGCTCGATCACGCCGGCGAGCTCGATGACCGCGAGCGCCGTCTCGCGGAGCTCGGCCTCGCCATCGCGAACGGCGAGCGCCTGCGCGCCGTGGAGCTGGGCCGCGAGATGCACCGTCTCTATCCGGGCGATCCCGACCTCGAGCGCATCCGCCGCGAGTTCATCAAGGAGCCACCGCCGCGAGTCTTTCGCCGCCGACTTGGACATCCATAGCATGCCGATCGATCCACTCGCACTCGCCCGACAACTCATCGACATCCCGTCTCCCACCGGCGAAGAGCTCGCGGTCGGCAATCACCTCTTCGACGAGCTGACGCGCCTCGGTTTCACCTGCCGGAAGCAGGAAGCGGCGCCGGATCGGTTCAACATCCTCGCCTCCGCGGGCGGACATCCGCGCGTCGTCCTCAACACGCACATCGACACCGTGCCGCCGTGGTTCGCGTCGTACGACGACGACGAATTCATCTACGGCCGCGGCGCGTGCGACACGAAGGGGATCATCGCCGCGATGATCGCGGCGGCGGAGCGGCTGCGCGCCGATCGCATCGACAACTTCGCTCTGCTGCTCGTGGTCGGTGAAGAGACCGACTCGATCGGCGCGAAGTCGGCGAACGTCGCGTTCAAAGACCTCGGCTCGGACTACGTGCTCGTCGGCGAGCCGACCGAATCGAAATTCGCCCGCGCGTCGAAGGGCGCGCTCACGGCGTTCGTCGGCTTCGAAGGCATTGCCGCGCACTCCGCCTATCCGCATCTCGGCGATTCGGCGATCAACAAGATGGTCGCCGCCATCGCGGAGATCAACCGTGCCGACTGGGGACACGACGACATCCTCGGCAAGGCGACCGTGAACATCGGCGTGGTGAAGGGAGGCGTGAAGCCGAACATCATCGCCGCCGAGGCCGAGTGCCAGTGCATGTTCCGACTGGTGACCACGCCGGAGGATGTGCGGGCGCGACTCGAAATGATCATCGGCCCGCACGACGGCAAGATCACCTGGACGCACGGCAATCCGCCGCAGCACATGATCGTCCCCGAGGGGGCCGACTCGACCATCGTCGCGTTCAACACCGACGTGCCGCACCTCGGCGCGCTCGGCAAGCCGTTGCTGTATGGACCGGGATCGATCCTCGATGCGCATGGCGCGCACGAAAAAATCGGGAAGAAGGATTTGTTGAATGCGGTGGACGTCTACTACGACACCGTGGCCACGCTATGCCGAAGCTGAACGAAGACATCTACCTAATCGCCGCCGTCCGCACGCCAATCGGCAAGTTCGGTGGCGCACTCGCATCCGTCACCGCACCGCAGCTCGGAACCGAGTCCGCCAAAGCGACGCTCGCGCGCAGCGGCATCGATCCGAATGACATCGACGAAGTCATCTTCGGGAACGCGCGGCAGGCGGGCGTCGGGCCGAACGCCGCGCGGCAGATCGCGATCAAGAGCGGACTGCGTCACGAAGTCCCGGCGTATACCGTCAACCAGGCGTGCGGCTCGGGACTGCGCGCGATCATGAACGCCGCCGATCAGATCCGCCTCGGCGCGGCGAACGTCGTCCTCGCGGGCGGCACGGAGTCGATGTCGAACACGCCGTATCTGCTGACGCGCGTCCGATTCGGCACGCGGATGGGACACGGCGAGCTGCTCGACGGCATGTACCGCGACGGCTTCCTGTGTCCACTCGCCGACGAGATGATGGGCTCGACCGCGGAGACACTCGCCGAGCAGTACGGCATATCGCGCGAGGAGCAGGACCGCTTCGCCGTCGAGTCGCAGGTCAAGGCCGCGCGCGCGTACGAAGAGGATCGTTTCGCCGATGAGATCGTCCCGCTCGACAAGCTGAAGGTCGATGAGCATCCGCGCTTCGACGTAGACCTCGGATCGATGGCCAAGCTCCCGCCGGTCTTCCGCAAGAACGGCAGCGTGCACGCCGGCAACTCGAGCGGCGTCACCGACGGCGCGTCGTCGATGCTCGTCGCCGGCGGCGTCGCGGTGGAGCGTCTCGGACTGAAGCCGATGGCGCGCATCGTCGGCTACGCGCAGGCGGGCGTCGATCCGAAGGTCATGGGCATCGGCCCCGTCCCCGCGACGCGCAAGCTGCTCGATGAAACGGGCGTGTCACTCGACGACATCGATCTCATCGAATTGAACGAAGCCTTCGCCGCGCAGGTCCTCGCGTGCGACCGCGAGCTGCACCTCGATCACGCGAAGCTCAACGTCCACGGCGGCGCAATCTCCCTCGGCCACCCGATCGGCTGCACCGGCGCGCGGATCACGACGACGCTGCTGCACGCGCTGCAGACGCGGGACAAGCGCCTCGGATTGGCGACGCTTTGCATCAGCGGAGGGATGGGGCTGTCGATGCTGGTGGAGCGATGCTGACGTCACCAACCTCGGAGTGCGGCGGCCATGCCGCCGCCCTCGGGCGCGCGAATGCAGGGCGGCGGCATGGCCGCCGCACTCCGACATCATGCTGACCTTCACTGATTCTCACTGCCACCTCACCATGGCCGACGCCGCGGCCGCGCTGATGCGTGCTCGCGAATGCGGCGTGCGCGGCTTCGTCGTTCCGGCGACGAAGCTCGACGACTCGCCGCAGGCGATCGCCATCGCGCAGGCGAACGAGAACGTCTGGGCGGCGGTCGGGTTTCATCCGCACGATTCGAAGGATTGCGACGACGCGGCGTTCGCGGAGATCGAGCGGCTGGCGAAGAGCGAGCGTGTCGTCGCCATCGGCGAGTGCGGCCTCGACTACCACTACATGCACTCGCCGCGCGAGACGCAGATCGCGGTCTTCGAGCGGCACATCGAACTGGCCAAGCGGATCGATCTTCCGGTCATCGTGCACAACCGCGAGTCGACCGACGACATGGTCGCGATCCTCACGCGCAGCGGCGCGCGCGGCATCCTCCACTCCTACACCGAGTCGCTCGACGTCGCGCGCCGGCTCGTCGACCTCGGCTGGTTCATCTCGTTTTCCGGGATCGTCACGTTCCGCAGCGCGGAGTCGCTGCGCGAGGTGGCGCGGGCCCTGCCGCACGACCGCGTGCTGATCGAGACCGACACGCCGTACCTCGCGCCGGTGCCATTCCGCGGGCGCGACAACGAGCCGGCGTACGTGGTGAAGATCGCCGAGCTGCTGGCGACGCTGTGGGGCGTTCCGCTGGAGGAGGCCGCGGCGCGGACCACCGCCAATTTCGAGGCCGCCTTCTCGGTTACGCTTCTGTAGTTCATCCCGAGCGCAGCGAGGGATCAACGGCGGCGCCGCGTTCATCGCGCCATCGTCGCGGCTCCACCGCTGATCCCTCGCTGCGCTCGGGATAAACTGCGGCTGATGGCATCTCCACCCGATCTTTCGGTCGTCTTCCCCGTCTACAACGAGGAAGAGAACGTCCCGCTCCTCCTCGACGAGATCGCGAAAGCGCTCGACGGCAAAGGGTGGACGTACGAGATCGTCGCCGTCGACGACGGCTCGCGCGATCGCAGCCTCGCGATCCTGCGCGAACAGCGGGCGAAGCATCCGACGCTGCGCGTGCTGGCGCTGGAGAAGAACAGCGGTCAGACCGCGGCGCTCGACGCAGCGTGGCGCGCGGCGCGCGGACGCTTCGTCGTGTCGCTCGACGCCGATCTGCAGAACGATCCGGCCGACATCCCGAAGATGATGCAGAGCCTGGAGAAAAGCGGCGCCGACATGGTCATCGGCGTGCGCGTGAACCGCAACGACACCTGGTCGCGCCGCATGCAGTCGAAGATCGGCAACGGCGTCCGCAACTGGATCACGAAGGACAACATCACCGACACCGGCTGCTCGCTCAAGCTCGTGCGGCGCGAGGCGATCGATCGCGTGACGCTCTACACCGGGATGCACCGCTTCCTGCCGACGCTCGTCCGCCTGCGCGGCTACAAGGTCATCGAGATGCCGGTCAATCACCGCGCGCGGCAGTTCGGCGTGTCGAAGTACGGCGCGATGAACCGCGCGTTCCGCGGGCTGGCGGATTGTCTGGCGGTGCGGTGGATGTCGAAGCGGATGTTGGACTACAAGGTCAGCGAAGAATGATCTGGGATCTCTGGCTCATCGTCGGCTTCGCCGGTCAGTTCATCTTCGGCGCGCGCTTCATCGTGCAGTGGATCGCCTCGGAGCGCGAGCGCCGAAGCCACGTGCCGGTCCAGTTCTGGTACCTCTCGCTCGCCGGCGCCGCGATCACCACCGTCTACGCAATCCATCGCCGCGATCCGGTGTTCATCGTGGGACAGGCATCGGGCATCGTCATCTACGTCCGAAACCTGATGCTGATCCATCGCCATGCTGAACCAGACCCAACGCAGCCTCCTCCTGCAGATCGCCCGTAGCTCCATCGCCGCAGTCCTCGACGGACGCCCACCGCGGCTCGACGAGAGCGCAATCGACGAAACGCTGCGGAAGCCGTCCGGCGCGTTCGTCACGCTCAAGACGAAAAACGATGACCTCCGCGGCTGCATCGGCTCGATCCATCCGGTCGCGCCGCTCTTCCAGGCGGTCTCGATGAGCGCCGTCAACGCCGCGTTCCGCGACCCTCGCTTTCTCCCGCTGCAGAAGCACGAATTCGAGCTGATCGTGATGGAGATCTCCGTCATGGGCCCCATCGTCACGTGCACGACGGACGACATCGTCGTCGGCCGCGATGGCCTGATCATCACGCACGGCCGCAACGCCGGGCTGCTCCTGCCGCAGGTGGCGATCGAGTACAAGTGGACGCGCGAAGAGTTCCTCCGCCACACCTGCATCAAGGCGGGACTGGCTCCCGATACATGGCAGAAAGGCGCCTGCCGGATCGAAAAATTTGAAGCGGAAGTGTTTGGCGAATAAGCAGTTAGAGTCCGCTACAGGCTCATCCGGCAATATTCCGCTCCGGCCCTCCCGTTTTACTGCGCACTTTGGCAAATAACCTCAACGATTCGCTCGCGGGCCGTTTCGCCAGATTTCGCCGCGCGGCGCACAAGCGCCCGTTCCTCCGCCTCCTCGGCGGGCGCGGCGCGGCAACACTCGCCCTCGCGGGGATGCTCTCCGCGGGCGGCATCACGCAGGCGTTCGACGGCGTCCACTTCCTCGTGCAGAAGGACCTCGACTCGGTCAAGGTCGTGAAGCAGCAGGGACGCAAGGCGAGCGTCGTCGCGGACATCGACAACGCCTTCACCGGCAACTCGGTGTTCAAGCTTTCGCGCGCCCTGCCCGAGCGATTCGTGACCCGCCAGAACGCGCTCTTCAGCGACGGCTGGCTTCCCGAGCATCAGACCGCGCCGCAGCAGCGGCCGCGCGACGTCTTCCACGAGGAGATGGCGCGCATCAACACCGTCATCAAGCGCGATTTCTTCGCCTCCGCCGTCCCGTTCGGCACGCTGATCCACGACAAAGCCGAGAAGTACGACCTCGATCCGGCGCTCGTCGCCGCGGTGGTCGAGACCGAATCGCGTTTCCGCGCCGGTGCCCGCTCCCAGGTCGGCGCGCGCGGCCTCATGCAGCTCATGCCGCGCACCGGGCGGTGGATGGGGGCGGACAATCTCTACGACCCCGAGCAGAACGTCGAGGCGGGAGCGAAGTATCTCCAGTACCTCACCAAGCGCTTCAACGGCGATCAGAAGAAGATCATCGCCGCCTACAACGCCGGCGAAGGGAACGTGAAGCGCTACGGCGGCGTCCCCCCGTTCCGCGAGACGCGGCAGTACGTGTCGCGCGTGATGACGCGGTACAAGAAGCGCCAGCAGCAGATCAAGCAGTACGACGCCCAGCACGGCGCGGGGGTAGCGGAACCGCAGCTCGACGGCGTGCTCGCGATCCGCTAGTTGGCAGGAGGCAGTTGGCCGTTGTCGGAAAAACGGCCCGGCCTCCTCTGCCAACGGCCAACGGCCCCAGTCAACTTTGACTCCTATCCCTTTCTGCGCTAACGTTTTCGGGTCAATTTGTCTCGAAACTCTGGGAGGGGACAATGGTCAGTGTGCGTCGGGCGGCTCCCGTACTCCTGCTTGTGATGGCGATTCCGATCTTCGCTGCGGCGAAGAAGTCGTCACATCCACCGCGTGAGCTTCATCGCGTCGGCGATCACTACACCGCGTATAACCCACCCGATCCGTCGACCTGGCCGGCCGGCGCGAAGACCTACACGATCAAGGCCGGCGACACGCTCTGGGCGCTCGGCAACCAGTTCTACGGCAACGCCTACCTCTGGCCGCAGCTCTGGGAAGCGAACACCTGGATCACCGACGCGCACTGGATCTATCCCGGTGACGTCCTGCTGGTCGAAGGTGAAGCGACGTCATCCGCGTCGGTCGAGACCGGCACCACTGCGACGGCGACGACCACCCAGACCGAAACTTCCGCGAGTCAGCAGAATCAGGTTCCGGCGACCACCGCAGAAGTCTCGCCCGTGATCGGACCTCCGGTCGCGCTCGGCACCGAGGCCGACATCTACTGCTACGGCTACATCGGCGATCCGCACGAGGCGATGCCGAACCACATCTCGTCGTTCGAAGACGTCGAAGTGCTCTACCAGCCCGGCGCCGAAGACCAGACCAACGGCGTCACGAAGGGCGATCTGATCTACATCGAGGGCGGCATCGCCACCGGCATCACCCCCGGCGACGTCTACCTCGTCATCCAGCCGGGCGAGATGGTTTACCACCCGCGCACGAACGCGCTCCTCGGGCGCTACTACGATTACCGCGGCCAGGTCCGCATCCTCTGCGCCGACGATCACAGCGCGCGCGCCGTCGTCACCGACGCCTGCAAGGAGATCCACGCCGGCGCGAAGCTGAAGCCGTGGCCGGAGCTCCCGATTCCTCTCGCCCGCATCCCGGCGCTTCCCGGTTTCTGCGATGACCCGAACGGAAAGATGGGCGGCTACATCGTGTCGTCGTTCGGCTGGGAAGGGGCGCTCGGCGAAGGCAACCTCGTAATGATCGACCTCGGGCGCGACGATCAGGTCCAGCCCGGCGACTTCTTCACGATCTGGCGCGAGAGCCCCGTCGCGGGTCAGCCCCGCCAGGTTCTCGGCGAGCTCGCCGTCCTGACCACCGAGTCCCACACCTCCACCGCCAAGATCATGGCGATGCGGAGAGCGATGGTGCCGGGGGACCGGATAGAAGCGAAATGAAGCTGTTGAGCGCTTGAGATAGCTCAATGGCTCGAGGGCTCAATCGCTCTGACCCGATGTAGTACCATTCGCCGCTGGCTTGCGGGTCCATAGCTCAGCGGTTAGAGCTACCGGCTCATAACCGGCAGGTCCCAGGTTCGAATCCTGGTGGACCCACCAGACGCGATGATGAAGGTATTGATCATTCACCACATTCTTCTCAAGCACCACCCGCGCATCGCGGCCACACCGTACCGCACAGGCGTTCCGACCGAGGAACGCCTTTTTTGTCTCCGGAGGAGATGTTGAGCGCAGACGTCGAAAAGCTGTGGGAGCTGCAAACCGTTCTTTCTCAACTGGCAGACCGCGAAAAGGCGATGAGCGTCAAGCCCGAGGCTTTCGCCGCGGTCGACCGTGAGTACCAGGCATCGAACGAAGAGATGGAGCGGCTCAATCAGTCGCTCGAGACGCTCGGTAAGGAGCGCCGCCGCGTCGAAGGCGAGCTCTCCGATCAGCAGGAGCTGCTGAAGAAGTACCAGGGGCAGCTCATGCAGGTGAAAAACCAGCAGCAATACGCCGCGGCGTGGAAAGAGATCGACGCCGCGCGCAAGCACGTGAAGGAGCTCGAGGAATCGGCGCTGAAGTCGATGACCGAGATCGACGGCGTGCAGTCGCAGCTCGACGAGCGCAAGTCGCAATTCGACGATCTGAAATCGCGCCACGACGCCGCGCACGCGGAGTGGCAGTCGTCCCTCGGCGACCTCCGCGGCGAAGCCGAAGGCCTGCGCAAGAAGGCCGATCAGCTCGAGGCCGCACTGCCCGAGCAGGCGCGCCGCGAGTTCCAGCGCATCTTCAGACAGCGCGGCGGCGTCGCGGTGTCGAGAGTCTTCAACGACTCGTGTACGACCTGCCGCACCCGCGTCCGTCCCGCGCTCGCGCAGCGCCTCCGCCGCGGCGAGGTCGTGATCTGCGAAGGCTGTCACCGCATCCTTTACCTGGAGAAAACCACATCCTGAAAATCACCGCCTTCGTCGACGGCGCATCACGCGGCAATCCCGGTCCAGCAGGTTACGGCGTCTTCATGACCACCGACGCCGGCGAGATCATCGAGGTCTGCGGCTACCTCGGCACGACGACGAACAACGTCGCGGAGTACGCCGGTCTCCTCGAAGCGCTCGCCGTGGCGCAATCGGAAGGAGCGACCGAGCTCGAGGTCGTGTCCGACTCGCTCCTGCTCGTGCAGCAGATGCTCGGCAAGTACCGCGTGAAGCATCCGAACCTCGTCCCGCTCTACCAGAAGGCGAAGACGCTGACGCGCGGCTTCCGCCGCTTCTCGATCCGTCACACGCTGCGCGCGGGAAACAAGGACGCCGATCGCCTCGCGAACAAGGCGGTCGATCGCGCCGACGGACGGTGCCTGGAGAGGCGCCGCGTCTGATGCTCGACCTCGACGCCATTCGCGCCAACGCCGCGCAGGTCGAGGCGAAGATCGCCGTCGCCTGTGCGCGCGCGGGCCGCAAACGCGATGACGTCACGCTCGTCGCCGTGACCAAAACCTTTCCCGCCATTGCCGTCGATCACGCCGTCGCCGCGGGAATCAACGACGTCGGCGAGAACCGCGTGCAGGAAGCGCGCGAAAAGCAGCCGGCGACGACGGCGAAGGCGCGCTGGCACCTCATCGGACATCTGCAGTCGAACAAGGCGAAGGACGCCGTGCGCCTCTTCGACGTCATCCAGACCATCGACTCCGTCGACCTCGCGGAGAAGATCGCCAAAGCGGCAGGGGAGAAGCGACCCGAGGTCCTGCTGCAGGTGAACATCGGACGCGAGGCGCAGAAGAGCGGCATCGAGATCGAAGACGTTGCGTCGGTGGCGAAACAGGTTGGCAAACTGCTCGACCTGCGCGGCCTGATGACCATCCCGCCGCACGGCGATCCGGAAGAGACGCGTGCATACTTTCGCGAGCTGCGCAAAATGCGCGACGATCTCGGACTGCCGGAGCTGTCGATGGGAATGAGTGAAGACTACGAGACGGCGATCGAAGAAGGGGCGACGATCATCCGCGTCGGCCGCGCGATCTTCGGGGAGCGGGGCTGATGCGCGAAGTCGTCGTCGTCCTCGGGCCGATCCTGCGCGTGCTCTTCATCGTCTTCGACATCATCATCTGGACGGTCTTCGTCTGGGTCATCCTCTCCTGGATCCTCTTTTTCGCCTCGCAGACGTCGTTCCGCTGGCGCTACCGCGGCTTCTTCCACGTCCTGACGCAGCTCAACGACATCTTCACGCGCATGACCTATCCGCTGCTCCGCCCCTTCCGGCGCATGACGCGGCGCTGGGACACGGCCGGCATCGACTGGTCGCCGCTCCTCCTCCTGATCGCCATCTACCTGATCCGCGCGGTCATCGAAGGGATCTGGGGCCTTATACTGTTGCAAGTTAAATAACTGTCGTGCCGGGAGGGGGAGTCGATGCAGAACCTGACACCGCTCGAGATCCAGAAGGCCGTTTTCTCGCGGAAATTCAAGGGGTACAACGTGGACGAAGTCCGCGGATATCTCTACCTCGTGGCCGAAGAGATCGAACGCGTCCTCAAGCAGAACGATGAGTTGATGCGCGAGAACGCCCACCTCCGCGAGGACCTCGACGAGCACACGCAGCGCGAGCGCATCCTGAAGGACACGCTCCTCTCCGCGCAGCGCGTCTCCGAAGAGGTGAAGGCGAACGCGCACAAGGAAGCGGAGCTGATCGTGAAGGACGCGGAGCTGCTCTCCGAGCGGCTGATCGCGCAGGCGATGTCGCGGGTGAGCGATCTCGAGCGCTCCATCCAGGACCTGAAGCTGGAGCGGAAGGCGGTTCGCTCGCGCCTGCAGTCGACGCTCGACATCGTGCAGCAGATGGTCGCGCTCGATGCGGAGCAGGAAGCGAACGAGCTGCCGATCACGTCGCTGCGCTCCGCGTCGCGAACGTAGCGAATGCTCTTAATCCGCAACATCAGACAGCTCGCCACGCCCCGCGGCCGCGCCGGCGTGCGCGGCGCGGCGATGCGCGCGCTGGAGATCCACGATGACGCGGCGATCGTCATCGACGGCGATCGCTTCGCGTACGCGGGACGCGAGCGGGACATGCCGCGCTTCGACATCACCGAGGACGTCGATGCGAAGGGGGCGACGGCGATCCCCGGCTTCGTCGATTCACACACGCACATCCCCTTCGCCGGCTTTCGCGAGTCGGAGTTCAATCGGCGACTGCAGGGCGAGACGTACGAACAGATCGCTGCGTCGGGCGGCGGGATCGCCTCGAGCGTGCACGCGACGCGCGCGGCGTCGGAGCAACAGCTCGCGAGCAACGTGCTCGATCGCGCGCGGATGATGGCGCGCTACGGCACGACGACGTCCGAGGCGAAGAGCGGCTATGGATTGAACCTCGCGGATGAGTTGAAGCAGTTGCGCGCGATCCGCAGCGCTGCGGCGACGTCGCCGGTGCGGCTCGTGCCGACCTGCCTCGCGGCGCACGAGTTCCCGCCTGAGCGGCGCGGCGACCGGACGTGGGTCGACGAGATCGTGAACGAGATCCTCCCCGCGGTCGCGAACGAGAAGCTGGCGGTCTTCTGCGACGCCTTCGTCGAGCGCGGCGTCTTCACGCGCGAAGAAGGCGATCGCGTTCTCCGCGCCGCCGCATCCCTCGGCATGATCCCGCGCCTCCACGCCGACGAGCTCTCCGACACGCACGGCGCGTCGCTCGCCGCGGAGCTGGGGTGCGCGTCGGCCGATCACCTCATGCACATCAGCGACGACGGCATCCGCGCCCTCGCACGCTCCGGCACGGTAGCGAACCTGTTGCCCGGCACGAGCTTCTTCCTGATGTCCGACCGCTACGCGCCGGCGCGGCGGCTGATCGAGGAGGGAGCGATCGTCTCGCTCTCGACCGACTGCAACCCCGGCTCATCGATGACCGAGTCGATGCAGATCGTGATGCAGCTCGCCACGCTGCAGATGAAGATGACGGTGGAGGAGTCGCTCACCGCCGCGACGCTCAACGGCGCGCAGTCACTGCGGATGGCCGACGAGATCGGATCGATCGAAGCGGGGAAGCGCGCCGACTTCGTCCTGCTCGACGCGCCGTCGTATCTCCATCTCGTCTATCACTTCGGGGTGAACCTGGTGCGCGAGGTGTGGCGCGACGGCAGGCGCGTGAGCGCGGCATAGAGCAGCTCCGCTGCGTCGTTCTTTGCCTCGAACGTGCAGCCCGCGATGTGCGGCGTGACGATCAGCCGCGGATCATCCGGAAACACGCGGGACGGCGGCTCGGGATCGAAGACGTCGATTGCCAGTCCGCCGAGGTGGTCGTTCGCCAGGGCGGAGAGCGCGGCGTCGAGGTCGAGCACTTCACCGCGCGCGGCGTTGATAAGGATCGCGCCGCGCGGCATCGACGCGATCTCGTTCGCGCCGATCATGTTCCGCGTCTCGTGCGTGAGGGGGACGTGCAGCGTGAGGACGTCGCAGCGCAGGACATCGTCGAGCGTTGCATCGGCTTCGGCGACGTACGGATCGCACGCCCGCACCTGCATGCCGAAGGTGCGCGCCATGTCCGCGACACGCGAGCCGACGTTGCCGAGGCCGACGATGCCGAGGCGGTAGTGGCGGAGCTCGTGACGCGTGGCGCAATCGCCGCGCTGCCATTGGCCGGTCGTCATTTCGCGGACGTACCGCAGGACGGTGCGCGTCAGCGCGATGATGTGGCCGATCACCAGCTCGGCCACGGCGTTCGCGTTCACGCCGGGGAGGTTGATCACTTCGATCCCGCGCGCTGACGCCGCGCCGACGTCGATGTTGTCGATGCCGCTCGTTCCCTGCGCGATCGCGCGGAGGTCCGGCGCGCGATCGAGCATCGCGGCGTCGACTTTGTTGATGGTCCGCGTGATCAGCACTTCGGCCTGCGCGAGGTCGTCGATGAGTGAGAAACGGTCGTCCGCGCGCAGCAGTTCGAGGAGGCGCGGCTCGACGTCGGCCGCGATGAAGACACGCATGCGGGCAGTGTATACACTGCTCGCGTTTGAAGCTCCGCAAGCATTCCGTGGCGCTCGTCGCGCTCGGCCTCTTCCACTTCGTCTTCTTCTTTCCCGTGCTCTACATGGGGCGCGTCGTCTCGCCGAACGACGTCTTCCGCAACTACGATCCGTGGTCGTTCACGCGTCACGTCCCGACGCAGAACTCGCTGATCAACGATCCGCCGACGTCGTACTACACGCTGATGTCGCTGGCGAAGCACGACCCGGCGGCGTTTCATTGGAATCCGTTCGTCGCCGGCGGTATCCCCGGCTGGGGGTCGACCGCGGCGGCAGTGCTCTCGCCGTTCATCCTCATTCCGACGCTCTCCGTGCCGCTGCCGTGGGTCTACACGGCGATCATCTTTCTCAAGCTCAACGCCGCGTTCTGGTTCGCCTACTTCTGGCTGCGCGAAGAGCGGCTCGGCAAGCGCGGCGCGGCGATCGGCGCGCTGATCATCGCCGCGGCGGGCGTGATCACGGTGCGCTGGTTGTGGCAGTCGACGAACGCGTCGGCGCTCTATCCCGCATTGCTCTGGCTCGTGCGGCGGGGCTTCAACGGGAAGAAGAATTCGATCGCCGGGATGGCGTTGATCGCGCTCGCGTATGCGCTCGCCGGGTTTCCGGCGGCGATGGCGTACGGCGCGTATGTCTCGCTGGCGTACGTGATCTTTCTGATGATTCGCGAGCGCCGCGTCGCGACGCAATTCATCACGCGCGGCGCGATCGCGGTCGTCATCGCGCTGATGATCGCGTCGCCGTCGCTCGTCCCGTACATCCAGCTCCTCCGCCGCACCGGTTACCTGCCGACGCGCGAGCGGGTGAGCATCGACTTTCACTACCCACTGCAGCACGCCCGCCTTTTTCTCTTTCCGGACGCGCTGGGCAACAACGCGCTGAAGAACTGGCTCGGCGATCCGCAACTGCGCGCGTTCAACAACTACTACGAGGCGACGCTCTACATCGGCGTCGTGACGATCGCGCTGGCGCTCATCGGCCTCTTCGCGCGCCGCGCGCGAGCACGCTGGTTCTGGCTCGCGACGATGCTCGTCCTGCTCGCCGCGATGTTCGGCCTCGCGCCGTTCGTCGGCTATCTGCCAGGCATCAAGTACTCGTGGCTGACGCGTCTCACGATCGTGTTGCCGCTGCCCGCGGGCTATCTCGCTGCTGCAGGCGCGTCGTTGATCTCGCGACGCCGAGCGATTGCGCTCCTCATCGCCGCCGCCGTCGCCTGGGACCTCGGGCTCTTCGCCGGCCGCTTCTATCCCTACCTCGAGCCGCACGAAGCGGACGTGCCGGTCACTCCGACGATCGCGTTCCTGCAATCGCAGCCGCGGCCGTTCCGGATCGCGCCGATGATGAATTACATGTTCCCCAACTCGACGGAGCTCTTCCGCCTCGAGGACACGCGGAGCCATTTCAGCTCGGAGGAGAAGTACCGGAAGATCCTGCAGCGGATCGATCCGAGCGCGTGGGGCGGCTTCCAGACGGTGCTGCAGTTCGACAGCCGCACGTTCAATTTCTCTGATCCGCTGGTGAGCATGCTCGGCGTGCGCTACGTGATCGAGCACAAGGCGATCGACATCATCAAGTGGTCGATCTTCGGCGCGACGAAGCCGGGCGTGGTGGAGAAGGGCCTCTTCGCGATCAAGCCGGGTGTGATCGCCCAGCGGGTGATCATCATCGACGCGCAGCCGTTCCACGCGCTGGAGCTGCCGATCGGCGCGGAGCCGGTCGTGCGCGCCGGTCCGCATCTCGAAGTGACGATGTTCAAGGGCAACGCGATCGTCTATCGCCGCAACTTCACGCCCGACGACTGCAACGCGCTGGGGAAGATTTACGTCCCGGTCTCACCGTACGCGCGGATGGGCGAGCGGATCACGCTGCGCCTGCGCGTCGTCGGGATGCGCGCGTCGATGCTCGGCGCGGCGGACGGCTCGTTCTTCTTCGGGCGCGTGAGCACGCCGCTGATCTTCGATCGCGAGCTGCCGGACGGGCGGCTCTTCCGCAATGTCGCCGAGGTGCCGCGGTTTCATCCCGTGTCGCGGCTGCGCGCGATGTCGGACGACGAGATGCTCGCGCGGAGCGATTTCGATTTCGCGCAGGAAGCGGTTGTCGCGCCCGAGGCGAAGCTCGTTGCGCATGCGACCGACGCGCGCATCGAGCGGCTGCGTTACAGCGAATCGCGCCAGGAGCTCGCGGTCAGCGCGTCGTCGCCGTGGTTCCTCGCGTCGTCCGAGAAGCTGACGCCGGAGCTGCGCGTGATGATCGACGGCAAAGAGTCGAAAGTCGTTCCGATCAACGTCCTCTTCGCCGGCGTGAGCGTTCCGGCGGGGCAGCACACGGTCGTGTTCGAGCGGCGGATCGGTCGCGGGTGGTGGTGGGTGAGCGCGATGGGGCTGCTGGTGTTGCTGTCGTGCTACTTACCCGCTGTCCGCCGCCGCACGACGGTGAAGACGAACACGCCGCCGGAAGAGCTGCCCAGGTAGAGGGTTCCGTTCGCGCCTGCGGCAAGAAACGAGTGGGTCTTTGGCAGTCCCTGTCCGAGTGAGACCCACGTCTTCCCGCCGTCGCCGCTGCGCAGCACGTCGTTGAACGTGTTGGACAGCACGACGCCGGAAGCGGAGGGATTGAACACGATCTCCCCGCGCAAGCCGGACCGCAGCGACCAGGTAGCGGCGGCATCGATCGACTCGAAGGCCTGCGTCGGCGACCAGGCGAAGAGATGCCGCGAGTCGAAGGGATCGACGGCCAGGCCGACCGAGTTCAAACCGGTCAGCCCGGCGTTGGCCGGCGCCCAGCTCTCGCCTCCGTTACTGCTCTTGAAGACACCCGCCGGGCCGCCCGCATAAACGGTCGAGGAGGAATGCGGGTCGACCGTCACGAAGTCGAGCGAGTCCGGCAAACCGCTATTGCGGCTGATCCACGGATCGTCGCCGGTCTTCTTGTAAACCGCGCCGTTCACGATCACGTAGATCGTGCCGGAGATCCGCGGGTCCGACGCGATGAAGGACGGCCGCACCGCCGGAAGCCCGCTGTCGAACGCAGCCCACGTGTTGCCGCTGTCGATGCTGCGCGCGACGGTGTTCGAGACGGCGTAGAGCGTCGAGGCGTTGGTGTCGATCGCCAGCTTCGAAGCCGCGATCGTGGTCGAGAGCGACCACGTCAGGCCGTGGTCGGAGCTGCGAGCCAGCCCGGCCGGACCGGTCGCGTAGATCACCGCATCGTCGTGAGGGTCAGCCGCGATCGCCTGCGTGATGAACGAGGTGAGCCCCGACTCGGAGAGGGCGCTGGTCGCGCCGCCGTCATTGGTGCGGTAAACATGGAGGGGCGTGGCGGCCAGAAAGGTCGCCGCGTCGGCGATGGCGACCGCCGTCGTGTTGGTGTCGAGGATTCCATCTCCTCGGCTCCACGTCGCGCCGCCGTCATGCGAAATCAGCGCTCCGCGACTGGTCGCCGCCAGAATCGTCGACGACGAGACCGTCAGCTCCGAGCAGATCAAGCCGCTGTAGCCGGTCGTCAGCGGTGTCCAGGAAGCCGCGCCGTCCGTGCTCTTGAAAATCGTCGATGCGCTGCCACCGGCGTAGAGCGTCGCACTGTTGGCTGGATCGACAGCCAGCGAGAACACCTGCGAAGCGGAGAGGCCGCTGGTGGCCTGCGCCCAATGCGCTCCGCCGTCGGCCGACTTGTAAACACCGGCGGTGGATGAAAACGCGGCGTAAACGACGGAGTCATTCTGCGGGTCGGCCACGACGACCCCTGGATTTCCGGGCGGGAGTCCGCTGCCGCGCGGCCCGAACGTCACTCCGCCGTCGGCCGACCGCACCGGACCGGCAAACGAAACGCAGTAGAGGACATCCGGGTTTTGCTCGCTGACCGACAGGCTGAAAACGCCCGAGGTCTGGATGAGGCTCCAGTGCAAACCGCGATCGGTGCTCTTGAAAAGACCGTAAGGCGACGCGGCGAAGACGATCCGCGGGTCACTCTTCGCCACCGCGACGTCGAGCATCGTCGTGCCGAGGAGCTCTGCCGCGCCGAGCCAGTGCCGGCCGCCGTCAGCACTGCGAAAGAGGCCGTTGTCCGCGGTGGCATAGACGATCGACGGATCGCCCGGATCGAAGAGCAGACGCGTGACGTCGCCTCCGTCGGGACCATGAATCATCCAGCGCCCGTCTCCGAAAGCGGCGAGGGTGAAGACAGCGGCGAGCAGAACGATGCTTCGGCGAGCGAGACGGAGCGACATGGTGATCTCCGGGCCGCGATTCTAGCCAGAGCCCCATCCGCCCGGCCGCAACGTTCCCGTTACTTCGCTTCGGCCACGAGGATGATCTGGTAGGCGAACAGCGACCGCCACACGCGCGTGATGATCGACAGCAGCTTCTCGCCGATGCGCAGGATCGGCTCCGGCGTGAAGCGGCCGATGATCAGGCGCAGTGGCACGGATGACCCGCGCGTCGCCAGGACGCGGAAGCCGGCCGCTTCGATCTCGCGGCGGATCGTGCGCAGCGTGTAGAAGCGGAGGTGCGTGTTGTCGAGGATGCCGCGGTCGCGGTATTCGAAGACGCCGAACAGCAGCCCGAGGCGCACGGTGATGTTCGCGATGTTGGGGACGGAGAGGAACAGCTTGCCGTCGGTCGCGAGCGCGCCGCGGATGAGCTGCAGCAGCTTCGGCGCGTCGCGGAGATGCTCGATGACGTCGGCGGCGACGATCGCGTCGGCGCCGTTGGGGAGGTGCTTCACCTTCTCCAGATCGCTGATCACGGCGGCGTCGAAATGCTCGCGGAGATCGGCGATGCAGTCGGCGTTGTACTCGAAGCCGATAGTGCGCGAGAACTGATCGCGCACCGCCGCGCCGAGCTCACCGCCCGCTGCGCCGAGGTCGATGAGGGTGCCGCCTTTGCGCGCGTAGTGGCCGATCAGGTCGATGAGGATGCGGTGACTGCTCCCTTCGAAATCTTTGAAGGTGTAGACGTTCGGCATCAGTAGTCCGCCCACGCCTTCCCGTGCGCGTCCTGGCCCTTCGCGCCGCTGCGGACGTTGACCACGAACTTCTCCGGCGCGGCCGACTTCGCGGTGAAGTCGTCGGCGCTCACGCTCTCCTCGATCTCCGTCTGCCACGTCGTCTTCGAGTTGGTGACCGGATCGCGCGGGATCGTCGCCAGCTCGTTCAGCGAGCGCGGATAGCGGCCGTGCTTCCTGCGGAAGTCGCCGATCGCGGTGCGCAGCGACGTCACCGCGGCCGTCATCTCGCGCATGCGTGCCTCTTCCGCCTGCATGCGGCGCTTCTGGGCGAGTGTGACGGTCGTGCTGATCACCATGATGAGAACGACGATAGCAAGAATTGTGGGCCACGCATGCGAACGAGATCGTGCGAGGCGTGGATGTGTGTGCATTGCGAAGGCTGTTGAGCTCTTGAGCGATTGAGCTGTTGAGCGCTTAACGGCTCAACCGCTAAACAGCTCGATGGCTATGTCTACGTGATCCCGACTTCGCTGTTGTCGCCCACCATGAAGCGGTAGGCCACCGGCTTGCGGTGCGTGCGGCCGATCTTCACGTTCTTGCCGATGAGGCTCGCCTCGATGCGGCCGTCGACGTGGCTGAGGCTGGAGTTCTCCAGCACGATCGAGTTCTCGATCTCGCAGCGCTCCACGACGCAGCGGTTGCCGATCGACGTGTAGGGGCCGACGTACGCGTGCTCGATGCGCGCGCCGGCGCCGATGATCGACGGGCCGCGCACGACGGAGTCGATGATCTGCGCGCCCGGCTCGATCACGACCTTCCCCTCGATCGCGCTGTCGGCGTCGATCGAGCCGCGCATGTCGCGCTCGAACGTGTCGAGCACCGTGCGGTTCGCTTCCAGCATGTCCTCGATCTTGCCGGTGTCCTTCCACCATCCCTTCACGATGTGCGGATGGACGGTGTAGCCGTTGTCGAGGAGCCACTGGATGGCGTCGGTGATCTCCAGCTCGCCGCGCTTCGACGGCTTGATCGCCTTCGCTGCCTCGAAGATGCGCTGGTCGAACATGTAGACGCCGACGAGCGCGAGGTCGGACTTCGGCTCGGGCGGCTTCTCCGTCAGCTTCACGACCTTCGAGCCGTCGAGCTCCGCCACGCCGAACTGCGACGGGTTGGGGACGCGCGTCAGCAGGATCTCGCTGTTGCAGTCGATGGAGCGGTACTCCTCGACCAGCGGCGTGATGCCGTGCTGCAGGAGGTTGTCGCCGAGGTACATCACGAACGGCGAGTCGCGGAGGAACGGCTCGGCGGTGAGGACGGCGTGCGCCAGTCCGCGCGGCGCGTCCTGCACGATGTAGTGGATGTTCGCGCCGTAGCGCGAGCCGTCGCCGATGCACTCGCGGATCTCGTTGCCGGTCTCCGGCGAGACGATGATGGCGATGTCGTGAATCCCCGCCGCGACGATCGCCTCGATGCCGTAGACGAGCACCGGCTTGTTCGCCACCGGGATGAGCTGCTTGGCGGAGGTGTACGTCAGAGGACGCATGCGCGTCCCTTTGCCGCCGGAGAGGATGAGGCCCTTCATTGTTTGATGGCGCATATGAATTAGCTGTTGAGCGATTGAGCTGTTGAGGTGTTGAGCTCAAAAGCTGAACCGCTCAATCGCTCAACAGCTCCTAGTGCGTTCCTATCGTCCCGACATTCTTCAGCGTGATCGCGATGCTCACGCTCCAGTCGGGTTTTTCGAATGGGGTGTAGATCAGAAACTTGCGGTACTCCAGCGCCACGCCGTAGCACGATGCGGTGCCGCCGAGGAGGTAGCGTTGCTCGAGGAACTTGCCGGTCTTGGCGTCGTAGTTGAGCTGAATGTCGCCGCGGATCTTATCGCGCAGCAGCGACGAGCCCGTGTTGAGGCGGATCTGGCTCGAGGAGTTGCTCTGCACTCCGGTGTCGCCGATCGGCTGCTTGAACGTGGCGAACCAGGTGAACGCCAGGTACTTGTCGGTGTTCTTGCCGGTGCCGACGAGATTCGCGGAGAGGCTGGTCTGGTCGATCTGGTGCGAGACGTTGCCGAACGTCGTCGAGGCATCGAGCGTGATCGACTGATACGGATTCACGTGCAGGCTGGCCACCAGCGGCGTGAACTTCTGGTTGAGATCGACGCCCGCCGACGAGCCGGTGCTGCCGCTCGTCGTGCTGGTGAACGGCTTCGAGAGCGACACGGTCTGCCGCAGTGAGAACGACAGGATCTCGCGCGGCGACGTGTTCGGCCCCGGCTCCTTGCCGATGATGCGCTGCGTGAGCGAGTACTCGACCGAATCGCGCACGATCGGCAGGAACGGCGAGTCGACGGTGTCGAAGCGGATCACGCGGTCCTGATCGTTCACGTTGCTCGTGTAGATGTAGCGGATGCGCGGCTCGATGAGGTGTTTGAGCCGGGTGAAGCTGCCGAGGTGCCGGTCGTAGATCTTGTTGAACGACGGACCGACCACCTCCACCTGGCCCTGCGCGTAGTGGCGGTTCACCGACTCGTCGATCGTCTCCTGCGGCATACCGCTCGTGTTCGAGGTCGCCGGGTCGAGGCTCTGCGAGTAGTACGTGTCGCGGATCGAGATCTGAGGGCGGACCGAAAACCAGGGCGGCGTGCGGAGCTGCAGCGAGAGCGTCGGGAAGAAGTCGGTGCGGAAGTAGCTCGCCGCCGGTCCGTTGATCAAACCGCTGGTCTCGAGATGCGAGGCGGACGATTCGAGCGCGAAGTAGAGCGGCGTGCCGAGGACGCGCTGCGGGTACATCCGGAACTGCAGCGACGGGAGCTGCTCGAATCGCTGCTTGAGGATCGGCGAGTCCGGATCGTCCGGATCGGAATGCCCGAGGACGATGTCGCGGCGGTCGGTGAGGAAGTTGAGCGAGTAGCCGGGCCAGTTGCGCGTGAGATAGGCCGACGAGTAGATGTTCGACAGCGTGTGGAGCTGCGGGTCGCGCGCCCAGCGGCGGAAGAAGTCGAGATCGGAGTAGTCCTGCACGTCGACGACGCCGCGGAAGCCGCCCGGCAGGTTGTCCTGCGCGTGACGGAACTGGTAGCGCCACTGCTCGCGCTTCGCCCCCGCGTCGTGCACCGCGTACGCGTCGAGCTCGCCGATCTTCACGTTCTGCGACGGCAGGTAGCGGAGCACCGTGCCGATGCCGTTGTAGCCGCGGGCGTTGAGATCGCCGTAGACCGTGGCGTCGGCGCTCTGGCCGATGGGGATGAAGTAGCCGATCTCGAAGCGCGGTCCGAACTCGCCGCCGAACGAGACGCGCGGGATGAGGAAGCCCTGCGAGCGATCCTTCTTCGTCGGCCAGATCAGGCGCGGCGACCAGATGATCGGAACGTCGTGCGCCCGAAACGTGAGGTCGCGCAGGTGCGCGTAGTCGTCGACCGTGATGACCGCGTCGCGCACGTGGAACGACCAGGCCGGTTTGTCGAGATCACAGGAAGTGAAGATTCCGTTGGTGAGGTGGTAGGTGTTCTCGGCGGTCTTCTCGATCTTGTCGCCGCCGAAGGAGAGCGACTCGAAGGTGCCGGTGCTGTTGAAGAAGGTGCCGAGCTTGGTGTCGAGATTGAAGACCGCGTGATCCGCGGTCACGCGCGCCGGACCCTGATCGACGATGACATGCCCCTCGGCCACGACGTCTTTCGTCTTGAGGTTGATCGTGACCTTGTCGGCCGTCAGCTTGATGTCCTGGTAGAAGACGTGGACGTCGTTTTCGAGCAGCGCGTACTCGTCTTTTTCGACTTCCACGCGTCCCTGCGGAGCAACCGTCCAGCGCACTTCGCCCCCTTTTTCTTTCGGGCCGGGGACGAATTTGAACTTCGTGTTTTGCTTGTAGTACTGCCCCGCCTGCCCCATGTTCTTCCCCTGGGCGAGGAGGTGGGTGGCGGCGACGAGTGTGAGGAGGGTGTAGATGGTGATTCGGCGCAGTGCGGTCGTCGTCATTCGCTTCCGGCAATTGTATCTGACGCCGGACAATCGCCTCGGGGCTCATACGCGATTTCGCGCATGCGGTACGCGCCGTTCGCTTCCGTGACGAGGAAGTACGTCGACTCGTACTGCTCGAAGTTTTCCTCGCTGTAGTGATCGAGCTCCACCTGCCAGAGGTTTTCCGAGCAGCGCCCGGTCGGTCCGAACTCGCTGAAACCGCCGTGCCGTTCGGCGAGCGTCTCCGGATCGGCCGCTCCCCAACGCGCCGCGACATCCTTCGACATCCCGAGCCACTCCTCGACGAAATCGCGAGGGGAGTCGGCGATCGGATCGACGCGGACCGGCCGGTCGCCGTCGACGACGTAATGGAGCCTGTACGAACGGACGACGATGGCGGGATCGAGCGACGAGCCGTTGAAGTGAATCGAATACGAATCCGCGGTGGCCTCGAGCTCGACGTCCCACTCGTAGCTGGTGATGGTGTCGTGATCGATCGGGACCGGGGTCGCGTGTCCCGGCTCGACGCGATCGACCTGGTACCGGAGCTGATGCCACGCGGAGACGCACCAGGGCGAGATGCTGCTGGTCACGACGAGGAATCGTCCCTGCGCGTCGGGCGGCGAGACTTTCCAGCCGAACGTGCCGAGGGCGCCGGAGATCGATTCGTAATCGTCTTCTTCACGCTCGTAGACGAGGCGCCATTCGGCGAGCCTTCGTGGAGCGACAGGCGCCTCGCCTGTCGACCCCGGCGGGCGAGGGCGCCCGCCGCTCCACGAGGGATCTTGCTGAAAAAGATAAAGCGCGGAGTCGCTCCCGCACGGGATCGAGAGCGCGACGACGACCGCCAGCAGATCGCGGTGCCCCTGCGGCGCGACGACCTCGATCGAGGCGATGTCGCCGTACGTCGCCGAGTCGCGGCCGGCCGCGATTCCTTCCGCTGCCAGCGCGGCGACCATCGCGTTCTGCACCGCCGGCGCGATCTCCGGAGCGTTCCCCGGCTGCGACTTCAGCACCTGCTGCGCGAGATCGCGCAGGTCGTGCTTCGCATTGGTCATCAGCAGATTCACATCGGGCGGAACGCCGGTCTCTTCCTCGCCGACCGGGATTCCCTGCAGCACGCCGAGTGTCGTCGCGATCGCGATTGCCGTCTTTGCCAGCCACATGCTGCAAGAGATAGCGCCCGATTGTGGCGAGCCTGTGGCGAGATCACGAAATCTCTGCGTGCGCGCGGACTTCCTGGTCGATGCTGGCCATCTCCTGCAGTTGCATCCGCAGCTTGATGATCTCGACCTGGTACAGCCGCACCTCGTCCTCGGGGCGATCGCGCTGCTGCCGCTTGCGCAGGGCGATCATGTTGGCGATGCGGACGAACTCGCGCCGCGCGCGCGGATCGGCCCAACCGGCGGCGCCGAGGCGGCGGAAGGGATGCGAGACGACGCGCACGTCGTCGACGTCGATGAAGCCGAGGTTTGCTTCCTCCGTCAGCTCGCGCGTGACGTCGCGCCATTGCTTCAGCAGCGCGAGGATTCCGATGAGCGGAATGAGGATCGTGGTGGCGATGGCCACGTCGCGATCCGGAAGGTTGATGAAGCGCGGGATCAAGGCGCCGCCGATCGCCGCGAGCGCGGTGACGGTGTCGATGACGACCTGCTTTCCGCGCCGGCTCACGTAGAACGCGGCGAACGTGACGCCGTAGCCCGCGATCGCGCCGGCGAGCACGCATTCGCTGAAGCGGTCGAGATTGAACAGCGCGGCCGAGGCCCCGGTCAGCGCGCCGAGGAGCATGCCGTCGCCCGGCTCGCTCTCGCGGCCGGTGAGACGGACGTAGAGGGCGGCGAGGGTCAGCAGAACGCCGGACAGCAGACAGCGGACAACGGACAGCGAAGTAACCCCGCTGTCCGCTGTCTGCTGTCCGCTGTCCAGAAAGAAGAGCAGCGTTCCCACGATCAGTCCCGCGATCACCGGCGTCGCCGCGTCGCGCCAGAAGATCGCATCGAGCGTGCGGAAGAAGCGCACCGCGGCGACGGCGGCGAACAGGGTCGCGATCAGAATCAGGGTGAGGACTTGCGCGGTCATGTACGGTCGATGGGGCGCCGGAGAAAGTAGCGGCGCGACCGCTCGATGTCCATCCGGATCTGATTCGTCAGCTCGAGCGCGGAACGGAACTGCTGCTCGCGCCGCAACAGCTCGTGGAAGTAGAGGCGGACCGTGTCGCCGTAGACGTTCGAGTCGAAGTCGAAGATGTGGCTCTCGATGGTCACGGCGTAGTTCTCGTACAGCGTCGGACGCACGCCGATGTTCGTCACGCTCTCGAAGGAGCGGTCGAAGCTCTCGAAGCGCGACGTCGTGACGTAGACGCCGGAGCCGGGGTAGAGATCGTTCTGCGGATCGACGTTCACGGTCGGGAAGCCGATCTTCCGCCCGAGCCGGCGTCCCGTCGCGACGCGGCCGTCGATGAAGTACGTGCGCCCGAGGGCCATCGTCACGCTGCGCATGCAGCCCTTGGAGATCGCGTCGCGGACGATCGAGCTCGAGACGCGCATCCCGCGCATCTTCACGTCGTCGATGCCGTGCACGGCGAAGCCGAAGCGCTCGCCCGCCGCCGCGAGCTTGGCGAGGTTCCCCTCGCGCCCCGCGCCGAAGCAGAAATCACGGCCGATGCGCACCTCGGTGACCTGCAGCGCATTGACCAGGAATTCTTCGATGAAGCGGTCGGCGGTCAGCCGCGAGAACTCGTGCGTGAACGGCACGATCAAAAGCGCGTCGACGCCGATCTCGCGCATCAGCTCTTCCTTCTGCGCGATGGTCAGGATCTGCTTCGGCACCCGGTCAGGCGCGACGATGGTCAGGGGATGGGGATGAAAGGTGATGACCGCCGACGGCCTGCCGACTTCGCGCGCCCGCTCGATGACGCCGCGGATGATGGCCTGATGACCGACATGCATCCCGTCGAAGTTGCCGATCGTAGCGACGCATCCGCGCGGGAGGTCGGTTTGTTTGAGAGGGTCGTGGAGGACGAGCATGTCGACAAGGCGCGAGGCGCAAGTCGCCGGGCGCAGGTGGTGGCGTAGTGTAGCTCAGCGCCTCGCGCCCAGCGCCCAGCGCCTGCCTACTGTAAATTCAACATCGGCACCGGCTGCGTGATCGCGTTCCAGTCGGGCCCCGCTTCGCCGAGCATCGTGGCGAACGAGTCGACCATCTCCGGATCCCATTTCCCGCCGGAAGCCTCCCGGCGCAGGGTGGCGATCGCCGCTTCGTGACTGAGCGGCGCGGGGCGGTAGGAGCGATGCGACGTGAGCGCGTCGTACGCGTCGACGATCGAGAGCAGGCGGACCTCGTACGGGATCGCGTCGCCGCGCAGGCCGTCGGGATAGCCGCGGCCGTCGTAGCGCTCGTGATGATGGCGGATGAGGCTGAGGACCTGCGTGAGGGTCATCAGCGGACGGACCATCTCCTCGCCGATGACCGGATGGTCGATGACGCGCATGAACTCGTCGCGCGTCAGCGGACCCTGCTTGTTGAGCAGCGCCTCGGGGACGGCGATCTTGCCGATGTCGTGCAGCAGTCCGGCGATGCGGATCCGGTCCGCGTTCTCGACCGGTAGTCCGAGGTGCAGGGCGAACGTGCGCGCCAGATCGCCGACGCGCTGCGAGTGGCCGCGCGTGTAGCGGTCCTTCGCTTCCAGCGCGAGGGCCAGTGCGCAGATCACGTTCTGCGTCTGCTCGAGGTCGGAGTGATAGTCCTTGATCCGCAGCAGCGACTTGATGCGCGTCAGCAGCTCGAGGCGGTTCAGCGGATAGTTGATGAAGTCGTCCGCGCCGGCGACGATCGCGTCCTGCCGCATCTGGTTGTTGCGGTGCGACGTCAGCACGATCACCGGGAGGAACTCCCAGCGGGGATCGGCGCGCAGCATCTGCAGCGTCGCCGCGCCGTCCTGTACCGGCATGACCAGGTCGAGCAGCACGACGTCGATCGGCTTCTTTTCCAGCAGCTCCATCGCCAGCGAGCCGTTCTCCGCCGTGGTGACGTCGAAGCCGGCCTCGTTGAGCGTGGCGGTCATCAGGTCGCGGTTGAGGCGGTTGTCGTCGACGCAGAGCACGTGCGGCTGCGCGGCGTTGCGCGCGCGCATGTGGCGCGTGGTCGAGGCGCGCGGCATCTCTTCCTCGAGCGCGGCGATGAACAGCTTCACCAGCTCCGGATCGAACGCCCCTTCCGCGGCCTCGGTGTTGAGCTGCGCGAGCGCCTCGTGCTCCGTCGAGCCGTGCTCGTGATGGATGGTGTCGAAGCGGTTGGCGATGCCGACGACCTGCGCCTCCAGCGGAATCGATTCGCCGGCGATGCCGTCGGGGTAGCCCTTGCCGTCGAAGCGCTCGTGATGCCAGCGGACGATCGGCAGGAACGAGCGGAACGTCCGCATCGGCTCCAGGATCGACGCGCCCATCAGCGTGTGCTGCCGCACGACGGTCTGCTCTTCCTCGTCGAGCTCTCGCTTGGCGAGGAGGTGATCGGGGACGCCGATCTTGCCGAGGTCGTGGAGCATCGCCCCTTTGATGATCGTCTCGCGCTCGTCGGGCGTCATGCCCAGCTTGTCCGCGAGACGCGCTGCGTACGACGCGACGCGATGCACGTGGCCGCCGGTGCGCGGGTCCTTGTTCTCCAGCGCGCTGGTCAGCGTCATGATGATGTTCTCGCTGGAGTCGAGCTCTTTGCGCAGGTTGCGGATCTTGATCAGCGAGCGGATGCGCGTGCGCAGCTCCTCGCGATTGATCGGCTTGTTCAGGAAGTCGTCCGCGCCGCAGTCGAGGGCCCGGATCTTGTCGTCCGTGCCGGTGAGCGCGGTGAGCATGAGGATGGGAATCGTGCGGCCGCCGGGCGATCCCTTGATCAGCGTGCACGCCTCGTAGCCGTCCATCACCGGCATCATCACGTCGAGGACGATGATGGAAGGGTTGTGCTTCGGGTAGAGCTGGACCGCCTCGCGGCCGTCGCGCGCGACGACGACGTCATATCCCCAGCCCCACAGGTACTCCTCGAGCAACTGCAGATTCTGGTCGTTGTCGTCGACAGCGAGAACCAGATCCCGCTCTGATGAGACGCTGGAAGCCTCGGCAATGGACATGTTGGATCGATACCCTGGTGGCGGCGATTATAGCGGGAAGGTGAGGGGGGCCGGCGTGCCGCAACGCGGCTAGCCCAGCAACGACACCAAGTGCCCCGCCTGCCCCTCACCCGGATAGCGCGCCGTGAACCCGTATTTCTCCTGCAGCTCCGCCTGCTCCCAGACGTCGTTGTATTGCGTCCGGTAGTTGAAGATCAGCTCCGGATTGCGGGCGCCGGATTTTCCGTACTTGATGATGCGGGCGATCGCCTCGCGATCGGGGTGATAGAAGTGATCGCCGTTCGACGAGATGAGGAATCGTCGGCAGTCGAGCAGTGAGACGAGCTCCTTGCTGACGTTGTTCTTGCTCGCGTGGTGGGAGACTTTGAAGGCGTCGATCTTCAGCCGCTCCTGGCCGCGCGCCTTCAGCAGCTTTTCGATCGATTTGAGGAGCACGGGGGCATGCGCATCGGCGGCGAGCAGCGCGGAGGCGCCTCGATACTCGGCGAGCACGGCGATGCTCGTGCCGTTCGGCGCGGCGCTGTCGCCGCCGAACGGCGTGTCGGCGAGCGCGTCGACGTCCGACGACGTCGAGGGCTTGCCTTTGAGGAACTTGCTGTAATCGACGCGCGCACCGGGCGTGAGGCCGTAGCGTTTCAGCTCGCGACTCCAGACCGGGGCGAGCTTGCGCAGCTCGCCCGGGGTCGGCGACAGCAGCGTCAGCTCCATGCCGCCGGGCAGCACGCAGGTCGGCAATGGTCCGTCTCCGATCGCGATGGCGTGGCCGTCGAGCCAGGTGTTCCACGGCAGCTCGAAATCCTGGATGGCGGTCGAGAACATCTCACCCTGCCGCGCGCCGAGTTGTCCGGAGAGGTGACGCCAGCCGTTGAACCAGACGTCGCCGAAGCGCAGCCCTTCCTGGATCGCCTTGAAGAACGGCAGCGCGCCGCCGATGTGGTCGGAGTCGATGTGCGACAGGATGAACAGCTCGAAGAATTGCTCGCGCTCGGGGAGCGCCGCGACGCGTCGCAACAGCTCCTTGGACGTCTGCTGCGTTCCGCAGTCGACGAGACAGCGATGGGTGGTGCGGTTGTCCTCGCCGTACTCGATCCACAACGAATCGCCGTGTCCCGCGGGCAGCATCTCGATCTCGAAGAACGGCGCCTGCCGCGCGGCGCGGGCCGGCGGCGGCGGCGCGGCGATCGCTTTGGCCTTGCCGGAGGAGCCGCGAGGTTTCGCCAGTGTTTTTCCTCCGTTCGTCGGACCCGACTCCGTCGGCGCGGGCTCCGGCGGTGCTCCTCCGCCGGGCGTGCCGCCCGGAACATCTGAGGATGGCGGAGGGGGCGGCGCGTCATGGGCCCGGGCATCCCGCTGCAGGATCGAAACGAGCTGCTTCGCCACCTCGATGACCCCGAGCTTCTCGTCCCACGCTTTGCGCCGGCTGAGACGCTCCGGCTCGAGACCGGACGCGAATCGTTGCGTGCCCCACCAATCGACGTACCGCCTGAACTGGCTGCGCGTCGACCGCACGGGAAATTCGTCCCGCCGCGGATAGAGGCGCGCGAGCTCGCGCGCATGTTCGACCGCCTGATCGCTGAATTCTTTTCGCTTCTCTTCCGTCAGGTCGGGATCACCGAGCCGGATGAGATAGAGCTCGGCAAGGCTGCCGTGAGCCCATGCACGCTGCTCCGGATCGAGATGGTTGAGGTACATCTGCGCCGAGAGGCGCGCGGCGGTCCAGTGACCCTCGTCGGGACTCCTGCCGAGAATCAGCGCCATCGATTCGACCTGCGACAGCACCCAGTGGAGCGTGGCCACCCGTTGCGCGGGCCCGGCCTCGACGACCATCAGCGCGCGCGCCGCGCGCTCGTAGTCGAGATGCGCTTCATCGAGCAGATCGTACGGATCGCGCCACCCCTGACTGGAAAGCGTGAACGCCGCCTCGGCCAGCCGCTTGCGCGAACTGGCGCGGATCCCCGCGCACTCGGCGCCGTACTGACCTTTGAGCGGCAGCCGGTTGACCGCCGCCTCGATGTCGTCGTCCAGTTTCTTCAGCGCTTCCTGCGTCGGATGCTCGCTGACGTTCTTCACCGCCCGATCGATCCGTTCGAGCACGGCGTTGATCGCGCGCTTCGTCTGGAAATAGCGCAGCGTTTCGAGTTGATCGGCCAGCGCCTGCGGCAGCGCCTCGTACACCACCAGGCTGGCCCAGTCGTGCCAGCTCGACGTGTACCGCGCATGCAGCTCCGCGCGAAGCTGCTGCAGCAGCACGAGCGGGTTCTGGCCCCACAGCAGCCCGCGGTACAACGTGGACGCGAGCGGGACCGACCCTTCCTTGCTGAGCGGAAACTGCGAAGCGACGACGAGCGGGATGCCGGCCTGATGCAGCGCGTGCGCGAAGCTCGCTCCCGGCATGATCACGGTGCCGACATTGCCGCTGTCGCAACTCGCCACCGTCACGACGGTCGGGCGATGGATGCGGTTGGCGCCGACCGACGTCAACGCGCTCGCGAACTGGTCGCCGGAGACGACTTCCGTCGAGTCGTTCGGGCCGCGCAGCACGAGACCGTAAGCGTCGGGCGAGGTCTCGCTGAGATCGCCGTGCGTGAGGATGTGGACGTGCGTGTACTCCGTGTCGCGGCACTCGCCGAAGACCTCGGACAACGTCGGATTTTTCAGGATCGTCAGCAGCTTGCCGAACTGCTCGCGGCGCCCTTCGTTCGAGATCGCGAGATCGTCGTCGCCGGGATACTGGAACGGCTTGATGGCCGCCACCAGCACCTCGCGATGCTCCGCGTACGGCACGTTCTCCTCATCGCCGGCGATGAAGAGGATGCGCGGCGCGTTCGGCCAGACGACTCCCTCGGGGGAGACGGTCCGGATGTTCCGCGTGACGCAGACCGGCGGCCGCGTCTGGATCGACAACCAGTTCTCCGCCGTGGTCGTGGCCGACACCGGTGCCTTCGCCAGCTCGAACGGCAGCATCGCCAGCTCGGAGGCGGAGAGCGTGATGCGCAACTGAATCAACGTGCCCTGCTGATTGGGATCGGTGGCCAGCGCGCCGGGCAGCCCCGGCACCGAGCCGAGGATCTTGCCCATCTCCACACCCGTCGCGTGCAGCATCGCCAGGCGGTCCTCGGCGTCGCCCGATTCATAGCGGAGCTGTTTCAACCGGCGCCAGAACTCCGCCTGCTCGTACGGCACCGTCACCACGCCGGCGCCGGTGTCGCCCGCGATCGCCAGGTACTGCGTCAGCGGCGACAACAGTTGGTTGTGCGGTGGCCCCGGCCGCAGGAACTCGACGTGGACGAGACGGATCTGGATTTCTTCGGACATATAACTAAGGAGGGGTCGCGGTCGTGTTTTCCCTACCCGGGGTAAACGAGATGCTCCTTCTCGACCACCGCGCGCGGATTCATTTCATGCCGCTGCGTCTGGCCCTTGCCGAGGATGTGTACCACCTCGATGCCGCGCCGTGCGAGCTCGTCGGACACGAGGTTGCGATGGCAGCGCCACGGCACCGCCTCGGCGCACATGTACGCGCTCCGCTTCGGCGACGCGAGCAGGTGGTCGATCGCGTCGCGGAACTCTTCGGTCGCCATGTGATCAGCGTATGCGCGGAACTGCTCGTTGCGCCACGCGGTGTTGGGCGAATCGGGGAGCGGCTTGCGGCGGCCTCCGAGCTCGGGCATGTGCACGTACTCGATTCCTTCGGCCGGCAGCGAAAGCCGCAGCGCTTCGCGCGAGAAATGCGGATAGCGGCGCGAGCCGGGATAGCGGCGGATGTCGGCGAGGCGCTGCACGCCGTTCTCGCGCAGCAGGGCGATGAAATCGGAGAGATCGCGGGTCGAGTGTCCGATGGTGAAGATCCGTTCGGTCATGATGCGGAGCTCTTCGCCGCGCGTGGCGACGGCGGCGCGATAGCCGGGCGGCGCCGCGATCGCGCGCACGAGCCATTCGTTTTCATCGACCGTGCCGCCGAGGCCGACGCCCGCGGCCTTCAGCGCCGCTTCCTTCGCCGTCCAGCGCGTGAAGAAGTATTCGTCCGACGTGGCCTCGGGGAGGATGCGTTGACGGTCCTCGCCGAGCGGACGGACTTTTTCGACGTCGATGCCGACCGCCGTTTCGGCGAACGCGAACGCGATCAGTTCGCCGGAGTGGCTGACGTTGAACTCGATCGCGCGATTGCGCAGCGCCGGCTTCCCCTCTTCGACGATCTCGACGTCGTCGGTGTAGCGCGCCAGCAGTTCGCGCAAGCGCCCGCGGCTGATGATCGAACGGCGCCGATCGCGCTCGAACTTGAAGCGCGCGGCACGTTCGCGCTCCGCGGGTGTGAGCAGCGGCTCGTACCGCGCCGGATCGTCTTCCGCGGAGTGGTACCAGACGTCGATCACAGTTTCAGCGCCGCCAGGCGCCGGGTCAGCTCCTCGCCGAGGATCGCGGCGTTCGATTCGTCGAGGATCTGCAGGTGCGTCGTGCCGGGGAAGATCACGGTCTCGAGCCGGCCGCGCAGCATCGAGCGCCAGCGTTCGTGGAAGAGAAGGTCGTGGAACTCCTCGCTCTCGAGCAGGAGCACGTTGCCGCTGAGCGGACGGGCCTGATACGCGCCGCTCGCGGTCGAGTGCGCGGCGAAGACGCGGCGGAAGGTCTCGCTCGTCTCGACGTCGGTCACGTGCCGATGATCCACGCGCGACACGCGGTTGAGCAGTCTGCGCGTCAGCGTGCGATGCCGCAGGTGATGCTGCACGCGGCGTGCGGCGTAGCGGACCTTGTGCGCGACCGAGGGCTTCGCGTGCATCAGCGGCGGACTGGCGTCGAAGAGAATCAGGAGCGGGACGTCGGTGCCGCTCTCGGTCAGCCTGCGCGCCATCTCCCACGCCACGTGTCCGCCGAAGCAGGTGCCGCCGAGGAGGTAAGGGCCGCGCGGCGCGACGGCGCGGATCTCGTCGAGGTAGTGCGTGACCATCGCGTCGACCGACGTGTGCGGCTCCGTCGCGCCGTCGAGTCCGAGCGGCGTGAGGCCGTAGATCGGATGATCGCCGTCGACCGATTGCGCGAGCGTGTTGTAGATCATCGCCGTGCGCGCCGCGGGCGGCACGAGGAAGATCGGCAGCGCGCGGCCCGCCGGTTTGATCGGCGTCAGCGAGCGGACGGGAGGTCTGCTCCCGACGTACGTCAGTTTCGCCAGCTCGCGGATCGTGCGTCCCTCGAGGAAGCGGATCACCGGCAGCGCCGCGGCGTCGCCGAATTCCGCGATGAGACGGCCGCGGAGGAGGAGCACGGTGAGCGAGTCGAGGCCGAGCTCGGGGAGCGGGCGATCGACGTCGACGTTCGCGCCGCCGCAGAGCGTGACGACCTGGCGGCGCGTGCGCTCGATTGCGTCGTCGAGACTGCGCGGCGCTTCGCTGGCGCGCGCGTTCACGGGCTCCGCGAGCGACGGCGCGGTTCCTTCGAACACCGCGAGCTGCGGGCGATCGTTGACCAGCGCCCATTCGAGCGCGCGGATCGCCTGGTCGGGATCGAGCGTCTGCTTGTTCAGTCCCGCCGCCATGCCGGCGCCGGCCCACGCGCCGTAATCGATGGCGGTGGCGGGAAGTCCGCGCTGGCGGCGCGCGTGGACGAGCTGATCGAGGTACGCGTTCGCCGCGGCGTAGTTCGTCTGACCCGCGTTGCCCCAGAGTCCCGCGACCGACGAGATCACGACGAAGAAATCGAGATTCGGGATGCGGGCGAGCGCGAGCGCGCCGTCGATCTTCGGTGCGAAGACGCGCCGGAACCGCTCGCGCGTCTGCTGCGCCACGACGCCGTCATCGAGTACGCCCGCCGCGTGGATCACGCCGCGGACGTTCGCGTCGGTGACGTCGAATCCCGTCCTGCTCGAGAGCAGCACGATCTTCGTGGCGCCGCGCTCTTTCAGCCAGCGCGCGATGCGCGTGCCGACCGCGCCCGTGCCGCCGCTGATGACGTACGTCCCCTCGGGATCGGCTTCGAAGAGCGCTTTCTCCGCGGCGGGATGGACGAGCACCAGCTTGCCGACGTGCGCGCCGCGCAGCATCGTCTCGAATGCCTCGCGCGCCTCGGCGACGGGGAAGGTGCGGTACGGAATCGCGTCGGTGACCTGCGCGAGGAGCTGCTGAATCGCATCAGGATCGACGTCCTGCGCGATGTGGAAGTTGATCAGCTCGACGTTCTTCTCCCTGGCCAGCAAAGCGGTGCGCTCGAGGTCGAGCATCTTCGGATGTCCGAGCTCGACGAGCCGTCCGCCTGCGCGCAGCGCGGCGAGGTTGTCGTCGATGAAATCGTTGCCGAGGGTGTTGAGGATGACGTCGACGTCCGCGGTGAAGCCCGGCGTGCGGGAGTCGATGATCTCGTCGACACCCATGGCGCGCACGAGGTCCCATTTCGCGCGGCTGGCGCTGGCGATCGCGGTTGCGCCGAGCGCTTTTGCGACGCGCACCGCCGCGTGTCCGACGCCGCCCGCCGCGGTGTGGATCAGCACGCGCTCGCCCGGCTGCAGCTTCGCGCGCTCGATGAGCGCGTAGCGCGCGGTGATCGACGCGACGAGCGCGCTCGCGGCGGCGGCGAAGGTGAGGTGCCGCGGCTTCGGGACGACGAGCCGCGCGTCGACGGTGACGTGCGAGGCGAGGCTGTGCATCGCCAGCGCCATCACCGCGTCGCCCGGCTTGAATTGCGGCACGCTGCTGCGCGCGATGACGCCGCTGCATTCGTAGCCGAGCGGGCCATCGAGGCGGCCTGTGGAATTGAGGACGTCGCGGAAATTGAGACCGGTGCAGTAGACCTCGATCTCGACTTCACCAGCCTGCGGCTCGCGCCGCGTGGTCGCCTCGGGTGCGGGAGGACGCACGCGGCGCAATCGCTTCGTGTACGCCACGCCGCGGCGCACGACGACCTCGGGCTCTTCGGAGAAGTAAGGCTCGCCGCCGTCGGTGTCGATCAACCGGCAGCGCAACTGCGGCTGCTCGCGCTGCAGCGCGCGTCCGAATCCCCACAGCGCCGCGTGATCGGGATTGAGCGGCGCGGTCTCGCGTCCAGTGGTCTGCGCGTGACGCGTGATCAGCCAGAGCGGCCCGTCGCGATTCTCATCGAGCATCGACTTCACGACGTCGAGCGCGCGCCCGCACAACTCCTCGGCTGACTCGCCGTCGCGCGCAACGATGCGGACGCCGGCCGCTTCTGCCAACTGCGCACTGCCGACGGCAATCCAATCGACTTCGTACATCGTCTCGGCGCGCGTCAGCGCCGATTCGGTTGCGCGCTTGAAGTAGAACCCCTCGATCGCGACAAGCACGCGCCCCGCGTCATCGGTGATCTCGCCGTCGACGCCATAGACGTCGCCGCTCGCTTCGCGGCGCCGCAGCGTGGTCCAGACGCGATCGGGCAGCTTGTCGAAGAAGGTCGCGCGCTCGACGACCGTCGGCAGAAAGAGCTCGTTCGCATGATCGACCGTCAGATCGCCGAGCTGCGGAAACGCATCGAGCATCGCCGGGTACGCGCCGTACCGCGCTGCGTGCGCGCGCCCTTCGTCATCGAGCACGACCTCGGCGATGACTTCGCCCTCGCCGCGCCACGCGCGCCGGATCAACTTCACGCCGTCGCCGACGTCCGCCCCCTTCGCCGCCTTGTGTGCGTACGCATCCGCGGGGATCGTGCAGCGCGTGCGGATCGCGTCGAGGTCGAGGTGACGCGGCGCGCGCGAGGACGCCTGCACGTGCGCGTGCGAATGCAGCTCCCACGACTTGCCGTCGGAGGAGCTGAAGATGCGGACGTTGCCGTCGGGCGCGAGGAGCGTCTGCACCTGGCGCGGCTCCTCGGTCAGGAGCAGCGGTTGCTCGACGACGACGTTCTCGACGTCGACGGCCGCCGCCCCCGCCGCCGCCCGCATCATCTCGAGGTGGCCGACCATCACCAGCGGCCGCACGCCGTAAATCCAGTGATCGCGCGCGAACGGCGCGACGTCGACAGTCAGCTCCGACTGGAACTGCACCTCGGCGAGCGGAGACGCGATTCGCGATCCGAGCAGCGGATGCGCTGTGACGGGTGCGCGGGTTGGAGAACCCGCGCTACGTCCGATCCAATGCCGCGTCCGCCGGAACGGATACTTCGGCAACGCGACGCGATTCCAAGGGCCGGTCTGCACCGCGCGCCAGTTCACGTCGACGCCGAGGGTGTAGAGCGTGGCGAGCTGCGAGAGATCGTCCTGCCCGACGTGCACGACGACGTCCGCGTTCGCCGCTTCGAGCGCGCGGAAATACTGCACCGGCTCGCGCGCCTGGCGCCGCCAGTACGACGGCGTGGCGAAATCGGCACCGGCCGCCGCGCCGGTGAGCGTCGAGATGATCGCGCGCCGCGGCTTCGACACGCGCATCGCCGCCGCTTCCGCTTCGAGCTCGTCGAGGATCGGATCCATCAGCGGCGAATGGAATGCGAAGGTGCCGGGCATGCGGCGCGTGGCGATGCCGCGCCGCCGGAAGTCTGCCAGTGCCTCGTCGATGATCGAGACCGGTCCGGCGATGACGGTCGAATGCAAGCCGTTGATCGCGGCGACATGCTCCGTCGCTTGCGCGAAGACCTGCGCCATCGCCCCGGACGGCGCGCTCTGCATCAGCCGCCCGCGGGCCGCGGCGAAGCGGAGCGCGTCGTCGAGCGTGATCGCGCCGGCGGCCCAGGCGGCGGTGAGCTCGCCTAGGCTGTGGCCGACGATGATGTCGGGCTCGATGCCCCAGCGCAGCCATTGCTCGAACGCCGCGGCCTGACGCGCGACCTGCTCCGGTTGCAGCACGTCGGTGCGCTGATCGTCGCATTGGAACGCCTGCCCGTCGAAGACGAAGGCGATGCGTGGACGCACACCGGCGACGCCGATCACCGGCGTTTTTGTGCGCAGCTCGTCGGGCGATGACGCGACGATCGCCGCGCGATGCGCGAAGTGGGCGCGGGTGTGCTGGGCGGAGGCGGCGAGGTCGTTGATCGGGGACGGGGATTGTGTGTACGCGGTGATGAGATCGCGGAGGGTGTCGGGGTCTTTGGCGGAGATGGGGACCAGGGTGGGGTGCGCGGGCGCGAGGGTGCGGGGGAGGGCAGTGGGAGCCTGCTCGAGGATCACGTGCGCGTTGGTGCCGCCGAAGCCGAAGGCGCTCACGCCGGCGCGCAGCGTTTCGCCCTGCCACTCGCGGACCTCGGTGTTGACGACGAACGGCGACCGGCCGATCAGCGGGTTCGGTTTGCGGAAGTTCGCGGTCGGGACGAGCGTGCGGTGGCGGAGCATCAGCGCGGTCTTGATCAGGCCCGCGACGCCGGCCGCCTGCACGAGGTGGCCGATGTTCGATTTCACGGAGCCGATGACGCAGGGACTCTTGATGTGCTCCGCGAGCGCCGCGACCTCGATCGGATCGCCGACCGCGGTGCCGGTGCCGTGCGCTTCGACGTACGAGATGGTCGCGGGATCGACGCCCGCCGAGGCGAGCGCGTCGCCGATCACGCGGACCTGGCCGTCGTGTCCGGGCGAGGTGAACGCCGGCTTCGGTCCCGCGCCGTCGTTGTTGACCGCGGAGCCGCGGATGACGGCGTAGATCGTGTCGCCGTCGCGCATCGCGTCGTCGAGCCGCCGCAACGCGACGACGCCGACGCCGCTGCCGAAGATCGTCCCGCTCGCATCCGCGTCGAACGGCCGCGTGTGGCCGTCGCGCGAAAAAATCATCCCCTCGGTGTGGAGATATCCCGCGCGCTGCGGCACGCGCAGCGACGCGCCGCCCGCGAGCGCGACGTCGCATTCGCCGCCGGCGAGACTGCGACACGCCAGGTGCACCGCGACGAGCGACGAGGAGCACGCCGTCTGCACCGAGATCGCCGGCCCGCGGCAGTCGAGCAGGTGCGCGATCCGCGTGGCGAGGTAGTCCTTGTCGTTGAGGACGAGCCGCTGAAATCCCTCGACCGGCGCGCCGAACAGATCGGGCGGCGCCATGTGAAAGAGCATGTACTCGCTGTGCCGCGCGCCGACCCACACGCCGGTCCGCCGCACGCCCGGCACCTGCCCCGCATCCTCGAGCGCATGCCACGCGCACTCGAGCAGCAGCCGCTGCTGCGGGTCCATGATCTCCGCGTCGCGCGCCGAAAGGCCGAAGAACGCCGCGTCGAACTTGTCGATGTCGTCGATGATCATCCCCGCGCTGACATACGCCGGATCGTCGATCGATTGTTCGAATTCAGTCAGCGCATCGCGCCCGCTGAGAAGCAGCCGCCAGAACGCGTCGACATCCGGCGCACCCGGAAACCGGCACGCCATACCGACAATGGCCACGTCACCTCGGACTGCGGCGGCCACGCCGCCGCCCTTTGGCGCGCTACCCAGGGCGGCGGCATGGCCGCCGCAGTCCGAGGCAACCATCCGCGCCGCCACCCCTCTCGCCGTCGGCGCCGAAAACAAATCCGCCAGCGTGCACCCGATCCGGCTCGCCGCCTGCGCCACGCGCAGTGACGTCCCGCCGAGCGCGAAGAAGTTGTCGTCGACGCCGACCGGCACGCGCAGCACCTCGCTCAGAATCGCCGCGATCGCCTCGGCCGAGGCAGAGCCGGCGAAGAGGTCGTACGGCCACCGGTTCCAGCGCGACGCCTCGAACGTTTCGCGCAGTGTCCGCCGGTCGATCTTCCCGACGTCGGTCCGCGGAAACTCCTCCAGCGGAATCACGAAACGCGGCGTGATTCCGAATGTCTCCGCGACGCGTGCGCGCACGTTCGGGATCTCGCTCTCGGCGATGTTCGCGAAGATCGCCAATGCTTCGCCGTCGCCGATCGTCACGCCGCACGCCGCGACTTCGCCGGCGCCGATGGCCTCCTCGATCTCCCGATTCGCATGCGCGACGCCGCCGACGCGGATCACGTCCTTCGAGCGTCCGGTGATGATCAGCCGCCCGTTCTCGATCCGCGCGAGATCGCCCGTATCGAGCCAGCCGTCGTGCGCGACGAGCGGTCCCGCGATCTCGAGCCGCCCGTCATCGCCCACGCGCATCGACACGCCCGGCACCGGCGTCCCGACATCCTCGAACGATTCCGACGTCGTCGCGAAGCAGGCCTCGGTCATCCCCCACGCGACGCGCAGCGAGTCGCGACGCAGGCCGTACGGCGCGAGCATCTCCGCGAACGCATGCATCGTCCGCGGCACCGCCGGCTCGCCCGAGGAGTAGAGCGAGCGGATGGAGTCGAGCGCCCAGCGCCGACGCGATGCGAGCTCGTGTCGCTGCGCGACGACCGAGGCGAAGGCGGTGTTCGTTCCCCACGCCAGCGTCGCGCGATGCTCGTCGATCAGATCGAGCCAGCGCAGCGGATCTTCGCGCACGACCGACGTCGGCACATGCACCTGCGTGCATCCGACGTACACCTCGCGGATCGAGCGCATCAGTCCGCCGATGTGCCAGAGCGGGAGCCAGTTCAGCGAGACGTCGCCGGCGCCGTAGCCGTTCACGTACGCCGAGGCCGCGACGCTGGCGATGATGTTCGCGTGCGTCAGCGCGACGACTTTCGGCGTGCCGGTGCTGCCCGAGGTCTGCATCAGCAACGCTACGTCGTCGCCGATCTCCGGCAGTTCGAGCTGCCGGCGGCCGACGACCGGAATCGCGCCGCTGAGGAAACAGCTCCAGAGCGCGGGGAGGAGCGTCTCCGGCTCCGTCATCGACAGCGCGACGCGCTCGCCGCGCTGCAGTTGTCGCGCGTTTGCAAGCAGTTCGCGATACGTGATGGTCGAAGTGGGGAAGACGATCCGGCCCTGGTTCAGTCCGGCCGCGCGCGTCAGAATTTCGCCGACGGTGCGAGGGGTCCACACCGACGGAGGGAGCGAGCCGCCATCGAGGTACGGAAGCATCGGGCGATCGACACGATAACGCACCACGTTTGGAGTGTCGGATGGAAAATAATTGTTCAGTCAGAAACGGATGACTTACTACTCAGAGCATGCCGTCGAGCTCAAGCGTGACCTCGCCGCCGCGGTTCCGACGGACGAGCTGCGCGAGCTGCATCGCAAGCGGCCGCTGCTGCACGCGCTGATCGCGATCGGCAACGTCGCTGCGCTGATCGGCTCGGGGATCGCGATCTACCACTTCCAGCAGTGGTACTTCTGGCTGCCGTTCGCGTTCGTCGCCGGCTTCGCCGTGTTCGATTTCACCGTGCTGCTGCACGAGGTCGTGCATCGCGCGGTGCTCGCCGAGTCGAGCGATCGCGCGTATCGCGTCCTCGGCCTGCTCTACGCCATCCCGAGCGGCATCTCCGCCTCGCAGTTCACCCGCTGGCATCTCGATCATCACGCGGGCCTCGGATCGGACACCGAGGATCCGAAGCGGCATTACCTCTCGCCGAAGCGCAACGCGCGGTGGCTCAAGGCGCTCTACTTCACGCCGGCGCTCTTCGCGATCTACTTCCGCGCCGCGGCGCGCGAGACCGCGTCGTACGAGCCGGAGCTGCGCAAGCGGATCGCGCGCGAGCGCCTGGCGACGATCGCGTTCCAGCTCGGCGTGCTGTTCGCCATCGCGTTCTTCTTCGGCTGGACCATCGCGCTGAAGTTGTACGTCGTCCCGGTCTTCCTCGTCTTTCCGATCGCGTTCGCGCTGAACCGCCTCGGGCAGCACTACGACATCGACCCCGCCGATCCGGCGAAGTGGTCGACGCTGATCAAAGGCTCGTGGTTCTGGGACGTCGTCTACCTCGCGTCGAACTACCACCTCGAGCACCACTACTTCCCGGGCGTGCCGTTCTACAACCTGCCGCGGCTGCAGCGCTTGCTGATGCCGTTCTACGAAAAGCGCGGCGTGACGCCGCGCGGCTACGGCGAGCTGGTGTGGCACTACCTCGTGCTGAACAAGAAGCCGCACACCAACTGGACGCCCGCTACGGCGTTTGCAGCGGTTTCGAGTTATCGCGCGGATTCCGATCAATCCGCGTGATCCACGGATCGACCGTCGCGACCGCGGGACGCTTCTCCACCACGAACGCGAGCTCGTTCATGCCGTCGTGCAGCTCGCGCCGCTCGGCGTGATCGTCGAGGTCGATCTCGATCGACTCGCGCATCGGAATCGGCGTCTCGTTGCCGCGCGCATCGGCGCGCACCTTCGCCGCATTCACGCGCAGCGTCACGTCCCAGCGCCCGTCGGCGCGTTGCTTCGCGCGCGCGTCGTCGATGCGCAGGTCGTACAGCGTGATGTCGTTCATCCATTCGTCGACGAGCGGGTGAGCGAGGTGACGCGCGAGGTTGATCCCCGCGGGACGCGGCTCGGTCGCGACCGCGTGAATCGCGTTCGCTACGGCATCGGCGCCGAGTAAGTCGCGGATCGCCCACAACACGATCGCGCCCTTGCTGTAGTAGAGGTAAGGCTGGCGCTCGACGCGATCGAGCGGCACCTCGCCGACCGTTTCCCGCGCGCGGCCCGAGAGGTACGACTCGAGCTCCATCGCGAGCTGCTGCGTGACCTGTTCGCGTCCGTGCAGTTTCTCCAGCACGAGCAGCTCGCCGTATTTCGCCAGCGACTCGGTGATGACGAGACCGCCCGGCGCTTCCGCCGCGGCGATGCGATAGCCGAACCACTGATGCGCGACCTCGTGCGCCACGCGGCGGGCGATCAGATCGAAGCGAGCCGGATCGCGCATGTCGGTGAGGAACGCGCGGTCCTCGCGCAGCACGATCATGCCGGGAAACGCGTAGCCGGCGAACGGTGCGTTCGACGTGACCTCGACGATACGCAACTGCTCGAGCGGATACGGCCCGAACGTCGACTGCATGACGTCGAGCGAAGCCGCGGCGACGTCGAGCATGTGCGCGACGTTCGCGGCATGCGCGCGGTGGTAGTAGACCTCGATGGCGACGTTGCCGTGCTGCCGTTTGGCAACTTCGTACCGCGCGGCCGCGAAGCCGAAGCGGTTCCGGATCGGCGCGTCGGCGTGATAGCGGAACCAGCTCCGGCCGTCGCGTGTCCAGCGCTCCTTCAACTCGCCCGGCGCGACTGCGGTCTGACTGGCCGGCGCGGAGACGACCGCGCGAAACGTGATCGCGTCGGTCGCTTCGGAGGCGTCGAAGTCGCCGCCGTCGGCCTCCTTCGTGGGCGGCAGGCCGCGCTTTCGGCGCTCGCCTGGATCGCGGATCTCGTAGCTCTTCTGATAGCCGATGGCGGGGTATGTCCGGAAGCTGAGAAGGAGCGAATCGTCGTCGGTGTCGGATGTGAACGCGATTGGCAACTCCATCCGTGCGCCCGGCACGAGCGGCCGGGGGAGATCGAGGCGATACACACCGAAGCGATCGGGCGAGGCCGAGCGTAGACGTATGCCACGCCGCGTGGTGACGTACACGCGATTGATCGGACGCCCGGTTTCGTTGACCAGCGAATAGCGCGCCTCGACGCGTACGTCCGAGCCAAAGTCGACGCTCGTGTCGATGGCTCGGATTGTCGGTTGCGGCAGCGACTCGATCGGCTTGTACGTCTTCTCGTAGCCGGCGCGCCAGTCGTTCTGATCGCTGTCGGATTCGCGATCGGTCGTCGCGAAGAGCCACGTGCCGGTGCCGAGAGCGATCACCGCGCAGGCGATCGCAAGGCGGCTCGGGCGGGCGGAGCGCTCGCGCCACATCGACGCTGCGAGCGCCACGCACAGCAGCGCGAGCACGCTCCAGTGCAGCATGAACTTGCCGAACGGCCACAACGCGTCGCCAAAGCCGGTCATGTCGCTGTAGCGCAGCGATGGCCCCGAGGCGAAGCGTAGGAGCGGATTGTCGGCGCGGCGCACGAGCACCAGGAATGCCACCATCAGCAGCATCCCGACGTACTTGTTCGGACTCGCCGCATGGATCAGCAGCGCCACCGCCGCGTAGAGCGCGAGCGGCAGGCCGGCGATGTAGAAGAGCGAGAGGTAGAGCAGCGGATGGATGTCTGTGTAGCCGCGCGAGAGCTGCATCGCGATGCCGATGCCGATCCCGCAGGCGATCAGCGAGGCGATGAGGACGACCATCGCCGTCCACTTCGCCGCGATCATCGTCCCGCCGCTCACCGGCGTCGTGTCGACGATCGACGCCATCCGCGTCCGCCGCTCGCGCCAGAACATCTCCGCGCCGTAATAGATGATCAGCAGGATGCCGACGATGAAGATCGGCTGCTGCAGCGCCGCGATGATGAGGCCCGTCGCGGGATAGAGCGTGGTGACGTATTCGCCGTCGAGCACGTCGGATTGCAGCTCGGTCGCGGCGAGCGCGACCCAGAGGACGTAAAGGAGGAGCACCGGCTTCGTGAAGAAGGCGCGCAGCTCCATGATGATCCGTGCAAAGAAGGGAGTATTCGCGCTCCAGACGGCGCGTCCGTGTAGCACAGACACTTTGGTTTGTGCCTTCTTCGGCGTTCTTTTGCCCTTCCACGCAATCGCCCACAGCACCGCCGTCCCGCCGATCAGCATCAACCGATTGATCAGCAACGTCCCGCTCATCGGCACGAAGCGCGTGCTCTTCACCGCCGCCGTCCAGTGCCGCGTCACATCGAAGAACGCGGCGAGGCCGAACGGATCGAGCAGCGCGGCGAGCGGTCCGCTCGTGCCCGCGGCGGTCGACTGCGCCATCACCGGCGAGTTGGTCAGCGCGGAGCAGACGAAGTAGAGAACGTAAACCACGACCGACGCGGCGTACGTCGCGAGCGCGTTCCGCGTCAGCATCGCCACGGCGAAGATCAGCGCGACGGTGAAGAGGATGTTCGGGATGGTGATCGTCGCGAACGCCCACAGGTACGGCCGCAGGTCGAACGGCGCGACGCGCGCCGGATCGATCCAGGGCGAGTAGAGCGCGACGATCGCGCCGATGATCGAGCACGACGCCGCGGTGAGCGTCGCGAGCAGCGCTCCGCCGAAGCGGGCGAAGACGAACTGCAGGCGCGGCACGGGTGTCGAGTCGACGATGTCGCGCATGCGCGAGTCGTCATCGCGCAGCACCGCATTCGCCGCGAAGATCGCCGCGGCGAAGAGCGCGAAGAGTGACAGGAATCCGAACGACTCCATCACCAGGTACGGCGAGTTCACCGGCACGTTGGCGCCGCCGAGCCCGAGGACCGACAGGGCGTAGCCCATCACGATGAAGAGCGCGGCCGCGGCGAAGAAGGCGGCCTGGCGCGTGTGATAGCGCCACTCGAAGGCGACGAGATCTCTCAGCACGCGATGAAGTACACATCCTCGAGATCGGGCGCGGCCGGCTCGAATCCGTGCTCCGGACATTCGTCGGCGACGACTCGGATTTGCGTCTGCCCCGCGAAGAGCCGCGTGGCGATGACGTCGTACTTCGTGCGGTAATCAGCGACCGTGCTCTTCGGCACCGTGCGCCGCCAGAGCTTTCCGTTCAGCTCATCGATCAGCTCCGCCGGCACGCCCTCGCGCACCACGCGTCCGTCCGCGAGGATCGCCATGCGCGGGCAGAGATCGCTGACGTCCTCGACGATGTGCGTCGAGAGCAGTACCACCGCGTTCTCCCCGATCTCGCTCAGCAGGTTGTGAAAGCGATTCCGCTCCTCGGGGTCGAGTCCCGCGGTCGGCTCGTCGACGATGATCAGCGACGGCTTGCCGAGGAGCGCCTGCGCGATGCCGAAGCGCTGGCGCATCCCGCCGGAGTAGGTGCTCACCGCTTTGTGCCGGACGTCGTGGAGGTTCGTCAGCGCGAGCAGCTCGTTCACTTCATCGCGGCGCGCGCGGCGATCGGAGATGCCTTTGAGCACCGCGATGTGGTCAAGGAGCGCGACCGCGGAGACGCCGGGATAGACGCCGAAATCCTGCGGGAGATAGCCGAGGCGCTTGCGCAGTTCCTGCGGATTCGCGCGGACGTCGAGGCCGTCGAGCGTGATCGAGCCTTCGTCCGGCTGCTGCAGCGCGGCGATCGTCCGCATCAGCGTCGACTTGCCCGCGCCGTTCGGCCCGAGGAGACCGAAGAGTCCGCGCTCGATCGTGAGGTCGACGCCATTCAGCGCGCGGACACCGTTGGAGTAGGTTTTGGTGAGACCGGAGAGGGTGAGCATCCCCGCGCTTGTACGGGACAAGCGCGGGGATGTTTCGATTACGCGAGTGTCTTGAGCGCCTTCTCCATGCGCCGGATTCCTTCGCCAGCCTCATCCATCGAGAGGTTCAGAGGCGGACGGAAGCGCGCCGACTGATGGCCGGAGGAGAGCACCATCACGTCGGTCGCCATGAAGGCATTCAACGCGTTGTCGCGGATTTCGCCGCTCGGCAGATCGAACGCCGCCATGAGGCCTCGTCCGCGAACGTTCGAGACGAGATTCGGGAACTCCTGCGCGAAGCGGTCGAGCTCGCCGATGAAGTACGCGCCGACTTTCGCCGCGTTATCGACCAGCTTCTCTTCGTCGATGATCTCGAAGTAGCGCTGCGAGCGGACCATGTCGACGAGATTGCCGCCCCACGTCGAGTTGATGCGCGAGGAGATGGTGAAGACGTTCTCACCGATGTCGAAGATCCGGTCGTTCGAGGCGAAGCCGCAGACCTGCGTCTTCTTGCCGAAGCAGAAGAGATCGGGCTCGACGCCGTAGTGCTCGAACGACCACATCTTGCCGGTGATGCCGACGCCCGACTGCACCTCGTCGAAGATCAGCAGCATGTCGTTCTCGTCGCAGAGCTGGCGGATGGCGCGGAAGAACTCGGGGCGGAAGTGGTTGTCGCCTCCCTCGCCCTGGATCGGCTCCATGATGAACGCGGCGACGTCGTCCTGGCGCTCCGCGAGGAACTGCTTTGCCTGCGCCAGCGCGGCTTCTTCGCGGCGCGCGGCATCGGCGAGCGATTCGTCGGTGGCGGGGAAGTGGATCTTCGGATTGTCGATGCGCGGCCAGTCGAACTTCGGGAAGTACTGCGTCTTGCGCGGATCGGCGGTGTTGGTCAGCGAGAGGGTGTAGCCGCTCCGGCCGTGGAAGCATTCGCGCAGATGCATGATCTGCGTCCCCTTCTCGCCGGCTCCCTTTTTCAGGTTCTTGCGGATCTTCCAGTCGAACGCGGTCTTGATCGCGTTCTCGATGCCGAGCGCACCGCCTTCGATGAAGAACATGTGCTTGTTCAGCGTCGGGGGGACGGCGACGCGCGCGAACGTCTCGACGAACTCGGCCATGTAGGTCGTGTAGATGTCGGAGTTCGCCGGCTTGTTCATCGCCACGTCGGCGAGCCGCTCGCGGAATTCAGGCGTGTCCATCTTGGGATGGTTGTAGCCGACCGGAACCGAGGCAAAGTTGGTGAAGAAGTCGAGGACGTTGCGTCCGCGACGGGAGTCGAAAACCCAGGAGCCTTTGGACTTCTTGAGGTCCATGACGAGGTCGTAACCGTCGGCGAGCATGTGACGGCCGAGGACGTTGTGTACTTCGCTCGGCTGGACGTGAATCCGGCGGTCCGTGATTGAGGAAACGGGCATGGAGAAACTCCTTTTGAAGTGATGCGGAGGGCCAGTGAGGCCGGGCGAGCGATTCTATCGCATGGGACGTTCGCTCAGCATCCACGTCAGTGCGGCGACGAGGGCGGCGTCGTCCGCGGCTATCGCCTCGACGTCGATCCCGCCGCCCTCGGCCTGCCGCTGGCCGCCTTCATCCGCGTCAAGCCGAATGCCGGGCAGTTGCCCCGCATCATCGACGTCGCCGCCGGCATCCCCGAGGTCGTCGAATGCCACCGCGTCACCGGGACGTCGATCGTGCAGTCGTCGCCGGTCCCCCGGCGGGCATTACCGCTGCCGTGGCCTCGTTAAATTGATCATGCGCAGGACAATCACTCTGGATCCTGATGTGGTTTCGCGATTGGAGCGGCTCAGCGGACAAAGTTTCGAGGCGGTCGCAAACGACGCGCTGCGGTTGGGCCTTGATGAGCTCGAGCGGGCGCAACGCGGCGTCACCGAAGCTCGCTACACGATTACGCCCGTGAAGGGATACCCGCGACGAATGGATATCGACAACATCGCAGAGGTCATCGCCGAGATCGAGGGAGAGGATTACAAGTAGTCCTCGGCATCAGGTCTGGCGTTAAGTCAAGTTTCCAGACCTGACCCCTAACTTAACTTTTCGTACTCCTGTGCCGGGAATGATAGAAACCCTCACGCGGTAATCGACCGCAAGGAGCTCTCATGAAAGAGATCGTCATTCTCGGTGGTGCGCGCACCCCGATCGGTTCATTCCTCGGCACACTCTCCTCCCTCCCGGCGCCGAAGCTCGGCTCCGTCGCCATCAAATGCGCGCTGCAGAATTCGGGCGTGCAGCCGGAGCAGATCCAGCAGGTGATCATGGGGAACGTCCTGCAGGCGGCGATCGGGCAGGCCCCGGCGCGGCAGGCGGGGATCGGCGCGGGCATCCCGGTGAGCGCGGGCGCGGTCACGGTGAACAAGGTCTGCGGCTCGGGGATGAAAGCGATCATGTACGCGGCCAACGACATCCGCTGCGACGAGTACGAGATCGCCATTGCCGGCGGCATGGAGTCGATGTCGAACGCGCCGTACGCCCTGACGCAGGCGCGCGGCGGCTATCGCATGGGCAACGGCAAGATGCTCGACCTGATGATCCACGACGGCCTGTGGGATCCGTACGGCGACAAGCACATGGGCAACTGCGCGGAGCTGTGCGTGTCGAAGTACAACTTCACGCGCGAGCAGCAGGACGAGTTCTCGCGCGAGTCGTACCGCCGCGCGCAGGACGCGACGAAACTGGGCAAGTTCAAGAAGGAGATCGCGGTCGTCGAGATCCAGGGCAAGAAAGGGATCTCCAGCGTGATCGACGACGAGGAGCCGTTCAGCGCGCCGCTCGACAAGATGGCGACGCTCAAGCCGGCGTTCGTCAAGGACGGCGGCACGGTGACCGCCGCGAACGCCTCGAAGATCAACGACGGCGCCGCGGCTCTGGTCGTGACGTCCGCGGAGTACGCGCAGAAGCACGGCCTGAAGCCGATGGTGCGCATCGTCGCGCAGGCGACCGCCGCGCACGAGCCGGAGTGGTTCACCACGGCGCCGGCGAAGGCGATCGACATCGCGCTGCAGCGCGCCGGCCTGACCGTCGACGACATCGATCTCTTCGAGGTCAACGAGGCCTTCGCCGTGGTGGCGATGGCGGCGATGACCGACGCGAAGATCCCGCACGACAAACTGAACGTGAACGGCGGCGCCGTGGCCCTCGGGCATCCGATCGGCGCCAGCGGCGCGCGCCTCATCGTCACGCTGATGCACGCCATGGAAGAGCGCAACGTGAAGCGCGGCCTCGCGGCGATCTGCATCGGCGGCGGCGAAGCGGCGGCGATGATCATCGAGCGCATGTGAGCCTCTTTCAGCGGCTGTGGCATCTCCAGGGGACCGTCGGGCGCGCGACCTATACGCTCGGCGGTCTTCTTGCGTTTGCGCTGAAGTTCGGCATCGACTGGTCGGTCGCGCATTTCGTTTTTCACCGGCCCTGGAGCCTGCTGAACTACTGGTACCTGCTCGGTGCCGAAATGTCGCGGCCGATGGCGCTGACGCTCATCGTCATCGCCATTCCCTTCGTCTGGTTCGGCATCGCCATGACGTTGCTGCGCCTGCGCGACCTCGGCGCCGGTCCGATCCTGACCGCCGGCTTCTTCGTGCCGGTCTTCAACGTCGGCCTCTTCGCCCTGCTCTCGCTGCTGCCGCCCGATTCGTTCAAGCGGCGTAACGAGACGGGACGCGAGCGGGCGATCGAATCGGCGTTCGTCGCCGTGCTGATCACCGTGCTCTTCGCCGTGCCGGTCGCGGCGCTGAGCATCTATCTCTTCGAGATCTACGGCCTCGGACTGTTCGTCGGCCTGCCGTTCTGCATCGGCTTCATCGCCGCTCACGTCTACGCGCGGCGCGCGCCCGGCTCGAAGGTGCAGCCGTGGGTCACGGCCTACGCCGCGATGCTGCTCGTCGGCGGCATCGTCCTCGCCGTGGCGTGGGAAGGTGTCGTCTGCCTCGTGATGGTGCTTCCGCTGGCGGTGGCCGAGGTGGCGCTCGGTGTGATGTTCGCGAACGCGGTCTGCAATCGCACGCGGCTCGCGCACGCGTCGATGTTCATCCCGGCGCTGCTGCCGCTGATGATCGCCGGCGAGGCATCGATGAAGCCGCCCGCGCCGCTGTACGAGGTGCGCAGCTCGATCGACGTCGATGCGCCGCCCGACGTCGTCTGGAAGAACGTGATCGAGTTTCCCGACATTACGGAAGAGCCGGAGCTGATCTTCCGCGCCGGCATCGCCTATCCGCTGCGCGCGCGGATCGTCGGACGGACGCGCTACTGCGAGTTCACCACCGGCGCGTTCGTGGAGCCGATCGACGTCTGGGACGCGCCGCGACGCCTCTCGTTCCGCGTGACGCAGAATCCCGATCCGATGCGCGAGCTCTCGCCCTACGGCCGCATCGACGCGCCGCACCTCCACGGCTTCCTGACGTCGAAGCGCGGGCAGTTCGATCTCCAGCCGCTCGACGGCGGACGCCGCACGCGCCTCACCGGCACGACGTGGTATCAGCACAACCTCTGGCCCGCGGCGTACTGGCGGCTCTGGAGCGACGAAATCATTCATCGCATCCACATGCGTGTGCTTCGTCACATCCGGAACTCCAGCGAGCAGACGAACGTCTAAACGAAAACTCGCGGGAGGACTCGCATGAAACGCTTCGTGCTGTTTGCTGTCGTCGTCTTCGCCGTTCCCCTGTTCGCGCAACAACCGCCGCAGAAGGATTTCCAGATCTTCGCGTACGCCAGCGACATCGGCATCACGTGGAGCGAGTCGTACGGCACCGCGGTCAACTCGAACTTCGGCGTCGCGGTATCGAAGTTCGTTTCACCGCGTGTGTCGATGGAGCTCGCGGTGAGCTCGCAGGGGTGGTGGGAGTACTCGCCGGACCCGGTTGTCTTCGGCGCTCCGTACATCCGCCGCAAGCGCACGTCGTATCCGGTCTCCGTCGATGCGCAGTACCACTTCTTCAATGACAGCCGCTGGAAGCCGTACCTCGGGGCGGGCGTCCGCTACGTCGATCCGAACGCGGAGTTCCGCGACCTCAGCGCGCGCATCTCACCGGAGGTCAACGGAGGCGTGTCGTTCATGATGACGCCGAACCTCTCGCTGCGATTCGACGGCCGCGTCGCGGTGCGCTCGAGCAACACACCGGGATACGACCCGCTCATGCGCGGGGCGATCGGGATCGGTTGGCACTTCTGATTACGTAATCGCGTCCGCGAGGGCGGTGAGGTCGGCGAGCTCCATCCCCGGCTCGCCGCCCGGCAACGCCTGCTCGTTGCGGCGATTGATCCACGCGTTCGGGATGCCGAGGACGTTCGTCGGGATCACGTCGTGAAAATCGCTCTGCGCCGCGTGCAGCCAGCGTGCGTCGCCGATGCGCTGTTTTGCCGCGACGAAGTGCGCGTGTCCCGGCTTGTACGAGCGCACCTGCTGCGCGGTGATGATCAGATCGAAATCGACGGTGAAGTGCCGGCGCGTCGCGGCGAGCAGATCGTCGTCGATGTTCGACAGGATGCCGAGCTTGATGCCGGCGTCGCGCATCCGCTCCAGCGCGGGATTGGTGTCGGGGAACGGACGCCACGACGCGAGGCTGTTGACCAGGAACGTCGCGCGCTCGTACGCGAGGCGCCACCCGAGGGCGTGTGCGACGCGGCCGGCGGTCTCCGTCAGCACATCCTGATACGGCCGGTAATCGCGCTCGACGATCGGCTCGATCTCGCCGTACAGCCGGATGACGTCGTCGCCGGAGATCGCGATCCCATCCTCGGCCGCGGCGCGCCCGAACGCATCGCGGATGCCCGACACCCAGTCGATGAGCGTTCCGTAACAGTCGAACGTGACGATGTCGTACTTGCGTGGCATCCGGGCTCCTTCGTGATCCAGCTCACAATTGGCGATGAGTCGAGGCGTAAGCTTATCGCCGGTCCTCATGCACGAATCTGCCGCACGAAATCTGCGTACGGCCGAGCGTTTTCTTCTCGCTCCGCCGATCGCCGGCGCGTTTGGCGCCGCCGACGTCGCGATCTGCGACATCTCGGCGAAGGGCGCCCGCTTCCGCCACACGCGGCCGCTGGAGACCGGCAGCAAGGGGATTCTGAAGATGCCGGTCGACGGACGTCCGTCGCCCGTGTCACTGGAAGCGGTGATCGTCTGGACGCACGCCGACAGCTCGCAGCCGGGGCGTTTCGAGTCGGGCGTGCGGACGTACGGATCGCCCGACGTCGTCAACTCCCTCATCGCGCAATTGCAGACGTCGAAACGCTCCAATCGCATCGAGGAGCTGCGGCAGAGCGATCGCTTCCTCGTCACCCCGCCGCTCGAGGCGTTCTTCGACGGACGGCCCGCGCTGGTCGAGGACATCTCCGCGCACGGCGCGCGCATCGCGGTCGAGGAGCTGTTGAGCGTCGGACGCAAGGCGGTGTTCCAACTGATGCAGGTCGGCGTGACCGGGACGGTGGTCTGGTCGGCTGTGAAGTCGGTCGGCATCACGAGCTTCCGCGCGGGGATCGAGATCAACGACCGTCCGGAGCTGCTGCGGCTCGTGATCGGGCAGCTCTGCGACATCAACCGCGCGACGCTCGACACGCGCTCGCTGAGCTTGAAATTGAAGATCATCCGCGCCCGCGCGCGGCAGCTCGCGCCTTCCTTTCAGGCGATCGAGACCTCGGGGATTCCGGCCGAGCAGTACCTGCTGATCCAGGGGGTGCGCGAGGAGCTGCGGCTGAATCCGGAGGAGGCACAGCACTGGTATCGCCGCGCTCGGATCACGATCGCCGATCCGAAGACGCGCGCGATTGCGCCGCCGATCGCCGATCATCCTGACGCGCTGGCGGTGTGGGAGTACCTCGACCGCTCGGTCGATCCGACGCTCGTCAGTCGCGCGTTCGAGTTGCCAGACTCGCGCTGACGTTACGCTGCATCCCCGCCAGCTTCGCGCGCTTCACCGCGCTCTTCGTGAACAGCTTCGAGAAATCGGCCTGCTCGTAGCGCAGCAGGTCAGTGACCGGCGTGGCGCGATATGCCTCGCGCGGCGTGAACGCTTCATGCGACGCGGCCGGCTCGCGATTCCAGGGACAGACCTCCTGGCAGATGTCGCAGCCGAAGGCGTTCGAGCCGACTTTGATCTCCAGCGGTCCGCGATGCTCGATCGTCGCGTAGCTGATGCAGGCGGCCGAGGCGACGGTGCGGTCGGGAAGGATCGCGTCGGTCGGACAGGCGTCGAGGCAGCGCGTGCAGGTGCCGCAGCGATCGGCGACCGCTTGCGGCGCGATGTCGTTTTCCAGCGACGTGAGCAGCGTCCCGATGAACGTGTACGAGCCGATCTCCTGGTTGATCAGCATGCCGTTCTTGCCGATCCAGCCGAGGCCTGCCTGCGCGGCGTAGGCGCGATCGGAGAGCGGACCGGTGTCGACGTAGCGCCACGTCTTGCCTTCCACCACCGCTTCGATCGCGCGGAGGATGCGATCGAGCACGTCGTGGTAGTCGTCGCCGAGGGCGTAGCGCGCGATGTGATGCGAGAGCGCGTCGGGCGGCGCGTCGGGACGATCGGGCGAATACGGCACGAGGATCGTGATCACCGACTTCGCCCACGGGAAGCGCGTGCGCGGATCGGTGCGGATGGCCGCGTTCTTCGCCAGGTACGACATCGAGGCGTGATCGCCGCGCGCGATCCACTGCTCGAAGAGCTCCGCGTGCTCGTCGTCGAGCTCGCTCGCGCCGAGACGGATGACGCCGTGGGAGTGCGCCACACGTTCGATCGTTGGCCAGATCTCGGAGAGGTTGGGCATTGTCGTCAGATAGCGGATAGCAGATAGCGGATAGCAAGGAGATTCGGGTTTTCCTTGCTATCTGCTATCCGCTATCTGCTATCTATCCCCACATGAAACGCATTTTCCTCCTCTGCTGTTTCGTCGCCTCCTCCGCCTGCGCCCAGAACTTCGTCGAGATCCGCACCATCGATCCGACGATCGCCGTCGAGGCGCGCTATGCGATGAGCCACAACTTCATCGGGCGGCCGATCACCGGCTATCACGCGGAGAAGTGCTTCCTCACGCCGGAAGCCGCGAATGCGCTCGGCAAGGTGCAGGGCGAACTGCGCGCGTACGGGATGTCGCTGAAGGTGTACGACTGCTATCGCCCGCAGCGCGCGGTGAACGATTTCATCGAGTGGGCGAAGGACGAGTCGGATCAGAAGATGAAGAAGGAGTTCTATCCACGCGTCGACAAGCGCGACGCGTTCAAGCTGGGCTACATCGCGGAGAAATCGGGGCACACCCGCGGCAGCACGATCGACCTCACCATCGCCGGCCTCGACATGGGGACGACGTACGACTTCTTCGACGAGCTCGCGCACACGGCGAACCCGAATGTGTCGGCCGAGGCGCGCCGCAATCGCCTGCTGTTGAAGTCCGTGATGGAGAAGTTCGGTTTCCGCAATTACGAGAACGAGTGGTGGCACTTCACGCTGGCGAACGAGCCGTTCCCGGACACGTACTTCGACGTCGAGGTGAAGTGAGCGGGCGTCACACTGTCCTTCGTTGACGTCACCCGGCGAAGCTCACGTATTCAAAATAACTCAATCGACGATCGGCGAAGTCGCCGCCGTGCAATGCCTTGCAAATCGGCATTTGTGCACGCGCCATCCGGCAGCCGATCTGCTTAATGAGCCCGCCCAGGAGGCTTCAATCATGAAGAAACTGATCGCGGTACTCACGACATCGATCGCACTGCTCGCGGCCGGATGTGCGACGACCTACACCTCGGCCGACGACGGAATCGGCGGCGGCTACAGCGAGATCCGGCTCGCGCCCGACAGCTATCGCGTGATCATCGAAGGGAACGGGTTCACCTCGCGCGCCGAGGCCGAGCAGTTCGCGATGCGGCGCTGCGCGGAGCTGACGCTGGAGCAGGGGAAGCGTTACTTCGTCCTGGAGCGTCACAGCGCGTGGATCGAGCGGCGCCGCACCAGCTCCGGCTCCGTGCACTATCCGATGAATGAAGCGGTGGTGACGTTCGTCGAGGGCAAGTCGCGCGAGGCGTTCGACGCCGTGACGGTCATCGAAGAGACGAACAAAGTCGCGAACGGCAAGCTCTCGTCGAAGGCGAAGCACGCCCTCATCGATCTTTCCTCGGTTTTGTAGCGCGCAGCACGAACGTCGGCAGCTCGGCTTTGCACAGCACGCGGATCGGCGGGACGCCGCCGATTCCGCGGCCGACGTACATCAGCACGTCGCGCACGCGATGAAATCCGGAGACGTACAACCCCTCGTGGACCGACGGCACGAAGAGCGCGCCGAAGAAGGGGAGCCGGATCTGTCCTCCATGCGTGTGGCCGCAGACGAGGAGATGGATGCGCTGATTTTCGAGCTCATCGATGATGTCGGGATGGTGGCTGAACGCGATGCGCACGTTGGCCGCGGCGCGTAACGCGGCGTCGACGTCGGGAGTGCCGCGATAGGCCTCGTCGATGCCGGCGACCGTGAGCTTCGCTTCGCCGCGCCGGACGTCGATGCCGCGATTGGTCAGCATCTCGACCCCGTGCGCTTTCAGTGCGGCGATCACCTGTTCGGCGCCTGACCAGTAGTCGTGATTGCCGAGCACCGCGTATACGCCGTCGCGCGCGGTGAGTCCATCGAGCAGGAGCTCGGACATCACGGCGATGTGTCGCCGCCAGGTGACGAGGTCGCCGCCGAGGAGGATGAGATCGGGGTCGACGTTGCGCGTCTGCGCCACGACGTCACGGAAATAGTCGCGACGCGACGGGATGACGTGCGTGTCGCTGAGGAACGCGATGCGATAGCCGTCGAGCTCCGGCGGCAGGTCGTCGATGAAGATTTCGTGACGAGTGATCTCGAGATCGAACGGCGTGACCGTCGACTCGAGGGTGCGCACGCCGTCGATCGGAAGCGCATGCATCGACAGCACGCGGATGCGGTCGACGATCCAGAAGATGCCGGCGGAGGCGGCGATGATCAGCCAGCCCGCGCCGATCTTGGCGATGAGGATCGACCAGGCGAGGTCTTCGATGCGATCGGGGACGACGCGGTCGAACCACTGCATCGTGAGGAGGCGCTCGATCCAGACGCTGAGCGGCCAGAGCAGTGCCGTCAGCGCGAGGAGCAGCGGCGGTATGAACCAGATCAGCTTGGAGTAGATGTTTTTTTCCTCGCGGCGCGAGGCGTAGACGTAGCGGTTCGCGATGAAGAGGAAGATGCGCACGTCGCCGAGGAGGGCGAGGACGACGAAGGCGTAGTAGATCGCGCGGAGGAGCACGAGCTACACGCGCTCAAGAATCGGGCCGATCAGCGTTTCCGGCACTTTGATCGTGCCGAGCGTCTCGCTCGTCTTCACTGTGCCGTGGTCATCGGAGCCGCCGGTGGTCATCTTGCCGCGGAAGCGCGCGAGGTTGGTGAAGCGCTCGCGATGGTCCTCCGGCACGTCGGGATGGAACACCTCGACGCCGTCGATGCCGAGGTCGAAGAGGCGCGGCACGAGCTCGAAGGGATTCGGGTAGTGCGAGGGATGGGCGATCGACGTGACGCCGCCCGCGCCGTGAATTAGGGCTACCGCTTCGTCGATGCGGAAGCGCTCTTTGTCGACATACCCCGGCTTCGCGGTTCCGAGTAGTTTGTCGAAGGCCTCGGACACGGACGAGACGTAGCCCGCCTCGACCAGTGCGCGTGCGACGTGCGGACGTCCCATCGCGCCGCCGGCGGCGAGCTGGTCGACGCGCTCGGTGGTGATGTTGTAGCCGAGACTGCGCAGGCGATCGACGATGGCGTAGCCGCGGCGATGACGCGAGGCGCGGAAGCCGCGCAGGCGCTCCTCGATCCGCTCGTCGGTCGGATCGAAGGCGTAGGCGAGGACGTGGATGTCGGTTCCTTCGAACCCGCAGGAGAGCTCGATCGCGGGGATGAGCGTGACGCCGACGGCATCGGCGTGCGCCTTGATCTCGAAGAAGGCGGCGGTGTTGTCGTGGTCGCTGATGGCGACGATGTCGAGACCGCGCTCGCGCGCGAGGTCGATCACCTCACGCGGCGAGCGCGTACCGTCGGAGTGGTAGGTGTGGGTATGAAGATCGGCGTAACGCAGACTAGAGTGCCTTGGCCGCTTTCTTCATCTTCTTCGCGCCGGCCTCGAGGCCGTCCTTCAGCGCTTCCTTCGCGTCGTCGACCGTCTTGGCGATCTGCTTCTTCGCCGCCTTGATCTTCGGCGCGGCGGCCTTGGCCACGGCCTTCTTGATTTCCTTCACTTTCGGCGCGGCCGCTTTCTTCAGGTCCTTGACCGCCTTCTTGACGACCTTCTTGCCATCCTTGACCGCGGACTCGGCAGCCTTCGTAACTTTCTTCTTGAGAGCTTTCGCTTTCATCATTTCTCCTTAAAAACTGCGTGTCGGCTTAGATTAGCACGCTACGCTGTCGGTGTTTCTCCGATGGAAAGGCCTGCAACGATTTCTGTGCACCTCGCGCAGAGCTCTCCGTCGCTCGCAACCTCTTCCCGATAGTTCCAGCAGCGTCCACATTTCTTTCCACGTGCCGGAGTCATGCCGATTCCGACTTTGCCGAGACCTTCGATCTCGATGACGTCGCCGCTCGCCTCGGACAGCGGCCGCACGTCGACGTGCGACACGATGAAGATCTTCGAAAGATCGACAGCCGGCAGCGTCGCGTCGGTGAAGAGCACGACGTCCGCTTCGAGCGATTGGCCGATCTGCTTCTCGGCACGCGCGCGCTCGAGCACTTTCGTCACTTCCTCGCGCAGCTTGAACACCGCATCCCACGACGTCACCTCGGGCAGCGCTTCGAACGACGGGAAATCGGTGACGTGCACCGACTTCGCCTTCGCGCCCGGCATTGCCTCGTAGATCTCGTCGGCGGTGAACGACATGATCGGCGCCATGTAGGCGATGAGGCCCTGGAGGATGAGATGCATCGCCGTCTGCGCGGAGCGGCGGAGCGGCGAGTCGGGAGCTTCGATGTAGACCGTGTCCTTCGAGATGTCGAGGTAGACCTGCGACAGATCGACGGTGCAGAGCTCGAGGATGCGGTGGTAGACGACGTGGAACTGGTATTCGTCGTACGCCTGCCGGCAGCGCTCGAACACGCGCACGGCGCGCGCGAGGATCCACTTGTCGATCGGCTGCAGTTGGTCGACGGGCAGCGCGCTCGCGGGATCGAAGTCGTTGAGATTCGCGAGCAGGTAGCGCGCCGTGTTGCGGATCTTGCGGTACGACTCGCCGATGCGGCTCAGCAGTTGCGGGCCGAACGGGATGTCGGTCGTGTAGTCGACCGAGGCCACCCACATGCGGAGGATGTCGGCGCCGCTCTGCTTGATGACGTCCTGGGGCGAGAGCGCCTTGCCGCTCGACTTCGACATCTTCTCGCCCGACTCGTTGACGATGAAGCCGCAGGTGACGACGCCGTTGAACGGCGCGCCTCCTTCGATGCCGGTGCCGACGAGCAGCGACGACTGGAACCAGCCGCGATGCTGATCGTGACCTTCGACGTAGAGCGCCGCGGGCCACGTGAGCTCGGGACGCTTGCGCAGCACGGCGACGTGCGAGCAGCCGGAGTCGAACCAGACGTCGAGGATGTCGGTCTCGCGGCGGAACTCCTTCGCTCCGCATTTCGCGCAGCCGTAGCCGTCGGGGAGGAAATCGTTCGGCGCGCGGTCGTACCAGGAGTCGGCGCCTTCCTTCGCGAAGATCGCTTCGATCTTCGCGAACAGCTCCGGCGAGGTCACCGGCTCCGCGCACGAGTCGCAGTAGAGAACGGTGATCGGGACGCCCCACAGCCGCTGGCGCGAGATGCACCAGTCGGGACGATTCTCGACCATCCCGCTGATCCGCTCCTCGCCCCACACGGGATACCACTTTGTTTTGTGAATCTCTTCGATGGCGCGCGTGCGCAGCGTTTTTTCGTCCATCGAAATGAACCACTGCTCGGTCGCGCGGAAGATGATCGCGTTCTTGCAGCGCCAGCAGTGCGGATAGGAGTGCGTGATCTGCTCGCCGGCGATCAATGCGCCGCGCTCGCGCAGCAGCTCGACGATCAGCGGATTCGCCTTGAAGACATGCATGCCGGCCCAGAGCGGGACGTCGGGCGTGAACTCGCCGCGATGATTGACCGGCGTGTAGATGTCGAGACCGTATCTGCGTCCGGTGTTGAAGTCGTCTGAGCCGTGGCCGGGCGCGGTGTGCACCAGTCCCGTGCCGGCCTCGAGCGTGACGTAATCGCCGAGGACGAAGATCCCTTCGCGCTCGAGAAAGGCGTGGCGGTAGCGAAGGTGCTCGAGCGAGGCGCCCTTGAACGTCTTCACGACGTTGTAGTCGTCGCCCCAGCCGGCCTTCGTGGCGACGGTCTTCAGCAGCTCGTCGGCGACGATGTAGTTGGTGCCGTCGTGCTGGACGATGACGTAATCGAAGTCGGGCTTCACCGCGATGGCGAGGTTGGCGGGAAGCGTCCAGGGCGTTGTGGTCCAGATGATGGCGTAGAGCGGCTTCTCGATCGGGAGGTCGAGCTGCTGGACCGAGTCGTCGGTCATCCGGAATCGCACATACACCGACGGTGACGTGTGATCCGCGTATTCGACCTCGGCCTCTGCGAGCGCCGACTGGTCGTACGTGCACCAGTGCACCGGCTTGAGGCCCTTGTAGACCATGCCGGTCTGGATGAAGCGTCCGAGGGCGCCGGCGATCGTCGATTCGTACTCGTACGACATCGTCGAGTACGGATTGAACCAGTCGCCGAGGACGCCGAGGCGCATGAAGTCCTCGCGCTGGATGTCGAGGTATTTCGCGGCGAATTCGCGGCAGGCGCGGCGGACGTCGCCCGCGCTCATCTCGCGCTTCTTCGAGCCGAGCTCCTTTTCGATCGCCGATTCGATCGGCAGGCCATGGCAATCCCAGCCCGGGACGTACGGCGAATCGAAGCCCGCCATCGTCTTCGACTTCACGACGATGTCCTTGATGATCTTGTTCAGTGCGTGGCCGATGTGGATGCGTCCGTTCGCGTACGGAGGACCGTCGTGCAGGACGAACTTCGGGCGGCCTTCGGACTTCTCGCGGATGAGGCGATAGAGGTCGATCTCGCGCCACTGCTCGAGCCGTTTCGGCTCGTTCTGCGGCAGGTTGGCCTTCATGGCGAAGGCCGTTTGGGGGAGGTTCAGTGTCTTCTTGTAATCACTCGTTTCGGCCATGGTGATCGGGCAAACTAACACAGATTTTTTATTGATTCCCTCGCCCCGTTCGCGGGGAGAGGGTGCCGCAGGCGGGTGAGGGGCCGTGTTCGGAGCGAGGGAGGAACCCCCTCATCCGCCTGCGGCACCTTCTCCCCCGCGTGCGGGGGAGAAGGAGGTGGAGATCGCGATCAGGCGGGCGGGGACCGACGCCGCGCGGCGCGCGTTGAACGTGATTGTGTCGCCTGCTTTGAGCCGTCTGTTTCCCGTGCACCAGGTCGTGCGGCCGACGCGCATCGAGCCGAACGGAAACTCGACGAGGACCTCTTCGCCCGACTGCAATTTGACGCGTGCGACCGAGGTGACGACGCCGTAGTCGGTGTTCCAGCCGTCGGTGATCTCGACGATCGTGCCGCTCGCGTCGACGTCGCCGGGAAGCTGCGGAGGGGCGGTCGCGCACTCGCCGTCATCTCCGATCGCGCGCCGCGCTTCGAGCGACGCGGTCATGTCGCGATCGATCTTCGCGATCAGCTCGCGCGTCAGGCCGTAGCGCTGCGGCGAGTTGAAGGCGTCGGCCGGGATGAAGACCGGCTTCGTCTTCGCGGGGTCGGAGAAGATGAGGGAGAGCGCGAGGAGGATCGGGGTCATTGATTACATGGACTACATGCCGCCGCCCGCCGTGAGGGCGCGCGGGGCGGAGACGCGGAGCTTTTCGCCGGCGTGCAGTTTGTGGCCGCGGCGGAGGTCGTTGAGGTCGAGGAGGTCCTCGACGGTGAGGCGATGCTTCTTCGCGATCGAGTAGAGCGTGTCGCCGCGCTTCACGGCGTAGTAGACCTCGTCGTCGGCGTGCGCCAGCAGCGAGCCGAGCTCGCGGGCGCGGACCGGAAGGTAGAGCGTGACGCCTTCGCGCGCTTTCTTCGAGGACGAGAGGTTGTTCATGGCCAGGATCGTGTCGACGTCGGAGCCGATGGCGCGGGCGAGGCGCTTGAGCGAATCACCCTGCCGCATGGTGAAGGAGCAAACCGCCATCGACTCGTCGTCATTCTTGAGCGTCGCGGCGCGGGCCTTCACCGCGTCGACTGCCTTCGCCGGAACGCGCACGGTGGCGCGGCCGGGCGGCAGGACGGCGTGGCGATATTCGGGATTGAGGCTCTTCAGTTGCGATTCGTCGATGCTCGCGATGCTGGCGAGATAACGAAGCGAGACCGGACCTTCGAGCTCGACTTCCTTCGCGTCGGACGTCTGGTCGGGATCGAGCTTGAAACCGTACGACGTCGGATCCCCGGCGATGATCAATGTGGCGAAGAAGGTCGGGACATAGCCGCGCGTCTCCTTCGGCACGGCGCCCTGCTCGACGAGATCCCAGAACGTCGCGGAGCCGGTCTCGGCGAGCGCGCGGCGGACGCGGCCGGGGCCGCAGTTGTACGCGGCGAGCGCCAGCGACCAGTCGTTGAACTCGCGATAGAGGTCCTTGATGTACTGCGCCGCGGCGCGCGTGGAGAGCTCGGGATCGGCGCGCTCGTCGACCCACCAGTCGACGCGCAGACCGTACTCGCGCGCGGTGTCGGGCATGAACTGCCAGATGCCATGCGCGCCGCTGCGCGAGGTCATGGTCGGCGAGTAGCCGCTCTCGATGACCGGCAGGTAGGCGATGCCTTTCGGCAGGTCGTGCTCGGCGAGCGTCTTCTCGATCAGCGCGCGGTAGCGCGACGAACGGGTGAGGTAGATCTGGATGTCGCCGTGCATCTCGTTCGAGAAGAGGGCGACGGCGGAGTTGATCGAGTGATGCTCCGGCACGGGGATCGACTTCACTGCTTCGACGTCGACGACCGGCAAGTTCAGCGGCTTTTGCTCGTGGGCGAGGATCTCGGCGTAGACCTGCTCGTAGTCGCGCTTCGCGCTATCGAAATCGGCCTTGATGGTCGAGGAGGCGACGACGGGAACCGGTTTCGGAGCGGGAGGTGGAGCGCTCGCGCAGGCGAGGGACAGCAGCGTGGCGAACAGCACTGAGCCGCGCAACAGCTTCATCCGCACCTCCCGACCTGACAGGCGAGGGCGCCTGTCCTACACGATTTTGAGATCGACCGATAAGGACTGGACGTTGGCCGAGGCATCGAGCTCGATCGAATGTGCCTCGGTTTGCATCGTCCCGTCGCTCGACTCAAAGGATACCGTAAGTCGGACGGCACGGGTGCGGGCGAGGACGCCGGGAGCGGCCTGCAATGAAACAGATCGGCGAACCTCGTTAGCCGCGCGGGGGGCGGGCGCGGCGGGGGTGGGGGCGGCGGGGATCTCGATGGGGACTTCTTTTTTCGGCGCAGGCGGCTTCGGTGTGGTGGCGCGTTTTCGCAGCGCCTCGAGCTCCGCCATGATGTCGACCGACGAGCGCACCTTCACGTGCTTCACATCGGCCGCCGGTTTCGCCGCCGCCTTTTCGTTCTGGCCGAAATCGATCTCCTGCTCCACCGCTTTCTCCGGCTCGGGCGGGGCGGGAGGAGGCGGGATGTACTGCGTCGGCGGGACGATCTCTTCCTGCTCGATCGCCTCGGCGCTCAGCGGCGCTTCCGCAATCGGCGCGTCGGCGATGATGTCCGCCGGGACAGCGTCGGCGGCGCGGGCGAGCGTCGAATCGGTGAAGACCTCGTCTTCGGCGGAGACGGTCTCGATCTCCGGCTCCGGCATCGGCGGCGCGATGACCGGCGGCGCTGAAGCAACCGGTGCGACCGAAGCGGCCACCGTCGCGTCGGGATTGAACGCCGGGATCTTCGCCGTCGCAACCGGCGATTGCGGCAGCGGCATCGTCCCGGCGACCGTGCGCGCGGGACTCGCTTCGTCGCCGCTGCGCACACGGAACGCGCCGGAGTCGCGGCGTTGCGCGGCGGGACGCGCCGGCTCTTCCGCGCCGGTCATGCGGCGGCGCAAGGTCCGGAGCGTCGCCTTGGAGATCGTCTTCAATGTCTCGAAGACGCCGTCGCCCTTCGATGCCACCGCTTCGACCCATTCGTACTTGCGGTCGTTGTCGAGCGTGTCGAGCAGCGCGTCGACCGAGGCGATGGAGGGGAGGTCGCGCTTGTTGAGTTGGAGGACCAGCGGGATCTCGTCGATGGAGAGGCCGATCTCGGCGAGGTTTTCCTTCAGGTTCTTGAAGCTCTCGACGTTCGCGTCGAGCATCGCGAGCTGCGAATCGGCGACGAAGACGATGCCGTCGACGCCTTTCAGCACCAGCTTGCGCGTCGTGTTGTAGAAGACCTGGCCAGGGATCGTGTAGAGCTGGAGGCGGGTCTTGAAGCCGCCGATCACGCCGACGTCGATGGGGAGGAGGTCGAAGAAAAGCGTGCGGTCCGTTTCGGTCTCGAGGCTGACCATCTCACCGCGGCTCTGCGGCGAAGTCTTCGCGTAGATGTGGTGGAGATTCGTGGTCTTTCCGCAGAGGCCGGGACCGTAGTAGACGATCTTCGCGGCCATTTGCATCGTCGCGTAGTTGAAGAAGACCATCGATTTCTAAGGCTCCGTAGTCAGCGCGAAACGGGGTTTCGATCGTAGCACCCGCCGATGTAGTCCGCCAGAAGTTCGTACACTGCCATGACTTGCGGGTCGCGCGCCAGCGCGCCGAGGTGACGCTCGATGGTCGCCCGGTCGCCGCGTGCGGCGGGCCCGGTGAATCGTTCGGGTCCGGCATTGCCGCTCCAGTTGCGGATCGCCGACTCCGCGAGGGCGACGAGATCGGATCGGACCTCGCCGATGCCGGCCTCTTTCATCAGCTCTTCCGCGATGTCGAGTACCGCGGCGACATAGTTCGAGCCGAAGACCGCAGCGGCGTGGTAGAGCGCTTTCTGCTTCGGATCGACCGAGGCGAAACGGGCGCCGATCGCGGCGGCGATGTTCTCCGCGACGTCGCGATGGTTCCCTTCGAAGACCAGGAGCGCGTTGGCCAGGTCGGATTCGACGCCGACCGGCGGCAGCGCGCGCAGCGGATGGAGCGAGAAGCCGCCGCGGAGCGCCGTGAGCGAGCCGCTGGCGTGGAAGACGATCGCGTTCGTGTCGGGGATCTGCTGCGCGACCTCCTCGATCGCCCGGTCGCTCACCGCGATGAGGAGCAGCTCGGCGCGATCGGCCAGTTCCGCGAGGTCGCGGCGCGGCGTTTCGAGGAGGTCGGCGATCGCGCTTTTCGACTCGTCGCGCAGCCAGACGCCGGCGATCGGCCAGCCGATCCGCCGCCACGCCGACCCGAACGCCCACGCGGCGCGCCCGCCTCCCGCGATTCCTAACCGCATCGTTGCCAGTTGCCGGTGACCGGTTGCCGCCTCATACTCGCGATCATGGCGCGGGCAACCGGCTACTGGCAACTGGCAACTGTCGTCGCGCTCTGCGCGACGATCGCGAACGCCGCTCCTCCGACGACGTGCGGCCGCACCGACGCCTACTCGCTCGCGCTCTGCGCGTATCAGCACCGCGATTTCATCCAGGCGCAGGCGCGATTCTCCGAGCTGGTGGAGGCGAACCTCGACGATCCGCGCACCGTCCGCGCGCTCTACTTCCTGGGACGGACGGAGATGAAGCTCGGCCGCTTCGACGAGGCGTCGACGCGCTTCATCAGAATCTACGCGCTCGACAAGCCGTTCTATCACGCGTGGAACTGCGACTTTCTGCTGGGCGAATGTCGCAGGGCCGGGGGAAAGGGCTGAGTTGCCGTCATCGAACTTCGAACTTCGCCGCAAGCTCCTCCAGCTCGAGGCGCTCTACGACGTCGGCCGCGCGCTGAACGCGTCGCGGCCGGAGAACGAGCTGCTCGAGGAGGTCGTGCAGCGCGCGATCGCCGTCCTCGACGCCACGCTCGGCTTCGTCTTCTCCCTCGACGAGCGGCTCGAGGTGCAGCACTTCTTCGGCTTCGGTCTCGACAACCTGAGCGAGCCGGCGACGCTGCTGAGCGAGCCGCCGGTGCGCGAGGTCATCGCCTCGCGCGAGCCGATCGCCGTCACGGTGTCGAAATTCGCCGGACAACCCGCAGGCGAGATGCTGCTCGCCCCCCTCATCGCCGGCGACGTGATCGTCGGCGTGATCGGCCTCGGCGGCAAGGAAGAGCGCGGCGCGCGCAGCGGCAGCTTCGCCGATGACGACCTCCGCTTTCTGTCTTCGCTCGCCGCGATCGGCGGCGCGGCCGTCGACAATTCCCGCCGCTTCCATCGGCTCGACCTCATGCGCGAGACGCTGGAGGACGAGAACCGCTCGCTCAAGCAGCGGATGCTGCGCGAGTACTCCGACCGCCTGATGATCGGCGACTCGCTGAAGATGCAGCGGGTCATCGACCTCGTGGCGCGCGTCGCCGACTCGCAGGCGAACGTCCTGATCCGCGGAGAGTCGGGGACCGGCAAGGAGATGGTGGCGCGCCTCATCCACGGCAACTCGCCGCGCAAGGACGGACCGTTCGTCGCCATCAACTGCGCCGCGCTTCCCGAGACGCTCCTCGAGTCGGAGCTCTTCGGCATCGAGCGCGGCGTCGCCACCGGCGTCGAGGCGCGTCCCGGCAAGTTCGAATTGGCGAAGGGGGGCACCGTCTTCCTCGACGAGATCGGCGACATCCCGATCACGCTGCAGGCGAAACTGCTGCGCGTGCTGCAGGAGCGGGAGATCGAGAAGCTCGGTGGCCGCAAGCGGATCCCGATCGACGTCCGAATCCTCACGGCGACCCATCGCGCGCTGGAGGAGATGATCGAGAAGGGAGAGTTCCGCCAGGACCTCTACTATCGATTGAAGGTCGTCGAGATCACCCTCCCGCCGCTGCGCGAGCGGAAGGACGACATCCCGAAGCTCGTCCGCTACTTCCTCGACAAGTACGGCAAGCGCGAAGGGTTGAACGACGTGCGCATCACGCAGGAAGCGCTGCAGAAGCTGATGCGCTATCCCTTCCCCGGCAACGTCCGCGAGCTGGAGAACCTGATCGAAGGAGCGCTCGCGCTGACTGTCGACCCGGTCATCGACCCCGGCGACCTGCTCCTCCCCGACGACCCGTCAGCGACCGCCGACCCCCGCGAGCTCTCCGGCGACCTCCCCACACTCGACCAGCTCGAGGCCCGCTACATCGCCCGCGTGCTCGCCTTCACGAAGGGAAACATGTCGAAGGCGGCCAAAATACTCGGCGTGGACCGGAAGACGTTGTATCGGAAACGCGTCGAATTGTCCCAAATTGCCTCGCAAGAGACAAATTGGGACGTGCATTAATAAGCTATTGAGCTGTTTAGTTTTATAGCTGTTTAGCTCAATCGCTCAACCGCTTTGTAGCAAAACGCCACATATCCGCGATTCAGTAGAATTTGTGTTCGTTTGTTGTAAACTACAGCGCACGAAGAGGTTACGAGACTTGCAAGCGATGCGGCACGGGTGGCAGCGGGGTTGCTCTAGGGTTGGCCCGAACCAAGGGGGCAACCATGAACAACATCGCTCAGTCCAACGTCACCAAATTCGAGTCGGCCCTGCCGGCGAGCTGGGCAATGCCGGCCATCCTGGCGGTCAACACCTGCGCGCTGCTGGCGCTCGAGCAGCTCGGCGGCATCCCCACCTGGATCAAGACCGCCACTGCTGTTTTCCTGTCCTTTTAATTCGTCGCCGGAGGAGATGCGCGCCATGACCGCAGCCGCCGAGCGGCAGATGGAACTGACGCTCCCCATGGTCCCGGACATCGAGATCGCGGCCGCACGCGCGGCCGGCAACCTCGCCCGGGAGCTGGGGATGCCGACAGACCAGGTCGACGAGATGACGCACGCGATCATCGAGGCGTGCATCAACGCGCGCGAGCACTCCGGTAGCGTCGATAACCGCATCTATGTAAGATGCCTCGGCGTCGCGAGCAGCGACGGCACCCCCCGGATCGACGTCTGGATTTCGGATCACGGCCGAGGTTTCGACCTCTCCGAAGCCCGTGGCCGCCGCCGAACGCTCGGCCCCGCGCACAAGCGCGGTTGGGGTCTGCAGATCATCGAAGCGCACATGGACGAAGTGGACATCACGTCGACCCCCGACGGAACCACGATTCACATGGTGAAGTACGGAAAGACATCATGACGGACGAATTGAGACTCGCGGTCGAACGCCGGGGCCCGGACGGCGCGATCCTGCATACCAAGGGCTACATCAACAACGTCGGCGGAGAGGAGATCGCCAGCCGCGCCTATGAGCTGATGGACGCCGGCGTCCGCACCCTCCTGCTCGACCTCCGCGAAACCAAGATCGTCAACTCCATCGGCATCAGCATCCTCATCGAGATCATCGAAAAGGCCATCGAGCGGAACGGGCGCGTCGCCTTCTGCTGCCTCACCCCGGTCATCTACAAGACCTTCCACATCATGGGCCTGGCGAATTACGCGAAGATCTTCGATTCCGAGGAGAGCGCGATCTCGGAGCTCGGGCTGGCGGCCTGATATTCTCAACGGGTGCTCCGGCTCTCCCACTTCATCTCCGATCTCCAGCACCTCGAGCGCGCCGCGCAGGGGTCGCAGGCGCCGCTGATCCTCGAGGCATTCACACGCAACACGGCATTCGACATCGGCGCGGTCTATCTGCGCGATGCGACCGGTCTGCGCCTCGCGGCGAAGTCGGACCGATGCTTCGCTCCTGACCTTCTGCAGCTCGACGTCCCGGCCGAGCCGACGAGCGATTTCCGCATGCCGGTCGAGCCGCAACCGCTGGTCGTCCTTCCCATCCGCGCGCATCGCGATCCGGCGGGACTCGTCGCGTTGTGGTCGGCCGCGGCGGTCGGCGAAGACGACCTGCAGCTCGCGCGCGTGGGGGCGGCGTATCTCAACGCACTGCTGACCAATCACCGCCTGGTGCACGAGATGCGCGAGGGCGACTTCCAGCTCAAATCGCGGCTCTGGGAGCTCGAGTCGCTCTACGACATCGGCCTCTCCATCGCCGCGACGCTGAACGTCGACGAGCTGGCGGACGAAGTCCTCTTCCGCATGATCTCGCTCACCAACGCGGGTCGCGCCGCGCTCTTTCTGCGCGAGGGCGATCAGTTCAACCTCTATCGCGCGTTCGGCGATCCTCCGGCGCTCGACGACTCGCTCATCGTGCAGCTCATCTCCAGTCCCGATGCGGTGACGCTCGACGACGGCCTGCTGGTGATGCTGCCGATCAAGGGGAACAACGCGACGATCGGCGTGCTCGCCGCGGCCGATCGCGAGACGCGCGAGGGAGTGGGGCGCTTCGAGGAGAACGAGATGCGTCTCCTCTCGCTCTTCGCCAACCAGGTCGCCATCGCGCTGGAAAACGCGCGTCTCCATCGCGAGGCGCTGGAGAAGCAGGCGATGCAGCGCGAGCTCGATCTCGCGGCGACGATCCAGCGCGACATTCTTCCGAAGGCCATCCCGACGGTCGAAGGACTGCCGATCGCCGCCTTCTCGAAATCGGCGAAGCAGGTCGGCGGCGACTACCACGCGTTCTTCGAGCGCGACGGCGTCGCCTCATTGCTCGTCGCCGACGTCTCCGGCAAGTCGATGCCGGCGGCGCTGCTCGTGTCGGCGCTGCATGCCGCGGTGCAGCTCCTCTTCGCCGAGGAGCGCGAGCTCGGCGACATCGCGACGGAGCTCAACAAGCACATCCACCGCTGGTCGGCGGAGAACAAGTTCGTGACGCTGGTGATGGTCTCGATCGACCGCGAGCAGGAGACGATCGAGTACATCAACGCCGGACACAATCCGCAGTACATCGTCTGCGGCGGCGAGATCGAGACGCTCAAGTCGCACGGCCTGCCGGTCGGCATCATGCCGAACTCGCGTTACATGACGCAGCGCCGCCAGTTCCCGAAAGGTTCGTTCGTCGTGCTCTACAGCGACGGCATCACCGAGGCCGAGAACGTCGCCGGCGACGAATTCGAGAACGACCGGCTGGAGGTCGTGCTGCGCGAGACCATCGACGCGACGCCGGCCGTCATCTGCGACCGGATCGCCGCCGCGGTCGACAGCTTCGCCTCCGGCGCGCCTCAGAAGGACGATCAGACGATCGTGGTGGCGCGGTTCGTGAGCTGAGGAGAACGACCGGGGCGCCTCCGGCGGGCGGGCGCGGCCCGCAGCGCTTGTTGGCCAAGCCCTAAAGACTAACGCTGCGGGCCGCGCCCGCCCGCCGGAGGCGCCCTCGTCGTCCCCCCAGCTAACCGCCGCGCCGCCACGTCGTCCAACGCGGAAAGGAGGACCTTTCCAGTGAAAAAACTCGTATTGCTTCTGGCTGCATCGATCATCGCGGTGGCGGCGTATGCCTCGACCGCGCTCATCATCAACCCGGACGAAATGAAGAACGGTGAGACCAAGTCGTTCACCGATAACGGAACCACGGTCATCGTGAAGCGCAACGGCGACGCGATGGACATCAAGATCGAGGGGGCGGGCCAGTCGCGCACCATCACCGTCACCCGCAGCGGCGACGGCGACATCCGCATCGATCGCCACGGACGCCGCCGTCTCGAAGTCATCACGCCCTTCAACCCGCCGATCCATGTCCCGAACGTCCGCGAGCATCGCCTCGGCACGCTCTTCGTCTGCCCGAAGGACGGCACCACGCTGCGCGTCCCCGAGGACAAAAAGGACGACACGTTCAAGTGCCCGGTCGACGGCACGACGATGGAGAAGAAGAAAGGACGCGGCTTCTTCTTTTCGTTCGACGACAAGGACTTCGAAGAGTTCGACTGGCTCTGATCACTCGCCGCTGAACTTCGCCGCCCGTTTCTCGAAGAACGCCGCCATTCCCTCGGCGGCGTCCTTCGAGCGGAACGCGGCGAGCTGGTTCTCGCTCTCCAGCTCGATCTGCGCGCGCAGCTCGTTCTTCTCACTCGCGCGCAACGCCCGCTTGATGCCGGCGATCGCGATCGGAGGTCCCGACGCGATCGCCTGCGCCAGCCGATCTGTTTCGTTCGCAAGATCCGCTGACGCCACCACGCGATCGACGAGCCCGATGCTCAGCGCTTCGCTCGCGTCGACCATCCGCCCGGTCATCAGCATCTCCATCGCGCGGCCCGAGCCGATGAGCCGCGGCAGCAGCCACGTGCCGCCCCAGTCGGGATGCATGCCGATCTTCACGAACGACTGGCTGAACTTCGCGGAGTCCGACGCGATGCGGTAATCGCACGCCAGCGCGAGGTTGCATCCCGCGCCCGCCGCGACGCCGTTCACCGAGGCGATCACCGGCTTCGCGATCGCCGCGATCGTGGTGACGATGTCGCGTCCCGCGTCGAGCAGCTTGCGGAACGACGGCACGTCGCCCCCTTTCTGCAGGCCCGACATGTAGTCGACGTCGCCCCCCGCGCAGAACGCGCGGCCGGCGCCGGTGAGGACGATGACGCGCACCTCCGCGTCGTCCGCCGCCGCGCGCAAGGCCGCGAGCAGATCCTCGCGCATCGTGCCGCTGAAGGCGTTCAGCTTGTCGGGCCGGTTCAGCGTGATCGTGGTGATGGGGCCGGTTGACGCGGTGGTGATCATTCGGCCTCAGGATAAACTCTGCGCCTCATGAAACGCATGGCCAAGTGGCTCCTCTACGCGACGATTCCGGCCGCCCTCGCGCTGGAACTGATGCATGGAAATCTCGTCTGGCAGTTCGTCATCTCGTGCGCCGCCGTGCTGCCGCTCGCGGCCTGGATCGGCGCGTCGACCGAACAGCTCGCGCACCGGATGGGACCGACGTACGGCGCGCTCTTCAACGCGACGTTCGGCAACTTCGCGGAGATGATCATCGCCATCTTCGCCATCCGGGCCGGACTCGACGACGTCGTCCGCGCGTCGGTCTCCGGATCGATCGTCGGCAATATCCTCTTCGTCGCCGGACTCTCCATGGTCCTCGGCGGCATGCGGCACGAGACGCTGAAGTTCAACGCCCTCGCGGCTGAATCGCAGGCCGGACAGATGATCCTCGCGGTCGCCGCGATGTTCGTGCCGGCGCTCTTCTTCCGCAGCGCCATTCGCGCGCATCACCCGGAGCTGATCCATCCGGTGTCGATCGGCACGGCGATCATCCTGATGATCACGTACCTCTGCGGCCTCTACTTCTCGTTCAAGACGCATCGCGCGCGGCTGCAGGCGATGGTCGCGCCGCCGGAGATGGCGGAGGACGAGGTCTGGAGCATGCGCCGGGCGATCGGTCTCCTCGCCTTCGCCAGCGTGATGATGGGCTTCGTGGCCGAGGGGCTCGTGCACGCGGTCGGGGAAGCGGGGCGCGCGTGGGGGATGAACGAGGTCTTCCTCGGATTCGTCGTGCTGGCGATCGTCGGCAACGCGGCCGAGCACTCCACCGCCATCCTGCTGGCGATGCGCAATCAGATGGACACGGCGCTGAACATCTCGATGCAGTCGAGCGTGCAGATCGCGCTCTTCGTCACGCCGCTCATGGTCTTCCTCTCGTATCCGCTCGGCCATCCTCTCGATCTGATCTTCTCGCCGTTCGAAATGCTAGCCGTCGGTCTCGGCGTGGCGATCTTCGCGTACCTGGTGATGGACGGTGAGACGAACTGGTACGAGGGGATTCAACTCCTCGCGCTCTACGCGATCATCGCCGTTGCGCTCTACTTCCTCCCGGCCGAGGTCCGGCCGGCGGCGCATCAATGACGAAGGCGCGCATCGACTGGCGGCCGCGCGCGTACGAGCTCGTGGTCCTGGTGAATCTCGCCGCGATTTACGTTGCGACGATGAACCGCACCGACGGCGTGCTCCTCAGCCTGCCGGAGTCTCTGTTCGCCGGCATCTTCTCCCTCGGCGTTCAGGCGCTCGCCGGCGTGCTCATCCGGCTGCTCGTCGCCTTCATTCGCGGCAATGCCGCGAGCTACCTCGCCGTGATCCGCCGGCCCGTGTGGCTGGTCGAAACGGCGCGGCTGCTCTTTGCCGCGGCGCTCATGATTCACGTCTACTGCTGGATCAAGATCTCCATCCCGCTGCTGCATCCGCCGCTCTTCGATCAGCAGCTCTGGAACCTCGACCGCATCCTTTTCTTCGGCATCTCGCCGAACATCTTCTTCCTCAATCTCTTCTCACCGCACGTCGCGCTCACGGTGGTCGACGCCACGTACGGTCCGATTTTCCTGGTCGGGCTCTTCGTCGCGTTCGGCTACTTCATCTCGTCGCCCAGCAACCGGCTGCGCGTCGCGTTCATCACCGGCCACGCGTTCATGTGGATCGCCGGCGCATGGCTCTACGTGCTCGTGCCCTCGCTCGGGCCCGCGTATCGATTTCCGCAGGTCTGGCTTGAGTATGCGAACAGCCTCCCGCGGACGCAGTCGTTGCAGGCCTCGCTCTGGGTCAACTACAGCAAGGTGCTGAGGCTTCGCGCGGGACTGCCGCTCACCGGTCCGGGGGTAAACATCCTGCACGGAATCGCGGCGTTCCCATCGCTGCACGTCGCGTTTCAGACGTTCATCTTTCTCTGGTTCCGGCGGGTGTGGAAGTGGGGCGAGCTCCTCTTCGCCATCTTCGTCCTGATGATCTTCCTCGGAGCGCTGATCACCGGCTGGCATTACCTCATCGACCTCTATGCCGGGATGCTGCTGGCGTGGAGCGCCTGGGCCATTACGGCGCGCCGCTACCGCGTGCTTCGCTTCACGCGGCTCACCACGGTTTCGTGAATTTCGCGCGGATTTCCCGCGTTATTTCACACATGCCCAGTCTCAAGGAATCGACCCTCGGGGAGTTGTTGTCCGTCCGGACGACCGAGGGGGAACTGTACGAAAAACTCGAAAACAAATCGTTGCGCTGCTTCGCCTGCGGACACCGCTGCAAGATCCTCAACGGACTGCAGGGCATCTGCAAAGTCCGCTACAACGAAGACGGCGTGCTGATGGTGCCGCGCGGATATGCCGCGGCGCTGCAGGTCGATCCGATCGAGAAGAAGCCGTTCTTCCACGCCTATCCCGGCGCCCGCGCGCTGTCGTTCGGCATGCTCGGATGCGACTACCACTGCGGCTACTGCCAGAACTGGGTCACGTCGCAGGCGCTGCGCGATCCGGTCGCCGGCGCCGCGCCGACCGACGTCGAGCCGGCCGATCTCGTCCGTCTCGCGAAACAGCACGGCGCGAAGGTCATCACCTCGACCTACAACGAGCCGCTGATCACGTCGGAGTGGGCGGTCGAAGTCTTCAAGGAAGCGAAGGAGGCCGGGCTGATCTGTTCGTACGTCTCGAACGGCAACGGCACTCCCGAGGTGCTCGACTACATCGCGCCGTATGTCTCGCTCTACAAGATCGATCTGAAGGCGTTCACGCAGAAGGCCTATCGCGACCTCGGCGGACAACTCGAGCCGGTGCTCGAAACGATCAAGGGCCTGAAGCAGCGCGATATCTGGCTGGAGATCGTCACGCTCGTCGTCCCGGGCTTCAACGATTCCGATCAGGAGCTCACCGACATCGCAGAGTTCCTCGCCTCGGTCGACCGCGACATCCCGTGGCACATCACCGCGTTCCATCAGGATTACAAGATGACGGCGAACGCGAACACGGATGCACGCACGCTGCTGCGCGCATACGAGATCGGTAAGCGCGCCGGACTGCGCTACATCTATCCGGGCAACATCCCCGGCGCGTTCGGCGATCGCGAAGGGACGCATTGTCCGCAATGCGACGCGCTCGTGATCGGCCGGACTGGATTCCGCGTGACGTCGTATCAGCTCACGCCCGAGGGGAACTGCATGCAGTGCGGGACGGCGATTCCGGGGCGGTGGGATGGTGACGCAGCGGTGGGGCGCAGCGGGATTCCGCGGCCGGTCTCGACACTGAGGTAGAGTACGCCCCTTCATGGCGGACTTCCGAGACGTCGGCTCCACGAATGAACTCCCCGTCGCACGGGCGAAGCTCGTCACGATCGGCGAGAAAAAGCTCGTGCTCTGCCACACGTCGTCGGGGTTTTTCGCGCTCGACAACACCTGTCCGCATCGCGGGGGACCGCTCGCCGAAGGAGACGTCATCGCCAACGAAATCGTCTGTCCGTGGCACTTGTGGGGTTTCGACGTCAGCACGGGGAAATGCGGCGGCAACGCCGATCTCGCCGTGACCACGCACGAAGTTCGCATCGAAGGCGATCGCATTCTGGTGAAGCTGTGAACGCAAAGCCGCTACGTCACGTCGACATCTTTTCCAGCGCCGGCAAGCTGGAGGCGCTCTACCGCGACCTGCAGGATCCGGCGGCGATCGCCGTGGTCTGCCATCCCCATCCGCTCGGAGGCGGCACGCTGCACAACAAGGTCGTCTTCCGCGTCGCGCGCGGACTCGAGGCGGCGAACGTCGCCACGCTGCGCTTCAACTTCCGCGGCGTCGGCGCGAGCGCCGGACGCCACGAGGAAGGCGAAGGGGAGCAGGGGGACGTGCAGGCCGCGATCGACTGGTGCCTGCGCAAGCATCCGGGAAAGAAGCTGCTCGTCGGCGGCTTCTCGTTCGGCGCGTGGGTCGCCTCGCGCGTCGCGTGCGAGCTGCCGATCGTCGACGCCATCTTCCTCGTCGGTACGCCGGTGAACAAATACGACTTCGGCTATCTCCGATTCTGCGAGAAGCCGATGCTCTTCCTGCACGGGACGCAGGACGAGTACGGCGACGTCGACAAGCTGGAGAAGGCGGTCGAGCACATACGCAACGCCGAGAGTGTCGTCATCACCGGCGCCGACCACTTCTTCACGAAGCAGTTGGACGCGGTGGAGGAGACGATGCGCTCGTGGGCCGAGGAGCGGCTGGAAGCGTAGCCGCGCGCAGGAATCGCAATCCCTCGATCGTCCGCACCCCGTGCCACGTGAAGAGATGTCCGGGGAACGGCCCGATCACGTTGGCGTCGATCGCCCGCGCATCGTCCTCCGTGAACGCGTACGGCTCGTCGGGAAGAAAGATGACGTCGGGCGCGAGCTCGAGCACCTCGCTCAATTCGATCGACGGATAGCGCTGGTGCTCGCCGAGGACGTTCGTGCCGCCCGCGGCCTCGACGAGATGCGAGACGTACGTGTCGCCGCCGCACCACATCCACGGCTTCTTCCAGATCGGCACGGCGAAGGTGAATGCGCGCCGCGGCATGGCGTCGAGCTCGCGCTGCAGTGACTCGAGCAGCGGCGCGGCGTCGCGTTGATGAATCGCGCCGAGCATCGTGAAGAGCTCGCGCACGTCGGCGATCGTCTTCGGCTCCGTCGCCACGACGCGTGTGAACTGCGCAATCTCATCCGCGTGCCGCTTCAGGTTCTCTTCGATGTTGACGTAGACGAGGTCGGGCTCCAGCGCGCGGATCGCGTCGATGTGCGGATTCTTTGTCCCGCCGACGCGCGGCAGCGCGAGCCCCTCGGGGAAGATGCACCAGTCGGTGATGCCGACTACGCTCCCGCCCGCGCCGAGCGCGAACAGCGTTTCGGTCAGCGACGGGACGAGCGAGACGACGCGCGAGGGGATCAATCGCGCGGATCCCACGGCTTGTCGTTCACGAAGTCGTAGAGTTTCTCGTCGAGCTGGGCGTCCATTTCGGCATCGGGCCACGGCTCGCGATCGAGGTACATGCGGCTGTAGGCCCCACCGGCGATGTCGGCCGCGATCTTCGCAATCGGTTCATGATCCATCACGCAGCCCTGAATGAAATCGATGTCGCCGCCGCGGCCTGCGCAGCGCCACGCGTTCGCGCGGAAGAAAAGCCGATCGGTCCGGCGGACGCCGATCAAGCCGTACAACTGACCCGCCACGGTGCCGTGCAGCACGAGCGATTTGAACGCCGCGTCGGCGTCGCTCGAGCGCGAGAGCACGCGCATCGCGAGATAGCCGCCGGAGTGCGACCCGCCGATGCCGACGTGCGGCCCCGCGAGATATGGGGCGGTCATCAGATAGTGAAACGCCTCACGCTGCCGCGGCGTCAGCGACATCGCGAGATCGGGCGCGAAGAGCCGCGGCTCGAATGCCGCGGTCGCAGCGGCGAGTCCGGCGAACGAGACGATCACCGCCGAGGAGAGCGCGGCCGCGCGGCGAAACGCGATCGAGCCGAGCCAGCCGATGACGATCGCCAGCAGGAGACTGGTCGAGATCGCGAAGACAGCGGCGGCATCGATGTCGTCGACTGTCCTGATCGCGCGGAAACCGTGGATCAGAACACCGGCGGCGAAGACCGCCAGGAAGATGCCGAGCGTGCGGGTCGCTGCGGTCCGCATGATCACCGCTGTGGAAGCCGACCTGTTTTGAAGTCGACGATCTCCTCATCGCGGAGCGCGGTCTTGTCGTCACGCTCGGTGTCGAGGAAAAGACTGCTGTAGCCGCCGCCGGCGATGTCGAGCGGCTGGCTGTTTTTTGGATGTGCCACGAGCCAGGCGTTCAGTGAAGTGCCGGCAGGGAGCTGGATCGCTGTAGGGTCGGAGATGAACCGCGCAATGCTCTCCGACCAGGTGAGGCAGCCGGCGACGACGTCGACCGAACCGCTTCTCACGACCCGTTGCGTGCTGGTGCGAAAGAAGGCCGGATCGGTGCGGCGCACGCCGATCAGTCCATACAACTGACCGGCCGGCGTGCCGTGAGCGACGAGCTCCTTGAACGCCGCGTCCGCAATCGCGGACTTCGAGAGAACACGCATGGCGAGAAAACCGGCGGAGCGTGTTCCACCTTCGCCGACCCGCGGCTCCTGGACTCGCAGCGCGTGCATCAGATAGTCGAACGCTTCCTGCTGCCGCTGTGTGAGCGTCAACGACAACATCAGAAACAGCGCGAGCATGACCCTGCGATTTTAGCGCCGGCGGCTGCGGGACGCCGCTTACGTCAGCATCTTCCGGTATTTCGGATCGAGCGCGTCGATCAGGCCGTCGCCGAGGAAGTTCAGCCCCATCACCGCGAGCATGATGGCGATGCCGGGATAGATCGCGAGATGGTTGGCCAGTCCGAGGTAGCGCCGGCCCGCCGTGAGCATCGCGCCCCAGGACGGCGTCGGCGGCTGCACGCCGAGTCCGAGGAACGACAGCGCGGCCTCGGCGAGGATCGCGCCGGCGAGTCCGAGGGTCGCCATCACAATGACGGGATTGATCACGTTCGGCAACACATGCCGCACGATCACGCGCGGCGAGCGCGCGCCGAGCGCCTTCGCCGCGGTCACGAACTCCATCTCGCGCACCTTCAGCACCTGGCCGCGCACCAGGCGCGCGTATCCGACCCAGCCGATCGTCGCCAGCGCGAGGATGACGTTGTTCAGACTCGGCCCGAGGACCGCCACGAGCGCGATGGCCAGGAGGATGCCGGGGAAGGCGAGGAGGATGTCGGTGATGCGCATGACGATCGTGTCGACCATGCCGCCGAAGTAGCCGGCCATCGCGCCGAGCGTGATGCCGATGACCGAGGCGAGGATGACCACGCTGAAGCCGACGCGCAGCGAGACGCGCGCGCCGAAGAGGATGCGGGAGAGGACGTCGCGCCCGAGGTCGTCGAGCCCGAGCAGGTGCTGCTTCGACGGCGGCTCGAGCCGGCGGAACGTGTCCTGCGCATTCGGATCGAACGGCGAGATCAGCGGCGCCGCGATCGCGACGAGGATCAGCACGATCGTCAGAATCGCGCCGGCGGTGAAGGCGAAGTTGCGGAGGAGGCGCTTCATTCGAGCTTGATCCTCGGATCGACTACGCCGTACAGCAGATCCGATGCGAAGTTCACCATGATGTACGTCAGCGCGATCACCAGGATCGACGCCTGCACCTGCGGGTAGTCGCGCGTGTTGATCGACTGAATCAGCAGCCGGCCCAGTCCCGGCCACGAGAAGATCTGCTCGGTGATGATCGCGCCGGTGAGGAGCGATCCGAACTGCAGCGCGATGACGGTGATGACCGGGATCAGCGCGTTTTTCAGCGCGTGCCGGAAGATCGCCTTCGCCCGCGTGACGCCTTTCGCGATCGCCGTCGTGACGTAGAGCTGGTTCAGCTCCTCGGCGAGCGAGACGCGGATCATGCGCGTGAGGATCGCGGCGAGCGCGAGCCCCATCGTCAGCGACGGCAGCACCAGCGAGCGCCACCCCGCTTCGCGTCCCGACACCGGAAACCATTCGTGATTGATGGCGAAGGCGATGATGAGCAGCGGTCCGAAGAAGAAGCTCGGCATCGAGACGCCGATCAGCGCGAAGAAGCGCGCGACGTTGTCGATCCACGAGTTTCGATAAATCGCGGAGATGATCCCGAGCGGGAAGGCGACGAGCAGCGCGACGAACATCGCGCCGAGGGCGAGCTGGATCGTCGCCGGATAACGCTCCCGGATCGCCTGCACCACCGGATCGCCGGTGTGGAACGATTTGCCGAGGTCGCCGTGCGCGATGCGCACGAGGTAGTTGACGTACTGCGTGCCGAGCGGTTGATCGAGGCCGAGCGCCTTGCGCACCGCGACGATGTCCTCCGGCCGCGCTCCCTCGCCCGCAATCTGCGCCGCCGGATCGCCGGGGATGAGATGGATGAGCGAGAAGACGAGCGTCAGGATCCCGAAGGTGATCGGGATCATCTGGAGCAAGCGACGAATGATGTACTGCGTCATGCGATCGAGCTGTCGAGCTATTCAGCTATTGAGCCATTGAGCATGCCGCGGCTGAACGGCTCAAGGGCTCAACGCCTCAAGAGCTTTCGACCTGCTTTCCCGTGAAGTTCCACCCGCGCACTTTCACGGTCGGTGCAATAGTCCCGCCGAACATGTTGAACCACGTCGCCACGCGGCGCCGCTCCTTCGTCAGCCCTTCCACCCGCCCCAGCGCCTCGACCAGCGACTGCGTCCAGCGGAGGTTCGGGAGGCGCGCCACGACCTCGCCGTCGCGGATGAGGAACGTGCCGTCGCGCGTCGTGCCGGTCATCAGCGCGGTCTTCGGCTCGAGCAGCCCGTTGACGTAGTTGAAGCGCGTGACCCAGATGCCGAGCTTCGTCGATGCAATGAGCTCTTCTCGCGTGGCGTCGCCGCCCGCGACGTCGATGTGGAACGCGCTGCCGTGCTCGGGTGAGCCGAGGTGCCAGGCATTCGCGGTCGGCTGCATGGAGAGACGGTCGGCCCACGCCTTGTCGAGCACGGGTCCGCGCACGACGCCGTTCTCGATCAGCGGCACGCGGCGCTTCGGCAGCCCCTCGAGATCGAACGGGAAGGGGAGGAAGTCGGGATCGGTGGCGTCGTCGGCGATGGTGATGTTCGCGCCGGCGAGCTGTTTGCCGAGGTTGCCGACGAGGAACGAGGAGCCGTCCTCGTACGCCTGGCCGGTGAAGGCGATCATGTTCATCCACTCCAGCACCTCGGCCAGCGCGGGCGGCTCGAGGATGACGTCGAACGCGCCCGGCTCGAGCTCTTCGTTGTGGCCGAGGGCGAGCGTCGCCTTCTGCGTCGCCTCTTCGCCGAGCGAGAGGATGTTGACCTCGCGTGCGCGGCGCGCGCAGCGGGTCGCGTAGCCGGACGAGGCGTCGCGCAGCGCGATCACCGTGGCGTCGGAGAACGTGAGCTGCGCGTAGCGATTCACGCCATGCGAATTCGCGGTCGCGACCGACGTGCTCGCGGATAGATACGCGCCGGCGAACTGCACGCCCGCCTCGCGTCCCCGCTCGAACATCACTTTCAGGTCGTGCGCTTTCTCCGCCGGCGACATGCTCGCGGTCTGCTGATCGAACGTCGCCAGTTGCGGCAGCGGCTCGTGATCCTGGTAGAGGCCGGAGAAGTTCTGCAGCGGATCGGAATGCTTCGCCGCTTCGCGCGCCAGCTCCGCGGTGCGCGCGATTTCTTCGTCGTCGAACGAGCTCGTCGACGCGACGCCCATCGAGCCGTTCACGATCACGCGCAACGTCAGGCCCGCGCTGATCTCCGACATGTTCTGGTGGAGGTTCGAGTTCGCGAAGCGGCTGATGTTCTGGTCGATGGAGATCAGCGCGGCGTCGGATTCGTCGGCGTTGGCCGCTTCGAGCGCGCGGGCGAGGATCACTTGCGATTCGGATTCGCTGAACATCAGGCCATTTCCACGTTTCGAAACCGCGCCGCCGGCGCGCCATGCGCGACGCGCATCGTCTGCAGCGGATCGCCCTTGCCGCAATTCGGCAGGCCCCAGATCTGCCAGCTCGCGCGGTCGCCGACCGCATCGCACGAGCGCCAGAACTCGGGCGTGATGCCGGTGTAGACCGGGTTGCGCAGCAGGCGTCCGAGCTTGCCGTTCTCGATCTCGTACGCCACCTCGCAGCCGAACTGGAAGTTCAGCCGCAGGTCGTCGATCGACCACGACTTGTTCGTCTCGACGTAGATGCCGTGCTTCGTGTCGGCGATCATTTCCGCGAGCGGCGTCGTCCCCGGCTCGAGGTTGATGTTGGTCATGCGGATGATCGGGATGCGCGCCGCGCTCTCCGCGCGCACCGTGCCGTTCGACTTGCGTCCGATGGTCGGCGCCGTGTCGCGGCCCGTGAGGTAGTCGACGAACATCCCCTTGTCGATGAGATGGAATCGCTGGGCCGGTACGCCGTCGTCGTCGTATGCGAACGAGCCGATCGAGCCGGGGATCGTCGCGTCGGCGACGATGTCGACGAGCTCCGAGCCGTAGCGGAAGTGGCCGAGCATTTCCGGCTGCATGAACGAGCCGCCGGCGAGCGAGATCTCGAGGCCCATGGCGCGATCGAGCTCGGTCGGATGGCCGCACGACTCGTGCACCTGCAGCGCGAGCTGCGACGAGCCGACGATCAGGTCGAAGCGTCCCGCCGGTGCCTTCGGCGCGGAGAGGAGCGCGATCGCTTCGTCGCGGATCAGCGGCGCCTTCTTCGGCAGATCGAGCCGCTCGATGAACTCCCACCCCGCGGCCTGATAGTCGCCGCCGAACGGATTCGGATAGGTGCGTCGCTGAAACTCGCCGCCTTCGAGCGCGGCGGCTTCGATGCCGCCCCCCATCTCCGTCGTGGTCTGCTCGATGTAGCTGCCGACCGTCGAGGCGAAGATTTTTTCCTGGCGATAGCAGGAGAGGTCACCGCTGATCTGGTGCACGCGTGGGTCGCCGCGCATCGGCTCCGTCGCCGCGAGGAGATGCTCGATCTTCCTCTCCAGCGCGATCGACCAGGGATCGATCTCGAAGGACGACGCCCAGGTCGCGACATGCGGCTCGATGTCGCTCAACACGACGCTGCCCGACGACGCGATGTGACTCGCGGCCGCGACTTCGAGCGCCCGCTGCGCCGTCTGCAGGATCGCCTCTTCGCTGACGTGCGAGGTGGCGGCGAAGCCCCACCCGTTTCCGACCAGCACGCGCACGCCGATGGCACGATCGACGGTGGCGGTGAGCGCATCGACCTCGCCGTTCCGCACGCGCACATGCTGCTGATGCGTCGCCGTCCAGCGGATGTCGGCATACCGAAGCGCGGGATTGCGAAGGGTCTTGAGGGCCTGCTCGAATTGCGCGCGCGTCGGCTTCATTCGGGGGCGGATTCTATCTCGGGGAGAAGAGCTTCCAGCTCGCGGATGAGGACGGGGAGATGGTCGCGGACGCGTGTTTTCCCGCGTCAGGCTGCTTCATAGATGGGAATGCGTGGGTTGCCTTCGATCGATCGTCGCAGGTATGGATTTTCGACCTTGGCTAAATCAAGCACATCGACGTAGGTGCCGAACAGTTCGTCGAGGTCGCACATCAGTCCCCACCGTGCGCGTCCTTGCTCCAGGCCCGGCAGGTCCTCCGGCAACTCGATGAGGAAATCCACGTCACTCGTCGCCGGATCGTACTCCCCCCGCGCCGCACTCCCGAAAAGTGCGAGCCGCCTTACACCCCACTTCACGCACAGCGCGCGCACGGCGTCGAGCTTTTCATCGATTTCCGGAGGTAGCGTCGCCATTCCGCAAATTGTACCCTTCGCCTCCGAATGAAACTCATCGTCGGACTCGGCAATCCCGGAGAGGGATACGCGCGCACGCGGCACAACGCCGGGTGGATGGTGGTCGACGCCTTCGCGAAGAAGTTCCGCATCGACGTTGCGAAGCACGAAAAAGAAGCTATGACCGGCGAGGGACGCGTCGGCGGCGGCTCGGTGAAAGTGGCGAAGCCGCTGACCTACATGAATCTCTCCGGCGATGCGGTGCGCCTGCTGGTCAATGCCTACCTCGATTCGACCGACGACCTGATGGTGGTCTTCGACGAGATCGATCTCCCGCTCGGGAAGCTGCGCATCAAGCCGAGCGGCTCGGCCGGGACGCACAACGGCATGCGCTCGATCGTCGAGGCACTCGGGACGGAGCGCTTCGCGCGGCTGCGCGTCGGCGTGCGCGGCGAGACGCAGGCCGATTACCGCCTGCGCGATTACGTACTCGACGAGTTCACCGCGGAAGAGGCGCCGGTGGTGGAGAAGACGATCGAGCGCGCCGTCGATGCGCTGGTTCTCTTCGCCCGCGGCGATCTGAAGCGCGCGATGAACGAGTTCAATCGCGATCCGGGCTCAGACGCGCCTTGACGCATCGGCGCGCCGCTCGCGAACGAACTCCATCAGCGGCGACGCCGCGCAGCGCTCGAGCAGGAAGTCGTAGAGCTGCAGCGCCGACTTCGCATCGCCCGCGGTGACGAATTCCTCCGCCGTCGCGATCGCCCCTTTTGCCGCGCGCACGTCGGTCGGCTGCGATTCGACCGCGAAGACGTACAAACGCGCCGACGTGGCGAGCCGCTTCGAATTGCGCAGCGCGTCGGCGAACGCGACGACCTGCTCGCGCTGGATGCCGAAGTCGGCGTCGGCGCGGAACCGGTCGAACAGCTCCGCCGCGAGGATCACGCCGCCGCTGCGCATCGCCAGCGGAATCCCTTCGCGCGCGACGGCGATCGCGTCGTTGTGCCGGCCTTCGCGCGCATATGCGAACGAGAGCGCGTGCAGCACCGCGGGATTCGGCGCGTGCGCTTCGCGGAGAGCCTCGAGCGCGGCGATGTCGTGGTTCGTTTCGGCGACGCGCTTGCCCGCATCGAGCAGCGGCGGTTTACGCGAAGTCAGTGGAGCGACGGGCGCCTCGCCCGTCGAAACGACGACGACAGGCGAGGGCGCCTGTCGCTCCACGATGGGAGCGTCAACGGCAACGCGCGCGTACTCGCCGCACAGACCGCCGAGGAGGAGCACGGCGGCGCCGGCGGCAAAGACCATCGTGAGCGGCAGCGTGAACACCAGCGTCTTCGCGGTGAACGTCGCGAGCAGCACGACCAGCGGCAGGCAGAGCGCGACCGACGCGAAGAGCGAGCCGACGTAGAGGACGTAGATCAGAAACACGTCGATGCCGCGATTCGCGAAGCAGCGCGACCAGTGTGCCGGGCTGATGATCTGCGTCGTCTCGCGCGCCGACACCGCGACGATCAGCAGCAGCGGCGGCGCGATGAAGAGCACGAGCACGTAGAAGAGGAGGAGCGTCAGCGCCGGTCCGCTCTCTTCGCGCAGCGAGATGAGCGCGCGGATGAGGTCGGGATGCCAGCCGACGAGCAGCATCGGCAGGAGCAGGATCACGTTCAGCAGCAGGTATTGCAGCGCGACCGGCGCGTAGTCGGCGAAGGGCACTCCGCGTGCGCCGCGCCATCGTGCATCACGCCGATCGACCGCGGCGCGCGCGATGAAGCCGGCGAAGACGACCGACGACAATCCGGGCGCGAGCTGCTCGATGCCGGCCTTGAAGCAGATCCAGACGACCGCGGCGACGCTGAAGCCGGCGACCAATCCGGTCACCAGCGCGGCGGGTGAGACGGCCCGCGCGACGACGTCGCCGGCACGCCCTCCGAACGAGTCTTCGTGTGCCAAAGTTCACCTCGCTGGAATGTGATCATTCTCCCACGGCGTGGCAGAATGCCCGCAGACCATGAACATCCACACCCTCGGCGAGTTGCGCGCCTCCGGCTATCGCGTCCGTTCAGTCAAAGACGAAATGCGCGAGAACCTGCTGGCCAAAATCGCGCGCGACGAAAACACTTTTCCCGGCATCCACGGCTACGAGCGGACCGTCGTCCCGGCGATCCACAACGCGATCCTCTCCCGGCACGACATCATCCTCCTCGGACTGCGCGGGCAGGCGAAGACGCGCATGCTCCGCTCGCTCACCATGCTGCTCGACGAGCGCATCCCGGTGATCGAAGGATGCGAGATCAACGACTCGCCGTTCGCTCCGACGTGCAAGCGCTGCCGCAGGCTGGCCGCCGAAAAAGGGGAAGACCTCCCGGTGACGTGGATGCATCGCGACGAGCGTTACCGCGAGAAGCTGGCGACGCCCGACGTCACGGTCGCCGATCTCGTCGGCGACATCGATCCGATCAAGGCGGCGAATCAGCGGCTGACGTACGCGGACGAGGAAGTCATCCACTACGGCATCATCCCGCGCACCAACCGCGGCATCTTCGCCATCAACGAAGTCCCCGACCTCGCGCCGCGCATCCAGGTGGCGCTGCTGAACATCCTCGAGGAGCGCGATCTGCAGATCCGCGGATTTCCGGTGCGCATCCCGATGGACATCGTGCTGGTCTTCAGCGCGAACCCCGAGGATTACACCAGCCGCGGCAACATCATCACGCCGCTCAAGGACCGCATCGACTCGCAGATCCTGACGCACTATCCGCAGAAGGTTGGCACCGCGATGCAGATCACGCAGCAGGAAGCGTGGCTGGAGCGCGCGGCGTCCGCGAAGATCGAGATCCCCGATTACATCAAGGAGCTGATCGAGAACATCGCCTTCGTGGCGCGCGAGTCGGAGCTGGTCGATCAATCGTCCGGCGTCTCCGCGCGGCTCACGATCTCGGCGATGGAGCTGCTGCATTCGAACATGGAGCGCCGCGCCGCGCGCACCGGCGACAAGCGGGTCTTTCCGCGCCTCGCCGATCTCGCCATGCTGCTGCCCGCCATCACCGGCAAGGTGGAGATGGTGTACGAGGGCGAGCAGCAGGGGGCAGAAGTCGTCGCGCGCAAGCTGATCGGACTCGCGGTCTCGAAGCTGTACGAATCGAAGCTGCCGCCGGTGGAGCGCGCGGGGGCCGCGCGCAATGCGGACCGCGAGCGCCGCGGCTACGGCGAGCTCGATCAGGATGATTTCGATGCGGTGTTCGCGGGCCGCGGCGCGAAGACGAAAGCGAAGCCGCAGCCGCCGCGCGAAGAAGAGCGCCCCGCGCCGAAGGAGCCGAACTACGACACGATCCTCGCCTGGTTCGCGTCGGGGAATCGGGTGACGGTGTCGGACGAGCAGCCGTTCGCGGAGTTCTCGGCCGAGTTGAACAAGGTGCCGAAGCTCCACGAGACTGCCCAGAAATATGTGCAGCCCACGAGCGAATTCGAGCTGGCGTTCTGGATGGAGATGATCCTCGAGGCGCTGCACCAGTCGCTGCGCCTGGCGCGCGAAGACCTCGACTCGACGATCACGTTCCACGAGCTGATGAAGTTCAATGTGCTGCGGACGGTGAAGTGATGGTGAAGATCAGCGCCGAAGTTCCTCCCGAGCTGTCGCGTTCTCTCGACCGCATCATCCGCGACGGCTGGTTCCCCGATCACGAGACGATCGTCCGCGAGGCGCTCGAGGTTTTCGTCGAGGCGAAGTCATTCCTCGGCGATTCGCCGCGCATGCTGCATCGCTTCGCCGCCGATGCGCTCAACGAATCGAAACCCGAGGTCGCGCTGAAGTTCGCCAACCGCGCGCTCTCCCTGCTCGCCAATCAGCACATCACCGACTTCGCGCTCTACCAGGCGATCGTCGAGCTCCGCGTGCAGATCTTCCTCATCCTCGGGCGCGAGAGCGACGCCCTCGCGTCGCTGGAAGAGGCGCGCGAGGTGCTGCCCAACAATCCGTCGATCGCCAAGTGGATCGAGAAGCTGAAGCGGACCAGGCCTCGCGGCGAGGCGTAATGCGCCACCGGTACTCCCATCTCGATCCCGATCTGATCCGCCGGTTGCTGGCGGAGATGGGATTGCGGCGGCTGTTCAATCACCTCCTGCTGCAAAGCGGCGGCGACGTCGACGAGGCGATGCGCTGGATGCGCCTCCTGCAGCAGCGGGGCTTCATCGACGAGAACGTCGACCTCGACGCGTTCTTCGCGCGGCTGACCGAGGAGAACGTCATCGGCCAGGACGCAAACGGCAACATGACGTTGTCGGCGGGAGGCGAGCGGCAGATCCGCCGCGACGCGCTCGACGAGATTTTCGGCGGCCTGCAGAAATCGATGAGCGGCTATCACTCCGTACCGACGGCGGGGCAGGGGACGGAGCGGCTGACGGAGACGCGGCAGTACCAGTTCGGCGACGATCCGATGTCGATCGATTCGATCCGCTCGCTGCAGAACGCGATGAAGCACAACGATCCGGCGGGGTCGATCTCCATCACCGAGGACGACCTCGAGGTGTTCGAGACGGAGCACAACTCGAGCTGCGCGACGGTGGTGATGATCGACATCTCGCACTCGATGATCCTCTACGGCGAGGATCGCATCACGCCGGCGAAGAAGGTCGCTCTGGCGCTGACGGAGCTGATCCTCACGAAGTATCCGAAGGACAACATCGACGTCGTGCTGTTCGGCGATGAAGCCACCGAGGTCCCGATCGGCGAGATTCCGTACGTGAAGGTGGGGCCGTTCCACACCAACACGAAAGCGGGACTGGAGCTCGCGCAGCGCATCCTGCGGCGGCGTAAGCACAACAACAAACAGATCTTCATGATCACCGACGGCAAGCCGTCGGCGCTGTTCGAGAACGGGCACCTCTACACGAACTCGTTCGGCCTCGACATGAAGATCGTGAACCGCACGCTGGAGGAGGCGGACCGCTGCCGCCGCGCCGGCATCCCCATCACCACGTTCATGCTGGCCACCGATCCGATGCTCGTGAATTTCGTCGAGCAGCTCTCGCAGATCAATCGAGGCCGCGCGTTCTATTCGTCGCCCGATAGGCTGGGCGAGTACATCCTCGCGGACTACATCCGCAATCGCCGCAAGTTCGTGCATTGAAACCGGCGGACGCGACGCACGTCCAAGAGACATGCGAGCAATTGCGGCAGTCCTGCTTCTCTTCGGCGGTCAACGAAATCCGTTTCTTTACGTCGAGCCTCCACCGAAGCCGGTGGTCGTCAAGAAAGTCGCGGTGACGAAGCCGATCGTGATCAAGCCTCCGGCCGAAGACGAGGAAAAGAAGATTGTCGAGATTCCCCAACCGCCGGTATTTCCTTACCGCTGCATCGGCCGCTTCGGGCCCGACGCGAATCCGTTCGCGGTCTTCGACGGCGGCGGTGCGATCATCAACGTCCGCGTCGGCGAAGTGATCGACGGGACCTTCGTGGTGCGTGCGATCGGCCTCGAGAGCGTGACCCTCGGCGTCGACGGTTTTCCGGAACAGCGCGTTTCCATCGGTGCAGAGCGGTAAGATCTGCGGCATGAAACGAGCCGCGCTTTTCCTGCTGCTGTTCGTCCTCTCCTCCACCGCGTTTGCCGAAGATCTCGCGGGCCTCATCGAGACCTACGAGAATCCCGCGCTCGGCCCTTCGTCGAAAGTCGAGAACCTGAGCATCGGGGTCGCGAACATGACGGTCGAGCTGACCGGCAGCGTCGCGCCGGTCAAGGCCGGCAAAGACGTCGTCGGACTCTTCTTCTCCGGCAGCGGCAAATACACCTACCAGACGAGCGATCCGATGGAGGCCGGCATCACGATGTTCGAGGCGAAGAAAGCCTCGAAGATCAAAGCCGAGAAGAAGGACAACGCGGTCGTCCTCACCGATACGTTCAGCAGGATGTTTCTGCGCGTCGGCGGCGTGGCGCTTCCGCCGCTCCCCGCCGAGCCGGGCGCGCCGCTCGATGAGCTGTTCAAGATGCATCGCGAGTCGTTCGCCCGCGCGCGCGTCTCGCCCGCGTCGCATCTCCTGGTGCGGCAACGGCTCGACCGGCCGACGTCGCCCGTCGCCTGGATCGAATTCGAGGGCGATGAGACGACGCTCTACGCGCTCGACAGCATCGAGCAGAAGAGCGAGGCGCTGGTCTCGCTGATCCGCGTCACGCAGATCGCGAACTCCGAGCTGCGCAACGCGCTGCATGCGGTGACGATCTCGGAGCAGGCGGTCGGCCGCAACCGGCGCAACTTCGTCGATCCTCCCTACCTGCTCAGCGCGATCGACTACACGCTGATCGGCAATGCCGACGAGACGGCGAAGCTGACGATCGAGGAGACGATCACGCCGCGCACGTACGCGCAGCGGACATTCCACTTCAATCTGCACAACCGCGTCTGGGACTCGAACAACAAGGGGCGCGACTATCACGTCGACCGCGTCACGGACGAGAGCGGGAAGGAGCTGGAGTTCCATCACGCGCACGAGAGTCTGGTGGTCGGATTGCCGGCGAAGATCGCGGCGAACACGCCGGCGAAGATCCGCTTCGAGATCTCCGGCAATTTCCTCGACCATCCGAACGGCGACAGCTTCTGGCAGCTCGGCACCGAGCCGTGGTTCCCGCAGCCGGAGCTCAACGGCCAGTACTACACGATCCATTCGACGGTCAAAGTCCACAAGCCGTGGACCGCGTTCACGCCGGGCGACACGGTGCGCCGCGAGGCGGAAGGGGACTACAACGTCGTCGAGACGCGCCTGATGAAGCCGGTGCAGTTCGCGGTCGTGCATGCGGGCAAATACGCGATCTCCGAAGAGAAGTACGACGACCTGACGATCCGCGTGGCGTCGTATGCCGGTAACAACGACCGGGCCATGAAGCAGCTCGGCAACCTCGCCTGGAAGATGATCAAGTTCTACGAGCCGTGGCTCGGGCCGTTCCCGTTCAAGGAGTTCAACATCATTGAGATCCACGAGCTCGGCTACGGCCAGGCGCCGCCGGCGACGATGTTCATCACCAAGGAAGCATTCAATCCGGCCCTCGGCGAAGACAACGTGATCTTCTCCCGCGGTATCAATCACCGCTTCGCGCACGAGATCGCCCATCAGTACTGGGGCCACGTGGTGAAGATGGGATCGGAAGAAGAGCAGTGGGTCACCGAGGCCTTCGCGGAGTATTCGTCGTCGCTGGTGATCAAGAAGCTCAAAGGCGAGGGGCATTACGACGGCATGGTCGCGACGTGGAAGGCGAACGCGAAGGACGCATCGGCCGTGGCGCCGATCCCGCTCGCCAATCGCATCCGCGACCCGAACGACGGCCGCCAGAGCTTCATCAACCGCACCTGGCTTCTCTACAACAAAGGCGCGTATCTCATCGCCGTCCTGCACAAGCAGCTCGGCGATCAGAAATTCTTCACGTTCATGCGGTCGCTGCAGGGATTCTTCGAATGGAAGTACCTGACGACGGCCGACATGGCGCGCCTGCTCCAGCGCATCGACGGCAAGGACTACATGCCGTGGTTCGAGAAGTATTACTGGGGGACGGAGATGCCGGAGATGCCGCGGGGATAGGCACCGGAATGCGCTAGCCGAGGCCGCAGTTACGACGCCCCGATGCGCAAGTTATTTGCGGTCCTTCTCCTGGTCGCTTTGCCCCTCTCCGCCAATGAGGTCTCGATCCGCTCGCTGCAGAGCGGGTGGGCCGGCAGTTCGACGCCGCTTTTCGATCACGGCATTCATGGCGAGGGGCAGATCATCGCCGTCCTCGACACGGGACTCGATTACGACAACTGCTTCTTCGCCGAGGCGGATGGAAGCGCGCCGCCGATCAATCTCGGGACGCCGGGCGGAGGGTACGCGTGGACGAACATCGCGCCGTCGCGGCGCAAGGTTATCGCGTACGACTTCCTCTATTCATGCGCGCAGTATCCCGGCGCGCCGTATTGCGAGGACCCGAACGATCAGGAGGCTTACGACAACCAGGGGCACGGCACGCATGCTGCCGCGGCCGCGGCGGGCGATCGCGCGACGCCGGTCGTGCACGACTACGGCGACGCCATCGCCGCCGGCGCGAAGCTGATCATCCAGGACGCCGGTCTCAGTCCGCTCGACACGTGCACGTCGCGGCCCGGCATCCGCTGTCCGGTGACGCTCACGCCGATCCTCGACCAGGCCTACAAGCAGGGGGCGCGCATTCATTCGAATTCGTGGGGCGATCACGGCGCGCCGACGGCGAGCTACTCGCAGGCCGCGCGCGATCTCGACACGTTCGTCTACTCGCATCCCGACATGCTGATCGTCTTCAACACCGGCAACTTCGGCTCGCCCGGTACGCCGCCGGACAGCACGCTGTCGTCGCCCGGCTGCGCGAAGAATTCGCTGCAGGTCGGTGGCACGCGTCAGGACTATCGCGATGACAGCGTGCTGACGAGCTACACGCTCTTCGGTCCCGCGCGCGACGGCCGCATCAAGCCCGACGTCGTCGGACCGTCGTTCGTCCTCGCGGGCGACAGCGATTTCGACGTGAAGACGAAGAAGTGCGATCTGAGCTATCAGCCGGGCACGTCGTGGGCCTCGCCGTCGATCGCCGGCGCCGCCGCGCTCGTGCGCCAGTACTACACCGACGGCTATTACCCCAGCGGCTACCCGACGCCGGCCGATCGCTTCATCCCGACCGCCGCGCTGCTGAAGGCGACGATCATCGCCGCGACGCGGGCGGTGCCGACGAAGGCGACGCTCAACGGTCCCGACACGGTCGCGTTGCCGGTGCCGTCGAAGGAGCAGGGCTGGGGCTTCCCGGTGCTCGATGACGCGCTCTACTTCCCGGGCGACAAAGTGCAGACGAAGATCGTCGAAGGGAGCGTGACGCAGGGCCAGACCGCGACGCTGCGCCTGCAGGTGAACGCCGGCACGCCGTTGCGCGCGGTGCTGGTGTGGACCGATCCGCCGGGCTTCGTCACGACCGGCACGTCGTCGAACCTGGTGAATGATCTCGATCTGCGGATCGGATCGTTGCCGTCGCAGCCCGACCGGATCAACAACGTCGAGCTGATCAACATCGCGACGCCGGTGTCGGGGACGATGTCGGTCGACGTGACCGGGACGCGCATCGCATCAGGCGCGGCGCAGAGTTATGCGCTCGTGGTGACGGGCGATGTATCGGCAGCATCGGTCGCGAAAACACGGGCCGTGCGCGCGCGCTAGAATGCGCGCGCCATGCTTGCACGAGACTACCTCCGTGAACACGCCGACGACTATCGCCTCGCGCTGAAGAACCGCGGCGCGTCGGTCGACATCGAACGATTCCTCGAGCTCGACTCCGAGCGCCGCCGCACGATCGCGCAGGTCGAGCAGCTCAAGGCGCAGCGCAATACCGCGTCGCAGGAGATCGCGGCGCTGAAGAAGAACAAGCAGGACGCGTCGTCGCAGATCGAGGCGATGAAGCGCGTCGGCGACGAGATCAAGGAGCTCGACGCGCGCATCGCGCAGATCGAGGAAGAGCTGAACAATCTCGAGCTCTACTTCCCGAACGTCCCCGACGCGAGTGTCCCGGTCGGTCCGGACGAGACGCACAACCGCGTCGAGCGCACGTGGGGCGAGAAGCCGCAATTCCCGTTCGCCGCGAAGGCCCACTGGGACCTCGGCGAGGCGCTCGGCATCATCGACTTCGATCGCGCCACGAAGATCACCGGTGCGCGTTTCGCCATCCTCTCCGGCTTCGGCGCGCAGCTTTCGCGGGCGCTCATGAACTTCATGCTCGACACGCACACGTCGAAGGGCTACCGCGAGATCCTCACGCCGTTCATGGTCAACGCCGACTCGATGCGCGGCACCGGTCAGTTGCCGAAGTTCGAAGAGGATCTCTTCAAGCTCGCCGGCGAGAAGCAGTACTACCTGATCCCGACGGCCGAAGTGCCGGTGACGAACCTCTATCGCGACGAGATCCTCGACGCGGCGACGCTGACGCAGTCGTTCTGTTCGTATTCGCCCTGCTTCCGCAGCGAGGCCGGGTCGTACGGCAAGGACACGCGCGGCCTGATCCGGCAGCATCAGTTCGAGAAAGTGGAATTGGTGAAGTTCACGCTGCCGGAGAATTCGCGGGACGAGCACGAGCGGCTGACCGCCGACGCCGAGGCGATCCTGCAGGCGCTCAATCTCCACTACCGCGTCGTCACGCTTTCGAGCGGCGACATGGGCTTCACCTCGGCCAAGACGTACGACATCGAGGTCTGGCTGCCAGGACAGGAGGCGTATCGCGAGATCTCGTCCTGCTCGAACTTCCTCGACTTCCAGGCGCGGAGAGCGAACATCCGCTACCGAACGGCAGACAAGAAGATCGGCTTCGTGCACACGCTCAACGGATCGGGCCTGCCCCTCGGCCGTACGCTCATCGCGGTGCTGGAGAACTACCAGCGCGAGGATGGATCGATCGAGATCCCGGCAGTGCTTCGGCCGTACATTAAGTTAAGGACCTGACCCTTAACTTAAAGTTAAGTTAAGGGTCAGGTCCTTAACTTAACTACGGCGGGGCGTCGTAGAGGATCTGGTAGGTCAGGTTCGTCGACCCGAGGCGCAGCTTGTCGTTGTGTTTGAGCACCGCGTGGAAGACGCGCGAGTTGTTCACCCACGTGCCGTTGCGGCTCTTCAGGTCCTCGATCACGTAGCCGTCCGGACCGCGATAGATGCGCGCGTGGAAGCCGGAGACGCCGAGGTCTTCGAAGCGGATGTTGTTCTCGCGATGACGTCCGACCAGGTACTCCGGTTCGGCGAGCGGGATGACGACCGTCACCGACTCGCCGTCCATCATGTTGAGCTGCGCGATCGTCGGCCGCACCATGTCGGCGTACGAAAGATGCGCCTCCTCGGAGATCAGCAGGCTCGTGTCATCCGGCTTTTCCGGCTCCGCAAGCACCGTTGAATTCGCATCCTGGATCGGCGGCATTGGTCCGGTCTGACGCACCGTCGCATCAGCGTGCAGATCGGCCTTCGCCTCCTGCGGCACCGGCTCGATCAATTTGTTCGCGAGCAGTCCGTAGACGATGCGATAGACGTCGAACGGATCCTCCTGCGAGTCGTGGCAGAGATCCTCGAGCGTTCGCGCGGCATTGATCAGGAACAGAATCCGCCACTCGTCCGCCTTCAGCGTGATCTTCTCTTCGCTCGGATTCGCGACCACGCGGAAGATCGCCTGCTTGTCGGGTAGGAGCTTCACGCACTGCTCCCACTCCTCGATGCGCCGCGCGCCCTCCATGATCAGATTCGACAGATCGATGGCGATGGTCACCGCGTAATTCGGCAGGCGCATCTCCTCGGCGAACGCGAATGTCCCGCCGGTCCAGACGAAGCAGTCGTAGATGATCTCGGAGACCTGGATCTTGAGGAAATCCTGCACCTGCGCATCGGTGAGCACGCCCTGCTGGACGGCGAGCTGACCGAAACGGCCGCCGTCGCGGCGCATCAGCTCATCGATCCGCTCGACCTCCGCGGCGCTGATCCGTTTCTTGCGCAGCAGGATGCTGCCGAGGCGGAACTGCTCCTGGTTCGAGCCGGCGTAAACGAGCGAGCCCTGGTCGAAGAAGACCCACGCTTCACGCGCGTCATTGGCCAGCGTGAGCGTGCCGCTCTTCCGCGTGGTGTGCAGAAACGTCAGCACCTCGGGGAGCTTGAAAGCCCCGAGACTCCCGCTCAGGACTGCATCAGCCATTGTGCAGTCACACTTTACAATGCTGCCCCATCATGCCGTCCAACAAATCGCGCCACGCCGTCATGGCTGGATTTCTCGGCTGGACTCTCGACGCTTTCGACTTCTTCGTCGTCGTTTTCATGCTCGACATCCTGGCCGCGCACTTCGGCGTGCCGAAGCGGCAGATCGTCAACACGTTGACCGTCACTCTGCTCTTCCGTCCCGTCGGCGCGATCATCTTCGGCATGCTCGCCGACCGCTACGGCCGGCGCATTCCGCTGATGGCGAACGTCATCTACTTCTCGCTCATCGAGCTGCTCACCGGCTTCTCCACGACCTACACGCAGTTCTTCATCCTGCGCGCGCTCTTCGGCATCGGGATGGGCGGGGAGTGGGGCGTCGGCGCGTCGCTGGCGATGGAGCACGCGCCGCGGAAATGGCGCGGCGTCTTGAGCGGAATCCTGCAGAGCGGCTACTCGTGCGGCTACCTGCTCGCGGCGCTCGCGTCGCGCTTCATCCTCCCCAATCCGCGCCTCGGCTGGCAGTGGATGTTCTGGCTTGGCGCGCTGCCGGCGCTGCTCGCGTTCTACATCCGCTTCAGCGTGCCGGAGTCGAAGGCGTGGGAAGAGCATCGCGTCGGCTCGCTGCGCGAGATGTTCACCGCGGTGCGCGGACATGCGAAGACCTTCGCGTATCTCGTCCTGCTGATGACCTTCATGATGTTCCTCTCGCATGGGACGCAGGACCTCTATCCCGATTTCCTCAAGGAATCGCGCCACATCCCCGGCACGACGGTGGCGTGGGTGATCATCCTGATGAACGTCGGCGCGGTCGTCGGCGCGATCATCTTCGGGCAACTCTCGCAGCACATCGGCCGGCGCTACAGCATGCTCTGCGCGTTGTGCGTCTCGCTGCTGGCGATCCCGTTCTGGTCGTTCGGCGTATCGCTCGTCGTGCTCGCCGTCGCCGCGTTCATGATGCAGGTCGGCGTGCAGGGAGCGTGGGGAATCATCCCGGTGCACCTCAACGAAATGGCGCCCGACTCCGTGCGCGGACTCGTCCCCGGACTCGCGTATCAGTTCGGCATCCTCATCGCCGCGCCGGTGAATACGATCCAGCACGCGCTGCGCGATCGCATCGGCTACTCGTGGGCGCTGGCGGGATTCGAGATCGTGACGATGGTCGTGCTCGCGACGGTGCTCACGCTCGGACGCGAAGAGCGCGGGCGGGCGTTTCATTCGGGTGATCTGGTACTCGAGACCGACTAAGCGAGCGTGTGCATCACCGCCCACAACGACACCGTCGAGATCGCGATCCACAGCAACACGCCGAGGATCAGCGGACGGATGCCGACCGCGGCGAGGCTCTTGCGCGAGAGGCCGGCGCCGATGAGGAAGAGCGTCAGCGTCAGGCCATATTTCGCGATCGTGACGATCACCGGCCACGCGGGCGACGCGACGTACGTGCGGATCAGCGACGCGACGAGAAACCAGAGGATGAACCAGGGGATCGTGATCTTCGCCGCCGACTTGCGGTGAAAGACGAATGCAGTGCCGAGCGTCAGAGGCACGATCCAGAGCGCGCGCGTCAGCTTGACCGTCGTCGCGATCTGCAGCGCCTCGGCGCCGTAGCGCGCGGCCGCGCCGACGACGGAGCTCGTGTCGTGAATGGCGATCGCCGCCCAGACGCCGAACTGCGTCTGCGACAGCGCGAGGCGATGGCCGATGACCGGAAAGACGAACAGCGCGATCGAATTGAGGATGAAGACCGTGCCGAGGGAGACCGACATCTGCTCGTCGCTCGCCTTCAGCACGGGACCGACCGCGGCGATTGCGCTGCCGCCGCAGATCGCGGTCCCGGAGGAGATGAGGTGCGACGTCGTCCGCTCGATGTTCATGGCGCGCCCGATCACGAATCCGAGGAGGAGCGTGCCGACGATCGTGGCGATGGTGAAGAGGATGCCGGTGCGGCCCGCGGCGACGACTTTCTGCAGGTCCATGCCGAAGCCGAGTCCGACGACCGAGGCCTGCAGCAGGTACTTCGTCGCCTTCGCGGTTTTCGCGGAGTACGGATTGCCGACCGTCAGCGCGATCAGCATCCCGAGCGCGAGCGCGCCGGGAGGGGAGATGAGGAACTCGAGGATCGTGCGCATGGACGGGCTAGAGAGCCCGTCCTACATTCGCGCGGAAGAAGTCGAGCGTCAGGCGCCACGCGTCGGCCGAGGCCTCGGCGTTGTAGACCTCGGGACGCGTGTCGTTGAAGAACGCGTGCTCCACGTTCGGATACAACTTGTACTGAACGTTCTTGCCGAGCTTCTGCAGCTTGTCCGCGAGCTCGCGCTCACTCGCCGCGAGGCCTTTGTCGTTCTCGCCCGCGATTAGGATCAGCGGCGCCTGAAGGTTCTCCCACTTCGCGTCGACCTTCTTGAATCCGCCGTAGAAGCTGATCGCCGCGCCGACGTTCGCGTCGCGCGTGGCGACGAACTTCGCCAGCCCACCGCCCATGCAGAAGCCGACGACGCCGTACGTCTTGGATGAGCACTCGGGACGCGAGAGGAGATACGCGCCCGCGGCTGCGATCTCGTTCGCGGCGCGCTCGGCATCGAGCTCCATCACCAGCTTCCCCGCTTCGTCGGGCGACTTCGTGGTCTTGCCGTGAAAGAGGTCGGGGGCGCAGGCGAGGAAGCCTTCATCCGCGAAGCGATCGCAGAGATCCTCGATGTGCCGAACGAGGCCCCACCACTCCTGAATCACGACGACGGCGGGTCCTTTTCCGGACTTCGGAGTTGCGAGATAGCCGAGTTCGATTCGCTCACCCATGGCGCGCGATTCTATTACGTGTGACGTTTGGGTGTCGGCGCCCGTATAGTGATTGAATTGATGACCAAGGACCAGCTTGTGACGCTCGCAAAGCGGACGCGTTGTCCTCGATGCGACCTCAACAAGACCGTCGGTGCCGCGCTCTGCCGTAGTTGCCGCAGCAAGCTCCCGGCGAACATGCGCCTCGGCCTGGAGAAGATCCCGCAGAAGGACGAGTTCGTCGTCTCACGCGCGCTGCGCGCCGCGGCGAACTACTTCAACGTCCACTTCCAGTCGATCCGCAATTTCGGCGGCGGCAAGAAGCGGGATTAACGGCCGCTTCCGGAAGCGCTCCCGTGCAACTGCGACGTCGCGTTCGCCACGTCCGCAAGCTCCCGCGCCTTCGCATCCTCGGGCGCCTGCATCGCGAGCTCCTCGGCGCGGCGGGCAACGTCATTCGCCCCCGCCATCCCCTTCAGAGTCTCACCCCACACGGCGCCGAGTGACGCCAGGCGATGCCGGCGCGTTGCGGCGATCCAGGTCTTCTCCAGATCGCGGCGGCGCAGCGTCCGCTCGAGCGTGTACTCCTTGCCGTCGCGCACCGACGTGTACTTGAGGTGGAAGACGGCGACGCGCTGCCACGACGTGCCGCGCGGAGCGAGCACGATGTCGTAGAGCGCGGTGACGGACGTGTTCTTCAGCAGCGTCGGCTCGATCGTCGAGCGGAGCGCGCCGTCGCCTCCGACGAGGTGATGGGCGAGCACGGCGGCGTGGTCGAATTCGACGTCGATGTGCGCGTCGGTTGCCACCGGCGGCACCGATGATCCCGGCGCGAGCTCCGCGGTCGCGGTGTCGATCGTGACGCGGATCATCCGGCGTCCCGGCTCGCTCACGACCGGCGCGGTCGAGCCCTCAGCTTCGAGGCGCACGTCATGCGTTTCGCGCTTCGCCGATCCGGCGAAGTAATTCACCAGCGCGGCGACGTCGATGCTGTCGGACTCCGGCTGCTCGCCGCGCTCGATCGCGTTCTTGATCCGTTCGAATGCACGCTGGTCGACCGAGATGCCGAACACCGCGTCGGTCTTCTGACGCAGCGGTGCCATATCGGCCGCTTTCGCTTCGGCCATGAAGCTTCCGCCCATGGAGGCGGGAGGTTCTGTCGGCATCAGTGCCGGAGCGGAGGCGGTAGCCATCACCGGCGGGGGAGGCGGAGCAGCGGGTGGAACTTCCGCCATGGCGATCGCGTCCTGCGCCACCACGGACGCGCCACCGGCGATGCCGCTCATCACGTTGCCTTCGGGCGCCGGCGTGTCGCGGCGAGCTCGTTCCGATCTCACCGGGAGTGCGGGCGGAGTTGCTTGCGGAATCGCGGCGGCGGACATCGGCTGCAGCCGTGCGACCTGCACCGGCTCGGAGGCGCGCGCCGTTTCCTCGGTCAGTGTCGCGGTCTGAGCCGTGACCTGGCGCGGGAGTGCGGGCTGAAGCTGCGCGAGCTTCGCGCGATCGGCGTGGGAGAAGAACTGCAGTGCGAAAAAGGCGGACGTCACGATCAGCAGCACCGAGGCCGCGACTCGCATGTCGAAAAAGATCGAACGGGTGAAGCGGTCGCGCTCGGATGACGCACCCATCACCAGGTGCGGCGGGATGTCGCGCTTGATTCGCTCGGCCAGATCGGCCGGAGGTTTCGGGACCTGCGCCAGCGTCAACTTCCGCTGCAGGTCGGCTTTATTCTTCGGATTCATCGTCGTCCTCGACATCCCCGAGGGCCGCCTCGAGAATCGTGAAAGCGCGGTGAAGGCGCTTGCGGATCGCCACGGTCGTGATCTCTTCGATCGCCGCGACCTCCTTCACCGCCAGACCACCCCAGAAGTGCGCGGTCACCGTGAAGCGCAGGTCTTCGGGTAACTGCAACACCGCGGCTCGCAGCCGCTCCGCTTCCTGTGAGTCGCTCAGCACCTGATCGGCCGAGGGGCTGGTATCCGGAAGCTCCAGCGTGTTCGGCTCGTCGAGCGACGTCATCCGCCGCGGCCGGCGGATGTGGTTCAGAAACGTCGTATAGGCGATACGGTAAAGCCATGTGAAGAGTTGCGAGCGGCCGTCGAAGTTCGGCAGCGCCGCCCACGCTTTCTGATACGTCTCCTGCGTCAAATCGGCAGCGAGGTCGCCGTCACCACAAAGGCGGTAGAGGGATGCGTAGACGGCTGAGTAGGTCCGCTCGACGAGCTCTTCCGCCGCCATTCGATCCCCGGCGCGGATTGCCGCGAGCAGACGTCTCTCTTCCCCGAAAGGAGCCGCCACGTCATCCTGCTCCGCCGCCCTGGCCGGAAACGGCGCAACCCTCGACATGCTTCTTTGGACACTCCTTCGTTTCAGAAAGAAACTCGACCGCTCGATTATGCTACCTGGCGTGAAACGAATCGCCCTTTTTGCGGTCTTCGCGCTCCTGAGTTGTCAGCAACGGCACGAGGATCCGGCCTACGTCCAGGAGATTACGAAGTGGCAGACGAACCGCGCCGCGCGCCTCAAAGCGGAGGACGGCTGGCTGTCGCTCGTCGGACTGCAATGGCTCAATCCGGCTGAAAACAAGCTCGAAGGCTTCGGCACCTTCACGCTGCACGACGGCAAGGTGACGTACGTCCCGGCCGCCGGCGGCGCGCCCCAGGAACTGCGTGACGATACCGATCCGAACGGACCGACGCTCCTCCAGCAGGGGACGAAGCGCGTGACGGTCATCAAGCGCAACGAGAAGCTCGGGCTGCGGATCAAGGACGCGAACAGTCCCGCCCGCACGCACTTCCTCGGGCTCGACTACTTCCCGGTCAATTCGCAGTGGCGCTTCGTCGCGCGCTTCGAGCCGTACAACCCGCCGAAGAAGCTGCCGATTACGAATGTCCTCGGCATGGTCAGCGAGGAGACGTCGCCCGGACTGCTCGCGTTCGACGTGGATGGCAAGACCTACAAAGTCGAGCCGATCCTCGAGCAGGGCGAGACCGACTGGTTCATCATCTTCAAGGATGCGACGTCGGGCAAAGAGACCTACGGCGCCGCCCGCTACGTCTACGCCGCCCCGCCCGGCCCCGACGGCACGACCGTGCTCGATTTCAACAAGGCGTACAACCCGCCCTGCGCGTTCACGCCGTACGCGACCTGCCCGCTCCCGCCCCCGCAGAACAAGCTGCCGTTCCGGGTGGAGGCGGGGGAGAAGAAGTACCGAGGATCGGAGCACTAGCCGGCACGGCCGGCAGCGTCGGAAGGCCAAGCCTCCTTCAGGCTCAGCACCGTTCCGCACGCTTGCGCCAACCCCAAAAATCAGGCGCGTTGCGCCGCTCGAAGTCGCAACGCGTGGGTGTGCCACGCGTTTGCCGCAAGGCGAAGCAGCGAGCGCCGCCGGCCGTGCCGGCTAAGCGTTGCGCTCGTCCGCCAGCACCTGCGCCACGCACGCCGTCACGTTCTTCGCCGCGTTGATGTGCAGGAACTCGTTCGGCCCGTGCGCGTTGCTGTGCGGCCCGAGGACTCCGGTGATCAGGAACTGCGCCTCGGGGTAGCGCGTGCCGAGCATCCCCATGAACGGGATCGAGCCACCTTCGCCGAGCGACATCGCGCCCTTGCCGAAGTAGGTCTTCGACGCGCGATCGACCGACGCCGCGAGCCACGGCGCGACCTTCGGCGCTTCCCAACCCGCGCCGCCCTTCTCGGGCTCGAACGTCACCTTCGCACCGTACGGAGGATCGCTCTCCAGCAGATCCTTCAGTCTTCGATCGATGTTCGTCGCGTCGAGCGTCGGCGGAAGCCGCAGCGACAGCTTGATCGACGTCTTCGGACGCAACACGTTGCCGCCCTGCACGAGATCGGGGAATCCGGCCTGACCGGTGTAGGCGAGCGCCGGTCGCCACGTGCGATTCAGCAGCACCTCGAGGTTGTCCTTCGTCACCGGCTGCATGCCGTTGATCCATGGAAACTTGTTCCACGTCTCGTCGCCGAGGACGCGCGCGGTGGCGCGAGCCTCCTCGATGCGCTCCGGCGGGATCTCGATGTGCAGCCACTCCGGGATGATCTGGCCCGTCTTCGCGTCTTCGAGGCGATCGAGCAGCATGCGGATGATGCGGAACGACGATGGGACGATGCCGCTCGCGTCGCCCGAATGAACGCCCTCGGTCAGCACTTCGACCGTCAGGTTGCCGACGATCGAGCCGCGCAGCGAGGAGGTCGTCCAGAGCTGGTCGTAATTGCCGCAGCCGCTGTCGAGACAGACCACGAGGCGAGGCGTGCCGATGCGGTCGGACAGTAAATCAATGTACGCGGGAAGGTCGACCGAGCCGCTCTCCTCGCAACATTCGATGATGACCACGATGCGCGAGTGCGGCAGTTTCTGCGCCTTCAGCGCGCGGATCGCCGCGACCGTGGCGAAGATCGCGTAACCGTCGTCGGCGCCGCCGCGTCCGTAGAGGCGACCGTCGCGCAGGACCGGAGTCCACGGGCCGAGCCCGTCTTCCCATCCCACCATCGCCGGCTGCTTGTCGAGGTGGCCGTACATCAGCACCGTCGAGCTCGCGTCGCCGTCGATCTCCATGAAGATCAGCGGAGTCCTACCCTCGAGCTCGTGTACCTCGAGCTTCAGTCCGTCCACGCCCTGCTTTTCCGCCCAGCCGCGCGCGAGGGCAACGGCCGCGTGCATGTGGCCATGGCTCTTCCAGTCGGGATCGAACAGCGGAGACTGGTTGGGGATGCGGATGTAGTCGTGCAGGGTGGGCAGGATCGACGAATCCCAGAGGCCGTCGACGAAGGTGCGCGTCTGGTCAGAATTCATGGCAGCGGCGGAGGATAGCATCGAAATGTAGTCGGTGCGATAATCGCCATACAGACGGAAAAACGGGGTCCCGCGTCTCGTTTCTATTTGTAAGGAAATTCGCCTAGCAGGGGATATTCGTGGTAATTTGACGCGGGTCCAAATCAAGTAGTAGCCCCAAAGTCAGGAAGCCGACGCCGTGCTCGAACAGAACGCGCTCGATGTTCCGCCCGCGGCCGAAGAGAAGCAGTCCCGGACTGCTTCGGAACCGGCGCGCAAGGCGGCCAAAGGCCGCGATCCAGCCCAGGCTGGTGACGTCGAAGCGCTGTACAACGAGCACCGGACGCTGCTGCTCTTCATCGCCTGCCGCAAGTTCCGCATCCCCGATTGCGATTCGGAGAATCTCATCCAGGATGTCTTCCTCTCGTATCTGCAGACCGGGACAAAGATCGACAACGTGAGGGCGTGGCTGGTGGCGGCGATGTGCAACGCGAGCCGTCACTACTGGCGCGCGCAGGGCCGGACCGAGTCGCTGCCGGATGACTTCACCGATCGCACCGATCCGAGCTCGCACGGGCTCGCCGATACGTTCGCGATGCAGATGACGGTTCATCAGGCGCTGAACTACCTCGCCGACAAGTGCCGCGAGACGCTGAACCTTCACTACTTCGAGGGACGCTCGGCGGTGGAGGTCGCGGCGGTGCTCGACACCACGCCGCGCTACGCGGAGAAGCTGATTCACAACTGCCTCCAGCGCGTCCGTCAGATCTACATCAGCATCAACGCGGTGAAGAAATGATCTCCGAGGTGCACTACAGCGACGAGAGCCTCATCGCCATGCTCGAAGCGGGCGACGAAGAGGCGATCAAACGCAACCAGCACCTCGCCTCCTGCCAGACCTGCCGCGACGGCCTCGAGCAGTACCGCGCCATCGTCGACACCCTCGGCTGCGAAGCCGCCTGGGACTACCGCGAGCTGAGGTCCGACCCCGACCCCATGACCGTCGCCAACCTCCGCGCCTTCGCCAACTCGATGGAGCGCGAGGACGAGGAAGCGGAGACGTACGTCGCCGCACTGCTGGAAGGCGCGCGCGAGACGTGGATGCCGCGACTGCGCGCCCATCCGGAGTGGCGGACAGCGGGGGTGGTGCGCAAACTCGTCGCCGACGCATACACCGCCCTGACCAAGCTCCCGCTCGACGGCGTGGAGATGACCTCCCTCGCCATCGAGATCGCCGACCACCTGGTCGAAGAGGTCTACCCGAAGGACACCGTCGCCCGTCTCCGCGGCCACGCCTGGCGCGAGCACGCGTACGGACTCTTCTACGTGGGCGAGTTCAAGCAGTCGCTCGTTGCCTGCGACCGCGCCGACGCGGAGCTGTCGCAGTGCATGGTGGACGAGTACGACAAGGCGCGGGTGGCGGTGGTGAGGGCCTTGAGCTTGCGGCCGTTGGACGAGGTGGCGAAGGGATCGGCGTTGACGCAAGCCGCACTTCGTGTTTTTTCGGACCACGGCGACACCGAACGTCTGGTCGCTGCCGCGATTGCCGCAGCTCACATGCATTTTAAGGTTAGCGATTACAAAGCAGCGCTCGATGTGCTCCTTCCTATTGTCTCGATACACGGAGACGCTATCGGTACGTCAGCTCGCTCGATTCTCGAAGGCAACCTCGGACACTGTTACCGACAACTGGGAGACGTCGATTCCTCCATTCGCCATTACCAGATCGCGTCGGCGTTAATGGCTGATGTCGGATCAATTACAGAGTCGCTTCGCGTTCAGTGGAATGTTGCGATGCTGCTCGCCGGAACTGGACGCACTGATGAAGCGTTGGTCTCGCTAGCAAACATCAGGGCTGAATTTGGCCGAAGGAACATGTCATCGGAGGATTGTGTCGTCGGTTTAGAGATGGCCGAGCTGCTGATCCTTCAAGATCGATTCGTCGAGGCGGAAGCGTTGTGTGTTGATGTGTGCCGTCGTCTACAGGACTCGGGTCTCGGTACCACAAGCCGAGCGATGACCGCCGTGGCGTTCCTCCAAGAAGCGGTGGGTTCTCGGAGAGCAACACCCAGCCTTGTTCGCCATGTTCATGAGTATGTTCGTCGCTTACCGGAGGAGCCCAATCTCCTTTTCGCCCCGCCTCTTTTGTAGTCAATAAGTCACTTTTGTTGCTTACCGACGATTTTCTGCCGTTCGGGTAGGGAAATCTCCGCTCCAGACACTCCTACCAATAAAGGGGCGCGCCCTCAAAAAAACGCCGACTCGATCAAGTCGTGCACGGAGGGCTCATGTCAAGTTCCCGCATTCTGAGGGTTGTTGCTGCAGGTGTATTCACCGCCACGATCGTCCTGAGCAGTCCCGCTGCGCTTGCCGCTCAGCGAGGGGATGATCCGCGCGATCCAATTGCTCGCCTCGTAAAGTACGTGAAAAAGATCTTCACGATCATTACGCACGACGATGGTCCGAATCCCCCCCACCCCTGATCCCCTACAATTACCCGCCACTTCTTCGGCAAAGGCGGGTCATCGTGGAGATTCTTGCGGTCCGGGATGTCGTCAAAGTTTTTGGTGACGTGCGGGCGGTGGATGGCGTTTCGTTCACCGTCCGCAGCGGCACGATCACCGGTCTTCTCGGGCGCAATGGCGCGGGGAAAACCACCACCATCCGGATGATCACGGGGATCTTTTACCCGGACTCCGGCGCGATCGACTGGGGGGGGGCGCGGTCGGGGGATTTCCGCGATCGCATCGGGTATCTGCCCGAGGAGCGCGGGCTCTACAAGCAGATGAACGTGGTCGAGCTGCTGCTCTTTCTCGCCGAGATCAAGGGGCGTAAAGGGCCGGACGTCCGCAAGAGCATCGACCGCTGGCTGGAGCGCTTCGAGCTCGGCGAGAAGCGCGCGGCGAAAGTGGAAGAGCTGTCGAAGGGGAATCAGCAGAAGGTGCAGTTGATCGGCACGCTGCTCCACGATCCTGAATTGATCATCCTCGACGAGCCGCAGTCGGGACTCGATCCGGTGAACATGGTCCTGGTGCGCAACCTCCTGCGCGATCTCAAGAACGAAGGCCGCACCATTCTCCTGTCGACGCACATGATGGGCGAGGCGGAGAAGATGGCGGACGACATCGTCCTCATCCACCGCGGCAAGGTCGTCCTCGACGGCACGCTGGAGCAGGTGCGCGGCTCGTTCGGCAAGAACACGCTGCACATCGACTTCGAGGGCGACGGCGAGTTCCTGGCCGAGCTCCCCGACGTGAAGCGCGCGGCGATCGTCGGCAACTCCGCGGAGATCGCGCTGACGGAAGGCGCCGATCCGCAGCGCATTCTCGAAGCGACGATCGGCCGCCTGCGCATCCGCCGCTTCGAGCTCGCCGCTCCGTCGCTCGAGGAGATCTTCATCGAGAAAGTCGGGCAAGAGAGCCTCCAGGAGGTTGCGTGATGGACAAGATGTTCGCCGTGCTCAAACGCGAATACCTCGCCGGCGTCCGCAAGAAGATGTTCATCGTGATGACGCTCGTCTTCCCGCTCTTCCTCGGCGGCGTCTTCTTCATTCCGATGATGATCATGAGCAAAGGTCTCGGCGAGAAGGCGATCGCCGTGGTCGACGGCACCGGCAGCCTCCGCGCGACGTACACGAAGTCCGACGATCTGACGAAGATCGGCGGCGAGAGCGGTCCCGTCTCGATGCAGATCGAGTACGCCGACGCGAAGGGGCAGGCGAACCTCGACGCGTTCGCCAAGCCGTATCTCGACCGCCTGGTCGACACCAGCTCGCACAACGCGCACAAGCTCGACGCCGTGCTCGTCGTCCCCGCGACCGCGCTCGATTCGAGCGACGCGAAGCTGAAGTTCTACAGCCGCTCCGCCGCCGACATCATCACGCAGGAGCGGCTCGCGTCGATCACCAACCGCGGCATCCACGCCCATCGCCTCGAGCTCCGCGGCTTCAAGGACGAAGAGGCGACCCAGCTCCTCGCCTCGGCGAAAGTGCAGGGCATGCAGCTTTCGAAGACGGGGGAAGAGAAAAAAGGAGGGACCGGCAACTTCATCGCCGGCCTGCTCCTCTGCGGCCTCTTCATGTTCCCGTCGTTCATCTACGGGCTCGAGATCATGCGCGGCATCATCCAGGAGAAGAACGATCGCGTGGTCGAGGTACTGGTCTCATCGATGACGCCGAAGCAACTGCTCACCGGCAAGATCCTCGGCACCGCGCTCATCGGCCTGACGCAGGTCACGGTCTGGCTGTTGATGGCGTCGCTCGGCGCCGGCTACTTCGCCGCCGGCATGGCGGCGGGGGGAGAGAACATCCTCCGCTTCCTGCATCCGATGATGTTCTTCTACTTCGTTCTCTTCTTCCTGCTCGCGTACATGACCTACGTCTGCATCTACGCGATCGCCGGCTCGGCGTGCAATTCGGACAAGGAAGCGCAGCAGCTCATCGGACCGATCACCATGGTGATGATGCTGCCCTGGTTCCTCGTCGCGGTGCTGATCACGAACCCCGATTCGTCGCTCGCGGTCGGCTTCTCGCTTGCGCCGGTGTTCGGACCGATGACCATGTTCCTGCGCACGCTCGTCGCCGATCCGCCGCTCTGGCACCTGGTGGTCTCGGTGATCGTCTCGATCCTCACCATCACCGTCTTCTTCCGGGTGACGGCGAAGATCTTCCGCGTCGGCATTCTGTCGTACGGCAAGCGCCCGACGATTCCCGAGTTGTGGCGCTGGTTGAAACTCGCCTAAGATCGCGGCCATCAGCACAACAGGGGGTTCGATGGAGATCACGACTCTCAACGACATCTACGCCGAAACGTGCGAACTGCAGCGTGACGCGGCGATGATGGTCAAAAAGGGTGATCGCTGGGAAAAGATCAGCGTGCCCGAATTCCGCGACAACGTACGGTGGTTCTCGACGGCTCTTCGCAATCTCGGCGTCAAGCCCGGCGACCGAGTGGCGATCCTCGCGGAAAACCGTCCGGAATGGACGTTTGCGGACTTCGGCATCCTTTGCGCCGCGGCCGTCACCGTTCCGGTTTACCCGACGCTTCTCGCCTGGCAGATCGAGTACATCCTCAACGACGCCAGCGCCGTCGCCGTGGTCTGCTCGACCGAGGAGCAGATGAAGAAGGTGCTGGAGATCAAGTCGCACTGCCCGTCGATCCACAGCGTGATCGTCTGCGATCCGCCGGCCGCTCTGCCCGAGGGCGTGCTGACGTTTCAGAAGATGGTCGAGGACGGACGCAAGGACGAGGAAGTCAACGGCCGCGCGCGATTCGACGAGCTGCGCAACTCGCGCAAGCCGAACGATCTCGCCACGCTCGTCTACACCTCCGGCACCACCGGCAATCCGAAGGGCGCGATGCTGTCGCACGGCAACATCGCCAGTAACGTCGCCGCGGTGACGCAGGTCCTCAAGCTGCAGCAGGGCTGGGTCGCGTTGTCGATCCTCCCGCTCTCGCACATCCTCGAGCGCACTGCCGACTACTCGTACCTGGCGAAGGGCGGCACCGTCGCCTACGCCGAGAACGTGAACAAAGTCGGTGAGAACCTGCAGGAAGTGAAGCCCGACGTCTTCGCCGCCGTGCCGCGACTCTTCGAAAAGATGCGCGCGAAGGTGCTGGACAACGTCGCCACGCAGAAGGCGTCGAAGCAGAAGATCTTCAAGTGGGCCCTCGGCATCGCCGCGGAGCGCGTGCCGTATCGCGTCGAGCGCAAATCGATGCCGCTCGGCCTGGCGATGAAATCGGCCGTCGCCGACAAGCTCGTCTTCCGCAAGATCCTGGCGCGCCTCGGCGGCAACGTGAAGTACGTCCTCTCCGGCGGTGCGCCGCTCTCCGCGGAGCTGGCGGCGTTCTTCATCGGCGCCGGTCTCGAGATCCTCGAGGGCTACGGCCTCACCGAGACCTCGCCGGTCATCACCGTGAACAGCCCCGAGTTCCGCCGCATCGGCACGGTCGGCAAGCTGATCCCGGGCGTGGAAGTGAAGATCGCGGACGACGGCGAGATCCTCTCGCGCGGACCGCACATCATGCAGGGCTACTGGAACAACCCCGAGGCCACGGCGCAGGCCATCGATCCTGACGGATGGTTCCACACCGGCGACATCGGCGAGCTCGATCGCGACGGTTTCCTCAAGATCACCGACCGCAAGAAAGACATCATCATCAACGCCTACGGCAAGAACATCGCGCCGCAGCCGCTGGAAGGGATGCTCAAGAGCTCTCCGTACATCGGCACGCCGGTGCTCATCGGCGACCGCCGCAAGTTCCTTACCGCGATCATCATCCCGAACTTCGAGAAGCTGGAGCGCGACGCCTCGGCCCTCGGCATCCAGTGGAGCAACCGGCAGGAGCTGGTGAACAACGACAAGGTCAAGGCGATCTTCCAGAGCGAGCTCGATCGGTTCAACCAGAACCTCGACCGCCAGGAAAAGATCCGCCGCTTCGCCCTGCTGGCCAACGACTTCACCATCGAGAACGACGAGATCACGCCGTCACTCAAGGTCAAGCGCAAGGTCATCGACAAAAAGTACAAAGATGTGATTGATGGGATGTACATCGACGAGAACGTCGATGACGAGAAGGAACGAGCACGGGTATGACAGTCCTCGAGGCCACGCCGGCGCAGACCCCAACGACCAACAAGGCGTTTTCCATCGAACGCGAAGGCGACCTGGCCATCCTCTGGTTCGACCTCCCCGGCGAGAAGGTCAACAAGTTCTCCTCCACCGTGGTCCAGGAGTTCGCCGCGTCGTCGACGAAGCTCGAGCGCTCGACCGACATCAAGCGCGTCGTCGTCGCCTCGCGGAAATCGGTCTTCATCGCCGGCGCCGACATCACCGAATTCACGAAGATGGTCTCGCCCGAGCAAGGCAGGGAGTACGTCCGCCTCGGGCAGCAGGCCTTCCATCGTTTCTCCAAGCTGCCGCAGACCACCGTCGCCGCGATCAACGGCGCGTGTCTCGGCGGCGGATGCGAGCTCGCGCTCTCGTGCGACTACCGCGTCATGGCCGACTCGCCGAAAGCGACCATCGGACTGCCGGAGACGAAGCTCGGCATCTTCCCCGCGTGGGGCGGAACGACCAAGCTCCCGCGCCTCATCGGACTTCCGGCGGCGCTCGACATGATCCTCAACGGCAAGGCGGTCGACGCGAAGCGCGCGAAGCGGATGAACCTCGTCGACGAAGCGGTCCCGCCCTCGATTCTGCTCGACGTCGCAAAGGACTTTGCGACGCGGAAGAAGCGCCGCGGCGGCACGGCAATGAAGTTCTACGTCGAAGGCAATCCGCTCGCCCGCAACGTCATCTTCGGCCAGGCGCGCAAGACCGTGCTGAAGCTGACGCACGGCAACTACCCTGCGCCGCTCAAAGTCATCGAAGTGATGAAAGAGGGGATGTCGGGCGGCGTCGATCGCGGCCTGGCGAAGGAAGTCGACGAAGTCATTCCGCTCGTCAGCGGCGACGTGGCGCAGAACCTCGTGCGCCTCTTCTTCCTGATGGAGGATTCGAAGAAGGATCCGTTCGCGGCGAAGCCGCACGAAGTCGAGCAGGCCGGCGTCCTCGGCGCGGGCGTGATGGGAGGCGGGATCGCGCAGATCATCGCCGACAAGACCGACGCGAACGTCCGGATGCGCGACATCAACTGGCAGGCCATCGCCGGCGGGATGAAGGCCGCGGCGAAGGTCTGGAAGCGCAAGGTCGACGCGCGGCGGATGAAGCGCGGCGAGATGCAGCGCAAGCTTTCGCGCATCACCGCGGCCACCGACTGGAGCGGCTTCTCGCGCATGGACGTCGTGGTCGAGGCGGTCGTGGAGAGCGTCGCCATCAAGCGCCAGGTGCTCGCCGAATTCGAGGCGATCGAAAAGCCGGGCGCGATCTTCGCGACCAACACGTCGACCATTCCGATCACGCAGATCGCCGCCGAAGCGAAGCATCCGGAGAACGTCGTCGGCATGCACTTCTTCAATCCGGTCGATCGCATGCCGCTGGTCGAAGTGATCCGCGGGGCGAAGACGTCGGACGCGGCGATGGTCACGGTGGCCAACTTCGCCCGCAAGCTCGGCAAGACGGTCGTCTACTGCAACGACGGCCCCGGCTTCGTCGTCAATCGCATCCTCGGGCCGTACATGAACGAGTCGGGCTTCCTGCTCGAAGAGGGGAACTCGATCGAATCGCTCGACAAGGCGATGGTCGACTTCGGGATGCCGATGGGACCGATGGCGCTGCTCGACGAAGTCGGCATCGACGTCGCCTCCAAGGTCGCGGTGATCCTCGGCGACGCGTTCGGCGCGCGCATGGAGCGCTCCACCGTCGTGGAGAAGCTCTACAAGGACGGCCGCTACGGCAAGAAAAACGGCAAAGGACTTTACGTCTACAAGGACGGCAAGCGGCAGGGGCCTGATTCGTCGGTCTACAAGGTGATCGGCGTTTCATCGCCGCATCCGGCCGACGCGCGCGCGGTGGTGGAGCGGATGACGCTGGCCATGATCAACGAGGCGGCGCTCATCCTCGACGAGAAGATCGTGGCCACCGCCGGCGAGCTCGATCTGGCGATGATCATGGGCACCGGCTTCCCGCCGTTCCGCGGCGGCCTGCTGCGCTACGCCGACTCGCTCGGCCTGCCGTACATCCTGGCGCGGCTCGACGAGCTGACCAGGCTCGGCGCGCGCTTCGTCGCCACCGAGCCGTTGCGCAAGCTGGCGGAGAGCGGAAGAAAGTTCTACGAGGCGTACTCGCGCTCGTGATCGGTTACCGGTTGTCGGTTGCCAGTTGCCCGGCAACAGGGAACCGGCAACCGGCAACTCGTCGATGAATCTCACGCCTCCCGCTCCACTCACGCGCCCCCAACGACTCACCGTGATCATCACGGCGCTCGTCTGCGCCGCCTCGCGTTTCCTGGCGATGGCGCAATCGCTCTGGGACTGGGACGAAACGCTCTTCTGCCTCGGTATGCGCTCGTATGACGTCACGAGCCATCACCCGCATCCGCCCGGCTTCCCGGTCTATCTCGGACTCGGGCACATCGCGCACCTCTTCACGAAAAGCGATTTCCGAGCGCTGCAGGCGGTCAATCTCATCGCCGCGATGCTCCTCTTTCCGGCGATGTTCCTCCTGGCGCGCGAGCTCCGTCTGCGCTTCGACGTCGCGCTCGTCTCCGCCACGCTCCTCGTCTTCTTTCCCAACGTCTGGTTCTTCGGCGGCGGCGCGTTCAGCGACATCCCGTCGATCACCCTCGTCATCTTCGCCGCGGCGATGCTGCTGCGCGGATGCCGCGACGCCGAAGCGTATCTCGTCGGCGCGTTCGTGCTCGCGCTGGCGATCGGGATCCGTCCGCAGAACGTGCTCATCGGATTCGTGCCCGGCGCCATCGCCACGTGGCATCGCCTGCGCGCGAACTGGCGCGACGTCCTCTTCGCCGCGCTCCTCGGCGTGACGGTCGTCGGACTCGCGTTCGGCGAAGCGGCGTGGGCTACCGGCGGTCTCGATCGCTACGAGAACAGCATCCGCGAGCACAGCGCCTACATCACGCGCGTCGACTCCTTCCGCGCGCCCGGCCGCCCGCCGCTCTGGCGCTTGTTCGACCGCTTCTTCATCAAGCAGTACGCGTCGCCGCCGCTCAGCGTGCTGACGTCGATCTTCGTGCTCGCGTCGATCGTCTTCGCCATCCGCAGCCGCGACCGCTCGCTCGGAACCCTCGCCCTCACCTTCGGGCCGTTCGCCGTCATGGCCTGGCTGATGCTCGATCGATACAGCGTCAGCCGCTTCTCCATCGGCTACATCCCGATGTTCGCCATCTTCGCCGCTGACGGCATCCGCCGCCTGGTGCGCGACCGCGCCGACCTGACGCTCATCGCCGGCGGCGCGCTGACGCTCGCCTTCCTGCTCTGGACCTGGCCCGCGCTCACGCCGCTGCGCACCGAGGTCTCGCCGCCGGTGCTCGCGGTGCGCGCCGCGCAGCAGCATCTCGATCCGGCGCGCGATCACCTCTTCGTCGCCTTCAACATGACGCCGTTCGTCGAGTACTTCGCGCCGTCGATGCCGTTCACGCGCGTGATGGACGATCGCGCCATGCCGCTCTCGCACGCCGGGCAGCGTCCGTGGCTGCTGTCGGAGGACGAATCGATGCCGCGCAGCGGCTACGTCTTCCGCCGCGATCGCGGACATCTCTGGAACATCGCGCGCCGCCACTACTTCGAATGCAGCGTCGAGCCGATGACGCGTCTCCCGCAGTTCGTCTCCGGCTGGTACCTCGCGGAGCGGAACGGCATCGACGAATGGCGCTGGATGGGCGCTCGCTCGCTGACCAATCTCCCGCCCGCGACCGGCCTCACCAGGCTGCGCCTCTTCTTCGATATGCCGGGCGAGATCCTCGCGCAGAAGCCGTTCGTCACCGTCAAGCTGAACGGCGTCGTGCTCGGACGCTTCGCCGGTGCCGCACACGTCGAGCGCGAGTACAAAGTCACACCCGCGCAGAACGGCGCGCTGAACGTCCTCGAGCTCGAGACCACGCGCGTTTTAAAGTCTGGTGACGATCCGCGGGATTTAGGGTTGCAGGTGCGCTATTTGTCGTGGGGCCCGGATTAGAATCGCGCGATGCCTCGCGCCGCGCTGTTTCTTTTCCTTTTAGGTTGTGCATCGGTGCCGGCGCCGGTAACCCGGCCACCGGTAACCGGCAACTACCAACCCGGCTACCTCCCCATCACCTGGGAAGAATCGACAGGCCGCCTCTTCCTCGCGCCCCGCTTCAACGAGTCGATGATCTACCAGACGTCGCTCCCCGCCGGCGTTGGCTCCAATCCGATCGGCCTCGATCGCGGTGAACTGAGCGGCACGCACCTCGTGCACTTCGAGCGCGTCGGTCCGCGCGTGCTCCTCGTCGAAGAGAACACGAAGTTCCGGGCGATCACCAGCGACGAGCCGGAGCGCCGAGCGGTCGAAGACTCCTTCGCCCAATCGATCCTCGCGGGATTCAAGATCGAATCGAGCGACGGTGGCCGCGTCGTCGTCGACGCCACCGACTTCTTCCTCGGCGACGCGCACGGCGTGATCCGCCGCCTGCGCGACACGCAGCAGGGCTCGTACGCGCTCGACAAGAACCGCAGCGCGATCTACGTCCCGCGCACCAAGTCGTTTCCGCGCAACACGGAAGTCGAAGCGACGCTGACGTTCACCACGACCGATCGTCCCGGCGCGCTGGTCAGCGGCGTGACTCCCGTCCCCGAGATCGTCAGCGTGCGCGAGCATCACTCGTTCGTCGCGCTGCCGCCGCCCGGCTACACGCCGCGCAAGCTCGACCCGCGCATCAATTCGATCGGGATCGAGTTTTACGACTACTCGACGCCGTTCACCGGCCCGCTCGAGCATCGCTGGGCCACGCGGCACCGTCTGCAGAAGGATGCGCCGATCGTCTACTACGTCGATCCCGGCGTCCCCGAGCCGATCCGGAGCGCGATCCTCGAAGGCGTTTCGTGGTGGAGCAAGGCGCTGCCGTTCGAGGTGAAGGTCCTGCCGCCCGACGCCGATCCGATGGACGTCCGCTACAACATGGTCAACTGGGTGCATCGCTCGACGCGCGGCTGGTCGTACGGCGAATCGGTCGTCGATCCGCGCACCGGCGAGATCATCAAAGGCAACGTCCGCCTCGGATCGCTGCGCATCCGCCAGGACTATCTGATCGCGCGCGGACTCGGCGCCGACGACAAATCGGCATCCGAGATGGCGCTCGCCCGCATCCGCCAGCTCGCCGCCCACGAGGTCGGACACACCCTCGGCTTCGATCACAACATGGCCGCGTCGAGCTACGGCCGCGCCTCGGTCATGGACTATCCCGCGCCGTACGTGAAGATCACCGCGGACGGCAAGCTCGATCTCTCCGACGCGTACGCGAAGGGCCTCGGCGAGTACGACCTCGCCGCCGTCCGCTACGTCTACGGCGACGATGACAACGCGGCGCGCCAGGCGGGACTCTTCGTGAAGGACGCCGACGCGCGTCCCGTCGGCGCCGCGCATCCCCTCGGCTCGGTCTGGGACAACGGCAGCGATCCGGTCGCGCTGCTCGCGCACGAGATCGAAGTGCGTCGCATCGGACTCGAGCACTTCGGCCTCGACATCCTCCGCACCGGCGAGACGCTCTCGTCGCTAGAGGAAGTGCTCCTGCCGCTCTACCTCCATCATCGCTATCAGCTCGAGGCCGCGGTGAAGTCGGTCGGCGGGTTGAATTACACCTACGCGGTGAAGGAGTCCGGCGCGATCGTCCCGCAACCGGTGCGGCAGATCGTCCCCGCGGCGAAGCAGCGCGAGGCGCTCGCGCTGATCCTCTCGACGCTCGATCCGAAGTTCCTCGCCATTCCGCAGCGCATCGTCGACGTAATCCCGCCGCGCGCGTTCGGATACGAGAACGGCATCGCCGAACTGTTCGAGAAGCGGACCACGCCGGTCTTCGATCCGATCTCCGCCGCGATCACCTCGGCCGACATCACGATCTCGGCGTTGCTCGATCCGCAGCGCTGTGCGCGACTGATCGCGTTCCACGAAGAGAACGCGGAGAACCCGGGGATGTCCGAGGTCGCCGATAAATTGATCGAACGTTCGATCGGCGAAAGCGCCGTCGCGTTCAGCGTGCGCGCTCTGCTCGCGGAACGTCTGATGGAGCTCGCGTCGAACCGGGACGCCGACGCGCACGTGCGCGCCGAGGCCACCGAGGCGCTGCGCAGGATGTCGGCGAAGCTCGATCCGAAGTCGCGCGCCGTTCGCGACGACATCGAGCGGTTCCTCAATCGTCCTGCCGAGACACGCACATCACCGAAACTGCCTGCAGTACCGCCGGGACCACCGATCTAATGCGAAAACTCATCCTTCTCCTCTTCATCGCCACTACTGCGCTCGCGCAGTCTCCCGACGCCATCCGCGCCCACATGCGCTTCCTCTCCAGCGACGCGCTCGAGGGACGCGGCACCGGCACGCGCGGCTATGCGCTCGCGGCCGAATACGTCGCCGCGCAATTTCAGTCGTACGGAATGGAGGCGCAGTTGCAGCCGGTCAAGTTCCGCACGACCGTGCGCGACGCTGCGTCGTCGATGGTCGTCGAGCGCGACGGCGCGCAGCCGGTGTCGTGGACGTTCGACAAGGAGTTCGCCACGTACGGTGACGTCCTGCGCCCCGACACGTCCGCGAGCGGCCGCGTCGTCTTCGCCGGCTACGGGGTCACTGCTCCCGATCAGCGCTACGACGACTACGCCTCGATCGACGCGAAGGGAAAGATCGTCGCGTACTTCACCGGCGCGCCGAAGCCGTTCGCCAGCGAGATCCGCGCGCACTATTCATCGTCGCTGACCAAGCTGGAGAACGCGGTCGCGCACGGCGCGATCGGCACGATCTCGATCTTCGGCCAGTACGACGCGCGGATTCCATGGGCCATCGTCACCGGCCGCTCCGAGCAGGGGCAGATGAACTGGCTGGAGAGCGACGGCACTCCGCACGCGACGCGCAAGGAAATCCTCGCCGCGGTGGTCCTCAGCCGCGCCGGCGCCGAGGCGCTGTTCGCCGGCAGTCCGTACTCGCTCACCGACCTCCACATGCAGGACTCGAACGGCACGCTGCGCGCGTTCGACCTCCCGCTGAAGGCGACGATTCACCTCGTCAGTCATCACGGTGAGGTTGTCAGCTCGAACGTCGTCGGCGTGCTGCGCGGCTCCGATCCGAAGCTGCGCGACGAGTACGTCGTCTACTCCGCGCATCTCGATCACCTCGGCATCACCAGGCCGGTCAACGGCGATGCGATCAACAACGGCGCGCTCGACAACGCGTCCGGCATCGGCGCCATGCTCGAGGTCGCGCGGCTGATGGCGCAGTCGAAGCCGCGGCGCTCCGTGCTCTTCCTCGCCACGACCGGGGAGGAGAAGGGGCTGCGCGGCGCCGATTACTTCGCGAACAACCCGACCGTGCCGGCGAATGCGATCGTCGCCGACATCAACCTCGACGAGATCCTGATGCTCACGCCAACCACCGACGTCGTCGCCCTCGGCGCCGATCACAGCGATCTCGGCGAATTCGTCTCGCGCGCCGCGAAGAGCGTCGGCCTGACGATGAGTGCCGATCCGTATCCCGACGAAGCGAACTTCGTTCGCAGCGATCAGTACCCGTTCGTCCGCCGCGGCATCCCCTCGATCTACATCGGCGCCGGCTATCACGCCGTCGATCCCAGCGTCGACGCGCAGAAGCTGCAGCTCGACTGGATCGGAACGCGCTATCACTCGCCGAGGGACGACATGTCCCAGCCGCTCGACTTCAGCGTCGGCGCGATGGTGGCCAAAGTGGCGCTGAAAGCAGGGGAGGCGGTGGCCAATCGGGACCAGCGGCCGCGGTGGAATGCGGGGGACTTCTTCGCGCGCTGACGGTTGATATGATTGCGGTCCGCTGACGGACCCTCGTGTCCGCACCATCGCCAGGCAGGAGCTTCCATGGCATTGACCGCTGAACAACGGAAGGTCGACCTCGTCGACCGGCTTGCGAGTGAGGCCCGCGCGCGGGTGGCCTCCAATCTCGCCGACAGTGTCGAGCACTTCGTGCGCCGATTCTTCGCGCACGTCGCCGCCGACGACATCATCTACACCTCGCTCGAGACCCTTCTCGGCAGCGCGCTTTCGCTTTACGAATTCGGCGCCGAGCGCGAGCCGGGGCAGGCGAAGGTCCGCCTCTTCAACCCGAGCGTCGAAAAGAGCGGCTGGGGTCTCGAGCACACCGTCATCGAGATCGTGAACGACGACATGCCGTTCCTCGTCGACTCGGTGAGCGCGGAGATCAACCGTCGCGACCGCACGATCCACCTGCTGCTGCATCCCGTCCTGCGCGTCCGCCGCGATCACGACGGCCGCCGCGTGGAGATCACCGACACGATGAACGCGCCGACCGACGTCATGGTCGAGTCGTACATGCACGTCGAGATCGATCAGGAGACCGAGGAGTCGGAGCTCGAGAATCTGAAGACCTCGATCGAGCGCGTACTCGCGCAGGTGCGCCTCGCCGTCGCCGACTGGCGAACGATGCGCGCGAAGCTGAAGGAAGACATCGCCGAGATCGACGCGTCGACGCTGCCGATGCCCGCCGAGGAGATCAAGGAAGCACACGCCTTCCTCGAGTGGCTCGACGACGGCAACTTCATCTTCCTCGGCTACCGCCGCTACGGATTCGAAACGCACGACGGCAAGGACTACCTGCCGGCGCAACGCGAATCGGGCCTCGGCATCCTCAAGAACATGCGCGACGAAGCGGTCGATCGCGGACGCCAGCCGCTGTCCGATCAGGACAGCGAATACGCGCGGCGCAAAGACCTGCTCATCATCACCAAGGCCAACACGCGCAGCGTCGTGCACAAGCCGGTGCCGATGGATCGCATCGGCGTGAAGCGCTACGACGCGAACGGGAACCTGATCGGCGAGGACCGCTTCCTCGGACTCTTCACCTCCGCCGCGTACAGCCGCAGCGTCCGCGAGATCCCGATGCTGCGCCTCAAGTTCAACCGCGTGCTGGAGCGCTCCGGGCTCGATCCGCATTCGCACAACGGCAAGGCGCTCGTCGACATCCTCGAGACCTTCCCGCGCGACGAGTTCCTGCAGATCACCGACGCCGACCTTTTCGAGATCTCACGCGGCATCCTGCTCCTGCAGGAGCGCCAGCGCCTCGCACTCTTCACCCGCAAGGACGTCTTCGAGCGCTTCGTCTCCTGCTTCGTCTTCGTCCCGCGCGACCGCTACACGCCGGAGTTCAAGGAGCGCGCGAAGGCGATCCTGATCGAGGCCTTCGACGGCCGCGACGCGACGATCCACGACTACGTCACCGACTCGCCGCTCGCGCGCGGCGTCTTCATCATCTGGATGAAGCCGGGGCAGCGCATCCCCGAAGTCGACATCAAGCGGCTCGAGGCAATTCTGTCCGACGCCGCGCGCACCTGGAGCGATCGCCTGCTCGACGTGATGACGCAGACGCACGGCGAGGAATCGGGCATCGAGCTGCATCGCCGGTACAAGAAAGCGTTCCCGATGGCGTACGCCGAGCGCTTCAAGGCCGACGCGGCGGAGCATGACGTCAACCATGTCGAGGAAGTGATCAACACCGGCAACATGGTGGTCGATCTCTACCGGCATCGCGGCGACGAGGAGCAGCATCAATTCCACTGCAAGATCGTGCACGGCGGCGCGCCCGTTCCGCTGTCGGAGATCATGCCGCGCCTCGAGAACATGGGACTGAAGGTATTGGCCGAAGTCCCGTACGAGGTGCAGCCGCTCGGATCGCCGCTGCCGGTGCGCATCCGCGATTTCAGCCTCTCCGCGCAGGGGATGCAGGAAGATCTCACCGCGGTGCGGCAGAAGTTCCAGGACGCATTCATCCGCGTCTGGCGCCGCGACGCGGAGGACGACGGGTTCAACCGGCTGATCCTCGCCGCGGAGCTCGAATGGCACGAGGTCGTCGTGCTGCGCGCGTACGCGAAGTACATGCGGCAGATCGGAGTCAATCTCTCCGAGGCGTACGTGCAGCAGACGCTGGCGGGCAATCCGTCGATCACGCGGCTGCTCGTGCAGCTCTTCCGCAATCACTTCGATCCGGAGCTCGGGCCGGCGATGATGCGCGACGCGAAGGCGTCGTCCGCCGTCGGGATGGGACGTCACGCCGCGGGCATCGGCATCCGCGCGCAGATCGAAGACGCGCTCGAGGATGTGAAGAACCCGGACGAGGATCGCATCCTGCGTTTGTATGTATCGCTGATTGAAGCGACGCTGCGGACCAACTACTTCCAGCGCGACGCGGCGGGCGATCGCAAGTCGTACCTCTCGTTCAAGCTCGATTCGCGGACCATCCCCGATCTTCCGCTGCCGCGGCCGATGTTCGAGATCTTCGTCTACGCGCCGTCGATGGAAGGCATCCATCTGCGGATGGGCAAGGTCTCGCGCGGCGGCATCCGCTGGTCCGACCGGCGCGAAGATTTCCGCACCGAGATCCTCGGTTTGATGAAGGCGCAGAACGTCAAGAACGTCGTCATCGTGCCGATGGGATCGAAGGGCGGCTTCGTGGTGAAGAACCCGTCCGCCGATCGCGCCTCGTTCCAGCAGGAAGGGATCGAGTGCTACAAGACCCTCCTCCGCGGGATGCTCGACATCACTGACAACCTCGGGACCGACGGAGCCGTCGTTCCGCCGAAGGACGTCGTGCGCCGCGATCCCGACGATCCGTACCTGGTCGTCGCCGCGGACAAGGGCACGGCGACGTTTTCCGACATCGCCAACGGCATCTCCGCCGATTACGGCTTCTGGCTCGGCGACGCGTTCGCCTCGGGCGGCAGCGCCGGTTACGACCACAAGGCGATGGGCATCACCGCGCGCGGCGGCTGGGAGGCGGTCAAGCGCCACTTCCGCGAGCTGGGGATGAACACGCAGGAGCAGGACTTCACGGTCGTCGGCGTCGGCGACATGTCGGGCGACGTCTTCGGCAACGCCATGCTCCTCTCGCCGCACATCAAGCTGCTCGCGGCGTTCAACCACTCGCACATCTTCCTCGACCCGAATCCCGATCCGGCGACGAGCTTCGCGGAGCGCCGGCGGATGTTCGATCAGCGCCTGAACTGGAACGGCTACAACCCCGAGCTGCTGTCGCAGGGTGGCGCGGTGTTCGAGCGCAGCGCGAAGTCGCTGACGGTCTCGGATGAAGTGCAGAAGCTCTTCGAGCTTCCGAAGAAGACCGTCACGCCGGCAGAGCTGATGAAAGCGATCCTCCGCGCGAGCGCCGATCTCCTCTGGCTCGGCGGCATCGGCACGTACGTCAAGGCGTCGTACGAAGATCAGGCCGCGGCGAAGGATCGCGGCAACGATCCGATCCGCATCGACGCCACGGAGCTGCGCGTGCGCGTGGTGGGCGAGGGCGCGAACCTCGGCTTCACGCAGAAGGGGCGCATCGAATTCAACCTCACCGGCGGCAAGATCAACACCGACGCGATCGACAACTCCGCCGGCGTCGACACCTCGGACCACGAGGTCAACATCAAGATCCTGCTCTACGACGCGATCGCGCGCGGCGAGCTGGCCGGCATCGCGGAGCGCAACAAGCAGCTCGCTGAGATGACGGATGAAGTCGGCCGCCTCGTGCTGCGCGACAACTACGAACAGACGCAGGCCATCACCATCACGCATACCCTCGGCGAGCCGATCCTCGACGAGCAGTCGCGCTTCATGCGCTCGCTCGAGCGCGCGGGCAAGCTCGATCGCACGCTCGAATATCTGCCCGACGACGACACGATCGCCGAGCGTCACGCGGCGCACATGGGACTGACGCGTCCCGAGATCGCGATCATCCTGGCGTACGCGAAGATCAACCTCTACGCCGATCTTCTGGCGTCCGATCTCCCCGATGAGCCGCTGCTGATGAACGACCTGCTGCACTACTTCCCGGTCGAGCTGCGCAATCTCTACCGGCCGGCGATCGAGCGTCATCGCCTGCGCCGCGAGATCATCGCCACGGCGGTCACGAACAACATGCTCAACCGCCTCCGCCCGACGTTCGCGCATCAGGTGTCGGAGGAGACCGGCAAGCCGGCCGCCGACGTGGCGCGCGCGTTCGCCATCATCCGCGACTCGTTCGACATGCCGTCGATCTGGTCGGGGATCGAGGCGCTGGACAACAAACTGCCGGCCATCGCGCAGACTGAGATGCTCATCGCCGCGGGACTCTTCACCGAGCGCGCGATCCTCTGGCTGCTGCGCAGCGGCTACGACAAGCTCGACATCTCCGCGGGTGTCGCCGAGTTCCGTCCGTGCGTCGAGGCGATCGAGAAGCATCGCGACTCGATCCTCCCGGCGACGCTGCTGACACCGGTGAAGATCCGCGAGGCCGAGCTGCTCGAGGATGGGATTCCGGAAGAGCTCGCGCGCCGCATCGCGTCGCTCGACGTCATGACGTCGGCGATGGACATCATCCGCATCGCACGCCGTGGCGGAGCGGTCGAAGAAACGGCGCGCGTCTACTTCGGCGTCGGCGCGCGTTTCGGTTTCGACCGCCTGCGGCAGGCCGGCAGCTCGATCGCGGCGGAGACGCCGTGGCAGAAGGCCGCGGTCGCGTCGCTGGTCGACGACCTCTTCAATTACCAGAGCGTGCTCGCCTCCCGAGTCATCGCCGAGGCGAATGGGGGCGAGCCGGTGGAAACATGGCTGGCCAGGCGCGCGCGTGTGGTCGAGCGCGTCGATCAGACGATGAATGACGTCAAGGCCGCGCCCGCCGTCGATCTGGCGATGCTGACCGTGGCGTCGCGGCAGTTGCGGGCGCTGGTCGAAAGTTAGGGTTTTCTCTGGCACGATCGATGAAGCCGGTCATGTACGTGACCGGCTTTTTCATTGGCCTTCTCGCCCTCTTCTTCGGCTTCGTCATCATCATGGCGATCTGGAGCCGCTGGCGCCGCCAGATGGGCGGCGGCTTCGGCCCCACCGAGCTGAGCGACGGCAGCATGACCACCACGCCGACCGGCTACCCCGAGGAGATGCACGGGAAGGGAAAGAAGATCGGGCCGACGGACAACAACGCGGCGGACATGTGAGCGTAGAGTTCACGGCATGGGCCGTCGTATCGCCATCGTCGGTGCCGGCATTTCCGGACTGACCTCCGCCGTCGTCCTCCGCGAGCTCGGCTACGAGCCGCACGTCTTCGCGGAAAAACCTGCGGAGAGCAGCACCTCGGGCGCCGCGGCGGCGATCTGGTATCCGTACGACGCGGTCCCGGAAGAGCTGGCGGTTGCGTGGGGGATGTTCACGTACGGGCGTCTTCTCGATCTGCTCACTGAGCCCGACGCCGGTGTCTCGCTCATCGAGTTCCGGTCGTTTTCGCGAACGGACACCATTTCGCCTCCGGTCTGGACCGCGGCGCTCGGCGCGCGGCATCTCGAGCGCGACGAGCTCCTCGCGCCGTACAAGAGCGGCTACACGATGCGCGTCCCGCTGATGGACGCGAACCTCTACCTGCCGTACCTGCGCGGACGCGCCGGCGAGATCACGTACGGCGTGAAGCTCGATCGGCTCGAGGACGTCGATCGCGACTTCGACCTCATCGTCAATTGCACCGGCTTCGGGGCTCGTGCGCTGGTGAACGATCCGGAGCTCGAGCCGCATCGCGGACAGGTCGCCATCGTGGAGCCGGTGCGCTTGCCGTATGCATTCGTCTGCGATGAGGATCCGCTGACGTACGTCATCCCGCGACGAGACGACTGTGTCCTCGGCGGTTGCAACGACAACCTCGAATCAATCGATGAAACGATCACCACGCGCATCGTCGATGAATGCACGCGCGTCCTCGATGTTCCGCTGCGACTGAAAGGCTCGCGTGCCGGCATCCGCCCGTACCGCAAATGCGGCGTGCGCGTGGAAACGGAAGTCCTGCACGACGGCCGCCGCGTCATCCACAACTACGGGCACGGCGGCGCCGGCTTCTCGCTCTCCTGGGGCTGCGCGCACAAGGTCGCCGAGCTCGTGAACAGCCGCTAACCGCGCGCGAAGAACTCCCACTTGCCGGTCTCCGGATCGGAGAGCGCGATGCGCCCGCAGTGGGGACAGCGGAAGATCGGCAGGAATCCGACGTTGAGCTCGCGATTGACGATCAATTCGGCGATCTCGACGAGCGGCTCGTCGTGCCCCAGCGGTTCGCCGAGGTAGCGGCGGAGCCATTCCTCGCGCCGCGCGGCGTCTCCCGATTCGACGTACGCGGCGATCAGCTCGGCGATCTCGCGGCGCGTGCGCAGCATCGCGGCACTCGGATACGCGACCAGCGACGCGTCCGCCGGCTCGTCGACCTCGTGAGTCACCTCACCGCAGATACACGAAAATCGCGACATTCCGGCCGAGACTACTCCTTCTTCTCCGCGATCAGCGACACGTCGTTGAACCCCGCCGCGCGGCAGGCGGAGAGGACGGTCATCACCTCGCCGTATCTCACCGACTTGTCGCCGCGCACGGCGATGGGACGGTCGGGACGTTCGTTGTGACGGTCGCGGAGGACGGCGGCGAGCTGCTCGGCGCGGATCACCACCGAGTCGACGTAGAGCGTGCCGTCGGCGTTCACGCTCACCGGCAACTGGCGCGTGGCGTCGCCGGCGCTCACGGCGTGGCTCACCTTCGGCAGGTTCACCGGCACGCCCTGAACGATCATCGGCGTGACGACCATGAAGATGATCAGCAGAACGAGGCAGACGTCGACGAGGGGAGTGACGTTGATGTCGGCTTGCAGGGCGCTCGATCGTGCGATGTTCATATGGGATGAGACACGCGCCCGGCCGTGTTGAAAACCGCGCTTGCGAATCATCACCTACCTCGCGCCCAGCCTCCCGCTCGCGCTCTTCGAGACGATCGCGCAGCGCCTCGGCGCGGAGCTGATGCGGGAGGAGCGGATCTCCGGACCGCTGGCCGGCGACGACGAGCCGTTCTCGCGCGGCGACGCCGACGTAGGCTTCATCTGCGCGCCGTCGTATCGCGTGCTGCGCGGAACGGTGGAGCTGCTGCCGTCGCTCGTGCCGCTCGACCCGCGCGCCGCGGGGAAGCCGGTCTACTTCGCGGACGTCGTCGTGCGCCGCGACTCGAACGTGAAAACGTTCGACGACCTGCGCGGCGCGCGCTGGGCGTACAACGACCGCAACTCGCGCAGCGGATGGTTCAGCATGATCGAGCGCGCCGGCAGCCCTGACTTCTTCGGCTCGCTGCTGCACGCCGGCTCGCATCTGCAATCGCTCGAGGCCGTCACCGGCGGACGCGCCGACGCCGCGGCGATCGACTCCAACGTCCTGGCGCTGAACCCCCGCGACGATCTCCGCGTCATCGAGTCGTGGGGACCGTTCGCCATCCAGCCGTCGATCATCCGCTCCGCGATTCCGGAGGAGCGGAAGCGCGAAGTCGCCGCGACGCTGCTCTCCATCGGACGGGACGAGCTTGGAACGTTCGGGTTCAGCGGCTTCACGCCCGTGAGCGAAGCTGCGTATTTGTGACTTGCGTCACGTTCGACCCCGCCTGTTATTTCAGCTCTTGATCTGCATCCGCGCGAAGCCGGTCACATGTGACGTGTCGTCCATGATTCCGACCGAGACGTCGTCCGTCCGGTCGTCGACCGTCAGGTCGTACTTCACCGTGATCTCTTTCCGCCGCTTGAGCGAATCGGCGGGGAAGCGGAGCTGGTGCTGCTGGTGCTTCACCGCGGAGACCTTGCCGTCGCGGCGCATGAACGCGGTGTAGCTCGAGAACTGGCCGATCAGGTCCGCGCCGTCGGGGATCAGCGTGAGGCCGCTCGTCGGGATCTTGATGTAGACCGGGACGACGACCTGCTGCTCCGCCGCGGTCGGCGGTCCCGCTTTCGACAGACTCACGCTCAAATCATTCTTCGAGACGGGATAGAGCAGGTTCGCGGCGACCGCATCTTCCATCTCCGAGTTGGTCGACCGCTCGACGAACGCCTCGCGCGTCCGGACCTCGTATCCCTTCTTGCGCAGCTTGACGCTGATCGAGCGCACGGCGTCCTTGCGCTGCCCCTCGGTGTGATAGCCGAGGGAGTAGTACGACGCCATGTCCTGGCTGATGGTGTTGAACGCGAGGTCGAAATTGTTCGAGGCGGTCAGCGCGGTGCCGCCGGTGGCCGAGGCGATCTGGCGGAGCGTGAGGAGGCCCTCCTCCTTCATCGTGTCGCGGCCGATCTGCCCGCTTCCGTTTTTCGCCACCTCGTCAGGACCGAAGCCGCTGCCGAGGCCGGAGGGCGAGATCGGATAGAGCGTGACGCCGATGCTGTTCGCGATATCGGCGATCTCCTTCACCAGCGCCGGCTGCTCGAAGCGCTTCGCCTCGGTGATGGCGTTGTAGCTGTAGGCCTCCTCGAAATTCTCCTTCACCGAGTCGAGGAACAGGAAGATCGGCAGCGCCGGATTCGTGGAGAGCTCGTTCGTCAGCATGACCATCGAGTTGCGGCCGTTGAGGCCGCGCAGCGATGTGAGGACGCTCTTGACCGCCTCCACGCGCTGCGCCTGCTCGAAGGCGAGCTGCGTCGCCTGATTCTGCGCCGCGAGAATGCCTTCGCGGATGTGCGGCTTGTCGACGACGTTACGCTCTCTCTTCATCGCGCGGTCGCCGACCATCTTCGTGATCTCGTCCTGTGCGATCTTGTCCCTCGTCTGGGCGAGCGTGCCGGTGGTCACCGTTCCGATCAGCCGGCCGAGCGTTTTCGTCGCCTCGGCGATGTCATTCGTGAACGGCAGCTCCACTTTCACGCCGGGGTTCCATGTGATCAGCATCACGTGATCGCCGTCGCGCATCGTCCGGCGGAGGAACTCCTCCATCGGCTTGAAGACGCGGTTACGCGTGAACGGCGTGATCGACGTGCCGTCGACGAAGATGACGACGTTGCGCGCGCGACGATCGGCCGGAGCCGCATCCTGTTGCTGCGGCGCCGCGGCGGCCTTCGGGTCTTCGCCGCGCATCTCCAGGAAGTTCGTGATCGTCTGCGGCTTGCCGTCCTCGAGCAGCGTGAAATCGTCTTTCGAAAGGCCGGCGACCGGATGGCCGTCCTTCGTGACGATCACGTCGACGTTGATCACGCGGACCTCGATCGTCTCGCCGAACTGCTGGGGCAGTGCGGGAAACGCGATCAGCGATGCGAGCAATGCAGCGGCGAGCTTGCGCATCTCCTCTCCTCAGGTGATCGGCAGCGTGGCGAAGCCCGTCACGTGCGACGTGTCGTCCATGATGCCGACCGAAACGCCCTCGGTCTTGTCGTCGATCGTCAGGTCGTACTTCACCGTGATCTCCTTCCGCCGCTTGAGCGAATCGGCGGGGAAGCGGAGCTGATGCTGCTGGCGCTTCACCTCGGACACCCGTCCGTCGCGGCGCATGAACGCGGTGTAGCTCGAGAACTGGCCGACGAGATCGGCGCCGTCGGGGATGAGCGTCAGGTTGCTGGTCGGGATCTTGATCATCACCGGCACGACGACGTGCTGATCGGGCGACGGCGCCTTGTCGCCCGCTTTGGTCATGCTCACGTTGAGATCATTTTTCGCGATCGGGTAGAGCAGGTTCGCGGCGACTGCGTCCTGCATCTCGGAGTTGAGCGAGCGCTCGATGAACGTCTCGCGCGCGCGGACGGTGTAGCCCTTCTTGTGCAGCTTGACGCTGATGGCGCGCACCGCATCCTGGCGTTGTCCCTCGGTGTGATAGCCGAGGGAGTAGTACGACAGCATGTCCTGCGTCATGGTGTCGAACGCGAGATCGAAATTGTTCGAGCTCGTGAGCGCCTTGCCGCCGGTCGCCGCCGCGATCTGGTGCATCGCCAGCAGCGACTCGTCGCTGTGCGTGACCTCGGACGTCATCGAGCTGTACGTCCCGCGGTTCTCCGCGCTGATCGACGCCATGTCGATCCCGAGGCCGCTCGCGGAGACCGGGTAGAGCGTGATCCCGCTGCTGTTGGCGACGTCGGCGATGGTCTTTGCCAGGGTGGTGTCGTCGTAGCGCTGTGCGGCCACGCGCGCGACGTAACCTTCTCCACCCGAGAACTGCTCCTTGATCCGGTCGATGAACTCGAACGCCGGCATCGCCGGGTTGATCGAGAGCTGATCGGTGAAGAGGACGAGTGCATTGCGTCCACCGATTCCGCGCAGTGAGGCGAGGACGCTCTTCAGCGCCTCGACCCGCTGCGACTGCTGGTACGCGACCTTGTTCGCATACAGGTCCGCCTCGCGGACCGCCGCGTCGATCGGAGCCTTCTCGCCCTGGAGCGCGTAGTCGGCGGGCAATGAGGCGATCTGCTGTTCCGTGAGCTGCAGATCGAATTTCATGCTCATTGCCTGCGTCGTGGTGCCGATCAGACGACTGAGCGTCTTCGTCGCCTCGGCGACGTCGTTCGTGAACTCCAGGTCGACCTTCAGTCCCGGATTCCACGACACGATCATCACGTGATCGCCCGTGCGCATCGCGCGGCGGAGGAACTTCTCGAGCGGTGTGAAGATGCGGTCGCGCGTGAAGGGATGAATCGTCGTGGTGTCGAGGAAGACGACGACGTTGCGCGCGCGCGTGTCGGGCGGCGGCGCCGCCGGCTTCGGTGCGCCGGGCGGAGGCGGCACCGGCGAGTTCTCCGGACGCATCTCCAGGAAATTCGAGATCGGCTGCGGTTTGCCGTTCTCCAGGAGCTCGAAGTCTTCCTTCGTCAGGCCGGTGACGGGACGGCCGGCCTTGTCGGTGACGACGACGTCGATATTGATGACGCGGACCTCGATCGTCTCGCTGAAAAACGTCGGCTGCTGCGGTTGGGGCTGCTGCTGCGGGAAGACAGGAATGGTGACGAGCAGCAGCGCAACGATGAGTTTCCGCACGAAGGACCTCCGAAGACGATTGTCCTTCGAAAAGACGCGAAAAAGGCGGAGATATGGTTACGTTGCGACCGTCTCGATGAGGCTGAACAGGCCGATCGGCATGATCCGCTCCACGCGGAACCCGCCGGCCGCCAGCAGCGCGGCCATCTCCGAGGCGCTTCGCTCACGGCCGCCGAGCATGACCAGCATGTTGAGGTCCATGAACGCGACCGGCGACGGCTGCGGCGTGTCGGGCAGCAGCATCTCGACGACGAGCAGCGTCGCTCCCGGCTTCGCCGCCTTGTGGATCGACTTCAGGATTTCCGTGCAGCGGTCGTCCGGCCAGTCGTGAAGGATCGACTTGAGGAGATAGAGATCGCCGTCCGGCGGACATTCCTTGAAGAAATCGCCCGCCACGAGCTCGACGCGCGGCTTCTTTGGTGCGTTCGCGATCACCTCGGGGAGATCGAACAACACGCCCTTCGCGTTCGGGCTCGCCTCGAGCAGTGACGCGAGGAGCACGCCCTGGCTGCCGCCGACGTCGACGATCTTCTCGAAGCCGTTCCGGTCGTAAACGCGCATCACGTCGCGCGAGACGATGGCGGAGAGATTGCCCATGCCGCGCGCGAAGCTGAGTCCTTCCTCCGGATTGTTCGCGTAGTACTCCCACGCCGGCATGCCGAGGATCTCGGCGGCGAGCGAGCGTCCCTCGCGGACCGCGTCGTGCAGCCGGCCCCACGGCAGCCAGTGTCCCGGCGCGGTCTCGGCGATGAGGAAGTCGCGAAGCGAGTTGCTCGAATCGGAGCGCAGGCATTCGCCGGCGGGCGTCAGCGCGAAGCGGCGCGGCTCGGTCTCGAAAAAGATGCCGAGAGCGGCGCAGGCGCGGAGGAGGCGATAGAGGGCGTCGGGATCGGCGCCGCATTCCTGCGCCAGCGACTCGACGTCGTGTACGCCGGTGGCCATCAGGTCGGCCACGCCGAAGCGCGCGGCCGCGGCGACGATCTGGGCGTGCCAGAGGCCCATCATCAACTGCATCACGTGCACATGCGGAGGCTGTTCGTTCATGTGCCGAGTCTACGGTGCGGATGTGATGCCGGATTTCACGAACGCGGCGACCGCGTCGTACTCCTCGATCGTGCAATGCCCCTCGACCTCGGAGGCGATGAGCTTCTTCGGCACGCGCAGCCCGTCGTAGAGCGATTGCCCGAGGCGGAAGGGGATGACGTCGTCGCGCCGGCTGTGCATCACGAGCGTGCGGACGCCGGAGTCGTTCACCCATTCACGCGTGCGGAGCGCGAACGGCGCCGACCATCCGAGCGGCAGCGGCGAGTAGATCGCGTTGCCGAGCTCGCGCAGCGACGGGAACGTGCTGTCGAGCACGAGGCAGCGCGCGCCATGCGTCTTCGCGATCCACGCCGCGTACGGTCCGCCGAGCGACTCGCCGTACAGCGCGATCCGCTCCTTCGGCACGAGCTTCGTCGCGAACGCGTACGCCGCCTCGGCGTCCTTGAACAACCGCGACTCCGAGGGCGAGCCGTCGCTCCGGCCATAGCCGCGCCAGTCGAAGACGAACGTGCTCACGCCGCGCCGCGCGAGCTCCGACGCCCGCGGACCGCGCACCGTGATGTTCCCCGCGTTGCCGTGGAAGAAGACGAGCAGCGGCGCGTTCGGATCGGCCGCGCGAAAGAGCCAGCCGTGCAGGCGGACGCCGTCGCTCGTCGTGAGCCACTGGTCTTCCGCGCCGTCCATTTGCCAGTTCCCGGCCGGGTAGCGGTCGGGAAAGAACATCGACGTCCGGCGCACGAACTGCGCGAACGCGATGAGGGCGATGAGGAGTACTGCGACGAACGTGAGCACGCGGCGCATCTTTGAGGTTTACGCCGACAATTTCTCCCAGTCCGTGTCCGGCGCATCGAGCGCCAGCGCTAAGCCCCCATCCGACCCGACGAAAACCGGGTCTTGCATGTACGTCACCTTCCCGCCGCCGACCTGTTTGAGGGCGTCCTGCAGCGCTTCGGGGAGGCCGCGGATCAGGCCGCCGCCGCCGGAGAGGATGATGTTGCTGCGCACGCGCTCCTGGAACTCCGGCTCGACGCGCGACAGCAGGTCGAGCATCGTTTCCACCGTCGGCGGCAGCAGCGTCTCGCATGCGGCGCGCATCTCGTTCGTGATGTCGAACTGCGTCGGCACGCCGTTCACCGGCGCGGTCACGACCACCTTGTCGGGCGGCGTGTTGACGAAGCTGTGCTTCTCTTTCCAGTCGCGCGCCATGAAGAGCGTTACGTTCGCCTGCGGGTAGCGCTCGTTGATCAGCTTCAGAAGATGTCCGTCGATCGAATCGCCGGCGATGGTGAGTGTCCGCTGATCCTCTTCCGTCGGATAGCGCCCCTTCATCACGCAGAAGTCGGTGGTGCCGGCGCCGATGTCGATGATGAGCGTGTGCAGCAGCGCGTCGAGTCCGTACGCGACGGCGAACGGCTCGCTGACGATCATCAGGCTGTCGACGATTCCCTTCATCGTGTTGCGCAGGTACTGCTTGTTCGTCCGCAGCGCCGCGGCCGGGACGCCGACCACGGCACGCACGTTCGAGGCGTTGCCGTCGACGCCGACGAGACGGAGCAGGTGCCGCAGCAGCTCGCGCACCGCCTCGACGTCTTTGTCCGAGCCTTCCTTCAGCAGGCCGCGCTCGAGCGGACGGTGCAGGTCGAGCATCGTGCGGTTCGCGACCGCCTCGTGGCCGATCATCACGTTCCGCTTCAGGACTTTCTTCGCCACCATGTCGACCGGCCAGCCGACGAAACTGTCGACGACGAAGCGCTCGCCGTTCGAGGCCGAGATCGCACTCCGCGAGGTGCCGAGGTCGATGCCGACGTGCAGGACTTCGGAATCCGCCATTTGTTTAGATCCTTTCATCGCTTCATCGCTTTTCGAGCGCATACGCCCGGATGCCGTCGAACAGCGCCCTCGCGATGCGATCCCTGTATTCCGGTTTGTGCAGCATGGCCACTTCCTTCTCGTTCGACATGCAGCCGACCTCCGCCAGGATGGCCGGCATCTCCGTCGCCACCAGCACGAGGAACGGCGCGCGCTTGACGCCCCAGTTCTGCAGGCCGGGGTCGGCGTTGCGCAGGCCGCCGTACAACTGCGACTGCACGGTGTTCGCGAGGCGCTGCGATTCGTCGCGGCGCGCGTCGGCGTAGATGCCGTCGAGCAGTTTGCGCATGTCCGCCAGCGAGTAACCCGACTCGCGGTTCTCCTCGGCGGCGAGCTTGGTCAGCTTCGCGTCGCGCGTCGGGCCGAGGTAGTAGGTCTCGACGCCATGCTCGTTCGTGTGATCGACGATCGAGTTGACGTGGATGGAGACAAAGATGTCGCTGGCCGAGGCGTTCGCGATGTGGGCGCGCTCGCGGAGCGGGATCTGCTGATCGTTTTCACGCGTCGAGATCACCTCAAAGCCGCTCTGCAGCAGGAGCTTGCGGAGCCGCGTGGCGATGTCGAGCGTGACCGCTTTCTCTGAGAGCGTCGGGAGCGCGGTGCCGGGGTCGGTGCCGCCGTGGCCGGCGTCGATCACGACGCGGCGCACCGAGAGCGGCAGCACGGCGGGATCGACTTTTTCGTACTGCATCAGTTGCATCTGCGTCGGCGGCGTGCCGGCCTTGTGCGGGATGGCGCGCTGCACGACGAACATCGGCTCGACGACCGGTTTGGAGAGGAGGAAGGTCGAGCCGGCGAGGGTCAGCGGGACGATGATCAGCGAAACGCGGCGGAGCCAGAGGCGCCCCAGGCGCACGTTCGGCCGCACGCCCCGCGGTGGCAGGCCGCGGATCGTTTCGAGGTTTTCGGTCACTGCCTGACGCAGTGCCCGACGCTTCACCCGATCGATGTGTCCCGCTCTCATGCCCGCTCGCCCGTTTGGTTTAAAGGCTTCATTGTAGACCTGATAGAGTCTTCTCCATGAGCGACAACAAGATCTACAAACTCGTCGAGATCGTGGGCACTTCCAGCGAATCGTTCGCCCGCGCCGCCGATGCGGGGGTCGAGCGCGCGGCGCAGACGCTCCGCCACATCGACTGGTTCGAAGTCGTCGAGATGCGCGGCCGCGTCGAGAACGGCAAGGTCGTGCAGTACCAGGTGAAGCTGAAGGTCGGCTTCAGGCTGGACTGAGCGTCATCCCGAGCGGAGTCGAGGGATCTGGGCGAGTGGAGGCGCGCCGCCCGTGCCCCCAGGTCCCTCGCGTACGCTCGGGATGACGTCACTTCGCGAACACCGCGGGATCGACCGGCGCCCCGGGATGGATCTCGCTGTACTTCAGCGTCGAGCCGATCCACGGATCGACCGACGAGAACTTCACCTCGTGCGGCAGCTTGATGCCGCCGGCGTCGCGATAGTCGTCGTAGTCGGTCTGCTTCGGGATGCGTCCCACCTGTGAGTTGACGAGCATCAGGCGGCGCAGGACGAATCCGCTGTTCGCGTCGAACCAGACCTGCACCCGCGTGTTGTCATCGAGCTTGTCGGAGACGACCCACGCGTCGCGATCGCCGATCTTCTCCTTCGCGATCACCCTCGCCTTGTCGTTCAGCGTGGCCGGATCGAACGGCTCGAACGACGGATAGACGTCGCGGACCGCCTCGAGCTCGCCGGGACGCATGTCGCGCGTCTCGCTCTTGTCGCGGATCCAGCCGCCGTCGCCGCCGAAGCTCTGCTCGACCGTCACGTCGCCGGTCTTCGCCTTCACATAGGTGCGATCCTTCGTCTCCCGCCGCTCGAACGTCGTGTTGTTCCCTTTCGTGTCGACGCGCGTCCCCGCGCTCGTCCGCGACTTCGGATGCAGCAGCGGCAACGCCTTCTCGCCGCCGATCGCCGCGACGTATTTCGCCACGAGGACTTTCGCCGCCGGATACGACGTCCGGTCTTCGACCGGCGTCGGGAAGGGTGGTTGCGGCTGCGGCAGCGGCACGGAGGTGCGCGGTTTGATCTGGCCGTTGTGGCAGGTGTAGCAGGTGATGATCGGCTGACCTTCGAACGACGTCTTGTTCAGATCCGTCATCATCGTCAGCATCCGGCGCCCGGTCTCCTTCTTCGGATTGGCGTCGCTGGCGAAGTCCCACTTGTTCCCATTGGCCTCGGTCGGACCGACGTGGCAGTAATCGCAATGGACGCCGAGGGCCGCGCGCATGACGTTCATCTCGCGCTGCAGTTGGAGCGGCGTGAGGCCGGTGAGGATCTTCACGTTCTTCGCCTGCTGGGCGAGGAGGGAGGAGGCGGCGAGGAGAACGAAGGCGGCGCACGACGCGATCCGGTTCATTTGCGGCTCCTTTTTTGCGTGGGTACGGGCTGCATTATGCGAAGCGACGCGGATGGGACCGGCAACGGAACGAAGAACGTTCGGATCGGGATTGCGTTCTCGACCCTGCTGAAGATCGCGCTCTTCGCGTTGCTCGTCGTCTGCGTCATCAAGTTGTGGACCGTCATCCTGATGTTCACGGTGGCGGTGCTGCTCGCGGTGATGCTCGATCCGCTGGCCGGGATGATGGAGCGCCGCGGCATGCGACGCGGCATCGGCATCGCCCTCATCGCGCTGCTGCTCTTCGGATCGTTGATCGCGTTCGTCGTCGTCGTCCTGCCGCTCACCGCGAAGGAGATCGTACAGCTCGGCAAGGACGCGCCGCAGGTTCTGCAGAAGATCACCTCCGCGTCGCCCCGCTTGAAATCGGCGATCGATTCGGTGATCTCCGGCGTCCGCACTTCGCCCGCGATGAAGGGATGGGCGGCGAAGGCGCCGATGATCGGGATGTACGCGGCCGAGGGACTGGTCGGCGTCGTCCTGGTGCTCGTGATCACGATTTATCTGCTCGTCGAGGGACGGGAGATGTTCGAGTGGCTGATCGCGTTCGCGCCGGCCAACAAGCGGAAGCGCATCCGCCGGACGGCGTGCGAATCGGGCGAAGTGATCCTCGCCTACATGCGCGGGCAGGCGATCACCTGCTTCCTCTGCGGCGGCATCGCGCTGGTGACGCTGCTGCTGTTGCGCGTTCCCGCCGCCGTCCCGCTCGCGGTGCTGGCGTTCCTGTGCGACCTCGTGCCGGTCATCGGCACGATCATCATGACCGTGCCCGCCGTGCTCCTCGCGCTGCTGGTCTCACCGGCCGCGGCGCTGATCGTCCTCGCCGTTTATCTCGCCTATCACTTCATCGAGAGCTACTTCATCATCCCGCGCGTTTACGGCAAGACGATGCGCCTCTCGACGTTGACCGTGCTGCTCGCCGTGACCGCGGGCGGCGCGCTGCAGGGACCGGTCGGCGCGGTGCTGGTCCTGCCGTTCGTCGCCGCGTATCCGATCGTCGAGCGGATCTGGCTGCGCGACAAGTTGCCGGATGACACGGTGGAGAAGCACGAGGACATTGAGAGCGGTTGAGGTGTTGAGCTATTGAGGCGTTGAGCGGGCCTTCTCGAGAAAGCGCAGAGTCTCCTCGACCACGCGCTGCGCAAACGCGTCGGCCACCGTCAGGCCGTGATCCATCCCTTCGATCCGGACGTACGTCGCGCGCCCGGGATGGAAGGCGTTGATCATGTTCGTCAGGTACTGATGCTGGTAGTCGTCGGTGACGAAATCGGCCGTTCCGTAGAAGATCAGAACCGGCGCGTCGATCTGTTTCCACAACGGCGCGAGGTCGAGTGATCCGAGCTGCTGCATGTAGGTGGATGGCGCGGGCGCCGCGAGGTCGCCGGCGCAGGTTTTATCGGCCGGCTGTTTCTCGATGAAGAAGCGGTGAGCGCAGATCTCGTGCTGCCTGACGCGGCGGTCGACCTCGTCGTAGGGAGCACCGCTCAGCAGCAACTGCCGCCGCACGTTCGTCAGCTCGTATTCGAGCCAGCCGGTGCCGATCGTCTCGGCGAGCACCAGGCCGCGCACCGGATGCTTCGCCGCGATCCGCGCCGCCACCAGCGGTCCGATGCTGTGGGCGAAGAGGAAGACGTTGCCGCGGTCGACGAAATCCAGCGACTCGAGCTGCGCGAGGCCGGCGGCATTGCCGCGCACCTCGGCCTCGAAATCGGATCGCGGGTCGGAACAGGGAGGCCCTTCGCTGTCGCCCATGCCGCTTTTCTCGACGCGCATCGTGACGTAGCCGGCGCGGGTCAGCGCGTCGAGGATCTTCGCGTACGGATCGCGCGGCTCCGCCGGACGGAGCAGGCCGTCGAGCGAATAGCAGCCGATGCCGCCGATCAGCAGCACGGCCGGATGTCTCGCCGTGTCGCGCGGCCGCGTGACGATGACGCGCCGCCGGCCGGCGCCGGTGTCGACGTTGCCGTACTCGATGTCGTAAGCGGCCTGCTTCTCCAGCGGCAGCGCGCCGAGCTTGCCTTCTTTCGTGAGCGTCGCGCCGCCGCGCTTCACGACGATGGTGACGGCATCACCCGCACGCCTGCGTGCGACCGCTGCCACGAACGCAGCGCTGTCCGCGACCGTCACGCCGTCGACCGATACGACCACATCGCCGCGCTCCAGTCCCATGTTCGCCGCCGCCGAGCCCGGACCGACGGCGTCGATGGTGACGGCGCCGCCGGACGAATTCAGCGCGACGCCGAGCGACGGCGCGCGCCGCAGGCCGCCGACTGTGTCGGCGACGCAGGGAAGGGCGAGCAGGGCGGTCAGGAAAAGCGCGGCACGTGTGGTCATCACCTAATGCTGCCACGTCGCATTCACCAGCGCGACGGATACGTCCCCAGCACCTTCACCATCTCCGCCATCTCCGACAGATTCGCCAGCGCCCGAGCGATCGGCGCTTCGTCCGAGCGGCCGACGAGATCGAGATAGAACGCGTACTCCCACGGCCTTCCTTCGACCGGACGCGACTCGATCTTCGACAGGTCGATCTCGAAGATGGCGAATGCGCCGAGGGCGCGGAAGAGCGAGCCGGGCTTGTTGGCGACGCGGAAGACGAGGGAGGTTTTCCAGCGGCCTGTATCGCCGACCTTCAGTGCGCGGGCCGGGTCTTTCAACAGCAGGAAGCGGGTGTAGTTCTGCGCGTTGTCCTCGATGCCGCGGGCGAGGATGCGGCCGCCGTAGATGCCCGCCGCGTCCTCCGAGGCGATCGCCGCTTCGTCGTTGCGTCCGCGGTCCATGATCATCCGCACCGCTCCCGCCGTGTCATGCACCGCCTCGGGGGCCATCGTACGATTCGTACGAAGGAACTGCGTGCACTGTGCGAGCGCCACCGGATGCGAATAGACGCGCCGGATCTGCGCCAGCTCGACGTCGGGCGGCGCGATCAGGTTGTGCACGATGCGCAGGTTCGTCTCGCCGGCGATGGTGAGGTTCGATTCCAGCAGCAGGTCGTAATTGCGGTGGATCGAGCCGGCCAGGCTGTTCTCGATCGGCGCCACGCAGCAGTCGGCGTCGTCGTTGCCGACCGACTCGAACATCTCCTCGAACGAATGGCACGGCAACGTCTCGATGTCGTCGCCCGCCAGCCGCCGCGCCGCCCGTTCGCTGAATGCTCCACGCTCGCCCTGATACGCCACTCGAATGCTCATCGAATCCTCCGGAAAACAAAAAGGCCCGCTCCGTCGATCGGAGCGGGCCTCGTGATTTGTGCCGTTGTCGTTTCTTACGCGATCAGACACCCCGCTCCTGTGCGTGGGAACGCAAAAAATCGAAACGCGTTCAGGGAGCGGGGATGCATTGAGGGGAGTATACGTGAAGTGAGTGCTGGGTGCTGCGTGCTGAGTGCTGGGTACTGGGTGCTGGGTGCGTACGTATTCGATTCAGGATGATCGTTACCGGTTGCCAGTTACCGGTTGCCGTTGCCGGACTCGGGCAACTGGTAACCGGCAACCGGTAACCACCCAGCACTCAGCACGCAGCACTCAGCACCCAGATTCAGCACTCAGCACCCAGATTCAGCACTCAGCACGCAGCGCCTCACCCCGTAATCTGCTTCGTCCCCGGCTCGAACGACTCCTGGATTTCGCGCCGCGTCATGTAGCTCAGCCGCGCGCTGTCCTGGTAGCGCGCGCTCTCCATCACCAGTTTGTTCAGCAGCTTCGAGAACTGGCGCTCGTAGAAGTAGCGCTTGATGTCGGGATAGAAGAACGCCGCCGCGGTGAGGGCGAAGGCGAACATGTTCTCGAAGATCGGAATCCAGGGAATGGCGATGATGAGACTGCCGACCACGAGGCCGCAGAAGGCGAAGGCGAAGCGGGCGGCGATGTCGCCGCCGCGGAAGACGTTCCACGCGCTCCGTTCCAGCGCGGTGATGATGCGCGCCGGCTCGGTGTACTGCGGGATCACCGTCTCCAGCACCTCTTTTTCCAGCGCCTCCCAATACGACTTCGAGCCGCTGAACTCGTCGTACGCCGCTTTGATCTGGCGGAGCTTTTCGCGCGCGCACGTCTCGATCCCGTCATCGAAATCCGCGGCATCGAATCCGCGCCGCCGGTGCTCGCATTCCTGCAGCACGGCGTAGACCACGTGACCAAAATCGAACTCCGGACCGGCGATGTTGAGCATTTATTGTTCCTCTGTCTCCTGCTTCTGCTGCTGGTACTGGATCACTCCGAGCTGTTGCAGCAGCTTGTTGCCGTCGATGATCACGTTGCCGTTCGGCAGCTTCGGAATCTGACGGATCTCCTTCTTCTGTAGTGCGTCGATGAGCTGCAGATAGACGTACGCGTCGCCCGCGCTGCCATTGAGCGCCGCGCGCTCCTTGCGGATGCCCTGGGCCACCGCGTCGCGCTCCGCGAGCGTGGCCTGCGCTTCCTGCTTGCGCTTCACCACGTAGGCGTCTGCGTTGCGCATCACCTGCTGGAGGTCGCCCTGCGAGCGCGTGAGCTCCTCGGTCAGTTCGGCGACCTTCTGCTGCAGGTTCGCCTTGTTCGATTCGAGCGTGGCCAGGATCTCCGCCTCCAGTTTCTCGGCGTGTTTTTCCGCTTCCTTGCGGCGATTGATCAGGTCCTGGTAATCCTTCTTGAACGAGAAATCGCCGAGGATCACCTGGTCGACGATGATGCCGTACGGCTTCAGTTGGCCGGCCAGCAGCGTCGTCGCATCCGACGCGGCGTGGAAGCGCAGATCGGGGTTGTAGTACTCCTCGGAATCGAGGCGGTTGAGCACGTCGCGCACATACGCGCGGGCCTGCGGCCGGACCACGCGCTCCTTGAGCGCGTCGGTGGTCGGCGCCACGAGCTTCCAGATGTCGGCCGCACGGGTCGGATCGATCCGCCAGCGGACGATCACGTCGGTCTCGATATCGTTTCCGTCGCGCGTCTTGAAGCGGAGGTCGTCCTTTTCCTTGCGATCGCCGTCCGCCACCTTGGCCGACATCACCAGGTTCTGCGTCGACGTATCGAACGTCGTCCAGTCATTGATGAACGGAGCGAAGAAATACGTGGCGCCCGGCGGCGCGATCTCCGTTCCGCGGGTGATCTTGTTGAAGCGGACACCGACCTGCGTCGCTCCCGTTCTGTGCGGGGAGCAGGCGGTCATTAGAAAGAGAGCGGACAGCAGACAGCAGACAGCGGACGTTTTCATCATCGTTCCTCAGTGATTCGCGGAGAAGCGTCCGAGGTCGGTCGGATCTTCGTTGATGTAGATCGGCCCCTTGATGCCGTTGAGCAGCGCGAGACCCTTGCGCAGCTTCAGCAGCTTGTCCGAGCCCGCGCCTTCCATGGCGCGATTGATCAGCACCGTTCCTTCCGCTTCCGCGCTCTTGACCAGGAGGTCCGCCTCGGCGTGCTTCGAGCGTTCGTACAGATCGCGCTGCGCGTTGATGTCGGTGATCTGCGCCTGAAACTCCGCTGCCTTGACCTTGATGAGGTTCTGTCCCTCGGCCACGGTCTGTTTGAGACGCGTATCGACTTCCGCCTGCTTGGTCAGCGCACGGTTGGTCAGCACCGACTGGTCCTGCAGCTTCTTCTGCTCGGTCAGTTGCTGGAACGTCGCCGGATAGTCGTACTGGCGGATCAGGACGTCGGCCAGCATCAGGCCGTTTTCCTTGAAGCGCTGGGCGAGCTCCTGTTTGACGTCGCGCATTTTTACGACGCGTTGATCGCGGTAGAACTCCTCCGCGCGCAGCTCGCCGAGATGCTGCTTGAGCGCCGGATCGGTGAAGCGGATCACGACGTTGTCCTCATAGCCCTTGCCGAAACCGAACTTCGAGACGACGAGGAACGGATCGGCGATGCGGTACTGCACCGTGACGTCGACGTCGACGCGATAGCCGTCGACCGTCGGCACGTTGATCGTGCCGATGGTGCGGTGATCCGAGCCGCGCTCGGTCGGATCGCTCGTGAACTCGACCGCCTGCACGTCGCGCGGAAAGCTCTGGATCGTTTCGTAGCCGGTGATCTGCCGCCGGTAGCCCGGAAACACGAGCTCCTTCTGCAGACCCTTGTTCATGCCGAACGAGATCTGGCGCAGGCCGATGCGATCGGGCGGAATGTACGTGAGGAAGCAGGCCCGGAAAAAAAGGAGCGGCGCGAGGACGATCGCGACGCGGAGCAGCAGCCGCATGAACGGCCCGCCTTTGAAGAGGCCGGCCGGGAGCTTGAGCGACAACCGGGGCTTGAAGCGCGGAGGTGCCGATGCGCTTTCGAACATTCTTTTACCTGCCTTTTTGTGTGTGGGACCTTCGTTGAACAGAGATTTTATTTGAAATTCGGGGGGTGGGCCGGAACATTACTTTGGAGTGATAAAGCCTGAGAGCGGCGGCCCGGTTTCGCGTCCGGGGAGTACCGGCCAGCAATGCCGCAAGTAGGCTAGAATGCACGTTTTCCAACGCCGTGTCCCATCCGGGATGCGCAAAAAATCGAGGAGTTCTGATGACTGCTACGCTCGAAGTGACGCATCCGTTCGATGCCACAGCGGCCGCCGGCCGTGAACCGTTCAAGATCAAAAACATCAGCGAGGCTACGCTCGGCCGGGCCGAGATCCGCCTGGCGGAGCACGAGATGCCGGGCCTCATGGCGGTGCGCGAGAAATACGGCAAAGACAAGCCGCTTGCCGGCGCGCGCGTGATGGGCTCGCTGCACATGACCATTCAGACCGCCGTGCTGATCGAGACGCTCGACATCCTCGGCGCCGACGTCCGCTGGGTCTCCTGCAACATCTTTTCGACGCAGGACCACGCCGCCGCGGCGGTGGTGGTGGGCCGTCCGGAAACCGGCGGCACGATCGAAAATCCGCGCGGCATTCCGGTGTACGCCTGGAAAGGGGAGACGCTCGAGGAGTACTGGTGGTGCACGTCCGAGGCGCTGTTGTGGCCCGACGGCGGTGGCCCGACGCTCATCGTCGATGACGGCGGCGACGCCACGCTGCTCGTGCACAAGGGCGTGGAGTTCGAAGGAAAAGCCCACGTGCCCGACTTCAATCCCGCCGACGAGCCGGAAGAGTGGGGCGTGATCCTCGACCTGCTGCGCCGCGAGCTCGCGCGCGATCCGCAGCGCTGGACGCGCGTAGCGAAAGACATCAAGGGAGTTTCGGAAGAGACGACCACCGGCGTGCACCGCCTCTATCAGATGATGGAAGCCGGCACGCTGATGTTTCCCGCCATCAACGTCAATGACTCGGTGACCAAGTCGAAATTCGACAACATCTATGGCTGCCGCCATTCGGTCGTCGACGGACTCAATCGCGCCACCGACGTCATGATCGCCGGCAAGCTGGCGGTGGTCTGTGGCTTCGGCGAAGTGGGCAAGGGCTGCGCGCATGCGCTGCGCGGCCAGGGCGCGCGCGTGGTGGTGACGGAAATCGATCCCATCTGTGCGCTGCAGGCGTCGATGGAAGGTTACGAGGTCGTGACCCTGGAGAGCGTGGTGGAGAAGGCCGACATCTTCATCACCGCGACCGGCAACAAGGACATCGTCACGGCCGCGCACATGGGGCGGATGAAACACAATGCCATCGTCGGAAACATCGGGCATTTCGACAACGAGATCGACATGGCCGGTCTCAAGAAGATCAGCGGGATCAAGCGGGTCAATATCAAGCCGCAATACGACGAGTGGGTGTTTCCGGACGGCCACAGTGTGCTGATCCTGGCCGAGGGGCGGCTGCTCAATCTCGGCTGCGCCACGGGACATCCGTCGTTCGTCATGTCGGCGTCATTCACCAATCAGGTGCTTGCGCAGCTCGCTCTCTGGCAGAACAAGGGCGAATACGCCAAAGAGGTCTACGTGCTTCCCAAGAGGCTGGACGAAGAGGTGGCCCGTCTGCACCTCCAGCACCTCGGCGTGCAACTGACCACCCTGACGCCCGATCAGGCCAATTACCTCGGAATTCCGGCCGACGGGCCGTTCAAATCGGATCACTATCGCTACTGAACCGGCGATTTCATTGCATTTTTAGCGAAAACAGGCGGCTACAATGCCGCCTGTTTTGTTATGATGCACAAGATCATGTGCGTGCAACGCGCACTGTAAGCGAGGAGGAGCAAAAGTGCCGAGACCCAGAAAGAATGCCTCTGCGGGTTCCCAACTCTCACACGGACAGGCCAGTTACGTTCTCGATCGTCTGCTTCGCGACCGTCAGGTTTCACAGTACGACGTGCAGCGTTACGTCAATGACATGGGGCGTGAAATCGACGAGCTTCAGAGCCGTCTCGATTCACTGCGCCAGGCTCATGGCGGAGCGAGTGCCGGCGCCGGTGCAAAAGCAGCAGCGCCTGCCAAACGCCGTCGTGGCCGTCCGGGACGTCCTCCCGGCCGTCCGGGTCGTCCGCCGGGACGCCCGCCCGGCCGTCCGCCGGGCCGCCCGGGTCGTCCGCCGGGACGTCCGCCTGCATCAGCGTCCGCCGCGCCCGCGGCAGCGGCTGCTCCGGCAGCAGCAGCCAAGAAGGGCCGCAAGCGCCGTTCGGCCATTACGCCGGAACAGCTCGCGTCACGCCAGCTTCAGGGCCGTTATCTCGCATTGGTGCGCCAGATCCCCGCGAACAAGCGCGCTCAGTATGCGAAGACCGCCAAGGAGAAGGGACGCGAGGCGGCGATCAAGGACATGCAGGACGCCATCAAGAAGTAAATTCACGACGTACTGCATTGCACGAAAGGGCGCACGAGGGGTGCGCCCTTTTCGTATCTACTGATATGCGCAAACTTCTGTTGCTCCTGTTCGTCGCCCGCGCCGCGTGCGCCTCGACCACCATCACGCTGCTGCATTTCTCCGATTACCACTCCCACGCGCTGCCGTTCTATTCGGAGGACCGTCCGTCGCAGGGCGGCATCGCCCGCGCCGCCGGCTACATGCAGCGGGAGCACGCGCGCGGCGCGCTCGTCTTCAGCGGCGGCGACATGATCAACAAAGGCTCGCCCGCCTGGTCGGACAAATACCGCTGCGCGGAATGGCCTTGGCTCAACGGAGTGGTCGACGCGATGGCCTTCGGCAATCACGAGCCCGACTACGGCTTCGCCGATTTCACGCGCTGTCGCGGCGAGCTCCGCTATCCGGTCCTCAGCGCGAATACGAACGGCTTTCAGCATTACGAGATCTTCACCCGCCGGGGCATCCGCATCGGCGTCTTCGCGCTCGCCGGTCCCGATTTCAAGTCGCTCGTGCGCATGCCGGAGCTCGTGTTCGGCGATTCGATCGCCGCGGCGCGCGACGTCGTGCGCGCTCTGCGCGAGAACGAGCATGTCGATTACGTCGTGATGATCGGCCACGAGCACACGGCCGACGATTACGCGCTGGCCCGCGCCGTGCCGGGGATCGACCTGATCTTCGGCTCGCACAGTCACGAGAAACACGAGCTGACGCGCATCGACGGAACGCAGACGTGGTTCATCGCGCCGTATCAATACCTGACCTACATCAGCCGCGTGACCGTCGTCTTCGACAAGCATCATGTGTCCGCGATCCGCGGCGGACTCGTGCCGGTCGATTCGCGGATGAAACCGGACAAGCGGATCGAAGCGCGCGTCGCGGAGATGCAGCGCGCACTGGAAAACGATCCGCAATACGCAGCGCTCTTCACCACGATCGGCACGCTCGACAAGGCACTGAGTCTCGACGCCCTTGCAGGTGCATCACTCAATGCAATGCGTAATGCAGTGCATGCAGACGTCGCGTTGTCGACGATCAGCAGTTTCCGCCAGCCCTTGCCGCCGGGCCCGATCACGCTCGAGCTCCTGCGCGCCGCAATGCCGTACGACAACGAGATCGTGGTCTGCGAAATGAGCGGCGACGCATTGCAGAAACTCGTCGACGCCGTGGAGCGGCGCAAGGGGAGCGATTCGTTCTGCTACATCGCGCGGCCGGAGACGATCGATCCGGCGAAGACATATCGCGTGGCGACGACCGATTACGTCGCGCGGATCGCTTATCGCGATTCGTTTCCGTGTGAGCCGCAGAAGAGCGGAATGAGGGTGCGCGAGGTCACTAAAGCCACCCTTTTTCGCGCGCAATCCGAGCCGCCTCGACGCGATTAGCGGCTCCCAGCTTATTGATCGCTTCCGACAGGTAATTGCGCACGGTCCCCTCGGACAGATTGAGCGTCGACGCAATGTCGGCGCTGCTCTCGCCTTCGCCCGCCATGCGCAGGACCTGGCGCTCGCGGTCGGTCAGCGGATCGGGCTCGCTCCACGCTTCCGCCGCGAGCTCCGGATCGATGACCCGTCCGCCCATCGCCACGCGGCGCACGGCATTCGCGAGCTGCTCCGCCGGCGAGTCCTTCAATAGATATCCCGACGCCCCCGCTTCGAGCGCGCGACGGAGATAACCGCCCCGCGCGAACGTCGTCAGGATGATGACGCGCGTCGTCTTGCGCACGGCATTCGCGAGCTCGAGGCCGGTCATGCGCGGCATTTCGACGTCGGTCAGCAGCACGTCCGGTTTTTCGCGCTGACAGATCGCCAGCGCTTCTTCGCCGTTCTGCGCGCGGCCGACGACGTCGATGTCCCCTTCGATTTCGAGCAGTGCCGCGAGCGCGCCGAGGACCATCGCCTGGTCTTCTGCGATGACGACGCGGATCATGCAGAGCGCTCCGCAATGGAAGGCACGGATAGCGGCATTGTGATCGTGACGGTCGTCCCGTTCGATCCATCGCGGCTCAATGTCCCGCCGAGCGTTTCGATCCGCTCGCGCATGCCGTTCAAGCCGCTGCCGAACGTCGCTTCACCGCCGCGGCCGTTGTCGACGATCGTCACGGCATACGAGCCGTCGTGCGGCGTCAGCGCGATCTGGCAGCGCGTCGCATGCGCATGGCGGACGATGTTCGTCACCGCCTCGCGAATGGCTAACGCAATCACCGCCTCATGCGCCGGCGGCAATTGCAATTGTCCGAGGTCGCATTCGAGCGTGACGTTGGCAGCGTCGAGTGCATCGCGTGCCGATTCGATCTCCGCCTGCAATCCGCCGGAGCGATAGCCGCGCACGGCGGCGCGCACCTGCGTCAGGGCATCGCGCGAGATCCGTTCGACGTCGCGGATCTCTTCGCGTGCCCGCTCCGGATCGCGCTCCGCGAGCTTCGACGCCAGTTCCGATTTCAGGATGATCACGGACAGCGTGTGCCCGAGGAGGTCGTGCAGGTCGCGCGCGATCCGCTCGCGCTCAGCGACTTTGGCGAGGTGCTCGATCTCGTCGTGCGCGAGCCGCAGTTTCGCCTGCGATTTGTTGACCCCTTCGAAATGCACATTGATCGCGCCGACCAGCGCGACGAACACCACGACCCAGACGACGGCTAGAAACGGCTTCTGCATCGCGAACGCTTCGATCGCCACCGCCAGCTCGATCCCGGCGATCGTCGCGATCGCGGCGCGGTCATGATCGAGCCGCGACGCAAAGGACGCCGCGTAAATGAAGAACGCGCCGGCGGCCGTATTGTGCGGATAGAACACGAGCCCGAGGAGCAGCACCGCGGCGATGATCGGAATGATGCCGCGGCCGCGCACCCAGTAGCCGCGGAAATAGAGCGCCAGGAAAACGACCGTGCCGCCGATCGCCGTGAACCAGTCGAGCGCCGTCGGATGGCGCAGGAACATCGGGGAGATCGCGAAGAGCGCGACATAGACCGTCCAGGCGTATGGCGTCCAGCCGAGATCGTCGTTTTTGGGGATGAGGCGCATTTTTCTCAGTTTACCGGTTGCCGGGTTACCAGTTGCCTTTGGGAACCGGCAACTGGCAACCGGCAACTCTTCATCCGAACATCTTCCCTTCGTCGCGCAGGTAGCCCTTGTACGCGATCGCCAGAAACAGCGCCGTCGCCACCGTCATCGCGATTACATGCACATACGCCGGCAGTCCGCGTCCGCCGCCGATGACGCGCAGTGCGAGCTGGGAGAAATGAAACGGCGGGAGGAAGAACGCCAGCTTCTGCAGGCCGCGCGGCATGGCCCAGATCGGGACCCACAGTCCCGACAGGAACGACATCGGCAGGTAAATGAGATTGACGATCGGCGCGGCGGAATTCGGTCCGGCGTAATAGCCGACGGCCAGGCCGAGCGCGCAGAAGGTCAGCGCGCCGGAGACGAGGACGCCGAGGAGGCCGAGCGCGCGTCCGAGCGAAATGTGCACGCCGCCGAACGAGACGCCGAGGATCAGCAGGGCGATGACGATGATCGCGCTGAAGACGAGCGCCATCGCCAGCTTCGCCACGATGTATGCGGAGAACGGCATCGGCGTCGTGCGCTTCACCTGCAGCCAGCCCTGGCCGCGCTCGATCGCCACGCCGACGCCGAAGCCGAACAGCGACGCGCCGATCACGCCGAACGCGCCGTAGGTCGCGAGCATGTAAGTGGCCATCGAGATTCCGGGCGCGCTCCGCGCGTGGAAGACGATGGCGAAGAAGACATAGAAGATGATCGGGAAGAGCAGCGTCGGCAGCGAGTACTGCGGCATGCGCAGCATCTTCAGGAATTCGTATTTGATCTCGAGCAGGTGTACGCGAAGCATGATTTCTCCTTCGGGAAGCTGTTGAGCGGTTAAGCGATTGAGCTGTTGAGCAGAAGCCGCTAAGCGCTCAAGCGCTCAAGCGCTCAACAGCTCAACAGCTCAACAGCTCAACAGCTCAACAGCTCAACAGCTCAACAGCTCAACAGCTATCCTTCCTATCGTCCCAACAGCGTCAGAAACGCATCTTCCAGCGAGCGCGAGCCGTGTTTGATCTCGCTCGGCGTGCCTTGGGCCACGACCCGTCCGTGATCGATCACGATCACGCGGTCGGCGAGCGCGTCGGCCTCGTCGAGATAGTGCGTGGTCAGCAGCACCGACTTGCCGCGCGCGACGAAGGCGCGGATCTGTTTCCAGAGCGCGCGGCGCGCTTCGACGTCGAGGCCGACGGTCGGCTCGTCGAGGGCGATGAAGTCGGGATTGCCGCAGATGGCGAGGCCGAAGAGCAGGCGCTGCTTCTGCCCGCCGGACAGATCGCCGAAATTCTTGTTCTCGATCCCCTGCAATCCGGCCGCGGCGATCACCTCATCGAGCGGCATCGGATCGGGGTAGTAGCTGGAGAAGAGCTCGATGTGCTCGCGCACGCGGAGCGTCTCCGGCACGCGCGCCACCTGCAGCATCGCGCCGGTGCGGACGCGATTCGCGGCGTCGCGCGGATTCGCGCCGAAGACGCGCGCGATTCCGGAGTCGGGCGTGCAGAGCCCGAGGAGGAGGCGGACCGCCGTCGTTTTCCCCGCGCCGTTCGGCCCGAGGAGCGCGACCAGCTCGCCCGGCTCGATGGAAAAGGTGATGTCGTCGAGCGCCGTCGTCGTGCCGAAGCGCTTCGTGACGTTTGCGAGCTGGGCGGGGGAAGGGTGGGTGAAGGCGTGAAGCAGTGTGCTCATGCCGCATACGATGCGGCCGCGGCGGATCTTTCGTTAATGGAGAAGGTCAGGAGATCGTCGTGACGTTTGTCAGAATCGCGTCCATGGATGAAGCCGATTCGTCCGAAGGTCGAATGAACGAATCCATGGTGGTCGTGAATGCGGCGCTCGAACATGATCAATCGATCCATGGGTTCAAGCGCACGTAATCCGATGGGAACGATGCGACGGAGCGTCGCATGCAGGCGGCCGTTGGTGGCATTCGCTTGATCCATGGATTCGTGAACGCCATCCAACATGGCATTCACTTCATCCATGGTTGCCTTAACATGTCCTCATGCCGCGTTCGAGCGTGATCAGTCCGGATGCAGTGCGTTTCGGCGCCATCGTCGAGCGTCTGCGCACGGCACGCGGCTGGACGCGAAAGAAACTCTCGCAACGCGCCGGCCTGACGCCGCAATACGTCGCCATCGTCGAGCAGGGCGGCAACGTGCCGAGTCTGACCACGGTGCTCGAATTGATCGAAGTCCTCGGCGGTGACATCGCCGAGGTGATGCGCGAGCTCATGGTGGCGCGGAACACGCCGTCACCTTGACCCGTCGCCCTCGCCGGATATGATGCGTATCCGTGAGCATCACTCTCGACGAACCCTCTCCTCACACATCGCGCACCTGGTTCGGAGCATTCTGGGCGACAGCCATCGGCAAGAAGGCGGTCATGGCGTTGACCGGCGTCTTCCTCTTCGGCTGGATCTTCCTGCACATGCTCGGCAACCTGAAGCTCTACCTCGGCGCTGAGCATCTCAACGAATACGCGAAGTTCCTCATCACCATGGGCGCCCCCGCGCTGCCGGACTACGCGGCGCTCTGGGTCTCCCGGGCGCTGCTGCTGCTCGCGGTCATCCTGCACATCGTGGCGGCCACGCAGCTCACGCTGATGAACAGCGCGGCGCGGCCGGTCGGCTATCGCGACCGCGAGTACGTCGTCGGCACGTACGCGGCGCGGACGATGCGCTGGGGAGGCGTGATCATCCTCCTCTTCATCGTCTACCACCTGCTGCACTTCACCACCGGCACCGTGCATCCGAGCTTCATCGAGCACGACGTCTACCACAACGTGGTGACCGGGTTTCAGGTGTGGTGGGTGAGCGCGTTCTACATCATCGCCAACCTCGCGCTCGGGCTGCACCTCTACCACGGCCTCGACAGCATGTTCAATTCGCTCGGACTGAACAATCCGAAGTTCAACAACTGGAAGAAAGTCTTCGCGACCGCATTCGCGCTGGTGATCACGCTCGGCAATCTGTCGTTCCCGATCTCGGTGCTGATGGGACTCGTGAGGTAACGGCCACAATGGAACTGGACAGCAAGATTCCTCCCGGCCCGCTCGCGCAGAAGTGGGCCTACGCGAAGTCTCACTACAAACTGGTCAACCCGGCGAACAAACGGAAGTACGACATCATCGTCGTCGGCGCGGGACTGGCCGGCGGCGCGGCCGCGGCGACCATGGCGGAGCTCGGCTACAACGTCAAATGCTTCGTCTATCACGACTCGCCGCGGCGCGCGCACTCCATCGCCGCGCAGGGCGGCATCAACGCGGCGAAGAATTACCAGAACGACGGCGACTCGGTCTTCCGCCTCTTCTACGACACGATCAAAGGGGGCGACTACCGCTCGCGCGAAGGCAACGTTCATCGCCTCGCCGAGCTCTCGCTGAACATCATCGACCAGGCGGTCGCGCAGGGCGTGCCGTTCGCGCGCGAGTACGGCGGGACGCTCGAGAATCGCTCGTTCGGCGGCGTGCAGGTGTCGCGCACGTTCTACGCCCGCGGACAAACGGGACAGCAGCTCCTCCTCGGCGCGTTCCAGGCACTGGAGCGGCAGATCGCGCTCGGCCGCGTGAAGATGTACAACCGCCACGAGATGCTGGAGCTGGTCGTCGTCGACGGCCACGCGAAAGGCATCATCACGCGCAACATGGTCACCGGCGCGATCGAGGCGCACGCCGCCGACGCGGTGGTCCTCGGCACCGGCGGCTACTCGAACGTCTTCTACCTCTCGACCAACGCGAAGGCGAGCAACGCCACCGCGATCTGGCGTGCGTACAAGAAGGGGGCGGCATTCGCGAACCCCTGCTACACGCAGATTCATCCGACCTGCATCCCGCAGTCGGGCGATTTCCAGTCGAAGCTGACGCTGATGTCGGAGTCGCTGCGCAACGACGGCCGCATCTGGGTGCCGAAGGCGCAGGGCGACAAGCGCGCGCCGAACGAGATCCCGGAGAACGAGCGCGATTACTACCTGGAGCGCAAGTACCCGTCGTTCGGCAACCTCGCTCCGCGCGACATCGCATCGCGCGCGGCGAAGGAAGCGTGCGACACCGGCTGCGGCATCGGCCCGAGCGGCCGCGGTGTCTATCTCGATTTCGCCGACGCCATCAAACGCCTCGGACGCGCGACCATCGAAGAGCGCTACGGCAACCTCTTCGAGATGTACCACGACATCACGGCTGAAGACCCGTACCTGCAGCCGATGCGCATCTACCCAGCGCCGCACTACACGATGGGCGGACTCTGGGTCGACTACAACCTGATGTCGAACATCCCCGGCCTCTACGTCACGGGCGAGGCGAATTTCTCCGATCACGGCGCGAACCGCCTCGGCGCCAGCGCGCTGATGCAGGGCCTCGCCGACGGCTACTTCGTCGTCCCCGTCACCATCGGCGACTACCTCGCCACGCAGATGGGGAAGAAGGTGCCGGCCGATCGTCCGGAGTTCGCGCAGGCGATCGCCGATACGAGCGAGCGCGTGAACAAGCTCCTCGGCGCGAAGGGAACGCGCAGCGTCGACTCGTTCCACAAAGAGCTCGGCACGATCATGTGGGACTACTGCGGCATGTCGCGCACCGCGGAAGGCCTGAAGAAAGCGATCCCGATGATCCGCGAGCTGCGCGACAAGTACTGGAAAGAGGTCCGCGTCCTCGGTGAAGGGGAAGAGCCGAACCAGTCGCTGGAGAAGGCGGGCCGCGTCGCCGACTTCTTCGAGCTCGCCGAGTTGATGTGCATCGACGCGCTGAATCGCAACGAATCCGCGGGCGGCCACTTCCGCGCCGAGTATCAGACGGAAGAGGGCGAGGCGAAGCGCAACGACGACGAGTACCTGTACGTCGGCGCCTGGGAGTACGCGGGCGAGAACGCCGAGCCGAAGCTGCACAAGGAGCCGCTGGTGTACGAGGAAGTGAAGCTGGCCACGAGGTCCTACAAATGAATCTGACTCTCCACGTCTGGCGGCAAGCCGCGCGAAGCACCGATGGGAGCTTCGTCACGTATCAAGCCAACGACATTTCCCCCGACGCGTCGTTCCTGGAGATGCTCGACGTCGTCAACGAATCGCTGATCGCGAAGGGCGAGGATCCGATTCATTTCGAGCACGACTGCCGCGAAGGGATCTGCGGCTCGTGCGGAATGATGATCAACGGCACGGCGCACGGCCCGATCGGCGCGACCGCGACCTGCCAGTTGCACATGCGCAAGTTCACGGACGGCGACGAGGTGTGGATCGAGCCGTGGCGCGCGCGCGCCTTCCCGGTGATCAAGGACCTGATCGTCGACCGCAGCGGCCTGGACAAGATCATCCAGGCGGGCGGCTACATCTCGGTCAATACCGGCAGCGCGATCGAGGCGAACTCGCTGCCGATTCCGAAGCCGGTGCAGGAGCAGTCGATGGACGCCGCGGAGTGCATCCAGTGCGGCGCATGTGTCGCGCAATGCCCGAACGGCGCCGCGCAGCTCTTCACCGCCGCCAAGATCTCGCACCTCGGACTCCTCCCGCAGGGACAGCCGGAGCGCTACTCGCGCGTGGTGAAGATGGTGGAGACGATGGAGTCGATGTTCGGCTCCTGCACGATGTTCCGCGAATGCGAGGCGGTCTGTCCGAAGGGGATCTCGACGGACTTCATCGCGCGCATGAATCGGGATTACATCGTGGCGAAGTTCAAGAGCTAGTTGCCGGTTACCAGTTGCCGGTTGCCGGAGTAACTGGCAACCGGCAACCAGCAACTCTTACTTCACTTTCTTCTGCGCGTCCTTCGCCATCTCGAGATGCTTCTTCAACGTCGGGAGCGTCTTCGTGGCCCACGCTTTCAGGTCGGCGTCCTTCGCTTCCTTCGACGCCTTTTCGAATTCGGCGACGTCCTTCTCGTGGTCCTTGACCATGTCGTCGATGTAGGCCTTGTCGAACTCCTTGCCTTCCTTCGCCGTCATGGCGTCCATGTCTTTTTTCTCTTCGTCGCTGACCGTGGTCGGCAGCGTGACGCCCTTCGTCGCGGCGAGCTGCTTGAGCTCCTCGTTCGCCTTCGAGTGATCGGTGACCATGTGGTCGCCGAATTTCTTCACGTCGGCGTTGGTCGCTTTCGATGAAGCCATGTTGCCCATGTCGACTTCAGCCAGGCCGCCCTGCGCCGCTTTCATCATGAAGTCGGAATCGGCCGGATCCATCGTCGTGGCCGAGGCGCTGGCGGTGGTGGCGCTGCTGCCGGTCGTGTCGTAGGTCGACGACGTCGACGACGTCTCGCTCATGGTCGTGCTCGACGCGGACGTATCCGACGTGTACGTCTCGTCCTTCTTGCAGGCGAACGCTGCCAGGACGAGAAATGCTGCGAAAAGAACCAGATAACGCTGTTTCATCGATCCTCCAGAAAATTGTTACGAACCGCGCAAAAGCGGTGCATGAACTGCTCCAGACCGCCGACGGGAGTATCATTGCCGTTGGTCCGTAAGTAACGAAATGTCTAGCGAGGCGGAGCTGCAGGCAATCGCAGCCGAAGCAGCGCGGGCGCTTTCTGCGCCGGTGGCGATGGTGGGGCTGCTGAACGGCGACAAGGAGATCGTCAAGTCGATCGTCGGCTGGAGCCTCGCCTCGATCCCGATGTCGGCCTCGTTTGCCGCCCGCATCCGCGAAGCGCGCGACGTCGTGATCATCGGCGACGCGCCGTCCGACCCGCGGCTCGCAACGCATCCGATGGTCGTCGACGCGCCGCACGTCTCGTTCTACGCCGGCGCGCCGATCGTCGACGACGCCGGGCGCTTCCTCGGCGCGATCTCCGTGCTCGACCGCACGCCGCACGTCGTCACCGCCGAACAGGCCGCGGTGCTGCGCATCCTCGCGCGGCACGCCGCGCGCGAGCTGGCGTTCGAGGAAGCGCTGCACGAGAGCGACGAGCGCTTCCGCGATTTCTTCGAGCGCATCCCCGAATTCGTGATGAGCCTCGGCGTCGACGGACGCCTGATGCATGCGAACCAGGCGACGCTCGACGTCCTCGGGTTCACGCGCGAGGAGCTGACGCGGACGCCGCTGGTGCGCGTCATCGAGGCCGAGTCGCGCGATCCGTTCCGCCGCGCGTTCACCGAGGTCTTCTCCAGCGGTGAGCCGCAAACGGTGGAGACCGTGTTCGTCACGGCGACGGGGCAGAAGCTCGACGTCGAAGGCTCGCTCTATCCGAAGCTGATCGAAGGCACGCCGATGCTCGCCCGCGTGATCTTCCGCGACATCAGCGAGCGCAAACAGTTCGAGGCGGAGCTCGGCAGCGCGCGCGACGCGGCGCTGGAGGCGGCGCGGCTGAAGACGCAGTTCCTGACGAATGTCAGCCACGAGATCCGCACGCCGATGAACGGCATCGTCGGCATGATCGACCTGCTGCTCGCGACGAAGCTCGAGGCCGACCAGCAGGACTACGCGCACCAGGCGCGCGCCAGCGCGGAGCAGTTGCTGTCGATCGTCAACAACATCCTCTACGTGTCACATCTCGAGGCGGGCGGACTCACGCCGCCGAACGTCGACTTCGATCTCGCGCGCACGCTGCAGCGGATCGTCGAGGTGATGAAGATCGCGGCGCTGGGCAAGGACCTCGACGTCGCGCTCGTGTACGACAAGCAGATGCCGCCGATCGTGCGCGGCAACCAGGCGCGCATCCGCCAGATCGTCACGAACCTGATGGAGAACGCGGTGAAGTTCACCGAGGAGGGGACGGTCGTGCTGAGCGTCTCGCAGCAGACGGAGACGGAGACGCATCGCGTGATCCGCTTCGAAGTGCGCGACACGGGGCCGGGCATCGCCGCCGAGGATCGGCTGCTGCTGTTCGAGCGCTTCTCGCAGATCGAGGCTTCGTCGACGCGGCGTTTCGGCGGCGTCGGCCTCGGGCTGGCGACGGCGCGGCAGCTCGTCGAGACGCTGGGCGGACTGATCGACGTCGACTCCACGCCCGGCATCGGCTCGACCTTCTGGTTCACCGTGCCCTTCCCGAAGCACCTCGGCGCCCGCAAGCCGATCGCCTCGTCCGACCTCGAGTTCCGCGGCAAGCGCGTGCTGCTCGTCGATCACTATCCGACCAGCCGGCAGATCGTGCAGCACTACCTGCAGACCACATGGGAGATGCGCGTCGAGGTGGCGGATACGGCGGATCAGGCGCTGACGATGCTGCGCCGCGAGCTCGACGCCGGCGATCCGTTCCGCGCCGTGCTGTTCGATGCGATGCCCGACATGGAGCCGCTGGCATTCGCGCGCGAGGTGCGGGCGCGCGCGGAGATCGCCGGCACGAGCCTCATCTTCCTCGCGGCGAATTCGCGCGACGTGAATCAGGAGAAGCTGCGTGATGCGGGCATTCACGCGTTCGTGGCCAAGCCGGTGGGGCAGGGCGATCTGTTCGACGCGCTGACGCTGGCGCTGGCACACGACGCGATTCCTCTGACACGCGCGGCGTCGACGGCGCGCACGTCGTCGCCGATGCACATCCCGCCGGAGCTCCGCAAATCGGTCCGCGTGCTGCTGGCGGAGGACAACTTCCTCAACCGCAAGCTGACGATGAGCCAGCTCGAGAAGCTCGGCTACTCGGCCGACTCAGTCGCCAACGGCAAGGAAGCGCTCGAAGCGGTCACGCGCGACTCGTACGACATCATCCTGATGGACTGCCAGATGCCGGTGATGGACGGCTACGAGGCAACGATCGAGATCCGCCGCCGCGAGTCCGGCGGCAAGCGGCGCCGCATCATCGCCATGACCGCGAATGCATTGGAAGGCGATCGCGAGAAGTGCCTGGCGGCGGGGATGGACGATTACCTGTCGAAGCCGACGCGTCACGAGGATCTGGAGAAGGCGCTGGCGAGAGCGTTCGCCAACCTCTCGTAATCCGCGATCTCGTTGTAGAGCTGCGCCGAGACGCGCAGCAATCGCTTCGGATGATGCGGCCACGGCATCGCCGGCACTTCGATGTTCTGCGCGAAGAGGAGATCCTGCAATTCCTCGAAGCTGCCGTCGGGGACCGGGATCGCGGCCATCGAGCCGATCATCTCGTCCGGCGCCGGATGCTCGATCTGCAGCCGCGCGCAGAGCAGGTCGCGGGCGCGCAACGCGAGGTCGTGATTGCGGCGCATGACCTCCGGCCACCCGCCCTCCACGAGAGAGCCGACGAAGCGGATCGCCTCGGGGACGCAGAGCCACGCGGACGGATCGAACGTGCCGGTCCAGTCGAACTCGAGATGGAAGCGGCTGCGATCGGTGCGTGTCGCGTTCGCGCCGTGGCTGATGGAGATGGGACGCAGGCCGAGGCGGCGGTTCGATTTCGCGTAGAGGAACGCCGCGCCTTTTGGCGCGCAGACCCACTTGTGCAGGTTGGCGGTGTAGTACGTCGCGCCGAGGTCGCGCAGATCGAGCGGCACCTGGCCGGGAGCGTGCGCGCCGTCGATCAGGACATCGACCTTCAGTTGTTTGATGAGTTGCGCAACCGGAAGAATCAACGCGGTCTGACTGACGATGTGATCGAGGATCACGAGCCGCGTGCGATCGGTGACTTTCTCCATCACGCGCTCGATGACGACGTCCGGCGACGCGATGGGGAACGGGATCTCGACGACGACGATCTTCGCGCCGGCGAGTCCCGCGACGTAATCAAGCGTGTTGCGCGTCGCGTTGTACTCCTGGTCGGTGACCAGCAGCTCGTCGTGCTGATCGAGATCGAGCGAGCGGAGCACGGCGTTCACGCCGGCGGTGGCGTTCGGGACGAATACGAGATCGGCCGGCTCCGCGCCGACGAATTGCGCGACTTCGGCGCGCGCGGCATCGAGCAGCGGCTCGAGCTCGCGGTTCATGAAACGCACCGGCTCGCGCTCGAGCCGCGCGCGGAAATCGTCCTGCTTCGCCAGCACGGCGATCGGCGTGGCGCCGTACGAGCCGTGATTGAGGAAGGTGATGTCGGGATCGAGGAGCCAGTGCTGCTTCACGCCGGGATGATACTCACGACGCGCGTGATGCCCTCGGCAAAAACGTCCGGACGCGTGAGCAGCGAAACGACGAAATAGCCGTCGCTGTCGAAATCGAAGAAATAGCCGGGATGGACGACGACGCCGCATTCGTCGATGAATCGCAGCGCGAGCTCTTCGTCCGACTCGATGCTCGGCACGCGCACCACCGCCGACCACCCGCCCTCGACGGGCAGCAGCCGCGCGCTCGGCGCGAGCTCGATGGCGCGCGTGAGGCTGTCGAGGTTTTCGCGAGTGCGCGCGCGGATGGCGTCGCGGATTCGCGGCGCGATCGCCAGCAGTTCGGGGAGTGCCGTCTGCACGGGGGTGGCGACGGAGAGGTAGTTGTCGGCGATCAATTCGAGTGCGGCGATCGCCTCGCGAGCGCCGGGACCGTTGACGCGGATCCAGCCGAGTTTGTAGTGGGGGAGGCCGGCTGATTTGGAGAGGCCGCCGAGGGTGAAGGTGAGGTTCGAGTTTATCCCGAGCGCAGCGAGGGATCTATGGAGCGCGCGCGCTGAAGGTGATGTTTCTCGCGGCTGCTCCGTTGATGCCTCGCGTTGCTCGGCATGAACTGGGAAATCGAAAAACACCTCATCGGAAATCAGCGGCAGCCCGAACGACGCCAGCTCGTCCTGCTCGCGCGGTGTGACGTACGAGCCGGTCGGATTGTTCGGATTGACGACGACGATCGCGCGTGTGCGCGGCGTGAGCGCTTCCGCGACCCGCGAGCGCTCGATCTCCCACCGCTTGTGAAACTCGAGCGGAAAGGAATGCAGCTCGATCAGTTCGAGTGACGCGAGGTGCTCGAGCAGCGGATACGACGGCGTCGCGGTGAGGATCGCGTCGCCCGGATCGGTGAGCAGCTTGAAGAGATAGCCGTACGCCTCGCTCGTGCTCGAGGTGATGACGATCCGGTCCGGATCGCCGAGGGCTTCGCGCGCGGAGCGAAGGCCGAGCGGCTCGGGCTCGTACGCCGCGCGGGCGGCGCGGGCGAAGATCTCGCTCAGCTCGTCGAGTGGATAGGTGATCGACGCCTTCGTCGGATTCGATTCAGTGAGATCGAGGAGATTGGGGCGCGATTGCCGCGCCAGCGTGAGGCGATTCTGCGGCGCATTCCAGTGCGCCCGGCGGGAGAACATGCGCCGCATCGTACTCGCGCGCCTGCGTCATCGTCTGCTCCGCTTCGCTGCAGTTGCCCTTCGCCGCGAGGACGCGCGCCAGCGTATCGAGCACGACGTACGCGTCGGGACCTTTCTGCGCCACGGCGCGGCGGGCGAACGACTCCGCCTCGTCGACGCGCTTCTCCTGCAGCAGGAGCCACGCGAGGTTGTTCAGCGCGTCGCGTGAATTCGCATCGAGTGCGAGCGCGCGACGGAACGCTTCTTCTGCTTCCTTGCGATGTCCCTGCTGCATCTCGGCGTTGCCGAGGTTCGTCCAGGCGAGCAAGGAGTCGGGATGATCGGCGAGGAGCTTGCGGTACTCGGCCGATGCCGACGCGTAATCGCCCTTCTCCTCGAGCGCTACGGCGGCGCGGATCGAGCCGGCGACGGGATCGCGCGGATGGATCAGGATCGCGGCGTGGCCTCCGCCGGCCCACGCTTTTTCCAGGCGCTGGAACGACGTCCAGCGCGGGCGCTCGTCGCCGAACTGAGTGCGGATCAGGCCGCGATCGGGATCGACGCCGTCGAGGACGATGTAGTGGAAGAAGTCGTACTGGCGGCCGAGGGTGTCGATCACCTTCAGCATGAGGATCGTGGGATGACCGTCGCGGAGCTCGCGCGTGATCATCTCGCGATCGCCGGTGACGAGCTGCGCGTCGAAGCCTTTGCCGCGCGCGGCGAGCAGCATGTCGATGGTCAGCACGCCGCCGCGCATCTTCGGGAGCGTCGAGTCCCAGGTCTGGAACGTCGTCGTGTCGCCGTAGTGCTGCAGGACGGTGGAGAGCGAGCCCGCGCCGCAGGAGACGACGCCCCATTTGAGGAGAGGCATGTCGGGGATGACCTGGGCGGTGGGGCTGGGGCGCTGCGAGCGGGGAGTGACGCTCACGCACGCGGACAGCAGACAGCAGGCAGCGGACAGCAGGGAGAAAAAGAGTCGGGCGAGCACGGAGCTCGCCCGATTCTTGTAACGCGGTTCGATCACGCCCATTGCTTACGACAGGGCGATGACCAGCACGAGCGCGGCAAGCGCGCCGAGGCCGACCCAGATCCACTCCTGCTGCGTGAGGCCTGCGGCCTGCAACTGGTCGAGGTTCTGGGCGAGCTGGTGAACGTCCTGCGGCGAGAGCTGAGCCAGACGCTGATCGACCTGCGCCTGGTTGAAGCCGTGCTCCGCCAGGACCGTCGCCACCTGCTGATTGGCAGCGACGTCACGGATCAGAGCCAGATCCGCAGCACGCGAGTCGAGACTCTGATTCGCTGCGGTCTTCGACGGCATCGGGCCCGCGAACGCCGGGACCGCCGCGATCGCGACGAGGATGAAAATAACGAACAACGATTTCTTCACGTCAACCTCCTTATTAGCGGCGTCCCACGCGGACCGCCGATTCGTCTGAACGGATGAGCAAGAGGCGGACCAAGGGCTAGATAGCAGATAGCGGATAGCAGATAGCAAGGGCATTTTGGGCGGGTGCTATCCGCTATCCGCTATCTGCTATCTTGACTTTCTCCATGATCCGTTTCGAAGACATCCTCGACAAGATCGAGAGCTACAAGCCCGATTACGACGAGGAGCTCCTTCAGCGCGCCTACATCTTCTCGGCGCGCGAGCATCGGGGACAGGTGCGCAGCTCGGGCGAGCCGTATCTCGTGCATCCCCTCAACGTCGCCTACATCCTCTCCGACATGCGGCTCGACGAGACGTCGATCGCCGTCGGGTTGCTGCACGACGTTCTCGAAGACACGCTGACGACGAAGGAAAAACTGCAGGAGACGTTCGGTCCCGACGTTGCCGAGCTGGTCGACGGCGTGACGAAGATCTCCCGTTACGCCTACGTGTCGAAGGAGGAGCAGCAGGCGGAGACGTTCCGCAAGATGCTCCTGGCGATGGTGGGCGACCTGCGCGTCGTGCTGGTGAAGCTCGCCGACCGGCTGCACAACATGCGCACGCTGCAGTTCCTCCCCGAGGAGCGGCGGCATGCGATCGCCAAAGAGACGCTCGAGATCTACGCGCCGATCGCCAACCGCCTCGGCATGGGAAAGGTCAAGGCCGAGCTCGAGGACCTGTCGCTCCAGTACCTCCATCCGCGCGAGTACGACGAGCTCTCGAAGACCGTCGCGGAGAAGGTGTCGGTGTCGGGCGATCTCGTCGACCGCATCCGCACGACGCTCATGCAACGCCTCCGCGAGAACGGCATCGAGTGCGAGGTCTACGGCCGCGTGAAGTCGATGTTCTCGATCTGGGCGAAGCTGCGGCGGCAGGAGACCGACATCGGTCAGGTCTACGACTACCTCGCGTTCCGCATCATCACGCAGTCGATCAAAGACTGTTACGGCGCCCTCGGGTTCGTGCATCAGATGTGGCGTCCGGTCCCCGGCCGGATCAAGGACTACATCGCCATGCCGAAGCCGAACTTCTACCAGTCGCTGCACACCACGGTGGTGGCGGAGAAGGGGCAGCCGTTCGAAGTGCAGATCCGGACGCGGGAGATGGACCTCATCGCCGAGCAGGGCATCGCGGCGCACTGGAAGTACAAGGAAGGTCGGGTCGGCGCGAGCGACGACGACAAGAACTTCCTCTGGCTGCGGCAGCTCGTCGAGCAGCAGCAGGAGATCAAGGACCCGCGGCTCTTCCTCCATTCGCTGAAGATCGATCTGTATCCGGACGAGGTCTACACCTTCACGCCGAAGGGGGACGTCTTCGCCTTCCCGCGCGGCGCGACGCCGCTCGATTTCGCGTATCGCATCCACACCGACGTCGGCCACAAATGCGTCGGCGCGAGGGTCAACGGAAAACTCGTCCCGCTGCGGACCGTGCTGAAGAACGGCGACATCGTCGAGATTCTCAGCGGCGCGACGCAGACGCCGAGCCGCGAGTGGCTGAACATCGCCGTCACCTCGCGGGCGCGGCACAAGATCCGGCACTGGCTGAACACCGAGCAGAAGCACCGCTCGATCGAGGTCGGACGGAAGCTGATCGAGAAAGAGGCGAAGCGCTACAAAGTGCAGTGGCGGAAGCTGGTCGCGGAGAACGCGCTCGACGGCGTGCTCTCGGAGCACGGGCTGGCGCGACTCGACGAGCTGTACGCCGACGTCGGTTACGGGAAGGTATCGGCCCGCTCGGTCGTCGAGCGCTTTGCGACGGACGAGCAGAAGGAGAAGCCGCTCGCCGAGCCGGGCGTGATCCAGCAGGCGGTCCGGAAGATCTTTCCGTTCACCTCGTCATCGCAGGCGATCAAGGTGCGCGGCTACGACGATCTGCTGACCTACCTCGCGAAATGCTGCAACCCGCTGCCGGGGGAGCCGATCGTCGGCTTCGTGACCCGAGGGAAGGGAGTGGCGGTGCACAGCGCGAACTGTCCGAACGTGACCAACCTGATGTTCAACCCCGACCGGGCGATCGAGGTGGAGTGGGCGGATCAGCGGCAGAGCCAGTTCCAGGTCGAGCTGGAGGTCGTGGCCGAGGACCGGCAGGGGATGCTGGCCAAGGTCATCTCCACGATCTCGAACCTGAAGACGAACATCCGGCACCTCGAGACGCGGACGACCGACGGACGGGCGACGATCGAGCTGAGCCTGGAGATCTCCGACCTCAAGCACCTGGAGAAGGTGACGAAGTCGATCGCTGTGGTGGATGGGGTGACCCGGGTGGAGAGGCGTTACAACACGGGGCGGCACGCCACCGCGTAGGTGCTGAGTGCTGGGTGCTGCGTGCTGAAGATCCAGCACTTAGCACTCAGCACCCAGCACCGGCGAGCCTAGCGAGCTGCCTTCTGGATCTTGCCGGTACGGATGCAGCGGGTGCAGACCTGCATGCGGCGGACGACGCTGCCCAGCTTGACGCGGACGGGCTGGAGATTCGGCATCCAGCGGCGGCTCGACACGTTGTGAGCGTGGCTGACGCGGTTACCGAACACCGGGGCTTTACCGCAGACTTCACACATCTTGGCCATCGGAAAACTCCTCAAATAACGGAAAGGCGTGGATTGTAACCGTGCTCTGATTCCTGTGCAACCATCAGGCGAGCCTGCTTCGGGCAAATGCGCGTGATCGTTCCACTTATCTATTTCTCGTAGAGTTGACACCGCCATTTAAACGTTGTAATTTCGGTCCACCTTTCAAAACCTCCGGAGCCAGCGAGAAGTGAGTGAGATGGATGGGGTGAGCGGTGTTCTTCTCAAAGAGCAAAAATGTTGTCGGCCTTGATATTGGCTCCTCAGCAATCAAACTAGTCGAGCTGAAGGAGAAAAAAGGCGGACAGTTCTCGCTCGTGAAACTGGGTATCGAGCGGCTGTCCCCCGAGGCGATCGTCGACGGCTCGATCATGGACTCCTCCATGGTCGTCGAGACGATCCAGCGGCTGAACGCCGAGCAGAGCGTCAAGAATTCCAATTACGCCACCTCGCTCTCCGGGCATTCGGTCATCATCAAAAAGATCAGTCTCCCCTCGATGTCGCCGGAAGAACTGGCCGAATCGATCCAGTGGGAAGCTGAGCAATACATCCCCTTCGACATCAACGACGTCAACCTCGACTACGTGCCGCTGACCCAGCCGGGAACGGGCGACAACGTCGAGGTGATCCTCGTCGCGGTGAAGAAAGAGAAGATCAACGACTACACGTCGGTGATCAGCCAGACCGGCAAGATGCCGGTGCTGGTGGATGTCGACGCGTTCGCGCTGCAGAACGCGTACGAGATGAACAACGACGTCGAGGACGGCAAGGTCCTCGCGCTCTGCAACGTCGGCGCGTCGGTGACGAACGTCAACGTGATGTCGGGCGGTCAGTCGATGTTCTGGCGCGACATCACCTTCGGCGGCAACCAGTACACCGACGCGATCCAGCGCGAGCTCTCGCTCTCGTTCGAGCAGGCGGAAGAGCTGAAGCGCGGGAACGCGGTCGCCGACTACACCATCCAGCAGGTCATCCCCATCCTCAACTCGGTCTCGGAGGATTTCGCGGGCGAGCTGCGCAAGACGCTCGACTTCTTCACCGCGACCTCGGGCGCCGACCGCGTGGACGAGATCATCCTCGCCGGCGGCGGCTCCGGAGTGCTGAACCTCGACGCCATCCTGCGCGACAAGTTCGGCATCCCGGTCTCGATCCTCGATCCGTTCCGTCGTATCACCGTTGACGAGAGTCAATTCAACCCCGAGGAGCTGGCCGAGATTGCTCCGAGCATGGCGATCGCCGTAGGCCTCGCCATCCGGAGGGTGGGGGACGCTTGATCAAGATCAACTTAGTGCGGGAAGGGCGTGCGGTTCGCGGCGGTGGCGCCGTGCAGGCTGCGACTCCGTCCGTTGCGGCGGCGCAGGCCTCGGCTGCCGCCAACGTGAACAACATCATCATCATCGCCTTCCTGATCGCGGCCGCCGTCGCTGCCGGCGCCTACTGGTTCATCATGAAGGGGAAGCTCACCAACGCGCAGGAGCAGGTGACCAGCAAGCAGGCCGAGGCGCAGAAGCTCGAAGCGATCATCAAGGACGTCGAGGCGTATCAGAAGCGGAAAGACAGCCTTCAGAAACGCATCGACCTGATCAATCAGCTCAAGCAGAACCAGAAGGGGCCGGTGCGCGTCCTCGACCGCATCAGCCAGGATCTGCCCGACCTCGTCTGGCTCGACCGCATGAGCATGGGCGGCGGCGCGGTGTCGATCGTCGGACGCGGTCTCAATCCGAACGCGATCGCGAACTTCGTCGACAACATCAAGAACGATCCGATGTTCGAAGAGCCCGAGCTCGGCAGCGTCACGCTGGTCAGTGCAAATCCGCTCATCTACACGTTCGACATGTCGTTCCACTTTACCTATGCGCCGAAACCGGGTGAGGCGACAGGGACGGCGGGAGCGACCACGACCGCCGGCGCGACGACGACTACGCAGGGTGCTACGCCGGGCGGCAGGAAGCCGTAGGAGGAGTCGATGGCAACGCTCACACTGGATGACAAACCGTGGTGGGTCGGCGCGCTCGTCGGCGTCGTCCTGTTCGGCGCCATCCTCTACGGCGTGAAGGCATACCTGATCGAGCCGATCGAGACGCAGATCCACGACGCGGAAGCGAAGATCGCCGAGCTCGACAAGAAGATCGAACAGGGACGCGCGGCCGAGCGGAAGCTTCCTCAGTTCCGCGAAGAGGTCAAGCGTCTCGAGCTCGAGCTGGAGAAGCTGCGCCGCATCCTCCCCTCGACGCGCAACACGGAAGAGATCATCAAGAAGATCAAGTCGCTCGTCGATCAGGGCGACTTCAACCTTCGCCGGCTGTCGTTCCCGAAACTCGGAGCGGCCTCCGGCGCCGAGCCGTACGCGGAGTGGCCGATCAGCATCGCGGTCGACGGCGGCTACCACAATCTGGCGCAGCTCTTCAACCGCCTGAGCAACTTCTCGCGCATCGTCAACGTGGAGCAGGTCTCGATCACCGCGCTGCCGCGCCAGATCGAGCGGACCATCGCCGTCGACTTCGTGGCCAAGACGTTCGTTTACGTCGAGCCGAAGGAAGCGCCGGCCAAACCGGCCAAGCCCGGGAAGAAAACGGCGGCCGCGGAATGAGCATGACGATGAAGACACTCCGCCTCTCTCTCCTGCTCACGATCGTGATGACCGCGGTCGTAGCGACCGTCGTCGCGCAGACCGCCAAGCCGGCCGGCGCAACGGCGACGACCTCGACCACCGGCACGAGCGGCACGACGGCGACCACCGGGTCGGCGACGGTGCAGCAGAGCCTTCAGGAAATCCTCGAGGAGCCGGCCACCGGCGAGACGTATCACTACGATCCGCAGGGACGTCGCGATCCGTTCCGCTCGCTCGTCGGTCCCGCGCCGAAGATCCAGCAGGGCGTCCGCCCGCCCGGTCCGGCAGGGTTCCTCATCGACGAGATGAAGCTTCAGGGTGTGATCAAGACCAAGCAGGGACCCGTCGGCATGATCAACGGGCCCGACAACAAGGGATATCTCGTTCACGTCGGCGACAAGGTCCTCGATGGTGAAGTGATTCGCGTTACCCCCTCCTCCGTGGTGTTTCGGCAGGAGGTCAATGATCCGACTCGAATCGAGCGCTACCGCGAGGTGGTCAAAGATCTCTCGCCCGAGCCGTCGAAGAAGTAGGGGCGGAATGGGCGACGGTCAAGGGGCTGCGTGGAGGGTGAGATGGTGAAGGTGGGACGTATGAGAAGAGCGAACCGATTCCTGCTGACGGCAGGCATCCTCGCGGTTGTCGCGAGTGGTGCCGACGCCTCGCTGTGGCGCCGTCATAAGAACGATGCACCGGCACCGGCCGACTCGGCGAAGGCGGTCTCCACCGCCGATCCCGCGGCCATGACGCTCACGGCGATCGACCTCGACGGCGCGCGCGTGGTGCTGCACACCACCAGCACTCCCGCGTACACCTCGTACAGCCCGTCTCCGGACGTCTTCGTCGTCGACCTCGCTGCGACCGGCAAGGCCGCCGACATCGCGATGCCGACGGCCTTTCCTTCCGGGGTCACCTCCATCGCTGCCGAGAATGCCGTGGAGATGGGGACTCGTCTGACGCGCGTCACGTTCCGTTTTACCCAGCCGATGAATCCCACCGCGTCGGCCGGAGAGAACTCCGTCGTCGTCGCGTTGCCGATCACCGTCTCCGAAGCGAAAGTCGAAGCGCCGGCTCCCGCGCCGCAGCAGGTCGCGGCCAAGCCGGTCGAGCCGGAAGCTCCCCCGATCGAACCGATTGCCGAGCCGATCGCCGAGCCGGTCGTGAAGTCGATGCCTCTCGAGCCGGCGCCGGTCGCCGAAGCGCTTCCGCTGCCGAAAGCGAAGAAACTGAAAGACGTCGCTGCCGCCGGATCGGCGATCCGCATCACCGGCGACGGCGAGCTGACCTACAAGGCCTTCCAACTCACCGGACCCGATCGCGTCGTGGTCGACATCAGCGGCGTCCGTAACGGCGTCGCCAAAAAGAACATCGACGTCAACGACTCGGTCGTGAAGCGCGTCCGCATCGGACAGTTCTCGCCCGAGGTGATCCGCGTCGTGCTCGATCTCGATTCGAAGACGACGTACGACGTCGCGCGCCAGGGCGAGAGCCTCGTCGTGACGTTCGGCGGCGCGCCGGCACCGGCCGCACCGCTGGTGGCGCACGTCGACAGCACACCCGCGCCGGCCCCCCCGCCCGCGCCGGTGAAGTCCGCGCCGGCGACTGCATCGGTCGACGTCCGCGCGCAGGTCCCGGTGATCGCCGACAACGCGCCGACCTGGAAGATGCCGGAGCAGGCGTCGAAGGGGGCGAAGTCGGTCATCACCGCGCCCGCCGGCCAGTCCGCTCCCAACACGCGGAAGACGCAGTCGCGCACGCTGAGCAATCCGCCGGCCGGCACCACTCCCGCCGGAAGCGCGGAAGACGTGTTCAACGAAGGGCAGACGACCGCCAGCGGCGGCCGCGAAGCGGTGCTCACCAACGGCAACATCACCGCGCCGGGCGGACGGACGCTCAGCGCCGCCGGCCGCGTCTACACCGGTGAGCCGATCTCGCTGAACCTCAAAGATGCCGACATGAAGGACGTGCTGCGCACGTTCGCCCAGCTCACCGGCTTGAACATCGCGGTCGATCCGGGAGTCGGCGGTCAGGTCACCGTCGACTTCGTCGATGTCCCGTGGGACCAGGCGCTCGATCTGATCCTCCGGCAGAACGGCCTGACGTACGTCCTCGAAGGCAACGTCATGCGCGTCGGCACGGTCAACCGCCTGGCGGAAGAGACCGCGGCGACGCGCCGGCTGGCGGAAGAAGAGCGGCTCAACGTGCCGCTGCAGACCGTCAGCTTCCTCCTCTCGTATGCGAAAGCGGGCGAAGTCTCGGGCCTCCTGCACGAGATCGCGTCATCGCGCGCCCGCATCATCGTCGACACGCGCACCAACCAGTTGATCATCAGCGAGATCCCGCAATACCTGCAGTTGATGCGGAATCTGATCGACTCCATCGACGTGCCGACCAAGCAGGTGGTCATCGAAGCGCGCATCGTGGAGACGACGAAGAACTTCCTGCAGCAGTACGGCTTCGTCTGGGGCTTCCGCGGCTCGCTCGATCCGGCCCTCGGCACCGGCACCGGTCTGGTCTTCCCGAACCGCGTCGGCATCGTCGGCGGGCCGTTCGAATTCGGTCCCGGCAACAGCATCCTGCAGCTCACGCTCAGCGATGTCCTCGGCACGTTCAACCTCGACTTCGCGCTCAACGCCGCGGAGGCCGAGGGTCTGGTCAAAGTCGTATCCGCTCCGAAGGTGACGACGCAGAACAACACGGCGGCTGAAATCCAGAGCGGATTCCAGATCCCGTATCAGACGCGCGTCAACTTCACGACGACCGTCACGTACGTCGATGCCACGTTGCGGCTCTCCGTCACTCCGCAGATCACGGAAGCCGGAACGGTGATCATGGACATCCAGGTGCAGAAGAACGAGCCGGCCACCGGTCTCGCGGTCGAGGGCGGAGCAGGTACGCCGCTGTCGACGCGCCAGGCCCGGACCAAGCTCATGGTTCGCGACGGCGGAACGTCGGTCATCGCCGGCATCTATCAGGTGAAGGAAAACAACGCGCAGAGCCGTCTGCCGTTCCTCCACCAGATCCCGGTGATCGGCAATCTGTTCAAGGAACACAACGTCTCGTCGACGCACGACGAGCTTCTGATCTTCATAACGCCGCGCATCGTGCGCTCATGAGATGCGGCGAGGGTAGAGGGGTTGGAGGACGTATGAAGAGACTCTCGAAATCATGGATCCTTGTCGTCGCCGCACTGGTGTTTGGGTGCAGCGGTGACATCAACCGCAGCTCTGCGCCGGTCGAGCTGGTGGTGACGAACACCCAGAATCTCAATCTGATCGACCTGCTCCCGGGCGCGGCGAACTGCAACCAGGACGTCGGGACCATCCTCATGCAGGCGATCGTGAAGAACGCGGGAACCAGCGACAACCGGTTCAACGACGTTCGCATCACCCGCTATCGCGTCTCGTACGTCCGCACCGACGGCGGCCACGCCGTGCCGGTCGGCTTCGTCCGCTCCATCGACACGCTGCTCACCGCCAACGGCGGCAGCACGTCGCTCTCGAAGTTCCTGGTCGTCGAGCCGGACGCCGTCAATCAGGCGCCGTTCGCCGCGCTGCTGCCGATCAACGGAGGCCGCGATCCGGAGACGGGCCGGCCGGTCGTGAAGATGGAAGTCATCCTGGAAGTCTTCGGGCAGACGCTTGCCGGCGAGAACGTCGCGGGCAGCACGCGTTTCCCGCTGGACTTTTGCTACAACTGCAACGGCTGCGCGTAGCAGGGGGCCCACATGAAAACGATGAGACAGAAAAAGTACCTGTTCGCACTGCTGATGCTCCTGGCAGTGTTCGCGGCCTGCAAAGGTGAGTCCCCGACCGCACCGACCTCCACTTCGGGAGGAGGCGGCGGCACCATCACTCCGCCCACCGGCTCCGCCGTCACGCTCACCGTATCGAATCCCACTCCGTTCGTGAGCTCGCAGAGCATCGTCACCGCGACGGTCACGCTGAACGGCCAGCCCGTTCCGAACGGCACGGCGGTCGAGTTCACGACCGACTTCGGTACGTTCTTCGAGACCGGCACCCAGGCAGCTCTGCGCACCACGACCAACGGCGTGGCGACCGTGACCCTCACCTCCTCCTCCGCCGGCAAGGCGACGATTCAGGCGGTGGTCAACAACGTGTCGAAGACCACCAGCATAACGTTCCAGGTCGTCGTCGAGCCGGGCTGCCCGCCGAACTGTGTCGTTACACATCCCACCATCACGTCTGTCTCTCCCGCGTTCGGAGGACCGGGCGGCGGTGACACCGTCACGATCACCGGAACGAAGTTCCTCGGTCCGGTGCGCGTCTTCTTCGATTTCGGCGCCGGTACGACGCCGAAGGAAGCGTTCGTCGTCTCCCGTACCGATACGCAGATCGTCGTGACTTCGCCTCCCGTCGATCTCGGCACCGGCCAGACCAAGAACGCGACGATCGTCGTGATCACGGAAGCCGGTACGACGTCGGAAGATCGGGCGACGTCTCCGTCCCCATTCGTCTTCCAGGCTGAAGTGCTGACGCCGACGATCACGACGCTCAGTCCCGCGTCGGGTCCGATCGACGGCGGTACGCGCGTGACGATCTTCGGCGACGCGTTCCAGGCACCGGTCCAGGTCTTCTTCGGATCGTCCGAGGCCCAGATCGTCAGCGTGCAGTTCAAGCAGCTCATCGTCATCAGTCCGACCGCGCGCGACACCGCGTCGGGCGGTTCCGGAACGGTGACCGGCCCCGTGGATGTGCGCGTCATCAACATCAATTCGAACAAGACCGCGACCCTGACGGGCGGCTTCCGCTACACCGCGAAGATGCAGATCACCGCGGCCGGACCGACGGAAGGCCCGATCTCCGGCGGTACGAAGGTCGTCATCGACGGCGTCGGATTCAACGACCCGGTCACGGTCTCCATCGCCGGATTCGTGGCAATTCCGATCAAGGTGACGGGAACGCAGGTCACCGCGGTGACCCCGGCGATCATTCCGTCGTCATGCGCCGGCCAGGCCGGCCCGATCATCGTCACGAACGTCGACAACGGCGACTTTGCGAATGGTCCGGCGTTCACCTTCAAGGTTCCGCCGCCGACGATCCTCAGCGTCTCGCCGACGTCCATCACTCCGGGCGGCAGCATCACGGTCAACGTGGTGAACGCGATTCCGGGAACGACGAAGATCACCCTCGGCGACAAGACCGGCTTCATCACCGCCGCGTCGACGAATGCCGCGACGAACGTGACCTCCTACACCGTCACCGTCCCCTCGAACTTCACGTTCCAGACTCAGGCTTGTACGGTGGGCAACGTTGCCGGTACGCAGCCGGTACCGCTCGACGTCAACGTGACGTACCTCAGCGTGGAGTCGGGCTGCACGGATACGGTGCAGGGCATCCTGCGCATCAATCCGCCGAGCAGCGCATGCACGATCCCGGCGCCGCCGAACGGAGTGGTGAGCCCGGCCGCGCCGACCTGCGCAGCCACGACGCCTGCTTCACCGGTGGCAACCGGATCGGCGACAGGGACGGCGACGATCACCGTTCTCAACACCGCCGCCGCCGGGTCGCAGCCGCTCACCATCACCGGCGCCTCGGCCTCGGCTCAGATCAACGGCACGTTCATCGTGGCTCCGAACACCGCCACCATTCAGCCGGGCGGCAGTCAGAACTTCACCATCACCGTCGACCCGACGGCCGCTGGTGCGTTCAGCGCCAACATCAACTTCACGAGCAACAACGCCACACCTCTGACGGGCTGCGTCAGCGGCACGGCAGCGCCTTAAACAGACCTTTGACTGTTCGATCCGTAATCTCGACCGCCCCCTGACGAAGGGGGCGGTCGCATCTGCGGTTGTTGCGACCGCGGCACAACTGGTCAAGAATTCGCACCGCGAGGAACATGGCACAAGCGGCAAGCAATCCGAAGATCGAGGAGCTCCGGTCCCGGCTCAAGGCCGATCCGAAAAGCCGCATCTTCTATCCGCTCGCCGAGGAGCTCCGCAAAGTCTCGCAATTCACGGAAGCGGAGCAGGTGCTCCACACCGGTCTGGCCAATCATCCGACCTATCTCTCCGCCTGGGTGAGCCTCGGGCGCGTGATGCGCGACCTCGGCAAAAACGACCAGGCGGTCGAGGCGCTGACGAAAGCGCTGCAGCTCGATCCTGGCAATGTCGTCGCGGCGCGCATCCTCGCGGATGCTTACCTCGCCCTCGGCGAAAAAGTCGAAGCGATCAAGAAGTACAAGCTCGTTCACGCACTCCTGCCGTCGGACGAAGAGCTCGAAGCCGTCATCGAGCGGCTGGAGAAGGAGCTCCATCCTCCCGCGCCCGTCGCGGTTGAGCCGGAACCGGTCGCGATTCCCGAGGCCGCTCCCGAACAGCCTCCGCTCATGGATGAAACTCCGTGGGCCTCCGAGCCCGAAGAGCAGACAACCGGCGACGAGATCCCGATGGCGGCCACGCACGCCGAGAGTCCGTTCGAAGAGCCGGCCGCCGATTTCGGCTACAGCGCCGACGCGTTCGCGATCGAGCAGCCGGAGGCGATGCACGTCGAGCCGATGCCCGTCAGCGCGGAGCTGCCGGACGAAGCGATCCCGGCGGAGTTCGAACCGGAAGCAGAGCCGGCCGACTTCTTCGCGCCTGCCGCGGAGCCGGAACCGGAGCCGGAGCCTGAGCCGCTGCCTGAGCTGGAGCCTGAGCCGCTGGCTGAGCTCGAGCCCGAGCCGGTGATGGAAATCGGCCTCGCCTCGGACATGCCGTTCCCGATCACCGCGGAGCTTCCGCCGCCCGCGGCCGACGATTTCTCGAAGACCATCACGATGGCCGACCTCTACGCGAAGCAGGGGCTGGTCGATGAAGCGCGCGACATCTACGAAGACATCCTGGCGCGCGATCCGAACAACGACGCAGTGCGCGCGAAGCTCGACGCAATGCAACCCGAAGAAGAAGCACAGCCGGAAATGGCTGTGCCACACGTGTCCAAGATCGCCCGCCTCGAAGGCTGGCTGGCCAAGGTGGCGAGGAGAGACATTGGCGGCGTTTAGGCAGGTCCTTGCCGGAATTCGCGATCGCGTCGAGGGGACGCTGGCCGTCAGCCTGATCGGCCTCGACGGCATCGCCATCGATACGCTGAACGACGGGAAAGTGCCTCTCGACGTCCTCGGCGCCGAGTTCGGAGGCTTCGTCAAATCGATCCGTCCGAACACCGAGCTCGATACGGGAGAAGTGCTACAGTTCTCCCTTGTCACGGAGAGGTACATCACGTTTCTCTCGGCTGTCACGCCGGAATACTTCATCCTCCACGTCCTCCGGCCGGACGGCAATTACGGGCGCGCTCGTTTCGAGCTGTCCAAGGCGAAGAATCTCCTTCGTGACGAATTGATCTGAGGGGCGTCAATTGAATCTGAAGGAAATCCTCGAGCTCATCGACAAGGTCGCCGACCGCGGTATCGCGGGAGTGGAGATCGAACAGGCAGGCACCAAAGTCCGCATCGAAGGGAAGACGACGCAGCCTCAGGTCATCCACTCCTTCGTCGGCGGCGACATGAAGTCGGACTCCCAGCTCATGCCTGCGATTCCGATGCACGCGCTGCCGCCCGCGCCGCAGCAGCAGGCCGAAGCTCCGAAGGCCGCTGCCGCACCGTCCAACCTGCACATCCTCACCTCGCCGATCGTCGGCACCTTCTACGGCGCTCCGTCTCCCGATGCCGATCCGTTCGTGCGCGTCGGCGACCGCGTGAAGAAAGGGCAGGTTCTCTGCATCATCGAGGCGATGAAGCTGATGAACGAGATCGAGTCGGACGTCGACGGCGTGATCCGCGAGATCTACCCGCAGAACGCCCAGGCCGTCGAGTTCGGCGAGCCGCTCTTCGGCATCGAGGTCTGAGCTGCCGATGATCTCGAAAGTTCTGATCGCCAACCGCGGCGAGATCGCCCTTCGCATCATCCTGGCCTGCAAGGAGATGGGACTCAAGACGGTGGCCGTCCATTCGATGGCCGACCGCGACGCGCTGCACGTCCGCTACGCCGATGACGACGTCTGCATCGGCCCCGCCGCGTCGAAGCAGTCGTACCTCAACATGTCGAGCATCATCTCCGCCGCCGAGATCACCGGCGCGGACGCCATCCATCCCGGCTACGGCTTCCTCGCGGAGAACGCGACGTTCGCCGAGATCGTCGGCGAGTGCCAGATCACGTTCATCGGCCCGTCGCCCGAGGCCATTCGCAACATGGGCAACAAGGCGAAGGCGCGCGAGACGGCGAAGGCCGCCGGCGTGCCGATCCTTCCGGGCAGCGACGGTCCGCTCGAGTCGATCGACGAGGCGCGCGAGGTCGCGCAGGAAATCGGATATCCGGTCATCCTCAAGGCCTCGGCCGGCGGCGGCGGACGCGGCATGCGCATCTGCGGCGATGAGAGCGAGCTGGAGTCCGCGTACGAGACGGCGCGCAACGAAGCGGAGCGCGCCTTCGGCGACGCCGCCGTCTACCTCGAGAAATACCTCGAGCGCCCGCGGCACATCGAGATCCAGGTCTTCGGCGACACGCACGGCCGCATCGTGGCCCTCGGCGAGCGCGATTGCTCGATCCAGCGCCGTCATCAGAAGCTGATCGAGGAGTCGCCGTCGCCCGCCATGACCGAAGAGATCCGCGCCCGCATGAGCGAGGCGGCGATCAAGCTCTGCGAGGCGGTGAACTACGTCAACGCCGGCACGATCGAGTTCCTCTTCCAGGACGGCGAGTTCTATTTCATGGAGATGAACACCCGCATCCAGGTCGAGCACCCGGTGACCGAAGAGGTGACCGGCATCGACCTGGTGAAAGAGCAGATCCGCGTCGCCGGCGGCGAGCACCTCTCCGTGCCGCAGGGCAACTTCCGCCTGCGCGGACATGCGATGGAGTTCCGCATCAACGCCGAGGATCCGGTGACCTTCGCGCCGCACCCCGGGAAGATCAAGGAGTTCCACCTCCCGGGCGGTCCCGGCGTGCGGGTCGACACCGCCGCCTATCGCGACTACGTCATCCCCCCGCATTACGATTCGCTGATCGCGAAGCTGATCGTGCGCGGGAAGGACCGCGCCGAGACGCTGGCCCGCGCCCGCCGCGCCCTGGAGCAGTTCGTGGTCGAAGGGGTGAAGACCTCCATCCCGCTGCACCGTCAGATCGTCGCCAACGAGAAGTTCATCGCCGGCGATTTCTCGACGAAGTTCATGGACACCTTCCTGAGAGGCTAGCCCTTGAGCGGTTTAGCTGCTGAGCTGTTAAGCTTAAAGGCTCAATCGCTCAACGGCTCAGCATGAAGATCTATCTTGTCGGGTTCATGGGTGCGGGAAAGACCACCGTGGGGCGGGAGCTCGCCTCGCGCGTCGACGCACCGTTCTTCGATCTCGACGATCTGATCGAAGCGGCGGAGAAGATGTCGATCAAGGACATCTTCGCCCACCACGGCGAGCCGTTCTTCCGCAAGCGCGAGCGCGATCTGCTCCGCTCCACGCGCAACCTCGAGTTCGGCGTCGTCGCCACCGGCGGCGGCACGTTCACCTTCGACGAGAACATCCAGTTCATCCAGTCCGAGGGATTGTCCGTCTATCTGTCGGCGCCGTACGCGCTGCTGCGCAGCCGGATCAACGAGAAGGCCGGTGAGCGCCCGCTCTTCCGCGACGATCTGGCAACCCACGAGCTGTACGCGAATCGCATCAAGTACTACCGGATGTCGGACATCACGCTCGAGATCCGCGAGGACGAGACGCCGTCGGAGATCGTCGAGCGCCTGATGCTCGAGCTGCCGAAGTCGTTCCACGAGACGGCGCGCTCGACGGCCTGGAGGCGGGTGTGAGGGCGCTGGTGGTCAGCGATCTCCACTCCAACGCCGAGGCGCTGCGCGCGGTGATGACGCGCGTCCGCCGCAAGAAATTCGATCACATCATCTGCCTCGGCGATTTCGTCGGCTACGGCGCCCAGCCGAACCAGGTGCTCGACTCGATGCGTACGTTCCGCGGCGCGAAGAAGGTCTACATCCGCGGCAATCACGATCGCGTCGCCGCGGGACTCGATGACGCCGAGGGCTTCAACGCGGCGGCCAAGCATGCGGCGATCTGGACGCGCGAGCATCTCAGCCCGCCCAATCGCCGCTTCCTCCGCGACCTTCCCCTCGGACCGGTGCTTCGCGACGGCGTGCAGATCTGCCACGGCTCGCCGCACGACGAGGACGAGTACGTCTTCAACGGACATCACGCCGCCGCGGTCTTCAACAGCAGCGACGCGCGCTTCATCCTCTACGGCCACACCCACATGCCGGTCATCTTCGCGCTCGACGAGAACGGCTTCGTCGAAGGCGCCGCCATCCGCGGCGACGCGACGCTGCGCCTCTCGCCGGGATATCGGTACCTGATCAACCCCGGCTCGGTCGGTCAGCCGCGCGACCGCAACCCCGAGTCGTCGTTCGCCATCTTCGACTCGAAGGCGTACACGGTGCAGTTCTTCCGCGTCGAATACGACGTGAAGAAGACGCAGGCGTCGATCAAGGCCGCCGGGTTGCCGCGGATTCTCGCGGACCGGCTGGCGATCGGAACGTAACAGGGTAGATAGCGGATAGCAGATAGCGGATAGCAAAATCACGCCGCCTTTCTTGCTATCCGCTATCTGCTATCTGCTATCTGCTATCTGCTATCCGCTATCTGCTATCTCACGGCGACACCACTGTCCTCATTCGAGGAGCACCTCCGCGGCACTTTTCAGCTAAGTCATTGAAAAATCAGGATGGAATACTCATCCGGGAATGGCACGTCGGCCGCTTTGGTAGGCACAGCAGGCAGGAGAACTCAATGCGCAAACTGGCCTTCCTTCTCACACTCGCGTTAGCAGCCGCCCTTCCGTCGTTCGCCGAACCGGCCCAGGCGCAGGGACGCGGACAGTCTTACTTCACCTACGACGACGGCGGCACGATCATCCATCAGGGTGACGACAACCGCGAGACCGAAGCGCGGGTGAACATGCCGGTCTTCCCGGGCGACCAGGTCGTCACCGGGCGCCGCGGCCGCGCTGAGATCCGCCTGTCGGACGGCAACGTCCTCGGCATCGATCGCGCCACCGCGATCACCTTCAAGTCGATCCTCGACAGCTACGACGGCGATTCCTCGCAGACCACCGTCGAGCTGAAGTACGGACACCTCATCGTCCATCGCACGGAAGTGGGCGGCGATTACGTCCGCCTCGACACCGACAACGCCAGCTACGTCGCCGCGGATGCGGCCGTGTACTCGGTCGACACCGACGGCGGCAAGGATCGCGTGACGGTGTTCGACGGCGAAGTCGAAGTGCGCACGCCGACGCGCCGCTCGCGCATCCGCGCGGGCGAGGAAGCGCATGTCGACGATCAGGGCGTCTACGGCCTGGTCAGCAATGACCGCGTGGTGGCCGACGAGTTCGAGCGCTGGTTCCTCCGCCGCACGGAGCGCTACAACCGCGGCAACAGCAAGTACCTCGACAGCTCGCTCGCGTACGCCGATTCCGATCTCGACGCGAACGGCTCCTGGATCTACGTCAGCAGCTACGGCGGCTGGGCATGGCGCCCGTACGTCGCCGTCGGCTGGCGTCCGTACTACCACGGCAGTTGGGTCCATGGACCCTCGGGCTGCCTGGTGTGGGTGTCGGACGAAGCGTGGGGCTGGGTGCCGTACCACTACGGCCGCTGGGCGTATGACCCGGGCTACGGCTGGTTCTGGATCCCCGGCAGCGGCTACGCGCCGGCGTGGGTCTACTGGATGTACGGCGACGGCTACGTCGGCTGGGCGCCGTCCGGCTGGTGGGATTGCTATCGCCCCTACTACAACTGGTGCTATCGCCCGTATGCGCGTGCGCGCCTCGACTTCGGCTTCGGATTCTTCGGACGCGTGCGTGTGAACGAGCTCGACCTCCGGCCGTGGACGTTCATCACGCCCGACGGCCTGGTCTCGCGCCGCGTCGATCGCGCCGCGTTGACGGTCGATGCAGTCCGCGGCCGTCTGTCGCGCGACAACGGCGGCATCGCGACGGTGTCGAACACCGGCGCGCGTTTCACCCGTGATCAGCTCAGAGATCCGGCCACTGCGGTGAACAACGTTCTCCGCCGCGGCACGGTTGGTGGTACCGGCAACGAAGGCTCCGGGTCCTCGGCGGATGTAACTCCGTTCTTCCGCCGAGACCCGGATCTTTCGAATCCCGTTCGCGACCGCATCACGCGCAATCGCCCGGTCGAAGCGTCAGGCGGCGGCAGCGTCGCGCCGATCGGCCGCGGCAACGTGGCGCCTGTCGGTGGTGGCGGCAGCGTCGCTCCGATCGGACGCGGCAGCGTTGCACCGATCGACGGCGGCAGCGTGGCCCCGATCGGTGGACGCGACATCTCCGGCCGAGTCGGCCGCGATACCGGCTCGAATACGCCCGCCCCGAGCAACGGCGGCGGCTGGCGCACCGGCGGCATCCCGCGGACGACGACCCCGGAGCCGGCGGTAACGACCACTCCCGCCCCGGCGACCGGCGACCGGCCGGTGGTGCGCGATGACGGCGCCAGTTGGCGCGGCCGCGCCGTTCGCGGCGGCGGGACCGACACTCCCGCTCCGACCCCCGGCGCCACTCCGCGCAGCAGCAGCGGCGACACGCCTGCCCCCAGCGGCAGCGACGTCCCGCGCCGCGTGATCGACCGCATCGGTGGTGCACGCATCTTCTCGGGCGATCGCGGCGGCTCATCACGCGACAGCGGCAGCAGCAGCACGCCGCCGCCGCGCGTCGAGCGCTCCTCCCCGCCACCCGAGCGGCAGCACAGCAGCCCGCCCCCGCCGCCCCCCCGCAACAACGACGGCGGCTCCCGCAACGGCAACAGCGGCAACAGCGGAAACAGCGGGAACAGCAACGGCGGACATCGCGGCAGCGACAGCAATAGCGGGCAGGTGCATCGGAATCACGATTGACCGAGATAGCAGATAGCAGATAGCAGATAGCAATGAGCAACGGCGGGCCCGAAACGGCCCGCCGTTTTGCTATCCGCTATCCGCTATCTGCTATCTTCCCCAACGTGTCTATCCCCCTTTTCTTTGCCCTGTACTGCCTCGAGGCGGGGGTCTTCTTCGTGATCGTGCCGTGGACCCGCGTGTGGACCATCAATCCGATCCTGCATCACAACCTGACGCTGGCGATGTGGGTCGATAACCCGTTCGTCCGCGGCTTCGTCTCGGGCATCGGCGTGATCCACCTCCTCATCGGGGCCAAGGACATCGTCCGCATCAACCGGGAGCGGAAAGAGGCGCAGCAGTGAAGCGCGGACCGGTTCGCTCCTCGCGCATCATCGCGCCGCTGATGCTGAGCGCGGCGCTGTTCATCCTCTACTGGGTGGTCAAGCTCGAGCCGGGACTCTTCTTCAAGAAAACCGACCTCCGCGAGGACATCTTCGGCAAAGACCTCAAGGGCCTCCTCTTCGTCGCCTGGATCCCGCTGATCTTCGTCTTCGTCCGCTTCATCGACCTCCTGGCGTTCGACCTCATCATCGCGCGCCGCAAGAACGTGAACGCGCCGCTGCTGCTGCGGCAGATGGTCGGCATCGCCGGCTATTTCCTCCTCTTCGGCTGGACCTTCTCCGTCATCTTCGGCACCTCGCTCACCACGCTGCTGACGACGACCACGGTCCTCGCCGCCGTCATCGGTCTCGCGCTGCAGGACACGCTCGGCAATCTCTTTTCCGGGATCGCCATTCACCTCGAGGACGCGTTCGAGGTCGGCGACGTGCTCCACTCCGGCGAGTACATCGGGGTGGTGGAAGGGGTGACCTGGCGCGCCACGCGGCTGCGCGCGTTCAACAACCAGGTGATCATCCTGCCGAACTCGCAGATGGCGAAGGACCGCATCGAGGTCTATCCGCGCAACAACCTCAACGCGCGCGTGCTGCAGCTCGGCGTCGATTACCACACCCAGCCGGCGACGGTGATCGACGTGCTCACCCAGGCCGCCGCGCACATCGACGGCATCGCCCGCGAGATGCCGGTGATCGGCCGCGTCGCCGGCTTCGGCGACTCCGCGGTCATCTACGAGGTGAAGTACTGGACGCGCGACTATTCGATGCGCGACCGCATCGACTCGGAGATCCGCAAGGCGGTCTGGTACGCGTTTCAGCGCAACGAGATCCAGTTCGGCTTCCCGGTCCGCGCCTATGCGCCCTACACGCCGCCGAAGCCGCAGACGAACATCACGCCGGAGCAGATCGTGGAGCGCCTGCGCGAGGTGAAGATCTTCCAGCCGCTTTCGGATGAAGCGCGCGAATCGCTGGCCAAGGCGGCGCGCGTGCATTCGTATTCGAAAGGGGAGTCGATCCTCCGCCTCGGCGCCGCGGGCGACTCGATGTTCGTCGTCCACGACGGCAAGGTGTCGGTGCGCATCAGCGACGACTCGCCGATCGGCTGGCACGAGGTGGCGGAGCTCGGCTCCGGCTCCGTGTTCGGCGAGATGGCGCTGCTGACCGGCGAGGCGCGCGCCGCCGACGTCGCCTCCTCGACCGACGTCGTCGCTTTCGAGATCAGCAAGGACGCCCTCGGGCCGATCCTCCGCGATCACCCCGAGCTGGCCAAGTCGATCTCCGAAAAAGTGATCGAGCGCCGCGACCGCCTCGACGAGCTCCGCGCGACGAACGTCGAGGAGGAGGAGCAGACGCTCCTCTCGCGAATCCGCAACTACTTCGGGCTATGAAGCGCCTGCTCATCGTCGAGGACAAGGCCTCGCTCGCGCAGATGCTGCGCGAGGCCGTGCAGTCGGACGGCTTCGAGGCCGACGTCACGGCGAACGGCAACGAGGCGATCCGCCGCCTCTCGGAAGGACATCGCTACGTCGCCGTGCTGACCGACCTGCGCATTCCGGGCGCCGACGGCATCGCGGTCCTGCGCCAGTCGCGCGAATCCGATCCCGAATGCCCCGTGATCGTGATGACGGCGTTCGGCACGATCGAGAACGCGGTCGAGGCGATGAAGCTCGGCGCGTTCGATTTCATCCAGAAGCCGATCGACGTCGATCACCTCCTCGTGCTGCTGCGCCGCTGCCAGGAGCATCGCGAGCTCCGCTTCGAGAACCTGCTGCTGAAGGAAGAGTTCCGCGCGCGGCACGGACTGCCGGAGATCATCGGCGACTCGCCGCGCATCGTCGAGGTGTCGCAATCCATTCAGCGTGTTGCGCCGACCGATTCGACGGTGATGCTGCAAGGTGAATCGGGCACCGGCAAGGAGCTCTTTGCCCGCGCGATCCACCAGTTGTCGCCGCGCCGCAACCGGCCGTTCGTCGCCATCAATTGCGCGGCGATCCCCGACACGCTGATCGAGAACGAGCTGTTCGGCCACGAGAAAGGCGCATTCACCAGCGCGACGTCGCGGCAGATCGGCAAGTTCGAGATGGCGGACGGCGGGACGATCTTCCTCGACGAGATCGGCGAGCTCGCCCTCGGCGTGCAATCGAAGGTGCTCCGCGTGCTGCAGGAGCGCCGCTTCGAGCGGATCGGCGGCACGGTGACGATCGACGTCGACGTGCGCATCGTCTGCGCGACGAATCGAACGCTGTCGGACGAAGTGAAGCAGGGCCGCTTCCGCGAGGATCTGTTTTTCCGCCTCAACGTCTTCCCCATCACGCTGCCGCCGCTGCGCGCGCGCAAGGAAGACCTCGACGCCCTGACGAACTTTTTCCTGCAGCGCCTCGGGCGCTCTCTGCAGATCAGCGAGGCCGCGCGCGCCGTTTTGCGCGAGCACGACTGGCCCGGCAACATCCGCGAGCTGGCGAACGCGCTGGAGCGCGCCGCCATCCTCTGCGAGCGCAACACCATCGAACCGCGCGACCTCGCGCTCGGTGCGCCGTCGGACGACTCTCTGCGCGACGCGCTCGACCTCAGCGGCACGCTGGCCGAGGCGACGGAGCGAGCCTCGCGAAAAATCGAGAGGTTGAAGTTGATCGACGCGCTGCAGCGGACGTCGTCACGCGCCGAGGCGGCGGAGCTGCTCGGAATCGCAGCGCGGACGCTCGCGTCGAAGTTGAAGGAGCACGGAATCGAGTGATCCCCACCGCAGCCGATGTCGTGGCGTTTCTCAACGCCGAATTCGAGAAGGCGCAGTTGCCGTATCGAGTCGAACAGATCGCCGTGCTGCCGTATGTGAATCCGATGTGGCTCGCGAACTGGGAAGCGACCGACCTCGCGGGTGTGCCGGAATGCGAGGCGATCATCCGCGAGGCGCGCTGGCAGTTCCCGCAGGTGCTCGAGGCGTGATCGCGTAAGCGACGTCGCCGTCGGGAAAACGGGCGAGCTCCTTCAGTCGCCAGCCGCGCACGCTCTCCGCCGCCGCGGGATGGACGATGACGACCGTCGCGCCGTTCCGTTCGATCAGATCGAGCATCGCGTCGTCGTACGGATGCTTCTTCAGCGTGTCGTGCACCGGCGGATCGAATCCCGAGACGCCGTTCATGGTCGGCACGCGATGCGTCGTCGAGGCGAGGACGTAGCCGGCCTCCGTTTCGCTCCAACTGACCGGCAGCTCGATCACGCACGCCGGCCGCGTCTTCGCCAGCCAGGCGTACACCGGCGGGAACTGCGCCGGCACGTGCTGCCAAGTGAAGCGCGGGATCACTTCGACGATGCTGAGCGCGAGCAGCGCGATGCGCAGGCGGGGAAGTTTCGCGGCGCCGATCGCCATCCAGATCGCCAGACCGCAGTAGGCGATGATCGCCCACCGCGCCGGCGTCCGCGTCGCGCGGAACGGCTCGATCAAGCGGAAGAGAAACGAGTGCAGGAACGAGTGCTCGCCGAAGGAGCCGATGAACCCGATCGCGATCCAGATCGAGGCGACCCAGCGCTCCTGATGCACCACGTGCTCGCGCCACGGCAGCGCCGCGATGAGGAAGATGACGGCGAGCATGAAGGGGATGTCCGACTTGTGCCAGCGCACGAGGATGCAGCCGAGAGCCGCAAACGTGATCGCCGCGATGAGCCAACGCTTGTCCAGTGGGGGGACAGGCGCCTCGCCTGTCCGCGGAACCGACAGGCGAGGGCGCCTGTCCCCCCACTGGACAGCACCATAGGCAAACAACGCAATCGCCAGCACGCCCGGAAACAGATGCCGCTCCGGATGCCCCTCCCGCCACCCGTACAGCAGGCTCGCCGGCGACGCCGTCATCCAATCGCCCCACGTCGCCGACCCGGCCATCGACTCGATCGACGTCCTGCTCATCCGGTACGTCTTCGACACGATCTGGTACGGGATCAGGAACGGCAGCAGCACGAGCCCCGCGACGACCAGCGCGATCACGAGTCTCCGGTTCACGATGCGCAGGAACGCGATCGTCACCGCGACCGCGAACGCCGTGAACATCAGCCAGTAGATGTTCGTCAGCCCGTTCATCACGAACGCGGCCGCGAACAACGCGGCGTGCTTCACGGAGCCGGTTCGATGGAACAGCAGCAGCGCGGCGAGCGTCAGCGGAATCCATCCGCTGGCGATGATCTGCAGGTGCGAGAGGTGATCGAACTTGAACGAGACGAACGCGAAGAAGACCCCCGCGATCAGCGATGCGATCGTGTCCCCCGTGACCACGCGCGCCAGCACGAACGCGCCGTAGCCCGCGAGCGCGAAGGAGAGCAGCATCGCGATGTTGTAGACGGTGATGGCGCCGAGTCCGGCGAGATGGAACGGCAGCACGAGCAGCGCGATGCCGGTCATGTGCTCGCTGAACGCCAGCGGAAACTTCGCCGGATGAAAGATCGGCGCGTCGAAGAGGTGCAGCGGCGCGTGCGTCAGCGCATGACAGTTCCAGTCGACGATCCAGGCGTTGAGGAGCGGATCGCCGTGATCGGAGACGGCGGTGTCGAGCTGGATGGCGAGCGGCCAGGTGAGGGCGATGGCCAGGAGCAGGTAGAACGCCAGACAGCAGACAGCGGACAGCAGACAGCGAAGCCACGAAGAGCCGCTGTCCGCTGTCTGCTGTCCGCTGTCCGTCATCGGATGCCGAGCAATCGCATCACGTAATTCGCGATCGCCGTCTGCGGCAGCGATTCGATTGTCTCGCGCGCCGTGCCGCGTCCCCACGCAATGAGCACCGTGTCGAGCTCGCGATGCGTGTTCAGGCCGCCGTGCTGTCCCGCCACGTCCGATTTCGTGAACGGCTCTCCGTCGCGCGATGTCATCGCATAGCGCGGATAGGCGAACGCGGTGATGTCGTAGTCGCGCGTTACCTGCTCGAAGACCTTCGTGCCGTCAGGCGCCGTGAGGTTCTGCAGGAAGTCGACGAGTGCGGCCGTGTCGTCCGGCGCGCCGCCACGCGCGAGCATCACGACGTTGCCGCTCGCGTACGCGCTCCAGCGCGGCGCGAAGCCGGCGTTGGTGAGGATGCGATTGATGTGCACGTCGGTCTCGATGCGTGCCACGCCGTGATCGCCGACCACGACCAGCGCGTCGCGCGCCGGATCGATCGCGTTCGACAGCGTGGCGATGGCGCGGTCCGCATCGGCGATCGCGTACGCCACCGCCGGCTCGTCGACACCGCGGAGGTGGTGCTCGGTCGCATCGACGATCGGCTGATACGCGAGCAGCAGGTCGAACGGCATGCGGCGGATGGAGAGCGTCGTCGCGCGCGTGAGGAACGACGAGAGACGATCGATCTGCTCCAGGAACATCTGCCGGTCGGCGAGGCGGTCATCGGGCGTGCCGGGCCAGAAACCCGCCTCGTCGTCGATCATCCGCACGTAACTCGCCGGCAGTCCTTCGTTGCGATTGACCGCGCCGAGGTAGAGCGTCGCGCTGTTGAGCGCCGGATCGAACGTCAGGAGCTTCGACCAGGAGCCGTACAGCCCATCCGCGAATCGCGTCGAGACGGAGAACCAGCGCTGCGCGTCGAGCGGCGTCTCGGTTCCCGAGTGTTCGACGTAGAACGCGTCGTAGTTCGTGCGGCGATCATCAGTCGTGTCGTAGGCGACGAGGTCGAATTCCTCGCGCCCTTCCTTCGGGATCTCCTGTTCGATGCGCGTCCGCATGACCGGACTGAATGATGTGTGCCGCGGCTGCGGCGTGCCCCAGCCGGGCGGCGCCCACTCCCGATGAAAGTCGTTTTTCGTGAGTTGCACGACGCGCGCGGGAACGACGTGCGTGGTCCAGACGAGTCCCCAGTCGGGTGTGCGCCGCGGCGACTTCCCGTCGACGGTCGGGAAGAGCACGGAGCCGACGCGCTTGCCGGCCGCGCGCGCGTTGTCCACCAGCGTGGCCGCCTTGATCTCGGCGTCCATCCCTTTGATCGACTGACCGGCCGGGGTGCCGGGCTCGTGAAAAAGATTTGACAGGATGCCAGTGTGATCGCGATCGGCGCCGGTGAGGATCGTGGCGTGCGTGGTCGACGTGACGCTCGGCACCATCGGCACGACGCGCGCGTACGTCCCCTCGGTGGCGAGATGCGTGATCGCCGCCGGCCGCTGCGCCTCGACGTCGTCTGCGCCGAGGCCGTCGAACGAGACGAGGATCACGCGCGCCGCCGCCGCGATCGTGCGCGGCTCGGGCGGGGGAGGGGGTGGAGTTCTCGGTGCGGAAGTTGGCGCTGCCGCGCATCCGCACAGCAGCGCGAGCAGGAGGAATCGCTTCATTTGCCGAGGGACTTGAGGACGCGGTCGCGGTACTCCTTCGCCTTCGCGTTCGCGGCGGCGACGTCGACCGTGCGCACCTGGCGATCCTTCATCAGGATCCTGCCGTCGCAGATCGTCGCGGTCACCGCGCTGCCCGAGGCGGCGTAGACGATCGCCGACTCGACCGAGTAGACCGGCTGCGATCGCGATTGGCTGAGATCGATCACGATCACGTCGGCGCGTTTTCCTTCCTCGATCGTGCCGATCTTGTCGGCGAGCCCGAGGACGCGCGCGCCGCCGATGGTCGCCATCTCCAGCACGTCGCGCGCGCTGAGCGCTTTCGGATCCATCTTCCCGATCTTCTGCAGGCGCGCGGCCGATGCCGCTTCCTCGACCATGTCGAGATTGTTGTTCGAGCCGGCGGGGCCGTCGGTGCCGAGGCCGACGTTCATGCCGCCCTTGCGCATGTCGACGACCGGCGCGATGCCCGAGGCGAGCATCATGTTGCTCTCGGGACAATGCGCGACGCCGGTGCCGCGCTGCGCGAAGGTCTTGATCTCATCGGCGGTCAGCCAGACGCCGTGCGCGGCGACGACGTCCTTGCCGAGGAAGCCGAGCGAATCGAGATAGGCGCCGGGCGTCATGCCGTCCGCTTTTTTCGCCACGTCAGCGAGCTCGTTCTTCGTCTCGCTGACGTGAATCAGGATCGGGATTCCGAGCTCGGTGGCGAGCTTGCGCACTTCGATGAGGTGCTCGCGCGAAACGGTGTACGGCGCATGCGGCGCGACGGCGGGCGTGATCAGCGCATCGCCTTTCCACTCCTTCGCGTACTTGCGCACGTAAGCCATCGCCTCGGGCCAGGTCTTGTTGTCGGGGACCGGGAAGTCGATGACCGTCTCGCCGAGGACGCCGCGGAGGCCGGCCTTCTTCGTCTCGCGCGCGATGTCCGATTCGAAGTAGTACATGTCGGCGAACGTCGTCGTTCCCGACTGGATCATCTCCGCCGCGGCGAGCCGCGTGCCCCACGTCACGAAGTCGGCGGTCACGTTCTTCGCCTCGGCCGGGAAGATGTAGTGCTGCAGCCAGTCCATCAGATCGAGGTCGTCGGCGATGCCGCGGAAGAGCGTCATCGGGACGTGCGTGTGCGCGTTCACGAAGCCGGGGAGGATCGCGCCGCTGGTCTTGATCGTCGACTTGCCGCTGTACTTCTTCGCGATGTCGGCAGCCTTGCCGACGGCGACGATCCTGCCGCCGTCGATGGCCACGGCGCCGTGATCGATGTTCGGGCCGGCCATGGTCAGGACGGTGCCGCCGGTGACGACGATGTCGACCTGTTTCTGGGCGGCGAGGAGGGAGGTGGAGAGAAGGGCGAAAAGGAGCGCGATCAGACCGCGACGCACGGACTATTCCTCCAGCTTGAACGAGAAGGGATGTGGGAAGAGCTCGCCGAGCGTGTAGTCAACACGTTGACCTTTGAGCCCGGCCAGCGTGACCTCGATGTCGCCGCAGTACTCCCACATCAACTGGCGGCAAGGCCCGCACGGCGTCCCCGGCTCCTCGCTCTGCGTCACGACGACGATGGCGTCGAACTCCCGTTCGCCCGCTGCGAGAGCGGAGAGGAGCGCCACGCGCTCAGCGCAGACTGTCAGACCGTACGTGCAGTTCTCCACGTTGCAACCGTGAAAAACCTTCCCCGCTTTGGTGCGCAATGCCGCGCCGACTTTGAACTTGGAGAAGGGAGCTACCGCGTTCTCGCGAGCCTTAATCGCTTCCTGGATCAGTGTGTTGTCGATCATGGGAAGGGGTACGTTAACATAACCGAATGAGCGCGCACGCCACGTATCAGGACGTGCTCAACGTGCCCGAGCACCTCACGGCGGAGCTGATCGACGGAGCGGTGTTCCTCTCGCGGCGCGGCAGTCCGCGCCAAGCGTGGTGCAGGTCAATACTCGGTACGAGTCTCTACCGCGTGCCCGGCTGGTTTGTTCTCTGGAAGCCTGAACTGCATCTCGACGCGAACGTGTTCGTGCCCGAACTGGCAGGATGGCGCAGGGAATGCTGGCTCGATGACGACGTGTCGGACGACGTTACGCCCGACTGGGTTTGCGACATCGTCACGCCGTGGGAGGGCGCATTCGATCCGCGCATCAAGCTGTCGAAATACGCTCCTTACGGCATCGGGCACGCATGGATCGTCGACATTCCGGGTAACAGTGTCGAAGTGAGGCGGCTCGAGCGCGGTGTTTGGATTGAGCTCGCCGTCTTCGAAACGGCTAAACCATTCCGCGCCGAACCCTTCCTCGGCATCGAAATCGACCTCGGCTCGATCTGGGCCTCATCGCCTGCTCCGTAACTCCGCCCCCACCTCCTCCCACCCGAGCCCCTCATCCACCATCAGCACCGACAGGTGATAGACGAGATCGGCGATCTCGCTGACCAGGCGCTCGCGTCCCTGGCCCTTCGCGGCGATCACGACTTCGGTTGCCTCCTCGCCGATCTTCTTCAGGATCTTGTCGCGGCCTTCGTTGAAGAGGTACGCGCTGTACGAGCCTTCGGGACGCTCGTCGTAGCGGGAGCGCAACACGCGCATGAGCGCGTCGAGATCGAGGGCGGGCGGTGGGACGTCGGGGAAGCAGGAGACGGCTCCGGTGTGGCAGGCTGGGCCCGCGGGCTCGACGGTGACGACGAGCGCGTCGCGGTCGCAATCGGGGGCGATGTTGATGACGCGCTGTGTGTTGCCGGAGGTCGCGCCCTTGTGCCACAGCTCCTGCCGCGAGCGCGACCAGAACCAGGTCTCGCCGCTCTCGATCGTCCGCCGCAGCGACTCTTCGTTCATGTACGCGAGCGTCAGCACGGCGCCCGACTTCGCGTCGCGCACGATCGCCGGAATCAAGCCATCCGTGAATTTCAGGTCGTTCATCGCACCGGAATCCCTTCCTCGGCCAGGTATCGTTTGACGTCGCCGACGGTCAGCACGCGATCGTGAAAGAGCGATGCCGCGAGCACCGCGCGCGCGCCGCCGCTTTCGATCGCATCGCGGAAATCCTCGAGCCGGCCCGCGCCGCCGGAGGCGATCACGCCGATCTTCAGAACGCTGGTCACCGCGCGCAGCAGCTTGATGTCGAAGCCGGAACCGGTGCCGTCGCGATTCACGGATGTCAGCAGGATCTCGCCCGCGCCGAGCGCCTCCGCGCGACGGCACCACTCGACCGCGTCGATGTCGCCCTCTTCTTTTCCGCTGCGCACCATCACCCGCCCATCCTTCGCGTCGCACGACAGCACGACCGCCTGCACTCCGAACTCGTTCGCGCAATCGGCGATGAGCTGCGGATTGCGCAGCGCCGCGGTGTTGATCGCCACGCGATCGGCGCCCGCGCGCAGCATCGCGCGGAAGTCCTCGACCGTGCGGATGCCGCCGCCGACCGTCAATGGAATGAAGAGCGAGTCGGCGACGCGCCGCACGGTGTCGAGCGCGGTCTGACGGTTCGCGTCGGTCGCCGAGATGTCGAGGATCACGATCTCGTCGGCCCCTTCCTCTTCGTAACGCCGCGCGCATTCGACCGGATTGCCGGCGTCGCGGATGTTGATGAAGTTCACGCCCTTCACCACGCGCCCGTCGCGCACGTCGAGGCAGGGGATGACCCGCTCCGGAATCGAATTCGGCATCGCGACGCGCGCGAGCGCATCGGTGAGATCGATGCGCCGTTCGAGGAGCGCTTTCCCGATGACGCATCCGCTGATGTTGCGATGGCGCGCAAGCGAGACGACGTCGCTGACCGTCGACACGCCACCCGAGGCGATCAGCCGGATGGAGGACAGTTTCGCCAGCTCGCGATAGAGCCGGAACGACGGTCCGCGCAGCGCTCCGTCGTGCGAGATGTCGGTGACCAGTGCCTCGGGGATGCCGAGCGCTTCGAGCCGGGCGAAGACATCTTCGATCGACGTCGTCGCATCGCGCTCCCAGCCTGCGACGCGGATCACGCCGTTACGGATGTCGACCGCCGGCACGATCCGCGTCGCGCCGAATGTATCGACGAGCGACGCGAGCAGCGCCGGCGAATCGGCGGCGATGGTGCCGACGACGATTCGTTCCGCGCCGCAGTCGAGCCAGCACCGCGCGTCGTCGATCGAACGGATCCCGCCGCCGACCTGGACGATCAGATCGCGTTGGGCGAGCCGTTCGACGATGCTCGTCTCCACCGGCCGTCCGCTGCGCGAGGCCTCGAGGTCGACGATGTGCAGCCGCGTCCCGCGCGGCACGTCGAGCGAGGCGAGCACCGCTTCCGGCTCGCCGTACACCTTCGCCGTGCTGAAGTCGCCGTGCGTCAGGCGGACGACGCGGCCGGCGAGCAGATCGAGAGAGGGGATCACTTCCATGCGACGAAGTTCCTCAGCACCTGCAGGCCCGCGGCCGACGATTTCTCCGGATGAAACTGCACGCCGAACACGCGTCCGTTCTGCACGGCCGCGGTGAACGGACCGCCGTAATCGGCGCGCGCGATTTCGTCGGCGGCATTCGACGCGGCGTACGAATTGACGAAGTAGAAGACGCCGTTCTCGACGCCTTCGAACAGCGGGCCGCGTGCGGCGACTCGGTTCCAGCCGATCTGCGGCACCGGCAGGCGTCCTTCGAATTTGCGCACTTCACCGCCGATCAAGCCGAGGCCGCGCGTGGTCCCCATTTCGAACGAGACGTCGAAGAGGAGCTGGTGTCCGACGCAGACACCGAGGAGTGATGCGCCGCCGTTCACCGCATCGCGGATCGCGGAGTCGATGCGATGCTCGATCAGCCAGCGCATCGCGGCGGCGAAACTGCCGACGCCCGGGAGCACGAGTTTGTCCGCGCGCGCGATCGCGTCGGGATCGCTCGTGATCTGCAGCTCGGCGCCCGCGGCGCGGAGTGCGCGCGCGATGTTCGCCGTGTTCGCAACCGGGGAATCGATGAGGATCAGATGACCCCCTTCGTGCTCGGAATGTCGCTCGACACCACCGCCTTCGCCTCGCGCACCGCGATGGCGAACGCCTTGAAAATGGCCTCGGCTGCGTGATGTCCGTTGCGGCCGCGGATCAGATCGACGTGCACGTTGCAGGCGCATTTGTTCGCGAACGATTTGAAGAACTCCTCGACCAGCGCGAACGGAAAGTCTTTGTGGATGAGCAGCATCTCGCGATCGAGCGGCACCTCGAAGACGAGGAACGGCCGGCCGGAGAAGTCGACCACGACGCGGGCCAGCGCTTCGTCGAGCGGCACGTACGCGTGGCCGAAGCGGCGGATGCCGCGCTTGTCGCCGAGCGCGTTTGCGAATGCTTCACCGAGGACCAGGCCGACGTCTTCGACCGTGTGGTGATAGTCGATGTGCGTGTCGCCGGCGGCGACGATGTTGAGGTCGACGCGTGCGTGGCGGGCGATCGCGTCGAGCATGTGCGAGAGGAAGCCGATCGGCGTGTCGATGGTCGACGCGCCGGTGCCGTCGAGGTTCACCTCGACGCTGACGGACGTTTCTTTCGTCGAGCGGCTGAGTGTCGCGGTTCTCATGTGAGATCTCCCATGGCATCGAGGAATCGATCGTTCTGCTCGCGCGATCCGATCGACACGCGCAGGCACTTCGCCAGTCGCGGATAGGCGGAGACGTCGCGGACGAGAATTCCGCGCGCGCAGAGCTCTTCGAACAGCGGCCGCTCCGTTCGGAACGTGATGAAGTTGGCCGCGGTCGGGAAGACGGTGATCCGCGGAATCGCGCGCAGCGCTTCGTACACGCGCGCACGCTCGCTGATGATCGACGCGACGTTGCGGTCGCGCACTTCGCGGTTCTGGAGCGCGATCTCGGCGATCGCCTCGCTGATGATGTTCAGGCTGTACGGCAGCTTCACCTTGCGGATCTCGCGGCAGTTCGCCGCGGTCGACGCGAGCCAGCCGACGCGCAGCGCGGCGAGGCCCCACGCCTTCGAGAACGTCGAGAAGGTGACGAGACGGTCGTCGAGCGGTGGCAGCTCGTCGTTCGCGAAGTCGCCGTACGCGCGATCGAACAGCACCGTCGCGCCGGTCGACAGGAGCTTCTCCAAACCGCCGCGCGGCAACACGCCGCCGGTCGGATTGTTCGGCGAGCAGACGATCACGATCGCGCCCTGATACTCACTGATCGCGTTCAGCATCGCGTCGAGCGGCAGCAGTCCCGAGTCGGGCTCGAACTCGATCGGCACCGGCAGTCCGCCGGCGATCGTCACCAGCTTCTCGTACAGCGTGAACGTCGGTCGCGGAAACACGACCGGCGTGCCGGGACCGACGAACGCGCCGATCGCGGCGGCGAGCAGTTCGTTCGAACCGTTGCCAACGAGGATGTTGTCGGGCGTGAAGCCCCTCACCCCCGACCCCTCTCCCCGCGTGGCGGGGAGAGGGGAGAATGAGGAGGCAATCGCCCCGCGCAGCGAGATCGCTTCGAAATCGGGATAGATGTTCCACGACCGTTTCGCCACGCGCTCGAGCACCTGCTGCTTCAGCTCCGCGGGGAAGTCGAACGGTGACTCGTTCTGATTGAGCTTCACCTCGGCGGAGCGGAGCTCGAGCGTGTACGCGGTCATGCGCGCCACATCGCTGCGCACGCTCATGCCGTCACCCCGCAGCGCAGGCCGACCGAGCGCGCGTGATTCGGCAGACCTTCGAAATTCGCCAGCGCCATCGCCTTCGCGCCGATCGTCTCCAGATCGCGCTCGCCGACGACCACGATGTTCGAGCGCTTCACGAAGTCGTAGACGCCGAGCGGCGAGAAGAAGCGCGCGCTGCCGGCGGTGGGGAGGACGTGATTCGATCCGACGATGTAATCGCCGAGGGCGGGGGCGGAGGTCGAGCCGATGTAGATCGCGCCGCAATTGTCGGCGCGCTCGGCGATCGCCAGCGCGTCGCGCGCTACGATCGAGAGGTGCTCCGGTGCGATGCGGTTCACGACGGCGATCGCGTCGTCGATCGAGCGCGTGCGCAGGACGAGCGACTGGTTCTCCGGCACCACCGGCTCCTTCGCGTCGCCGAGGAGGATGCAGACGACCGCGGAGTCGGGGCCGTGCTCGGCCTGCGCGGCTAGATCGGCAGCGACGAGCTCGGGATCGCTCGTTTCGTCGGCGACGACGACCAGCTCGGTCGGACCGGCGGTCATGTCGATGCCGACTTCGCCGATGAGCCGCGCCTTCGCCGCGGTGACGTACTGATTGCCCGGGCCGACGATCTTGTCGACGCGCTCGAGCGACTCCGTGCCGAGGGCCAGAGCGGCGATCGCGCTCGCGCCGCCGGAGCGGTAGATCTCGCGGATGCCGAGCTTGCGGCAGGCGTACTGCAGCTCGGGCCGTTCCGCGGCCGCGGCGGTCGTGGCGACGACGATCTGCGGCACGCCGGCGATGCGCGCCGGCACCGCGGTCATGATCAGCGTCGAGACGTAGACCGCACGTCCGCCCGGCACGTACACGCCGACGCGACGCAGCGCTCGGACGCGGTGCAGCACCTCGGTATCGCCGGACGTCCAGCGGTAGGTCTTCGGAAGCTGGTCTAGGTGGAACGAGGCGACGCGTGAGATCGCGGTGTCGATCGCCGCGGCGATTTCGGGATCGACGCCCTCAGCCGGCGCTGCGGCGCCACCCTCTCCCGCGGCGGCGGGAGAGGGAAGCATCTTGATCTCGCTCGGCGCGAAGGTCACGCCGTCGAACTTCGCGATCTGTTCCGCGACGTACGCGTCCCCACGCGCGCGAACTCCGGCGATCGTCTCGTCGGCGACGCGCAGCGCGCGCTCGTTGCTCTCGCCGCGGCGCGATTCGAGCTCGCGTAGCGCGGCTTCGGCCTCAGGCGATCCGAGAAACAGTGGTTGCATTCTGTGCCTCCTCGATCCGGGAGATGAGCTCGCGAATCTTCGTGGTTTCGGTGCGAAATGCGTTCTTGCCGATGATCAGGCGGGGGGAGATCTCGTAGACCAGGTCCTGCAATTCGAGCTTGTGCACGCGCACCGTCTCGCCGGTCTCGACGAGATCGATCACGTGCGAGGTGAGATTGAGGACTGCCGCCAGCTCGACCGATCCGCCGAGCGGAATGACCTCGGCGCGCACGCCGCGCTGCTCCAGCCATTGCCGTGCGATGCGCGGGTACTTCGTCGCCACCTTCGTGAGCGGCGGCGCGTCCGGCGCGGCGATGAGCATCAGGCGGCAGCGGCCGAAGTCGAGCTCCACCGGCTGATACGCGCTGCAGTTGTGCTCGAGGATCTGATCGAATCCCGCGACGCCGGCGTCGGCGGCTCCGTGCTCGACGTAGACCGGCACGTCGCAGTCCTTCACGAAGATCCATTCGATGCCGCCGCGCTGAAAGACGAGGCGGCGTGTGCGGAGGTCGCTCTCCGACGGCGTGTCGTATCCCGCCGCCGCGAAGAGCTCGAGCGTGCGGTCCTGCAAACGTCCTTTGGGTATCGCTATGCGCATGGTTCAGTCCAGATCGTCGACGGTGAAGGTGAAGCCGGCGGCGGCGGCCGGCGTGCCGAAGCGTTGATAGACGTCGTCGTAGCGACCGCCCTGGGCGATCGCCTTGCGTGAATCGGGGCCGAAGAGTCGGAAGCGGATGCCGGTGTAGTAGCCGGTGTCTTCGTCGAGGTCGTCGAGGTGCAGCGCGAAGGTCGATGGATCGAGCGCGGCGGCGACGCTCTCCAGTCGCGCGGCGATTTCAGGCGTGAGCCTGCGCGCGATGTCGGCCGGCGCCAGTGCGCGTTTCGTGGCCACGGCGCGCCGCTCATCGTCGGTCAGAAGTGTAGCGATCGAGGTGTCGTTGTAGACGACGCGCGGCTGGACGCCGAACTCGCGCGCGATCTTCACCGCGAGGTTCATGACTTCGACGTCGGCGTCGAGCGACGGATCGCCGACCAGCTCCGCGCCGATCTGGAAGAGCTCGCGATTGACGCCGAGGCGCGAGGCATCGCAGCGGATGACGTCGCCGCGGTAGAAGACCCGCAGCGGCAGTTGTGATGCGTCGAGCGCCGGCGCCAGCGCGCGGGCGACCATCGGCGTGAAGTCGGAGCGGATGGCGACGAGATCGCCCTCGCGGTCGACGAAGCGATAGCTCGAGCGGGAGTTGTCGCGCGAGAGGATCGACGCGTACGGATCGACGTAATCGATGATCGGCAGGACGACCTCGGCGAAGCCGGCGTCCTCGAGGATGTTTACGAAGCGGGACTCGATGCGCTTGCGCCGCGCCGTCTCTTCGATCAGCAGCGGCCTGACGCCGGTCGGGTATCGCAATTTTTTCTCGACCAAAACAAAACCTCCTGCCCGGAAACCGGAGAGGAGGTCGAGTCAGTCGTTGGCTTGTTCTGGCCGGCGCCCCTCCGATTCGGGGCGCATGCAGTTCGCCCCTACATCACGTGGTGATGGTGATGATGGTGGGTGCGGACGTTGCCAGTGGCGTTCATAAAGCTCTGGAAGCCTATCACGGAACGGAAACCGGGGCGATGTCGCTGAATTCCGTTGCCTCGGCAGTGACGACGCTTACGCCGGGGTGCGCTTACAATCCGGGCCGCCATGACAATCGACGAACAACTGGACTTCCTCGGAAAAGGCGCCGTGAATCTGGTCGAGCGGAACGACCTGAAGGCGAAGCTGCAGCGTGGGAAACCGCTGACGGTCAAGGTCGGCTTCGACCCCACCGCCCCCGACATTCACCTCGGGCACACGGTGCTGATCCGCAAGATGAAGCACTTCCAGCAGCTCGGTCATCGCGTGATCTTTCTGATCGGCGACTTCACCGGGTTGATCGGCGATCCGACCGGCAAGAAGGCGACGCGCCCGGCGTTGTCGAAAGAGGAAGTGCTGCAGAACGCCGAGACGTACAAGCAGCAGGTCTACAAGATCCTCGATCCGGTGACGACGGAGATCCGCTTCAATTCCGAATGGCTCGGCGCCCTCGGAGCGGAAGGGATGGTCCGGCTCGCGGCGAAGTACACGCTCGCCCGGATCCTCGAGCGCGACGACTTCCGCAAGCGCTTCGACAACCATCAGCCGATCGCCATCCACGAGCTGCTCTACCCGCTGGCGCAGGCGTACGACTCGGTCGCGCTGAAGGCAGACGTCGAGATGGGCGGCACGGATCAGTTGTTCAACCTCCTCGTCGGCCGCGACCTGATGCGCGAGTACGGACTGGAGCCGCAGGTCGTGCTCACGACGCCGCTGCTCGAAGGGCTCGACGGTATCGAGAAGATGTCGAAGTCGCTCGGCAATTACATCGGCATCAACGAATCACCCGACTCGATCTACGGCAAGGTGATGTCGATCTCCGATGAGCTGATGTGGAAGTACTACCTCCTCTGCACCGACCTCACGCCGGCGCAGATCGAAGAGCGGAAGCAGGGACATCCGATGGACGCGAAGCGCGAGCTGGCGCGGACGATCATCGCCGACTTTCACGACGCCGAGGCGGCGACGCAGGCGGAGGCGGAGTTCCGCCGCATCTTCAGCGATCGCCAGGTTCCGACCGATCTCGAGGAAGCGACGCTCCCCGCGTCAGCCGAGCCGCAACTGCTGGCGAAGATCATCGTCGCAGCCGGGCTCGCGCCGACGAACAAGGAAGCGGCGCGCCTGATCGGCCAGGGAGGCGTGCTCGTGGATGAGGAGAAGGTGGACGATTCCCGCCGTGCTCTGGAAGCCACGGCGGGAAAGACGTACCTGTTGAAGGTGGGCAAGCGGCGCTTCGCGAAGATCACCTTCGCGTGAGCTACGGAATCGTCGCCACCCCCGCATCCTCCTGCGCCGGAACGAAGATCTGATCGGCCGACACGTTGTCGACGACCGACGCGTAGCCGACGATCCCCGCTGACGCGTCGAATGAGAGCGTCGCGTTCGCGACGTCCGAGAGATCGACGCCGGTGAAGTACGACGCGAGAGGATTCTGCTGCTGCGACAGCCCTTGCAGCGTGATCAGCGACGACGTCGTGAGCGCGCCGGTGGTATCACGCAGCTCGAGCCGCACGGTCACCGGCGTGGTGTTCGGATTGAAGAAACCGACGTTCGTGCGGAAGCCGCTGGTGAATTCGGTGACGTGATTCGAGAGCTGCGGCAGGACGCCGCGGCGCAGCGCATTGGCGCGCGGCTGTCCGGCGGCGAACTGGCCGAATGTGCCCTTCCCGCTCGAGCGAAGGTCGGCGTAGATGCGCGAGGTGACGGCGAGCTTCTCCGCGCTCGACACGCGAATCGCGCCGAGGATGGCGAGGAGGTTGAGTCCCGAAAGACCCGTGACGTCGTCGAGCGTCGCCGTTCCGCGCGCCGGGATGTTGACCACCATCGATTGCGAGGCGTTGGTGTTGCCGGCCGCGCCGGAAGGGAAGAATTCGAGCTGCGCGGCCGCGGCCGTGTCGTACGACGGATTGAAGATGCGGACGTCGGTGACGAACGTCTGCTGGAGGCCGTTGACGACGTGTCCGGCGATCGCGACGTCGTATTCGTTCGCCGCGGTGAGCTGGCCGCGGATCTCACCGCCGGGGAACGCCGCGGAGTGGACGTTGACGTAGAAGTTCGCCGGAGTCGTGAGCAGCGCGGTCAACGTCTCCGCGGGGAGCGAGGCGATGGAGATCGAGCCGCTCGTGCGTCCGTTGGTGAACGCCGCGGCCGAGGTCGCGAAGTTGATCAGCACGGACGCATTCGCACCCGCGGCGGCGGGTCCGTGGATGTGGGCGAGCGTCGGCGTGAATCCGGAGGTCGCGACGTCCCAGGTCAGCGTATTCGTCGTAGTGTCGATCGATACGAATGCGGAACCAAACGCGCTCGAGCTGGTCGGCGGGACTTCGTTCGAACCGCGCAGATCGGCCGCGTACGTGATGACGCCGCCGCTGGTGATCGCGAGATCGCCGCGGATCGCGCCGCCGGGGAACTGCGTGGTGTGGACGTTGACGTAGAAGTTGGAGGGATTGGCGATCATCCGCGCCGCGACGTCGGCGGCGACGGGGAACGTGCCGGTCATCTTGTTGTTGATGAACGTTCCGCCGAGGCCCTGCATGTTGATGACGATCGCGCCGTTCACCGAGCCGGCCGCTTTCTCGTGGATGTGGAAGCCGCTGATCGGCGCGCCGAGGTTCGCGACGGTGAGGGTCATCGTCATGCTCGTGCGGGTCGCGTCGAACGTGCCGGTGAAGTTGCCGAAGCCCGGCGAAGTCGTTGCCGGACTCTCCTGTGAGCCGGTCAAAACGGCACCGAAAGTTTGCGCCGAGGCGGTGGGGGAGAGGAGCGCGAGGGAGAGCAGCAGACCGAGAGAAAAGGTACTGCGATGCATTTTTCCTCCTGAAAATGTTTTGCAAGGAGGAAGAAGCAAAAAAAGGTCCGGCGAAAACAGTCCGGCCGCGCCTTGCGGCGCGGCCGGGGTACTGCGGAGGAGCGAGGATCCCGCTGATCAGCGGTAATTCAGCGGGAGGGTCACGACGGCGGACGATCCGCCTGCGGTGATGCGGACTTTGAGCGAACCGCTCTGGCCGTGCAGGGCGATTCCGGGGGCCATGGCGATGGTGCCGATCGAGTCGATCAACTGCGCGTCGCTGCCCGCGTCGACCAGCTCGAACGTCGCCGGCTCACCATGCTCGCCGGCGGCGACGATGCGGAAGTAGTTCGGGAAACCCTGTTCGGTATGGATGTCGATGGCGGCGTCGAGCGTGCCGTCGCGATCGGCGTCCTTGATGTCGACGGTGCCGTTCTCATCGAGGTCGACGCCTTCGAAGTTCATGCGGATCTCGGGGCGGGTCTTCACGCTCGGGACGAACGTCGGGTCGCCGCTCGCGTTGTTGACCGCGCTGCCGTAGAAGATCGCCGAGCCTTTGGTCACGTTCGCCTGGATCACGTCGCCGTCTTTCGCTTCGGCGCCGAGGAAGGTGGCGACGCCGCTCCCGTACTGGAGCTGCGTGCCGGCGGCGTACGAGACCGTCTTCGTCGCGGCGACCGTGCCGTCGGCGCGGACCAGCTCCCACGTCACGTCAGCGGCGGCAACGGTGTAGAGGCCGAAATTGAAGCGGTAGGCGCTGACCGACGACGGCGCCGTGAGGACCGCGAGGTCGCCCGCGGCGGCCGCTTCGCTCGCCTTCACGGCGGGGATGTCCTGACCGAACTCGCCGCTCGCGGAGACGTTGAAGGTGCGGGAGGTGATGGCGACGCGCGCGAAATCGGCGTCGGGGAGCGCGACTTCGATCGCGCCGGTGGCGGCGTCCTTGCCGAACTTCGTCTTCACGATGTCGGCGATCGAGGTCGTGGTGCGCGCCGGCAGGGCGACGGCCAGCGGGGCCGAGGCGAGGCCGGTGGCGTCGTGGAAGGTGAGCGTCGCGGTCGTAGCCACGGCGCTGGTGTTGTGCAGCGTGACTTCGCTCTGCCACTGGCTGCCGTTGGCTCCCGGGCCGGTGCCGGCCGCCGGGATGATGAAGCTCGCGGCGCTGGCGGTGAGGGGGAGCAGGGCCAGCGAAGCGGCGGTGATCAGGGACTTCACATTCATGGGGGATTCTCCTTATTTCGTCTGCGGCTCGGGAGGAGCCGCTCGGTTGTTGCCGTAGATACGGGGTGACGAAAAGGAGTGTCTAGAAAGTTTATGCGGCTACGGCATGAAAATGTTGTACGAAAAATGGATGTGCGGCGGCGCCATTGATACGGGGGGGCGGGGGGATTCGTCTAGGTTAGATAGCAGATAGCGGATAGCAGATAGCAAGGCAGAACGCAGGTTCGCGCCTTTGCTATCTGCTATCCGCTATCTGCTATCTTCCCCGCCATGCCGATCCCTCTTCTCGACCTGAAAGCGCAATACAAAACGATTCGCGACGACGTCCTCCGGGTGACCGAGGAGGTCTACGAGTCGCAGTACTTCATCCTCGGGCCGCGCGTCGACGCCTTCGAGCGCGACTTCGCCGCCTACTGCCACAGCAAGTATTCGGTCGGCGTCTCGTCCGGGACCGACGCCCTGCTCGAGGCGTTGATGGTCCTCGGCGTCAGTCACGGCGACGAGGTCATCGTCCCCGCCTACTCGTTCTTCGCCACCGCCGGCGTCGTCGATCGCCTCGGGGCGAAGCCGGTCTTCGTCGACATCGACCTCGCGGACTACAACATCGATCCGGCGAAGATCGAGGAGAAGATCACCGCCCGCACGCGGGCCATCATGCCGGTGCACCTCTACGGACAGTGCGCCGACATGACTGCGATCAACGAGATCGCACAGCGCCGCGGCATTCCGGTGGTCGAGGACGCGGCGCAGGCGGTCGGCGCGGAATTCGGCGGCAAGCGCGCCGGCGCGCTCGGCACGCTCGGCTGCTTCTCCTTCTTCCCCTCCAAGAACCTCGGCGGATTCGGCGACGCCGGCGCGATCACCACCAGCGACGCCGCGATGTACGAGAAGCTCGTCGATTACCGCGTGCACGGCATGCGGCCGAAGTACTTTCACCACTACGTCGGCGGCAACTTCCGCATCGACGCGCTGCAGGCCGCGATTCTCCACGTGAAGCTGCCGCACCTCGAGTCGTGGACGGAAGGGCGCCGCCGCAACGCGGAGACCTACGCGCGTCTCTTCGCGGAAGCGAATGTGGGCGAGCGCGTCGTGCTGCCGACGCAGCTCGAAGGACGCCGCCACGTCTTCAATCAATACATCGTCCGCTTCCCCGCGGGACGCGAGACGCGGGACCGCGTGCTCGAGCACCTCAAGAGCAAGTCGATCGGTTGCGAGGTCTACTACCCGCTCACGCTGCCGCAGCAGAAGTGCTTCGCCGCCGTCGCCGAGGGGTCGTATCCGAATTCCGATGCGGCCGCCGACCAGACTTTGGCGATTCCGATTTATCCGGAGCTGACGGGGAGCCAGTTGGAAGAGATCGTGAAGGAGATCGCCGCGGCACTGCCGTGATTCCCATCCGCCACACACTTCCCCGCCGCGCGCCGCCGATCGTCAATCGGGCGATCGTCTTCAGCAACATCACGATGTTCGTGACGCAGATCGCGGTCGGCTCGCGCGCGGAGCTGATCATCCAGACCTTCGGCTACATCCCGGCGAGGCTGGTGCATCCGTCGGCGTGGCAGTACTCGTGGTGGGAGGTGGCGATCACGCTCCTCACCTCGCTCTTTCTGCACGGCGGTTTCGTGCATCTCGCGGGAAACATGGTCTACCTCTGGGTCTTCGGCGGGGCGGTGGAGGATGCGCTCGGACATCTGCGCTACTTCTTCTTCTACCTCGCGTGCGGCGCGGCCGGCAGCCTGCTGCACACGATGATCTTTCCCGTCTCCGTCGTGCCGTCGATCGGTGCGTCGGGGAGCATTGCCGGAGTCCTCGGCGCGTTCCTCGTGCTGCGGCCGCGCGCGCGGATCGTCACGCTCTTCCCGCTCGTCATCTACTGGGCGATGGCGGAAGTCCGGGCGGTGCTCTTCCTCCCCGTCTGGTTCCTGATGCAGTTCTTCAACGGCTTTCTCTCCCTCGCCTCGGCGGCGCGATCGCAGGAAGTCGCGGGCGTCGCCTGGTGGGCGCACGTCGGCGGATTTCTCTTCGGCGCGTTGTTCGCGGCGATCTATCGAGGGGCGCGAAAAAGGGCGAGAATGCGCGTCGCATGAGCAGACACGTACTGGTGACGGGGGGCGCGGGCTTCATCGGGTCGCATCTCGTCGACGCATTTCTCGAGCGCGGCGACCGCGTCAGCATCATCGACAACCTCTCCACCGGCGATCTGCGCAATCTGAATCCGAGGGCGGAGCTCCACGAAGCCGATCTGCGCGAGGAGCGGACCATCGACCTCGTGCGCTCGCTGCGGCCCGATCTCGTGTCGCATCACGCGGCGCAGATCGACGTGCGGCATTCGGTCGCCGACCCGGCCATCGACGCCGAGATCAACATCGTGGCGACGATCCGCCTGCTGCAGGCGTCGCTCGACGCCGGCGTGAAGCGCTTCGTCTTCGCCTCGACCGGCGGCGCGATCTACGGCGAGCCGATCACCGAGCCGCAGGACGAGGATCATCCGGCGCATCCGCTCTCGCCGTACGGCTGCGCGAAGCTCTCGGTCGAGCACTACATGCATTACTTCCGCGCGATCCACGGCCTTTCCACGGTGGCGCTGCGTTACGCGAACATCTACGGACCGCGGCAGAACGCGAAAGGGGAGGCGGGCGTGATCGCGATCTTCGCCGATCGTCTGCTGCGCGGCACCGAGGTGACGATCAACGGCGACGGCGGGCAGACGCGCGACTACGTCTTCGTCGACGACGTCGTCCGCGCGAACATGGCGGTCTGCGACGACCTCTCGCTCGCCGGTCCGTTCAACGTCGGCACCGGGATCGAGAGCTCGGTGAACGAGCTCTATCGCCATCTCGCCGCGGCCGCGGGAGTCGATCGCGACGCGCATCACGGACCGGCGAAGGCAGGGGAACAGCGCCGCAGTGTGCTCGACGGCCGCAAACTGCGCGGCATCGCGAAGCTGCCGGAGCCTGTGAAGTTGAGCGAGGGTTTGCAGCGTACGCTCGACTGGTTTCGCTTATTTGTGGTTGAATCCGCCCCCTCGTGAACGACCAGACTCTCCTCAAAGCCATCGAAGACCGCACCGCTCGCGTCGGCGTGATCGGTCTCGGCTACGTCGGACTTCCGCTCGTCCTTCTCTTTGAAGAAGGCGGTTTCGAAGTCCTCGGATTCGACGTCGACGCCGCCAAGGTCCAGAAGCTCAACGACGGCCAGTCGTACATCCGCCACATCGGCGTCGAGCGCATCGCCGCTTCGTTCAAGCGCCGCGCGCGCGCCACCACCAACTTCTCCCGGCTCGTGGAGTGCGACGCGATCATCATCTGCGTCCCGACGCCGCTCGGCGCGCATCGCGAGCCCGACCTCAAGTACATCCGTGTCACGGCGGAGACGATCACCGGGATTCTGCGTCCCGGTCAGCTCGTCGTCCTCGAGTCGACGACGTATCCCGGCACGACGCGTGAGGAGCTGCTGACGCGCTTCGAGGCGACGGGGCAGAAATGCGGGACCGACTTCTTCCTCGCGTTCTCGCCGGAACGGGAAGATCCGGGCAACGAGCGATTCAACACGCGCAACATCCCGAAGGTCGTCGGCGGCGTGGACGAAGCGTCGTCGCGCGTCGCGCATGCGTTGTACGGCGCGATCATCGATCAGGTGGTTCCGGTGACGTCGCCCGAGGTGGCGGAGTCGGCGAAGCTGCTGGAGAACATCTTCCGCGCGGTGAACATCGCGCTGGTCAACGAGATGAAGGTCGTGTTCGACCGGATGGGCATCAACGTCTGGGAAGTGATCGAGGCGGCGAAGACGAAGCCGTTCGGCTTCATGCCGTTCTATCCCGGCCCCGGCCTCGGCGGACACTGCATCCCGCTCGATCCGTTCTATCTGACCTGGAAAGCGGCGGAGTACGGGACGTGGGCGCGGTTCATCGAGCTCGCGGGCGAGATCAATACGTCGATGCCGCGCTACGTCGTCGATCGCACGGCCGAGGCGATCAACCGCAGCGGCAAGAGCGTGGTCGGCGCGACGGTCGTGGTGATGGGACTCTCGTACAAGCCGGACATCGACGACGATCGCGAATCGCCGTCGTTCGAGCTGATCGAGCTGTTGCAGGAGCGCGGCGCGATCGTCTCGTACTGCGATCCGTTCGTTCCCGAGGCGCGGCGCGGACGCAAGCACGACCTCGGGCTGCGCTCCGTTCCGTGCACGGCCGAGGAGCTGGCGAAGTACGACGCGGTGCTGATCTCCACGCCGCACGCCGCGTTCAAGGACGCGGCGCTCTATCGCGACGCGAAGCTCGTGGTCGACACGCGGAACATCGTCCCGGCCAGCGCGGCGCGCGTGCTCGTGCGCGCCTAGACCGCCGTCACGCGGCGGTCGTCTGCTTCCACCAGCTCTTCTTCTTCCGCCGTCTCCTCCTCCCGCACGCGGTTGTGCAGGAGGCAGACGACGACGGTGATCGGAAGCGTCAGCAGCAGCACGAGGACGAGTCCGAGGAAGTTGCGGCGCAGATCGCCGGGGCGCTGGATGGTCGTCGTCGGGGCCTGGGTGACCGAGTAGACCTGCGACGCGGGGTTCATGGTGCGCGAAAGCACCTGGTAGATCTCGTTGACCTGCGCGACGAGCGCGCGGCTCTCGCTGCGGATCGATTCGATGTCGGCCTGGATCTGCGCCGCGCTCGTGGTGACTCCCGTCGCCCCGCCGCGCTTCATCATTTCCAGGAGCTCCTTGTCGTAGGCGACCGCCTGCTCGGCGGGGATGATGGCGAGCGTGGCCCGGTGGTACTCGTCGGCCGCTTTCTGGCGATAGCGGAGCTCGTCCGACTGGGTCGACAGCGCGACGAGCCGGTCGAGGAACGTCTCGTTGACGATCGGCGTCACGGAGTCGCCGCCCTGCTTGAGCTCCCGAGCCCCGGGCGCCTGGGTCGCGGCGCTGCGCGCCTCTTCGGCTTCGGGGGAGCTCGCCGCGTAGACCGACAGCGCGGTGCGGATCGCATCGCTGCGTTGCTGCAGGTCGTGCAGCTTCCGCTCGTCGTAATTGATCTGCGTCTCGAGGAACTGGATCATCGCTGCGGGATTGCGGACGAGACCGCTGGAGCGGACGACGTTGAGCAGAGGCTCGACCCGGAAGCGGAGCGTGTCCTCCAGGCGCAGGCGGATCTCGAGCAGCGACATGTGCTGCGTCGGCGTGCGGATGACGGATGCGCCGGGGACCAGCTCGAGATCGTGGACGTTGAGGAGGATGCGGCCGATGTTCGAGCGCAGGAGCAGGAGCGAGATCATCGGATCGTTCGTCTCGGCGGAGGAGACGTTGAGGATGTTGGGGGAGAGCACTGCCATCGGATAGTCGAGCAGGTTCTGCTCGTTCTCGGCGTCGTTCGACCAGGTCACGAGGATGTCGGAGAGCGTCTTGCGGACGAGATCCTCGGGGATCGAGCCGGCGGTGCGGGTGTAGTTGAGGGCGTACTCGTTCTTTCCGAGGCTGTCGCGTTTCGAGTCGAACTCGCGCGCCAGGCGGTCGCGGTCGACCGGCGTCAGTTTCGGATCGGCGAGGCGCGCCTGGTATTCGGTGTTCAGCCGCTCGAGCGCGGGGTTCGCCTCGAGCACGACGATCGACTGCGAGAAGACGGTGAACGTGCAGAAGCGGCCGAGGTCATTCGCGCGGTACGCCTTCAGCAACACCGGCGTGGAGACGATCGTCGAGGCGTTGAAGCGCGCGCCGTTCGGATAGGTGCCCTTGTCGGCGCCGGCGAAGTTCAGCCGGAAGCGGACCGTCGTCACCGACTGCGACGGCTTGATGAGCATGAAGGTGACCATGACGAGCGCGTAGAGGATGGTGACCGCCAGCAGCGTCAGAACGATGACCGGCAGGTAGCCGCGCAGGGTGCGCATCAGGTGCGCGACCGAGATCGGAGGGTCGACCGGCTCGCCGCCGGCGTGATCGTGGGCTACACGGGAATCCATTGTTTCTCCTCCGATCGGGATATCAATTGGCGGCAAGGATCTCAGCGTACTTTATGGACGTCAAGCCGCCGTCATCATTGGAATAAATGTGTGGGAGCAGGGGGTAGCGTTGGGCCATGCCGCTGTTGCCAAAAGAGGAGGAAGTGTTCCCTGCCGGGCTCTTCGAGCTCGAGGCGGCGGAGTATCCGTGGGGGGTCGCGCACGTGCGCAGCAGGCAGGAGAAATCGCTCGCCCGTTTCCTCGCGCAACGCGAGGTGCCGTTCTATCTCCCGCAGATCGAGAACCGTCGCCGGCGAAGCGGGCGCGACTTCGTCTCGCACCTTCCGCTGTTTCCCGGCTACGTCTTCTTTCGCGGCGGCGCGGCGGCGCGCGAGCTGGTCTGGCGGAGCAATGTCGCGGCCGCGGTGATCGACGTTCCGGATCAGAGCCATCTCGCGGATGAGCTCGCGCAGTTGCGCGCGCTGCAGCTCGCGGGAGCGTCGTTGCGCGTCGTCGAGGAGCTCGTGCCGGGCGACGTCGTGCGCGTTGCCGACGGCGCGTTCGCGGGCTACATCGGCGTGGTCGAGCGGCAGAAGGGGCGCGACCGGCTGGTGGTGCGCGTGTCGCTGATCAACAAGGCGGTGGCGGTGGAGTTCGAGCGTGAGCTGCTGGCCCGCGGACGCTGATGATATGCTGTTCAACGGTTGAACAACGTACCCGGAACCCACGCCATCAGCGACGAAGTTCGCTACCGCCTGCTCACCTATCTGGCCGAGCATCCGGACACCACGCAGAGAGAGCTGGCCGACGCCCTCGCCGTCAGTCTGGGCAAGGCGCACTACTGCCTGAACGCGGTCATGCGGCGCGGCCTGGTGAAGATGCGCAACTTCCGCAACAGCCAGAACAAGGGAGCGTACGTCTACGTCCTGACGCCGAAAGGCATCGAGGAAAAGATCAACCTGACGTACGCCTTTCTGCGCCGGAAGATGGCCGAGTACGACGACCTCAAAGTGGAGATTGAACGCCTGTCCGCCGAGGTGCTGGAGCTCGATGCGCGGCGGCAGACGAATAACGGGTAGTGGCTGCAACAACTGAGCGTCGGCTGAACCGGTCGGTGTGTACACCGAAGGGGGCGGAGCCTGTTTGGGGGTTGGGGTCGCATCTGGACAATTAACTTAACGGCCCCCGCACCACCGTTAAGTTAATTGTCCAGATGCGACCCCAACGGGAAGGAACCTGAATGATTCTCGTGACCGGCGCGGCCGGGTTCATCGGCTATCACGTGTCGACGAAGCTGCTCGACCGCGGCGATGACGTCATCGGTGTCGACAATCTCAACGACTACTACGATCCGGCGCTGAAAGAGGCGCGCCTCCGCTTGCTGGAGCCGCACGAGCGATTCCGTTTCGTGCGCGCCGACGTCAGCGATCGCGAGGCGATGGAGAAGCTCTTCGCCGAGCACCGTCCGCGACGCGTAGTTCATCTCGCCGCGCAGGCCGGCGTCCGCTACTCGCTGACGAATCCGTTCGCGTACACGCGCAGCAACATCGACGGCTTCCTGACCATGCTCGAAGGCTGCCGGCACAACGGCGTCGAGCATCTCGTCTTCGCTTCCTCGAGCTCGGTCTACGGAGCGAACACGCGGCAGCCGTTCTCCGAGCACGACAACGTCGATCATCCGGTCTCGCTCTACGCCGCTACGAAAAAGGCGAACGAGCTGATGGCGCACACCTACTCGAGCCTCTTCGGCCTTCCGGCGACGGGGCTCCGCTTCTTCACGGTGTATGGCCCCTGGGGCCGTCCCGACATGGCGCTCTTCAAGTTCACGCGCGGCATCCTGGCGGGCGAACCGATCCCGGTCTTCAATGAAGGGCGGATGATCCGCGACTTCACCTACATCGACGACATCGTCGAAGGGGTGATCCGCGTGCTCGATCACACCGCCGCGGCCGATCCATCGTGGACCGGCGACGATCCCGATCCGGGACGCAGCTACGCACCGTGGCGCGTCTTCAACATCGGCAACAACCGCCCGATCGAGCTGCTCGAATACATCGGCGTGATCGAGGAGTGCCTCGGCAAAAAGGCGAAGCTCGATCTCCTGCCGATGCAGCCGGGCGACGTGCCGTCGACGATGGCGGACGTCGGCGAGCTGGAACGAACGGTCGGCTTCCGGCCGGCGACGACGGTGCGCGAAGGGATTCGCCGCTTCGTCGACTGGTATCGCGAGTTCTACGGCGTATGACGAAAAAACGCGCACTCATCACCGGCATCACGGGACAGGACGGCTCGTACCTGGCCGAGCTCCTGATCGAAAAGGGATACGAGGTCCACGGCGTGATGCGCCGCTCGTCGTCGTTCAACACGGCGCGCATCGACGCGATCTATCAGGATCCGCACGAAGAAGACCGGCGCCTCGTGCTGCATTACGGCGATCTGAACGACGCGTCGTCGCTGAACCGCATCCTGCGCATCGTCGATCCCGACGAGATCTACAACCTCGGCGCGCAGAGTCACGTCAAGGTCTCGTTCGACACGCCCGAGTACACCGGCGAGATCACCGGCCTCGGCGCGACGCGCCTGCTCGAGGCGATTCGCGAGATGCAGATCCGTCCGCGCATCTACCAGGCCTCATCGAGCGAGATGTTCGGCCTCGTGCGCGAGACGCCGCAGAACGAGCGCACGCCGTTCTATCCGCGCAGTCCGTACGGCGTGGCGAAGGTCTACGCGTACTGGATGACCGTCAACTATCGCGAGGCGTACGACCTCTTCGCCGTGAACGGCATCCTCTTCAATCACGAGTCGCCGCGGCGCGGCGAGACGTTCGTGTCGCGCAAGATCACGCGCGCCGTGGGACGGATCAAGCACGGATTGCTCGACACGCTCTACCTCGGCAACCTCGACGCGAAACGCGACTGGGGCTACGCGAAGGATTACGTCGAAGCGATGTGGCTGATGCTGCAGCACGGAGAGCCGCAGGACTTCGTGATCGCCACCGGCGAGACGCACACGGTCCGCGATTTCTGCGAGCGTTCGTTCCGCGCCGCGGGCATCGAGCTCGAATGGCGCGGCGAGGGGAAGGACGAATGCGGTGTCGACAAGGCCAGCGGCGCGGTTCGCGTCCGCATCGACGAGCGTTACCTCAGGCCGACGGAAGTCGACCTGCTCCTCGGTGACGCGACGAAGGCGCGCGAGCTCCTCGGCTGGACGCCGCACACCGGCTTCCAGCAGTTGGTCGACTTGATGACCGAGTCCGATCTCCGCCTCGCGGCGGACGAAGCACACCTCAAACAGCGATGAGCGATTTCTGGCAGTCGCGCCGCGTCCTCCTGACCGGCGGCGGCGGATTCCTCGGCGGCTTCATTCGGCGGCGGCTCGAGCGCGAGCAGCCGGCGGAGATCATGACCCCGCGCGCCGCGGAGCTCGATCTGCGCGACGCGGGCGCCATTCGCGCCTACCTCGCGGCGAAGCGGCCGAATCTGATCATCCACGCTGCGGCGGTCGTCGGCGGCATCGGCGCGAACCGCGAGCATCCCGGACGCTTCTTCTACGAGAACGCGATCATGGGCATCCAGCTCATCGAGGAAGCGCGTCTCGCGGGGGTGGAGAAGTTCGTGCAGCTCGGAACGATCTGCGCGTACCCGAAGTTCGCTCCCATTCCGTTCCGCGAGGACGATCTCTGGAACGGTTATCCGGAAGAGACGAACGCGCCGTACGGCATCGCGAAGAAAGCGCTGCTGGTGCAACTGCAGTCGTACCGGCAGGAGTACGGCTTCAACGGCATCTTCCTCCTGCCGGTGAATCTGTACGGACCGAACGACAACTTCGATCTGCAGACCAGTCACGTCATCCCGGCGATGATCCGGAAGTTCATCGAGGCGCGCGAGCTCGGCGAGGCCGAGGTCGTGTTGTGGGGCGACGGCTCCCCGACGCGCGAGTTCCTCTTCGTGCGCGATGCGGCGGAAGGGATCGTGCTGGCGTCGGAAAAGTACGACGGTGAACAGCCTGTGAATCTTGGGCGCGGAGAAGAGGTGCGCATCGCTGACCTCGCCGCGCGAATCGCTACGATGGTGGGGTATGGCGGCAGGATCGTGTGGGACGCGGAGAAGCCGAACGGCCAGCCGCGCCGTCTGCTCGACGTCACGCGCGCGGAGCGTGAGTTCGGCTTCCGCGCGGCGACGTCGCTCGACGCCGGCCTGCGCGAAACGATCGACTGGTACGTAAACAAACGGTCGAACGCGGTCGTCTGATCATGGGGAGTACATGTCTGACTTGAATCGGCGCGACTTCTTCCTGGCTGCAGGAGGAGTGTCGCTCCTGGCGGCGGCCGGTGCGTTCCGCGCAAATGCCGCCACGAGGCTCGGCGCGACGCGCATCGCGTTCTCCTTCGGCGAGTCGCGCTTTCCGCTCGTGCTGGCCGGCGAATCGGCCAAGGCCTCGGAGCGCCTGCGCCGCGTCGAATTCTTCATGCCGCTCTTCGGTGGCGAGCGGAAGGTCGTGAACCCGGCGATGCCGGCGATCAAAGGCGCGGAGATCCGGTTCGACGTTCCGGGCGAGTACTACCTCCTCATCAACAAGACCGAGTACCTCAGGGTGCTGGCGCTCGATCCCTCCGAGGGGACGCCGAAGGCGCTGCTCCGCATGTTCGATTTCTTCGTCGCGAACAATCTCTACTCGGGAGTCGACGACGAGGTCTGGTACCGCGACCACTCCGTTTTTCTGCGCGGCTTCTTCAGAGGCTGCGAGCCGATGATGCTCTCGTGCGGCCCGAGCCACCAGGTGTTCCGCGAATGGGTGCGCGACCGTCTCGCCTTGCCGACGCGCATCGTCACGTATGTTTCGGCCCGGTTCCGCAAGGGAGAAGTCATCACCGCCTCGCACAACCTCCCCGAGGTCTATCTCCCCGAGCTCGGGAAATGGGTGATGCTCGATCTGAACAGCAACCTCGTTCCGCGCTGGCTCGATGCGATGGAGACCTCCGCCGCCGTGAAGGCGAAATCGAACGACGAGGATGAGCCGCTTCCGGACTGGCAGGACTTCGGGATCGATCTCTATTCCTCCGTCGAGAACAGCCGCTTCGTCGACGAGGTGAGCCTGACCGAGCTTCGCGGATTGCGCGGGACGAGCTCCGTGCCGTTCGAGCCGCAGCTCGTGGGCGAAATCCCGATCAACCTCACGCGCACGCTGGCGCTCCGCTGCTTCTACGGCGGCGCGGGCTACTGGGGCGGCGAGATGCGGTGGGCGCAGCCGACCGGCACCGAGTTCCTCCCCGGCAACAAAGTGCTCTGGGCCTCGCTGCTGACGAATCCGGTGCTGATGAAGGCAACGGAAGAGATGTACACGGCGACCAAGCTCGAGTTCGAGATCGTCGATCCGGCGAAGCTGCGGACGATGCTCGACGCCGGTCATCACGAGCAGATCGCGGCCCGGGCGTGGCGACGCCGCTATCCGGTCGCGTAGCACTCCTTCTTTTAATCCCAACTCACTCATGTGCGGCATTGCCGGAAAAGTCGACTTCCGCGGTGAGCCCGTGGACCGCGCGCTCATCGAGCGGATGTGCGCGACGATCGTCCATCGCGGCCCCGATGACCAGCGGGTCTGGGTCGCGCCGGGCGTCGGCCTCGGCCAGCGGCGCCTGGCGATCATCGACCTCGATCCCCGCGCCGCCGCTCCGCTCTCGAACGAGGACGGCACGATCTGGGTCACGTACAACGGCGAGATCTACAACTTCCAGGAGCTGCGCGTAGAGCTGGAGCGCAAGGGACATGTGTTCCGCACGCACACCGACACCGAGGTGATCGTGCACGCGTACGAGGAGCACGGCATCGACTGCCTCTCGCGCTTCCGCGGCATGTTCGCCTTCGCGTTGTGGGACGCGCCGCGCAAGCGCCTCTTCGCCGCGCGCGACCGGCTCGGCAAGAAGCCGTTCGTCTACGCGAAGACGCCGACCGGCCTCGTGTTCGGCTCGGAGATCAAAGCGGTGACCGCCGATCCGAGCGTCTCCGTCGCGCCCGACTTCCGTGCAATCGACGCCTATCTCACGCACCAGTACGTGCCGAGTCCGATGACGGCGTTCCACGGCATCCGCAAGCTTCCGCCGGCGCATTACCTCATCGCCGAAAACGGGGACGTGCGCGTGGAGCGCTACTGGTCGGCGGAGCCGCGTCCCGCGTCGCGGCAGAGCGAGGAAGAGCTGGAGCACGAGATCGTGGAGCGTCTGCGCGAGGCGGTGCGGATGCGGCTGGTGTCGGACGTCCCGCTCGGCGCGTTCCTCAGCGGCGGCATCGACTCCGCGACGGTCGTCGCCTTGATGGCCGAGGCCAGCAGCGGAGCAGTGAAGACGTTCTCCATCGGATTCGAGGAAGCGGGATTCGACGAGCTGCCGTACGCGCGCCTCGTTGCGGAGCGGTACGGTACAGACCATCACGAAATGGTCGTCCGGCCGAACGCGGCCGAGCTCCTGCCGAAGCTCGTGCATCACTACAACGAGCCGTTCGCCGATTCATCCGCGCTGCCGACCTACTGCGTCGCGCAACTGACGCGCGAGCACGTCACGGTCGCGCTGAGCGGGGACGGCGGCGACGAGAACTTCGCCGGTTACGAGAACTACGCCGCGGTCCTGGCCTGGAGCCGCGGCGACGCGATTCCGGGTCCGGTCCGCCGCACCGCCGCGCGCACGGCGGGCGCGGTGCTCGACGCGCTGCCGCACACCACCACGCTCGCCCGCGCCAGCCGCGCGTTGACGATGTTCGGCGGCGACGTGCCGCAGCGTTTTCTGCTGCAGTCGTCGATCCTCAAGCCGCAGGAGAAGGCCGCTGCGTACACCGCGCAGTTCCGGGCGGCGGTGCGGGCGCAACAACCGGCCGTGGCGATGGAGTGGAGCGACGACATGGATCCGCTCGACTGGATGATGCGGCACGATCAGAGCTTCTATCTCGCCGACTGCCTCAACGTGAAGGTCGACATCGCGGCGATGGCCAACAGCCTCGAGGTGCGCTGCCCGCTCCTCGATCACAAGTTCATCGAGTTCACCTCCACCATTCCGAGCGCGATGAAGCGCGACGAGCGGGGAGGAAAGCAGATCTTCAAGCGCGCCGTGCGCAACCTCGTGCCGGCGGAAGTGCTGACCAAGCGGAAGACCGGCTTCGGCCTTCCCGTCGCGGCGTGGTTCCGCGGCAATCTCCGTCCGCTGCTCGAGGCGACGCTGCTCGACGAGCGGGCCATGAAGCGCGGGCTCTTCGAAACGTCGTTCGTGGCGCGCATGGTGGCCGATCACGCCGCCGGCCGCCGCGACTGGAGCGCCCGGCTCTGGGCCCTCCTCTTCCTCGAGCTCTGGTTCCGCGAGTTCATCGACTGATGTGCGGCATCGCCATTCTCCTGAATCGTTCCGACGCCGGCGCTGATGACGCGGCGAAGCGGATGGTCGCGCGCATCGCGCACCGTGGTCCGGACCACGAAGGGGAGCGCCGCATCGGCGACTGCATCCTCGGGCACGCGAGGCTCAGCATCATCGATCTGAGCAGCGGCGATCAGCCGATGTCCGACGCCGCGGGGCGCCGCTGGATCACGTTCAACGGCGAGATGTACAACTACCGGGAGCTGCGCGCCGAGCTGATGGCGCTGGGCCACGAGTTCCGCACGCAGTCGGACACCGAGGTCGTGCTCGCGGCGTTCGCGCAATGGGGCCCGGCATGCCTCGATCGTTTCCGCGGCATGTTCGCCATGGCGGTGTGGGACAGCGCGGAGAAGACGCTCTTCGCCGCGCGCGATCTCTTCGGCGAGAAGCCGCTCTACTACGCCACCGCGGACGACGGATCGTTCGCCGCGGCGTCGGAGCTCAAGGCGGTGCTCGCCGCCGGGCATCTCCGCCCTCGCCTCAGCATCGAGTCGGTCGATGCCTTTCTCACCCTCGGCTACGTCCCTCCCGATCGCACGATCTTCTCGAACGTCGCCACGCTGCCGCCCGCGCACTACCTCGTCTGGCGCGACGGCCGCGTCGAGACCACGCGCTACTGGCAGCCGCGCTTCGATCCGCAGCCGATGTCGATGCACGACGCCGGCAACGAAGTGCGCCGGCTGATCGAGCAGGCCGTGCAGCGGCAGATGATCGCCGACGTCCCGGTCGGCGCCTTCCTCAGCGGCGGTCTCGATTCGAGCACCATCGTCGCGCTGATGCAGCAGCACAGCGCGCGGCCGGTGAAGACCTTCTCCGTCGGCTTCGGCACGATGATCAACGAGCTTCCGTACGCGCGCGCCGTCGCGGAGCGCTACGGCACGGAGCATCACGAGATCGACCTCGGCGAGCCCGACGTCGCCTCGCTGATCGAACGGATGATCGGGGTCTATGACGAGCCGTTCGCCGACACCTCGCACATCCCGACCTTCCTCGTCTCCGAGTTCGCGCGGAAGTACGTGAAGGTCGTGCTGAGCGGCGACGGCGGCGACGAATTGTTCGGCGGCTACTGGTGGTACGCGCCGCTGGCGAAGTCGGAGGACATTCCGCTCGCGCTCGCGCAGTGGGTCGTGCTCCGCGCCATCAGCGTCGCGCTGCGGCACCGGCATCGCGCCCTCACCGCGCGCTCGCACGCCGCGGGACTCGCCGCGCGCTGGGACGACGTCTGGACGCGCGACGTCATGAGCCAGACCGTGTTCCGCGCGCACCTGCGGCAACGGATGTGGGGCGAGCGGCACGTGCCGCCGTTCGAGCCGGGCGGACACTTCCGGCCGTCGTCCGGGACGAACGGACTCAATCGCGCCTTCTACTTCGACCTCACGTCGTTCCTGCCGGGCGACATCCTGGTGAAGGTCGACCGCGCGGCGATGGCGCATGGACTCGAGACGCGCGCGCCGTTCCTCGACCGCGACCTCGCGGAGTTCGCGCTGACCATTCCGGCGGACCTCAAGGTGCGCGGCGACGAGACGAAGGCGGTGCTGCGCGAGGCGTGCAGGCAGTACTGGCCGCCGTCGCTGTGGGATCGCCCCAAGCAGGGCTTCGGCTCGCCGATCGGCCGCTGGCTGAAACTGCCGTCGATGCAGCCGCTGCTCGATCGCGTCTTCCGCCGCGGCTCGCGTCTGCGCGAGCTGCTGCCCGGGATCCCGGACAGCGCGCGCCACGGCGCCGACTACCGGCACTGGACGCTGCTCACGCTCGGGCTCTGGCTCGAGGCGAACGAGGTGTCGCCGGCATGACCGCATCGCAGGGACGCCTCGCGTCGTATCCGCGGCTGCGGGGACTGGCCCGCGCGTCATTGCGCGCGTGGGGCTTCATCCGCCGCCCGCGCAAGCTCATCGCGCAGCTCCGCTACACGCTCACCCTCGGACATTGCGGCCGCGACTGCGATTTCGAGAGCGACATGATCATCCGCAATCCGCGCAACGTCTCCATCGGCGACCGCTGTTCGTTCTCCGCGTTCGTGGTGCTCGATGCGCACGACCGCATCACCGTCGGCAACGACTGCATGTTCGCGCTGCGGGTCACCGTCTCCACCGCGACGCACGACTACGCCAGCACGCCGATGAACAGCCGCACGCTCACGAAACCGGTGGTCATCGGCAACGACGTCTGGTTCGGCGTCGGCGCGACCGTGCTGCCGGGCATCACCATCGGCGACGGCGCGGTCATCGGCGCGCATGCGCTGGTGACGAAGGACGTGCCGCCGCGGGCGATCGTCGTCGGCGTGCCTGCGCGCGTGGTGAAGTATCGGGAGGTGTCATGAAGACCAATGTTCCCGAGCCGGCCGTCATGCCGATCGACCGCGAGGCGTGGCGCAAAGAGATCCACCTCTCGAACTTCGTCAACTCGTACTACCAGTACCGCGACGTCGTCTCCTGCGGCGCGGACGTGCGGCGCATCCTGATCATCGGACCGGGGCAGGGGCTCGACACCGCCATCTTCAAGTGGGTCGGCCACGAGGTCACCACCTTCGACATCGACGAGACGTTCGAGCCCGACTACATCGGCAGCGTCCACTCCATGACGATGTTCGGCGACAAGGCGTTCGACGTCGTCATCGCCTCGCACGTCATCGAGCATCTCGCCGTGCCGTACCTCGACACAGCGCTCGACGAGCTGGCGCGCGTCTCCCGGCACGCGATCATCTATCTCCCGGTCACCGGCCGGCACATGCAGGTGCGGCTGATCCCCGCGGTGCGGGGGATCGATCTCTCGCTGCACTTCGACCTGCACAACTGGTTTCACAAGCCGGACGGCGTGACGCCGCGCTACTGCGGCGGCCAGCATTTCTGGGAGCTCGGCATGCGCGGCTTCCGGGTGAAAGACCTGGAGCGCCGCTTCTCGCGCCGGTTCGAGATTCTCAATTCGTACCGCAATCACGACTGGTCCATGAGCCACAACTTCGTCCTGCGAGCGCGATGAGCGAGCTGGTTCAGCAACTGCCGGCCGTGCCGGTGCCGCGGCCGGCGCGCCCCCTCCGGCGCGTGCGCCGAGGCACGTATTTCGGGCCGCGGTTCTGGATGGCGGTCATCGTCGCGGCGAGCGCGCTCTGGATCGTGCTGGCGGAGCCGAAGGCGCGCGTCATCCTCGCGCCGGCGCTGACCATGGTCGATGCGGCGGCGATCTTCATCCTCGTGCTCTACCGGCGCGACCGCCGTCTTCCGGTCTTCGAGGTCGGCACGCTCTGGGTCTTCGTCACGCTGATCTACTCGGTCTTTCCGCTGCTGAACTTCTACGTCGGCGGACTGCAATGGACGATGTTTTCGGACAGCCGGCTGCAGGGCTGGGGGCCCGACGCCTACGAGACCGGCGCGTTCGCCTGGCGCTACGTCGTCTACCTCCTCCCGTTCACCATCGCCTACCTGCTGGTGCGCGGACGCGCACACGTCACGCACACGAAGATGAATCGCGTCAGCCGCTCGCGCGTCGTGGCGGTGATCATCGTCTTCGTCGCCTGCAAGCTGGTGCTCGTCGCCGTGGCGCGCGTGTATGGCATTTCGTACAACCCGTCGTACGCCGATCTGGCCACGCAGAGCGTCGACACGCTGGCCGCGCTGCCGCTCATCCTGCAGCAGGTCATCCACTGGTTCGTCTCGTATCGCCTGCTGCTCCTGCAGATGTTGCTGATCATCGCCATGCAGCGCTGGCGCGACTGGCGATACCGCATCGCGATCTTCGCCTTCCTGGCCTTCCAGATCGGCGTGACGCTCTACGTCCGCGGAGCACGCACCGAGCTCACGCTGCTGCTCATCACGGCCGTGCTGATGTACCACCGGCTGGTGCGGCCGCTGACGCTCAAGGTCGCGATTCCGGCGGCCGCGGGGCTGCTCCTCGCGTTCAACCTGCTCGGCCTCCTGCGCGACTCCGATTACATGCGCGTGGTCCGCAGCTACGGCGTCCCGTCGCTGGCCACGGTCAACGAGTTCCAGATCGTCTGGGGAACGTCGTACGACATCTACATGCGCAAGCAGCTCGGCGTGCTCGGCCCCGTGCCGCGGCAGCTTCCGTTCAGCGATCTGTATTTCATGGTGCCGAGCCAGCTCCTGCCGTTCGAGAAGATCGATCCCGCCATCTGGTACATGGGCGTGGCGGGCTATGACACCAACAGCGGCGGCCTGATGTTCGGCGTCGTCTCCCACGCCATCCTCGGTTACGACTGGAAGGAGCTGATCGCGCGCAGCATCCTCCTCGGCGTGCTCGCGGCGCTGCTGCATCGCTGGTACGTGAAGCGCGCGGAGCGTTTCTGGCCGATGGTCCTCTACATGTTCATCTGCATCTGGACCTACTACGGCATGCGCCAGTCGAGCTTCGCCATCCTGTCGTTCCTCGAATACGAGTTCGTCCCCGTCTTCCTCGGCGTCGAACTGACCAGCGTGCTGCTGCGCGGTGCGCACAGGCGCGCGCGGGGACTCATGCGGGCCTGATCGTGCGAATCCTTCACTGCATTCCGACACTCGCCGGCGGCGGCGCGGAGCGGCAGCTCGCCCTGCTCGGGCCGGAGCTCGTCGCCGCGGGCCACGACGTGCACGTCGTCCTGCTGCACGGCGGTACGCATCTGCAGACGCTCGACCGCGGCGGCGTGAAGATCCACATGCTCCCCTCGCGCGGACCGCACGATCCGCGCTCCACGGTGTCGATCGCCCGCCTCATCCGCAGGCTCCGTCCCGACGTCGTGCAGACGTGGCTGGTGCAGATGGACGTCTGGGGCGGACTGGCGGCGATGTTCTGCCGCGTGCCGTGGGTCCTCTCCGAGCGCAGCTCCGCGGCGGCCTATCCCCGCAGCACCAAGATCGCCATCCGCCGCTGGCTCGGCCGCTACGCCGCGGCGATCGTGGCGAACTCGCGTGGAGGCCTCGACTACTGGAAGCGCTCCGGCAACGGCGCGCTGCGGACCGTCATCGCCAACGCGCTCGACTTCGGTCTGCTCGAAGCGGCGCGTCCCTGCGTCGAGCTGCCGGCGGACGCGCGCCTCATCCTCTACGTCGGGCGGCTGAGCGAGGAGAAAAACCTGGAGACGATCTTTCCCGCCGTCGTGCCGGTGCTCGCGGAGCGGCCCGACACGTATTTCGCGATCTGCGGCGAGGGGCCGCTCGAAGCGCAAGTGCGCGCGCTGGCCGCCGGATCGGGCGCCGGCGATCGCATCCTCATCAATGGCTTCGTCCCCGAAATCTGGAACTGGATGCGCCGCGCCGACGTCCTGATCTCCCTCAGCCGTTTCGAGGGGAATCCGAACGCGGTGGTCGAGGCTCTGGCGCTGGGATGTCCGGTCGTCCTCTCCGACATCGCCGCGCATCGCGAGCTGGCCGACGAGCGGAGCGCGATGCTGGTGGACGGTTCATCGGCCCCCGAGGCGGAGCGGGCCTTGCGCGCCACGCTGGACGACCGCGCCGCGGCGCTCGTAAGGGCGGAGGAAGGGCGGCGCTCCGTGGCGGGACGCTCCATTCGCGCGGTGGCAGAACAGTACGTCGGGATCTACGAGAAAGTGAATGTCGATGAAAATCCTTTATTCGTTCAATAAGAAGGGGGCCGAGGAGCAGTTCTGGTCCGGGGAGATCGCGGCGGCGTCGACCGAGCGGTATCAATTCATTCCGTTCAATCACGTCCAATACCTCGAGTCGATGCCGGTGCGCGCGCAACTGCTCGACGATCTCTATTACGACCGGCATCCCGGCCTCATGAAGATGTACGACGATTTTCGCGCGGTGATCGAGCGCGAGCGCCCCGAGGCGGTCATCGTCGACAATGCCATGCCGTACCATCCCGATTTCCTGCGCACCGTTCCGATCTACAAGGTCATGCGCACCTCGGACGGTCCCATTACGGCCTATGACCGCGATTTCGCGTATGCCCACGCATACGACCACATCCTCTATCACAGCCCCGCGTACAGCCGGGACATGGGGATGGCCGAGAAACTGCGGTATGTCGGCAAGGACAATACCGACTGGTGGCCGTTCGGCGTATTCGACGCCGCGTTCGACACGACGCAGACCGATGAAACGATCGTCGCCCATGAGCGCGACATCGACGTCATCTTCATCGGCTTCCCGTACCGCAACAAGCTGCCGATGATGTCGCAGGTGATGAAGGCCCTCGGCAAGCGCCTGCTGATGATCGGCTTCAACTGGAAATACAACGTCTACATGAACGCCAAGTACGGCTGGTCCGGCCTCGCGCATGGACCGATCAAGCCGGGACGCGCGTATGTCGACTATTACCAGCGCGCGAAAATCGGCTTCAACATCCACAATCGCGGCGATTACACGGTCGGCAGTTACCGACTCTTCGAATTGCCGGCCAACGGCGTCATGCAGATCTCCGACGGCGGCGAATATCTCAATGAATTCTTCGAAGTGGGCAAGGAGATCGAGCGCCATTCCAGCGCGGACGAGCTGATCGACAAGATCAGGTACTATCTCGCGCACGACGACGAACGGCGGCGCATCGCGCTCGGCGGCTACCGCCGGGCCATGAAAGACCATCGATTCAAACACCGCATGCAGCAGGCGGGCGAGCTCATCGAACGCGGCATGCAGCGCATCAACTTCCGGAGATCCTCATGAAAACTGCCATTGTCACCGGCGCGGCCGGACTCATCGGCTCGGAGTCGGTCCGCTTTCTCAGCGAGCGCGGATTCCGCGTCATCGGCATCGACAACGACATGCGCCGCTATTTCTTCGGCGACGGCGCGTCGACCCGCTGGATGGCCGACAAGCTCACCGCCACGCTGCCCGAGTTTCACAATGAGAATTTCGACATCCGCGACATCGACGCACTGTCGAAGCTCTTCGCCGAGCACTCCTCGGACATCGAGCTCGTATTGCACACCGCCGCGCAGCCGTCGCACGACTGGGCCGCGCGCGAGCCGTTGACCGATTTCACCGTCAATGCGAACGGCACGCTGAACCTGCTCGAGGTCACGCGCCGCCATTGTCCCGACGCGGTGTTCATCTTCACCTCGACGAACAAGGTCTATGGCGACCGCCCCAATACGCTGCCTCTGGTTGAACTGGAGCAGCGCTGGGAGATCGCCGAGGATCATCCGTATTACGAGCGGGGCATCGACGAATCGATGTCCATCGACAGCACGCTGCACTCGATCTTCGGCGCATCGAAAGTCGCGGCCGACGTCATGGTCCAGGAGTACGGCCGCTATTTCGGGATGAAGACCGGCGTCTTCCGCGGCGGCTGTCTCACCGGACCGGCGCATTCCGGCGCCGAGCTGCACGGCTTCCTCGCCTGGCTCATGCAGTGCGCCATCGACGGCACGCGCTATCGCATCTACGGCTATCGCGGGAAGCAGGTGCGCGACAACATCCACAGCTTCGATCTCGTCAACGCGCTCTATCACTTCTACCAGGCTCCGCGTCCCGGCGAGGTCTATAACATCGGCGGCGCGCGCTTCAGCAACTGCTCCATGCTCGAGGCCATCGCCATGTGCGAAGAGATCGCCGGCCGGAAGATGGACACCGAGTACGTCGAGACCAACCGCGTCGGCGATCACATCTGGTGGATCAGCGACGTACAGAAGTTCCGCGACCACTATCCCGGCTGGAACCTCACGAAGAACGTGCGCGACATCCTCCTGGAGATCCACGCCGCGAAGGCCACGGGCGCCGTCGCCGGCGGCCGCTGCTGAAACCCACCTCCCCAACACATGTGCGGAATCGTAGGAATCGCGCTGCGCGAGGCGCAGCCGATGCCGTTGGAGTCGATGCGCGACACGATGCGCCATCGCGGGCCCGACGACCTCGGGCTGTGGTGGTCGCGCGATCAGCGCGTCGGGTTCGGTCATTGCCGGCTGGCGATCATCGACCTTTCGCCGGGCGGGCATCAGCCGATGACCGACGGCGAGATCTCCATCGCCTTCAACGGCGAGATCTACAACTTCCGCGATCTGCGCCACGAGCTGGAGCAGAAGGGCCACGCGTTCCGCTCCGCCTCGGACACGGAAGTCGTCATCGCCGCGTATCGCGAATGGGGACCGTCGTTTCTCGAGCGGCTCAACGGCATGTTCGCGTTCGGCCTGCACGACGCGCGCAGCGGCAAGCTGCTCCTGGCGCGCGACCGGGCGGGGGAGAAGCCGCTCTTCGTCTATCACGACGGCAACCGCCTCTTCTTCGCCTCGGAGCTCAAGGCGCTCGTCGCCTCGCCTGAGTTTCCGCGGCAACTCGATCACGACGCGCTCTCGATGTACCTCGCGTACGGCTACGTGCCGGGCGATCAGTGCATTTGGCGCGGCGTGCAGAAAGTGCGGCAGGGCGAGGCTCTCGAATACGACCTCGACAGCGGCGCGCTGCGGCGCTGGAGCTACTGGCGCCTTCCCGAGCCCGACACCACGTTCGCGTCGGCCGACGATCTCGAGCACGAGCTCGAGACGCTGCTCGAGGACGCGGTGCGCCGCCAGCTCGTCGCGGCCGACGTCCCGGTCGGCATCCTCCTCAGCGGCGGCGTCGACTCCAGCCTCGTCACCGCGATGGCGGCGCGCGTCACGCCGCACGTGAAGACCTTCACCGTCGGCTTTCCGGGCCATGCGCAGTTCGACGAATCGCCGCATGCGCGGATCGTCGCGCGTGCGTTCGGCACCGAGCACACCGAGCTCGCGGCGGAGGCGGCGAGCGTCGACATCCTGCCGCGGCTCGCGCGTCAGTACGACGAGCCGATCGCCGACGAATCGATCGTCCCGACCTATCTCGTCTCGCGCCTCATCCGCCAGCACGCCACCGTGGCCCTCGGCGGCGACGGCGGCGACGAGCTCTTCGCCGGTTATCCGCACTACTCGTGGCTGCTGCGCCAGGATCGACTGCGGCGCTTCGTCCCGTGGCCGCTGCGTTACGCGGCGAGCGTCGCGGCGGCGCATCTCCTGCCGCCGGGAGCGCCGGGTCGCAATCACTTCATCGGCTTCCGCAACGGCGCGTCGGAGAGCATCGCGCACATCAATCTCTTCTTCGACCGCGTCACGCGCCGCAAGCTCCTCGGCTACGACGGCGGCGCGGAGCGCTATCGCGCGACGCTCGTGCGCGGCGACTACTCGCTCCTCCGCCGCGCGACCGAGACCGACTTCCGCTCGACGATGGTCGACGAGTACCTGGTGAAGGTCGACCGCGCGTCGATGCTGACGTCGCTCGAGATCCGCGCGCCGTTCCTCGATCACCGCCTCATCGACTTCGCGTTCCGCCGCGTGCCCGATTCGCTGAAGGCGACGACCGACGAGCGGAAGATCCTCCCGCGCCGCCTCGCGCGACGCATCCTCCCACGTGAGCTCGACGTCGATCGCAAGCAGGGCTTCTCGCTTCCGCTGGCGAGCTGGTTCAAGCAGGGTTGGGGCGATTACATCGAGGAGCTGCTGACCTCCTCGGAATCGATCTTCGACAAGAGCGCGGTGCGCGCGCTGCTGCGCGGCCAGCGCCGCGGGCTGCGCAACGGCAACCGGCTCTTCGCCCTGATGATGTTCGAGCTCTGGCGCCGCGAATATCGCCCCCGGATCTGATGCTCACCGACTACTCCGACATCGTCCGCATGCAGCACCGCAGCACGCAACGCGCGCTGCGCAGCGGCGCGCGGCACCTCGCCCTCGACGCGCTGAGCATGCGCGACGCGCTCTCCGGCTCGCCCGAGCTGGAGCGTCCGCGCGTGCACGTGCTCTACCTGCATCACGTGCTGCGTGACGAGGAGAATGCGTTCCGCCGGCTGATCGCCTGGCTGCGCGAGCGGCACACGTTCGTCTCGTACTCCGACGCCGTGCGCCGCATCCGCGACGGCGCGATCGACCGGCCGTACGTCGCCATCACCTTCGACGACGGCATGCGCAACAACCTGCGCGCGGCGGAGCTGTTGTCGTCCGAGGGGATCTCCGCCTGCTTCTTCGTCTGCGATTCGATGGCCGAGGAGCGCGATCCGGATCGCATCGCGGAGTTCTGCGCGAACGAGCTGCACATCCCGCCGGCGGAGTTTCTGTCGTGGGACGACATGCAGCAGTTGCTGCGATCGGGACACGAGATCGGCAATCACAGCGCCAGGCACAAGACGCTCGCGACGTTGCCGGCCGCGGAGCTCGCGGATGACATCGGCGGCTCGCTCATGCGCCTGCGTAATCACCTCGGGCATGTCGAGCACTTCGCCTGGCCGCGCGGACGCTTCCAGCATTTCAGCGCGGCGGCGGTGGACGAAGTGTTCAAGGCAGGCCACACCTCGTGCGCCTCGGCGGAGCGTGGAGCGCACGTCGCCGCCGAGCCGGTGCGCGAAAGGCTCTGCATCCGCCGCGATCAGGTCATCGCCGCGTGGCCGCTGCGGCACGCGCGCTATTTCATCGCCCGCAGCAGCCGCCTGGCGACACCCGCGATGAACGCATGGCCCGCGGAGTGGGCGCGATGAGGATCGTCATCCTCACCGGCATGGGGCGCGGCATGGCCTCGCTCGCGCTCCCCGCGTTGCGCAAAGCGGGGCACGACGTCGCCGGCGTCATCTACTCCGAGGAGCAGATCGTCGACCGGAAGAAATGGTTCCGGCGGCGCTTGAAGAAAGTCGTGCGCATCGGACTCCTCGGGGCGATCAACGGCATCCGCATGCGCGACTGGTTCGGCGACGCGCCTGCCGCGCTCCTCGGCATCGGCGAAATCGCGGAGGTCGCGGCCGCGCACGGCGTGCCGTTCGAAACGACGCCCGCCATCAACACCGATCGCACCGTCGAGCTGATGACGCGCTTCGCTCCCGACATCGCGCTCTCCCTCGGCAACAGCTACATCGGCAAGCGCGTCTTCTCCATCCCTCGCTACGGCATGCTGAACATTCATCACGAGCTGCTCCCCGAATACCGCGGCGCGCAGACGCTGCTGTGGGAGCTGCACGACGGAAGGGCCATGACCGGCTACACCATCCATCGCATCGACGCCACGATCGACGGCGGCGCGATCCTGCTGCGCCGCGAAGTCCCGGCCGACCTCGCGCCGGCGCTGCGCGACAGTGTCATTCGCACGTGCGCGAAGGTCTACGCCGCGAGCATCGACGGGCTGCTCGAAGTGCTGAGCGATTTCGAATCGTTCGCCGACGCCGGCAGCACGCAGGGCCGCAGCGGACGCTCCTTCACTACGCCGACGTTCGGGCAGTACCTGAAGATCGCACGCAATCACCGGCGTCTCGCCGCGGAGGCGAGGCATTGAAAGAGTCCTTCATCGAGATCCTGCGCTGCCCGTCGTGCAAGGGCACGTTGTCGCGATCGGGCGACACGCTCACCTGCAGCGGATGCAGCGCGTCGTATCCGATCGTCAACGACATCCCGCGCTTCGTCTCGCCCGAGAACTACGCCAGCAACTTCGGCTTTCAGTGGAACCGCTTCTCCGCGACGCAGCTCGATTCGCGCACCGGCGTGCCGATCTCGCGCGAGCGTTTTCTGCGGCAGACCGGCTGGGATGAGACGACGCTGCGCGGCAAGCGCGTGCTCGACGCCGGCTGCGGCGCGGGACGCTTCGCCGAGGTCGCGCTCTCGCTCGGCGCGGAAGTCGTGGCCATCGACTACTCGTCCGCCGTCGATGCCGCGCAGCGCAATCTGCAGCCGCACGATCGGCTGCACCTCGCGCAGGCCGACATCTACCGCCTTCCCTTCGTCCCCGGCACCTTCGACTTCGTCTACTCCCTCGGCGTCCTGCAGCACACGCCCGACGTGAAGCGCGCGACGCAGGCGGTGATCGAGATGGCGAAGCCGGGTGGCGGCGTGACCGTCGACCTCTATCTCCGCCGCTGGACGAACGTGCTCGAGCCGAAGTACTGGTTCCGTCCGATCACCACGCGGATGAAGCAGGAGCGCCTCTTCGCCGCGATCGAGCGCACGGTTCCCGCGCTGCTCGCGGTCAGCAACGCGGTGCGGCGCATCCCGAAAGTCGGGCGTTACGCGCAGAAGCTCGTGCCGGTGGCGAACTACCGCGGCGTGTACGCGCTCAACGACCGGCAATTGCGCGAGTGGGCGGTGCTCGATACGTTCGACTGGTTCGGGCCGCGCTTCGATCAGCCGCAGGATGCGACGACGTTGCGGCAATGGCTCGCCGAGGCAGGGCTCGAGCAGATCGACGTGCATCACACGTATCACCTCACCGGCCGAGGCGTGCGGCCGGCATGAACGCGGTCAGCGTCGGCATCGACGCGTCGAATCTGCGTGCGGGCGGAGGCGTCACGCATCTCACGGAGATCGTTCGCCATCTCGAGCCGGAGGCCGCCGGGATCGGGCGGGTGACGGTGTGGGGGAGCGCGCGGACCCTCGCGCAACTGCCGGATCGTCCGTGGCTGACGCGCGCGCACGAGCCTGCGCTGGACGGTGCGCTGCCGCGGCGACTCTGGTGGCAGCGTTTCCGATTGCCGCGCCTCGCCGCGCGCTGCGACGTCCTCTTCGCGCCCGCTGCTTCAGGCCGGGCGCGCTTTCATCCGTACGTCACGATGTGCCGCAACATGCTGCCGTTCGATCGCAAGGAGATGTGGCGCTACGCGTTCTCGCGGATCTTCTTCCGCCTCGCGCTGCTGCGCGTCGGACAGGCCGCGGCATTTCGCGATGCCGACGCGGTGATCTTCCTCAACGATTACGCGCGCCGCATCGTGGCCCAGGAAACGGGTGAGCGTGCGGAGTACACCGTGATTCCGCATGGAGTGAGCGATCGCTTCCGCAGCGCGCCGCGCGAACAGAACGGCGTCGCGGACCGGCCGTTTCGATTTCTCTACACGTCGATCATCGACCTCTACAAACATCAGTGGGAAGTCGCCGAGGCCGTGCTGCGACTGCGCGAAGAGGGACTGAACATCGTGGTCGATTTCGCCGGACCGGCGTATCCGCCCGCGATGCGCAAGGTCGAAGCGGTGCTGACCCGGCATCCGGACGCGCGTGGTGCGGTGAATTTCCTCGGTCCCGTCGCGCACGCCGATCTGCCTTCGCTGTACGCGCGCGCCGACGCCTTCGTCTTCGCGTCGACGTGCGAGAACATGCCGAACATCCTCATCGAAGCGATGGCCGCCGGTCTGCCGATCGCCTGTTCCCGATCGGCGCCGATGCCGGAGATCCTGCAGGACGGAGGTGTTTACTTCGATGCCGAGGATCCCGCCTCGATCGCGGACGCGCTGCGCTCATTGGTCGCCGATCCCGCGTTGCGGGCGGCGAAGGCGGCGCGCGCGTTCGAGCTCGCATCCGCTTTCTCCTGGACCCGTTGTGCGAACGAGACCTTCACCCTTTTGGCCGCTGTTGCCCGGAGAGCTCATGAATGATCTGAAGTCCGTGGTTCGTCAGCATTGGGAGGACGAGACCTGCGGCACGCGGTACGGCGAAGAGCAGGACCGGCGCGCCTGGTTCCATTCCATCGCCTCGGCGCGCTATCAGATCGAGCCGTACATCACGACGTTCGCCGATTTCCCCTCCGCGCGCGATCTCGACGTCCTCGAGATCGGCGTCGGCGCGGGGAGCGATTTCAGCAACTGGTGTCCGTACGCGCGGCACGTCACGGGCGTCGATCTGACCGATGCGGCGATCGCGCTCACCGGCGAGCGGCTCGCGCTGTTCGGCGTACCGCAGGAGCGCTACTCGTTGCGACGCGCCGATGCCGAGGCGCTGCCGTTCGACGACGCGACGTTCGACCTCGTCTACTCGTGGGGCGTGCTGCATCACACGCCCGACACGCCGAAGGCCTTCGCGGAGACGCTGCGCGTATTGAAGCCGGGCGGGCGGTTGAAGGCGATGATCTATCACGTGCCATCGTGGACCGGACTGCTGCTGCAGGCGCAGCACGGCTGGCTGCGCGGAAAGTTCGGACTGACGCAGAAGCAGGCGCTCTTCGATCACCTCGAGAGTCCCGGAACGAAGGCCTACACCGTCGCCGAGGCGCGCAAGTTGATCGAAGGCGCCGGCTATCGCGACGTGCGTCTCTCCACCTCGCTCAATCCCGGCGATCTCATGACGCTCCGGCTGAGCCAGAAGTACGACCGCGCGATCTATCGCCTGATCTGGCGCGTCTATCCGCGCTGGTTCGTGCGCCTCCTCGGCGATCGTTTCGGTCTCAACCTGATGATCGAAGCGCGGAAGCCCGTTTAATCGAATGTGCGGCATTGCCGGAGCGGTGAATTGGGGCGACGCGGCGACGCTCGCACGGATGACCGAGGTGCAGCATCACCGCGGTCCCGACGACGGCGGCACGTGGACGCACACGACGCCGTCCGGCGAATGGGTCGGCCTCGGCTCGCGGCGTCTCGCCATCCTCGATCTCTCGCCCGCGGGCCACATGCCGATGTCGACGCCCGACGGCCTGATCACCGTCGCGTACAACGGCGAGATCTACAACTACCCCGAGCTGCGCCGCGAGCTGGAGGCGGCCGGTCAGCAGTTCCGCTCGAACAGCGACACCGAGGCGATTCTCTATCTCTACGAGCGCCTCGGCACCGCTTGCTTCAAGCGCCTGAACGGCATGTTCGCGCTCGCGATCTGGGACAAGCGCAACGACTCGCTCGTCCTGGCGCGCGATCACTTCGGCATCAAGCCGCTCTACTACACGACGCGCAACGGACGCCTCGCCTTCGCGTCCGAGGTGAAGGCGATCCTCGAGCTGCCCGATGTGCAGCGCGAGGTCGACCTCTTCGCGCTGCGGCAGTACCTCACGTTTCTCTGGACGCCCGATCCGCGCACGATGTTCGCCGGCGTCGAGAAATTGCCCGCGGGCCATTTCGCGGTCTTCCGCAACGGTCAGCTCGCGATCGAGCAGTTCTGGGACCTGAAGTATCCGGCGGCCGGACATCGCTTCACTCGCGATGAGCGCGACGTCGCGCACGAGCTGCGCGAGCGTTTCGGCGCGGTCGTGCGCAGCCAATTGCTCAGCGACGTGCCGCTCGGCGCGTTCCTCAGCGCGGGCATCGACTCTAGCGCGATCGTCGCCGCAATGGCCGCCGCCAGTCCGCTGCCGGTGCGCACCTTCACCATCGCCTTCCCGGAAAAGTACCGGCGGGGCGAAGTGCATCTCGACGACACCGACGTCGCCGCGCGCACTGCGAAGCATTTCGGCTGCGCGCACACGCACATCGTCGTCGAGCCCGACGTCGTCGATCTCCTGCCGAAGCTCGTCTGGCACATGGACGAGCCGACCGCCGATCCGGCCATCGTCATGGCGTATCTCGTCAGCCGCGAGGCGCGCCGCGACGTCACCGTCCTCCTCTCCGGCATCGGCGGCGATGAGCTCTTCGGCGGCTATCGCAAGTACCGCGCGCACGAACTGGCGGAGACGTATCGCCGCGTGCCGCGCTTTATGCGCGAGCAACTGATCCGCCGCGCGGTCGATGCGCTGCCGTCGATGCGCGGCAGCCGGTTGAAGGGCTACGTCCGCCTGGCGAAGAAGATGGTACGCAGCGGATCGCTCGCGCCGGTCGACCGCTTCCTGATGGACAGCGTCTATCTCACCGACGACGTCCAGCGCGAGCTCGCGCCGTCGCTCCTCGCCCTCGGCGACGCACGCGTCGAGCATCTCCGCTACTTCGACGCAACGCGCGACGCCGACTTCGTGAATCAGATGCTCTACGTCGACACCAAGGCGTTCATGGTCAGTCTCAACCTGAACTACAACGACAAGATGAGCATGGCCTCGTCGGTCGAGGTGCGCGTGCCGTTTCTCGACTGGGAGTTCGCGGAGTGGGTGGCGCGGAACGTCGACCCGCGATTCAAGCTGCGCGGCGGGACGACGAAGCACATCCTGCGCGAGGCGATGCGCGACGTGCTGCCGGCCGAGGTGCTGCAGCAGAAAAAGGCGGGCTTCGGCGCGCCGGCCGATTACTGGCTGGCGAACGAGCTGCGGGAGATGGTCGACGATCTGCTGAGCGAGAGCGCGATCCGCCGGCGCGGGTACTTCGATCCCGCGCCGGTCCGCCGCATGATCGACGAGCAGCGCCGCGGCCGCGCCGACTGGTCGCTGCAGATCTGGCAGTTCCTCACCTTCGAGCTCTGGCTCCGCACCTTCATCGACCGGCCGCCCACCCATGACGGATAGCAGATAGCGGATAGCAAGAGGAGCGAAACCTTGCTATCCGCTATCTGTCATGGGCGGGTGGTGGTCCTCATCGCGGTCCCACGATGTGCCAGCTCAGGTTCGTGTCGCTCGGGAAGACGTAGGTGTTGACGATCGATCCTCCCGACATGATCCAGGCCTGGTTCACGCCGTTGGTGTAGTTGCGCTGCGCGATGTCGTCCGTCGTGTCGGCGTTGTAGCGCGCGACCGCGTTCAGCTCGATGTTCGGGTCGAAGATCGTGTAGAGGTTCTTCGACGACGAGAACGTCGCGCCGTTGCTGCCGGTCATGAACCAGACATCGACGCGCCCGCTGCTCGAGTTGCGCCAGAGGAAATCGGGAACGCCGTCGCCGTTGAAATCGCCGCTTCCCTGGATGTGCCAGGTGAGATCGGCGAGCTGGCTGCCGGCGTTCGTGGAGCTGAGCAGCGTGCCGCCGTTCATGTACCAGATCACGTTGAAGCCGCTGCTGTAGTGACGCCAGAGCAGGTCCGGTTTGCCGTCGCGATTGAAGTCGTTGACCGACTCGATCCGCCAGGCCAGATCGGTGACGCTCGGAAGCGTCAGCGACGACAGGAACGTGGCGCCGTTCATCAGCCACACCGTATCGGCGCCGGTGGCGAAGTTCCGCCAGACGATGTCCTGCTTGCCGTCGCCGTTGAAGTCGCCCGCGCCGACGATGTGCCAGTTCAGATCGGCCACCGCCGGGAAGGCCGCGGATGCGATCAACTGTCCGGTCGACGACAGGAACCACAGCCGGTTGTCGCCGGTGGAGAAGTTGCGCCAGATCAGATCGGCGATGCCGTCGCCGTTGAAGTCGCCGCGGATCGCGGAGGTCGACGCCGGAGGATTGACCGTGATCGTCGCCGTCGCGCTGTTGACCGCACCGCACGCGTTGCTCACGCGCACCCAGTAGCTCGTCGTCGACGTCGGCGCGACGTTGATCGACTGGCTCGTCGCCACCGGCGTCGAGGTGTTGCCGCTCGCTCCCTGGTACCACTGGTAGGTCAGCGGAGCGGTGCCGGTCGCGGTGACGGCGATGTTGACCGCCTGGCCGCGGGTGATCGTTCGCGACTGCGGCTGCGCCGTGATCGCCGGAGCGGTGCACGTCGGCGGCGGAGTGGTGGTGTTGGGATAGACCGCCGCGACGGCGTGTTGATCCCACGCCTGCAGCGCCGCGTTCAGTCCGCCGCTGACGAACGATTTCATGATCGCCTGGTTGGAGCACTCCAGCGACGGATCGTTCGAGCAGGGACCGTTCGAGTCGCGCGTCTGATCGGAGTGGCGGAAGCCGAGGGTGTGTCCCATCTCGTGCGCCACCGCGCTGTTGAAGTCTCCGTTGTTGAACAGCAGCGTGCAGTTGGCCAGGCCGCGGTTCATCTCGACGTCGCCTTCCTTCGTCGTGACGAACGTCTCTCCGTTGAGCGAATGCGTGCCGGACGCCGAGGTCACGCCGCCGAGGCCGAGCGTGCCGCTGTAGCTGTTCGACGTGCAGGTGAACGGGCTCACGCCCCACGAGCTGAGGTCGCGCTCGAACAGCACCGTGTTCGCGTTGTCGGCCGCGTGCAGTCCCTGCGTGTGGGACCCGTTGTCGGTGCCGCCGTAGACGTAGTTCACGTTCGAGTTCGGATCGCCGTTCCACGAATTGATCGACGTCTGCACGGCGGTGCTCCCGCCGCCCGGCGCTCCCGGCTCCGTGGTCGTGCCGGTGAAGAACGTGACGCCGTTCGGGAAGACGTTCCAGCGTGCGCCCTGGCTGCCGCTGATGAACATCGTGTACGACGTGGCGGTGAACGCGGCGTTCGTCACCGCGCTGAACGAGCGGCCCGTGCGCGGACGGCTCGCCGGAGACTCGACGAAGTAGTCTTCGCTCGCTTTGCGCGACGCGACTTCCGCGCGGATGAACTGCAGGAACGCCTGTTCGTCGCGCGCCCGCTCGCGATGCACGCGGAGATCGGGATCCCAGCCGACGATTTCTTCCGCGTCGCGCGCCAGCAGCCGGCGTCCCGAGGCATCGGACGTAAACGAGAACTTGCCGAGCACGAGATCGGTGACCGACCAGCGCTCAGGACCTGTGCGGGTGAGGAACAACAACACGCGCCTCCCCTGCTCGAAGCGCGGGGAGCCGGCGATGTACGAGGCGAGGTTGCCGACTTCGCCGCCCGGCTCGAAGACGTCGAGCGTGTCGTTCGGCGCGGGACCTTTGACGACCTCGTCGACGACAATTTTTGTCACGGTTTCGATGCCGCCTTCGTTGTTGAGCTGGCCGTAGGAAAGCGTCGGAGTGCCGATGACGATCGCATCCGCGCGGCGAATCATGGCGTGGTCATCAGGGACGACAAACGTCGCAGCGTGAGTGGTATGGCTGAGTACGAAGCCGAAAATGACGAGAGCGGAACGGAGGAGGAAGGTACGATTGGATGAGCTCATGGTGACCTTTACGCGCGGAAGTGACGAGCAACCGGCAGGCCAGAAAAAACGGTTCTCGGTGCTGGCTGACGTGCTCCGCAGCCGCCTGGCGACGAACGCGACCTGGAATGTCATCGGGGCGGTTTTCAATCAAGGCAGCACGTTCGCCCTCGGCATCGTCGTGGCGAAGGCGCTCGGCCGCGAGCCGTACGGCTCGTTCGCGTTTCTCCAGGGAACGCTGCTGATGTTCACCTCCATCGCGCAGCTCGCCCTCGGCTTCGCCACGATCAAGTACGTCTCCGAGTACCGCGCCCTGCAGCGCGAGCGCGCGGGGCGGATCATCGGGGCCAGTCTCTCCATCGCGCTGCTCACCGGCTTCGTGGCCATGGCCCTCGCCGCCGGCGGATCGCAATTGCTGGCCTCGCGCGCCGCGCATCAGCCGCAGCTCGCGCCGCTCATCCTCTTCGGCTCGCCGACGATTTTCTTCACCACCGTCGGCGCGATTCTCACCGGCGTGCTCGCCGGTCTGGAGCGCTTCCGGACCATCGCCGTCACCGGCGTGATCGCCGGCATCGCGTACATCGCGCTCGGTACGGCCGGCGCGTTGAAGCTGAATCTGCGCGGCGTGGCGATCGCGCTCGCGATGAGCGCCGCGCTGCAGTGCTTCATCCTGCTGCTGGCGGCGAGACGCGAGGCGAGACGCTTCGGCATCGAGGTGCGGCCGGGCGGCATCGCCGACATCCGCGCGGAGAGCGAGGCGCTGATCCACGTCACGCTGCCGTCGACGTTGATCGGCTTCACCTACATGGGCGGCCTCTGGGTGGCGATGGCGATTCTCGCCCGCCAGCAGAACGGCATCACGCAGGTCGCGCTGTTCAACGCCGCGAACACTCTGCGGGTGCTCGTCAACTTCGTCCCCGCGCTGATCAACAGCGTCGGCTTTCCGCTGCTCAGCAGCCGGAAAGGAGAGGCCGACAAGGCGGGATACCGGCGCGCCTTCCGGGCGAATCTCGCGGCGGTCGTCGGCGTGGCGCTCTGCGGCGCGATCGCGGTCGCCGTGGTGGGACCGCTGATCCTCAGGCTTTACGGGCCGTCGTTCCTGACCGGCTATCCGGTGCTGCTCATCCTCCTGCTGGCGACGATTCCGGAAGCGGCGGCGATCGCCGCGTATCAGGTCGTGCAGACGCACGGAAGCATCTGGTGGACGTTGCTGTACGTCGCGCTCCCTCGCGACCTCACGACGATCGTCGCGGTGATGCTGCTCGCGCCACGCTTCGGCGCGGCGGGACTGGCCGGCGCGATCCTCCTCGGCACTCTCTTCGGATTCTGCGGCGCGATGATGCTCTTCTTTCGCGTCCGGCATCTCGCCATGGCGGAAGCGGCGTGATCGACTTCCGGCGGCTCCGGCTCCTGATCGACACCGCGCGCTACGTCACTCCGTCGCAGCAGCGGGCGCGGGTGCGCGCACGGGCCGCGCGCACGTTCCGCCGCGTGCTGCGCAAGCGCTTCACGCCGCCGCGCGACGTGCGGGTCGCGCCGCATGTGCCGATCGCGGCCGCGCCGGCGCATCCGCACGACGGCGTCACGTTTCGCTTTCTCTCGCACGAGATCCGCGAGCCGCGGTGGGACGAGCCGCGTGCATCGCAGCTCTGGCGCTTTCACCTGCACTACTTCGACTACGCGCTCGATCTCGACGCGGCGTCGTTCACGCGGCTGGCGCAATCGTGGATGCGCGAGAACGTCGTGATGAACGGCGACGGCTGGCATCCGTATCCGCTCTCGCTGCGCATCGTGAACTGGTCGCGTGCACTCGATTTCTTTGCACTCGACGCGGACTTCGCCGCGGAGCTCGCGCGCAGCATCTACGGCCAGACGCGCTTCCTCTTCGACAACCTCGAGCACGACGTGCGCGGCAATCACCTGCTGAAGAACATCCGCGCCCTGATCTGGTCGGGCGTGATGTTCGAAGGGGACGAGGCGCGGCGCTGGCTCGACGAAGGGATGCGTCTGCTGCGGATCGAAGTCGACGAGCAGGTGCTCGCCGACGGCGGCCACTTCGAGCGCGTCCCGGCGTATCACGTCGTCGTGCTGCGCGATCTCACCGAGACCGCGGAGTGGCTGCGGAAGAACCGCGAATGTCCGGCGTGGCTCGATGACGCGATCGCGCGCATGAATCAGTTTCTCGAGACGATCACGGGACCGGGCGGCCGGTTGCCGTTGTTGAAAGACACGACCTTCGATGCCGTGGGCAGTGGGCCGTTGGCCGTTAGCCGGCCCACTGTCAACGGCCAACTGCCCACTCCGTCGTCCGGCTATGCCGTCATTCGCGACGAGCGCATCTTCCTCATCGCCGACGTCGGCGAGCCCTGCCCGTCGTATCTGCCCGCGCATGCGCACGCCGACATGTTCTCGTTCGAGCTCACCGTCGGCGGCGCGCCGCTGATCGTCGACTCCGGCGTCTACGAATACGCGGAAGGTCAGTGGCGCGACTGGTTCCGCTCCACCGCGGCGCACAACACCGTCGAGATCGCGGGAACGAATCAGAGCGAGGTGTGGGGGAGCTTCCGCGTGGCGCGCCGTGCAAAGCCGCGCAACGTCCGATTCACGCGCACGGACGACGGCTGGCTGATCGAGGGGGAGCACGACGGCTACCTGCGATTGCATCCGCCGGTGATCCACCGCCGCGCCATCCGCTACGTCAGCTACAAGGCCGTCATCGTCACCGACGACATCCTCGGCGAAGGGGAGACCGAGGCCGCGAGCTATCTGCATCTCCATCCCGAGGCAACCTTGAAGAACTTCACCAGCAGCGTGCCGGTCGAAGAGACCGAGGGGTGGTACTCCGAGCGATTCGGAGAGAAGCGCCGCAATCGCGTGCTGGTGATGCGCCACCGCGGAGCGATGCCGTTCCGCATCACGTACGAGATTCCGATCGCATGAAAATCGCCGTCTATTCGCACTACTACTCGCCGGAGATCGGCGCGCCGTCCGCGCGGTTTCAGGACCTGACGCGCGAATGGATCCGTCACGGCGACGCCGTGCAGGTCTTCACCTGCGTGCCGAATCATCCCGCCGGCGTCATCTATCCCGGCTACGAGAAGCGCTGGTATCAGCGCGAGATGCTCGATGGCGCCGAGGTCCATCGGGTCTGGACCTACGTCACGCCGAACAAGGGCTTTCTGAAGAAGAGCATCGGCCACGTCTCCTTCTGGCCCTCGGCCATCCTGGCCAGCCGGAAGCACCTGCGCGAGACGCCCGACGTCTTCATCGGCACCTCGCCGACGTTCTTCGCGGCGATGGCGGCGGACCACGTCGCGCGCGTCCGCAAGCGTCCCTTCGTCATGGAAGTGCGCGACCTCTGGCCGGCGCTCTTCATCGAGCTCGGCGTGCTGAAGAACCGGACGATGATCGCCATGCTGGAGAAGCTCGAGCTCTCGCTCTACCGGCATTCATCGCGCGTGGTGACGGTGACGGAGTCGTTCCGCCAGGACCTCATCCGCCGCGGCGTTCCCGACTGGAAGGTGAAGACCATCCCGAACGGCGCCGACATCGATTTCTGGACCGACCGCGGCGAAGGAAGCGCGTTGCGCGCGCGGCTCGGCATCGGCGACGACGAGCTCGTCGTGCTCTACATCGGCGCGCACGGGATCTCCCAGACGCTCACCAGTGTCCTGCGCGCCGCCGCGCGTCTGCGCGACCGGCGCGACGTCCGTTTCCTCTTCGTCGGCGAAGGGGCGGAGAAGGAGAAGCTGCTCGCCTTCGCCGCGCAGGAGAAACTGGCGAACGTCACCTTCATCGATCCGGTGGGGAAGGACGAAGTGCGCGCCTACTACTCGCTCGCCGACGTCTGTCTCGTGCCGCTGCGCGACATTCCGCTCTTCAGCACCTTCATCCCGTCGAAGATGTTCGAGATTCTCGCCATGCAGCGGCCGATCATCGGCTCGTTGCGCGGCGAGGCCGCGGAGATCCTGGAGCGATCGGGCGGCGCGATGATCGTCCCGCCCGAAAACGACGAGGCACTTGCGGACGCGATCGTGCGGATGCACGAGATGGGCGCCGCTGCACGCGCGGCGATGGGGGCGCGGGGACGCGATTACGTCGTGGCGAAGTACTCGCGCGCGGCGCTCGCGGCGACGTATCGCGAGGTGATGTCGGAAGCGATGACCGATTTCGCCGCGGGGCACCGATGACCGTCGTCCTCACCGGCGCCACCGGCTTCACCGGCTCGCATCTCCTCGCGCAGCTCCTCGCGCGCGGCATCCGTCCGCGCTGCCTCGTGCGCCCGACGAGCGACACGCGCGACCTGCGCACCGCCGGCGTCGAGATCATCGAAGGCGACCTCGGCGACGAGGCGTCGCTGGCGCGCGCGTTCGACGGCGCGGACGTGCTGCTCAACACCGCGTCGATCGGCTTCGGCCACGGGCCCGGCATCGTCGCCGCGGCGGAGCGCGCAGGCATCTCGCGGGCGGTCTTCATCAGCACGACCGCGATCTTCACCACGCTCAACGCGAAGACGAAGTCGGTGCGGATGGCGGCGGAGGAGACGATCCGGACGAGCGGTCTGCGCTGGACGATCGTCCGGCCGACGATGATCTACGGCACGGCGCGCGACCGGAACATGGCGCGCCTCGTCCGCTACCTCTCGCGCTGGCCGGTGATGCCGGTCGGCGGGCGGGGGGAGCACCTGCTGCAGCCGGTTCACGTCGACGACGTCGCCCGGGCGGTGCTGCTGGCGCTCGATCACGACGCGGCGATCGGCCGCGCGTACAACATCGCGGGCAAGTCGCCGCTCACCTTCAATGCGGTCGTCGACGTCGTCGCGGCGCAGCTCGGCCGGCGCGTGTGGAAACTGCACCTGCCGGTGGCGCCGGTCGCGGGCGTGCTCGCGCTCGCGGAGCGCGCCGGCCTGCGGCTGCCGGTCAAGTCCGAACAGATCCGCCGGCTCAACGAGGACAAGGCGTTCGACTACTCGGAGGCGGCGCGCGACCTCGGCTTTGCGCCGATCGCGTTCGAGGAGGGGATCGCGCGGGAGATCGCGGCGCTCGGCTTCGGCCGAAAATGAAACGGCGGACGTTTCCGTCCGCCGTTTCACGAAGCGTTGTGAGAGAGCTTATTGGCCAGCGGTGCTGGAGCTGACGTTCTGCTGTCCGGTGTTGTTGGAGATGACGTTGCTCTGGAAGCCGAGGATCGTGCCGGTGGCGCCGCTGCCGTCACCCGATCTCGCCACACCGTTGGTGGTGTTCTTGGTGACGATGTTGCGCGACATCACGCAGGTCGGAGCGCCGACCAGGCCGCAGAACACGCCGTTCGCGTTGCGGGCGATAGTGGTCGACTCGATCGCCAGGTACGTCGAGCCCTGCTCGGCGAGGATGCCGGTGGCCGTGTTGCCCGAGAAGTTCGAGCGCGAGATGTACGCCTCGGTGTTCACGCCGCCGTCGAAGCCGTTGCTGCCGTTGCTCACGACGCGCGCGTTGTCGATGTTCACGCGGGTGGTCGTGCCACCGGTCGGGAAGCAGGCGATGCCGTGCGAGGAGTTGTTTCTGATCGTGGTGTTGAAGATGTTCACGAACAGAGCCACCGTGCCCTCCAGCGAGATACCGCGCTGGAAGCCGTAGACCGAACAATTCTCGATCGTGACGGTCGACGCTGCCAGGACGCGGATGCCGTTGGTCGCACCGCTGACGCCTTCGACGTCGAGGCCGCGCAGGCTGACCGGCGACGTGGAGGTGGCGTTGACGAGGATGGCCGTCGCGCCGGACTGCAGCACGCCGCCCATGAACGGCGACGCGTCGATCGTGATCGCCTTGGTGATCGTCACCGCGCCGAAGCCTGCGGAGTCGATCGCATTGATGATGCCGCCCGTCGCGGTCTTGCTGATCGCGCCCGCGAACGTCTTGCAGGGAGCGGTGCGGCTGCAGGGGTTTGCATCGTCGCCGACGCCCGAAACCCAGGTGCGGGTGGCCTGGGCGTGCGCCATGGACGCAATGCCGAGCGTCAACGCCAAAAGAATTCCTTGAATCTTCCTCATGAAAACTCTCCTCCTGTTGTCGCGACGCTTTTTTGGGCGCGCGGGATCTTGGTTGTGGGAACTTCCCGACGGGGGATAGCGAGCATTATAAGCGTCTTTCCGGAAGCGGCTGTGCTCTAAGTCACAAAATTCGCAACCGCCGTTGCGGACAGACCGATATATGGACCGATTACGGTAACTATCGCATAGACTCGACCCCAATGAAACAGTTGATTCAGTCCGTTAGCACGGGTGAGCTCGCCGTGCTCGACGTACCGTCTCCACAAGTCCCGCGCGGCGGAATTCTCGTTCGAACCCACGCCTCGCTCGTCTCCGCCGGCACGGAGCGCAACATGGCCTCCTTTGCCCAGGCGAACCTGCTGCAGAAGGCGCGCTCGCGCCCCGATCTGGTCCGCCAGACCATCGCCAAGGCGCGGCGCGACGGCATCCTCGACACCATCGACGCCGTCCGCAACCGCCTCGATCAACCGATGCCGCTCGGCTACTCCGCGGCAGGCGAAGTCATTGAGGCGGGTGCAGATGCGGGCGGCTTCAAGACCGGCGACCGGGTCGCCTGCGCCGGCGGCGGCTACGCCGTCCATGCCCAGATCATCGCCGTCCCGCGCAACCTTGCGGTGCCGATCCCTGAAAACGTCACCTTTGACCAGGCCGCGTTCACCACGCTCGGCGCGATCGCCATGCACGGCATCCGGCTCGCGGGTGTGCAGCTCGGCGAGACCGTCGCCGTCATCGGCTGCGGACTCCTCGGACTGATGACCGTACAGATGCTCCGCGCCGCCGGCTGCATCGTCCTCGGCCTCGACCCGAATCAGTCGCGCGCCACGCTCGCTCAACACCTCGGCGCGCACTGGGCGGGGAGCGACTCCGCGGAGCTGGCCTCGCGCGTCGCCGCCGCGTCGTCGGGGCAGGGAGCCGACGCCGTGCTGATCACCGCTGACACGACCAGCAACGAGCCGGTCGAGCTCGCGGCGGAGATCGCCCGCAAGCGAGGCGTCGTGATCTCGGTCGGCGCGGTCGGGACGCAGATCCCGCGCAAGCCGTACTTCGAAAAAGAGCTCGACTTCCGGATCTCGCGCTCGTACGGCCCCGGCCGCTACGACGCGGAGTACGAACAGAAGGGCCACGACTATCCGTACGAGTACGTCCGCTGGACAGAGAACCGCAACATGCGCGGCTTCGTCGAGTTGATGTCGAGCGGCGCGGTCAACGTCGAGGCGCTGATCACGCATCGCTTCGACATCGAACAGGCGGAGCGCGCTTACGACCTGATCATGGGGCGCACCGAGGAGCCGTTTCTCGGGGTGGTGTTGGGGTATGCGGCGGAGCCGTCGTTCGCGCGAACGGTCGCGTTGCCGGTTGCCGGTTCCCGGTTGCCGGCCACTGGTAACCGGGAACCGGCACCCGTCTCGATCGGAGTCGCCGGCGCCGGATTGTTCGCCAACGCCGTCCTCCTCCCCGCATTGAAAAAAACGGAAGGCATCGAGCTGGTCTCAATCAGCAGCGCCGCGGGAGTCAGCGCGCGCAGCGCGGCGCAGAAGTTCGGCTTCGCCTCGGCGTCGACGAGCTTCAGCGACATGCTCGCCGATCCGCGCATCAACACCGTCGCCATCCTCACGCGCCATGACCTTCACGCGCAGCAGGTCGTCTCCGCGCTGCGCGCGTCGAAGCATGTCTTCGTCGAGAAGCCGCTCTGCCTGACCTTCGACGAGCTGCAGGAGATCGAGCAGACGGCGCGCACCGCGGGACGGATGCTGATGGCCGGCTACAACCGCCGCTTCGCGCCGTTCGTCGTCCGCCTGCGCGACGCATTGCGCGACGTGCGCGAGCCGCTGATGCTCACCGTCCGCGTGAACGCAGGCTTCATCCCTCCCGAGCACTGGACGCACGATCCGGAGCAGGGCGGGGGGCGGCTGCGCGGCGAGGGCTGTCACTTCATCGACTTGCTGATCCACCTCGCGGGCTCGCGCGTCCGCCGCGTCACCACGCGCGCGCTGCCCGATGCGGGCCGCTACCGCCAGGACAATTTCGAAGTGTCGCTCGAGCTCGAGAACGGCTCGCTCGGCACGGTCGTCTACGTCGCGAACGGGGCGAAGTCGTTCGGCAAGGAATTGATCGAGGCGTTCGGCGGCGGCATCTCCGCGCGCATCGACGACTACCGCACGCTGCACATCCAGCGCCCCTCGGGTGCGGAGCACGAGCGCTCGCGTCTGCGCCAGGACAAGGGACATCGCGCGGAGTGGCACGCGATCGTCAACCACTTGACCAATCGCGGGCCGGCGCCGATCGAGCTCGAGGAGCTGCTGCATTCGGCGCGCGTCACGCTCGCCGCGTACGAGAGCCTGCGCAGCGGCGCGGCGGTCGAGGTCTAGATGCACGTCCTGCATGTCGTCGGCGCGCGGCCGAATTTCATGAAGGTCGCGCCGGTGCACGCGGCGCTGGCGAAGCGCGGCACGCAACAGACGCTCGTCCACACCGGCCAGCACTATGACGCCGCGATGTCCGACGTCTTCTTCGAGCAGCTCGGCATCCCGCAGCCCGACGTCAACCTCGGCGTTGGATCGGGGACGCATTCCGTGCAGACCGCCGAGGTCATGAAGCGGCTCGAGCCGGTGATCGTCGAGCGGCGCCCCGACTGGGTGCTCGTCTACGGCGACGTCAACTCAACCGTCGCCGCGGCTCTCGTCTGCGCGAAGCTGCGCGTCCAGGTGGCGCACGTCGAAGCGGGCCTCCGCTCGCGCGATCGCTCGATGCCGGAGGAGATCAACCGCCTCGTCACCGACCAGCTCGCGGATCTGCTGCTCACGCCGAGCGACGACGGCGACGCGAACCTGATCAAGGAAGGGATTCCGCGCGATCGGATCCGCTGCGTCGGCAACGTCATGATCGACACGCTCGTCCGTCTGCGTCCGGCGGCGGATGAGGCCTGGCCGCGGCTGCGCGATCAGCATCAGCTCGATCGCTATCTCCTGCTCACGCTGCACCGGCCGTCGAACGTCGACGATCCGGACAAGCTCCTTCCGATCGTCGAGACGCTGATCGACATCAGCCGCTCATTGCCGGTCCTCTTTCCGATTCATCCGCGAACGCGCGAGGCGCTCGCGTCGCTCCGCTTCGCGCCGCCGCCGTCGCTCGTTCTGCTCGAGCCGCTCGCGTACATCGATTTCCTCGCCCTGCAGGCGCATGCCGTCGGCGTGATCACCGACTCCGGCGGCATTCAGGAAGAGACGACGTTCCTCGGCGTCCCCTGCCTGACGATGCGCGAGAACACGGAGCGGCCGGTCACCGTCTCCATCGGCACGAACATGCTGATCGGCAACGACCTCGGCCGCCTGCGCGACGAAGTGCGCGCCATCGCCGAGGGCCACGGAAAGCGCGGCGGAGTGCCCCCATTGTGGGACGGCCACGCCGCCGAACGCATCGCAGACGTCTTAAGTTAAGGGTCTGACCCTTAACTTAACTTGACGTACTTCTCTTCGCCGTGCAGCAGGACGCCGAACGTCCGCAGGATCAGCCAGAGATCGAGCGCGAACGAGAGCCGCCGCACGTACTCCGCGTCGTAGGCCCAGCGCTCCGTCCAGTTCAGCACGACGCCGCCGTGGGTCTGCGCCATGCCGGTCAATCCCGGACGCACCAGGAGGCGGAGCTTCGCGTTCTCGTCGAAGTCTTTCAACTGAATCGGCAGTTGCGGGCGCGGACCGACGAGCGACATGTCGCCCTTCAGCACATTGAAGATCTGCGGCAGCTCATCGAGCTTCGTGCGGCGGAGGATGCGGCCGATCGCCGTCACCTCGTTCGGATCGCCGGTGTAGTAGAGCGTGTCGGGGACGCGCGGCTTGTCGGTCATCGTCCGGAACTTCCACGCTTCGAACTCCGTCGCGTGGCGTCCCAGGCGTCCCTGCCGGAAGAACGCGGGGCCGCGCGACGTGGCGCGGATCAGGATGGCGATGAGGAGCAGAAGCGGCCAGACGAGGAGCAGGGCCGCGGTGCCGGCGGCGAGGTCGAACAGCCGTTTGCCAAAGCGGGCGTAGAAGGAGTCAACGGGGCTCATTCGGCAGGCGGAGGAGGGTAGCACGTTGGTCGATGAGCTTCATGACGCGGGCGCGGACGTCGATGTTCAGGATCTCGGTGATGAGGTCCGTCCTGATGCTGCAGGCGACGGCGAGCGGCTCGATCGCCTCGTCGACGCGGCCGGTCTTCAGCCGCTCGATGCCGAGGTTGAAGTAGAGCTCGGGACGGTGATCGTAGCGAAGCGCGTCCTCGTAGACGCGGATTGCATCCTCGTGCATCTCGCGCGCGCCGTAGTTCGCCGCCACCAGCATCTGCAGGTTCACGTTCCACGGCATCTCGCGGCGGCACGGCTCGAGCCGCGCCAGGTTCTCGCGCGTCGCGACCGTGACTCGCGTCGGATCGCCCCACTGGTCCATGTCCTTCATCTGCATCGCGACTCTCGTCGTCAGATCGTGACAGCGCACGGGGCGGTAGCAGACGTAACGGATCGCGATGCCGGCGGCCGCGAGGATGGCGGCGCTCAGCGCGAGCTTCAGCCACTTCATCGCTCGGCCGCCCAGGCGCAGCAGAGCGCGGTGTAGTGGATGGCGATGCTGGCCGTCGACGCCAGCTCCAGCGGAAATTGGGCGAGCGCGACCACGGCGAAGCCGCCCGCCAGCGGCAGCGCGAGCGCCTGGACGAAGCGCGCGCGCGTGTCCTGCTCCAGCCGCCGGAACGACAGCATGGCCAGCGACACCAGCGCGGCGGCGAAGATCACGTAGCCCGGCAATCCGCTGACGGCGAGGGTCTGCAGATGATCGTTGTGCGCCTCGCCGAAGTTTTCGTTCGAGGCGCGGAACGTCGGATAGGTCAGGTCGAGCTGCCACTTGTAGGGGAGGTACCAGAAGCCGTACGTCCCCGGGCCCGCGCCGACGATCGGATGGTCGGCGAAGATCCGCCAGGCGACGAAGTACGCCGGCACGCGCAGCGAGGTCGCGCTGGTGAACGATCCCTCGCGGAGCTGCGTCCCGATCGACACCAGGCGGTTCCGCAGCGGCGCGACGATCAGCACGAGCAGCAGCGCCGCCGCGACGAGCGCCACGCCGAACTTCACGCGCCGCGTGAGCAGCACCACCATGATCAGCATGGCCGCGCCGAAGGCGATCAGCGCGCTGAGCGTCTGCGTCGCCAGCAACGCCGCGACGATCAGCAGCGCGAGGACGTTGAACCAGAGCTTCCGTCCCCGCCACGCGACCGACAACGCGACCGCCGCCAGCGAGACGAGAAAGAGGTAGACCCCGAGCTCATTCGGATTCCCGATCAAGCCGCTGATGCGAAAGCGCAGCGGAGTCGACTCCGCGAAAGTGGTCGGACTGAACCAGCCGTTCCGCTGCGTCAGCGTGAAGAACGCGTTGACCGCGGCGGCGAGCAACGGCAGGTGCGCCAGCATCACGCCGCGTCCCAGGCGCGCGACGAGGAGCGTGGCGGTGAAGACCACCGCGCAGCTCGCGACCCAGAGCAGCGACGGCATGCTCAGCGGCTGGTTCGTCGAGGTCGCGGAGCTGATCGCCGTCCAGAGCACCGCGGCCGCGGCGATCGACAGCGGCACGCGAAGCGGCCGCAGCTCCGACACGACTTCGCGCCGCCGCCACAACAGGAGGATCAACAGCAACGCCAGGCAGGCGATCGCTTCGCCTTCGTAGAGCGCGAGCTTCGGGACGCGGAAGGAATCGAACTGGTTGCTGACGAACGCCACGCCGACCAGCGACGTCGTCAGGGCGACCACCAGCCAGAGGATTCGGAAGAGTGGCTGTTTGGAGAGCGGCGCCGCGACTCCTGCGCCGCCGTCGCGCGTCATCGACTCAGCTCCGCGTTCGCCACGATCAGCGGAGCGACGCGCCGTTCCGGCGTAGGCCGCGGCTGCTGGGTCGGGGTGACGCGGGGCGCGGTGTCGCGGCGATACTCGGGGACGAGACGCTCCAGCAATTCGAGCGCTTCCTGCGCGCTGCAGCCTTCGGAAGCCTGCTGCAGCACTGTGCGGATGAGGCCCGGCTCCGCCTGCGGCGTGTCGGTGATGACGATCTGCGGATGCACCGTCGGGCGGATCGATTCGCCGTGCAGACGGATCTCCTCGAACAGCTTCTCTCCCTGACGGAGGCCGGTGAAGACGATGGGGATCTCGTCCTCGGTGTGATTCGAAAGCCGGAGGAGGTCGCGCGCCAGCTCGACGATCTTCACCGGCTCTCCCATGTCGAGCATGAAGATGCCGGCGTTTTCTTCGAGCGTCGCCGCCTGCAGCACCAGCGACACCGCCTCGGACGTGCGGATGAAGTAGCGCGTCACGTCGGGATGCGTGACGGTGATCGGACCGCCCGCCGCGATCTGCTCCATGAACAGAGGGATCACGCTGCCCGACGATCCGATGACGTTGCCGAAGCGCACGATCGTGAGCTGCATCCCGGTGCCGCGTGCCGCGTCGAGCAGCAGCATCTCCGCCGCGCGCTTGGTCGAGCCCATCACGCTGCTCGGATTGATCGCCTTGTCGGTGGAGATGAAGACGAAGCGCTCGACGCCGTGCTCGACGCTCATCTCCGCCACGCGCCGCGCCGCGAGCGCGTTGTTGCGCAGGTACTCGGCCGGGTTCTCTTCACCGATCGGCACGTGCTTGTGCGCGGCGGCGTGGAGGACGATCTGCGGACGCTCGCGTCCGATCAGGTCCTCCATCACGTCCTCGTCGCAGATGTCGATCAGGCAGCTCGCCACGGCCGATTGCATGCGTGCCGACTCGCGCGACAGCCGCTTGCGCACCTCGTACAGCGCGAACTCCGAGCGCTCGACCAGCACGAGGCGGCTCGGCTCGAACTGCATGATCTGGCTCGCCAGCTCCGCGCCGATCGTGCCGCCGGCGCCGGTGACCAGCACGCGCTTGCCGCGGAACAGCTCGCGCACCGGATCGCCCGGAAGCTCGATCGGCTTGCGACGGAGAAGGTCTTCCACGTTCACCGGGCGAAGCTGCGTGATGTGCACCTTGCCGCTGACGAGGTGGTCGATGCCCGGAAGGATCTTGAACTGCAGGCCGGCCGCGGAGACGAACTTGACGATCTCGCGCAGCCGCTTGCCCGATGCGCTCGGGATGGCGATCAGCACTTCTTCCGCTTCGAGCTCCTCGGCGATCTCGCCGATGGTGGAGATCGGTCCGCGCACTTCGATGCCACGGATGCTGGAGCCCCACTTGATGCGCTGATCGTCGACGAACGCGACGACTTTGCCGAGCTGGCGGCGGTGCTCGATCTCGCGGGCCAGAGTTTCGCCCGCGTCACCGGCGCCGACGATCAGCAGACGGCTCTCGTTGCGCTCGCCCTCTTCGCCGCGCGGGCGGAAGCGATCGCGCCCGAGGCGGACGGCGAGACGCGCGCCGAAAAGAGTGAGCAGCGCGAGCGCCCAGTCGATCAGAATGACGCCGCGCGGCATCTGGATGAAACGGCTCTGCGCGGGAAAGACGTTGCCGGCGAACCACAGAAGGTTCTGCACCGCGGCCGCCGTGGTCAGTCCGAGCACGAGGCGGATGACGTCGGAGATTCCGACATAGCGCCACCAGCCGCGATAGAAGCCGAACAGACCGCCGAAGACCAGTTGCAGGAGCACGACGACCGTAATGCCGGAGCGCGCGAGCATGACGCCCTCGTGAGGGAGCGTGAAGTCGTAGCGCACCAGATTCGCCAGGACGAAACAGACGACGAAAACGACGACGTGAAAGAGGAAAAGGAAGAACGTTCGCGCGCCAGCGGTCTGGCCGAGAATGGTATCTAACAGTGATGACTGCTGGTCGGAACGCATTCAGTGAATTGTCAGAATAATACGAGTAAGCGGCATTGTATCCTGCCGGACGTCCGGAGCAATTATTCGTAATGGTCGAGACTGGTTATTTTCCGTTTAACGCAACTGAAGTTTCGGAGCTCGCGCGCCGCCTCCGCGTGCACGTCGTCCGTATGACCTCGCGCGCAAACAGCTCACACATCGGATCTTCGTTCTCCATGAGCGAGCTCCTCGCGGTTCTATACGGAGGCGGCGTGCTGCGCGTCGATCCCGCGCGTCCCGCCTGGCCGGAGCGCGATCGTTTCATCCTCAGCAAAGGCCATGGCTGCGCCGGCCTTTACGCCGCCTTGTCGGAAGCGGGATTCTTTCCGCTCGAGGAGCTCGACACGTTCTATTTGAACGGGACGCGTCTGGCCGGTCACGCGACGACGACCGTCCCCGGCGTCGAGCTTTCGACCGGTTCCCTCGGACACGGACTCCCGGTCGGCACAGGCATGGCCCTCGCCGCGAAACGCGCAGGCGAATCGCATCGCGTCTTCGTCCTGCTCAGTGACGGCGAATGCGACGAAGGCTCGGTGTGGGAGGCGGCGCTCTTTGCTCCGCAGCACGAGCTCGACAACCTCGTCGTCATCGTCGATTACAACAAGATTCAGAGTCTCGGCACGGTCAAGGAAGTCATGGACCTCGATCCGTTCGCCGACAAATGGAGATCGTTCCGCTGGGCCGTGCGCGAAGTCGCCGGACACGATGTGAATTCGATTCGCGAAGCGCTCGACGCCGTGCCGTTCGAAGCAGGACGTCCGAGCTGCATCATCGCGCACACCGTGAAAGGGAAGGGCGTGAGCTTCATGGAGGACAAGCTGCTGTGGCATTACCGCGCCCCGCTCGGCGATGACCGCGCGATCGCGATGCGGGAGCTCGGCGAGGACGCATGAGAAGCGCGTTCATCGAAGAGCTCACGCGCCTCGCGCGCATCGATCCCAACATCGTCCTCGTCGTCGGCGACCTCGGATTCGGCGTCGTCGGCAAATTCGCCGAGGAGCTCCCCGCGCAATTCGTGAACGCGGGAGTGGCGGAACAGAACATGACCGGACTCGCCGCCGGCATGGCCCTTAGTGATCCAACGCGTGGACGGACAGTGCTCACCTACTCGATCGCCAATTTCCCAGTCATCCGCTGTCTCGAGCAGATCCGCAACGACGTCTGCTATCACGACGCGAACGTGAAGATCGTCGCCGTCGGCGGCGGGATGGCATACGGCTCCCTCGGCATGACGCATCACGCAACCGAGGACCTGGCGATCATGCGCGCGATGCCGAACATGGTCGTGCTCGCGCCGAACGATCCGGTCGAAGCGAAGCTTGCGACAAGGGCGGCGGTCGAGCATCGCGGACCGGTTTACCTGCGGCTCGGCAAGCAGGGAGAGAAGCGCGTTCACGCGACCGATCCCGAATTCCGCATTGGCAAAGCGATCCGCATGCGGGATGGGGGCGATGCGACCCTCCTCGTCACCGGCGGACTTCTGCAGAACACGCTGGAAGCCGCGGAACTGCTCGGGATGAAAGGCATTCAGGCGGGCGTGATCAGTGTGCCGTGCGTTAAGCCCTTCGACGCTGAACCGCTCAACGGCTCAACCGCTCTATTCACCATCGAAGAGCACAGCATCATCGGCGGACTCGGAGGCGCGGTCGCGGAGATCATTGCCGAATCGGGCTCGAGGATCACCTTCAAGCGCATCGGTCTGCCGGGCGAGCAGTTCTCGTCGAAGGTCGGCGATCAGGACTATCTGCGGCGCGAATTCGGACTCGATCCGGACGGCATAGCGCTCACGGTGGAGCGCGTTCTCTCCCGGAAATGACGCTGCCGCGCGCCTACCACCAGATCAAGAGGCTCTCGCGCGACGAGCTGAAGGATTTCGTCGCCGAGAACATCAAGACGCTCGCCGAAGACGAGGCGATCGCGGTCATCGAGAACCCGTTCGTCACGCCGGCGATGTTGCTGGCGATCGCGCAGAATCCGCGGCTCGCAGGCTTCTACTCGGTGCGCGTGCGTCTCGTTGCGCATCGGCAGACGCCGCAGGCGCAGTCGACGAAACTGGTCCACTACCTCTACTGGTTCGACCTCGTGCGGTTGTCGATCGAAGTCACCGTGCCGGCGCCGGTCCGCCGCGCGATCGACACCCAACTACTTCTCAAGCTCGACAAGCTCACCCTCGGCGAACGGATCGCCAGCGCGCGCCGCTGTTGCCACGCGCTGGTGAAGGCGTTTCTCGCCGATTCCGATCCGCGCGTCTTCGGCGTCGTGCTCTCGAATCAGCGGGTGCGCGAGGACGATATCCTCGCGGTCATCGCGTCGCGCCAGACCACCTCGGAACAGTTGCAGATGATTGCCGACGATCAGAAGTGGTCGTATCGATACGCGGTGCGAAAGGCGCTCGTGCTCAATCCCGCCACACCGCGATCGGCGGCTGCGTCGCAGCTCCGATTCCTCACGCCGAAGGACCGCCGTCTCATCCATTCCAATCCGTCCACTTCGACCTATCTGCGGACCTGTATCGAGCGTTTGCAAGCCAAGGATTTCTCGGCGCATGTCGAGCGAATTGAATAAAATGCCGGGACTGATGCCCGACCAGGAGCCCCAGGCGCATTCGGAGCTCGCCACCTTCGGCGAGGAGCTGAAGCGTGAGCGGGAAATCCGCGGAATCTCGCTCAAAGAGATCTCCGACGACACCAAGATCAGCAAGCGGTTTCTGGAAGCTCTCGAGCGTAACGACCACAAGACGCTCCCCGCTCCGGTCTTCACCCGCGGCTTCGTCCGCCAGTACGCGCGCTACCTCGGCTTGAACGCCGAGGACATGGTCAACCGGTACAACTTCGCCGCTGCGGGAGATGACCGGATCGAGAAGAGCGCGCACCTCGAACGGCTCGTGACGCCCCCGACACCCGAAGTGCCGGTGCGGAAAGGGATTCCGCCGCCGTATGCGCGGGTCGACCGGAACATCTACATCACCATCGCCATCGTCATCGCGTTGACGCTCGTCGGATGGTGGGCGTACCGGCTCAAGCAGCAGCGCGGCGTCGATCAGGCCGATGCGCGGCCGGTCGTCGTCGCATCGACCAGTGCCGCCGCAGCCCCGCAGCCCGCGCAACCGCCCGCCCAGCCCACCAGCAGCCCCGACACCCTGCGCCTCACCCTCGACGTCAACGACGACTCGTGGGTCACGCTCGAAGCCGACGGCAAGACCGTCGTCAGCGACGAGCTGAAGGCAGGGGAGCGTCGCACGTTCGAAGCGAAGGATCGCTTCCGGTTCAAGACCATCGGCAATGCCGGCGGTGTGGTGGTCACGTTCAACGACGTTCGCGTTCCTGCCCTCGGGCGTGAGCGGCAGGTCGTCCACGACCGCATCTTCGATCGCGACTGGCTGAAGGCTCACGCGGCCGGCGAGCAGAATCACACATGACCAGCATTCCCTCGGAGCTCAACGCCGCCTCCGTCATCAACCTGATCGAGTCAGGTGCGTATCCGCGCGACGTCGCCGTCACCATCGCGCGCGGATTTCTCCCGCTGCCGCAGGAGGAGCTCGTCTCCGTCCTCGCGTACCTCAGCGGCGCGGACGACGAGGAGATCGCGAACGCGGCGCGGGCATCGATCGCCGATCTCCCGCCGAACGTCGTCAACGCCTTCGTCACGAGCGAGACGGGCAATCCCGACTATCTGTCGCGGCTCATGCTGTCGAGCAACGACAACGTCGTGCTCGAGGCGCTGATCCGGAACCGGGCGGTCTCCGACGCGGCGGTCACGGAGCTCGCGCGCCGCGCCGAGCCGGGAGTGCAGGAAGTCATCGTCATCAACCAGGCGCGCATCCTCCGCACGCCGGAGATCCTCGACGCGCTGCTGGAGAATCCGAGCGTCACTCCCGACGTGCGGCGCCGCGTGGCGGAGACGCGCGAGGAGTTCTTCGACAAGAAAGCGCGGATCGCGCACGTCGAACTGCCGCCCGGCCTGCCGCTGGAGCCGGACCTCCTTGACACGCCGGCCGACGAGATCGCCGATCTGCTGGAGAAGGCCGACGATCCGCAGTTTCAGCAGACCGCCGCGCTTCCGCCCCCCGATGCGGCGGACGAGAAGAAGGTGGCCGTCTGGGTGCAGATCCAGAGCATGACCGTCGCGCAGAAGGTGATGCTCGCCTTCCGCGGCGACAAGATGGTGCGCATGCTCCTGGTGCGCGATCGCAACAAACTCGTCTGCTCCGCGGTCATGCGCAACGCCCGCATGACGGAGAACGAAGCGGAGATGATCGGGGGGATGCGCAACGTCGACGACGAGGTTCTGCGCATCCTCTCCACGAAGCGGGACTGGATGGCCAAGTACCCGATCATGCTGGCGCTCTGCAAGAACCCGAAGGCGCCGATAGGTATTGTCCTCCCCTTGATCAATCGGTTAGCCTTAAGAGATTTGAAATTCCTGAGGGATGATCGCGGCGTCGCGGAGGTGGTCCGCTCCACGGCCAAGCGGATCTATCTCGCACGGACCCAGAAGTCCTGATCTGAATGAAGATCAACTATTACGAGGTGCTGGGCGTCGAGCGGAGCGCGACAGAGCTGGAAATCCGCGATCAGTTCCGCAAGCTCGCGCGCGAACAGCATCCGGACCGTTACCGCGGACCGGATAAAGCCGACGCCGAAAGAAAGTTCCAGACGCTGACCGAAGCGGTCAACGTGCTGACGAATGCCGCGCGTCGAAAACAGCATGACAACGAGCTCGCCTCCGGCGCCGGCAAAGCAGGCGTCGACTTCGCCCAGATCGCCAAGGCCTACATCGCCAAGGGCGTGAAGGCGTACAAGGAAGGCGACGTGAAGACCGCGTACGAGAACTTCGACATGGCGGTCAAGCACAACCCGCAGGACGCGAAGGCGTTTCACAACCTCGCCCTCGCCGCCGCCCGCATCCAGGGGATGAACAAGCAGGCGGTGCAGGCGATCGAGACCGCGGTCCAGCGCGACCCTGTCAACTTCGTCTATCTCAAGGACGCCGGTATGCTCTGCCGGCGCGCCGGTCTGGTGGCCAAAGCCGAGCGTTACTTCGAGGAGGCATTGAAGTGGGACCCATCGAACCTCGAAGTGCAAGGAGCTCTTTCCGAGCTCCGAGGCTCGAAAGAGCCGGCCAGGAGCGGCTTCGGCCTGTTCAGGAAGAATTAGTGAGGATGGAGATCAAAGCATACGGTCTGACCCACGTCGGGCGACAGCGCCAGCACAACGAGGACTCGTACCTCGTCGCTGACGAAGCGAAGCTGTTCCTCGTCGCCGACGGCATGGGCGGCCACGCGGCCGGCGAGATCGCGTCCCGCATCGCCGTCGACTCCATCTCCGAGTTCATCCTCCATACGAAAGAAGACGACGGCACCTGGCCGCACGCGTACGACGAGCACTTCAAGCGCTCGACGAACCGCCTCATGGCTGCGGTGCGGCTCGCCAACACCCGCGTGCTCGAGGCGATGCGCAAGGACGCGCGCCTGCGCGGCATGGGGACGACCGTCGTGGCCTGCCTCGCGGACGGCGAGACGATGTCGGTGGCGCACGTCGGCGACTCGCGCGCCTACATGATCCGCAACAACCAGCTCCAGCGGATCACGAACGACCACTCGTGGGTCTTCGAGCAGGTGCAGGCCGGCATGCTGACCGAGGCGGAAGCGGAGAAGCATCCGCTGCGCAACGTCATCACCCGCGCCCTCGGCGGCGCCCTGCAGGTCACACCGGATGCCTCGGAGATCGAGGTGAAGGAAGGCGACGTCTTCCTCCTCTGCTCCGACGGACTCACTGGCATGGTTCCGGAAGACGAGATCCTCAAGGTTGTCACGCAGTCGAACGGCGACCTGGAGAAGGCCTGTCAGAAGTTGATTGAAGAAGCGAATGAGCGCGGCGGTCTCGACAACGTGACCGCCATCCTGGTCAAGGCGGTGTCGTGAACGTTCGGATCGATTACTGCGGCGTTTGAAACTACCTCCCTCGAGCCTCCAGTCTGGCGGCTGAAATCAAGAAACAGCTCGGATTCGACAGTGAGCTCGTCCGCGGCAGCGGCGGCATCTTCGTCGTGACCGCCGGCAACGAGAAGATCTTCTCCAAGAAGGAAGAAGGACGCTTCCCGACGGAGCGCGAGATCATCGACGCGTTGCGCGCGCGTGCGTGAACGGTTACTTCGCTGGAACGAAGAGCGTCCAACCAGTGATGCTCTTCTTCCTTCTGGTCGTGAACCTCGTCGTGGTCGACAAGTCCGATCACACGATGATGCTCTTCGATCACGGCCGCGCGATCCGAACGTACAGCGTGGCGCTTGGTCCTGATCTCGGACCCAAACAGAAGAAGGGCGACGGACGCACACCCGAGGGCCGCTACGTGATCGACTCGCGCAACGCGTCGAGCCGCTACCACCGGGCGCTGCACATCTCCTATCCGAACGCGGCCGACCGGCGGAATGCGCGCCGCCGCGGCGTCGATCCCGGCGGCGACATCATGATTCACGGCCGGCCGAACGGCTGGCGCGGCCGCTTCATGAGCCTCGCGGGCGACTGGACTCTCGGCTGCATCGCCGTGACGGACGAGGAGATCGAAGAGGTCTGGCGTCTCGTCTCGAACGGAACGCCGATCGACATCAGGCCGTGACCCCGCCTCGGGATGACGGAGCGTGACCCCTACTTCCTCTTGAACACCATCAGCACGTTCGTCGTCTTCGGGTGATACGTCAGCGCATCCGCACCCCACACGTACTGCGTCGTTGCCGGCATGATGTCGGCGATGCCGTCGAGCGTGTAATTGGCGCTCACGTATTTTTCCGACCATTCGAAGATCGTCCGGTCGGATTCGGGATGCGCCAGCCATGACGTCGGCACGCTGACCGTGACGATGTACTTCGGCTTCGCCTGCTCGATCTCTCCGATCATCTCCTGTTGCATGCGATGGGCGAACTTCTGCTTCTCCATCAGCGGATAGGTGTAGATGTAGCCGGTGGCCGATTTCCGTCCCGAGTAGAAGTAGATCTCCGGCTCCGACCCGAGGACGGCGATGCGATCCTCGGGCTCGGTGTGGTCCTTGAGATAGCTCGCCACTTCGATCGCTTCGGGGAACGGGTTGTAGCCGTAGATCATCCGCGTGATCGTCGCCGGGCTGCTGCGCACGAGGAGCGGCCATTGCTGGCCGAGCGTGATGAGCAGCGCGATCGCGTACGCAATCGCCGGCGCGGCGCGCCACGGGATCATTCGCGAGGTTGCCTTCACCGCGACGCCGTTCAGCATGGCGACGGCCGGGAAGAGGACGATGAAGTAGTGCGGCCGGAAGTAAAAGCCGGGCATCGTCGCCAGCACGCCCGCGAGCGTGAAGCCGGCGGCGAAGCGCCAGTGCTTACGTGACTCCGCGTCGACGAACAGCAGCACCAGTCCGGCGAGCGCGATCCACCAGAGCAGCGACGTGTAGCTGAAGATCGCGCCGAAATTCGGTTTGAACTGGATCTCGAAGCCCTTGGCCAGAGAGAGCTCCGAGACGTACTGCCGCGCGTAATCGATCGTCCATAACTTGAAACGAGCGTAGACGCCGGCGATGACGAGCGTCGCGACGGTGATCGCGCCGGCGACCGAGGCGCCGCCCGCCAGCAACGCGGTGTCGCGCACTCGTTTCGACGTCAGCAGCCAGATCGCGGCGAAGAAGCCGAACAGCATGCCCGGCTGCTTCATCAAGGCGGCGAGTGCGAGCAGGAAGCCGCTCAGCGTGACGCTCCACCACGACTGCGGCTCGCGCAGCAGCAGCACCAGTCCCGCCACCGCCGCGAGCGCGACGAAGTGCGTGGCGTGCGCATACGGCGCCATCGCCGGCAGCGTGATCGAGAGCATCAGTTGCGTCGCCGCGGCGACCACGCCGGCGACACGGCCGAACATCTTTTTCGTGAGCAGGTAGATGCAGATCGCGGTCGCGCTGGTGACGAGCAGCAGACCGATGCGGATGCCGCCGACGCTCTCGCCGAAGATGCCCATGATCGCCGCGTACGCCGCGTACGTCCCGGGCCACTTCATGTTGTAGAGCAGCTTGTACGGAGGGATGCCGTGCAGGATCAACTGGCCCGCGTACGCGTATTCGCCCTCGTCGCGCTCGAGCGGCAAATCGAGCAGCCGTAAGCGCAACATCGCGAACGCCGCGATCAGCACAAAGAGCACGAGTGCGCTCAATTGGGGATGCAGAACAGGCGTTCCGGCCGGTTCCGGCACCGTTGCGCTTGCCGCAATTTGTGTCTCGCTTTTCTTGCGTTTTGCCAAGGCGGCGGAGTCTGCCCTAAGTATGGATTGAAGACAAGTTACAGATCTGAAGACGCCCGCGCCGCTCGATGATTACCGCTAAACTGCGCCTGTGCATCCAGAGGTGGATGAGCTTCGCCCCAAACTCAAAGAGATCCTTTACGACTGCGCCGTCGACATCAAGGCGACAAAGGCCGCGCTCTATCTCTTTGACGGCGCGACGCGCAATTTCGAGCTCGTCACCGAATACGGATTTCGCGGCTCGGTCCGCCAGCTCGCCGACTTCAACGATCCGGTGATCGATCGCTGCGGCCGCGGACGCACGCCGTTTTTCCTCAATGGTCTGGCGGTCGATCCCCGTTTCTCGGAGCTGCTCTACGCCTCCTCCACCGATCGCCTCCTCGCCGCGCCGGTCTACCTGCGCGGCCAGCTCGTCGGCGCGATCGACATGCGCGACAAGGCGAGCAAGCTGCTCTTCGAACAGACCGATGTGACGAAGGCGCAATCGATCGCCGACCGCATCGCCAATCTCTTCGGCAACAAGAACGTCTTCGGCCAGCGCTTCATCGCGCTCTCCGACGTCGATGAGCCGGCGGCGCCGGAAGAAAAGAGGGGAGCGGACGTCTCATCCGCCCCTGAGCGGACGGCACGTCTCCTCCCCACTCCACCTCCTCAAGCTGCTCCGCCACCGGCACCACCTCCGCTGCCGCACATCGCGAAAACGCGTGAAGCGGAGACGCGCGTGCACGTGCCGCGGCTGGCGACGCTCGTGCTCGAAGCGCGCAGCCTCTCCGGTCACATCGTCGTCGAGCCGGCGCCGCTGGCGATCTCCGAGGCGGAGCTCGCGGCGGCGCGCGAGATCCTGCGCGCGATTCTGATGATCCCCGGCGCCGTCGTCGCCGCCTTCTCCGCGTTCGGCCACATGGGCGGCGTGCAGGAGGTCGCATCGAAGTCGGCGATGACGGATGAAGCGTCGACGCTGCTGCAATCGAAGCTGAACATCTGGCTGACGCGGCGCGGTGAGGGAGGCGGATACGTCCGCACCGCGGCGCAGACGCCGCTCGGCTCGTCGGCCCCGCCGATCACTGCCACGCAATTGCAGAAAGTCTTCACCGCGCCGGTTGTCGTTGGAACGATGCGCGGCATGTACCTCACCGTCGGTTTCGCGACGCCGCCCGACCGCTCGACGCACGAATTTCTCGCCGCGCTGCTGCAGCAGCTCCAGGTCGCGATCGAGCATTCGATGCAGAAGTCGTCGCTGACGACGCTGCGCAATCGCGCGGCGGAGCGCCTCGTGGAGCCCGACTTCGCGAAGTATCCCGAGCTGCGTCGCCACACCGACGCGGTCTGCGCCCGCGCCGTCGCCTTCGCCCAGTTCCTCGGCATGAATCCGTCCGAGGTCGACAACGTGCGGCTCACGGCGATGGTCCACGACTGCGGGATGCGCCTGCTCGATTACGACCGCCTCTATCGCAAGAAGGACATTTCGGCCGACGAGATCGGCATCCTTCGCGAGCACGTCGGCGTCGGCGCCGCGATGGTCGAGCCGATCCTCGGCGCGGAGATCGCGCGCGCCGTGCTCTGTCATCACGAGCGCGTCGACGGCCGCGGCTATCCCAACGAGCTGCACGGCGACGAGATCCCGCAGCTCTCGCGCCTCGTGCAGATCTGCGACACGTTCGTCTCCATCACCGATCCCGACACCTACCAGCAGCCGCAGACCACCGAGCAGGCGCTGTCGATCATCACCAACGCCGCCGGCTCGCAGTTCGACGAGGACCTGGCGAAGCGGTTCGTCGACATGCTGCGGTCATAACCACCGCTTGAACATCGTCGAGTACCAGTCCCTCACCTTGTGCGCCGCGCCGCGATCGCGCCACTGCTGATACGTCCATTCGCGGGCGTTTCTCAGGTCGTCCTCGAACGCGGCGCGCAGGATCATCGCCACTTCGCGGTCGCACATGGCGACGGTGATCTCGTCGTTGAGGCGGAACGAGCGCGGATCGAAATTCGTCGAGCCGATCGAGCACCAGCGGCCGTCGACGATCATCACCTTCTGATGCAATCCGCTCAGCGCGTACTCGAACACGCGCGCGCCGCGCTGCAGCAGCTCGCCGTAGAAGTAGTGGCTGGCGTGCTGCACGATGGGGAAGTCGCTGGTCTGCGCGTTCGGCAGCATGACGCTGATCCGCACGCCGCGGTCGAGCGCGCGCCGCAGCAAGGTCAGCGCTTCGTGATCGGGGAGAAAGTACGGGTTCTGCAGGATGATCTCGTCGCGCGCCGCGCCGATGGCGAAGTAGTAGAGCCGCTGCGGCGCGCTGACCGTCTGGCGCGGCGCGAGGTAGGAGACGTGCGCCGGCGTCGTTCCCTCGCCGCGCAGTTGGGGGAAGTAGTCGCTGCCGCCGTAGATCTCGCCGGTCACGATCGCCCAGTTGTCGAAGAACGCCGCCTGCAGTTGATTCACCACCGGCCCTTCGAATCGCGCCGCGGTGTCGCGCCAGCCCGATCTCTTCGTCCACATGTCGGCGATGCCGTGTCCGAACGTGTAGCCGACGCGCCCGTCGATGATGGCGAGCTTGCGGTGGTCGCGATGGTTGTACCAGGCGAACTCGCTGATGCGCAGCCGGTGATGCACGCGGAAGTTGACGCCCGCCTTGCGCAGGCGCGCCCAGACGTTCGATGACGTCTGTGCCGCGCCGCGCTGGTCGACGAGGACGCGCACGTTGATGCCGCGCCCCGCGCATGCGGCGAGCGCGTCGCCGACGCGATCCGACACGTCGCCGTTGTGCCAGAGAAAGGTCTCGAGGTGGATGCTGTGACGCGCCGAGGCGGCGTCGGCGAGCAGCGCGTCGAAGAACGCGCCGTTCTGGATGATCTGCACGCGATTGCCTTCCGTGACGCTGCTCCACGTCAGCGCGGCGATGGCGTGAAACATCTCGACGATCGTCGTCTCGTTGGGCAGCACGAGCTGCACGCGGCGCCGCCGGCTCTTCCCCCAGACGACATAGCCAAGGAGCGCGGTCGCGCACGCCAGGATCGCGCTCAGAACCAACATTGGCCCGAGCTATTGCACGTCCGATGCGCAGGGATTAATCTCTCTTTACTTACTTCGCTCGAAAAAAGACGGCAGAGCCTCGGCTCTGCCTTTTTTTTGTTTGAAAGGAGATTTGAATGCGTAGAGTGATGCTTTTCGCAGTCGTTCTGCTTTCTTTCGCCGCTCTGGCGAATGCGCAGTGCCAGTTCAACGCGAGCTTCGAAGGAAGCGATCATTTCGCCATCGTTTCGGGACATCCGTACGCGCTGACCTGGACGCCGGTCGCCGGCGCATCGACATACCGCGTCACCGAGGCACGCGGCTATCCCACGCCGCAGCAGGCCGCTGACGCCGCGGTGGGCGCTGACGGTCCGACCATCCAGGGAGCCGGAGAGCTGCGATTCGAGACGAAGCATTTCGCCAGCGCGGACAGCTACATCGGATACGCGATCACGGCGCTCGCGCAGGACGGCACGGCCCTCTGTTCCACGAAGCTGGCGCTGAAGATTCAGGCCGATCCCACGATCCGGAATCTCTTCCGCCGCGCGGTCGTGCCGGTCGCCGGCTCGCTCGTCGCCGCGGACGGCTCGAAGTTCCACACCTCGCTGCGTCTCGCGCTGCCTGACCGCGTCAAGGCCTCGGGCCGCATCATCTTTCATCCGCAGGGCGCCATTCACAGCGACAACGACCCGTCGATGGCCTACCAGCTCGAGCCGGTGGGCGATCAGTCCGGCGTGAGCCTTTACTGGGACGACGTCGTCGCGGCGATGGGCGCCAGCGGCCTCGGATCGCTCGACATCGCGCCGGACGACGAGCGCACGCCGGAGATCGACGCGCGCGCATGGAACGATATCCACGGCTTGATCAACGGCGGCACCGTGCCGGTGCTCAATGCCTCCGACCTGTTCCGCTTCGGCTTTCCGTTCGGCGTTCACTTCCCGGTCTGGACCGACAACGGCAAGTCGAGGATGAGCATCGGCATCCGCACGGTTGGTCCGAATCCGGCGCGCGTGTTCATCTCGACGCAGGGCATGCCGCAGAATTCACTGCTCATCCCCGGCAATTCGCTCCGCCAGTTCAGCCTCGAGTCGGTCCTCGGTTTCATCCCGCCCGACGGCCAGCCGGTGCAGATCAATCTGCAATACATCAACGACTTCACATCGTCGGCGTACGTCTACTACACCATCACCGATAACAGCTCGAACGATCCGCGCGTTTTTCTGCCGCAGAAGACGTCCGATCTGCAGATCGACGTCAGCAAGCCGATCGTGTATTGATGCGTGCCGTCCGTCTGACCGCCTTCAACGATCGGCTCGTCGAGCAGGAGCTCGATGAGCCGATCGTGCAGCACGACGAGGTCAGAGTGCGCATCGAAGCGGCGGGCATCTGTCACAGCGATGCGCACTACCGCGCCGGTTTCGGCGCGATCGCGTTGCCGCGTACTCCCGGACACGAGATTGCCGGCACGGTCATCGAGATCGGCGACGACGTCCGCGACGTCGCGATCGGCGATCGCGTCGCCATTCATTACCTGAAGAGTTGCGGCGTCTGCCGCGCGTGTCGCGAAGCGGGCGAGCAGTTCTGCGAAACGGGCGAGATGATCGGCAAGCACTGCGACGGCGGCTATGCCGAATCGATCGTCGTGCCGGCGAAGAACGCGATCCCGATTCCGGACGGCGTGCCGTTCAACGTCGCGGCGATCATGATGTGCTCGACCGCGACCGCGTTTCACGCGCTGCGTGTCGCCGGTCTGCGCGAAGGGCAACACGTCGCGATCCTCGGCTTCGGCGGACTCGGAGTCTCCGCGCTGCATCTCAGTCGCGCGCTCGGCGCGAGCTCGATCTCGGTCGTCGAGGTCGTGCCCGAAAAACTGAAAGCGGCCGAGGCCCTCGGCGCGCGAATCAATGACCTGACGAACATCGACGTGGCGATCGATTTCACAGGACGTCCGGAGGTCGCCACGCGTGCCTTGCAGGCGCTCAATCCGCGCGGCACGCTCGTCATCGTCGCGCTGTCCGAGGCGCCGATCGCGTTCAATCCGTACCGCGATCTCCTCGGCAAGGAGCGGCGCATCGTGGGCTGTTCAGATCATCTGCGCTCGGAGCTCGTCGAATTGATGCAATTCGCGGCGAGCGGAACGCTCAAGCTCGATGCGGTGATCTCGCGCCAGGTGCCGCTCGATGCCGAGGCGATCAACGGCGTGCTCGATGACCTCGAGCGCGGCACGGCCGCGGTTCGCAGCGTGATCGTGCCGTAGAATTCGCGGTCCATGAAGATCGATCGCGAAGAAGCGCGCCGCATCGCCGGTCTTGCCCATCTCGAGCTCGACGATGCGGCACTCGTGCGCATGGCCGATGAGATGACGAAGATCCTCACGTACATCGATCAGTTGCGCGAGGTCGACGTCGAAGGCTTCGAAGAGCACGCAGAGTCGGCGGGGACGCCGTTCCGCGAGGACGAGCCGCGCCCGTCGCTCGATCGCGCGCTGGCCGAGCGCAATGCTCCATCGTGGAATGACGGCTTCTTCGTCGTGCCGAAGGTGATCGGCGGTGAGTGACGTCCTCGAACTGCCGTGGCACGAAGCGCGGCAGCAGGTCTCGCCGCGCGAATATCGCGATGCCTGTCTCGCCGCGATCGCATCGCGCGATCCGCAACTTCACGCCTTTCTTCATGTGAATCGCGATGCGGACGGCGACGGCCTGCCGATCGCGATCAAGGACAACATCGTCACGACCGACATGCCGACGACGTGCGCCTCGCGCATCCTCGGCGAGTTCGTGTCGCCGTTCGACGCCACTGTGATCGCGCGCCTGCGCCGGCGCGGCGCGGCGGTGATGGGGAAGACGAATCTCGACGAGTTCGCGATGGGCTCGTCGACCGAGCATTCGGCCTTCGGTCCGACGCGCAACCCGTGGGATCCGAATTGCGTCGCGGGTGGGTCGTCGGGCGGCTCCGCCGCGGCCGTCGCGGCGCGCATGGTGCCGGCGGCGCTCGGATCGGAGACCGGCGGCTCGGTGCGTCAGCCCGCGGCGCTTTGCGGCGTCGTCGGCGTGAAGCCGACGTACGGCCGCGTGAGCCGCTGGGGACTCGTCGCATTCGCGTCGGGACTCGATCAGATCGGCATCGTCACGAAGACGGTGCGCGAAGCAGCCGAGGTCCTCGGCGTGATCGCGGGACACGACGAAATGGACTCGACGTCGAGCACGCATCCGGTCGACGACTACGCCGCCGATCTCGACGCCGGCGTCCGCGGCCTGCGTTTCGGAGTCGTGCGCGAGGCGGTCGAGCAGCTCACCGGCGAAGTGCGCGAGAACTTCGACGCGGCGATCGCCACGCTGCGCGGCGCGGGAGCGGTCGTCGAAGAGGCGAGCGTGCCGACGATCGGCTACGCCATCGCCGTCTACTACATCGTCGCCAACGCGGAGGCGAGCGCGAACCTGTCGCGCTTCGACGGCATCCGCTACGGACGGCGCAGTCCGCAGGCGCGCACGCTCGACGAGGTCTACTCCGATTCGCGCGGCGAGGGATTCGGCGCGGAGGTGAAGCGGCGGATCATGCTCGGCACGTTCGCGCTGTCGTCCGGCTACTACGACGCCTACTACGGCCGCGCGCAGAAGGTCCGCGCGCGCCTGCGTCACGACTTCGCGCAGGCGTTCGCGAAGTTCGACTTCCTCATCACGCCGACCACGCCCGAGCCGGCGTTCCCCATCGGTGCGAAGACCGACGATCCGCTGTCGATGTATCTCTCCGACATCTTCACCGCGCCCGCGAACCTCGTCGGCGTGCCGGCGATCGCCGTGCCGTCAGGCTTCTCGAAATCGGGACTGCCGCTGTCGCTGCAGATCACCGCGCCGCATTTCGGCGAGCGCGCGATGTTTCGCGCGGCGGCAGCGTACGAGCGCGAGACGGAGTACTGGCGCAAGTCGCCTATTCCAACTTGAACGTCACCTTCACGTCCCCCCGCGACCAGGTGATCGTGTTGCCGTCGTAATCCGTCTCGTCCGGCAACTGCCCGAAATCGGTCGCCGTCTCGCGATGCCATCGCACGAGCGCGCCGCTCTGCGTGTCGACGTACAACCGGTCGCGCCGCTGCTCCAGCACATACGTCTCGTGCCCGCGGATCGTCTCGATGCCGATCGCCGCGAGCCGCTCCCGATTCAGCGCCGGCGCTTTCAACGCGTCATTCGCCTCGGGCGGATATTCGAGCGTCGTCTTGACCACACCGTCGTGCAGCGTGAACGGCGCGCTCACTCCGTCGACACGCGTCATCGTCCCATGAGCCTCGGCCGCCGGATGCGAGGCCTTCAGATATTTGTCGACGATCTGCGCGACCGGCGGCAGCGGCGTGCTCGACTTCGCCGGCGCGGGCGGCGCGTTGTAGTACGCATTGGCGATGCGCGGCGTGGTGATCGGACGGATCTGGCCGCGATGGCAACTGTTGCAGGTGACCGCTTGTTCGCCGCCGAAATGGCGGTCGTTGATGTCGCGCATCATCACGATCATCGTGCGGGCGACCCCTTTCGCCTCTTTCTCGTCCGACTCCCATTTCGCCGTGTGGCAGTGGTCGCAGCTCACGCCGAGGGAGTTCGACATGAAGACCATCACGGGGAGGAGCTGATCCTTCGGCAGCTCCTTGAGGACCTTGAGATTCTTCGGTTCTTCCTGGGCGAGGAGGGGGAGGGCAATGAGAAGAAGGCACGCGAGACGCTTCATGCGCAGATTATGGGGTCAGGTCTGGAAAATTAACTTTACGAGGTCGTTAAGTTAAGTTTTCAGACCTGACCCTTAACTTAACGCTATTATTTGTGACGTGCGTAAGTGGTGGGTGTTGTTCTTACTGGTCGCTATTCCGGCGGCATCCGAGCCTGCTCCACTCGCTACGGCTTCCATCAATTCCGAACTGCGCGCGTCATTGCTGCGCGACTACACGATCGAAGTGGTCGTGAAGCCGCACGCCGGCGACGCCTGGTCGCGTCTTTCCAAGCGCGTGACCGGCGACGGGATGAAGTGGAAGGAGATCGCCGAGGCCAACGCCGCCGGCGAGCAGCTCAATACCGAGAAATCCGTCCACGTTCCGCTGCGGCTGCTCCGCCCCGAGCTGCAGCGCCAGATCCTCAAATCGCTTTTCCCGCGCGACCGTCTGACCGACTCCGGCTGGCGCCATGTCATCGCCGGAGGCAGCGGCATCGAAGGGGAGACGCTCTGGAACATCGCCGAATGGTTCACCGGCGACGGAGCGAACTATCCGGCGATCCGCAAAGCCAATCCCGCGCAGGGACTCTCCACTCGCCCAGGTGACGTCATCGTCGTTCCAACACAACTGCTCGCCGCCGCGTTCGGCGGGAGCTCGGAGGGACAGAATGCACCGACGCCGGCAACAGAGATTCGGAAGCCAGAGGACGATCCGGTTGAGCGTACGTCAGAGAATGATCATGCATCGGCGCCTGCTCTGGAGGCGGTGTCGCTGGGATTGCCGTCGCTGACCTACGACGCCTCGGGCTCCGAGCCTTTTGCCGTCTATCGGCTGCAGAAAGGTGAGGCCCTCTACTCGTCGGTGGCCATCCGCTTCACCGGCCGCGTCTACGCCAAAGACGTCGGCGACGTCCTCGACCGGCTGGTGAAGTTCAACGGCATCGACGACGTGTCGAAGATCCCGGTCGGCTATCCGGTGAAGATCCCGATGAGCCTTCTCCTGCCGGAGTACCTGCCGGAGAACGACCCGACGCGCATGGCGCGCGAGCAGCAGAAGCTGGCCAGCGCGAAGCTGGCGAAGCGGACGCGCGCGAAGGGGTTGACCGGCGTTCGCGTGATCCTCGACGCGGGCCACGGCGGCCGCGACGTCGGCACCGAGCACGATGGCGTGTTCGAGTCGACGTACGTGTACGACGTGATGTGCCGGCTGAAGAAGATCATCGAGAAGAAGAGCGCGGCGACGGTGCTCACCACCACGAAATCGTCGGATGCCGGGTACGACGTCCCCGATGGCGACGTGCTCGACGACGCGCCGAACGATCAGATCGTGCTCACCACTCCGCGCTACGAGCTCGAGGATCCGGTGATCGGCGTGCATCTCCGCTGGTACCTGGTGAACTCGATCTTCCGCCAGGCGATCCGCGATGGACTGGCGAAAGAGAAGGTGGTCTTCGTTTCACTGCACGCCGATTCGCTCCATCCGTCCCTGCGCGGCGCGATGGTCTACATCCCCGGCGAGCGCTACGTGCAGGGCTCGTTCAAAAAATCGGACAAGGTCTATCTCGCGCGCGCCGAGGTGCGCGAGCGGCCGGTCGTGACGCACTCGGAAGAGGAGTCGCTTCAGGCCGAGGGTCTCTCCCGCGACCTCGGCGACTCGATCATCGACGCCTTCGAAAGCGCCGACCTCAAGGTGCATCCCTTCTCCCCGGTGCGCGACAACGTCGTGCGCAACGGCCGCGAGTGGGTCCCCGCCGTCATCCGCTACAACCTCGTCCCGACGCGCGTGCTCGTCGAGCTCTGCAACCTCGGCAACCCGCGCGACCGCGCGCTGATGCAGACGCGCGCCTACCGGCAGAAAGTCGCGCAGGCGATTTACGACGGCATCGTGAACTTCTATCGCGTCAACGACACGCGCCCGTCGGCCCGGACCGCGGAAAGTAGATAGCAGATAGCAAAGGCCGTTGCTCGCAGCTTTTCGCTTTGCTATCTGCTATCCGCTATCCGCTATCTGCTATCTGCTATCTAACGAGCTATCTGCTATCTTCCCCCGGCTATGCCTCGCTCTTTTGAAGGCGATCTCAATGCCGAAGGTTTGCAGATTGCCGTGATCGCCAGCCGCTTCAACGACGACATCGTGTCGGGATTGCTCGACGGCGCGCTCGACTGCCTCCGCCGCCACGGCGTCGCCGATGACTCCATCTCCCTCTTCCGCGTTCCCGGCGCATTCGAGCTGCCGGCGCTCGCGGCGCAGCTCACGGGCCACGGGTTCAACGCCATCATCGCCCTCGGCTGCCTCCTGCGCGGAGACACGCCGCACTTCGACTTCATCTCCCAGCAGGTCACGCTCGAGCTCTCGCGCGTGTCCGTCGACGCGCGGCTGCCGGTCGCGTTCGGCGTGATCACCTGCAACACATACGAGCAGGCGGTGCAGCGCTCGTCGGCCGGCGCGGGAAACAAAGGTTGGGAAGCGGCGCTCGCGGCGATCGAGATGGCGAATCTGTGGCGCGTGCTTAGCAGGGGAGATCAGTAAATGGGTGCGCGCCGCAAAGCCAGAGAGCTCGCGTTGCAGATGCTCTTCCAGTTCGACATGGCCGGCAATCCGCCGGACACGATCGTCACCACGTTCGAAGACCTGCAGAAGTCGAAGCCGAACACGCGCGAGTTCGCGGTGAAGATCTTCCGCGGCACGGTCGATCACCTCACCGAGATCGACGACATGATTCAGCAGCAGGCCGACAACTGGCGCCTCTCGCGGATGGCGGTGGTCGACCGCAACATCATCCGCATGTCGATCTACGAGTTCATGCACGAGACGGACACGCCGAAGCTGGTGATCATCGACGAGGCGATCGAGATCGCCAAGAAATTCGGGACGCAGAAGTCGTCGCAGTTCATCAACGGCATCCTCGACGGCATTCTCAAAAGGTACAATCTCGCCTCGTGAGCCTGCTCGGCCGCCTCGAAGACCTTTCGCTCACCGACATCATTCAGATCGTGTTTCTGAGCCGCCGCACCGGCGTGCTCGAAATCATCGATCATGGCGGGCGACACACCGTTCTGTTCCGGCAGGGGCTCGTCGTCAACGCGTCGGCGCCCGATCATCAGGACCTCATCTCCTGGCTGATCAAGCAGAACGCGGTCGGCAAGGACATGGTGCAGACCATCCGGCACATGGAAGAAGGCGGCATCCCGTGCGGCACTGCCGTGGTCGAGATGAATCTGATGTCGAAGACCGATCTGGCGGAGTCGATCCGCCTGCGCATCATCGACGTCGTCACGCCGTTGCTGCAGAGCCGCGAAGGTGAATTCAATTTCATCCTCAGCGAGCAGGTCTCGCCGCTCGATACCGAATACGACCCCGACGTCCTTTTCAAGGAGGGCGGCATCGCTCCTCCGAAACTCCTCGGCGCCGCCGACGGCGAGAAGATCAAGCCGCTGCGCGGACTCGAGGAATCGCTGAAGGCCGGCAAGGCGCTGCTGCGCGGCTCCGCCTCCGCCGAAACGACGCCCGCTTCGCTCAACCTCGGACTCGGTCAGCCGCTCGCACCGCCCGACTCGGCGCGGCTCCCCGGCACCGCGCCGGCTCCGACCGACAACGTGCTGCCGTTCCCCGCGCCTGAGGCCGAACCGCCGCCAGCGCCGCCGCGCACCTTCTCGCCGATCCCGGACGACGAGCCGTTCCCCGACATCCCGGACGAGCCCGCACCGCGCGTCACCACGACTGCGCAGCGCTCCGGTCAGTTCAAAGTCTCCGGCGGTCTGATCGAAGTCGAGACGCCCGACGCGATCTTCCGCAACGTCGTTCTGTACGAGCGCAACCCGCTCGTGCGCGTCGCGGCGAAGCGTGCCTTCACGAAGAAGAACGTGAAGATCTTTCAGTACGGCTCGCTCGACGACGTCCGCAACTCGATGACCGAGCTCATTCGGTCGAACAGTTTTTTCGTCACCTTCCTCGAGCTCGACGAGCAGTCGACGCGTTTGATGGCGCAGCTCAAGCGCAAGAATCCGCGGCTGCCGGTCGTGCTCATCGACGCCGAGGCCGATCTGCGGCGGCGTCACGATCTGCTCCGCGCGGGCGCCGACCTCTATCTCACCAAGCCGTCGCCGGCGCGCCTGCAGCCGGGACTCGCGGAAGAGGAGCTCTCGCTCTTCGCCGACGAGCTGGTGCTCTTCTCCGAGCGATCGTTCCAGCAGTGGGAGCAGATGACCGGCGGCTACGGCGCCGAGGCCGCGCGCCGTTTTTACGAGCTTGCGGGGAAGGACAGTCTCGACCGGAGCTTCTCGGTGCTCAAGCAATTGATCAACGAGCTTTCCGATCCGAACGACATTAATGAAGTTACGCAGACGATCCTGCGTTTGTCCGCGGAGTATCTCGAGCGCGGCGTGCTGTTTCGCGCCGGCTACTTCGATTTCGTCGGCCTCGGCGGCTTCGGCGTGACCGGCGGCGGCGCCGACATGGACACGCGCGTGAAGCAGCTCCGCATCCGCCGCGACGAGCCCTCGGTGCTGATCGAAGTGACGAGCACCGGCGAGGCGCATCGCGGCAAGATGAAGCGGACCGCGGCCAACGTCCAGCTCATCGACGGACTCGGCGGTTTGTTACCGACCGAAGTCGTTGCACTTCCGATCATGCATGACGGGCGTGCGATTGGTATCCTTTACGGTGACAACGCCGAACATCGGGCACCGATCGACAGCATGACCGGACTCGAGATTTTCCTCTCGCAAGCAGGCTACGCCTTCAACAACGCCGTCTTCGCCTCGGAAAAAGCCGAGGGGAAGCGATGAAGATTCTCGTCGTCGAAGACTCGTCGTCGATGCGCGCGTATCTCACGACGATCATCGAAGGTGGAACCGAAAGCTACGACCTCGAGATCGTCGAGGCCGCGAGCGGTTTCGAGGCACTGAAGACCCTTCCGCACCACAAGTTCGACGCCATCCTGACCGACATCAACATGCCCGACATCAACGGTCTGGAGCTGGTCAGCTTCCTCAAGAACCACCCCGTCTACCGCACCATCCCGATCATGGTGATCTCCACCGAGTCGAGCGATGAAGACCGCAAGCGCGCCGCCGCCCTCGGCGCCGAGGAGTATCTGGTCAAGCCGTTCCAGGCGGGTGAGCTGATCGAGAAGTTGCGGCGGTTGTTGAAGGTGGCGTAGGGCGGCAGTTCATCCTGAGCGAAGCGAAGGATCTCCGGTTATACCGCGATGCGATGGCCTACTGAGCGGCACATGGGCCACAGCCTCCCGGTGTAACCGGAGATCCTTCGCTTCGCTCAGGATAGAATCAGCACGGTCCGATGACGAAAGAGGACGATCGCGCCCGCGAGGAGTTCACCAGCGAAGCCGAGGAACTGCTCGACACGCTGTCGCGCGATCTCGTCGAGTTCGAGGCGCAGGGGAAAAACGTCCGCCCCGAGGTCGTCAACAAGATCTTCCGCGAGGTGCACTCGCTCAAGGGTCTGGCCGGCATGCTCGGTTTCGTCGAGATCGCCGAGCTCTCGCACAACCTCGAGGACATGCTGGACAAGCTGCGGATGGGGAAGATCCCGATCCAGAAGGATCTGATCGACCTCCTCTACGACTCGGTCGACGGCCTCAACCGGCTCGTCATCTCCATCAACGACCCGTCGCTCGCCGGTCTCGTCGACGTCACGAATCTCGCCACGCGGATCCATCGCACGGTCACCAATCAGCCGGCCCAGAAGGTCGAGGATCCGTTCGCGGAGCTCACCCTCGATGAGCAGACGAAGAAGTCGCTCACCGAATACGAGGAGCACCGGCTGACGGAGAACGTCCGCGCCGGGAAGTACATCCTCTCCATCGAGCAGACGTTCGACTTCTCCGACTTCGACGAGAAGCTGCGCGCGCTGACCGCGGTGCTGAACGAAGCGGGGGAAGTGATCTCCACGCTCCCGGCGCTCGACACGAGCGGCGGCGCGGGGATCGCGTTCCGCCTGCTGTACGGCTCGACGCTCAACGACGCGGCGGTCGCGGCGCTGGCCCCCGAGGCGAAAGTCGGGTCGCTGCGCAAAACGACGTCGCCGCCGTCCGTTGCGACCGAGACCGCGCCCGTCCCCGAAATCGCGATCGAAGAAGACCTCTCGCTCCGCTCGATGTCGCAGACCGTGCGCGTCGACATCTCGAAGCTCGATCACGTGATGAACATCGTCGGCGAGCTGATCATCGAGAAGACGCAGCTCGAGTCGCTGACGCGGCAGCTCGTCGCCCAGCAGGCGCGCATGGCGGCGCACGAGCTGGGGAAGATCGCGCGCAATCTCGACCGCAAGCTGAGCGACCTGCAGAAGTCGGTCATCGAGACGCGCATGGTACCGGTGGGGCAGATCTATTCGAAGCTCTCCCGCACCGTGCGCAAGGTCGCGCGCGAGCTGCACAAGGAGATCGATCTCGTGCTGCGCGGTGAGGACACGGAGCTCGACAAGATGATGGTCGAGGAGCTGACTGATCCGCTGATGCACATCATCCGCAACGCCATCGACCACGGCATCGAGCCGGCGGCGGAGCGCGTGGCGGCGGGGAAAGCGCCCGAGGGAAAAGTCATCCTCAACGCGTACCAGCAGGGGAACTCGGTCGTCCTCGACGTGAAGGACGACGGCCGCGGCATCGATCCGGAGCGCATCCGCCAGATCGCGGTGAGCCGCGGCATCGTCGGCGAGAAGGACGCATTCGACGCGCAGCGCGCGCTGGAAGTGATCTTCTCCCCCGGCTTCTCGACGGCGGCGCAGGTGAGCGAGATCTCCGGCCGCGGCGTCGGCCTCGACGTAGTGAAGAAGAACATCCAGGAGCTGAAGGGGACGATCGACGTCATCTCCACTCCCGGACAGGGATCGACGTTCCGCATCTCGCTGCCGATCACGCTGGCGATCATTCAGGCGCTGATCGTCCGCGCGGGGGGCGAGCAGTTCGCCATTCCGCTGACGTCGGTCGAGGAGTCGCTGCGCATCTACTCGCGCGACATCCGCACGGTCGAGCGGCGCGAGGTCTTCACGCTGCGCGATTACACGCTGCCGCTGCTGCGCCTCGCGGACGCGTTCGGCCTGAGCGACGATCACGATCACGGCCCCGACACGAAGTGGTTCGTCGTCGTGACGCGCGCCGGCGAGAAGACGGTCGGCCTGCTCGTCGACGCGCTCGTGCGGCAGCAGGAAGTGGTGATCAAGTCGATCGGCGAGCGTTTGAAGACGATCCCCGGCATCGCCGGCGCGACCGACATCGGCGAGAGCGACATCGTCCTGGTGATCGACGTCGGGACGCTGATCGATCACTTCGGAGGCCGCGCCCGCGAGTCGCGCGCGATGGCCAATGTTTGAGGAGTTCTTCGGTCTCGAGAGCAAGCCGTTCGGGAAGACTCCCGATCCGTCGTTCCTCTACGAATCGCCGCAGCACAAAGAGGCGCTGGCGCGGCTCGAGTACGCGGTGGAGGAGAAGGAGCTGGCGCTGCTGGTCGGCGACATCGGCTCGGGGAAGACCACCCTCTCCCGCGCGCTGATCGATCGCATCGGCGATTCGCGTCCCGTCGTGCTGCTGATCAATCCGCGGCTCACGCCGACGCAGCTTCTGCGCGCGATCGCGCATGGTCTGGATATCGAGCCGCCGAGGTTTCGGAACGACCTGCTCGACGCGCTGCACACGAAGCTGTTCGAGCTGTACGAGCAGAAGCGCGAGCCGGTGCTGATGATCGACGAGGCGCAGCTCATTCCGACGAAGGCGACGTTCGACGAGATCCGCCTGCTGACCAATTTCCAGCTCGATGATCAGAATCTCTTGTCGGTCGTGCTGATCGGCCAGCCCGAGCTCGACACGCGGCTGGCGCGCGAGGCGTACGCGCCGCTGCGCCAGCGCATCGGGCTGCGTTATTCTCTCGGGCCTCTGTCGCTCGAGGAAACGATCCGCTACATCGACCACCGCATCCGCGTCGCCGGCGGCGCGCGCAACCCGTTCTCGCGTGAAGCGATGACGGAGATCCATGCCGTCAGCGGCGGCATCCCGCGCCTGATCAACACCCTGGCCACGACCGCGCTGCTCGACGCGTTCGGCGAAGATGCGCCGACCATCGATCCGATGCGCATCGCCGCCGCCGCCCGCGAGCATCGAATGGAGAGCCATGGTTGATCTGGTGAAGATTCGGAAGAAGGCGAAGAAGGCTCCGGCAGCGGAGGAGACTCCTGCTCCCGTGGTGGAGGGACAGGCGCCTCGCCTGTCCACCGAGCCGACAGGCGAGGCGCCTGTCGCTCCACCAGAGGCCGCGCCGGCCACGCCAGCCGACTCCAAACTCGCCAAATTCAAAGAAGAAGCCGGCCATCGCCGCGAAGGTCTCGTCGTCGAGACGCAGGAGACGACGACCACCGACGTCGTGGAGCTGCTCACCTTCGTCATCGCCCACGAGCACTACGCGGTGGCGATCGAGAACATCGTCGAGATCGTCACGCCGCGTCCCGTCACGCGCATTCCGAACGCCGACGAATCGATCGTCGGCATCATTTCCCTTCGCGGCACGATCGTCACGCTGCTCGACGTCCGCCGCAAGCTCCGCCACCCGCCCGCCGCCGCGGCCGGCGCCGACACGCGCATCGTCGTGCTCGAGCACCGGGGCGAGACGGTGGGCTTCGAAGTCGATCGCGTTCTGCGCGTGGTGAAGACCGACGCCCGGGCGATCGAGCCGCACCCCGTCGTGCACTCGAGCGAGCTCGATGACGCCATCCGTGGCGTCTTCCGGCAGGCGAATGCGTTGACGATCCTCCTCGATTTAGACAAGCTGTTGGGCAGCCGAGGTCACGCCGCAACGCAGGAAGTCATCGCAGCGCGTCGCTGATCGCGGACGCATTCCCTTACGTCCCGAACTATGGAACTCACCTGTAAGAACTGTGGCTCGAAGTTTCGCGCGGCGCTCCAACTGCCGCTGACCGCTCCCGTGCGCGTGGCCTGCCCATCGTGCCGCACGCAGATGGTGCTCAAGCCCGCGCCGGGCGAGGTTCTCCCACCTCCCTCTCCCGCCGCAGCGGGAGAGGGTGGCCGGAGGCCGGGTGAGGGCATCTCCTCGCGCCGCATCTGCGCCATCGCCGACGAGCCGCGCCCCTTCCGCACCTTCCTCGGCGAGCACCTCCGCCGCCTCGGCTTCGACGTCGAGTTCTTCGAGACCGGCGATCCGCTGCTCGAGTTCGTCCGCCGCACGCGCGCCGATCTCGTCATCGTCAACGTCTACCTCAAGGGCAAGCTCGGCGTCGAAGTGTCGGAGGAGATCAAGGCCGATCCCGCGCTGGTGAAGACGCGCGTGATCCTCATCGGCGCGCTCTTCCGCGCCAACCGCTTCCGCGCCAATCCTACCAGTCTGTACGGCGCCGACGAGTACATCGAGGAGCAGATCCCGGAGCAGGAGCTGAAGCAGATCATCCGCAAGCTCTTTCCGCAGGTCGGCGCCACCGCCGAGTTCCCGGTCGAGCCGCGCGAGTACGACGAGGCCCGCCGCCTGGCCCGGCTCATCCTCTCCGACATCGTCATCTACAACGCCGACAAGGTCGACCGCGGACTGCGCGAGAACAACTTCTTCGACGTCCTCAAGGACGAGATCGAGGAAGGCCGTTCCTACTTCGACTCGCGCGTGCCGTTCCGCGTCCGCCGCGACACGGAGATCTTCAACGAGACGCTCCAGCAGTTCGTGCAGATGAAGCGCGAGGACCTGGAGCGCATACGGACCGGAACCCAACCATGAGCGCTGACCCCCAACTCATCGAACAAGCGCGATCCAGCGATCCCGACGCGCGCCAGAAGGCCGCCTATCTCGTCTCCCATTCGACCGACGACGGCGACCTGCCGCTGATGTTCGAGCTCCTCGGCGACAAGGACTGGCGCGTGCGCAAGACCATCGTCGACGGCTTCGTCCGCGACGCGCGCCCGGCGGTCGTCAACGGTCTGCTCGATTCGCTCGCCGACTCGGAGAACGCGGGCAAGCGCAACTCCGCGACCGAAGCATTGATTCGCATCGGCGATCCGGCCATCGGCCCGATCGTCAAGCGGCTCGCCGTCGAGCCCGACGTCGACGTCCGCCTCTCCCTGGTCAACCTCCTCGGCGACCTGCGCAGCGCCGACGGCTTCCGCATGCTGATGGGGATGCTCGAGCCGGAGCACGACATCAACGTCGCCTCGTCCGTCGTCTCGTCGCTCGGCAAATACCGCGACGCCACTGCGCTGCCGCTGCTGATGCGCATGCTGCAGGCGCGCGAAGACCTCTGGCTGAAGTTCCACATCATCGAAGCGCTCGGTGAAATCGGCGACCGCGCCGCGCTGCCGTCGATCCTGCCGCTGTACGCGGAGAAGTCGCTGCGCAAGCCGGTGCTGGAGGCGGTCGGCAAAGTGGCCGACGTCGGCACGGTCAGCTTCCTGCTGCGCATCATCGCGGACGAAGAAAAATTGAACCTCACCGCGCTGCGCGCGCTCGTGCGCATCGCCGAGGCGTCGAAACCGCGCATCGTGGAACAGGCGGAGCGGCTGCTGATCCAGCGCAAGTTCCGCGAGTCGTTCCCGCAGTCGAAGATCGCGCCGCTCATCGATCACCTGCACACGACGCCGAAGCGCGACGTGAAGAACTTCATCCTCAAGTTCCTCGGCTGGTCGGGCGATCCGAGCGCACTGCCGGTGCTGATGAACTTCCTCGGGCAGCCCGACACCGCGGAAGTCGCGGCGCAAGGGCTGATCGATTTAGGATCGGGCGCGATGCCGGCGATCCTCGAGACGCTGCGCAACGCGGAAGAGGACGAGATCGTCGCGTTGCTGCTGCGCGTGATCAACGTCGTCGGCGTCCCCGAGGCCATCCCGCACATCCTGCCGTTCCTCGATCACGACAATCCGATGATCCGCCGGCTGGCCATCGAGACCCTCGGCGAGATCGCCGATCCGGGCTCGATCGACTACCTGCTGGCCAAGCTCGACGACTTCGACGTCGCCTCGCAGCAGGCTGCGGTGAATTCGATCTCCGCGCTCGTCACCGCCTTCCCCGAGATCAAGCACGACGTGCTGGCCAAGATCAAACGGCTGCTGCAGTCGCCGTCGATCCCGATGAAGCTCAACTCGCTCTCCGTCTTCGTCAACATCCAGGGTGAGGGGTATCACGACGAGCTGCTGCTCGCGTCGAAGGACAGCGATCAGGTCATCCGGCAGAAGGCGATCTCGCTGATGGGCAAGTTCGGCGAGGAGCGTTTCGCCGATCAGCTCGTGCTCTCGCTGGCTGACGAATCGACCGCCGTGCGGCTCGCGGCGATCAACGCCATCGTGCGGCTGCGGCCGGAGAAGGGGATCGAGCCGCTGATCAGCTCACTCGAGGACAGCGACATCTGGATCCGCACCGCCGCGGCGCAGGCGCTCGGCGAGTACCGCCATCCGGAGGCGCTCGCGCCGCTGATGCGCCACCTGGAGCACGACCTGCCGCCGGTGCGCATCGCCACGATCGAAGCGCTCGGCAAGTCGGAGAACGGCAATGTTCGCGACGTGCTCTTCAACGCTCTCACTGAGTCCGATCTCGAGATCCGCCGCGCGGCGATTCTGGCGCTGGCACGCATCCCGGGACAGGACGTCTTCAATCGCCTGATCGAGGCGCTGACCGACGACGACTGGCGCATCCGCGCGGCGGCGGCGACGGCGCTCGGCAATCGCGGCGATCGTTACGCGCTGCAATCGCTGCATCACGCGCTCGAGGATCCCGACACGTACGTGCAGCAGTCGGCGGTCCTGGCGCTGGACAAGATTCCGGATCGCGAATCGTTCCCCCAGCTCTTCAAGGCGCTGGAGAACACCGCGATCCTCGATGACGTCTCGGAAGTTTTCGTCAAGCACAAACAGCTTTATCGCGACCTGCTGGAAGAGGCGTGGCGGACGGCGGATAGCAGGAGGGAAGTCGTGATCGCCGCGATTCTGCAGGCGATGAGAGAGAAGCCATGAATATGTGCTGAGTGCTGAGTGCTGGGTGCTGAGTCAAGGCACCCCAGCACCCAGCACCCAGCACCCAGCACGGTTCTATGTCCACGTTCAATCTGTCGCTGAATCACCATCTCGAGCTGCCGGACGACGTGTTCCGGCTGCTGCGGGACCAGATTTACAAGCGGACAGGGATGTGGTTCAACGACACGTCGAAGTACCTGCTGCAGAAACGCCTCTCCCCGCGCGCCCGCGAGCTCAACTTCGATTCGTTCCAGAAGTACTTCTACTTCCTGCAGTACGACCCGCGCGCGGAGTCGGAGTTCGATCAGATCTACGACCTGGTCACGACGAACGAGACGTACTTCTTCCGCGAGCCGGCGCAGCTCACCGCGTTCATCGAGGAGATCGTCCCCGACATCCTGTCGAAGAAACCGATCAAGAAAGTGCGCGTCTGGTCGGCGGGGTGCTCGTCGGGCGAGGAGCCGTACTCGATCGCCATTCTGCTGGAGGAAGCGGGCTGGTATCAGCGCGCCGCCTTCGAGATCTTCGCCAGCGACATCAATCAGCAGGTGCTGCAGAAGGCGCGACGCGGCCAGTATCGCGAGAGCGCCTTCCGGTCGACCGAGGCCGCGCTGCGCGACAAGTACTTCGTGCGCGACCCGGACGGCTCGTGGAAGATCAAGGACGAGGTGCGCAACCGCGTGTCGTTCGGACGGCTCAATCTGTACGACGAAGCGCGCGTGTCGCTCCTCGGGCACCTCGACATCATCTTCTGCCGCAACGTGATCATCTATTTCGACGACTCGTCGAAGCGCGTGGTCGTGTCGAACTTCTACAACCGCCTGATCGACGGCGGGTACCTGTTGCTGGGGCACTCCGAGTCGCTGATCTCGCTGTCGACCCAGTTCAAATTGCGGCACCTGAAGAACGACATGGTTTATCAGCGGTGAGGCGAGTGGGCGGTGCCCGCATGGCAACTGACCCTTCCCGCGCAGATGAACGCGGGCGACACACGAACAGCACGCAAAGCGATCCGCGCGATCCGCGCGTAAACATCCGCAGTGTAGCCATTCAGCACTTAGCTAGCGGCTGCCAACCCGTCACGAGCGCGGCGTATCATGCTGCAATGACAGCGCGGAAATTTCTGGTCAGGTCGTTTGTGCCTCACTACGATCGTTCGGACAACATTGGTGATTCCAGCCAGCGACAGCCGACTGACGTCAGCGAAATGGACGCCGAGTGTTCCGCTTGCGGCGCAACGTGGCTGGCACGCAAGGCAGCGAGAGTGCACGGTTTACAAGCCGGAACATTTGTCACGGAACTCGGCGGCCTTCGTCTGCGGTGCATTACACCCAACTGCGGTCTGGCGGGCGGCTTGGCAGGTCGAGACTATCTTGCGTTATTGCGCCGCGCGGAGAATCGTGGCCGAGCTGAACTTACGCCGCCGCACGAAATCCCCGCATCCTGATTCACTCGCGGCACGTTCCCCGAGCATCTGAACGCGGGCAACACACGAACAGCACGCAACGCGAGACGCGCGCTCCGCGGCAAGTATCGCGAGAGTGCCTTCCGTTCGACCGAGACCGGATTGCGCGACAAATACTTCGCGCGCGATGCGGACGGCTCGTGGAAGATCAAGGATGAGGTGCGCAAGCGCGTCTCATTCGGGCGCTTGAATCTGTACGACGAAGCGCGTGTGTCGCTCCTCGGACACCTCGACATCTGGAGTTGACCCGGTTTCGTGGACACCCGAGGATGAAGGAGGAGTCCACGATGGGAAGGCGAAAGCGATATTCAACGGAGCTGCAGCAAGAGCTGGTGCGGCTGGTGCGAGGGGGTCGATCGCCGGAGGATCTGGCGCGAGAGTACGAGCCGTCGGCAGCAGC